>Ga0316204_10000027_pt1 | contig 722712 bp, 654 predicted proteins | sample 6monrhotite_MG_2_FD_205661 | JGI IMG/M metagenome (GOLD analysis project Ga0316204, IMG submission 205661) | Microbial mat bacterial communities from mineral coupon in-situ incubated in ocean water Damariscotta River, Maine, United States -... | ecosystem: Environmental > Aquatic > Marine >...
ATTCATGAACAGTTAGAAAATGGGGAGTTAAATATTCTAGTGGGTACTCATGCAGTTCTAGAGGATAAGGTCCAGTTTAAAAACCTTGGGTTGGCCATTATAGATGAACAGCACAGATTCGGCGTGGCCCAACGTTCAAAATTATGGCACAAAAATGAAGTCCCTCCCCATATTTTGGTCATGACCGCTACCCCAATCCCTAGAACTTTGGCCATGAGTCTCTATGGCGATTTAGATATTTCTGTTATCGATGAGCTGCCCCCGGGACGTAAACCCATAAAGACCGTCCACAGATTTGACAGTAATAGATTAAAAGTCTTTCAATTCATTAGGGATGAAATAAAAAAGGGAAGACAAATCTATATGGTATACCCGTTGATTAAAGAATCCGAAGCATTGGACTATAAGGATTTAATGGATGGTTATGAGAGTGTTGCCAGAGATTTTCCCCTACCTGACTATCAGATATCTATTGTACATGGGAAAATGAAGCCAAGTGATAAAGATTACGAAATGGAGCGTTTTGTAAAAGGAGAAACTCAAATCATGGTCGCTACCACGGTTATTGAAGTTGGAGTGAATGTTCCCAACGCTTCGGTAATGATCATTGAAAGTGCGGAACGGTTTGGGCTTTCCCAGTTGCATCAATTGCGTGGGCGTGTAGGCCGAGGTGCCGAACAAAGCTTTTGCATTCTTATGACCAGCCATAAGTTATCTGAAGATGCCAAAACACGTTTAGAAACTATGGTACGTACCAACGACGGTTTTGAAATTGCTGAGGTTGATTTAAAACTACGCGGTCCAGGAGATTTAATGGGAACGCAACAAAGTGGTATTCTCAATCTTAAAATAGCAGATATTGTAAAGGATAACCAAATATTAAAAACAGCAAGATATTATGCTTTGCAGTTGTTGAAAGATGACCCCAAACTAGAAAGAGAAGGGAATCGTTCCATCCTTTTTGCCTATACCAAAATGATGCAACAAAAAACAATTTGGAATTATATAAGTTAAAAAGCCCAGCTTTCACTGGGCTTTTTGCCTATGAGTAGTGGTTATATTTAGTTGATTGCTTCTCCTTTTTCCGCTTTAGCAATGTTAGCCGCAACTCTATCCTTGTTGGCTTGTGCTGGCGCATTTTCCATAGCTATTTTCAAATGTTTTATTGTTGACTTATTATCCCCCAAGGCGGAATAACCTCTTGCCAAACCATAATGTACAGGCCATGTGTCTTTATGGTTTTTTACATTCCATTTAAAAATCTCTAGAGCTTCAGCATTTTTTCCTTGACCAATAAGTTGTCTGCCATAGCCATGTACCTGAAAAACTGTTCCTAGAGGCAGTGCTTCCTTCATCAATGCTTCTGCTTCTGCAGTTTTTCCTTGCTTTGTCAAAATCTGAGATTTTATGCTCAGGTTATTGAAGGTTTTTTGGCTAAAAAACTGTCCGGCAATTGCAGCATCTACCCAACCTAGGGCTTCATCTAAATCACCACCATTGTTCTGGGCGTAATTTGCCGCCTGTTCCCATGTCTGTCTATTAAAGCCAGGAGAGGTTTGCAATTTTTGACGTATGTCTGCAAGAACATTGTTCGTGACGTCTGTTTCTACTTTAAATGGAATCTGCTTTTTTTCCCAGTTTAATGAAGCTACTGCAGAAGTGGCATCAACTTCATTAAAAGTGTACGTAAGTTGTTCCACATGAGCAATTTCTTTAGCTTCAACATCTACACGGAGTGCATCTTCACTTGGCTCATAGAAATAACTACCCCAAGCATCATAGTTTTTAGAAAAGATAACAGTAGCGGTATTATCTTCATTCACAATCATATGTAGACCATATTTACCTGCGGGCAATGTTTTCCCACCAATGGTTAGGTCATCTGAAGTCTTGAAGATGGTATTTTCATTGGCACCAGCTCGCCATGGAGATTCGGTAGCAGTACCAAATCCCAAATTGTTCATACCGTAAGGAACCAATGCCCCCCAAACTTCTCTATCATTTACGCTAGGTCTAGAATAAACAATGGTAACATCTGTGTTTCCAATGCGCTGAGATACTTTTGCCGTTTGACTACCACGTGGTAGAAAATCTAATTGGGCAAAAGTGCTATTGGAAATAAAAAAAATCGCAATAAGCATCATGGCCGAAATGGCCGAGTAACTTTTTTTCATTTGTTCGTTTTTGATGTGTTAATGAATAAACTTTTAGGTCGATCCTCTAAAGTAGAAAGCGCAATGTCTCCATAGCGTTACAGCAATGTTAAAATAGAACTAAACATGTTAAATTTCAACAGATTAGGCATAATGTGTTCAAAATCAATACGTAAATCCTAATGTATTCCTTAATCAAAAAGTAAACATTTATCGGGAATTTCCCTTTAAGCGCATTTTCTTAAAATTAGTTCTTTAAGAATCGTCTTTAAGCGGATAACAATTAAAATGTTTTTTGTTTGAAATCCCCTAAAATCATGAGTAAAGAGGCAAATCGATTTTAAAACCATCCTTGAACATCGTAATTTTCGCAACAAAATACCACCACTTTTTTTTACATATTTTAAATTTACCAGCTTATTAATTATTGAACACAACTATGAGTAAGACACTATTTGATAAGGTATGGGATTCGCATACAGTGCAGCGCATTGAAAATGGCCCTGATGTGATTTTTATTGATAGACATTTGGTGCATGAAGTAACAAGTCCCGTAGCTTTTTTGGGGCTTAAAAATAGAGGTATTAAAGTGTTGTACCCTGAACGTACCTTTGCCACTGCAGACCATAATACCCCCACACTGAACCAGCATTTACCCGTTAAGGATAAACTGTCTGCAAATCAATTAAAAGCCTTAGAGGAAAATTCCAAAGTCCATAATATTCCCTATTGGGGTCTTGGGCATGAGAAAAACGGAATTGTCCACGTTATAGGTCCTGAAAATGGAATTACCCTTCCAGGAGCAACTATTGTTTGTGGAGATTCTCATACCTCCACGCATGGAGCATTCGGTGCAATTGCTTTTGGTATTGGTACCAGCGAAGTTGAAATGGTGCTTTCCACCCAATGTATTATGCAGCCCAAAGCAAAAAGTATGCGTATAAATATAGACGGGGATTTAAACATTGGGGTAACACCAAAAGACGTTGCTCTTTTTATTATTTCCAAACTTACCACTTCCGGGGCAACTGGATATTTTGTAGAATATTCAGGACAGGTTTTTAGAGATATGTCTATGGAAGGACGCATGACTGTCTGCAATTTAAGTATAGAAATGGGAGCTAGGGGCGGAATGATAGCTCCAGACGAAAAAACCTTTGACTATATAAAAGGAAGGGAGTATACTCCTAAAGGCGCAGCATGGGATAAGGCCATGGATTATTGGCAAACACTTTATTCTGATGAAGATGCCGTTTTTGACAAAGAGATTTCTTTTACCGCTTCGGAAATAGAACCAATGATTACTTATGGTACAAACCCTGGTATGGGTATGGGAATTCAAAATGGAATTCCACATGCAAATGCTGTCGAAGGTGGAAATGCCACTTATAAAAAATCATTGGAGTATATGGCTTTTAATGAAGGGGAGGCTATGATAGGAAAACCTATAGACTTCGTATTCTTAGGAAGCTGTACCAATGGCAGAATTGAAGACTTTAGAGCTTTTGCTTCCATCATAAAAGGGCGAAAAAAAGCGGATAATGTTACTGCATGGCTAGTTCCAGGTTCACACCGAGTCGAAGAAGCCATCAAAACTGAAGGTATTCTTGATGTTTTACACGAAGCAGGGTTTGAACTAAGAGAACCGGGATGTTCCGCATGTTTAGCGATGAACGATGATAAAATTCCTGCTGGTAAATATGCGGTAAGTACATCAAACAGAAATTTTGAAGGTAGACAGGGTCCAGGGTCCAGAACATTATTGGCCAGCCCACTAGTTGCAGCGGCAGCGGCAGTTACAGGAAAAGTAACAGACCCAAGAGAATTAATGGAGGAAGTAATCGCTTAAATTAAAAGAACACAAAATGGCTTACGATAAATTCAATATACTTAAAAGTTCAGCAGTCCCATTGCCAATAGAAAATGTGGATACAGATCAAATTATCCCAGCTCGATTTTTAAAAGCAACAGAACGAAAAGGTTTTGGAGACAACTTGTTCAGAGACTGGAGATACAACCCTGACAATACGCCAAAAGAACAATTCGTATTAAATAACCCTATTTATAAAGGGAAAATATTGGTCGGAGGTAAAAACTTCGGCTCCGGTTCTTCCAGGGAGCACGCTGCATGGGCCGTTTATGATTATGGTTTCCGTTGTGTGGTATCTAGTTTTTTTGCTGATATCTTTAGGAACAACTGCTTAAACATAGGTGTTCTACCAGTGCAGGTAAGCCCAGAATTTTTGGATAAAATCTTCAGGGCAATTGAGAAAAATCCAAATACAGAATTGGAAATCAGTCTTCCCGAGCAAACCATTACAATTATAGAAACCAATGAAAATGAGGGTTTTGCTATCAATGACTATAAAAAGGAAAATATGCTAAATGGTTTTGATGATATTGATTTCCTCTTGAACATCGAAAAAGAAATACGAGAGTTTGCTGGGGGCACTCCACTATAAGGCAACGTTTATGCCTTAAGACCACTATATCTAAAATGAAAACACGTACCGTTGAAATAATGGATACCACCCTTAGGGATGGTGAACAAACCTCAGGTGTGTCCTTTTCTTCATCAGAAAAGCTTACACTGGCCAAATTGCTGTTGGAAGAACTCAAAGTGGACCGAATAGAAGTAGCTTCGGCTAGAGTCTCGGATGGAGAGTTTAAGGCGGTCAAAAGCATTACGGATTGGGCAAAAACCGAAGGTTATCTATCTCGGGTAGAGGTTCTTACTTTCGTAGACAAAGGAGTTTCGTTGGATTGGATGGTAGAAACCGGTGCAAAAGTGCAAAACTTATTGACCAAAGGATCTCTTAACCATCTAACCCATCAATTAAAGAAAACACCAGAACAACACTTTAAAGACATTGAAGCAGTTGTTTCCAAAGCTAAAACTTTGGGAATAGAAACCAATGTATACCTAGAAGATTGGAGCAATGGAATGCGAAATTCACCTCAATATGTATTTCAGTTTTTAGATTTTCTAACAACCCAACCTATAAAACGCATACTTCTTCCAGATACTTTGGGCATACTCACGTATCATGAAACTTCTGATTTTTTAGGTCAAATCATTAAGCGATATCCAAATTCACATTTTGATTTTCACGGTCATAATGACTATGATTTAAGTGTTGCCAACATTATGGAAGCTTTGAAAGCTGGTTGCCATGGGTTGCACCTAACCGTTAACGGTATGGGAGAGCGGGCAGGGAACGCTCCTTTAGCAAGTGCTGTTGCGGTAATCAATGATTTTTTGCCCGAGATTTCGATTGGAGTAAAGGAATCATCACTATATAAAGTGAGTAAATTGGTTTCGGCATTTACTGGTTTTGGCATTCCAGACAACAAACCTATAGTTGGAGACAATGTTTTCACTCAAACGGCTGGAATACATGCAGATGGAGACAGTAAAAAGAATCTTTACTTTAATGATTTATTGCCAGAGCGTTTTGGTAGAAAACGTAAATACGCACTAGGAAAAACATCTGGCAAATCAAATATTCAAAAGAATCTTCAAGAGTTAGGGCTAACACTTAACGATGATGAACTTAAAAAGGTAACAGAACGTATTATAGAACTAGGCGACAAAAAGGAGCGTGTCACAAAAGAGGACCTTCCCTATATTATTTCTGATGTTTTAAACAGTGAATTGCATCAACAACGCGTTTTTGTTAGGTCCTATGTTCTGACTCATTCTAAAGGCTTAAAACCTTCCACTACCCTTTCTATTGAAATAGATGGAAAATCTTATGAGGAAAATGCGCAAGGCGATGGGCAGTTTGATGCTTTTATAAATGCCCTTCATAAAGTATATCAAAAAGAAAAAACGGAATTACCAAAATTGGTGGATTATGCAGTTCGTATTCCTCCAGGAAGTACATCAGATGCGCTTTGTGAGACCATCATAACCTGGCAAACCAAAGAAAATGATTTTACCACCAGAGGCCTAGATTCAGATCAAACGGTATCTGCTATAAAAGCCACAGAAAAAATGCTCAATTTAATTTGAGAAAACAACCTATAAAAAGTATACATGAAATTAAACATAGCCTTATTGGCAGGAGATGGGATTGGTCCAGAAGTGATAGATCAAGCCGTAAAAGTATCTAATGCAGTCGCTGCGAAATTTAATCATGAAATAAACTGGACACCTGCATTGACTGGTGCTGCAGCTATTGATTCGGTTGGCGAACCTTACCCCGATGAAACCCATGCAATATGTGAAGCTGCAGATGCAGTGTTGTTTGGCGCTATTGGGCATCCTCGTTTTGACAATGACCCTTCTGCTAAAGTACGTCCGGAACAAGGTCTTCTTAAAATGCGTAAAAAACTGGGGCTTTTTGCTAACGTTAGACCCACGTTTACCTTTCCATCATTAATCGATAAGTCTCCATTAAAAAGGGAGCGCATTGAGGGTACCGACCTGATTATATTGAGAGAATTAACAGGCGGTGTTTATTTTGGTGAAAGAGGTAGAAAAGATAATGGAAATACCGCTTTTGATACCATGACATATACCCGTGCTGAGATTCAACGTTTGGCAAAAAAAGGTTTTGAAATGGCCATGACTCGCTCAAAAAGACTTTGTTGTGTAGACAAGGCCAACGTACTGGAATCTTCTCGTCTATGGAGGGAAACTGTCCAAGCTATGGAGAAAGACTATCCAGAGGTAGAAGTTTCTTATGAATTTGTTGATGCCGTTGCCATGCGTTTGGTGCAATGGCCAAGTGACTATGATGTTATTATCACCGAAAACCTTTTTGGTGATATTTTAACTGATGAAGCTTCCGTGATTTCAGGTTCCATGGGGTTGATGCCTTCGGCTTCGGTGGGAGAAAAAGCCAGATTGTACGAACCTATTCATGGATCTTATCCACAGGCCGCAGGTAAGGATATTGCCAATCCGTTGGCTACCGTTTTATCCGCAGCTATGCTTTTTGAAGATTTTGATTTAAAGAATGAAGCTGAAGCAATAAGAACTGTAGTAAATAAGTCCTTAGCTGAAGGTGTTGTCACTGAAGATCTTTCCGAAGGTGGAACAGCTTATAAAACTAGCGAAGTTGGAGACTGGTTGGCTAAGAATTTATAAAAATACATCAGGAATAAAAAAGGGGGCATTTTGTTAAAAATGCCCCCTTTTTTATTTGATCTCTAGAAAAATATTTTTCTCACACCTACAGATTCATCAATTCAAATAGTCTATTCATCAATTCTTAAAGTTAAAAATGTAAGCTTTTCCTAGTTTCATAGGATACAGTTCAATTTGGATTTACAGCAGCGCCCCTATTGTTTAACCAAACCTATGCTACAATATGAAACAAGGCTGCAAAATCCGTTTGCCATTTTTTGTTCTTCCAATATTTTTAATTCTCTCCTGCCAAAAAGAAGAGTATTATCCTAAAAAGACAGATATTTCTGAAAAGACAAAAGCCTTAGATAACTTATTAGAGGAAAAAAATGAAATAGAGGGTATGACACAACTGGGAGAAAGACTTGAAAACCCATACTCTGTACAAAACATGAGAACTGCTTGGGACAGTCTCTCAAAAAAATCCAAAGTCACTAAAAATTCGGAAATCATAACCACCCATCTATATATAAGATTTAAACCGAAAACAGCGGAAGAGTTGGCGGAATTGAAGAATGACTCTACAATTGTTTTATATGACTTACCTCTAGATTATGAAATAATTAGTGATGGTGATTTTTATCATGATCCTGAATTACCACAAAGCCAACCTACTTATAAATATGCTTCTATACCAAAAAATAAAAAGACCCCCACTGACATCGAGTTCGAGGTTTTAGAAGAACTTTTCATACCTGATGAAGATAGTGATACCAATGAATTTAAAGCCAATAGTTTTGCATCTAAAGAAACCATTGATAGATTAGTAGATGAGTCACTACGATTAACTAATAATCTTGATGAGCTTGAAAAAGAAAACCCGTTAGCTTCAAGAAGAAGGTGGCGACCATCTGGAAGGGTAAGAGTTTATGACCATATCACAAGGTCCTATGCGCCTGTAACCGGTCTTAAGGTTCGTGCAAGGCGATGGTTTACTACCCATAGAGGTTTTACAAACAATTCAGGTAATTTTAAATGTGGAGGGAGATTTAGAAGAAAAGCAAATTATAGTATCAAATGGGATCGATATGAATACAGTATCCGTTCAGGTACTTTTGGACAAGCAATATTAAATGGATCAAAACGTAGAGGCAATTGGAATGTAAATTTAGGCAAGTCATCAAGCAGTATAGTAAATGACAAACAACAATACTATGCCCTAATACATCAAGGAGCATTGGACTATTATTACGGCAGCAGATTTGGGTTAACTTCTCCTCCTCGAAATAAATTTCTAAGAAAACAACTTAAGATTGCCGCAAGACCTAAAAGTGGGCAGTCTTCCTATGTAAAAGCCCGTTCAATATATTTAGGTGCAGACATCTCGTTGCAGGCATGGGGCAAAACTTCTGATAGAGTATACGGGACAATTGTACACGAACTTGCCCATGCTGCACACAAAAGAGTGGACCGCAAGTCATATAACAGTTTGGTTTGGGGTGCGTATACCGGACCGTGCACCTCCTTTAATGGCTGCCAAAACCTTGGTCCAACTGCAAATGGCAAACGTAGGTTAATGGAGACATGGGCTACCACAGTAGAAACTGTTTTTGTTTTGAACAGGTACAGAAACTTATATCGACTCAAATCTTTTGATTATAACTCAGATAATTTTCAATTCCAAAGAACTGCCGCTGAAAACCATTACACTTCTGCCGGTTATGATATGATTGATAATCTCAATCAAAGAAGCATTTATGGCACAGATAGACCTCTTGATAGAGTTTCTGGTTACAATATAAAACAATTGGAACTGGGATTAAGAGGTGCAAAAACATGGCAAGACTGGAAAAATAACATTAAAGCCAGATTTAACAATCCAACAGAGATACATTTAGATGAATTGTTCAATAATTGGCAAAACTAATTTATAAACACAATGAAATATTCATCTCCAATCATTTTACTGCTTTTAACTATGGCCTGTGGCCCAGAGGCTCCCATGTTTGATAGGCAATATGTTATTCAAAACAGCTCTTCTTTTCAAATTGTCCTGCAATTCTATAAAAATGGCGAACCCAGCAGGTATAATGAAACTTTATTGAATATATCCAATCAGCTGGAAGGCTCAGTGCTTTCCAGGAGCGGGGGAGCTTGGGATGAACTAGCAAAGGAGCAACTAATAGATAACCCTGTAGCATCTCTTGAAGCAGATTCTATAATTGCGGTTTTCAATAATGAAAAAAAAACAACGTACACAATTGAATTCATGCAAACGGGAGTGCCTGCTTTTGACCCAGCCAATAGAAATTTATTAAGGGATACGGACTATGTCTCAATCGGTAAAGACAAATTCCTTTTTCAAATAACGGATAGTGATTATGAGGGTGCAGAACCTTGTATTGGAGATTGTAATTAAGGCATATTATTTGTTCGTTTTTTTATCAGAAACTTTAAAAATGAAAATACATTTTCTATTATTTAGCTTGCTTTTTACTACTATGATTTTTTCACAAAAAAAAGCTCTCAAAATCACAAATTCTACCCTACAAAAACAAATAATTATAAAAGAACATAAACGGATAAGACTAAAGACTAAAAATGGAGAACGCTTATCGGGTAGGTTTGCAATTTTGGACAAAAACTATATTCTCATAAAACATAGAAAAGTAGCAATCGATGAAATTATAAAACTGAAACGGAATCCTCTACTTGCTTCTATTATCATCAGTGGATTTTTCTATTATAATGCTGCTACAGCACTTACGGTAGGGTTTCTTATTTATGTTATCACTCAAAACTCGGCTGCAATTCTATTATCCATACCTACCGCTACTTTTATCTATGGAGGTATAAAACAACCAAACCTCTTAAAAGGTCATAAAATAAAAAAAGATTGGAAATATGAAATAATTACCATTCCTGATTATATTCCAAAAGACTACTACAAAATGTAATCCGTACTCAAAAAATTGCTCACTTTTGCTTCTAACAGTTGTTCAATGGTTTCATTGTTCAAATCATTGTCCTTAAAAGCAACAAAGGTTCTAATAGAGAAAGAACGTAGTGCATCATGAACGCTTAGAGTAGATTGAGCAGAATCTTTTCTTCCTGTAAATGGGTAAACATCTGGACCTCGTTGACAAGAACTGTTTAAATTTACTCTACACACTAAATTGGCAAGCGAATCAATCAATGGAGATAGGGTATACACATCTTTACCAAACAAACTTACTTGCTGCCCGTAGTTGGACTCCGCCATATCATCTAAAGGTTCTTCTATATCTTTAAAAGAAACCACAGGAATTATAGGCCCAAACTGTTCTTCTTCATACACTCGCATGTCTTTAGAAACTGGGTGCAAAACTGCTGGCCAGATATAATTATCGGATTGTTTTCCTCCTTTTTTGTTTTTGATTTTAGCTCCTTTTGCCTTGGCATCATCCAATAATTCTTGAATATAAGCAGGCTTACCTGGCTCTGGCAACGGTGTGAGTTTTACACCATCATCCCAAGGATTTCCAAATTTTAAGGCGTCTACTTTTTCTGAGAATCGTTTTAAAAACTCATCCTTTACATCTTCGTGCACATAAACCACTTTCAAGGCAGTACATCGCTGTCCATTAAAAGAAAGTGTACCAGCTAAACATTCATTTATGGTTAGATCCAAATCTGCATCTGGTAAAATAATAGCCGGATTTTTAGCTTCAAGCCCCAACACCAACCTTAATCGGTTACTTTTTGGATGTTGATCCTGTAGTGCATTGGCAGATTTACTGTTTCCTATTAACGCCAATACATCTACCTTGCCAGTTTTCATAATAGGTGCCGCCACTGCCCTGCCCCTTCCGAACAAAATATTGACAACGCCTTTTGGAAAACTACTCTGGAAGGCCTCCAATAACGGCGTTATTAACAAAACCCCATGCTTGGCTGGTTTAAATACCGTTGTATTCCCCATAATAATCGCTGGAATCAACAAAGCAAAGGTCTCGTTTAAGGGGTAGTTATAAGGCCCTAAACATAAAACTACACCCAAGGGTCCCCTACGGATATGGGCATATACCCCATCATGTTTTTGGAACTTCGCAGAATCACGATCCAATTTTTTATAGTCTTCAATGGTATCATAAATGTATTCAACGGTACGATCAAACTCCTTTTGTGAGTCCGGTAGCGATTTGCCAATTTCCCACATTAAGAGCTTTACCACTTCCTCTCGCTTCTCCTCCATTTTTTTTACAAAGGATTCCATACATTCAATGCGGTCTTTTACTTTCATGGTCGGCCATACGCCTTGACCTTGGTCATATGCCCCTACCGCTGCATCTAATGCTTCTAACGCTTCAGCTTCTCCCATATCCGGAATACTTCCTAAAACGGTATGCTCGTATTTCTCCGTTGACGAGATTGTTGAAATTACTGTTGTGTTATTCCCTTTCCATTCTTTCAACTCACCATTGACCAAATAGGTTTTTTGATGTATTTCCGAGGTAATTTGGAATTCTTCTGGTATTGCTGTTTTAATTGGCATAATCCTATGCTTTTTAATTAGAATTAATTTCTATTTACTAGCTTAAATATCGAATAAAGTTAACATAAAAAAGATTGAAAAACCCTTTATTTTCAATGGTTTAGCTACGAAAACGTTTTAGTAGGGCCATTATCAGAAAAGGTTTTAAAATTGTTATGCAGATTACACCAAATATTGAAAAAGGTCAGGCTTGTTATTGAGGTAATCACCGAAAAAGTTATTGGTTTTCATTCGTTCAATCAATGGATCCAAATCCTCAGAAGATTTTAATTCAATACCTACGACCGCGGGTGCATTTTCCCTACTCGATTTTTTAGAGTATTCAAAATGTGTGATATCATCATCTGGACCTAAAATATCAGCCACAAATTCTTTGAGGGCTCCTGGACGCTGTGGAAAACGAACGATAAAATAATGTTTTAAGTTACCATATAATAAAGCTCTTTCTTTTATTTCTGCAGTACGCGTAATATCATTGTTACTGCCGCTAACAATGCACACAACAGTTTTGCCTTTTATTTCGTTTTTAAAATCATCTAGAGCAGCAATGGTTAAAGCTCCAGCAGGTTCAACAACAATAGCATCTCTATTATATAAATCCAAAATGGTCTGACATACTTTCCCTTCTGGCACAGTTTCCATTTTGTGCAGATAGTCCTTACAAATTGGAAAAGTATATTCTCCAACTTTTTGAACGGCAGCACCATCTATAAATTTATCAATTTGGGGTAGTTCAACCAATTCCCCTTTTTCTATGGATATTTTCATAGAGGGAGCACCTTCTGGTTCTATACCAATGATTTTGGTTTTAGGAGACAACGCTTGGAATGTCCCGCATAGTCCTGCCGCTAATCCTCCCCCACCTACTGCAACAAAAATATAATCTATAGGCTCCTTAGATTGGTTTAATAACTCTAGTCCTATTGTGGCTTGGCCTTCAATGGTTTTTGCATCATCAAAAGGATGTACAAAAGTTTTATCTTTTTGGCTACAAAACAATTTAGCTGCTTTTTGGGAATCATCAAAAGTATCCCCTTCCAACACCACTTTTATCCAGTCTCCACCAAACATTCTGGTTTGGTCAATCTTTTGTTTTGGAGTAACGGCAGGCATGTAAATAGTTCCTTTAACCCCTAAATGATTGCAAGCAAACGCAACTCCTTGAGCATGGTTTCCTGCGCTAGCGCAAACCACACCATTTTTTAGTTCTTCTTTGGTAAGGGAACTGATTTTATTGAAAGCACCGCGAATTTTATAGCTTCTTACCCGTTGTAAATCTTCTCTCTTTAGTAGGATATCGGCATCATACTTTTTCGAGTAACGAATACTTTGCTGTAAAGGTGTTTCTCCAGCAACCTGCTTAATAGTATTGGCAGCTTCATAGATATCAGCTATTTGTGGAAAATATGTAGCTGCCGTTTCTTTCATCAGGTTATTTATTTCCAATTTATAAGAAACTCAAGTCTAAGCTATGGGCTTCATAGCGGTCATTGATTCTCTCAATCTAGCACCTACCACTTCCACAGGATGTTCGCGCAGTGCCTTGTTCACCGTGATAAGCTTAACGTTGTCAACACCATTGTCTTTTCCTTCTCCATACTTTTCGCCAATAATATCAGTCTCGACAGTTTTCATGAAATCTGTCAATAAAGGCTTACAGGCATGATCAAATAAATAGCAACCATATTCTGCCGTGTCAGATATTACACGATTCATCTCAAACAACTTTTTTCTTGCTATGGTATTGGCAATCAATGGTGTTTCGTGTAAGGATTCGTAGTATGCCGATTCATCTATGATTCCTGATTCTGTCATCGTTTCAAATGCCAACTCTACTCCAGATTTTACAAAAGCAACCATTAACACTCCATTGTCATAGAACTCTTGTTCTGAAATAGCATCGTTACTGGCTGGGGTCTTCTCAAAAGCTGTTTCACCAGTCGCTGACCTCCAATCCAATAAATTCTTATCATCATTGTCCCAATCTTCCATCATGGTTTTAGAAAAGTGACCGCTCATGATATCGTCCATATGTTTTTGAAAAAGAGGACGCATAATATCTTTTAATTCTTCCGCTAGGTCAAACGCTTTTATTTTGGCAGGGTTAGATAATCTGTCCATCATATTGGTGATTCCTCCATGCTTTAATCCTTCTGTGATGGTTTCCCATCCATATTGAATTAACTTTGAAGCATACCCAGCGTCAATTCCTTTTTCCAACATTTTATTGAAAGATAAAATGGAACCTGTTTGCAACAACCCACAAAGAATGGTTTGCTCTCCCATCAAATCTGATTTTACTTCAGCGACAAAAGAAGATTCCAATACTCCTGCTTTGTGCCCGCCAGTTCCGGCTGCATAGGCTTTTGCTTGTGCCAAACCTTTACCTTCAGGATCGTTTTCTGGATGTACGGCAATCAGCGTAGGCACTCCAAAACCTCTCTTATATTCTTCACGAACTTCAGAACCTGGACTCTTTGGAGCCACCATAATTACCGTAAGGTCCTTTCGGATTTGCATTCCCTCTTCTACAATATTAAAGCCATGGGAATAGGAAAGTGTAGCTCCTTTTTTCATTAAAGGCATTACAGTGCTTACCACATTGGTATGCTGCTTATCAGGAGTTAAATTGATAACCAAATCTGCGCTAGGAATCAACTCTTCATAGGTTCCCACATTAAAGTTGTTCTCCTTGGCATTTTTATAGGATTGCCTTTGCTCTTTAATCGCAGCCTCCCTTAAGGTATATGAAATATCCAAACCTGAATCCCTCATATTTAAACCCTGGTTTAAACCCTGGGCACCACAGCCTACAATTACAATCTTCATTCCTTTTAACGCAGTAACGCCATCAGCAAATTCACTGGCATCCATAAATCTGCATTTTCCTAACTGTTCTAATTTATCTCGAAGTGATAGCGTATTAAAATAATTTGTCATTTTTAGTTTTTGATTTTGTGCTATTTATTGATTTTGAAATTCTGCTAAAATACTGGTTATTGGCATTGCTGCTTTACTTACTGCAATCCTTCCTGAACGTACAAACTGCATTATACCATAGGGTTCAAAGGCATCGTGCATTTCGTCTATTTCATGCCTGCGTCCTGTTTTGGCCAAAACAAAAAAGTCTCTAGCCACGGTTACAATTTGTGAATTACTTTCTTTGATAATGTTTTGAATCTGTCTCTCATCAAACAATAAATCTGATGATATTTTGAACAAGGCAGATTCTTGATAAATGGTCTCATCGTCTGTATGATAGTAAGCTTTTATCACTTCTACCTGTTTCTCTATCTGTCCCACAATTTTTCTGACCGATTCTTCCGGAGCCACAACAACTATTGTGAATTTTGAGACATTATCAATTTCTGATTTAGAGACATTTAAACTCTCTATGTTAATGTGTCTCTTTAAGAATATTCCAGATATTCTATTTAGTAATCCAACATTGTTCTCTGAATAAACTGAGATGGTGTACCACTGTTTTTCCATACTTATTTTGTTTTCACGGCAACTATAACTCCTGTTGACCAGTCCATTTTTGTAATTGTAAAATCTTCCTTTGCTTCCAATACCTTAATTAATGAAGATGCATTGTACTCATGACCTACCGGCCAATTGGCTTGTTTTCTCATATCATCAATCACATAAAACCCTCCAACCTTAATCAGTTTCAACACTTCATCCAAACAACTGTACTTTCCTGGCCATGCATCCGCAAAGATTAAATCAAACTTTTCTCCATTATATTGAGACAACCATACATCTCCATCAGCGCAAACCAATTGAAGTCTCTGGTCATCGGCAAAAAAATCCTTCGCTATTTGAATAAGTTCTTCATCATTGTCAATACTAATAAGTTTTGAACTCATGTCCATTCCTTCCAGCATCCAAGCTAGAGATAGACTCATACCGGTACCTAACTCCAAAAAGTTCCCATTTGGTTTAGAAGAGACCAAGGTTTTAAGAAATGTTCCGATATACATGTCTGAAGGCATAGTAAATCCTATCTCCTTAGATTTAGCAAGTAACTCTGGATACACTTGTGGTGTATCTAAAATATTAGTTTGATCCATCTCTACTTAAGTCTAATATCTGAAACAGATGCTCCTGAAGGAATCATTGGAAATACATTATCTTCTTTCTCCACTTTAACCTCTAAAAAGTATGAATCCTTGGATGCAATCATTTCTGCAACTGCATCCTTTAATTCTGAACGAACCGAAACTCTTCTTGATTTGATGTGATAACCCTCTGCAATCTTCACAAAATCTGGGTTAACCATTACCGTTGAAGCATACCTGCTCTCAAAGAAAAGTTCTTGCCATTGACGAACCATACCCAAATGGTCATTGTTCAGCACCACAATTTTAACCGGAACTTTATGCTGAAAGATTACCCCCAGCTCTTGAATTGTCATTTGATAGCCCCCATCACCAATAACAGCAACCACTTCGCGGTTCATTGCTCCCATTTTAGCCCCTATGGCTGCAGGCAATGCAAATCCCATAGTTCCCAATCCTCCTGAAGTTATATTGCTCTTAGATTGTTTAAACTTGGCATATCTGCAGGCAATCATCTGGTGTTGTCCTACATCTGTAACAATAACGGCCTTATGTTCTGAAGAAATATTGATTTGCTCAATGACCTCACCCATAGTTAAACCATCTTTAGTAGGCGTTATATCATTTTTGATAACAGTATCGTATTCTATTTGATATTTTTTGTCGAATTCAGCCTTCCATGCTGCATGTTCGTTTTTATTAACCAAAGGCAATAACAAATCCAAAGTCTGTCTAGCATTTCCTAAGACTGCTACATCTGCTTTTACATTTTTATTAATTTCTGCTGGGTCAATTTCAAAATGAATCACTTTTGCCTGTTTTGCATAGGTGTCCAAGCTACCTGTTACTCTATCATCAAAGCGCATTCCTATGGCAATGAGTAGATCGCATTCATTGGTCAACACATTTGGACCATAATTGCCGTGCATACCTACCATTCCCACATTCAAAGGGTGGGCAGTGTCCATTGCCGATAGTCCCAAAATAGTCCAAGCAGCTGGAATTCCTGCCTTTTCCACCAATGCCTTGAGTTCTTCCTCCGCTTCTCCTAATATTACTCCTTGTCCAAAAACTATAAATGGCTTTTTTGCATTGTTGATAAGCTCGGCAGCTTCTTCAATTGCTTTTAAGTCTGGTTCGGGAACAGGTTTGTAACTCCGAACTCCTTTACATTTTTCATATGTAAAATCCAACTCATCAAACTGAGCGTTTTTGGTAATATCTATCAATACAGGCCCAGGTCTCCCAGATCTTGCGATATAAAAAGCTTTTGCCATAATCTCGGGAATCTCGCTAGCCTTGGTAACTTGATAGTTCCATTTAGTGACGGGCGTAGAAATCCCAACAATATCTGTCTCTTGAAAGGCGTCTGAACCCAACAAATGTCTTGGTACTTGACCTGTTATGCACACCATTGGCGTTGAATCTATTTGGGCATCTGCCAATCCAGTAACCAAATTGGTAGCACCGGGACCTGACGTTGCCATAGCAACCCCTACTTTTCCGCTAACTCTTGCATAGCCTTGTGCCGCATGGGTAGCACCTTGCTCATGTCTAGTTAAGATGTGCGTTAGTTTATCCTGAAACTTGTATAGCTCATCATAAACGGGCATAATTGCTCCACCTGGATATCCATAGATTAAATCTACTCCTTCAGCCAACAAACAATGTATTATAGCTTCAGCACCACTTATTCGCATAACGGTGTCTTTTTCAGAATCTTTCTTTTGTGCTTTTAGTGTTTCCATAAGCGTAATGTTTTGGGGAATAAAGTTTCCTTAAAACCCCAAATTGTTATTAAATCAAATCAGTTACGCAGCCTTTCGAGGCAGATGAAACTGTTTTGGCATATTTGTATAAACTTCCTTTTTTAACCTTTAATGGTGGCTGTACCCATTTTTCCTTTCTGCTTGCCAATTCTTCATCTGAAACAGCCATGGAAATACTATTTTTCTCTGCATCAATGGTAATAATGTCTCCATCCTTCACCAATCCTATAGCTCCACCATCTTGCGCTTCTGGTGCAATGTGACCCACCACAAAGCCATGGGTTCCTCCAGAGAACCTACCGTCAGTAATCAAAGCCACATCTTTACCCAATCCTACTCCCATAATAGCAGCAGTAGGTTTTAGCATTTCTGGCATTCCTGGGCCTCCTTTTGGTCCTTCATACCTAATGACTACAACATCTCCCTTTTTCACCAATCCATCACGAATACCGTCATTCGCATCAAACTCGCCCTCAAAAACTTTTGCCGGTCCTGAGAAATGCAATCCTTCTTTTCCTGTGATTTTTGCAACCGCTCCTTCAATAGCAAGATTGCCATGAAGTATTCTAAGGTGCCCTGTTTCTTTGATTGGGTTCTCTAAATCCTTTACAACTTGTTGCCCCTCTGTTAAATCAGCAACATCAGCTAGATTTTCGGCTATTGTTTTTCCTGTAACGGTAAGACAGTCTCCATGCAACATGTTATGTTTTAGCATGAACTTCATAACAGCAGGAACTCCTCCTACATGGTGTAGGTCTTCCATTAAATATTTTCCACTTGGCTTTAAATCTGCCAAGAAAGGTGTGGTATCACTAATCCTTTGAAAATCTGCCAAACCAAAATCTATTTCAGCAGCTCTTGCGATTGCCAAGAAATGAAGTACAGCATTTGTAGAACCGCCAAGTATCGTTATTAACCGTACTGCATTTTCCAATGATTTTTTAGAGATGATATCACTTGGTTTGATATCGTTTTCCAATAAGTGTCTTAGCGCTTTTCCTGAATCAATACAGTCTTGCTTCTTTTTATCACCAACAGCAGGGTTTGATGAATTGTAAGGCAACGCCATTCCCAAAGCCTCAATGGCAGAAGCCATAGTGTTTGCAGTATACATTCCGCCACATGCTCCTGCACCTGGGCAAGCGTTTTGAATTACACTTTTGTATTCTTCTTCATTAATGGTCCCCGCGACTTTCTCTCCCCAAGCTTCAAATGCAGATACTACATCCAGTTTTCTGTCTTTTAGACATCCAGATGCAATTGTCCCCCCATAGACTAAAATAGAAGGTCTATCTAAACGAATCATTGCCATAAGTGCGCCAGGCATATTCTTGTCACATCCAACAACAGTTGCCAAACCGTCATAATTCATTGCCTGAACTACGGTCTCCATAGAATCGGCAATAATATCTCTTGATGGAAGTGAATAGCGCATGCCATAAGTTCCCATTGAAATACCATCACTGACGCCAATGGTGTTAAAAATTAAGCCAACAAGATTTCCTTGTTGCGTGCCTTCTTTAACATAGGTAGCTAACTCATTTAGGTGCATGTTACATGGATTCCCCTCATACCCTGTGCTTCCTATACCGATCAACGGTTTTTTTAAATCTTCTTCCGTTAATCCTATGGCGTGCAACATAGCCTGTGCTGCAGGTTGCGTTGGGTCTTGGGTAACATTTTTACTATACTTATTCAATTCCATTAATATATTTCTTTCGAATCCGGTTTTTTGTTGAATTTACTCTTATAATCAAAGATAGATGTTTCAAAAACTCAATAATTTTAACAGTTAGATGTGTTCTAAATTCATTTAAAAAAATATCAACATATTCATTTGTTTTTCAGATAGTTATACCAATTTAAAATCCCATATCCATTTAGTTTTATTGACTGCATAAAAAAAGCCTGTATCGTTTTTGATACAGGCTTTTTTAAATTAATAGTATAGCTGTATCATTCCAAATTTGGAATAATAATGACGACACCATTAATTAGATTTTTTGCTTTCACAATTCAATAATACAAAAAATATTTAACGGAAAGTACATTTAGGTATCTTTAACGACATGGAAAAAACAGTTACCCAAGCTATTCAATACAGAAGATCCGTCCGTATTTTTAAAAGTGATGTTGAATTAGATGTCAATACGGTTCGACAATGTATTGAAAATGCCATTTTAGCCCCTACTAGCAGTAATATGCAGCTTTGGGAGTTTTATCATATCACCAATAAAGATGTTTTAAATAAAATGGTAAAGGCCTGCTTGGGCCAAAATGCAGCTAAAACAGCTCAACAAATGGTTGTAGTTGTAACCCGAAAAGATTTATGGCGCAAAAGAGTCAGGTCTAATCTTACCTTTCTGGAATCGGCATATGGCAAGAAACCCCAAAAGGAATATACTTCTAGAGAGAAGTTTGCTCTTGCGTACTATAAAAAACTTATTCCTTCTGTCTATTTTGATTTTATGGGGATTTTTGGATGGTTGAAGTATCTAATTTTTCAAATAGTTGGTTTTTTCAAGCCCACCTATCGTCAAGTTCGAGCGTCTGACATGCGCATAGTGGCGCATAAAAGCGCAGGATTGGCCGCTCAAAATTTTATGATAAGTATGGCATCCAAAGGTTATGATACTTGTCCCATGGAAGGCAGTGACACCTTATTGGTAAAACGTGCTTTGGGTTTGCCACGGAGTTCTGAAATAAATATGGTTATTGGTTGTGGAGTGCGAGATGACAAAGGAGTATACGGGCCCCGTTTTAGAATCCCGTTTGAAGAGGTTTACAAACTGTTATAAGTGTTTAAAGGAAAAGGTGTCTCCAGACTTTTTTTGTGCCAATACATTTATAGAAGCATTGGAAAGTTGCAATATTCTTGGATAGCCCCCTGTTGTTTGACCGTCTTTCATTAAAATAATCAGTCTTCCTGCTGGTGTTAACTGAACTGTTCCGGGCAGTGTTCCAGAGGTTAGCATAGATTTTTTGTGCCCCTCAATAAGTTCAGAAAGCTGATACGCCATTCGGTTATTTGCTTTAGATACAGAAAAAGATTTTGCAAAAAGAGAAGCCAATTGGTTATCCGATAAAATAGAAAATTCCGGGCCCTTATACACTTCCAAGTAATCCAAATCAAAATGGTTCTCCATTTTGATTCCTGATATTACAGGGTTAAAAGAAACTGTTTCTTCATAATCAATTTCATTTCTATCTTTAAGACACCTGTGCTCCGTTACAGGAAAATACTGCGAACGACTCCCTAAAACTTTTGCAGTTCGGAAGCCCCCTTTTATTGCCAAATAGCTTCTAAATCCATTTTCCAATTTGCCATAAGACAGAATATCTCCCTTTGTAATTTTTATGACCTGATAGTTTTCAATAGGTTTGTTATTAAGTGTTGGAGATAAATAAGCTCCTGACAGACAGATATACGTTGGGGATTCAAATAATAAAGTAGGACCGGTCATGGTAATTTCCAAAACCGCAGCATCTGAATCATTATCCAAAAGTAAATTCGCTTTCTTTACCGAATGGCTGTCCATTGCCCCAGAAATAGGAACTCCCATATCCCTATAGCCCAACCTTCCTAAATCTTGTATACTCGTAAAAAAACCTGATTTTAAAACCTTAAGCATCCAAAGCGATTTTTTCAGGTTTATATATGCCTACTTCACCTTCAATCTTGCGTAAATCATACTCAGCCCTAGGTATGTTATGGAACTGTATCTTATCTCCAACATTTACAAAACATGGTTTTTCCAAACTAGGATTAAAGATTGGAATTGGGCAACTCCCAATAATGTTCCAGCCTCCAGGTGAGTCCTGCGGATAAATACCTGTTTGTTTGCTTGCCAAACCTACTGACCCTTTGGCGACGGATAACCTTGGCTCTTTTCGTCTTGGAATTTCCAACGTTGCAGGCAATCCTCCCAAATACATGAAACCAGGCAAAAAACCTATTCCATAAACGGTGTATTTAAAAGAGGTGTGCAATTCTATGAGTTCTCCAATAGACAGTTTCAATGTTTTGGAAACTTCTTCAATATCAATTCCAAAATCAGCATCATAACAAACTGGTATTTTCCACAAAAATCGTTTGCTTTTGACTTTAGAATCTGTTCGGTTTGAATAACAATCTAAAATCAACTTCTCAATATTTCCGAAGTTAATTTCTTCCTTGGAATTGACCAATGTTAATGAGTTGTATGCTGCAGACATTTCCCACCCGGCTAAATTCAAGTTTTTAAAGAAGTCAACAAATTGAAGAATGTCTTCTAATATAGCTTCGTCTACAATATTTGGCCATTCAATAAGAACTGAATTTTGACCATATTGTTTGATGTTAATGGGGTAACTTTTCACCTTTACAACTCTACCTATGTGTGGGTAATTCTTGAGAAAGATACATCAATATTTCCAATGCAGAAGAGGTGTCTCCGTGAATGCATATTGTTTCTGCTTTTATTTTTATTTTTTCGCCTGTAATTACCTTCACTTTTCTCTCTTTTATGATTGGCAATATATGTTGCAGTACTTTTTCAGGTTCTTGAATAAGGGCATTATCTAGTTTTCTTGACACAAGACTTAGATCCTTGTTATAATTTCTATCCCCAAATGCTTCATACTGTAACTTAAATCCTTTTTCCGCTGCAATGCTTGCTATGACTGACCCATATGGGACATATAAACAAGCTTTACTTTTATAGTCCTTTATTGTATCTAGATAAAGCTCCGCAAGCTTACCATTCTTTGCTGTCTCATTATACAAAGCACCGTGTGCCTTAATATGGTGAAGCTGTATTTCTTCTTTTTTAAGAACTTCGTCAAAAGTCCTTAATTGATTTAATATGCTTTGTCTTAATTCTGAATCTGGAATCGTCATTACCTCCCTACCAAAATTGGCCTTATCTGGATATGATGGATGGGCACCTACTTTTACATTATGGATTTTTGCCAACTTAACTACCTCTGTCATGCTCTCTAGGTCACCTGCATGTCCCCCGCAAGCTATATTGCATGACTTAATTAAAGGTAGTAGTTGAGCTTCATTGTCTACTCCTTCACCAACATCACAATTAATATTAACCGTCCAATTTCCCATCTAGAACAAACCAATAACTTTTAGAATACTCTTTATCCCTAAAAAAATAGCGAATCCAACGATAATGAATCCTAATACATTTTGAAACAACGAGTTCTTATGGCTTCCCATAACAGTTTTTTTATTTACGATCCAAAGCAGGAGCATTGCCATTACGGGCAGTAAGATCCCATTGGCCACTTGGGCAAATTGTATCACTTGAATGGGTTTTATATCAAACGACAGGAAGAAAACACCAGAAAACAATACTGCAGACCATACTAGCTTAAACTTTTTGTTTCTCATTCCTCCATCCCATCCAAAACAGCTACTTGCTACAAAAGCTGCCGCCAATGGGGCCGTTATTGCGGAGGTAACTCCCGCAGCCAAAAGACCAATACCCATGAAGTAAATTGCAGATTTTCCAAATAAAGGCTCAAGACCTTTTGCCATATCCATAGCATTGGTAACATCTTGTATTGGTGCTGCTGATGCAGTAATAAGTATTGCTATGGACACTAACCCCCCTAATGCGATTGAAATTATTGTATCCCATTTTACCGATTTAAGCTCACTTTTAGACTTCCATTTTTCTTTGGCCAAGGATGCATGTAAAAACAGATTGTATGGCACCACGGTAGTTCCTACCAATGCGATTACAGTAAGAAGGCTATCCTCAGGCAATCCTGGAATAAACATACCCTTTAAAATTTCGGATACAGAAGGGTTGGTTAAAATTGCGCTGACCACAAAACAAACTCCCATGATTCCTACAAGACCAACGAACACCTTTTCCAATGTTTTATAACTGCTAAACCATAAAAGAAAAAATGCAAAACCACCTATTAAAAGCGGGTAGAAAGGTGTTAATCCCTTCTGTCCCAATAACCCCTCTAGTCCTAGAGTTGCCCCACCAATATTGCCAGCTTCATATGCAGCATTTCCAACAAGTATAGCTCCCAGAACAATCCCTATTATTGTGTTTTTTATCCATTTGACTTTTAATTCATTCTTTATAACATCAACAAGACCATTTTGGGAAACAACCCCTATCCTACCCGCCATCTCTTGAAGTATTATTGTGGCCAAAATGGATAATAATACTGCCCAGATAAGCGTATATCCAAAACGAACTCCCGCCAAAGTGCATACTGTAATTGTGCCGGGCCCAACAAATGCTGCGGCTACCAATACACCAGGGCCTATTTTCTTAAACATATTTATTGTTGTTTTTCATTCTTCAAATTAAAAGGTTTTATTAGAAATAATGCATTTCATCCAAAAAAATGCATTTCGTCTAAAAGTTGAGTGTTTTACATCGATTTTTTATACGAATTTGAAAATGTAAAAGTTATAATAGTCCCAAATCAAATAATTGACTTAAACTTGACCGATACTCATGACATGTAAGGACTGCGATAAAACTATCGGGTACCAACAACATAAGGAATCCATGGATTCTTTAGGCGTTGAACTCTGTGAGAGGCATACCCGACTAATCAAAAAAATCATTCTTGACAATAATACTTCCGTTGAGGCCATTCAACTTTTTTACGCGCTAAAAGTTGCTGGAGCTAATCCTATGTTAGAATGGTGGGATGGAAAAAAATCTGTAGATATTGCAATTTCTAGGGTGAAACTTAATATTGAAATTGACAAGGACTATAACATGATTACCCATGAACAAGCAATAAATGACTTAGAAGAAGCAATGCACTCTTTTAAAAATGGATTTACAACTGTAAGAATTCCACATTTGGCAATAAAATACTACTTAGAAGATACGGTAGAAAATATCTTAGGAATAATTACTGGCTTAAAGGCGAATATCAAGGCAATTTAATCAGAAAACAACAACTGTTTTCCAACATTGTTTTCCTTGTATTCCAAAATATTGATAACAATAAGGTCTTCGCCAATATTTTCTAAATCATTGACGTAATTCTTGCCCTTGAACTCCCAATATTCGGTGTCTCCAGGGTCTAGTTTGACCATGTTTATTTTACCATTTCCATTACGGGTCAATGCTAAACCTCCCGTGGTGCACACCCAACTGTAATTGGTGTTATGGTGTCTAAATGGTATGCGTTCTCCAGGGTCCAGATGTAAATCCCAAAGTTTTACGCTCTCATTTTCAAACACCAATCGCTCCCCAAGTGAATGGGTTATCTCTTGATGTAGCAATTCATCTATCTTATCTTGCTCCCACGGATCAAAATTTCCTATGGGGTTCAATTCCACACATTGCATACTCTATTCTTTTTCAGAAAACGGGTGCAAAATTAGAATAAAGCTGTCCTTAAAGTTCAGAAAATGAAACAATTAACTTAATTTTTGATGTTTTAGATCCAATTTTATAGTTTACTTAAGAAATTGAGAATTAAAGACTTAAAAAAAAATTATAATGCTATCCTCTTCTATCTATAATACTAAACTTACAGCACATAGTCCCAGCCATCTATGATGTAATAATACTCGAAAATTTATTTGAGAGTGGCTATCAGTAGCAAGAAATCAAAGCTTCAACATATTTAAAAAGAGTTTCGGGTGCCACTCTGTTCAACCTTCCTTAGTTAAGCTAATACTCCTAATTATTCAACGTGGTTTTTAAGGCTCTCAATATTTATTTTTTGTACCTTTTTGACCATAAATAATTGGTTATGAAAAATATAGATAGAAGACATTGGCTTAAGACTGTGGGGTTATCAAGTGGTTTTGCTCTTTTGGGGCCATTAGATATTATCGCTAGAGATTTTGAGGCAAGGCCTTTTAAGGTAGATGGTGTAGTGAAACTAAATTCCAATGAAAATCCTTTTGGGCCTTCCAAAGAAGTTAGGGCAGCTATAACCCAAGCTTTTGATGTAGCATGTCGTTACCCCTTTAAGGCATTGTCAGAACTGGTTGAAATGATTGCAGAAAAGGAAGGTGTACCCAAAAATCATATTGTTGTCACTGGAGGTTCTACTGAAGGGCTTCATGCAACAGGACTTACCTATGGCCTTGGTGGAAGGGAAATCATTGCAGCTGACCCAACCTTTCAAGCAATGTTGCGATATGCAGAAAATTTTGGGGCACACGTGCATCGTGTACCTGTTAATACCAATATGGAACATGATCTAGAGGCAATGGCCAAAAGAGTTAACAATCGAACCGGACTTATTTTTATCTGTAATCCCAATAATCCTACGGGTACATTATTAAACAAATCGGAGTTATCGGATTTTTGTACCTCAATGGATAACAAAGCCATGATATTTAGTGATGAGGCCTACTATGATTTTATTACAGAACCGGACTATCCCTCCATGGTGGAATTGGTTAAAAAAGGGCGTAATGTTATTGTTTCCAAAACTTTTTCAAAAGTATATGGTATGGCTGGACTTCGCATTGGCTATCTTGTTGCCAGACCTGATATAGCAGATAGATTGAAAGCCAGTGTAATGGCCAATACAAATATATTAGCTATTGAAGCGGCTAAAATGGCGCTGAAAGATGATGATTTTTATAAGTTTAGCATTTTAAAAAACACCGAAGCCAAAGACTATTTATATAATAGTTTCTCGGAAATGGGACTAGAGTATATACCATCACATACCAATTTTGTGTTTTTTAAGACCGGTAGAGATATCCGCGAGGTCAATGCTGCTATGAAAAAGGAGAATGTACTTATTGGCAGACCTTTCCCCCCAATGTACAATTGGGCTCGAATAAGTACTGGGACAATGCAGGAAATGGAAGTTTTTATTCAAGCCTTGAAGAAAGTGATGGCCTAATTTACTCTATCCCAACCAACCTTCCCTATCCAAACTTCTGTATTGAATAGCTTCCGAAATATGCGTGGTTGAAATATTTTGCGCATTCTGCAAATCAGCAATTGTTCTTGCAACTTTTAGAATTCTGTCATAAGCTCTTGCAGAAAGATTCAATCGCTCCATAGCGTTTTTGAGCAATTCTTTTGAAGCCTTGTCCAAAACGCAAAACTCCCTGATCTGCTTGGTATTCATTTGTGCATTATAATGCACCTGTTCTAAATTTGAGAACCTTCTAGTTTGAACATCTCGTGCAACCATTACTCTTTTTCGAATTTCAACGCTACTCTCCCCTTTTCTTTCTTCTGATAACTTTTCAAAAGGTACCGGAGTAACTTCAATATGAATATCAATCCTGTCCAATAAAGGACCTGAAATTTTACTCAAATATCGTTGCATCTCCATTGGCGATGAGGTTACAGGAGCATTAGGATCATTAAAATACCCGCTAGGACTGGGATTCATGCTAGCAACCAACATAAAACTACTGGGATAGGCTACTGTAAATTTTGCTCTTGCAATGGTTACTTCTCTATCTTCCATAGGTTGCCGCATCACCTCGAGCACACGCCGTTCAAACTCTGGAAGTTCATCCAAAAATAAAACTCCGTTGTGTGATAATGAAATTTCACCTGGTTGCGGATAGCTACCCCCGCCAACCAAAGCAGCACTACTAATGGTATGGTGAGGATTTCTAAAAGGACGTTGGCTCATTAGTCCCATATTTTTAACCTTACCAACCACACTATGAATTTTTGTAGTTTCCAATGCCTCATGTAAAGTCATTGGTGGAAGAATAGATGGTAAACGCTTGGCCAACATGGTCTTTCCTGCTCCTGGTGGCCCAATTAAAATAATATTATGCCCACCAGCTGCAGCAATCTCCATGCAACGTTTTATACTTTCCTGTCCCTTTACATCTGAAAAATCAAATTCTGGAAAGTTCAAACACTTAAAAAACTCTTCTCTGGTATTTACCCTGGTCTGTTCTAAGGGTTTACCAGTATCAAAGTAATCTATTACCTCTTTAATATTTTCTACCCCGTAAACCTCCAAATCCGAGACAATAGCTGCTTCTTTTGCATTCTCTTTTGGCAGTATAAATCCCTTAAAACCATCCTCTTGCGCTTTTATGGCAATGGGCAACGCGCCTCTTATAGGCTGTAATCCGCCATCTAATGACAATTCACCCATAATTAAATACTTGTCTATATTCTCAGACTGTATTTGATTTGAAGCTGCAAGTATTCCTAAAGCCAAGGTAAGATCATAGGCAGAGCCTTCCTTTCGTAAATCGGCAGGAGCCATATTAATGGTAATTTTCTTCCCCGGGATTTTATAACCATTGTTTTGGAGTGCTGCTGCAATACGATAATTGCTTTCCTTTATCGCGTTATCTGGAAGGCCTACCAAGTGATAACCTATTCCTTTGTTCACATTAACCTCTACAGTAATTGTAGTGGCTTCTACTCCAAAAACTGCACTTCCATAAACTTTTATGAGCATATAGGTTTAAAAGAAAAATCATATTAGATATGATGTGCAATATATTTAATCCTATCTAACCACAATTTTCTTTTTGACGGATACCGGCTTTCCAGTTGATGTAAACCCTTCTAGAACCAACTCATAATCCCCAACCACATCAGATGTATAAAATGTTACTTCTTTTTTTCCATTAGATATATCCAATTTAGGAACCCAAAGCAATTGATGTCTAAAATCGGGAACACGATCTTGCTTTGCTTCTTCTGAATACTCCTGTGAGAAATATTCCTTATTGGATTGCGGTTTAAACAGTTCCACATTCACAATATGGGGAGTAAAAAAATCATCGTAAAAACCACCTTCAATGGTTTTAAAGGAGATAACACCTTGAAACAACTGTGACCCTAAAATCACCTTGTCTCTTGAAAAACTTATTGTTTTGATTTTCTTGGCACTATAATCCATGAAATCTTCATGCTTTTTAATAAAAAGACCATCAACAAAAACCATGGGTAAAAGACTTGCATCCGTATAACCAATTTCCGGTCTAACTTCAAAAACGCGATTGCCATTATCCAATTTTCTAGTCCCAACTTGATCTACAACTTCAACTATAGTTTCTTGTATACTATTGAATCTTGTATAATCATCCAAATCATAAACCGTGGCAAATTTTCTATAAAAAGGTTGTACATGGCTAGCAGGGACAATAGAGTCCGCTTTCACCTCTTGATAAGCATTCTCTATTTGGTTTTGAATACTTTTTTCAAGCATATAATCCTTCATTTCTTTGGTAAGGACAAAATCTGTAAACTCCATTCCTTCGGAATCGATTTTTTCTTCATCCATACTTATTTCATAAAGATCCCAATCATTGGACAAAACTTGAATCGCTGCGGTTGCATTGTCATATTCCCTGTCAAGGATAAATCTAAACCTTCCCTCATTATCTGACGTGGCCACCTTAAACAAATACTTATCTCCAGGCAATGAAAAAGATACTCTTAAGTCTTTTACTGGGAGTTTGGTCTCTTTATTTCTAATCATACCAGCAACTGTCTCACCTCTTAGTTCTGGTATTTTTGAGGAATCCCCCGTGACTTTAATCTTGGTCGAACCTTTTTTAAGCAACTCTTTATAAAACATTCCTGAAGTTATTTGAGCAGGTGCCGAAAAAGAGTCTGTTTTTCTTACAGAAATGGCATAACTACCATTATTGGCAGCAGCATTTATTCCAGAAATATTCAGTGCTATTTTTTCTCTTTTTCCAGCTGTGGACTTATCAACAGTCAAACTGACCAAAGTACTGTTAACTTCGGATACATTTGTGTTTAGCGGCATGAGAGTGCTCTTTTTGGAAACAACAGGCTGTAAAGAGTCTATTGGTTGCTCCAAATAAGAATCCGGAGTGGCTTGGTATGGATTGACAATATAGATATCTGATTGAAAGAAATGTTCTTTACCAAAGTTTTTCATCCATTCCGAATAGCCCAATAACCTATAACTACCTGTGGGAACCGAAGTAGGCACAAAAAAGTTGCCATAGCCCGAACCACCTGTGAGGCGTACTTTATGTTTGAAAACAGTGTTCCCTTCTTTATCAACCAAAGCAACATAACCCATTTTACTAATACTGCTAAGTTTTCTATTGACATTATCCAAGCTGTAAAACTTATACAACAGATGCTCTCCTGAAAACAGGAAAGATTCATTGTAATGCAGATAAACACTTTCCTGTGGAATATTGGCCAGGCTAGCATTTGTTGTTAATTGAGCTTTTAGACCCAAAGAAACCAGAGCCAATAAAATGATAGTAATTGTAAGTTTTTTCATAATTCTATTTTATTCTATCCAAAAATCTGGAACTTCTGATGTTCCTAGTATTGTGCAATTCCCACATACTTGTGGGACAGTGACATAAGGTCCCCCTGGTTGAAATTCTCCATCGTTATCCCTTATATATTTTATCAAGTCCAAACGAATCAAGTCTATAAGTCCAATAGCTGGAGCATTCTCAACGCAAGGTTCTATATAATCTGGAAGCCTTTCTGTTGGAAAAAAATCACGATAACCAAAAAATATTCGCTTTTCCGAAACAGCCGTGACATCAAAAAAACCCAGTACTTTTTCATCAGGATTACTTACTGCTGCCATATTTCCTTCCAAAAAACCGGGCTGTGTCTCAGAAAACAAGCTTTCAGAAGAAGAGAACTCATTCAAAGTTTCCAGAAAATTATAAGTCTCCCTAGAATGTACAAATTGTCGTACCAAAATACTATAGCGATGTGTGGTGATAAAATTGTTCTGTTCAATAAATTTGACCATGAAATTATCCACCCTCCCAGCATCAAAATCTTCTGTATCAGTTAAAATAATACGGTTTGAAAAATCCATTGGGTAACAAACACGCTCATCCAAGGACCTAGGAACAATTATTATACTATCAGTGAAGGTGCCCCTCACAACCTCTAATTCTTTGGGGTTCCATCTTGGAGCTATTACCTTATAGGTCTCCTCAAATTCATATCTGTAAAAATTTAAATCTCCCACTGGGTTGGAGGTATCTACAAATATACCTATTCCCTCTTCCCCAAAATCATTGGTAATCCTATTGGCATAAAGGGTGTCTATAGCCGTTGCCTGTGGCAATCGCATCGTTGTAGAACTATATTCCATTCCATTTCTTGCAGTAATCAACAATTGATAGTCCCTCTCTGGAACTGCCGCAAAAGCCACATTGGACACGTATTTGCCAAAATCAGTTTCTTCAAAAAGAAATTCGTTGCCAGTATCGTCCTTTACCATAACCCTTGTAGCAACTTCATTGGGTATATCATTCTGTTGAAGTCTATATGTTCTGGTCAATACAATTTCTTGTCTTTTTAATTCATCAGTAATCGAAGCGTCCACTACAAAAGCATCCTCAAAATCTTCAAACTCTGCATTAAAAGGCTCAATACAACTACAAAGAAGCCAACCCAATAAGGTTGACAACAAAAGACGATATGTAGTATTTATCTTTATCATTCAATCCAAAAATCTGGCACTTCTGGAGACCCTAAAACTTTACAATCACCACAAATACGAGGCACAATAAAAAAAGGGCCTTCGTTGTCTCCAGGCGGTTCGTTGTCTCCCCAATATATTCCTGCCCCACTTTCTATAATTGGTCGCAAGACACACCCCCCACCCCCAGGTTTAAAAATTGGTGGGGCACTTGGTCGACAAGGTTCTATATATGGTGGTAAAGATTCGCCCGGGTAAAAATCATCATAGTTGAAAAAAACACGTGTTTCTGAAACCGAGCTCACATCAAAAAAACCAAGTACGCGCTCATCTCTATTTTCATTTGAAAAAACATTACCCTGTAAAAAACCAGGTTGCGTCTGCGAAAATAAGCTCTCTGAACCCGAAAGCTCGTTGAGTGTTTCAAAAAAGGTATACGCTTCATTGGACTGCACAAACTGTCTTACCAAAATACTATATCTATGTGAAATGATATAATTGTTCCTGTTAATAAAACGCACCATAAAGTTAGATACTCGGTCTTCCTCTAAATCTTCTGTAGAAGTAAGTATAATAGCATTTGATAGATCCGTTCTATAGCATACTTCCTCGTCTGTAATGTTTGGTGTTTTGAGCAAGCCGCAGCCTCCAGCAGGATCTCCTATCAAGGATATGGGACTCCATTCTGGAGCGATTATCCTATAGGTTTCTTCATACTCATAACGATAATTCTTGGCATTTCCAGAAGGGTCAAAACTATCCAGAAAAATGGCCATTCCATCTTCCCCATTATCATTTGTTATTCTTTCTGCCCTGATATCATCAATTGTTGCTGCCGGGGTTACCTGAGTAGTGCTTGATCCATAACTTCTACCGTCCTGAGTTGTTACGGAAAGCTGATAAGCCATTCCTGATTGGGCCGCAAAGATCTGTGTTGAAACATAGACCCCATTACCAGTATCCTGAAAATTGAACGTATTCCCAGCACTATCACTTACACTTACATTTGCATTGGGTTCAGCAGAAGGACCGTCTTCTTCAAACTCATAGGTTCTTGTAAGTACAACTTGTTGTGGCTTCAACTGATCGGTTATAGTAGCTTCTATGACCAATGCACTTTCAAAGTCAACGAAATTTGCTTCAAAAGGATCAATACAGCCATTAAACAACCATACCATTGCAATGATTATAAATAGGCTATATGTTCTTATCTTTTTTATCATTCAATCCAAAATTCTGGAACTTCCGGAGCTCCCAAAACATTACAATCCCCACATACTCTAGGTACAACAAAAAAGGGTCCTTCGCCATCTGAAGGCTCTCCATTATCTCCTGCGTAAATACCTGCTCCACTCTCAATAAGGGGGCGTAACACACAACCCGCAGGTGAGGCAATAGGCGGAGAACTAAATCTACATGATTCTATGTATGGGGGCAGTGGTTCTCCTGGATAAAAATCATCAAAGTTGAAAAAAATACGTTTTTCTGAAACCGAACTCACATCAAAAAAACCAAGTACACGCTCATCTTCATTCTCATTTGAGAATACATTTCCTTGCAAAAAACCAGGCTGTGTTTGCGAAAATAGGCTCTCTGAACCTGAAAGCTCATTAAGTGTTTCAAAGAAAGTAAAAGCCTCATTTGATTGAACAAATTGTCTTACCAAAATACTATATCTATGTGAAATGATATAGTTCTCCCTACTAATGAAACGTACCATAAAATTGCTCACCCTGTCCTCTGCTAAATCTTCTGTAGAAGTGATAATAATTCTATTGGAAAAATCAGTTCTATAACAAACTTCATCATCTGTTGTGTTCGGTACTTTGAGCAATGCGCAACCTCCACCAGGCTCTCCAACTAACGACGTAGGGGTCCAAGTTGGTGCTATAATGCGATACGTCTCTTGGTACTCATATCGATAATTCTTGGCATTTCCCGAAGGATCAAAACTGTCTGCTAAAATGGCCATACCATCTTCTCCATCATCATTTGTTATTCTTTCGGCCTTTATTTCATCAAGAATTGTTGACGGCGTTATTTCTGTAACTTCCGACCCATAACTTCTGCCATCCTGAGTTATCACGGAAAGTTGGTATTCTCTACCTGGCTCAGCGGCAAAAATCTGTTCAGAAACGTACACCCCATTTCCGTCATCTTGAAAAGAAAATGTATTGCCAGTTCCATCACTAACACTAACTAAAGCATTGGATTCAGCTACAGGGCCATCATCTTCAAACTCATAACTTCTGGAAATAAAAATTCGTTGTTGTTTCATTTCATCTGTAATGGTGGCCTCAATTACCACTGCGCTTTCAAAATCAACAAATACAGCATCAAAAGGCTCAATACAACCATAAAGTAAGATGCCGGCCAAAACAACCAAAAATCTATTTTTAAAAATGACTAAAAAATCCATCATCAGTGTTATCATATAAATAATTACTCTTCAATCCAAAACTCAGGAACTTCTACTTTACCAATTTCAGAACAATCTCCGCATACATTTGGTGCCACAAAATATGGGCCTTCATTCTGTCCCGCACTATCGTTGTTGCCCGCATAACTGACTAGACCAAGGTCTGTTTGAACAGCTAAAATACATCTTGGAGGATTTCCAGGAGTTCTAAATGGAGGAGCACTTAAATTACAAGGGTCCACATATGGCGGAAGATCTTCTCCAGAAAACAGGTCTGAATAATTAAAAAACAATCGCTGTTCAGCTACAGATGCAACATCAAAATAACCCAATACTTTTTCATCCGTATTGGTATCCGAGGAAATGTTTCCTTCTAAAAATCCAGGTTGCGTTTCTGAAAAAAAACTTTCATTCCCTGAAAATTCATTCAGCGTCTCATAAAATGTAAATGCTTCGTTGGACTGGACAAATTGACGGACCAAAATGCTATACCTGTGTGAAATGATATAATTTTCTCTACTGATAAAGCGAACCATGAAATTGCTTACCCTATCCTCTGCTAAATCTTTAGTACTTGTTTGAATTATTGTATTTGAAAAATCAGTTGCAAAACAAGTTTCTTCAGATCTTTCGTCGGGAATAATACTTACTTGGCAAATTTCGGTAGCTACACCTGCAGGTGTCCTTTCTAAATCATTGGGTGTCCAGAACGGGGCAATTATTTTAAAGGTTTCCTCATACTGGTACCTATAATTTACCGAATTTCCTGCAGGATCAAAACTATCTACCAAAATAGCCACTCCTTCTTCTCCTAAATCATTGGTAACGCGTTCTACCCTTAAATCATCTATTTGTGTAGCTTGGGGCAACGTCATTTGTTCTGAGCTATATGACCTCCCGTTTTGAGTATCAATACGTAACTGATAATCTGTGTTAGGTTCAGCTGCAAAAGCCTGCGTAGATATGTACAATCCTGGCGTACTTTCTTGAAAAACGAAAGTATTGCCGCCACCTTCTACTCTAACACTTGCATTGGTCTCTGCAGAAGGTCCGTCGTCTTCAAATTCAAAAGTCCGAGTCAAAAACACACGTTGTCGTTCCAGCTTGTCCGTAATAGTTGCTTCTACAACTATGGCACTTTCAAAATCTTCAAACGTGGCTTCAAAGGTTTCAATGCAGGAACTCATCAACATTGTTGATAATATGGTAATTAAAAGAAAATATATATTTCTAATCATAATTATTCTATCCAAAATTCAGGTATTTCAGAAGACCCCAATACAGTGCAATCCCCACAAACTCTAGGTACAACAGCTGTTTCTACTTCTCCTGTAATGTTATTCACAATGGTTCCAAAATATTTTACCACATCCGCTCTTACTTGTTCCAATAGTCCTGTACCAACTCCAACAGGTCTGCAAGGGTTTACAAATTCTGGTAATCTTTTATCTGGAAAAAAGTCTTCGTAATTAAAAAATATTCGTTTTTCCGATACACTGCTCACACTAAAAAAACCCAATACTTTTTCCCTAGTATCCTCTGATGAAATATTCCCTTCCAAAAAACCAGGCTGATTCTCTGAAAACAGACTTTCGTTTTCCGAAAACTGATTTAGCCTCTCATAAAAAGTATAGGCCGCATTGGACAACACAAACTGTTTCACCAAAATACTATAGCGATGAGATAAAATATAGTTGTTGCTATCCATAAATCTTACCATGTAATTGGACACTCTATCTTCACTCAAATTTGTAGTATTTGCAAGTATAATGGAGTTTGAGACATCCGTAGCATAACAGGTTCTTTCATCCAGACTTCTTGGAATTAACTCCAACATATCTACACCCTCTTGATTCCGAATTACATAATCCAGAGGAGCCCAATCTGGAGCTATAATTTTATAGGTTTCTTCATATTGATATAGATAGTTAACTGAATTTCCCGTTGAATCAAAACTGTCCACCAAAACAGCTACTCCATCTTCTCCCAGATTGTTAGAAATACGTTCAGCACGCAGGTCATCTATTTGCGTTGCTTGGGTCAACGTCATTTGTTGCGAATTATATGAGCTTCCATTTTGAGTTTCAATACGCAATTGGTAATCGATATTCGACTGAGCGGCAAAAGCTTGGGTTGATAAGTACAAACCAGGAACACTCTCTTGAAAGACAAAAACATTACCGCCTCCCTTAACACTAACATTTGCATTGGATTCCGGAAAAGGGGCGTCATCATCAAATTCAAAAGTCCGCGTTAAAAATACGCGCTGTTGTTCAAGCTGATCCGTAATGGTGGCCTCCACTACCAAAACACTTTCAAAATCTTCGAATTTGGCATCAAAGGGTTCTATACAAGAACCAATACACATTATGGAAAATGAAGCCGTTGTAAGTTTTATTATTTTTCTTCTTTTGCTCATTCCAGCCAAAAATCAGGTTGTATATTACTACCAAGTGCAGTGCAATCTCCACATTCGCGAGGAACAATTATAAATGGTCCTCCAAGAGGAAATTGGCCTTCATTTTCTCCAATTAGTTCCACAATATCCAATTCTATTTGCCTGATCAATGGGCAAGTCCCTGGTGGATGATTAATCTCCAGTGGCGAACTTTCAACACATGGGACAATGTAAGGAGGAATAGGCTCATCTGGGTAAAAGTCCTTATAATCGAAAAAAATCCGTTTCTCATTAGTGGCACAAACATCAAAATACCCCAAAACCTTTTCATCTCTGCTATTATCTGAAGAAACGTTTCCTATTAGAAATCCAGGTTGCGTTTCTGAAAAAAGGCTCTCATTGCCAGATAGTTCATTAAGGGTCTCGTAAAAAGAATAGGCAATATTGGACTGAACATACTGCCTCACCAAAATACTGTAACGATGTGATAAAATGAAGTCATCGCTTGGAATAAAACGAACAAGAAACTTATCGACTCTATCTTCATCCAACTCACTAGTTGTTGTTTGGATAATCCTGTTGGATAAGTTGGTGGCATAACAAACACGTTCCTCAACTTCTCTGGGTACAATTCTGGCTTCACATTCAGGATAGACAGAAAATAAAATTTCTAAAGTATTCTTATTATGTCGAGGTGCAATTATTTTATAGGTTTCTTCATATTCATACCTATAGTTAACCGAATTACCAGAAGGATCAAAACTATCTACATAAATTGCCATTCCATCTACTCCCTCATCATTTGTAATGCGCTGTGCCGAGACTTCGTCAATGGTGGTGCTTTCCGTCATCTCCATAACCGTTGAACTGTAAGACCTGCCATCATTTGTAGTTACGGACAATTGATATGTTGTTCCAGATTGTGCGGCAAAAGATTGATTGGAAACGTAGGTGCCCGGAAGAGTTTCTTGAAACACAAAAGTATTTCCCGTTCCGTCCACTATCCTAACGTCAGCATTTGATTCTGCCTCGGGGCCTTCATCCTCAAACTCATAAGTTCTAGTAACCTTTACCTCATGCTGCTTTAACTCATCTGTTATTATAGCTTCAAATACCAAAGCGCTTTCAAAATCCTCAAACTTGGTTTCAAAAGTTTCGATGCATGAACAAATACAAATCATTGGAAACGAAGCGATCACCATTATGAATATTTTGTTTCTCTTCCTCATTCTATCCAAAAATCAGGTTGTTCATTACTGCCTAAAACTGTGCAATCCCCGCATTCTCGAGGTATTACCAAATATGGGCCTTCTTCAAAAGGGGGGTCATCATTTACATTAGAGTAACTAACTTGATTTGCATCTACCAACGCACTTAGAATACATCTAGCTCCGCCTTGGCTAATTAATTTAGGTGCTATTTCCAAACAAGGATTTACATATGGTGGTAAATCTTCTCCTGGATAAAAGTCATCATAGTTGAGAAAAATGCGTTTTTTGGAAACCGTGCTTACATCAAAAAAGCCAAGTACTTTTTCATCTGGGCTGTCATCTGAAAAAACATTGCCAATCAAAAAGCCCGGCTGGCTTTCAGAAAAAAGGCTTTCAGTACTTGAAAATTGGTCTAAGGCCTCAAAATATGAAAATGCCTCGTTTGACAATATATATTGTGTCACCTCCACGCTATACCTATGGGAAATGATATAGTTGTTCCCATTTACAAATTGCACCATAAACTTACTTATCCTATTTTCATCAAAATTGGCTGTGCTGGCCAAAATGATGTCATTAGAAACATTTGAGGCAAAACAAACTTGATCTTGTTCCGTTTTTGGAATTACATCCACCCCACATTCTATTCCAGTACTCTTTAGGTCAAAGGCATTCCATTCTGGGGCTATAACTTTATAGGTTTCTGAGAATTCATATCTAAAGTTTTTAGAATTTCCTGTAGCATCAAAACTATCCACCAAAATAGCTACCCCATCTTCACCAAAATCATTGGTTATGCGTTCCGCACTTAAATTATCTATTTGGGCGGTATCGGTCAACGTCATTTCATTGGAACTATATCTTCTACCATTTTGGGTTTCTATCAGCAATTGATAGGCTACGTTTGGTTGGGCAGAAAATGTTTGTTCGGACACATAGGTTCCTGGTTCGGTTTCCTGTAATGTATATGTATTGCCTCCTTCTATTATCCTTACTTGGGCATTAGTTTCTGCCGTTGGTCCTTCTTCCTCAAACTTGTAGGTACGGCTTAAAAAAACCTGTTGCTGTTCCATTTCATTCGTAATGGTGGCTTCTACAACGATAGCACTTTCAAAATCTTCGAACTCAGCATCAAATTCTTCTATGCATCCATCTAAGGTGAAGCTCAGCACTACACCAATGGGTAAAAGTTTATATGTGCTGTATGTTCTTTTCATTCTTCCCAAAATGTTGGAATCTCAGTTGAGCCTAAAACCGTGCAATCCCCACATACACGGGGAACTGTTATAAAAGGGCCTCCTTCTGACTGAGGGCCTGTATAGCTTGAATTATCAGTCACGTATCGTATTAAATCCATTTCCACAAGTACCGGAAGAATACACCTAGGTTCAGAACTATGTCCTGCGGCCACTTTTGGTGCGGCTCTTTGGCATGGATCTGCATATGGAGGAAGTTCTTCACCAGGAAAGTAATCTTCATAATCGAAATAAATCCTTTTTTCAGAAACTGTGGATACATCAAAATACCCCAAAACTTGTTTGTTCCTATCAGAATCGGAATGCAGGTTTCCTTCTAAAAACCCAGGCTGTGTCTCGGAAAACAAGCTTTCTGAGCTTGAAAACTCTTTAAGTGCCTCATAAAAGGAATGTGCTGCATTGCTTTGCGCATATTGTTTTACCAAAATACTATAGCGATGGGATAGAATGTAATTGCTCCTATCAATAAACCGAACAAGAAATCTTTGCACCCGGTTCTCATCAAAGTTATCCGTGCTGGTCAAAATTATACCGTTGGAACTCTTTGAAGTATAACATACACGTTCCTCCCGCTCTCTACCTGCTTTTATTACCATGGGGCATACGGGTTGCGGTACATTGACCAGTGCAACTGAATTCCAATCTGGCGCTATGACTTTATAGGTTTCTATATATTCATATCGAAAGTTTTTTGAACCTTCTTGAGCATTGGTATTATCTACATAAATTCCCATGCCCTCTTCACCAAAATCGTTTACAATACGTTCCGTATACAAACTATCTATTGCGGAACCCTGGGGCAAGGTCATTTTATCAGAACTAAACGAACTGCCATCTTTCATGGTAATCTTTAGTTGATAATTAGCCCCTGGAACAACATTGAACGCATTGATTGACGTGTAAACTCCTGGTTCCGATTCTTCAAACATATGCTGGTTGTTTGAATCTTCAAGAATCATAACCTGCGCATTGGTTTCCGCAAGCGCAATTTCATCTTCAAAAGAATATGTCCTATTCAAATAAATCTTGTGATGTTTCATTTCATTGGTTACTGTAGCCTCAACTACAAGAATGTCATTAAATTCACCTGCTCTTGGAATAAATTCCTCAACGCATCCAATAAATAGCAAAACGATGCTGATGACTACTAAAAAGCAAAAATGTTTTTTTAGTAGTTTCATACATTTAAAACTTAAAATTATAGGTTATAGTAGGCACTGGGATTGAGAAAATAGAGCTTTGGAATGCTTTTATATCTCCATCTTGTGTTACAAAGAATACAGAATATGGGTTATTTCTTCCCAGTACGTTATAGATTGAAAAGCTCCAAAAACTATGTGCAAACTTTTTAATCTTATGATTTCCTTCCATGTTAAAGCTCAAATCCAATCGATAATAGTCTGGGATTCTGAACTTGTTCCTGTCACTATAAAAAACAAACTCCGAATTATTGAAAGAAAAGCTTCCTATAGGAAATGTGACAGGTCTTCCTGTCTGATACACAAAATTCGCCGATGCACTAAATCTTCTGGTGAACTTATAGTTGGCAACTACACTTATATCATGAGGCTTATCAAAGTTTGACGGAAAAAAGTCTCCATTGTTTACCCTCTCTTCATTGAACTCACTATCCAATTTTACAAAGGAACGTGAATAGGTATAGCCTAACCATCCGTTTAATTTTCCTTCGCTTTTCTTTAGAAGAAACTCTACCCCATATGCTTTTCCGTCTCCTTGCAACACTTCGGTTTCAATAGCTTCATTAAGCAATAACTGAGCACCTACTTTATAATCCAACAGGTTTTTTTGTTGTTTGTAATATCCTTCAACACTCAGCTCATATTTGTTGCCTTCAAAATTCTTGTATAACCCTAGTGAAGCCTGATATGCTTCCTGAGGTTCAATATTTAAATCCGATAATTTCCATGTATCTGTTGGTGATACCGTTGTGTTATTGGATAATGTATGGATGTACTGGTAAGCGTTATTAAGACTTGCCTTTACTGACAGGTCTGGCTTTATAAAATACCTTGCAGATAGTCGCACCTCTGGACCTCCATAAGTTTCGATCACTTCATTTTTATCGAACTCTTGAGTCTCCACAAAAGTACCGCTATTGAGTGGTGCATTATCTTGATAAATTCGCTGGGATGAAGCACCGAGAGCAGCATAAAATGAAAACCTGAGCCCCATGTCTATCAGCAATTTATCATTGACTTTATAGCTATCAGATATAAAAACTGCCGATTCCAGACCCCTTTCTTGAGGTATGGTCAAAGAAGAGACATCTGACTGGGCTCCTAGTGGCACAATATCTCCCGGGTCTACCACATAAAGCTTACTAGATATACCATAATCAAATTTGTGTTTGTCACTATGAAGGTATTTCATCTTTATTTTAACCTCAGTTTCATTGTTCTTATATCCTAAATCAAAATCGTCATTGGATTCGCCATCAAACTCAATTCCAAATTTGTATTCACTGTTAGAAAGAATAAGGCTTCCTGTTGTTTTTTCGCTGAATTTATGATCCCACTTCAATGAAACCAATCTGTTGCTATAATCAAATATGGAATCTGAAGTAATACTAAAAGCATCGCGGCTAAAATATCCTGTCGCTTTTATCTCATTGTTTTCATTTATGGTATGGTTGTATTTTGCAACCACATCAAAAAATGAAGCCGTACTATTGTTTAATTGTTCATCATCTAAGGAACGTAATATCCAATCTGAATATGTAGCTCTACCTCCAACCAGTAAAGCTGATTTATCCTTAACTATAGGTGTTTCAAGAACAATATTGCTCGTTACAGGTCCAATAGAGGCTTCACCAGCAAATTTCTCGGTATTTCCATCCTTTGTGGTGATATCAAAAACAGAGGAAAGCCTACCACCATACTCGGCAGGAATATTTCCCTTGTAAATTTCCGCTGACCCAGTACTAAAAGGATTAATGGCAGAAAAGATTCCAAAAAAGTGTGATGGGTTATAGATAACACCATTATCCAATAAAATTAAATTTTGGTCCGTTCTTCCTCCCCTTACATTAAAACCAGCTGCGCCTTCACCTGCTGTGGTAATACCTGGTAAAGTCACTGCAGCCTTTAGGATATCTCTCTCTCCTAAAACCAAAGGGATGTTCTTTATTTTTTCAACTTCAATAAGGGTTACCCCAGTTAAAGCTGCTTCCACGTTTCGGTCTCGATTGGCCTGCACTACCACCTCGTCCAATACCTCAACACTTTCGTCCAATTGAAAATTAAAAACTCCATCGTTATATAAAATCACTTTAGTCCTGGAATCTTGTATACCAAGTCCTCGTGTTTCAATAATGTTCTCACCAACAGGAAGTTCTACCGTGTAGTTTCCACTTGCATTAGTTGATGTTCCGATATCTTTGCCTTTGATAATTAGCGCCAAGTCTGGTATTGGTTGGCCTTTGGCATTAACAATCTTTCCACTCAATGTGAAGGTCCTCCTTCTATTGTTTCTGTTTTCCCTACCAATTTTTACAACTTCCAATCCTCTATTTGCACCATCATTTGAGTTGACAAATAAAGGCCCTAAGTCTTTTAATTGCTCATATCCTATTTCTTCATCCGAAAGCTGATCTTCTTGTTCTCCAAAAAAATCATCTGGGAGGGAATCATAAATCTGATTGTTCTGCAACAGAAATATCTTTTGGTCATCAGAAATGTAAAAGTTCAACACAGTATTTTTGAACAAATCATCTAATATTAGGCTTACCTGAGTATCTTGAAAATCACCCGTAACCTTCACATTTTCTAGCCACTCATCCAAATAATAGAATTTATAGTCAGTTTTGTTCTCAATCATTTCAAGTGCCCTTGACACATCTACATTTGTAAATGAAACTGAAATTTTTGGTATTTCTTCCTGTGCAATGGCGTATTGCGTGCTTACAAGAAGCACGATGATAGTAAAAAGTTTTTTCATTCTCCTGATTGGTTTTCGGTTCGGGATAGTAGTATTTCAATGCGTTTCATTAGACTGACCTGAAAACCATCTGGATTTGATTTTCTTAGTGATCTTGCTACATTATAGAATTTTTCGATTTCCTTTTTTTGTGATGGGAATAGTTCTATTATGTCTTTCTTGGAATTAACAATGGTATATGTATCGTTGTAAAGAAGGACATGCTCACTTTGACCTTTCAAAAACTCAAAATAAAGCGATTTTCTATCCTTCCTTTCAAAATTTTTCTTGATGTGTTTTGTATACAGTGTAAACCGTGAATTACTAAACGCAATTTCATAAAAACCATACATGTTTAAAGAAGGTGAATCTTTCTCTAAAATTTTGATAAAACTGCTGCCAGCAATTTCAAAGCTATCTATGTGATCTTTGAACAGCTTAATTGTACCCCCTCCTGCTTTGGTAATCAACCTCATCAGCACTTCGTCTTCATAGACGTTATACTTTAAATTTAGGTCATAGTAGCACTGCCCATCATAACAGACACTGCCTTTAAGGAAGTTCTGCGTTTTAAAAAACTGGTTTTTTTCATTAATTGTTCTATACTGCTCAGCATATACAATTCCTTGATACAGACCCGTGTTCTCAACACCGACCTGTTGGTCAAAAAAATTATAATATTTTACTTGCGCTATATCTTGGCCATAGCCTAAGATATAGCCACCAAAGACCAGAATAATCACTAAGGAATTCTTGGAAAAACAAATCATAATTTACGTTAGGTTGTGCCCGGGGTAAGACAATTCTTATTTAAATTAGCTAAACTAAAATACTATTTATAATCATTAAACCTGTTGAAGCGCAAAAAAATAGAAAATCCTTAAAAATTAACATAAATTTCTGATAATTAATACTATCATAAAGAACATATGAGATATAGTTCTTAAACATTCGGTTCGACTTAGTCTATTCTTTAGAAAATATCAACACGGATTCAGCGCTACTTTCAATTTCTTGCTTGTTCATCATCATTTTTCTAAACTTACCATTGACAAACAGTTCTGCTTGATCTTTGTAGTGCTTGCTGAAAGGGTTTCCGGATTGACCTGTGGGTAGAATACTAATACTATTCTCTATATCTGAAAAATCTATGATACGACGTGTTGATGGTCCCGAATTGACTTTATAAAAACCTGTGCTATCATAAGGAAACGCCATATTATTTATTACTTCCCTAGTACCATGCACCGGATAAGGGCCCACGTTAAAAAACTTCCTTAACGATTCCACTTTACCAATGGGATGTTCATGTTCCAAAGTATGCACTCTTTCCCAAGTCCATTGAGTTGGATCTGTACCAAAATCATTTATTAAGGAATACCATGCATCTGCAAAAGATTTTAATACAATATCATCCCTAGTTTCAATTATATCTTTTGTATGGACATTATCCCACCATTTCCCAGATTCCATGCTAGTTCCCTTAGCTATATGGCGTTTAAGTAAATGTGTGCTTAAAAACTGATTGAATTGTTCTTCTCCCAATTCATCTTCAAAAGTATTTTTTAAAACATAATACTCACACCTATGATAAAGTACTGCATTTGTGTTGTCAAGCGTATACTCCCCATTCCAATTTTTGAGTGCATCCACTTGCACCAATTGCTCTTCGGATAAGTTGGTGACATCTAGAAGTTTTATCAACTCTGTAACCAAAGCTGGGTTCACGGTTGAAGTGACATCGAGTATCATTTCTGATGTGGATTCTTTGTCCCAATCACTTTTTGAATCCAGCAACTGTACGATTCTTCTAGCTCTATTTTCTGGCAAATAATACCCTGGGTACAACCTTCCAGAAATAGAATCTGGCTGGTTATTGGCCGAATACACATAATTCCAAGGTGGATTTACCGCACTTGGATTCTTTGAAAAATCAAGATAATCCAAACGCTCTTCTTTCCCTGTGGTTCCATCAAGGACAAATTTGGTGGATATGCTATCTGGCATTTGATACAACTTGGCGGTGGCCCACCATGCAACATTCCCGGCAGCATCACCATACATTACATTTAAGCCCGGCGCGTGTACTTTGGGTAATTCTGCTTCAAATTCATCTATGTTTTCGGCATGACCCATACCATACAGTCCATCTATTACCTGGTTCTCCACCTGGGTATAAATCCATGACATAGCAATTGGACGTTCTCCTTTGATTTGTTTTGCAATATTGTTCAATATAGGACCGTGCCTTGTCTTCTTATAAGTAAAAGTGATGTCACCACTATCTTTAACCTTAATGTTCTTACTTACAACCTCATACTCTTCCCACCCTGTTTCGGTTTTATACTTTGTGCTATCAGTTGGATGAGTTTCTTCAAAGTAAAAATCAATATCATCATTTTCAAACATTGTTAGGCCAAAGGCTAAATTTCTGTCATGGGCCAATACAGGAAACGGTATGCCAGCAAAGTGGTACCCGTATTTTTCATATTTAGGGGTACTCATATGAGCTTCGTACCAAACAGAGGGCTGGGCAAAACCAACATGGGGGTCGTTTGCCAGTATAACTTTTCCATTTTTAGTCTTCTCAGGTGCCAAGACCCAACTATTGCTCCCAATAAATTGAGGTATGGGCAATTTTTTCAAAGCGCGGGTAATACCGCCAATAAGGTTTATATCAATGGAATCTACATCTGGTCTTTTATAATTATTGATCCAAACCGTTGAAGTATCCGAATCTATGGCCAAATCCTTTACATAGTCATCACCAAACTGATTTCGAATATTGGTCAACAAGGGATCTGTTTTATGGGCCATGGCAAAACTAAAGGCCATGTAACCCGTTGCATTATAGATATCCTCAAGAGAGAAGGGTGTTTTTTCCAATCCTGTAAGGTAAAATTCTATAGGTGTAGGGCCTTCTTTAATAAACTCATTTATCCCATCCAAATATGCATTTGAAAGAATCACCATATCACTATCCATGTCTAACCTGAAAACTGTTTGGGTTGTATAATCGCTTATTCCCAGAGAAAGGAAAAATCTATCCGTTTCTAACAAATCCTTTCCGAAAACTTCAGAAAGTCCACCTTTAGCAACTCTCCTAAGCAATTCCATTTGCCAAAGACGATCTTGTGCATGAGCATATCCTAAAGCACGAAAAGCATCATTTTCATTATCAGCATAAATATGGGGAATTCCATAAGTGTCATAAAAAACAGTTACCTCACTTTCTAACCCAGGCAATACTTTTTCTCCATCATAATCGGGCTTAAGGCTGTTTATGAATAAAAAGGCACTAATGATTACAGCAAGTAATATAGGAACAAGTACTCTAAGTACTCTTTTTAACTTCTTCACGGGGGTGCTTGGTTAAGTTAATTAGTTGAACTAAGTTAAACTTTTTTCCAAAAAGGGTAAAATAATGGGAAGAATGTAGGTGTTATTTATTCATGGATAGCTGATACTTTTCCAGACCAGATCTGAGCCACATTTCATAAACGTCCTTGTCTACATATTGTACCGCATCATTTAATATTTCAAGATTTGGAGATAACAACACATAATACGGTTGGGAAGCAGCATTAAAGTTTATGGTTTGAAAAGTACCCCATTTTTGTCCTACGGTCTCAATGGCTTTTATTCTACCCGAATCGTACTTAAAATCAAATTTTTCGCTATCCGGGAGTTCTTTTCTATCATCAACATATAATGAAATGAGAACATATTCATTTTTTAGCATTGGATATATTTTGGAATCACTCCAAACATTTTCTTCCATTTTCCTGCAATTGACACAGGCCCAACCTGTAAAATCCAAAAGAATAGGTTTGTTCACCTCTTGCGCATAGGCTACTCCTTCTTCAAAGTCTTTGAAACAATCCAAACCTAATGGACAATCATTTTCTGTTTCTATTATACTGTAAAAATCAGGGGGAGGAAACCCACTAAGCAATTTCAAGTTTGTAACATTGAGTAAACCCATTATCAGATACCCTGAAAAAGCAATAGTTACTAATCCCACGAATTTTCGAGTGAGCGAAAGTTTTTGTTTTGGACCATCATGTGGAAACTTGAAGATTCCGAAAAGGTACAATGTCAACAAAACAAACAACACAATCCAAACACCCAAAAATATTTCTCTTTTGAAAATGCCCCAGTTTCCAACCAAATCTGCATTTGAAAGGAATTTAAATGCAAGTGCCAATTCCAAAAACCCTAAAACAACCTTTACAGTGGTCATCCATCCTCCAGATTTGGGCAAGGAATTTAACCAAGCAGGAAATAAAGCAAACAATGCAAATGGCAATGCTAAAGCCAAACCAAAACCTACCATGCCAGCAGAAAGGTTTGTAGCTACATCACCCTCAGCCAGAGTGGTACTACCTAAAAGTCCTCCTAAAATAGGTCCCGTACATGAAAAAGAAACGATTGCAAGAGTTAAAGCCATAAAGAATATGCCCAGCCCTCCTCCTACTTTAGAAGAAGCTGCATCCATTTTATTTGCCCAAGAGCTTGGTAAGGTCAATTCATAATACCCAAAAAAGGAAAAGGCAAAAAACACAAATATGACAAAGAAGAGCACATTTAACCAAATGTTGGTCGCTATAGTATTCAAGATTTGAGAGTCAACTGAATCAAACAAATGAAAAGGTAAACTCAGCAAAAAGTAAATCAGTACAATAAAGAAACCATACAATATGGCATTTCCTATTCCTTTAGACTTTTGTTGGGTCTGTTTGGTAAAGAAAGAGACCGTTAATGGAATCATAGGGAAAACACATGGTGTCAACAATGCAATAAGTCCTCCCAAAAAACCAAGGCCAAAAATCATCCAAAGATTGGATACCCCCTTCAAATTCTCAAAATCTCCCTGGTTTAGAAGTTCTTTGTTCTTTAAATCCAACTTTAAAGACGAGCTAAGTAACGCACTGTGCTCATCTACCTGCTTATTCTCGTTTACAAAAACATCCCCATTTAGTGAGATTTGAAACAGCTCATCTTTTGGAATGCATACTTCTTTACATATTTGATAAAACAAGTTGACCGAAATCTGGGTGATTTCGGGTTTCAACAATTTTATTTTTTGTGTAAATATTGCTTCCTTCTTGAAAAAAGTCTCGTCAACTTCAAAGACATCGCTGTATTCTGTTATGGTCTCACTCTCTTTTGTTTCTCCAACCAACTCATATTCCTCTCCTGCATTTTCAAAAGTGAATTCGCTTGGAAGGGAACCTCCTTCCGCTGTGTATTGAGAATATACATGCCAACCTTCCTGAATTTTCCCTTTAAAGACAAGTTCGTATTCAGTATCTGATATTTTTTTAACCTCATGGGACCACAGGGCAGGATTGTCCTCAGATTGCCCTTGAACAGTAGAAAAAGCATAAAAGAAACCTAAGAATAGAAACAAATACCTCATACAGAAAATGTAATTTTTAAAATATTTCTAGTTGAATCATCAACCTTGTAGCGTTCATCTGGCCTTCTTCCAATTACCCAAACAATATTATTGTCTGAGCACAAAAGCCATTGCTTTTCTTTTGAAAGAACATCCACTTTCTCATCTTTAAAGAATTTAGAAAGCTTCTTTTTTCCTTTCATCCCAAAAGGATAAAAATAGTCGCCTTTTTCCCAATTCCTTAACATTAACGGATAGTTTAACTTTTCCTTATCCAAAAAAACCACATTTTTAGCCGTTTCCTCAAGGGTCTTTACTTCTTCAATCTTCAGCTGAACAGGAAAATCAATACTTCCAGCGCCTTCAGAAACAACAAAAATTTCATTGTTTTTGTCTTCTTTTTTAGAAAGAAGTAAGTACTCTCTATCCTTCACTAATCTGTGAGTATTAGATTGCACCTCTTTACCGCTCATACTATTTAAAAGTCCATTTACATCCTCCCATTCCGTAAATCCATATTCATTAAAGAGTCGATATAAATACGCATCAATGGGTTCTAATTTTGTCAGGCTATCTATATTTATTTTGAAATGTCCTTCTCCTTTTTCAAACAGACTGTCCTTAAGTTTATCAATATGGTTTTGAATTATAACACTCGTTTGAAGCAGATGGGTTTGTGTCCCTTTAAAGTTTTCCAAAAAAGTTGGATGAAGCTCTTTTAGTCTTGGAACAATTTCTTGACGGATTTTATTGCGAAGGTATTTGCTCTCCGCATTGCTGCTATCTTCTCTCCAATCAATGTGTTCCGCATTTGCATAATCTAAAATGGCCTTTCTTGAAAAGCTCAAAAGTGGTCGCACTACCCTTCTATTCTTGATTGGAATCCCTGAAAGCCCGTCAATTCCTGTACCCCTTGAAAGATTGATTAAAAAAGTTTCGACGCTATCATCAGCATGATGGGCGGTCATGACATAATCAAAACCTTCGGTATCCATAATTTCATCAAACCACCGGTACCTAAGTTCTCTCGCCAACATTTGAATAGATCCCTTATAGGTTTGAGCATATTTTTTGGTATCAAAAGATTTTGTCTTAAAATCTATTTCAAGTTGATTCGCTAAATCTTTAACAAACAATGCATCATCATCACTTTCCTTTCCCCTCAAATTAAAATTGCAATGTGCCAGGGTGATATCCAAATTAGCACCAACACACAAATGCGTAAGTACTACGCTGTCTACTCCCCCACTGCACGCCAGCAACAATCGCTTTCCTTTTAAGAAAGTAAAGTTAGAATCAATATTGCTCAAGAATTGTGCTAGCATAGTGCAAAATTAACAATAAACATCAGCTCTGCTCCAAAACGCTTCTCATAGCTTTCGCTTTAAGAAGACATTCCTGGTATTCCTTTTCAGGATCTGATTTGGCAGTAATGGCACTTCCCACGGAGAAGGAAACGTATTTTAATTTGGCATTATAAAGAATACTACGAATGACCACATTAAAATCAAAATTTCCATTAGGTTCAAAATACCCAACTGCACCACTATACAGCCCTCGTTTTGTTTCTTCTAACTCTTCAATGATTTTCATTGCAGAAATTTTTGGAGCTCCCGTCATGCTCCCCATTGGGAAGGTTTCCTTAATAAGTTCAAACGGATTTTTATCTTTTGGCACTGTTGAAACAACCGTAGAAATCATTTGATGCACTTGCTTAAATGTATGCACTTCACATAATTCTTTCACCTGCACACTTCCTTTTAATGCGCTCTTAGATAAATCATTACGGACTAAGTCCGTAATCATAATGTTTTCAGCACGTTCCTTTTCATCATTCCCAAGCAGTATTCTAAATTGTTCGTCTTCCGTCTTATTTGTTCCCCTTTGGGCGGTCCCTTTAATGGGTTGCGAAATAATGGTTTCATCCAACTTTTTAAGATAACGCTCTGGAGAAGCACACAACAAATAATTTTCATCGTCTCTAAAAAAAGTGGCAAAGGGAGGTTTGGAAATAGCGTTTAAATTTTTGTAGGTGGTCAAAGGATTAATACATGTGTTTTCTGCATAAAACTCCTGACAAAAATTGGCTTCATAAATATCTCCTCGATATATATGTTCCAAAAACTTATTTGCCTTTTCAAAATAGGCATCCTTATGAATACGCATTTTTATGTGGACAGATTGTGAAGGATCTCCTTTTTCACTCTCAGAGTGCATTAACTTTTCTATTTGGGAGTAGTCATTTTCTATTTCACCCGCGCAATCTTCTAAATATAAAAAGTTGATTTTATTTCCTTTAACCTGAATGATTTTTGAAGGTTGGAAAAAATGAATTTCAGGGAAACCAAGGCCATCAAAGTTGTTGGAAACTAAATCTTCCAGTTCATTTTTTAAATCATAGGAGAAATAACCAAATAGCCAATCCTGTTTTTTACCGATAAATTCATGTGCTTCATCGGTGCTTTTAATAATTTTGGCGAACCTATCGGTCTGTCTTGAAATTGCTAAAATCGCATCGTACGAACCGTAATTTTCAACATGTTCATTGCTGTCCAACCACGCAACCTTGTCATATGTTTTCGACCATTCCAGTAAGTTATCCTTAAGTATTGAAGGAGAGGAAATTGAGAAAGAAAGATGCTTGCGCAATAGGTTTTTACTTTAGAGTTTCTAGAAAAGTATTTAAGGCCTTCTGATGTTCTATTTTCAAACTATCGCTCGTTATTCCATCTATCCCAAAATTCTCGTGGAAAGATGGCAATGAAAATGTTGAAATAATCTCAGCTCCAAATCTCGGCAACACATTTTCGATTACTTGCAAGGAACCAACCCCTCCTCGTTTACCACCAGAAGTTGACATCAAAAACACTTTTTTATCTTGTAAAAACTTACGCTCTAGTCTTGACAACCAGTCAATTAAATTTTTAAAATAGGCAGAGGGATTACTATTATGTTCATTTACCGAAAGTATAATGGCATCAACTCTTTGAATATCGTTCTTCAATTCAATTAAAGAATTGGAATATCCTTTTTGCTTTTCCTCATCTTCACTGTACATTGGAAAAGGATATCTTGCCATATTCAGCAATTGAATCTCATGTCCTTCTATTGAAGAAGTTGTGTGTTGTACTAATCTATAATTAATGGAAGTTGAAGAATTGCTACCTGCCAGTGACAAAATTGCAGCCATATTGAAAAAACTTTGATTGTTTCGCTAAAATACCCCAATTGTATTATACATGCGAGTATTTTGTCTAATTTCGCTTCGCGAAACATCCAAACTAGCTGTTAAGCAAGTATATAGGATAATTGTTTGTAAATGAATACCAAGACCAACAGATTGTTCTTTATTGATGCCATGCGTGCATGGGCAATCCTAATGATGCTCCAAGGTCATTTCATAGATGGTCTTTTAGACCCCGTCTTTAGAGATAGAGAAAACATGGTTTTCAGTGTCTGGCAGTACTTTAGAGGCATTACAGCTCCCGTTTTCTTTACCGTTTCTGGTTTTATTTTCACATATCTGCTCATAAAGGTTCCTCAAAAAGGGTTTGAAAACCCAAGAGTAAAAAAAGGCATCCGTCGTGGATTGCAATTGTTATTGATTGGTTATTTGTTGCGAATGAACCTTTTTGGAATCTTAACCGGTGAAATTTATGATTCGTTTTATCTAGTAGATGTCCTGCATTGTATTGGCCTTTCCATATTAACACTTATTGGGGTTTATCTTTTTACTATTAAAAGAAAAAAACATCTCTTTCCAACGCTACTCTTAGGAATTACTATTGTGCTGTTCTTATTTGAACCGTTGTTTAAACAATGGACGTTTTCATTTTTACCCAATGCCATTGCAAACTACTTTACCAAAGCAAATGGTTCTGTGTTCACAATAATTCCGTGGTTGGGATATGCCACCATAGGAGGATTTATTTCTGTTCTATTTAACCGTTTCAAAGACTATAAGCACCTATATGAAGTCGCCATAAGCTCTGCGCTAATTTTAGGGTCTTTATTGATTTTTGCTTCTTCGGATGTCTTTTTATACACACACAGAATAACAGGCATACAGCTTTTTGCAGATATCTTCTTTAACAATTACCTCTTTATTAGATTAGGTGATGTGTTCGTAGTCTTTGCAATTTTTATGTTGCTTCGCAAGTTTATGACCAACAAAACAGTATTGAGTATTGGTGCAAGTACCCTCTCTATATATGTAATCCATTTTGTTATTCTTTATGGAAGTTTTACGGGTTTGGGATTGTATAGATTTTTCAATCACATTTTAATTCCCCCCGTAGTAATTGCGGGTGCATTGGCGTTCATGTTTGCCTGTACATTTTTGGCTTTGAAATATGGCAAACATGAATCTGAAATCAAGGGCAACATTGCCTGGGGAATAGACTATGTGAAAAATCAAAGTATTGGCATCTACAAAGCAAGTAAACCAATACGAAAAGAAGCATTCCATAAGGCAAGACTTTTTCTACTTAGAATTTTGGGGTTGGTTAAAAACTAACTGGTTCTTCAGTTTTTCACAAAAAATAGTTAAATGCAAGATTTATAGGTTTTTATACCGACATAACTAGTGTAAATCTTGTATTATGTTTGCTGCATATAAGGTAAAAAGCTTGGTGCTTTTCTCTATTTACCTTTTTATTTCTTTCATATATCACTTTGGGAATCACAGAGCTGTTGCTGTTGAAAAAGAACCTTCAGTTAATGAAAAAGAGATTTCAGCTTATTTCTTAGATCTGTTAAATGAAAATGACTCTCGGGTAACCGTTAAGGCAATCAATTTCATTGACGAAAATTGGAAAGAAAGTTATGAAATTATGCTCTTGGAATCTTTATATTTTTCAAAGTCTCCGGCACATTCCAATAAGCTACTTAGGCTATTGGAAAAAAAAACCAACAAGCAATTTGGTTTCGATTATGACAAATGGTTTCAATGGCTTTGGAATAAGGAAGCAACATATTCTGATGCCTATTATCATTTTAAAGCAGAGCTTCATCAATTTATAGATCCTAAATTCAGAAAGTACTTCTTAGATAGAAGTGATCAATCCCTAATTAGATTGGATGAAGTACGCTGGGGCGGCGTATTTCAAGATGGCATTCCCCCATTACGCAATCCAAAAATGATAGCTCCCATAGAAGCTAATTATTTAGATGACAATGCCACCGTCTTTGGAATAGAGGTAAATGGAGATGCCAGAGCATACCCAAAACAAATTTTAGCTTGGCATGAAATGTTTGTTGATGATGTTGGCGGGGTTCCCGTTGCTGGGGTGTACTGCACCTTGTGCGGGACCGTAATTCTGTACAAAACTGAGCATAATAGAATTAACCATAGCATAGGTACCAGTGGGTTTCTGTATCGCTCCAACAAGCTTATGTATGACAAGGCCACGCAATCTCTTTGGAGTACTTTGGAAGGAGAGCCTGTTATAGGGCCTTTGGTAGGAAAAGGAATAAAACTTGATTACTTAAGTGTAGTTACCACTACTTGGAGCGAATGGAAGAAAAGACATCCAGACACCCAAGTGCTGTCTTTGAATACTGGGCACCAAAGGGATTATGGTGAGGGAGTTGCTTACAAAGATTATTTTTCAACAGATAAATTAATGTTTACAGTTCCTAAGCTAGATCGTAGATTAAAAAACAAAGATGAAATTCTAGCCATACGGTTACCTGAAGAAACTAAAGATAATATGGCCATCAGCAGTAAATTCTTAAAAAAGAATGTCATTTACGCTGGTAAAATCGGTAGTATCCATTTTACAGTATTTACAGATAAAACTGGAGCGCACCGCGTCTACAAAACGAAAGGAAAAACATTTACTCATTATGATGGAGAAAGCACTGTTACAGATATGAATGGAAATAAGTGGGAAATCGCAGAAAATGAATTGATTGGTCCACGTGAACAACTTATGGAACGATTACCATCCCATAATGCTTTTTGGTTTGGCTATAAGGCCGCTTTCCCAAATGTGATATTAATAAAGTAGGGTTGCTATGAGGAGGAGGAGAGCCCTGGCTATTTCGATAGTCAGGGCTCATTGTTTTTCCTAAATATGAAGCGCCCTATCTTCAGTTGCGGCCAAGGCCGCTTCTTTAACAGCTTCCGCATAGGTAGGGTGCGCATGGCTCATACGAGCTATATCTTCAGCCGATGCTCTAAATTCCATTGCGGTCACCCCTTCTGTAATTAAATCAGCGCAACGTGCACCAATCATATGAACTCCTAAAACCTCATCTGTAGTTTTATCTGCAAGTATTTTTACAAAGCCGTCAATATCCATACTGGCCCTTGCACGCCCTAGTGCTCGCATAGGGAATTGCCCAACTTTATATTCAATTCCAGCCTCCTTTAATTCTTCCTCGGTTTTGCCCACAGCAGCAACTTCTGGCCACGTGTATACGACCCCTGGAATTAAGTTGTAGTCGATATGAGGCTTTTGTCCTGCTATCAGCTCTGCAACCATAGATCCTTCTTCTTCCGCTTTATGAGCCAACATAGCTCCTCGTACTACATCTCCAATAGCATAAATATTGGAAACATTGGTTTGTAAATGGTCATTGACCTCTACTCTGCCCCTATCATCCAGTTTTACTCCAGCTGCTTCAGCATTCAATCCATCTGTATAAGGTCTTCGCCCTACAGAAACCAAACAGTAGTCCCCTGTAAACGTTACTTCTTGCCCTTTTTTATCATCTGCTTTTACTACAACTTCGTCGCCATTACGTTCTACAGATTTCACTTTATGTGATAGGCTAAACTTCACTTTCTGCTTTTTCATCGCCCTCATCAATTCTTTGGAAAGTCCTCCGTCCATTCCCGGAATAATCCGGTCCATGAATTCTACAACGGTAACTTCTGAACCAAGGCGTTTATATACCTGACCCAATTCCAATCCAATCACTCCTCCTCCAATCACAATCATATGCTTGGGAATTTCTTTTAGCTCTAAAGCCTCAGTAGATGTTATAACACGTTCCTTGTCAATTGTAATAAATGGAAGTGTTGATGGTTTGGAACCAGTCGCAATAATGCTATGTTTTGCTTCTAAAGTTTCTTTCTTTCCATCTGTCATATCCACATTGATATGTGTAGCATCTTTAAAACTACCAACACCTTCGTAAACATCAATTTTGTTTTTATCCATCAAAAATTGAATGCCTTTAGTGGTTTGATCCACAACACCCTGCTTTCTGGCAATCATCTGTTTTAAATTCACTTTGATCTCGCCTGGAATGTCAATTCCATGCTCTTCAAAATGTTTTATGGCATCTTCATAATGATGCGAAGAGTCTAAAAGGGCCTTGGAAGGGATACAGCCCACATTTAGACAGGTACCACCCAATGTGCTATACTTTTCAATAATTGCAGTTTTCATTCCTAATTGCGCGCAGCGAATTGCCGCTACATAGCCTCCAGGTCCAGAGCCAATAACGGCTACATCATATTGATTCATATCTATTTCTTAGGGATATTATTTAGTTCGATAATCAATACAAAAATAACAATGTTTATCTGAAAAGGCTTTGTTCTTTTGAGATTTGATTTTGCATCAATTTTATCACAACTGGCATTAGCTGTTAAGCTTATCTTATTTTTCTTAACATTTTTACAACTTCTGGTTATATTTAGTTTATGCGAACTATACGATTAAATAAAGAAATAGAAGTATTTATAGCAGGTATTGGGGCTACCCAAAGCTTTTTAATGGCATTTTACAGTTTCTCCGAACGAAAAAAAGACTTTAGGAACCTTTTACTTTGCCTGTTTTTTGTCTCCGTAACACTGCGCCTCACCAAATCTATTCTTTGGGTTTATTTGGATTCTATCCCCTTATGGTTTATCGATTTTGGTTTTATAGCACATTCAATTTCAGGGCCAGCCCTGTTTCTTTACACTTTGTATTTTCTATTTCCAAAAAAATGGACATCACAAAATCTTTTACATTTTGTGCCCAGCTCCATTTTATTATTTTTCATCACCTCTCTTTCGCTAAACGGCTTTTGGAATTCTGGCGGCTATTCCTTCCTGCTTTTTCATCAAGTAACATACAGTGGTTTGGCAGTTACTCTTTTGGCTGTCCGGTTTTTATCCAAAAAGCATCAATCACCAATAGATAGAACTTCTGTTATCTGGATAACAACCTTAGTCCTTGGAACCGCTTTGTTGCAATTTTTGTATTTCTCCAACTATATTCTAGGGCTTACGCCATATTTGCTTGGGCCAGTAACCTACCTCCCATTTATCTACTTTATGGCGTTTCTAGTGTTCAAGAATCCTTCGCTCTTAAAGCATGAAACTTCAAGGAAGCATCAAAACATAAGGCTCACGGAGAAAGAACTTTTTCATAGCGCAAAACAGCTTCAATCCATAATGCAAGATGAAAAACTATATCTAGATCCAAATTGCACTTTGAACAAGGTTGCAAAGCAGGTAAAATTACCCGCTTACCTTGTTTCGCATATTGTGAACAATACCATTGGAAAAAGCTTCCCTGATTTTTTGAATGGATATAGGATTGAAGAGGCAAAAAAGTGCCTGCTCCATCCAAAATACAGAAATACCAAAATTGCAAGCATTGCCTATGATTGTGGATTCAACACATTGTCATCTTTTAATACAGCCTTTAAAAAATTTACCGGCTCAACTCCTACAAAGTTTCAGAAGAGCAACATATCCGTTTAGCCTTTTATAAATCCATCAGACGTATTCACTAATCAAAAAGGATTAGAAAGCACTAATTCCCATATTCGGTTTCGAATAAAATGGGTTTTAGGCTTCTATGAAACAGTATTTAAATACTTCTATATTTCAACCATTAAACCAATACAACAATAAAGAGTTAAGCCTTATTGGTTGTTCTTTTCTGTATTTTTTCTGCTTGCTGTGTTCCTACTTTATCTTAAGACCCTTACGAGATGAAATGGGCATTGTGAATGGCGCCATAAACATGCAGTGGCTGTTTACTGGAACTTTCGTTGCCATGCTCTGCATTGTTCCTTTATTTAGTCTTTTGGTATCTAGAAATTCAATCAAAAGAGTGCTTCTTTTTTCTTACTCTTTCTTCATTGGCAACATCTTACTATTTTATCTGCTTTTTGAAATTTTTGGTGTTTCAAGAATAGTTGCCATTTCATTTTTTATCTGGTTAAGTGTTTTCAACTTATTTGTGGTTTCCTTGTTCTGGAGTTTTATGGCCGATGTATTTTCAAGTAAGTCATCTAAACGCTTTTTTGGAATAATTGCTTCCGGAGGAAGTTTGGGAGCACTAACGGGGCCGATAATAGCAAATCACCTAAGCTCAAGATATGCTATAAGTATGCTTTTAGTAGTTGCTGCTTTCTTTTTGTTGGTTGCTCTTTTATGCATTCTTGGCATTCTGAAACTGTCAGGTAAGAAACAGCATTTTAACAAAGTAATCAAAACCAATACTGTAAACGTCACAAGGCTTTTTGAGGGAATTCAAAATATAATTAAATCACCATACCTAATAGGTATTGTTGCCTTTGTTCTGCTCTATACCTCTATTTCTACCGTTCTTTATTTTGAACAAGCGCATATTGTAGAAGAAGTGCTGACCAAGAGCACGGAGCGGATACGTTATTTTTCAAGTATTGACTTTAGGGTAAACACAATAGCCATTATTGGTCAATTGTTTTTTACCGGAAGTATTATAAAAAAGTCTGGATTGTCCATGGTTCTAGCTTCGATTCCTTTTATCATGGGGATCGGATTGATTGTCCTAGGGCTAAATCCTTCTTTAAGCATTATTGCGATGTTGATGGTTGTGCACAGAGCTGGAAATTTTATGTTATTGCGTCCAAGCAAGGAAATCCTATTTACCGTTTCTTCTTTTGAGGATAAATACAAAGCTAAAAATTTTATAGATACTGCAATCTATCGTGGAGGAGATGCATTTGTCGGATGGGTTTTTGCCGGATTTGTCGCTATTGGTTGGGGATTGGGTGCTATTGCATTCTTTGCTATACCTGTTTCCTTCTTATGGAGCTTTATTGGATATCAACTTGGAAAACAACAACTAAAAAAAGAGAAAGTATTAACTTTAAACAACAAGATATGAAAACAATGTACAATCGTCGGGAAGCTCTAAAAATATCATTGTTGGCAGGAATTGGACTTTCATTCCAATCATTTACAAACCCCTTGAATACAAATGAGAAAGTAATTTCCAGAATTATACCATCGACTGGAGAAGCATTGCCAGTTGTAGGGCTTGGTACATGGCAAACTTTTGATGTTGGAAATGCTCTTGAACAACGTGAAATTTTAAGTCAGGTATTACTGGAAATGTACCGTTTAGGAGGTACCGTTATTGATTCTTCACCCATGTATGGTAGTTCTGAAAAAGTGGTCGGTGATTTAACAAGTAAGCTGGATTTTAAAAACAAGCTGTTTTATGCCACCAAGGTTTGGACATCGGGCAAACAAGCGGGAATTCGTCAAATGGAAGCATCTATGCAAAAAATGCGGCAAGCAAAAATGGATTTGATTCAGATTCATAATCTAACAGACTGGAAAACCCATGTTAAAACACTAAAAGACTGGAAAGAACAACAAAAGATACGCTATTGGGGCATTACCCATTATGTGGATTCATCTCATAGTTCCTTAGAAGAAATAATTAAATCTGAAAGACCTGATTTTGTTCAATTTAATTACTCCATCCGGTCAAGGCATGCGGAGGAATCATTATTTGAAACTGCTAGAAAATACAACACAGCAACAATCATAAATCAACCTTATGAAAGTGGTTCGTTGTTTAGATTGGTAAGAGGAAAGGAAATCCCGCAATGGGCAAAAGAACAAGACATTAATAGCTGGGGACAATACTTTTTAAAATTCATTTTGTCCAACGAAAATGTAAGCTGTGTAATTCCAGGCACATCCAAACCACACCACATGATTGACAATATGGGAGCAGGTTTGGGTAAAATGCCCAACGGTAGCTTGAGAAGCAAAATGCTTTCTCACCTTAAAACACTTTAACCTAAATTAAAAAGGAGCCAAAGGGAACTTGATAGCGCCATATCTGCCTAACCAAACACCACCAATAAGAGATAGGTTCATTCCAGTCTCAAACCATAAAGGACCATGCCATTGACCGCATATTGCGGCAAAAGACATTTTACCAATAATGAACATTGAAATGAAAAAATGGGGTAAAAAATTGTCTTTTACTACTATTAAAGTTGCAATAAATCCTGCTAAAATAGCAGATGTAAAAAGTGACATGCTACCAAGAACTAGGTCTTGTGATGAAGAGGTACAAAAACTTAAATTATCAAATAAAATATCTTCTGAAATTGTGGTGTAAAGCGTCAATGACAGTCCGCCAATGATTGTTGCCAGCACCGTGAGAAAAACTCGCGTACGGGAATTCATTTGTAAAAAAGGTGTTTTTTGATTGTTGTTTGTTTCTTGATTTAATCAGAAATTAGGAATATCATCCCAATGAAACTGTTCTTTTAACACTGCTTTACGTTAAACTTTCTTAAATATAAACTGAAGTACTGTTCTTCACTTCTTTGATAGAGAATGAACTTTGAGTGCTCCCTATATTGTTTATGGCTGTTAGTTTTGTAACCATAAACTCCCTGTAATTTTTCATGTTCTTTACATTCACTTTTAAAATGTAGTCATAATCACCACTTACATGAAAACATTCTGATACTTCTTCCAGTTTTAGGATTTCACGTTCAAAACGAAGTACATTTTCTTTGGTATGTTGCACCAATTTAATGTGGCACAACACAGTGAAGTCACGTTGCACCTTTTCTTTATTGACCAGGGCCACGTAATTGGTAATTACCCCGGTGCGTTCAAGTCTCCGTATTCGCTCATAAACTGCTGTTTTGGATAATTGCAAACTGTCCGCATACTCCTTTGTAGTTTTTTTACAGTCCTCTTGGAGCAATTTCACTAGTTGTCTATCCTTTTCATCCAGTTCCATTCTGATTATTTTTCGGTTAAAACCCTGTTATTCTATCAAAAATAGAATAAAAAACTAAAATAATAAATATTTTAAATTTAAAGTCTATATTTACTTATTATTATTGACTTTAGTTCATCATACAGGTATTTTTACTAAAAAAGTATTCAAATGGACTATAAAGCATCAGAAAACATTCAGGACTTACAATATTTTGGTGAGTTCGGAGGCGTTAACCCCTCAATATCAGATTCATCAACTTATACCTTTCTCTCGGCAAAAACAATGTTCGATACTTTTGAGGGCAACACGGAAGGCTGTTACCTATACAGCAGACACTCCTCTCCGTCCAATCTATATCTTGGTGAGGCCTTAGCGCAACTGGAAGGAACAGAATCTGCAAATGTATGTGCAAGTGGAATGAGTGCCATTAGTTCCGTAATAATGCAATTGTGTGACGCCAACGAGCATATTGTATGTAGCCGAACCATTTATGGAGGTACGTATGCATTTCTTAAAAACTTTTTGAAGAAATTCAATATCTCCACTTCTTTCATTGATATTACCAATTTGGAAATTGTTGAGCAGTCCATCACCCCAAAAACAAAAATGATTTATTGTGAAGCAGTGAGTAATCCTTTGCTTGAGGTAGCGGATATCCAATCGCTTTCTAGATTGGCAAAAAAGCACGGGATTCCATTGGTTGTAGACAATACCTTTTCACCATTAAATATAAACGCAGCCAAACTCGGAGCCGACATTGTTATACATAGTCTTACCAAATTTATAAACGGAAGTAGTGATTGCGTGGCCGGCGCGGTTTGCGCCTCTGCAGATTTCTGTCTTAGCTTAAAAGATGTGAATGATGGTGCTGGAATGCTATTAGGTAGCACATTGGACAGTCTTAGGGCTGCTTCGATATTAAAAAACATGCGAACCCTGCATGTCCGTATTAAAAAGCACAGTGAAAATGCGCATTACTTGGCAACAGCCTTTGAAAAAGATGGTTTAAAAGTTGTGTATCCAGGTCTAGAAAGCCATCCAGGACATGAGACCATGAAACAACAGATGAACACTGAATATGGTTTTGGAGGGTTAATGACTTTGGATGTTGGTTCTTTGGAAAACGCTAACGCTCTAATGGAATTAATGCAAAAAGAGAAATTGGGTTACTTGGCGGTAAGTCTTGGTTTTTATAAAACATTATTTAGTGCTCCGGGTACATCTACCTCTTCAGAAATTCCCTTGGAAGAACAAGAAGAACTAGGATTGTCCCAAGGACTTATCCGCTTTTCTATAGGTTTGGACAATGATATTCATAAAACATATTTAACAATGCGCTCTTGCATGGAGAAATTGGATATCCTACCAAGAAAAGCCGTTCTGGTTTAGAAAGGTGAAAACTATCAGTTTGGAGAACAAGCTTCAAAATCGTAATATTACCTTCTACCAAACTCCAATTAATGTCTGAAAAGAAGAAAAAAGCCAAATATCGCGAAGACGAAAAAATCATTGAAAATAGAGAACTGAATATTTGGGAAGCCCTAATTCCCGTTTTTGCATTGGTAGGCATGTTGGCTTACAATGTGTATGTTTTTGGTGATGATGCACTTAGTGGCTCCAACCAGTTTATTTTGTTATTGGGTGGCGCCGTTGCTGCCATTGTTGGTTTCTTCAACAAGGTCTCCTATAAACAAATGATATCTGAAGTGGCCGAAAATGTAAAATCCACTACTGGAGCGTTGCTCATTTTATTAATGGTGGGCGCACTTTCTGGAACTTGGTTGGTAAGTGGTATTATTCCGGCGATGATTTATTATGGTTTGCAAATACTAAATCCCACTATTTTTCTAGCAGCATGTGTTATCATTTGTGCAATCATTTCTATTGCAACGGGAAGTAGCTGGACAACTTCTGCGACTGTTGGTATTGCCTTAATAGGCATTGGAGAAGCATTAGGTATTTCTTTAGGAATGACAGCAGGTGCTGTGCTTTCAGGAGCCTATTTTGGAGATAAAATGTCACCTTTAAGTGATACCACTAATCTAGCACCAGCGATGGCAGGGGGAGATTTGTTCTCCCATATTCGCTATATGACCTGGACCACGATTCCTACCATTAGCATTACCTTTTTGGTTTTTATAATTCTAGGATTCACAATAGACTCTTCAGGAGTTACAGACACGGATGCCATTCTAAAAAATATAGCCTCCACTTTCAATATTAATGGATGGCTTTTCATTGTCCCTTTAGTTGTTATCTTTTTAATTGTAAAAAAAGCCCCCCCACTATTGGCTTTATTGATAGGAACGCTTTTGGGAGGAGTATTCGCTTTGATTTTTCAACCTGAAATTGTGACTAGCATAGGCGGAGGAACAAGCCTAAATTTTGAATCTGGTTATAAGGGCATCTTAAACGCAATCACTGTGGATACCAATATTGCCACAGATGACCCTGCTTTGAGTAAATTATTTTCATCTGGTGGTATGTCTGGAATGTTAGGCACTATTTGGCTAATTGTTTGTGCTATGGTGTTTGGTGGTATTATGGACGGTATCGGTGCCTTGTCTAGAATTACCAAATCTTTGTTGAATATGGTTAAATCGACAACAGGTTTATTTGCAAGTACAGGTATTAGTTGTATTGTCTTAAATGGAACCGCATCGGATCAATATTTGGCCCTTGTTGTACCTGGTAAAATGTTTGCGAAAGCATACAAAGATAGAGGTCTTGCTCCCGAAAATTTAAGTCGTACTTTAGAAGATACAGGGACTGTCACCTCTGTTTTGATACCTTGGAACACTTGTGGGGCTTACCATAGTGGTGTTTTAGGTGTTGGTGTTGGCGAATATGCAGTCTACGCAATATTTAATTGGTTAAGCCCTTTTATGACCATGATTTTCGCGGCATTCAAAATAAAAATAAAGCAGCTGGTAATCCCAGAAAATGCATAGTATAGTATTTTATTCTGGTTAAATATTTTATGATAAATGCGCTAATAAGCGTTTATATTTTTACCTTCACGCCAATATAAATTTCTATAAAATGGCTTCAATAACATTAGGAGGAAACCCTGCCAATACAGTAGGTGAACTTCCATCAACAAATACAACAGCACCTAGTTTTAAGCTTACAAAATCTGACCTATCCGAGGTTTCTCTATCAGATTATACCGGACACAAACTTGTATTGAATATTTTTCCAAGTGTGGACACGGGTACCTGTGCAAAATCAGTTCGTCAATTTAACGAAGAAGCTGCAAAACTTGAAAACACAACAGTTTTATGCATATCTAAAGATTTACCCTTTGCCCAAGCTCGTTTTTGTGGAGCCGAAGGAATTGAAAATGTTGACATGCTTTCTGATTATAAAACGGGAAGCTTTGGAAAGGAATATGGTGTTGCCTTCGCCGATAGTGCATTTGCTACACTTCTCTCCAGATGCATTGTTGTAATAGACCAGAACGGAAAAATTGTACATACAGAACAAGTGGCTGAAACGGCGGACGAACCAAACTACAAGGCTGCTTTAGAAGCACTTATGAATGCCTAAAGAGTCTTTTCTAAAAAATAGAATAAAAAGTGTAGGGTATGCCATGAAGGGCATGTTCCTGCTTTTACGCACTGAGTCCAGTATTAAGATTCAGTTTGTAATTGCGTTGGTCGTAACGGGCGCAGGTTTCTATTTTAATATTTCAAACACTGAATGGATGATTCAGTTGATCGCCATTGGCATGGTCATGGGGATAGAGGGGCTAAACACCGCCGTTGAGAAATTATCTGATTTTGTTCAGCCAGAAAAAGATCCTAAAATTGGCTTTATTAAGGATGTCTCCGCTGGTGCCGTTATGATCGTATCCATTTTGGCTGGCATTGTTGGACTTCTAATTTATGTGCCAAAATTGGTTTAAGTAACATCTAGGAACGTCTTTAGCATCGTAAATTTGTAAATTAGCCCCCATATTAAAAAGATTAATGGCAAAAAAGAGGACAAAATCCAAACCTACATCCGCCAAAAAAGGTTTTTCATTAAAACTCTCGAAGCAAAATAAAATTATTCTGGGAAGTCTTTTGATTGTCCTCAGCATAGCTTTGTTTTTCTCCTTTATGTCTTTCTATTTTACCTGGCAAGAAGACCAGAGCATGCTTTCTGAGTTTAAGGATAGAAACGCTCAGGCAAGTAACTTGCTAAATAAATTTGGTGCAGGCATAAGTCATTTTTTTATGTACAAAGGCTTTGGCCTTGCCTCATTTGCTTTCCCCTTATTACTGGCAATTACAGGATTATATCTTTTTCTTGGACTTGATAGTAAGGGACTCATAGGTAAATGGATTTGGGGCTTGATTGGAATTATTTGGATTTCAGTAGCACTTGGTTTTTTTGCTGTTGAACTACCCCTTCTAGGTGGCCTGATCGGTTATGAAATGAATGATTTCCTTCAAGACTATACCGGAAAAATAGGAGTGTTCCTATTGCTTTTGTTTGTTTTGATTATAATCTTAGTGCAATTGTTCAACTTCTCTCCAGAAGGCATTGCAAACTTCTTTCGTTCCCAAAGACAGAATCTTAAATCTGATTTAAAAAAGAGCACCCCAAAGACAAAAACGCTGGTTTCAGATGAAGGAAGTATCGAATTAAGTATGGATACCGACACTCCCGTTGTTGTAGATACTTACACTCACAAAAAAGATATTCCACCCATAAAAAATGAAGCTGGCTTAGATGTCAATCTTCCAGAAGAAGATGATTTAGGCATAGCCTTGAAAGTTGAAAAAGTCACCGAAGAAAAGGAAGAGAAAGATATCAAGGCTGAGAAATTGGTCAAAGATTATGGTGAATTTGACCCAAAGCTGGAATTGGGAAATTACAAATTCCCTCCCTTAGATCTTCTAGACCCTCATGGAGCATCAGGTGGTATTACCATTAACCAAGAAGAGCTTGAGGAGAATAAAAATAGGATTGTTAGTACCCTAAAGAATTATAAAATTGGTATTGCCCAAATAAAAGCGACAATTGGCCCAACGGTTACGCTTTATGAGATAGTTCCAGAAGCTGGTGTTAGAATATCCAAGATTAAAAACCTTGAAGACGATATTGCCCTTTCATTAGCTGCATTAGGTATTAGGATCATAGCACCTATTCCTGGTAAAGGCACTATTGGTATTGAAGTTCCCAATAAGAACGCGACAACCGTTTCCATGCGATCGGTGATTGCTTCAAACAAATTTCAAAAGGCAGAAATGGAGCTTCCCATTGCCTTTGGAAAAACCATTAGCAATGAAACTTTTGTGGTTGATTTGGCCAAAATGCCCCACATGCTTATGGCAGGTGCTACTGGTCAAGGAAAATCCGTTGGATTGAATGCTGTTATCACCTCTTTGCTCTACAAAAAACATCCTGCGGAAGTCAAGTTTATTCTTGTAGATCCTAAAAAAGTGGAATTAACACTTTATAATAAAATTGAACGTCATTTCTTGGCAAAACTTCCAGATTCTGAAGAAGCCATTATAACGGACAATAATAAAGTAATCAATACCTTAAATTCCCTTTGTATAGAAATGGATAACAGGTACGAATTGCTCAAATTGGCAATGGTCCGTAACATTAAGGAATATAATGTAAAGTTCAAATCAAGAAAATTAAACCCTAATGATGGGCATAAGTTCCTTCCGTACATTGTTTTGGTGATTGATGAATTTGCAGATTTGATAATGACCGCAGGTAAAGAAGTGGAGACCCCTATTGCCAGATTGGCACAATTGGCCAGAGCAATAGGTATTCATTTAATAATAGCAACGCAAAGACCTTCGGTAAATGTGATAACAGGTATCATAAAAGCTAACTTCCCCGCTAGGATTGCATTTAGGGTTACTTCAAAAATAGATTCCAGAACTATTCTAGACGCTCAAGGAGCAGATCAACTTATAGGTCGTGGAGATATGTTGTTCACCCAAGGTAATGATGTTACCCGATTGCAATGTGCTTTTGTAGATACTCCTGAAGTTAGCAAGATTACGGAATACATAGGCTCTCAACGCGCTTATCCAGATGCACATTTACTTCCGGAATATGTAGGTGAGGATTCTGGCACGGGGATTGATTATGATATCTCGGATAGAGATGCTATGTTCCGAGATGCTGCGGAAGTTATTGTAACAGCGCAACAGGGTTCCGCCTCTCTTATTCAACGAAAATTAAAATTAGGATATAATAGAGCTGGCAGAATTATTGACCAACTGGAAGCAGCGGGAATCGTAGGACCTTTTGAAGGTAGTAAAGCAAGGCAAGTGTTGGTCCCAGACATTTATTCTTTAGAACAACTTTTACAAAACGAAAAAAAGTAAACCATGTTTAAAAAACAACTTCTTTTTATAGGAATCATGACTCTTGGCGTCTTTTCTTATGGACAAAATTCTTCCAAAGCAAAAACACTGCTAGATGATGTTTATACCAAGGTAATGAGCTATGAAAATATCTACATTGATTTTAAGTCTACCTTAGAAAATACCGAAGCAAACCTTAAACAAGAAACCAATGGAAATGTTACTATAAGCGGTGATAAATATATACTTGATTATTTAGGCGCACAGCAGTTAAATGACGGGAGAAAAGTATACACCATTGTTCCTGAAAATGAGGAAGTAACCGTTGAAGATATTAACGAGGACAACAACATTGTTACCCCGTCAAAAATGCTGACCTTTTATAGAACCGGACATAATTATGAATGGGACATCCTTCAAAATGTGGGAGGTCGAAAAATTCAGTACGTGAAATTGACTCCCATTGATTCAAACACTGAAATTAAGTCTATCCTATTAGGAGTGGATGTTCAGACCAAACACATCTATAAGCTTATACAGACAGGTGAAAACAGTACCAAAACATCCATCACCGTTAATTCTTTCAAAACAAATCAGTCACTTTCAAATACCCTGTTTACCTTTGACTCGAAAAAATACGAAGACAAAGGTTACTATATCATAAGAAACTAAGGCATTGAAAATACTAGACCAGTATATTTTAACTCGATTTCTCTATAATTTCTTTAGCGCTTTCTTTATCCTGATCGTTATTTTCATCTTTCAGGGAATCTGGCTCTTTATAGATGATTTAGCGGGTAAAGGTCTGGGCATTGTCATTATCGGTAAATTTATTTTCTACTTTATCCCTACATTGGTAGATAAAGTATTGCCACTAACGGTATTATTGGCTTCCATTCTTACTTTTGGCACCTTTGCGGAAAACTATGAATTTGCGGCCATGAAAGCTTCTGGGATATCGCTGCAAAGAGGTATGCGAAGTCTTATCGTATATGTTATCCTGTTGGGTGGGGTCACCTTCTTTTTTGCCAATACGGTTATTCCAAAATCTGAACAAAAAATGTTCAACCTTAGACGAAATATTGCCAAGGTAAAACCAGCTGCGGCCATTACCGAGGGAATTTTTAGCGATTTTGAAGGTACTGGTGAGGGAATGAATATAAAAGTGGATAAAAAGTATGGGGAACAGGACCGTTTTTTAGATAATGTAATCATCCATAAAAAAACAAAGCAAAGCGTAAACAACACGGTCATAAAGGCTAAGGAGGGTGAATTAATAAGTAGTGAAGAATCCAATATTATACAATTGGTTCTAAAGGATGGTCATTATTATGAGGAATTAAAGCCCAAAGGCAGCAAAGAAAGAAAGAAACATCCGTTTGCCAAGTCCAAGTTTGAGACCTATACCATCAACATAGATATTTCAGAACTAAACAATCAAGATTTAGAGGAAGACAGAAATATTACCACGGATAAGATGAAAAATGTTAGCCGTTTAATTAAGGATATTGACTCTTTAGGTAAGAACAATTTAGAAAAAGTTGAAGCTTTTTCTAAAAACATTGTCAACCGTATGGGAGCATTCCCTGAAACCAAAGTAAAGGATAGTACACTTATTAAAGCACAACTCATAAGTTCAGCGGTAAATGATACCATAAAAAATAAAAAGATTGCAAACGATACTATTAAAACAGTTGATGAACTATTGACTAGCCTTCCCGAATGGCAGCATTTACAGGTAGTAAACAATGCAAAAACTACGGTATCAAGCATTCTGACCACTGTAGTCACCAAAAAGGAAGAATTACAGAAAAGATTCAAATTCTATAACAGCCATATATTGTCCTTACATAAGAAATACGCACTTGCTTTTTCATGTATCATCCTTTTCTTTGTGGGAGCACCTTTAGGGGCCATTATCAGAAAAGGGGGACTGGGCTTGCCCATGGTTGTTGCTATTATGTTATTTTTGACCTACTATTTTATTGGGGTATTTGCCAGCAATTATGCCAAGGAAGGAAACATCAGCAATGTTTTAGGGGCATGGCTCCCAACATTGATCATGCTTCCACTTGGAATCTCTTTAACCAGAAGAGCCACTGCAGATAAAGGCCTAATAGGATTTGGGCATATTGTAGATTTTTTTAAAGGCTTGTTTTCCAAAAAAACTAAAAAGATTTTATCCTCAGATTCTGATTTACAGGATGAGTTTGATAAAAAATTACTTGAAAATTCGTCAGAGTTCAAAAGTTTGACTTCCTATTCAGATGAAAAACTAATAGACATTGTGCAAAATTATGAACAATATGATTTTGACATTACATTTCGTAATTCAGCAATAAATACTTTGAAAAATAGAGATATAAGCATTGATGAATTGAAATTAAGAGGTAAACTCAAAAATCAAAAGTTTGAAATAGCTAAAGATTTACTAATACAATTTAATGCATCTTCGGATATAGCTTTGGTATCTTATATTTATTTATTTTTGGGGCAATTCTTACTAGCTTTTCTTCCAATTCCTTCTATTGCTATTTCAATTATTACCATTTTAATATTTATAGTATTTTGCTTTAGCATTATTAAAGCTTCTATAAATTATTCAAAAATCTATAAAATGCTTGGAAAGAATGAAGAATTCAACCCGGCTTTTGTGTTTATTATTGGAGCCTTTATTTACTTTGTCTTCTATTTCTACAGTAAACGAAAAATGCGCCAAGAAATCAAAAATATTAAATGAAAACCAAAACATTGATGACTGTAACGAAGCTTGATGCCATTGAGGATGCTATTGAAGACATCAGACAGGGCAAGGTCATTATCGTTGTAGATGATGAGAACAGAGAAAATGAAGGGGATTTTTTGGCCGCAGCAGAAATGGTTACCCCAGAAACCATAAACTTTATGGCCAAGCATGGGCGCGGTCTAATCTGCACTCCACTTACAGAAGGAAGGTGTGAAGAATTAGGACTCCATAAAATGGTTACCCATAACTCTGATCCTTTAGAAACCGCTTTTACCGTTTCTGTTGACCTTCGTGGTAATGGGGTTACCACAGGTATTTCAGCAGCAGACCGAGCCAAAACAGTCATAGCACTTACAGAGAAAAGTACTAAGCCACATGAACTGGCTAGACCTGGGCATATTTTCCCATTGATTGCAAAAGAAGGTGGTGTACTGAGAAGAACCGGACATACTGAAGCCGCTATCGATTTTGCCAGATTGGCTGATCTTAAACCTGCTGGAGTGATTGTTGAAATCATGAACGAAGATGGTAGCATGGCTCGCTTACCAGAACTTATTAAAGTTGCCAAAAAGTTTGACCTTAAGATTGTTTCTATTGAAGATTTAATTGCTTACCGGATGGAGCATGACAGTCTTATAGAGCGCAAGGAAGCTTTTGATATAAAAACACGTTTTGGAGATTTTCGTTTACGCGCCTATAAGCAAACTACCAATGACCAAGTTCATATTGCTTTGGTACGCGGTACTTGGAAAAGTGGCGAGCCTATTTTGACCCGTATAAATTCTACTTTGGTCAATAATGATATTCTAGGCACTTTGACCAATAACCCTGATGAAGCGTTAAGCAAAATGTTTGATGCGTTGAATGGGGAGGAAAAAAGTGCGATGATTTTCATTAATCAAGGGAACCAAAATATGAATATATTGGGTCGTCTGGCGGAGTTTAAAAAAATACAGTCTCCTGATGGCGTAACAAAAGCGCCTAAAATTGATATGGACACCAAAGATTTTGGTATTGGTGCTCAAATTCTGCACGATTTGAATATCTCAAAAATTAGATTACTCACCAATTCAGGAAAAACGCGTCGTGTAGGTATGATTGGCTATGGTTTAGAGATTGTTGATTACGTAAATTACTAAACAACCTCTTTAATCACACCTGCCATTCTTTCTGCTCGTTGATGCACTTCATCTTCCGTCCAGCCTAGCTTAACTAAGCATGAAATAGTTCTACCTATCCAATGGTCTGAACTTGAAAAATCAGCATTTGCATAATCTGGTAGAGCATCTACAACTTCTTGAGGTAGTTTTCCTAGGGATTTTAAATTGATCAAATGCTCCCATTTTCGGTAATAGTGCCAATTGTTATCATACCAATAAAAACAAGCATCAACACCAGATGCACCTAAGTTTGCATGTACCTTTCTGGTGGTTTCCTCGGTAGGTAAGAAAAAATTCAGAAACGAATAGTTCTCCACTCCGCCTTCTGGTACTCTTCTAAAGGTAACTTCTGGAATACTGGATAACACCTCTCTTAAAATAGTATAGTTCCGTTTTTGAATTTCTAAAAACTCATTCAATCTTGAAGCTTGTGCTAAACCCACTGCAGCATTCAATTCTGAAATTCTAAAATTATATCCTAAAAATGGATGTTGCTCCGCTCCCCTATCGCTGCCCAAATGGTCGTGCCCATGATCTGAGTATTTATGGGCATTTTCATAGTACGATTCATTATTCGTAATTAAAGCCCCTCCTTCCCCACAAGTAATCGTCTTTACATAATCAAAAGAAAAACAACCTAAGTCACCTATGCCTCCCAAAGGTTTTCCTTGGTAACTGCCACCAATAGCCTGACACGCATCTTCCAATAATAGCAAGCCGTGTTTTGTGCAGATAGATTTTAATGCCGCTAAGTCTGCCATAGATCCACACATGTGCACAGGCATTACAACTCTGGTACGTTCTGTAACCGCTTCTTCTACCATTTTGGGGTTAAGAGTAAGCGTATCATCAACATCAACAAGAATTGGGACTGCTCCTATGGCTAAAATAGATTCAAAACTGGCCACAAAAGTAAATGTGGGCATAATTACCTCGTCCCCTGCTCCAACTCCTGCGCTTGCCAATGCTACTGTTAGAGCAGCTGTACCGCTACTTAATAAGTGAACATGCTTTGTTTGCATTCTCTCCGCTAATGCAGCTTCCAATTCTTTTGCTTTCCAATGCCCTTGTCGGTTCCCATCAAACCCATAGCGCATCAACACTCCAGAATCAAGCACATCCTGTACTTGTTTCCGTTCGTTATCTCCAAAAAGTTCAAAACCTGGCATATAATTTTAATTTAAAATTTTCGTCGTTACGGAATCGACAAATAGTTTATGTAAAGAACCACAATTTAATTGCCATGGCAACCACCATGACCACCAAAAATGTCTTTATAAATCCATCTCCTTTTTTAACCGAGAATCTACTGGCCACCCAAGCACCTGTTCCATTTCCAATGGCCAAAATGAACCCAAGTTTCCAATTTACCTTATCATTAAAAGCAAATACAGCTAAAGCGGACAACATATAGATAAAGACCACGACCACTTTTGTCGCATTCACTCTTACCAAATTCATTCTATTGACAAAATGCATAAACAAAATCATTAAAAACCCCAAACCTGCATTAATAAACCCTCCATAAATACCAAAAAAGAAAAATACCACAACACTGAGCCATAAATATTTTCCAGTAAGGCGTTCTTGCATTTCAATGAGCTTCATTTTAGGTTTAAAAATGATAATCAATACCACGGCCATCATTACAATGGCAAGAATCCTGTTAAATGCTTCGCCATCAATATTAACTGCAATCTTTGCTCCGATAATAGACCCTAAAAAAGCCGAAATACCCAAATAGATATTAAAAGGATATGTAGACACTCCCTTACTTTTAAAACCCGCGGTTGCCATGGCGGTCTGTATAACAATAGCTACTCTATTGGTGCCATTGGCCACGCTAGGTGGTAGTCCAAGGAAAATTAATGTTGGTAAAGAAAGTAAAGAACCTCCCCCTGCAATGGTATTGATAAAACCAACCGCAAAACCCACAACAATTAAAAGTGCATAATGGTACCATTGATCCATGGGCGCAAAAATAGTAGCTTAAATTGGAATCTTTCGGCTTAAAAAAAATAAAGTGAAGAGGCTATAAAGAAATAAAAAAGGTTAGTATATTTGCACCCGCATTAGGAGAAATGGCAGAGTGGTCGAATGCGGCAGTCTTGAAAACTGTTGAGGGTCACACCTCCGGGGGTTCGAATCCCTCTTTCTCCGCTTGGGAATTGCCAAATTCCACCAGAAGCCCGTAAACATTATGTTTAAGGGCTTTTTTTTTACCCGATATCAAACTAAATCAACAAGGTGCGACCGCTAACGCGGCCTTCTTGATGAACAATAAGACCAGATTTTTAGGTAGCCCAAATTCTGGTTTCATTGTTGTATGATTTTATTATATTTCCGTAGAAATCATCGAACTGCGTTTAGCGGGTCGTTATGGTCAATTAAACTGAGCAATATGAAACCACTTTTTCAAATCTTACTAGGTGTCTCCATTTTATATGGATGCTCTTCTACCGAATCCTATGATGTACTTATCAAAAACGGTCAAATTGTTGATGGTTCCGGTAATGCATCCTATACAGGTGATATTGGCATAAGAGCGGATACTATTGCAGCTATAGGCAATCTGCAAGGAGCAGAAGGCGATTTAGAAATCGATGCTTCAGGCCTGGTGATAGCTCCAGGTTTTATAAATATGCTCAGCTGGTCTGTTGACGCTTTGATAGAAGATGGTACCTCCCAAAGTGATATCAGACAAGGTGTGACGTTGGAAGTTTTCGGAGAAGGGTGGTCAATGGGGCCATGGAACGAAAAAATGAAAAAAGAAGAACAGGAAAGACAAGGCGACATCAAATACGAGATCAAATGGACGACACTGGCACAATATCTGGATTTTCTGGTTGAAAAAGGCATCTCCCCCAATGTGGCTTCATTCGTAGGTGCTACAACGCTTCGGATCCATGCCATTGGATTTGAAGACCGACCACCTTCAGATGTAGAGCTTGATTCCATGCGGTTGATGGTAAAGCAAGCTATGGAGGAAGGAGCCTTGGGTATTGGCTCATCGCTAATTTATGCTCCTGCATTCTATTCCAGTACCGAAGAATTAATTGAAATCTGCAAAGTGGCAGCTGATTATGATGGGATGTACATATCACATATGAGAAGCGAAGGCGGAAAAATATTAGAGAGTTTGGACGAATTGATACAAATTGCTGATAAAGCTAATATTAGAGCAGAAGTCTACCATCTTAAACAAAGTGGACGAGCCAATTGGGATAAGTATGATGATGTGGTCGCAAAAATTGACTCAGCTAGGTCAGCAGGTTTGCAAATCACTACGGATATGTACACGTATATTGCCGGAGCTACAGGTTTAGATGCCTCCATGCCACCTTGGGTTCAAGAAGGAGGTTATGATAAATGGGCAGAGCGGTTACAAGACCCTGTAATTCGCAAACAAGTTATAAAAGAAATGACCACTCCAACTGACGAATGGGAAAGCTTGATGCAGGCAGCAGAATCTGCGGACAAAATAATGTTAATTGGATTTAAAAATGATAGTTTGAAATACCTCACAGGTAAGACCTTAGCTGAAGTAGCGAAAATGCGAAACCTGTCCCCAGAAGAAACAGCGATGGATCTAGTGATTCAAGATGGTAGTAGAGTTGGAACAGTGTATTTTTTGATGTCAGAGGAAAATGTAAAAAAGCAAATTGCGTTACCCTATATGAGCTTTGGTTCAGATGCTGAATCTTCTGCTCCCGAAGGTGTTTTCCTTAAATCGAGTACACACCCTCGTGCATACGGCAATTTTGCCCGTTTGCTTGGCAAATATGTGAGAGATGAAAAAGTGATTTCCTTGGAGGAGGCTATCTATAAACTAACTACCCTCCCAGCCACCAATTTGAAAATCAAAAAACGTGGAGCACTAAAAGAAGGCTTCTATGCAGATTTGGCAATATTTAATCCAAATGAAATTCAAGATCACGCGACATTTGAAAAACCTTTGCAGTTCTCGACAGGTATGGTACATGTTTTTGTCAATGGAACTCAAGTACTTAAAGGTGGAGAACATACTGGTGAATTGCCCGGACAAGTGGTTAGAGGACCTGGGTATACAAATCAAAAAGCCCATAACAATAAATAAGCGGCATTAAGACGACCGTTTATTAAGGTCATTGGAGCTTATTTAAAACAAACCTAAAATTTATTGATGAAACTTACATTAAAAAAAATAATTCACTTTCCTATTGTCAAAATAGTTTTTGGGATTACAACCTGTCTTGGAGTACTTATCGGAATTCAAAATTTAGTTACAAAACCTTTGATACATAACTTTATTGACAGCAAGCCAATTGGAGATACTATTATAAATTACATTTCTGTTGTTGTTTTATTATTAAGCTATTTTTATTTTTTCAAAATATATGAAAAAAGAGAAATCAAAGAGCTGTCTAAAACAAATTTAAAAACAGAATTATTAGGTGGTTTTCTATTTGGTTTTTTGGTTTTATCGTTGGTTATATTAATTCTTTATCTACTCGGTTACTATACTGTTGACAGTATTTCTGACTTTTCTTATCTACTAGCACCATTTTCATTTCTAGTAATCGCAGCTTTAATAGAAGAGGTTTTTTTCAGGCTAATTATATATAGAATTATTGAGAAATGGCTAGGAACTTATTTGGCTTTGATAATAATATCTATAATTTTCACAGTGCCACATTTGTTGAATGACAATGTTACAGTATTGTCTGTTCTACTATTATTAAGCTTTGGATTTGCACATAGTATAATGTATACCTATACAAAAAGATTATGGTTACCTTTTGCGTTTCATTTAGGATGGAACTTTGCGCAACCTTTTTATGGTTCAAATCTCTCTGGAACAGAAGAAGGTCATATAATCAATTCCAATTTTGATGGACCCATTTTACTAATAGGAAGTGACTTTGGTATAGAAGATTCTATTTTGTCTATAATTTTACTACTCATAGTTTGTATTGTATTTTTGAAATTATCAATAAGAAAGAATAAAATAGAAAAAACAAGCTACAACACTGTATAAAATTAATTGCTGATAAAAGCCTACTTCTGAAAATCTTCGCAGATTTTTAGTTTGGTGTGTACTTGCAAAGCTATGTGCTAAACCAAGCAACGAATCATATACAAACACGTCGGCAGTAATTCGATGCAAAAAAGAGCTTATCAATTGCCAATTCAGCAATTCACCAGTAATAGCAACTTTCGAGAAGTATGTTAATTATTTGATTAAAAAAAATTGGTTTGAACTAAAATTAAGAAAATGCAGACAACAACATTTCTAACGTTTGTAGGTGATCAATGCGGAAGGGCCGAAGAAGCGATGAATTTTTACACTTCGATCTTTCCGAATTCGGAAATCAAAAGCATATCAAAATACTCGGAAGGAGAGGCTGGAGGAACACCAGAGCTTATCAAATATGGAGTATTTACATTAAATGGTACAGAGTACGGGGTTTCCGAAAGTAATTTTAATCACGCTTGGTCATTTACACCAGGGATATCACTGTTCGTTGAATGTGACTCAGAAAACGAAATGCAAATTTTATTCGAAGAACTTTCTTCAAATGGAGGCCAAATTATGGTTCCTCTTGATAACTACGGTTCGGGGAATTATGGCTTTGGTAAAAAATTTGGATGGTGTGAAGACAAATATGGTATTTCATGGCAACTGAACCTTTCAGAATAATTTCAAATTTTAATATAAGCCGCACGGATACATCTGAAAACCAAGTGCTTTCAAAAATTGCAAAAAACGCTGAAGCTACCCAAAATCCATAATTTAGGTGGTAACAATGTGTATGACCTATACGATATGATTTTTTCCATAATGGGATTGATTATGGTATATTCCATTTTGTTGTACACCAAACCTATGATTACTATTGAAAAATAATCAAAAAGAAAAAAGATGAAGGAACCAAGTGCTATACATCCTGACTTTCTCAATTTTTTAGAATTAAAAGACCCCCATTTGGTAGAGCTATTTAAAGACTTAAGGGTATTTATCCTTGAAGTTTACCCTGATGCCAATGAATTGCTATATCACACGCATGCCTTAACATCCTTATTTTCCATTTCCGAAAAAATGTCGGATGCATTTTGCATGATACCGATATATACCAATCACTTAAATTTAGGTTTTAACAAAGGAACCATAATCGAAGATAAGCACAAACTGCTCACAGGTGCTGGGAAATTGATTAGACACATTCCCATAAAAGCCGTAAGCGATTACCGCAATGAAAAAGTAAAAGATTTGATTAAAGCAGCGGTTAATTTAGCTATAGAAGATATGGACAAACCAAGCAAATCAAAGGGAGAAATAATATCAAAAATAAAAACCTCAAAATAAGCTAGTTCATTACAACGTCAAGATCAGCTATAGCTTACATAACTAAGCATAGAATAATAAAAGTCAAGTTATTCGAAGAAAAAAATCTCCCAGAATTTCTTTTTACAGTCTAAAAACACAAAATGTTTAACTAATATTAAAACTAGTTAAACATTTTATACCTTTGTTTTATCTTAAAAAGAAAAAACAGATTAGAAATAATTTCAAAAACCCCCAGAAAAAATGTTCGGATTGTTCAAAAAGAGAACAGAAAAAGAAAAATTGCAAGAACAGTACGCAAAACTTTTAAGAGAAGCCCATGGATTCTCAACATCAAATAGAAAACTAAGTGATCAGAAAACATTTGAAGCAGAGGAAATAATGAAACAAATTGATCAACTGGTCTAATATCATCAACTTAAATGGGATATGAAAAAAAGCCAGACAACGTGGTATTTGACCAAGGGAGTCAAAAATACGACGCTGCTTTAAAACCTTATGCAACAAATGTTGGTGCACCCGTCATTACCGCGACAGATAGTATTGCCTGGAAAAATAGAAGCATCAACAAAGTTAACCATAAGGTTAAAACCAAATATTTAGAGCTTAAGGCTGAGTATGAAAAAATGATACATGAATTTGAGTATAACCAACTCATTTTCAATGCTAAATTTAGTTTTGAACCTATTATTGGGGAAGTCTACCATCTGTATGAAAGAAATAATACAGAATCTTTTTTATCTCTTATAGCGCCTAATCAATGTAATTTTAATACTCTCGGAAGTTTTTATTTAAATGCAGATCAGATCTGGGAAAAAGTGACATCTCTCGATGACAAGTAATGAATCGTTCACCGAAAGAGAGTTAGATCGTATAATAGAAATGGCGTGGGAGGATCGCACCCCTTTTGAAGCAATTCTTTTTCAATTTGGACTTCAAGAAAAAGATGTCATCAAACTCATGCGGGAGAGTCTTAAAAATTCCAGTTTTAAACGTTGGCGAAAACGCGTAAATAGTGGAGTCAGTCAAAAACACCTAAAAAAACGTAACCCAGACATCAACCGTTTTAAGTGCTCAAGGCAAAAGGCTATTTCTGGAAATAAAATCAGTAAGCGTTAATGACTAGTACTTTGGAAGACAATCTCAAAAATAAAAACCTTAAAATAAGCTAGTTCATCATATCAGGCCTACAAAATGTGGCAAAGTCTTAAAACAACAGTAATTACCATATATAAACGAATTAGTAAACTGAAAATAAAGTCAGTTGAAACCCATACTACTTTTAACGGGAACAAATTTCTGAATATCTTTAGCAAATCATTCTTATTTATCAAAAATGAAGTGCAAGTTACTTTCTATAATTGTTTTATTTATACTTCTCGGGTGTGCCAATACAGCGCCCAAGGAAATCTATAAATCTGATAGTTTAATTATAACAAAACTAACAGATAACACCTACATACACACATCCTATTTGAAGACCGAGAGTTTTGGAAAAGTTCCTTGCAACGGACTGGTATATAAAAATGGTTCTGAAGCTATAGTTTTTGATACTCCCACAACAGACTTGGTTTCAAAAGAACTTATAGCGCAGTTAAAAAGCAATTTCAAAGTAACCATTAAAGCGGTAATAGTAACCCATTCTCATGATGACTGTCTTGGAGGTCTAAATGCATTTCATGATGCTGAAATACCATCTTTTGCCAACCAATTGACAATTGAATTTGCAAAAGAAGCGGATAGCACAGCAATTCCTCAAAACAGTTTTCAAAATGAACTTATAACTAAAGTAGGTGATGAAAGTGTTGTAACTGTATTTATGGGTGAAGGCCATACAAAAGACAATATTGTAGGCTATGTGCCAACAGAAAAAGTGCTTTTTGGAGGATGCTTGGTAAAAGGACTAAACGCTGGTAAAGGCTATATTGAAGAAGCCAATGTAAATGAATGGCCAACTACTGTTCAAAATGTAAAAAACAGATTCCCTGAACCACAATATGTAGTTCCCGGTCACGGAAAACCAGGTGGTATAGATTTGTTGGATTACACGGTTAAGTTGTTTTCCAATGTAAAACAGCAATAGTCCGGTAATAAATGGAAATGAAAGAAACCCGTATTAATAAATATCTAAGTGAAGTAGGTTATTGCTCCAGACGTGCCGCAGATAAACTTATAGAGCAAGGTAGGGTGACCATAAATGGAAAAGTGCCTGAAATGGGCACCAAAGTAAACCCTAAAGATGAAGTAAGAGTTGACGGAGAGTTAATTTCTGAACCCAAAGAAAAGCCTGTTTACCTAGCTTTCAATAAACCCATTGGCATTGTTTGCACCACTGATACCAGGGTTGAAAAAAACAACATCATTGATTTTATAAATTATCCAAAGCGAATTTTCCCTATTGGCAGATTGGACAAACCAAGTGAAGGTCTCATTTTTATGACCAACGATGGGGACATCGTGAACAAAATTCTTCGTGCAAGAAACCATCATGAAAAGGAATACTTGGTTACGGTAAACAAACCTATTACCGCAGAGTTTATAAAGAAAATGCAAAACGGAGTACCCATTTTAGATACGGTCACCAGAAAATGCAAAGTGGAACAATTAAGTTCAAATCAGTTTAAAATTGTGTTAACACAAGGTTTAAACAGGCAAATTCGTAGAATGTGCGAGTACTTGGACTACCGTGTCAAGAAGTTAAAACGTGTCCGTATCATGAATGTAGACCTAGATGTTCCTGTGGGTAAATGGCGCCACTTAACAAACAATGAACTTATGGAAATCAATAGATTGGTATCCGATTCTTCCAAGACCCACTACTAAGAAAAACATAGCCATTTTAAGGAATTGTGTTCCCAATCAAGCGGGTTTGTAGTTAAAAGCACAACTGAAACTATCATGGCATGAGCGGTTTAGCAGCAGATGATGTCGGTCAAAATGCAAAAAACATCGTTAATCAACATAATGCACTTATACACATGTTAAATTGTTAAAATATTTTCGATAAAATACATTTTTTTATCGTTAAAATTCAAAACCTATGAAAAATTGATAAGTAATTCTCAAAAATCTTTCCTCAACTTTGTCATGTATTAACCCCCAAATCCCAAAATCATGACACGCATATTAACCTACAGTTTGACATTAATTATCGGTTTGTTTCACATGAATCAGATTACAGCACAAAACCCAATGAAACTTGAAACCAGTAAAGAAGCCATCAAAATAAATAACGGTAATGGTCATTTATCAACACTTGAAGGTTATATTCCTTCCAAGTCAATGACCAAAGATGGTAAAACGGCTTACTTCAGCCAATCCAGTGAGCAAAAACCATTATATGGAGTGTTTTCAAAAAAGGAGCAAATACACGAAATCTATCGTGCTGAAAAAATAAATGGTAAATGGAGTAACATTACCAAGTTAAAGGTATGCCCAAAATACGCTTCTGCCAAACATCCCACTGTTTCAGAAGATGGCAAACGTCTTTTCTTTGCCTCCAATATGAGAGGTAGCTATGGAAAATATGATATCTATGTAGCCGATATCAAGGCGGATGGAAGTTTAGGTGTATCAAAAAACCTTGGCCCCAAGGTAAACACCAAAGAAGATGAATTATACCCCAATATATACAATGGTACGCTTTTGTTCTTTGCCTCTGAAGGTCGAGATGGGTTTGGAGGTCTGGACCTCTATGCTTCTCAAGTATCATACAACACCCTTACTCCTTCTGTAAACCTTGGAAGTCATATTAATAGTAGTAGAGATGATTACGCCATACAACTTGATCTAGAAAAAGGAGAGAGCTATGTGGTATCCAACAGAGGAGAAAACCACACTATTGAGCAAGTGACCATCGCCTATAGAAGGCAATCTATGGATAATACCATGGTAGCTTATAGTGATGAAAATCTTAAAACAGCACTAAATGCTGAAACTTCAAACGAGTACACCAGCACTTCCTTTGAAGATTAAAAAAAATAGGTCGGTTCATTACCTCAGGGTTAATCTGATTTTGTCAAATATCGAGATGCTATAGTTGACCTATGATGAACTAAACAGGGGGAACTGAAGTTTATCATAGAAGCGGGTTGTATTATTTCATTCGGACCGATTTACTAAAAATAGGATGCTCCAATAGGGCATCCTATTTTGTTATATAGGGTTAGGTGACTATTTGATTTTTAAAGCTTTACATCGATTCTCTTTACGCATATTTCATTTGTTATGATAGAAATAGAAAAGTGCATTTGAACGAAAAAAGCCACAAAAAGTTCTTCTGAAAGAAAAAATAGCCTAATTTAATTTTTGAAATAATACAAGATCCCAAATCTTATACCTATGAAAAAAGCTACAATTCTCAGTGCTACATTAAGTCCCCCTGGCCAAATAAGGGTTCTTTTTTAGCACTCCAAAAACTCTTTCTATACCACTTTGATTTAATCCTTTATAGGATTGTTATCAGCATGTCCATCTAGGGCATTGGTGAAGCTTATCATTGCGTTCCAAATCAATATTCTGAAACGCAACCGCTTTTCCTATGTATTCCTTTATTCGGATATGGCAGACCGGATACATCTTGCCTTAAATTGAGGTAAAATGAAGACAGACAATGACAAAATCAGATAACCCAAATCTAGTAAACATGAAAACTAACCCTTTAAAAATAGCGATTATTGATAGTGATGAAAAATTGCACCCCCTTTATAGATTTTACTTTAGTGATGAATCGCGCTATCAATTGGCAGCAATACATACATCGGTAAATAAATTTATGCACCATTCCGTAGGAACCGATTTCGATATTGTTGTTTCCGAAGTTAATCTGACCGGAATCTCAGGAATTGATGGAATATCGTATTTCAATAAGCAAAGTGAAGCTCCTAAAATCTTAATGACAAGTCAGAAATGTGATTTCAAAATTATAAAAGAAGCTTTTAAAAAGGGAGCGGACGGCTTTTTGACCAAACCTTTGACCAAAAACCGGTTCTTTAATGCTTTAGAGGAGTTACATCATCATGGAGTAGTCTTGGAACATGATATTGCCAGGAAAATCATCCACTCTTTTCAGATCAAAACTTTTGAGAGGTTTTCAAAAAAGGAAAATCAAATTATTGAGCTCCTCACTCAAGGATATACGTATAAAATGATTGCGGATAGGCTCTGCGTAACACCAAGCGCAGTGAATTTTCACATTCAGAATATTTATGTAAAACTTAATGTGAACTCGAAAGCCGAAGCTTTGAAGAAGCTTCAAGAGATGGAAATACGTCAATTGAACGCAGCGTAGCCAATCCTTTTAAAATAAAAAACCCCGCAAATTGCGGGCTTTTTTATTATGTATTTTGAAAATTTACTTCACTTCTTCAAAATCTATCCTTCGACTTTGCTCTGGACAGGCTACTTGACTTCTTCGAAGTCTACGTCTTCTACATTGTCACCTTCAGCACCACTATCACTTGCTCCTGCATTACCTGCAGTTGCATCCTCAGCTCCATTGGACTGCGCAGCGTCAGCTTGTGCTTTGTACATCTCCTCTGAAGCCACTTTCCATGCTTCATTGATTTTTTCCAAAGCTGGCTCAATTATCACCAAATCTTTGGTTTCATAAGCCTTCTTCAGTTCTTCCAAAGCATCTTCAATTGGCTTTTTCTTATCATCAGATAATTTATCACCAAATTCTTTAAGTTGCTTTTCTGTTTGGAAAATCATTCCATCAGCTTCATTCAATTTATCAGCAGTTTCTTTAACTTTTTTATCCGATTCAGCATTAGCTTCCGCTTCTGCTTTCATTTTTTGAATCTCTTCCTCGGTCAAACCAGAAGAAGCTTCAATACGAATATCCTGTGTTTTGTTCGTAGCCTTATCGGTTGCAGATACCTTTATGATACCGTTTGCATCAATATCAAAGGTTACCTCAATCTGAGGAGTACCTCTTTGTGCAGGTGGAATACCATCTAAATGGAATCTACCAATAGTTTTGTTATCCGCAGCCATAGGGCGCTCTCCTTGCAGCACATGGATTTCAACTGAAGGTTGATTATCCGCAGCAGTAGAGAATACCTGAGATTTCTTTGTTGGAATTGTGGTATTCGACTCAATCAATTTAGTGAAAACGCTACCCATAGTTTCAATACCAAGAGAAAGTGGGGTAACATCCAATAACAATACATCTTTAACATCCCCTGTCAATACTCCACCCTGTATTGCTGCACCAACGGCTACCACCTCATCAGGATTCACTCCCTTTGAAGGTTTTTTACCAAAGAATTTCTCAACAGCTTCTTGCACCGCTGGGATACGTGTAGAACCACCAACTAAGATGATTTCATCAATATCACTTTTTGAAAGCCCTGCAGCTTTTAAAGCTGTCTGGCAAGGTTCGATAGTTCTTTTTACCAAATCATCTATCAACTGCTCAAATTTTGCGCGTGATAGTGTTCTTACCAAGTGCTTAGGGCCAGAAGCAGTAGCCGTAACATAAGGTAAGTTTATTTCGGTTTGTGGAGAAGAAGACAATTCAATTTTTGCTTTTTCAGCAGCCTCTCTTAGTCTTTGCAATGCCATGGCATCTTCACGCAAATCCATTGATTCGTCTTTTTTAAACTCTTCAGCCAACCAGTCAATAATTTTTTGATCAACATCATCACCACCTAAGTGCGTATCTCCATCTGTTGCCAATACTTCAAAAACGCCGTCGCCTAATTCAAGAATGGAAACATCATGTGTACCACCACCAAAATCAAACACTACTATTTTTTGGTCTGTGTCTTTTTTGTCCATACCATAGGCCAAAGAAGCCGCAGTAGGTTCGTTTATGATTCGTTCTACAGTTAAACCAGCTATTTCACCAGCTTCTTTTGTAGCTTGTCTTTGCGAATCATTAAAGTAAGCAGGTACTGTAATAACCGCTCTTGTAACATCTTGACCCAAATAATCCTCAGCAGTTTTCTTCATTTTCTGAAGAATCATTGCTGACAATTCTTGAGGAGAGTACATGCGCCCATCAATATCTACTCTTGGAGTGTCATTATCTCCTTTAACCACTTTATAAGGAACTCTTTTTGCCTCTTTAGAAGATTCTGAGAATTTGTTTCCCATAAATCTTTTGATGGAATAAATCGTGTTGTGAGGATTTGTTACTGCTTGTCTTTTGGCAGGGTCACCCACTTTTATCTCTCCGCCTTCCACAAATGCAATTACAGAGGGAGTTGTACGCTTACCCTCAGCATTTGGGATTACTACGGGCTCGTTTCCTTCCATCACAGAGACGCAGGAGTTTGTTGTACCCAAGTCTATACCTATAATTTTGCTCATTGTATCTAAAGTTATATATATTGAAAATTCATTTTTGTCTCGCTCTAAAAATGTCAATGATTATGCCATGTCAAAGAATATGACAAGGTGTCATCTTTTAAAAAACAGAAGGATAGTATTAATTACATAATGCCTCTTTATCTTTAGCCCCATATAATACCCAAACCATGGAATGTATTAGTGTTTTTGACATGCTCAAAATTGGCGTAGGCCCTTCAAGCTCACACACTTTGGGCCCTTGGAGAGCTGCAGAGCGTTGGATCAGCGAACTCAAGGAGCAAGAAATTTTTGAGTCTGTTCTTAATGTCAAAGTTTACTTGTATGGGTCACTGTCCCTCACCGGTAAAGGTCATGCCACGGATATTGCCGTGGTCATGGGATTGTTGGGAAGCAATCCCGAAACCGTACCAACCGAAAGCATAAACAATGTGATTTCTGATTTAAAGGCTGAAAAACAACTTCATTTTGGTGGCATAAAAAAAATACCTTTTGATTTTACCGAAGATATTGTTTTCAAAAAAGAGTTTCTTCCCTTTCATTCTAACGGTATACAGTTTGAAGCAGTATTGTCATCCGGCAGCTCTATACTAGAAACATACTATTCTATTGGTGGAGGATTTGTAGTGAAGGAAGAACTCCTCCATTCCAAAGAAAACAAGGCAGTATTCAAAACTTTTCCTTGCCCTATAAAAACAGGTACTGAACTACTTCATTATTGCGAAGAAAAAAACAAGTCAATTTCTGCCATTGTTCTAGAAAATGAACTTTCGCTTAGAACGGATTCTCAAATTGATGTAGAATTAGAGAGGATTTGGGATACCATGTTGGAATGTATGTATTTGGGTTGTCATACTGAAGGTATATTACCCGGTGGACTGAATGTCCGAAGGCGAGCCTTTGAAATGCATCAAAAACTAAAAGGCGAATTCCCCTACTCCAATCCTCAGGAATGGTTGCAAACTATACGAAAGACAGAGGTTAAGTTTAGACAAATTCTTAAATGGGTAAGTTGCTTTGCCCTTAGTGTTAATGAGGTAAATGCTGCTTTAGGTAGAGTGGTTACTGCACCCACCAATGGAAGCGCAGGGGTTATTCCTGCAGTTTTAATGTATTATATGGTCATTGAAAATCATAAAGCAGATTTTGAGCACATCAAAAAATTCTTGTTAGTAGCGGGCGAAATAGGAAGTATCTTTAAAAAAGGTGCTACGATATCCGCTGCTATGGGTGGATGCCAAGCTGAGATAGGTGTTTCATCTGCAATGGCTGCTGGAGCATTAACCGAACTGCTGGGTGGTTCACCAGAACAGGTCCTAGTTGCAGCTGAAATTGCTATGGAACATCATTTAGGTCTAACCTGTGACCCTATTGGCGGATTGGTACAAGTTCCTTGTATTGAACGAAATTCCATGGGAGCCATTAAAGCAATCAATGCCGCGGAATTGGCCCTGGATACAAATCCAAAGGAAACCAAAGTACCGTTGGATAAAGTAGTCAATACCATGTGGGAAACTGCAAAGGATATGAGTTCCAAATACAAGGAAACTTCAGAAGGAGGATTGGCAGTTGGGGTGTTCTTAAGTGATTGTTAATCTAAATCTCTGCATGGAAAATCAAAATAATTTCAATCAACAACCAAACAACCCATTGCATGGTGTAAAATTGGTAGATATATTGACACTGTTAGAGGAACATTATGGATGGGAAGAGTTGGCAAATAGAATTAATATCAATTGTTTCAAAAAAGACCCTTCAATTAAGTCTAGTCTTACCTTTTTGAGAAAAACACCATGGGCTAGAGATAAAGTTGAACGGCTCTATCTTAAATTAATCACTGGTAAATAATAAACAAACCGTACCAAATTAACTATACATCATACCAACGAAACATCTTTATGGTTAACATTCCATAACTTTTATTACCTTACCCCTCAATTTGCAATCAACTATTTATTGCAATAATTTATTCAGTCCTACGGCACCGTGATTATTATCTCCCGAGACAGTGCCCAGATGACATTAAGTACCATTTGATTCCCCCGCTAGAACAAAAAGAAACATTTTATTTAATTAATTGAATTTATGAAACATTCAAAAAAGGTTTGGTTGGCAGTAAGTACAATTTTGATAGCCTGCATGTTTGCCTGTAAAAATAAAAGACCAAACCCTGCTCTAGCCTCCATTGATCTTAAAAGAGGAGAGCTCTTATTATGCAGTACAGAAAGTTTTGGGGAGGTAAATTTTTCGTTATCCTGTAGTTATGAGACCAGAGCCACTTTTGATTTGGCATTATCACTTCTGCACTCTTTTGAATATGCCGAAGCCGAAAAGGCATTTGTAAAAGTAATTGATATGGATCCAAATTGTGCCATGGCCTATTGGGGAGTTTCAATGAGTATCTTTCAATCGCTTTGGATGCAATCTGATCTTAGTTATTTAGAAAAAGGTGAGAAACTCATAAAATTGGCAAACAAACTACCCAAATCCGATTTAGAAAAAGATTATTTAGATGCCATTAGCGTCTTCTACAAAGATTGGGAGAGTATTGATAAGTTGACTAGACAAAGAATGTATGAAAAGAAAATGGAAGAGCTATATAATAAACACGAAGGCGATACCGAAGCTGCAGTTTTCTATGCATTGGCTATCCGTGCCGCTGCGGACCCCAATGATAAAAGCTATTCCAGGCAGAAAAAATCAGGAAAAATCCTAGAAGACCTCTTTGTGGAACAACCCAACCATCCAGGTATTGCACATTATATTATTCATAATTACGATTATCCAGAACTTGCCACAAAAGCATTATCTACAGCAAGGCGCTATGCCGAAATTGCACCGGCCTCTGCACATGCACAGCATATGCCTTCTCATATATTTACACGTTTAGGGCTTTGGGACGAATCTATTAACACCAATCTAAATTCTGCATCTTCTGCAACCTGCTACGCCGAGAGTGTTAATCCAACTGCAAGTTGGGCACAGGAAATTCATGCAGTTGATTATTTGGTCTATGGCTATTTGCAGATGGGAGACAATCAAAAAGCAGCCGAACAATTGAAGGAAATGCAAGAAGTAAAAGAAGTTTTTCCCAAAGACCACTTTGCTGCCACTTATGCTTTAACCGCAATGCCCGTTAGAATGGCTTTAGAGAACAAAAACTGGGACCAGGCCTCTAAACTTAAATTACCAACAATTAACTTTCCATGGGAGAATTTACATTGGGAAAAAGCCATGCTACATTTTGGCAAAGCATTGGGTTATTCCCATACTGCGGATGTAAAATCAGCGGAAAATGAACTAGTATCCTTAGAGACATTACATCAAAGTCTTCTAGATTCAAAAGAGGTGTACAAAGCTGGTCAAGTAAATGTGCAAATACATTCTGCCAAAGCTTGGATTGAATTAGCAAAAGGCAATAATGATGATGCACTTAATTTAATGAAAACAGCTGCTAAATTAGAAAGTGAAACCTCAAAACATGCAGTGACTCCTGGAGAAGTGCTACCTGCTGATGAACTTTTAGGCGATATGCTCTTAGCTCTAAATAAACCTGTTGAAGCACTAGAAGCTTATGAGGTAAATTTAAAAGGGCACCCTAATAGGTTTAATGGTGTCTATGGTGCTGCAATTGCAGCAAAAGAATCAGATAAAAATGAAAAAGCAGCACACTACTTTAGTCAACTTATTGAACTGACCAAGAATTCTAATAGTGAACGACCTGAAATAAAAGAGGCCAAAGCATTTGTCCAACAACATACGATCTGATTTTAATCCAAAGTATTAAGAACACATTATAATAAGAACATCATGAAAACAAAATTAGGCCTGGCCATAACAGTGTTAGCAGTATTAGTATCGATTCATTTTTTAACCAAGAACAATTCTACGCGAACACCTAAAAACTATCAGAAAGCGTCTTTTAGCTTTATTAAATGTACACCCACCAAGTATTTATTAGAGGTAGTGGATTCTACACAACAGATTTCTCCTCTTTTTGAAAATTTGGGAGATTTGAGTTTTACAATCACTACCAAAAATGAGCGTGCGCAAACATTTTTTAATCAAGGATTAAAACTCACCTATGCTTTTAACCATGCCGAAGCCCATAGGTCATTTATGGAAGCTTCTCGTTTAGATCCAACATCCGCGATGACCTTTTGGGGGCAAGCTTACGCATTAGGTCCAAACATCAACGACCCTGTGCCGCTGGATGATCGTAAAATAAAAACGAATGAGGCTATGGCCAAGGCCAAAAGTTTGATTGCTAGTGCTACACCCAAAGAAAAGGCTTTAATAAATGCTTTGACCTCAAGATACAGTGAAGATTTGACCAAAGATATAGAGGAGCTAAATACATCATATATGAATGCTATGGCCGAAGTCCTAGAAGAATTTCCAGAGGACGCAGATGTACAAATTCTTTATGCTGCCTCCGTGATGAATACCGTACCATGGAATTATTGGGATGCTGATGGGAATCCTTCTCCAAATATAGCTGAGGCCAAAGCAGCACTTGAGAAGGCCATGGAAATAAATCCAAACAACCCCGGAGCACACCATTATTATATTCATATGGTAGAGCTCCCTAAACCGGATCTCGCGGTCGCAAGTGCTGACAAATTAGGGGGGTTAATGCCAGCCGCGGGACACATTGTGCATATGCCATCACATATTTACATTCGGGTAGGTCGTTACTTGGATGCTGTAACAGCTAATCAAGCAGCAATTCTGGCGGATGAGGACTATATCTCACAATGCTATTCACAAGGATTATATCCATTAGGATACTACCCGCATAATATTCATTTTCTATGGTCTGCAGCTAGCTTACTTGGTGATAGTGATATTGCTATTGATGCTGCCAAGAAAACTGCAGAAAAAGTACCTGTGGGTGAATTTGTAACCATGCCTTTTCTACAGGATTTTGCCGCTACCCCAATGTTGGCATACACTAGATTTGGTAAATGGAATGAAATTTTGACCATCCCTGCTCCTAACCCAGAAATTAAACATTTGAATTTGATAAGGCATTACGCTAGAGGAATTGCCTTTATCCGTAAAGGAAACAGTAAAGAAGCCCAAGAAGAATTGGATGCGATTGAAACATTGAAAAATGATCCAGAATTGGCAGATTTGGTAGCTACCGCCAACAATGCATCAATTCATTCCGCCAATATAGCGTATGAAGTTGTAGCTGGGGAATTGGCTGCATTGAACGGTGACACTTCCAAAGCAATAAAACACCTTGAAAATGCTGTGGAATTTGAGGATGGTCTTACCTACACGGAACCAGCGGCATGGCATATACCAACAAGACAAAACTTAGGAGCTATATTAATGAACGCCAAAAAATATGAGGAGGCAGAAAAAATATACAAAGAAGATTTGGATGTGCTTAGACAGAATGGATGGTCATTAATGGGTTTGCACAACAGTTTGAAAGCACAAGGAAAAATGGATGAAGCAGAGATCATAAAACAAGAATTTGATAAGGCCTGGGAGCATTCAGATATTGAAATTGAAACGTCAATCCTATAGTAAATGACATTGCTTAAAAAATTCGGACAATCAAAACTACCATTGGCCTTTATTGCTATTGGTGTTTTGGTTGTTGTTTATTTAATTTTCCAAGGAAATTCTGAATTGCCAGTTTTTGGTCCTAAAGATTTCAACCCAGAATTAGTGGATGTTAGTCTACAGAATTTTGAAAATCATCTTATCGTAGCCGACTTTAAATTGACAAACCAGAATGGAGAGCTTATTACGCAGCAGGATTATGATAATAAGATTTATGTAACTGATTTCTTTTTTACCCGCTGCCCAAGTATCTGCCCCATTATGTCAAACAATATGGAAAAATTGCAACAGGTTTTCTTGAATAATGATGATGTCATGTTTTTATCCATGTCTGTTACACCAGAAATGGATAGTGTTCCTGTTCTAAGAAAATATGCCAATAACAAAGGGGTCATCGATTCTAAATGGAACATCACAACAGGCGACAAAAAGCACATATACAATTTGGCCCGTAAAAGTTATTTTGCCGTTGTAGACCAAGGTGATGGCGGTTTGCAGGATTTTATCCATACCCCCAATTTTATACTAGTGGACAAGACCAAACAAATACGAGGAGTTTATGATGGAACCAACAATGATGAAATCCTTCGGTTAATTGATGATATTAAAACTTTATCGGATTAAATTTGACCTAAAAAGTATCAGTACATATCCATTACTATTTTAAGTCATGACCATTACCAACAGTAATAAAGAAGATATTTCCGAAATTTTCAGGCTTTATAAACTGGCAACTGATTATCAAAGATTAAAATTCCCAAGAAATCTATGGCCAGTATTCGATGAAGATCTTATCACAACGGAAATAACTGAGAATAGACAGTTTAAATTAGAAATAGAAAATGAAATAGCCTGTGTTTGGGCAATAACACACAGTGATCCTCAAATTTGGGATGGCAGCGAGAATGATTCTTCAATATATATTCATAGGATAGCCACAAACCCCGATTTTAGAGGCAGTAACTTTGTACAGAAAATTGTTGATTGGTCTAAAGCCTTTGCCAACGAACACAAAAAGCATTTCATAAGAATGGATACATGCGGTGATAATGTGAGATTAATCAATCATTATACAAGCAGTGGTTTTAAGTTTTTGGGAATGAAAAAATTAAAAAACACATCGGAACTACCATCACATTATCATAATGCAGATGTATGTTTTTTTGAAATAGCCCTAGAACACTAACCCACTACAAAAGTTATTTTTGGGTATGTTTATTCATCAAGACAACCTGCCTTACCCCTTGTGTCAATTAAATAAATAATTTTCCATTCTCCATCAAAATTTATAAGTTGAAAAGAGTTTATGCCACAATGACTAAACTTATCGTTCAACCAAAATTCATAACCTACCCAAGCGTTGGCCATTGTTCTATCCACTTGGATTGAAAATGAGGTCAATTTTTCTTCAAAACTTATACTATCAGGAATGCTGGTTATGGATGTTATCAGTTTTTCAATTTTTTCTGTCTTGAACAGCGTTTTTCCTTGCTTGTTCCTTGCTGTAGTTTGAAGCACAACATCATTAGCCAGTGTACTTTTGATAATCATGGAATCTTGTTTATGAAAACCATCAAAAAAAGTTTCCACAACATCCTTAACTGCTTGTTTGTCATATTCTGAAGCATTTGGACCTTGCGCATTCACTTTAACAAAAGTGATAAGTATGACCAAGAAGATTGATTTTTTCATTTTTCTAGTTTTTTGATTAGAACCCAAATTAAACAAATCTGCTTACATTTAGCCATCAAAAGCAAACCAAATGTCAGTTGCCAAAAAAGAGTACAAAAGGGTCACAGTAAAATCCCTGATCGAAATGAAACAAAACGGTGAGAAAATTTCCATGCTCACCTCCTATGATTATTCCATGGCAAAAATTGTGGATGCTGCCAATGTAGATGTTATTTTGGTAGGTGATTCTGCTAGTAATGTAATAGCTGGGCATGAAACCACTTTGCCCATTACTTTGGACCAGATGATTTATCATGCTAGTTCTGTAGTAAGAGCCGCAAAAAGAGCTTTGGTAGTTGTTGATATTCCTTTTGGAAGCTATCAGAGTGATTCTAAAGAAGCACTGCGTTCCGCTATCAGAATCATGAAAGAAAGCGGAGCACATGCTGTAAAAGTAGAAGGTGGCAGTGAAATAAAGGAATCTGTAAAACGAATCATAGGAGCCGGTATCCCCGTCATGGGACATTTGGGGCTTACTCCTCAATCAATATACAAATTTGGCACCTACACCGTAAGGGCCAAGGAGGAACAAGAAGCTCAAAAACTAAAAGAGGATGCCAAAATGTTAGAGAAATTAGGTTGTTTTGGAATTGTTCTTGAAAAAATTCCGGCAAAATTGGCCAAAGAAGTAGCAGAAAGCGTTTCTATTCCCATAATTGGTATTGGAGCAGGAAATGGTGTAGATGGACAGGTTTTGGTCGTGCATGATCTTTTAGGAATGACCCATGAATTCAACCCTCGTTTTCTTCGTAGATATATGAACCTGTATGAAGAAATGAGCAATGCCATATCTCAATATGTGGGTGATGTAAAAAGCAAGGATTTTCCTAATGAAGAAGAACAATACTAATTCCTTTGACAGATAAAACCATTCATTCAAGCCCTTCTAATCTAGATATTCTACACGAAGACAATCATCTTATTGTGGTCAACAAAAGACCTGGTGATATTGTTCAAGGCGATAAAACTGGTGATGTTCCGTTAAGCGAAGTTGTAAAACAATCTCTTAAAGAGAAATATAATAAGCCAGGTAATGTTTATTTGGGCGTTGTACATAGATTGGATAGGCCTACTTCTGGTATTGTGCTATTTGCCAAAACTTCTAAAGCACTACCCCGTTTAAATAAGCTGTTTGCTGAAGGGAAGACCAAGAAAGCATATTGGGCAGTGGTAAAAAAGGCTCCAGAAAATGAAAGTGGAGTTTTAACGCATTGGTTAGTTCGCAATCCAAAGCAAAACAAATCATATGCATATAAAAAAGAGATTGCCAATAGTAAAAAGGCTATTCTGGAATATAGGGTTCTGAAAAAATTGAATAGTTATTTCCTTTTGGAGATTGATTTAAAAACGGGCAGACATCATCAAATTAGAGCTCAGCTTGCTACCATGGGCTGTTTTATAAAAGGAGATCTGAAATATGGTGCGGATAGAAGCAATAAAGATGGTGGCATTCATTTGCATGCCAGAAGTTTAGAATTTGAACATCCTGTGAAAAAAGAATCAATAAAATTTGTGGCAAAGCCACCTGATGACCCTATTTGGAATGCATGCCTTTAACTAACGAGTAATGGCCATAGCTTTCTCTCGTATGATCTGACCCACTGGCTTATTTTGTAGGTGACTTTCCAACCATGAAAGAATATCCAAATACAAAAAAGCTCTTTTCTCATACGGGTGATTTTCATATTTCTTAAGCTCATTATATAGCTTTTGAAATTCGTTTCTAAGCTCGCTTGGGTAAATATCTCCAAGGCTACGCAAGAACTTGATCATCTCTTTTTGAACAGCATGTAAGTCATTCATTTTCAACAAGAACTTGTACGTGCTTTTAAGTTGCACTTCTAAATGATAGTCCATTCCTGCCTCATAATGTGCCACTAGGCTCAAGACCCTGGCAAAGCACATTAAATCTTCGCGCATTTTTAAGTTTTTGTTGGAGATAATTTTCTTTAAGTAGACAATGCAATTTTTGTTGTCTCCATTTCCAAAATACAAGCACGCTATTTTATAATATAATAGCATAATATGATGCTCATCAATCCTATCCCTATGCTTTTTAATTCCATATTCAACAATATTGACCAAATACAATCCCTTATCAAATGTGCCCTCCAAAAAATGCAGGTTTAATTTGTTGGAGTTAATATACAAAAAGGCCAATGAGGTAATATTATCGTTTTGTGGAAACTTAGGACTATGCACCTGTGCTTCCATTCTCTCCAAGGTTTCCTTAAATTGTGAACCATATTTTACAAAAAATTGAGATTCCAAGAGGTAATGGTTTCCTTTTAAAAAGAATACCGGATTCAAGGCGATCATCTCTTCATTCTCATAAAAAAGATCCACCCATTTACTAGCATACTTATAGGAAGACAAAAAATCTTGGGTCAAAAAACTATACCACAAATGGGCTTTGTAAAGCCATAATTTTTCACGAAAACCTAAATCCTCAAGATTGTATGATGGCAAATGTGCTTCAAAATAGTCCTGTACGTTCCGCAGGTCCTCGTCACTACGTACATAACCAACTTTCAACATCATCCCATACAACTGCAAGGAAAGATTAGAAAGTTTACTGGTCATTACATTATGTGCTGAAAGTTGTTTTGCTTGCACAGAAAGTTCATCAGCTCTATCCGGAATACTTCTTGTTATGTATTGGGTCTCAATTATTTTTTCCAGCTCTACAATTTCATAGGCTACATTTTTCTCTTCATTTTCAATGGCCAAATTCTTGGCCTTATCCAAAATTTTTAAGCTTTGTTTGTAAAGTCCTTTCTGATAAAGAATGGTAGCAAAATCCAATTGTTCCCGTATTTGAACTCGTATATTTTGGTTTACAGGATTTAACCTCAGGCTTACCAATATTTGTTTGTATAGATGTGCTTTCAGGTTGGAAAGCTGTGCTTTTTTAACAATACCACTTTCCAAAATCTGACGCTCATCATACATCCGCATTTTATCCAACAAATTGAAAAGTGCCAAAAATTTGGCATCAGTATTTACCCCCAGTCTACCCACATACAGCTTAAACTGACGCTTTTCTGATTTAGAAAGCGACTTTATCAACACAAATAAGGTGTCTCTATGGGCATTTGTCATCGTAAAAAATATAATTTAAATTACTGTATTTCAGCTGTTTGAATAATATGAAATACAATTTAACGTTGTAATGATTTTTATCATTTTTTAGTTCTTGATTACTCCTACCATATCTTCGTATAGCTTAGATAAAACTGACTAAAATAATGACTAAAGATAAGGTACAAATTTTTGATACTACACTCAGGGACGGAGAACAGGTTCCTGGTTGTAAATTAGATACAAAACAAAAATTGGTCATTGCCGAACGTCTAGATGAGTTGGGAGTGGATATTATTGAGGCTGGTTTTCCTATCTCTAGCCCTGGAGATTTTCAGTCTGTTCATGAAATTGCCAAATTAGTGAAAAATGCGACTGTATGTGGATTGACCCGAGCGGTTAAAAAAGATATTGAAGTTGCGGCCGAAGCCATAAAAATTGCAAAAAGACCAAGAATCCATACAGGAATTGGCACTTCGGATTCTCATATTAAATACAAATTCAACACAACTCGTGAGAAAATAATTGAACGTGCTGTGGATGCCGTTGCCTATGCTAAAACTTTTGTGGAAGATGTTGAGTTTTATGCCGAAGATGCGGGACGAACCGACAATGATTTTTTAGCGCAAGTTTGTGAAGCTGTTATTAAAGCGGGTGCCACAGTGCTAAATATTCCGGATACAACCGGGTATTGTTTGCCTGAAGAATATGGAGCAAAAATGAAATACCTGAAAGAGAATGTTACTGGCATAGATAAAGCAATTCTTTCTTGTCACTGCCACAATGATTTGGGCTTGGCTACCGCAAATTCAATTGCCGGTGTAATTAATGGTGCAAGACAAATTGAATGTACCATTAATGGTATTGGAGAGCGCGCAGGAAATACTTCTTTAGAGGAAGTAGTAATGATTTTAAGACAGCATCCATATCTAAATTTAGATACTGGTGTTAATAGTACACTCCTTTTAGATACCAGCCAGATGGTGTCTCAAAAAATGGGGATGCCGGTACAACCAAACAAAGCAATAGTTGGTTCTAATGCTTTTGCCCACAGCTCAGGCATACACCAAGATGGGGTGATTAAACAACGAGAGACATATGAGATTATGGATCCAAAAGATGTTGGTGTCAGTGAATCTTCTATTGTATTAACAGCTAGAAGTGGTCGTGCGGCATTGGCGTATCGCGCAAAAAATGTTGGGTATGAACTTACTAAACTACAATTGGATGTGGTCTATGAAAACTTTCTGAAATTTGCAGATGTCAAAAAAGAGATAGTTGATGAGGATATTCATCAAATTATCGAAACCAGCAACATTACTATTGAAAGTTTGGCTTAATTGCCCTCTTCCTTTAAACTTCAAACTACCATTACATGAATCTGAATATAGCATTGCTACCTGGAGATGGTATAGGACCAGAAGTATTGGCCCAAGCTGTTAAATGTCTTCAAGCGGTTGAAGAAACCTTTAATCATAACTTTATCTACAAAGAAGCTCTTGTTGGGGCTATCGCAATTGATAAAAAGGGAAGCCCACTTCCAGATAACACTCTAAAACTATGTAGAGAAGCAAATGCAGTGCTTTTTGGAGCCATTGGTGACCCAAAATACGACAATAATCCAAATGCCAAAGTTAGGCCAGAACAAGGACTTTTAAAATTACGGAAAGAGCTTGGCCTATACACAAATATTAGACCTGTCAAGGTTTTTCCGACCTTAATCGAGAATTCTCCCCTAAAAAAAGAAATCATTTCTGGGACCGATTTTACCATTTATAGAGAGTTGACTGGCGGAATCTATTTTGGGGAGAAAAAAATAAATGATGAAGGTACAGTAGCTTCCGACCTTTGCGAGTATTCTGAAAAAGAAATTAGTAGGATTGCACACCTAGCCTTCAAAGCTGCTAAAAACAGAAGGAATAAACTCACCTTGGTTGATAAAGCAAATGTTTTGGAGTCTTCTAGGTTATGGCGCAAAGTCGTTACCAAAATTGGACAAAGTTATCCTGAAGTTACTCTAGATTTTCTATTTGTTGACAATGCAGCGATGCAAATCATTCTAAACCCAAGCCAATTTGACGTTATATTGACTGAAAATATGTTTGGTGATATTCTTTCTGATGAAGGAAGTGTAATTGGTGGTTCTATTGGACTTTTGGCCTCCGCATCTATTGGTGATGAAAGTGCTTTGTTCGAGCCTATTCATGGGTCATATCCGCAGGCAAAAGGCAAAGATATTGCCAACCCAGTTGCCTCAATTCTTTCTGCAGCGATGTTATTAGAGCATTTTGGGCTTTTTGAAGAGGCCATGGCCGTAAGAGAAGCCGTTGACAAGTCTCTAAAAAAAGGAATAGTGACTCCAGACTTAAATCAAAAGAGCCAGTATGGCACCAATCAAGTTGGTGACTTTATCGCAAATAACATTGTAGATATCGATGATGATATTAACATGAATGACGAGAATATTGATTTAGGGAAATCAACAATTATTTAGTCTCCATACTTGCTGTAGTAAGTAGGTTGATCGTCTCGTCAAACTCCTTTTTAAATGCTTCATGCTTTTCACCCGTGGCAGGTCCGTTAAATCCTGTATGTATTTTATGTACCTCACCTTTTTTATCAATATAAATAGTTGTTGGATAAGACAATACATGATTTAACATGGGTAATTTTTCGTTTGCTTTTTGCTTGTCAGAGGTTCCGTATTGTGCTAACAGAATGGGATACTCCACTCCTACTCTATTTTTAAGTCTTTCAATACCGTTCCATGCTTTTTCCTCTGTTTTTGCATATTCAAATGCCAATGCTACAAATTCAACATCCAAATCTGGGTTTTTGTTCAAATAATCGACATAAAATTTTGTCTCGTCTAAGCAATTGGGACACCATGTACCCATAATCTGTACCAAAACCACTTTATCTTTAAATTGAGGGTCCGACAAGCTTACCATACCGCCTGTTTCATTTGGAAATGAAAAATCGAATCCATCATAACCTTCTTTTAAGAAAGTTAATGTGTTAGCGTCGGGTAACTCAAAGGCTTCATTGCGTTTGCCAACAAATTTTTCAACGGAATGGTTTCCAGAATAGAAATAACCATTCAATGTGCTATCCGATACTTTTGCCGTAAACAAGAAAGCATGGGCGCCATCAAAGGTGGAAAGTTTGAGGGTATCACCGGATACAATTCCATCTAAATACCTATAGTCCCCTGTTTTTGTCCTAAAAGTGCCTTTTAACACATTGTCATTTTGCATAAAAATTCCCTTAGCTGGGTATTCATTATCGGTTCCTACATCAAAATTGACCTCCCAAATTCCAGAAATATTAATATTTGGTTCAGTTTTCTGATCAAACCTATCTTGTTTTCCATGCTTTGCGCTAAAAGGGACAATCCTGTCCAAACTTTCTTTGATAAAATTGCCATTAATCTCATTTTCAGAAAAAGCACCTGCTATAAATCCTTCATAAATTGGCATTTTAATGCGTATGGAGTCATTCCATATCTCAATTTCATCAACAGTTACCACTTCATCTGCATTATACATTTCCATGCTATAAGATCCATCTTCATTTTTCGCTAATGAAAAATTAAAAGGTAACACCTCATTTGGAGATACATCCAGTTTAGCCAACCAATCCCCTTCGGCCAATTCTATTTTTTTAGTTTCACAAGATGTAAATAGTACTATTATGCCAATAAATAAAAACCAAATTCTGTTCATAATTTGAAAGATTTATCCTAAAAATCTAAAATACGACCCAAAAGTTATAATATCACCATTGTATACAATAATTTACATTGAATCTGTTACCCTATTGTTTTATATTTGTCCACTTTAAAATTGGGGTATGAAGATTTCTTACAACTGGTTAAAGCAATTTTTGCAAATTGACTGGAATGCTCAAAAAACAGGAGAGCTATTGACAGACTTAGGTCTTGAGGTCGAGGGCATTTCTAGCTTTGAATCGGTTAAAGGAGGGTTACAAAATGTTGTTGTTGGGCATGTGCTTACATGTGACAAACATCCGAACGCTGATAGACTTAAATTAACCACTGTAGATGTTGGGGAAAAAACTCCTTTGCAAATTGTTTGTGGCGCACCTAATGTAGCCGCTGGACAAAAAGTTCCCGTCGCTACAATTGGCACAACATTGTACACTAAGGAAGGTGAGGCCTGGAAAATTAAAAAGGGTAAGATCAGAGGCGAGGAAAGTCAAGGTATGATCTGCGCGGAAGATGAACTAGGTTTAGGAGAGAGTCATGATGGAATAATGGTTTTAAGTGATACTTTAAAACCGGGTACATTATGTTCAAAAGTATTTGAAATTGAGAATGATGAGGTTTTTGAAATTGGACTTACACCCAACCGTACTGATGCCATGAGCCATTTTGGAGTTGCCAGGGATTTAAAAGCTGGATTGGAGCAACAAGAAATCCAGAAAGAATTGGTTACTCCATCCACAAGTAACTTTTCCATTGACAACAGATCTCTTAAAATAGATGTTGAAGTTGAGGATATTCAACTGGCACCTAGATATTGCGGTGTAACTATTAGCAATATCATTGTTCAACAATCCCCTGATTGGCTAAAGAACCGTTTAAAGGCCATAGGTCTATCTCCTATCAACAATATAGTAGATATTACCAACTATGTACTTCATGAACTGGGCCAACCATTACATGCATTTGATGCTGCAAAAATTAAAGGAGGAAAAATTGAAGTAAAAACTTTACCCGCTGGAACAAAATTCAGAACTCTAGATGATGTGGAGCGTGAACTTCACGAAGAAGATCTTATGATTTGTGATGCGGAGAAACCAATGTGTATTGCAGGGGTTTTTGGCGGAGTCTATTCCGGTGTTACAGAACATACTTCTTCTATATTTTTGGAAAGTGCCTATTTTGATTCTGTTTCCATTAGAAAAACGGCAAAAAGACATGGTTTAAACACAGATGCATCTTTCCGGTTTGAGCGCGGAATAGACATTAATATTACGGAGTATGCTTTAAAAAGAGCAGCGCTCTTAATACGAGAAATTGCTGGTGGAGACATAAGTTCAGAAGTAGTTGATTTATACCCGAAGAAAGCACAAGAGAGACAAGTTTTTTTAACTTTTGATAAAATCAATTCATTAATTGGGCAAGAGATTCCAAGAGATTCTATTAAATCTATTCTTGCTTCACTGGAGATTAAGGTTAATAACGTTACAGAATCTGGCCTTGGTTTAACTATCCCAACCTACAGAGTGGATGTGGAACGCGAGGTAGATGTAATTGAAGAAATTTTAAGGGTTTTTGGTTATAATAATATAGACTATAAAGAAAAACTCACTGCATCCATAGCCCAAACCTCAAGATTTGAAAACTATAGAATTCAAGATATTGTGGGCAACATGCTTGCTTCACAAGGTTTTTATGAAATAATGACCAATAGCCTTGTGGCAGCGGACACTCAAAACGTCTTAGAGGCCTTGGATAAAAAAGCTGTTAAGATGTTGAACCCTTTAAGTTCAGATCTATCTGTTCTAAGAACATCAATGTTGTTTTCAGGACTTCAAACTGTCAGTTACAATAACAATAGGCAAAAGGCAGATTTAAAACTATTTGAATTTGGCAAGACCTACCATAAAAATGGTAAGAAGAATCTAGAAAGACAGCATTTGTCAATTTTTGTTTCTGGGAATCGCTCAGAAAACAGCTGGGCATTGGCTTCCAAAAAAACAGACTTTTTCTTTTTGAAAGGCATTGTGGAAACCATTTTTACAAGATTAGGTCTTAAAAATGTTGATACGAAACCCTATAGTGATGACTCTTATTCCGAAGGACTAAGCTGTAGCTTAAATGGCAAGGAACTTGGAACCTATGGATTAGTTAGCAAAGCAATGCTGAAGGAATTTGATTTGAAACAAGATGTGTTTTATGCTGATTTTGATTGGGATGCTATTCTAAAGTCTATAAATACAGGGAACATGCTATTCAAAGAAATACCAAAGTTTCCAGAGGTCACTCGTGATTTTGCGTTGCAATTGGATGAAAGCACAACTTTTCAGCAGGTTTACGACCTTGCATGGAGCACAGAAAAAACGCTTCTCAAGAATGTAAATCTATTTGATGTTTATAAAGGTGATAAATTACCCAAAGGAAAGAAATCCTATGCGGTCAGTTTTACACTATTGGATGAGAAAAAAACATTGACAGATAAACAGATTGATAAATTGATGTCAAAACTATTGTCTAAATATCAAAAAGAATTGGGAGCGGAACTACGCTGATTGCTACATCCTAGTTGGTAGTATTACACTATCAATTTCATGTATAACACCATTTTTTTGATTAACGTCCGCTAACGTTATTCTAGCAGTGTTTCCAACGGGGTCTGTAAGTACAATATCATACCCAACCATATGGGCACTCAACTTCTTCCCTTGTATTGTTGTAAAGCTAGCCTTTCCATTTCCGCGACACATAGCGCGTAGAATATTGGAAGCAGATAAATTACCCGCAACAATATGATAACCAACCAATGATTTTAGTTCACTCTTATCATTGGAATTCATTAATTTTTCCATTTTGGAATTGGAAAACCTTCTAAAAGCAGCATCAGAGGGTGCAAAAACAGTAAAAGGTCCTGATTTGTCCAAAATATCTTCCATTTCAGTAGCTTTTACAGCTGCAAAAAGAATTTTGTGATGATCAGATTCAATTGTATTCTGTGTAATTGATTTAGTTTCCGATGAGCTGGTCTCCTGTGCATAAGCAGCTACAGAAAAGGCAAAACATAGACCAAGTAGGATTTTCTTGAATGGGGGTTTCATAGATGTTCTAATCTTTGGGACTACCTTAATTAATATGCTTTAAAAGTATGTATAGCCGTTTAAATGCCAAAATCTTCGATAAGTTACATCTTTTTAAGGAAATCGCATTTTTTTTTGAATACCGTCATCGAATTTAACATAATGTTAACATTTTGGTTTTTTGTAGTTCTCAAAATCAAAAACACAATTCACTAAATTTGAAGGGGTTGCTAAGAAAAAAGGACATGATATTTAAAAACACGGATATTGAGCGTGAACTTGGTCTTCATCGAAATAGACAAAAAAAAGAGCTTCAGATTCTGGAAGAAGTACGTAGCATTTTATGCTATACTATTGAAAAGGAAACCAATATTAATGCAGTTCTTGCCTCAAAAAACACTTCAGACAGTAATGATTTTGATTTTGACTTGTTAGAGACAAATCGTATTTATCATATAAATCAAATAAAGGAAATCTGTATTGATTACCGACTTCGCTTTTTAGATAGCAGGTATTTCAAAGGAAAAATCCCTGAAAAAACTACTTCTAAAATTAAAGATTTGGAGAACCTCCATAATATTGAAATAAAGGGGTTTAAGATTATGGCACCTTCTAAGCTTTTTAAATTAGAAGATAAAGATGACCCATTGCTTTTTGCGCCAATTGGAAATGACTATTTCTATCTTATTGATAAATGGGGCAATGACCTTCACCCACTTCGTAAATTGTTGGTTTGGCCATTTAAGAACATTGTCAATCTCACCTTTTTTGTTTTCTTGATAAGCTATCTGGTTGCCCTTATGGTTCCAAATGGTCTTTTTTCAAAAAACAATTCCACAGGAGAGTTTTTGATTATCTTCTTTTTTATGTTCAAATGTATAGCCTCAGTTGTTATTTTTTATGGTTTTGCTCTAGGCAAAAATTTCAACCCAGCTATTTGGAACAGTAAGTATTTTAATGCTTAAACCGTTGCTAAAGCATACATTTTTTCCCGCTGTTCTTTAATTGACTTGTCTGACATGTAGTCATCAAAAGTCGAGTAGCGGTCAATTGCACCTTTAGGAGTCAATTCAATAATCCTATTAGCTACAGTGTGCACAAACTCATGATCATGAGTAGTAAGTAAAACAGTGCCCTTAAAATTCTTTAAAGAATTGTTGAATGCAGTAATACTCTCTAGGTCCAAGTGGTTTGTAGGCTCATCTAAAAGCAACACATTTGCACGCAATAGCATCATTCTACTCAACATACAACGTACTTTTTCCCCACCGGACAATACTGTACTTTTCTTTAGTGCCTCTTCGCCGCTAAACAGCATCTTTCCTAAGAAGCCTCTTACATAAACTTCTTCTCTTTCTTCTTCTGTTTTTGTCCATTGCCGAAGCCAGTCCACCAAGTTCATGTTGCTTTTAAAATATGAATCATTATCAGCGGGCAAATAGGAATGCGTTGTGGTTATACCCCATTGATAGGATCCACTGTCAGCCTTTATTTTTCCGTTGATAATATCATAAAAAGCCGATGTTGCCCTTGAATCTTTGGAAATTATGGCAACCTTATCCCCTTTAGCAAGGTTGATATTGATATCTTGAAACAGTAAATCTCCATCTTCTGAAGTAGCAGAGAGTTTTTCTATATTCAAGATTTGATCTCCAGCTTCGCGTTCGCGTTCAAAAATAATAGCTGGGTATCTTCTACTTGAAGGTTTAATATCCTCAATTTTAAGTTTACTCAACATTTTTTTACGCGATGTAGCTTGTTTGCTCTTGGCAACGTTTGCGCTAAATCGCATTATAAACTCTTGGAGTTCCTTTGCTTTGTCCTCAGACTTTTTGTTTTGTTGCGCACGTTGGCGAGCAGCCAACTGACTGCTTTCGTACCAGAATGTATAGTTTCCAGAAAAAAGATTGACTTTACCAAAATCTATATCCGCGATGTTAGTACAGACTGCATCCAAAAAGTGCCTATCGTGAGATACAACGATTACCGTGTTTTCATAATTGGCCAAGAAGTTCTCTAACCAACTTATCGTCTCATAATCCAAGTCGTTTGTGGGCTCATCCATGACCAATAGATCCGGATTACCAAATAAGGCTTGGGCTAAAAGAACCCGCACCTTTAATTTTGAGTCCATATCTGCCATATTGGTGTAATGTAACTCTTCGCTTATCCCTAAGTTGGACAAAAGCGCCGCAGCATTGCTATCGGCATTCCAACCATTCATTTCTTCAAACTGAACTTGGAGCTCGCCTATTTTCTCGGCATTCTCATCGGTATAGTCTGCATACAGGGCATCTATCTCCTTTTTAATAGAGAACAAAGGTTTGTTACCCATAACAACCGTCTCCAAAACGGGAACTTCATCATAGGCATTATGGTTCTGCTCCAAGATGGACATTCTCTTTCCTGGTTCCAAATGTACATTTCCAGAAGTGGCATCTATTTGCCCAGCTATAATTTTTAAAAATGTGGATTTCCCGGCGCCATTGGCACCAATAATACCATAGCAATTTCCATGGGTAAAGGTCACATTTACTTCATCAAACAAAACCCTTTTTCCAAACTGAACAGACAAATTAGATACTGATAACATGCAACTATTATTTTTTTTGCAAAAATAGCTAAAACCGACCCTTATTACTAATTTAAAAACACATTATTAAGCTACACAATTACAGTGTTTTACAACATTTAACTAGCCATTAACAAGGTTCACTATATGGTATACTTAATTTTGATGATCAAACATATGGTTAGCTTTATATGATAAGATTTTTACTCGGCCTCTCTCTTCTTTCTACTTTGGCGTGTTCTGAAAAATCAGGTGGATGCCCTTCCGTTTTTTTTGGAGGTGAAATTGTTAACCCCACTAGCGACTATGTTGTTCTTTATAGAAACGATAGTTATATAGACTCTGTCAAGTTGGATGAGGGCAATCGTTTTGCTTTTAATCTACAAGGAATTGAAGAGGGTCTTTACCATTTTGACCACAGTCCAGAACTACAATATTTATATCTTCAAGAAGGTGATAGTATTCTTGTAAGGCTAAATACAATGGAGTTTGATGAATCTCTTGTCTTTTCTGGTCAAGGAAGTGAAATCAACAATTTTTTGATTGAAACGTTCCTTGCTTACGAAAATGAAGAATCTTTAATACACAACTACTACAAACTTGATCCCGCGGCCTTCAATAAAAGAATTGATTCTTTAAGACTTTTGAAGATAAAACATCTGGAAGAACTGGTTCAAGATAATCAATTAACAAATAAAGTATTGTCCATAGCCAAAGCATCAATTGATTATAATAGTTACATCCATAAAGAGAAATATCCTTTCTACCACAAGAAAAAAACTGGTGAAGAAACCATCCATGATTTAGAAGATGGCTTTTATGACTATAGAAAAACCTTAGATTTAAATAGTAGGGATTTAACATATTTTAGGCCCTATTTCGATTTTATGAAGTACCACTTTGGCAACTTGTCCTATATGGCTTGCATGAAAAATTGTGGGACAGCAAACAAAGCAGCGGTTAACAATCATTTACATTTTAACAAGCATAAGCTTAGTCTTGTTGACAGTTTGGTTAAAGAAACGGAGCTCAGGGATATTCTGTTTAGAAATATAGCTATGGATTATTTGCTAAAAGAACGTAACTCCACAAACATGGAATGTCAGATTTTTATTGATAAGTTTCGTTCGTTATCTTCCAATGAAGAACACAAAGAAGAAATTACTCATCTTTACCAGGGCATTCAAAATTTACAACCAAGTAGTACTCTTCCAGATTTAATTGTTACTGATGTAAACCAGAACAAGGTTTCTTTAAAAGAAATCAGTAAGGATAAAAAAACCGTCTTTTATTTTTGGGCCGCTTCCCAAAAAAGGCATTTTAGAAATGTGACCAATCATGTTTCTAGATTAAAAGTAAAATACCCAGATCACAATTTTGTAGGTATTAATTTAAGGACGAGTTATCCGCAGTGGTTAAGCATGATTGAAGAATACCGTCTTGATAAAAGCACTCAATTTCGTGGAGAGGATTTTAAAGAAATACAAACCGCGATGATCATAAATGGCTTAAACAAATGTGTTATTGCCAAAGACACGGTAATTGTTGATGCCTTTGCTAATCTGTATACTTCCTTCTAAATAAAAAAGCCCCAAAAACAAATGTTTTTGGGGCTTCCTAAATCCTTTTTCTTTGTTTATCCGTTGCCTTTACGATAGTCAGCCAAGAATTTTTCCAAACCAATGTCTGTAAGTGGATGTTTTAAAAGACCTTCTATTGAAGAAAGCGGTCCCGTCATAACATCAGAACCGATTTTTGCACAATCAATTACATGCATAGTGTGGCGAATTGACGCTGCAAGGATTTGGGTTTCAAATCCGTAGTTATCATAAATAAGTCTTATTTCAGCTATTAGGTTTAGGCCATCTGTAGAGATATCATCTAAGCGTCCTAAGAAAGGAGATACATATGTAGCTCCGGCTTTAGCCGCCAACAACGCTTGTCCTGCTGAAAAAACCAGGGTGCAGTTAGTTCTGATTCCTTTATCTGAAAAATATTTTAATGCCTTTACTCCATCTTTGATCATGGGAACCTTAACAACTATTTGCTCGTGCAACTTGGCTAGCTCCTCCCCTTCTTTCACCATGCCATCAAAGTCTGTGGAAACTACTTCAGCAGAAACATCTCCATCAACAATGTTACAAATGTCAACATAATGCTTTAGGATGCTTTCTTTTCCAGTAATTCCTTCTTTGGCCATTAAGGATGGATTGGTAGTTACACCATCCAAAACCCCTAGTTGTTGTGCTTCTGAGATTTGATCAAGATTGGCTGTATCAATAAAAAATTTCATTCGTATTGTGCTGTTTTTAAGTTATCTATAGGATTAGTTGCGAATTTACAACAATAAGAAGCCCTGACTTCAATATTTAATCAAAAAAATAACCAACCAAAACTGAAATTATTCAACAACTTGTATTGTAAATTCTCTTACTGTGGAATCTGAACATGTTGGACTGCCGTCGAAACCATCAAAATCATAGGACTCAACAAATAATTCTACCCTAAACCTATACGTGCCAGTGTCTTCTGGCGTTCCAAAAAACTCTACTGATCGTCGATTGATATCATAAAAAATTCCTGTCGGAAGCTCTCCTATAATATCAAAAAAATAATCATAGTCGTTATCGTTTACCTCATTACTTATCTCAGCAGTTACAATATCAGAGTACCTTTCTCCAACAAAACCAATAAGTAATTGCTTGTTATGGATTTCAGGTTCAATATTAAAAATGCATTCATAAATTTCATCACAGCCATAGAAAAACGATGCTGCGATAACTGCAAAAATTCCGATTGTTCTTTTTGATTGTTTCATGTTTCTTCATTTATCAAAAAACATGCCATCACTTTATAACTTGTAATGATTGAGAAGAAGTTTCTCGTATATTTTGTCCGGTAAAATTTTCTTTAGAAAGAGCGAAAGTCTTTGCATAAATTCACCTACCGGGTAATGTACTTTCGGATTTTCTTTTTGAATTATTGCATAAATTTTCTCCGCAACCTGTATTGGATCACCACCAGCATCAACATGTTCATTCATTAAATCCAATGATTTTTGGTAGACCTCTTGGTAAGGAGAACCATCTACAACTGGTGAATGGTACCTTCCAGCTGCAATGTTAGTGGCAAAATCACCCGGAGCAAGATTAGTAATGGAAATCCCAAAATCCTTGACTTCCATCCGTAAAGCTTCCGTAATTAACCCCAATGCTCCTTTTGATGCTGAATAGTATCCCCTAAACGGCAAACCCATGTATCCTGCAATGGAGGTTATATTTATTACTTTTCCCCTGCCTTGCTTGCGCATTTGCGGCAAAACAGCTTTCATAACATGTACTGGGCCATGAAAATTTATATCAAAAACATTCTGTATTTCTTCATGAGGTGTTTCTTCAATAGGTCCTGTAATACCAACTCCAGCATTGTTGACCAGAACATCCAGTCTTCCTTCTTTAGAAATAATTTCGGAAACAGCTTTTTCAATACTATCAGGCAACTTTACATCTAACTGTAAAAGCTCAAAAGCATTAAAATCTGGATAGTTTTTTAGATTTCTTGTAGTACCGTATACTTTAAAATCTTTGGAAGTTAAATAGGTTCCTATAGACTTGCCAATGCCAGAAGAACCCCCGGTTATTAAAACAACTTTTCTATCCATTTTCACGGTTTAAAATTGTAAAATAATAGTCCCAAATTCAAGAGAATTTAGGGAACAAAAAAAGGCAAGCTACCTACATCGCACCGCTACGACCACATACCCTTGCTGCGTTCCCGCCCTGGGGGATTTTGCAGGAGCTGGTCGTGTAGGACTTGCCAAATGCAAATATACGACCTTTTAAATTTGCTGCAATCATATTACATTCTTAATTTCGATGACCAAGCTTGTTTAATATGAAACACGTTTTAATAACTATGACAAAGCTACTATCAGTCTACGGATTCTTACTCTTTTTTATGGCTTGCGGAGGAGATAAAGACCCTGCCAAACTCTTTGATATTCAACTTGAAGGAAATAAAAATAAATTTCAACAAAACCAAGAAGTTGGGGTTGCCATCAAAAACAAAAAGAACATTGAAATAACAGAGCCGGTTTATTTTATTGATGGTCGAGAATTACAATTAACCAATGGAAAGTTAAAACTAGACCTACCTACTCTGGGAAATAAAGTGTTGACCGCAAAGATTGGTATTGAAAATCAGACTGTAGAAATTCAAAAAAAGATTAAACTCTTGGCTGAAAAAGCGCCAGAAGTTTATACTTATGAGATTGTTAACACCTACTCTCATGATCCAACGGCTTACACCCAAGGGCTAGAATTCTATAATGGGGTTCTTTATGAAAGTACAGGAAAGAAAGGAGCTTCTACAATAAGGAAAGTAAATTTTGAAACAGGGGAAATTCTTCAAAAAATAGATTTGGACAAAACCGTATTTGGAGAAGGCATCACCCTCCTGAATGATAAGCTGTACCAACTGACTTGGCAAAGTGGACTAGGCTATGTTTACAACCCATTAAACTTAGTGAAAATCCAAAATTTCAGTTACGGTGAAAGTCGCGAAGGCTGGGGCCTTTGTAATGATGGAAAGCGATTGTACAAAAGCGATGGAACGGAAAAAATATGGTTTTTGGACCCCACTACCCTTGAGGAACAAGGCTATATAGAAACCGTGACCAACAAATCAATATTTAATATGGCCAATGAGCTGGAATATGTAGATGGAAAAATTTATGCGAATGTTTACCAAAAGGAAAGCATGATGATTATTGATGCGACCTCAGGCGCCATTGAAGGTGTCATAAATTTTGGAGGCCTAAAAAACAAAGTGGATAAAGGCCCTCAATGGGATGAGGGCAATTCTGTTCTCAACGGCGTTGCTTACAATAAAGAAAGAGAAACTTTTTTTGTAACGGGCAAAAATTGGAATAAGCTTTTCGAGGTGAAAATCCGCAAAAAAAGCTAATGCAGCACTACAAAGAAACCTTTAAGGTTGTAAAAGAAGATCTTGATGACCTTAACCATGTAAACAACATAAGGTATATTGAATGGATTCTAGAAATATCAAAAAACCATTGGTTAGAAGTTGTGGATGAAGCTATTAGAAATGAGATTGTCTGGGTAGTTAAAAGTCACAATATCAACTATTCAAAGCCTGCAAAGCTAAACGACCCCATTGAAGTAACCACCTATATAAAAAACACAAAGGGGCCATTATCCATAAGAGTTGTGGAGGTGAGAAACAATAAAACAGGGCAACTATTAGTTAACGCTTCTACAGAATGGTGCCTTTTGGACGCTAAAACGTTTAGACCAAAACGCGTTCCAGAATCAATTCAAAATTTATTCATTAAAGTGTGAACCGTTGGTATGCAAAATTAATCGCGATAGTTTTAGGGCTTGCTCTTGCAATTTCATGGAGCTCTTGCCGCAAAGATTTTGACTATGCCCCTAGCTCTGGTAATCTAGAGTTTTCCAAAGACACCGTTTTCTTGGATACCATTTTCACCAATATCGGAAGCAGCACCTATACTTTAAAAGTATACAATAGAAGTAATGATGATATTCTAATCCCCTTTATTGGATTGGAAAGTGGGCAGAACAGCAGTTATAGGCTTAATGTTGATGGCCTGGCAGGAAAAGAGTTCAATGATGTACCATTATTGGCCAAGGATAGTCTTTTTGTCTTTATTGAAACAACTTTTGACGTTGCCCAAACCTTTGAAAACGAGTTTTTATATACCGATGATATCCTTTTTGGCAATGGCGCCAATACTCAGGAAGTACCATTGGTTACTTTGGTAAAAGATGCTGTCTTTTTGTATCCAGGAGAATTGCCAGATGGTGCCAAGGAGACCATAGTACTTGGTATGGATGAAGAAGGGAATGAAATTAGAATTGAAGGCTTTCTTCTAGAACCGGATGAACTGCTCTTTACCAATGAAAAGCCCTATGTGATTTACGGGTATGCGGCGGTGCCAGATGGCAACGTCTTATCCATTGAGGCAGGCGCTCGTGTACATTTTCATAAAAACTCCGGACTTTTGGTAAACTCAGGTGCTTCAATGCAGGTAAATGGACTTTTGAGTGAAGACCAAGAACTATTGGAAAATGAAGTTGTTTTTGAGGGTGATCGCCTAGAATCATCTTATGCTTCAGAACCCGGACAGTGGGGAACCATTTGGTTAAGGGAAGGAAGCATTAATAATAGTATTTCTTACCTCACACTAAAAAATGCAACAGTTGGGCTGCGAGTGGATGGCGACAATGTCTTGGCCACTCCTACCCTATCATTAAGGAACTCACAGGTTTATAATAGTTTAGATAGTAACCTTTGGGCCACTAAAGCAAATATAGTTGCTGAAAACACGGTGCTGGGTGGTGCTGGTAATGTTTCATTCCATGGGAACTCTGGCGGAAAATACAGTTTTACACATTGCACTTTAGCCAATTATTGGAACAATGGCTTCCGTTCTGGAGTAACCCTAGCGCTAGATAACTTTATGCAATCTGCTGCAGGGGAAACCATTCCCAGAGATTTGGAAAATGCAGATTTCATCAACTGCATAATTGATGGCACCCAATCCATTGAACTTTCGTTACAACAAGATACCAATGCGGCTTTTAATTTTAGTTTTAAAAATTGTCTCTTACGGTTCAATGATTCAAACAATCAATTTACAGACAATCCTTTATACAATTTTGAAGATGTAGGGTTATATCAGAATATAATCTTTAACCAAGATGCAGATTTTACAGCACCTTTTGAAAATCAATTTCAAATAGGGATGAATTCCGCTGCTTTGGACATCGCCGACCCTAATGTCATCCCTCCAATTCCAACAGACATTTTAGGGATAGATAGAACCCAAAACCCTGATCTTGGGGCTTACGAAAATGTTGTGAACAATTAACCTTTTAGGGAAAGTCCGCTGTTATTTAACAAAAAACCATTGATTTTACGGGAAATCCCTAGTTTTTTTAAGGGAAAACTGCAATGAGTTCTTTTCACACGTTAGTAACTTGCACCCAGTACTTTACAAATGGACTATACTTACGCTATAATAGATTCTAACGCTACTACAAAGCTGCAATTGCAACTTTATTTGCAAGAGTATGGTGATTTCACTTGTATGGGTACTGCCCAAAATCCAGAAGAAGGGTTAAATACCATTTTAAAATTTACACCAGATGTGGTTTTTGTAAATCTGGTTGAAGATGGCATGGCTTACTTTCAAATGATAACGGAGCTAAACCAATTCATGCAGAAACTTCCAATTGTAATTGGTTTTTCAACAACAAAAAAGTACGCCTATAATGCCATTAAAAGTGGTTTTTTTGATTATTGGATTCTCCCCCACAACGAATTTGACGTCCGCAAGAGTGTAATGCGTTTACGCAAAATGCATCCTAAACAAAATATGCCCTCCACGATCTGTCTAAAAACCTATAATGATTATCACTATTTAGACACCAATGACATTTTGTATCTAAAGTCCGACAATAACGCTACGGACTTTTTCATGAGAGATGGCAATGTGGTAAGTGCTTTTAAAACTTTAAAGTCATTTGAAGAAAAGCTTCCTGAAAGTTTTATTCGTATTCACCAAAGCTATATTTTAAATAGCCGGTATGTCTCGCGTATTAATTACGGTAAATCCATTTGCACCTTACGCAATGAGAACGAACAAGAGTTGCCATTCTCCAAGACCTATAAAGGAAAGGTAGATACTTTAAAAGAAATGCTCTCCAAAGCGTCCATTAAGGCCCTTAATTGAGTTAATTCTCACAGTTTTTCATAGAATTCTAATAGAACTGCTACAAATACTAAAACATTTGTGGCATTGTGCAGCTACACACTTGTGCTAGATATCTTGCTGCCATGAACCTAAAGTTCTAACCTTAAAACCTAATATTATGAAAAAGACGCTGAGTATTTTAGCAATTGCAGTAATGACTTTTGGAATGTTTTCTTGTGAAGCAGAAACTGATGTACAAGAAACGGAAAACCTAATGGCTGAATTAGAGGATCAGGATGCAAGTGAAGGTAATTCTTCATCACCTGACGATAGATAGTGGTATAAATCACCTAAAACCAAACTTGTTATATCAAATGAGAAAAATTGTCTTTACAGCCGCAATCATAGGCATGTTGTCTTGTGTTAACAGCTCCAATTTAGAAAATTCTTCTAATTTAAGCAGTATTGCCATTTTAAGGACGAATACTTCAACATTGGAACAAACAAGTAGTAAAGATTTTATCTCTAAAAATAGTTACTTGAGATTAAAATCGTCAATGGAAGATGATCGCGAACTTTAATTATAGAAAGAATTAAAACACAGCCCTAGATTCTTATGGATTTAGGGCTTTTTTTTTATCTTGTAGTAAAAGAAAACAAAAAAACGCTTACTTTTTAGCATATCAATTTGAAAAACAAGTATTTAATATTATCCCTACTTATAATTATATCAGGCTGCACCCCGAAGCCTTTAGCTAATAAATCTGATGCTAATCAGGAATCTGAGCAAGTAGATAGATTGATTAATGCTGCTCGTGATAGTACAGAGCTGCCTATTGAAAGAAGAAAGCAATTTCTAGAAAATGCAATTGAAAAGACAAATAGCTTTTCTAATGATACCATACGTTTGGACCATCTTTCACGAGTGTCTTTAGGCTATAAAAAACTTCAAGATTCTACTAAGTTTCGAAGCATGAATCTAATGGTTATGGAGTTATCAGAGAAGAGGAAAATTTATAAGGCCTTAGGTGAATCCCATTGGGATTTAGCTTCTTTTTTAAGATCATATGGAGTTATGGATAGTGCTTATTTTCACTACAAAAAAGCTAATAAAAGTTTTAACATGTTACCTGCGGATTCCACCTCCAGATCACTCAGAGGAAGAATACTTTACAGCATGGGAAGGATGCAAGAGTATTTTAAGGATTACCTAGGAGCTGAAGTCAGTATTACTGAGGCTTTACGAATTTTTGAGGATTTAGAAGATTATAAAAGATTATATAATTGTAATAATGTTTTAGGCATAATTGCTAGAGGGCTGAACAACTCTGAAAAATCCCAAGAGTATTATCATAGAGCAGGTTTGTTAATCAATAAACTTAATAAGTCAGATAGAATAGCCTATGTCTGGGAAAATAAAAATAATATAGCCAACGAACTTTTAAGGAATGAGGAATATAGGAAGGCACTTAGCGCCTACGATGAATTATTGAAAAGTGATAATCTCAGTAAGCAAAATCCAAGATTATTCTCCTTAGGATTAGTGAGTAAGTCGTATGCCAACTATAAAAACGGAGGGAACCATAATGTATCAAAAGATTTACTCCTCCAAGCAATCAGAATAAATGACAGTATTGGTTTTTCAGTCGACCAAGCACGCGCCAGGCGATACTATGCGGAAATATCATGGATTCAAGGAGATACTATAAATGCTCGAAAAAATGCTAAAGAATCCCTTAGACTTTCCCAAGATGCTTCTAACAATTATGAGCATTTGGAAGCGCTAAAAGTACTTACTAGCTTGGATAGCGAAAATGCTGTCGCCTATTCCAATGAATACTATGAACTAAATGAAAAAATAAAAGATGAAGAACGAGTCATCCGAGATAAATTTGCACGTATCCGTTTAGAAACAGACGAAGTCATACAACGTAATGAACTACTCTCCCGCCAAAAACAGATATGGATTGGGGTCGTATTGGGACTTATACTTCTAGGAATTGCGCTTTTTACCATTATCTGGCAGCGCATAAGCAACAACAGGCTAAAATTTCAACAAAAACAACAAGAGAGCAATCAAGAGATTTACAACCTAATGCTTTCGCAACAAGGTAAGTTTGAAGAAGGTAAACAACTGGAGCAAAAACGTGTATCAGAAGAACTACATGATGGGATTTTAGGTCAAATGCTAGGCATTAGATTGATTCTTAGCGGATTAAATGATAAAGACGACGAAGCATCGGTGGAACAAAGAGCCAGTCTTATTGAAAAACTAAGAGAATTGGAAGAGGAAATAAGAACGATTTCGCACGAACTTAGTGATGCTTCTTATCAAAAATTTTATAACTTTATTGTATCTCTGGATGACCTTATAAGTACCATAAGTGAATCTTCGGGGATTACCTGTTCTTTTACTTATGACGAAAATGTAGATTGGGATGATTTGGAGGGCGATATAAAAATCAACGCCTACAGAATTGTCCAGGAATCGCTGCAAAACTGCGTTAAACACGCAAAGTGCGAAAATGCTAAAATAAATTTCAGTACAGAAGATCATGTACTAAAATTGACGATTACAGATGATGGTGTTGGTTTTGATATAAACAAAGGAAAACGCGGTATTGGCTTGCGAAATGTGGTATCAAGAGTTAAAAAAGTAAAAGGTACATTAGATATTAACAGTAAAAAAGGTAAAGGAACAACCGTTACCGTTTCATTACCTAGCAATTATATAAGATTAGATAATCTAAATGGCCCTGTAGCGCGTAAAGAAGTATTGAATGTCTAAATCTTAAATTTTAAATCAACCCGGTATGAAGACACTACGAATATTAGCGATAGATGATCATGAGATGACCATGCTTGGGTACAAGTTTATCCTTGAGCGTATTGTCTTTGAAGGTCATAGTATTATTGTTGATACCGCCAATACCTATGAAATGGGCAGAAAACTTATTGAGGATTCTGTGAATTCGTTCAAGTATGACATTTTGTTTTTAGATGTACAATTGTTTCCGCCCAATGAGGACCAACCTCATACTGGAGAAGATTTAGGGGTTTTGGCCCGTAAATTGGTACCAGAAACCAAGATTGCCTTCATGTCCTCTTTTAGTGATAACTATAGAATAAACAGCATTCTTAAAACTGTTGACCCAGACGGGTATTTGGTAAAAACAGATATAGACCCAAAAACATTGGAAGATGCCGTTAAGACCATTACATTAAATCCTCCATATTATTCATCCAAAGCGCTTTCTGCCATAAGAAAGAAAATGACCAATGATATTAGTTTGGATGAAAAAGACAAAAAGATATTATACCATCTTTCCATAGGTACCAAAAACAAAGATTTGGAACATTACATAAGGCTATCTCCTTCTTCTATTGAAAATAGAAAGCGTCATTTAAAATCACTTTTCGGTACTGAGAATGAGAATGACCTTGCCTTGATTTTAGCCGCAAAAAACAGAGGTTTTATATAACTCCGAGCGCACCTATAGAGTTATTTTTAGTCAGATTTTGGCCACTTTTTAGCTTTTTTGCCATAAAAAAGACTCAAATAGGAGAAAACCCCCAGAATTTTTAAGGTTTTCCTTCAATCCAAAAAAAAAGATTCGCTTTAACTTTGATTTAGAACAACTATGCAATCCGTTGAGTATGCCATTCCAGAAAAAAGTCAATCCGAATTTCCCTCTTGATGGCCTAAAAGCTTTTGTCACCGCTGATGGGCTGGACGATTTTATTAAAGTCTTGGAAAAAGATTTTTATGCAGAGGTAAAAGTACAATGCCACTACCATACTAGTAATGGGAAGACCGATTTAATTCTGAACTTATATTGTAATTTTGGGCTTACAGAAAGTCTTCATCATTTTAACAAAGGAAATTGGGGAGGTTTTTCGTGCGATGTAGAAGGTGAAAAACGTATACCTTCATTTGATGCAGCTTTTCAAAAGCTGAGTGATGATAACAACAATTCAATTGACATCGCTGAACTTTCTTTACACTTTAGGGATACTTCTATTGTCGTTTCTAGAATCAGTGAGTATAGTATCCCCGAACAATTGGCCGCAATAATATTCAAAACAAGTGCGCATTTTGTGTATCTCACCAAGGGATTAACAGAAATGCCATATGAGATTTTCGTTCCCGTTTTTGAAGATCACACGCGAAGTGTTTTAGCTTTGGAAAAAAGCAAAAAAGGTTATTTTGAGTATTGGGGCCTATATTTTGACGACGATTTACAACATGACGTAATCGTGTACAATCTCAAAACAAAACAACTTCGTAAAGAAGATTTTTTCCTATTGGATTAAACTATTTTTAAACCTTAGGCTTAACCTAAGTACATCCCGCAGTTTCTAAGCGTTAAATAAAGGTCTTGACTTCATTAAGTCATTGACCTTTTTTCTTATTTGCTCAAGATGTTCCTCATTCCCTGGATTCGTTATAACCTCATCTATAAAGCCTACTATGGTTTCCATATCCGCTTCTTTTAGGCCTCGAGTAGTAATTGCAGGGGTTCCAAATCTAATTCCAGAAGTGATAAAAGGAGATTGATCATCAAAAGGCACCATATTTTTGTTGGCTGTAATAGCAGCCCCCTCTAAAGCTTTCTCGGCGTCTTTTCCTGTTATGTTCTTGTTTCTAAGGTCAATCAACATCATATGATTATCTGTTCCATCAGAGATAACCTTATAATCTCTTTTCACGAATGCTTTTGCCATAGCATCTGCATTTTTCTTTACCTGTAACATATAATGTAAGAAGTCATCAGAAAGTGCTTCACCAAAGGCAATTGCCTTGGCAGCTATAATATGCTCCAATGGGCCACCTTGATTTCCTGGAAAAACAGCCAAATCCAATAACCCAGACATTTTACGCAGATTTCCGTTTTTAAGACGAATGCCAAAAGGGTTTTCAAAATTCTCTCCCATTAAGATTAAACCTCCTCTAGGGCCTCTTAAAGTTTTATGTGTAGTTGTAGTAACAATATGACAATGAGGAATAGGGTCGTTCATAATACCTTTGGCAATCAATCCTGCCGGGTGCGAGATATCTGCAAGCAATATGGCATTTACACTATCTGCAATTTCTCTAAATCGCTTAAAGTCCATATCTCGAGAATATGCTGATGCTCCAGCTATAATCAATTTAGGTTGCTCTTTAGTCGCAATCTCTTGAATCTTATCGTAATTTAAAGTTCCCGTCTCTTTATCTACCCCATAAAAAACAGGATTGTATAATCTACCAGAGAAATTTACCGGGGAGCCATGGGTTAAATGACCTCCATGTGACAAATCAAAACCTAGAATGGTATCCCCAGGCTTTAAACAAGCATGGTATACCGCCGCATTTGCTTGAGAACCAGAATGTGGTTGAACGTTGGCATATACTGCGCCAAAAAGTTCTTTGGCACGGTCAATAGCCAATTGCTCTACCTCATCAACTACCTCACAACCACCGTAATAACGTTTCCCAGGATAGCCTTCAGCGTATTTATTTGTTAAAACTGAGCCTGCGGCCTCCATAACTTGGGGACTGGTAAAATTCTCAGAAGCTATAAGTTCTATACCTTCTATCTGACGTTCTTCCTCCTGGGCTATCAGTTCAAAAATCTCGTGGTCTCTTTGCATTTGTTTTCAAATTAAGAAGTGCTAAAATTACGAATAGAATAGCTAATTAAATCGAAAAAAAATGTTGTAAAAATTGATTTTATCAAACAACAATTAACAATAATGAAGGAATTCTAAAACTGCTCTAAAAATATTTTTTTTATGTCTTTTATCGATATTATACTACCGTTTGTCCTTTTTCGTTAATAGAATGTAGGTTTTTGGCACGGCTGTTGAAAACCATATGAAAACCGATAAAATCAAAAGCCATGAAAAAACTATTACTCATTAGTATATTGACTTTACTTGCAGCCTGTGGCGGAGTAAAGAAAACCCAAGAAGCTTTAAATAGTGGCAACTATGTTTCCGCTATGAACAAGGCCATTAAAAACTTGGCAGAAAACAAGACAAAAAAAGGCAACCAAGCTTATATTCTAATGCTTGAAGATGCTTTTGAAAAGAATGCTCAACGTGAGGAAGAGGAAATCGTCTTTTTACAACGAGATGGAAATCCAGCCAATCTGGAAGCTATTTACAATAAATATTTGAAGTTAAAAAGCCTTCAACAGCGCATTAGACCGCTTCTACCATTGTTTGTAAAAGATGAGGGAAGAAATGCCTCTTTTGGATTTGCCAATTATGACTCAAATATTCTTGCAACCAAAAATGAGTTATCAAACTATTTGTACAATAATGCATCAGGCTTGTTGACATCCGCTCGTGAAAAGGTAGATTACAGGTCTGCATATAACGAATTGAAGTATCTGCAAGATATTAATCCTGGATATAAGGAGACCGTTGCCAAGATGGATCAGGCCTATACTAAAGGATTGGACTATGTGAAAGTAGAAATCGGAAATGAAACAGAACAAATCATTCCAGAGCGTCTGGAAGATGAGTTGTTGGATTTCAATGCCTTTGGAATTAACGATTTTTGGACTGAGTACCATGCAAACCCATTGTCTAACGTTAAATACGATTATGCATTGAATGTAAACTTTAGGGAAATAAACATTTCACCAGAACGTGTAAACGAAAAGCAAATCGTAAAAGAAAGACAGATTAAGGACGGTTATGAGTTCCTATTAGATGAGCAAGGGAATGCTGTAAAAGATAGTTTGGGCGACCAGATTAAAGTAGACAAGTTTAGAACAGTACGTTGTAACTTTTATCAGTTTACACAGTTTAAAGCAGCTCAAATTGGAGCAAAAGTAAGTCTTACGGATTTATCTAATGGACAGGAAATTAACTCTTACCCCCTATCTAGTGAGTTTGTTTTTGAACATATATATGCAAATTACAAAGGAGATAAAAGAGCTTTAGATATAGATTTGATTCCTTTGTTGGATATTAGGTCAGTGCCATTTCCAAGCAATGAACAAATGGTATATGACGCTGGTGAAGATCTAAAGGCAAGGTTGAAATCAATCCTTACCCAAAATCAGTTTATTGCCAGGAATCATTATAACGATTAATTCTAGGTTGAAGCGAGCGGAGTTGGGCAACACCGGATAAATTCATTCCATAAAGTTCTCGACTGCGCTCGAACCAACCATACCCTTTCCTTAAACATGTTGGGCCAAATCAGTATCGGCAATGGCTCCATGTGAAGTATGGTATGTTACTTCTCCATTTTTAATAATCAAAAGTTGTGGAGATTGATGCATGACCTGAAACTTGTATTGCACCTCATTTGAGACATCTCTATGGGCATGTAGGTCTAAAAAGTAAATATCATGCTCTTCTCCAAGAGAATAAGATCCTGTGAACATGTTCAGTACCATTCGACTAATACCGCAAGTAGTTGAATGCTTAAAAATAAGTTGCGTTTGTGTTTTGGATTTTTCAGCAATTTCATCTAATTGCCCAACCGACACCAAAGGAATCCAAGGAATTTGTTTTTCCTCTCTTACCGAATCATCTTTCTTTCCAAATACACTATCAAATATTCCCATGTCACAAATTTAATAGTTATGTCGATTAAGAACAAAAAGCTTACAAAACTGACGAAATGTCCTTTGTTTTCAGGCTTTTAGCGACATTTTGACTGTATCTCCTCAATGGTAAGGTTGTTGAATTGTTAGAAATAAAAACAATTGAAAATGAATTTTAACAATTATACTATAAAATCACAAGAAGCCATACAGCAAGCACAGCAGCTTGCCCAAGAGCTTGGACATCAACAGATAGAAAACGAACATCTATTTAAGGCTATCTCCAAAGTAGACGAAAATGTATTGCCGTTTATTCTAAAAAAACTAAATGTCAATACAGCACTTCTCAACCAAATCCTTGAAAAGGAATTAGAAAGTTTCTCTAAGGTATCTGGAGGAGAAATAATGCTTTCAAGAGAAGCAGGAAAAGCCTTGAATGAAGCGAGTATTATTGCAAAAAAGCAAGATGATGAATTTGTGTCGATAGAACATCTACTGCTTGCTATTTTTAAATCCAAGAGTAAAATATCGCAAATTCTAAAAGACCAAGGGGTAACTGAAAAAGACTTGAGCGCAGCTATTCAAGAATTGCGAAAAGGTGGAAAAGTGACCTCGCAAAGTGCTGAAGACACTTACAATTCGCTGGATAAATACGCAAAGAACCTAAATCAACTTGCAGACAGTGGCAAGCTTGATCCGGTAATTGGAAGGGATGAGGAAATTAGAAGGGTTTTACAGATTCTATCAAGAAGAACAAAGAACAACCCTATGCTAGTGGGTGAACCAGGAGTTGGTAAAACCGCAATTGCCGAGGGATTGGCCCACAGAATAGTGCAAGGGGACATTCCTGAAAACCTAAAGAACAAGACCATTTATTCTTTGGATATGGGAGCGCTCATTGCTGGGGCAAAATACAAGGGTGAATTTGAAGAGCGTTTAAAGTCTGTAATCAAAGAAGTTACTTCTTCAGATGGAGATATAGTACTCTTTATAGATGAGATACACACGCTTGTAGGTGCCGGTGGCGGTCAAGGAGCCATGGATGCCGCCAATATTCTAAAGCCAGCGTTAGCACGAGGTGAACTTAGAGCTATTGGTGCAACCACTTTGGATGAATATCAAAAGTACTTTGAGAAAGACAAAGCGCTGGAGCGTAGGTTCCAAAAAGTGGTGATAGATGAACCTGATACAGAGAGTGCCATTTCTATACTAAGAGGTATTAAGGAAAAATATGAAGCGCATCATAAAGTGCGTATCAAAGATGAAGCGGTAATTTCTGCCGTAGAACTTTCACAACGTTACATCACAAATCGTTTTCTACCAGATAAGGCAATTGACCTTATGGACGAAGCTGCCTCTAAACTAAGGATGGAAATCAATTCCAAGCCAGAAGAGTTAGATGTGCTGGACAGAAAAATTATGCAGTTGGAAATTGAGATTGAAGCCATAAAGCGCGAGAATGACAAAGCCAAGCTGCAAAGTTTAAACCTAGAACTTGCCAATATCAAGGAAGAGCGAAACGAAGTTTTTGCTAAATGGGAAAGCGAAAAGACGGTTGTGGACAACATACAGAAAACCAAACAGGATATTGAAAACTTTAAACTGGAAGCGGAACGTGCTGAGCGTAATGGAGACTATGGCAAAGTAGCAGAGCTACGCTATGGGAAAATAAAAGAATCCCAAGAAAAACTGGAACAATTGCAAGATGAATTGGCCAATCAGCAAAGTGCTGGAACACTGATTAAAGAAGAAGTGACCAATGAGGATATAGCAGAGGTAGTAGCCAAATGGACTGGTATTCCGGTGACTAAAATGTTGCAAAGCGAACGTGAAAAGCTTTTACAATTAGAAGATGTTTTGCATAAACGCGTTGTGGGTCAAGAAGAAGCAATAGTTGCCGTATCTGATGCCATTAGAAGAAGTAGAGCAGGTTTACAAGATGCAAAAAAGCCCATTGGTTCTTTCCTATTTTTAGGAAACACTGGAGTTGGGAAAACCGAGTTGGCAAAAACGCTAGCAGCTTATTTGTTTGATGATGAGAATGCAATAACGCGTATAGATATGAGTGAATATCAAGAACGCCATTCTATAAGCAGATTGGTGGGTGCACCTCCTGGATATGTTGGCTATGATGAAGGTGGTCAGCTGACAGAAGCCGTAAGAAGGAAACCTTATTCTGTAGTGCTCTTAGATGAAATTGAAAAAGCGCATCCAGACACGTTCAACATTCTTCTGCAGGTTTTAGATGAAGGTAGATTGACAGATAATAAAGGCCGTGTTGCTGACTTTAAGAACTCCATTATTATTATGACCAGTAATATGGGCAGTCAAATAATCCAGGAAAAGTTTGAGGATGCATTGGATGTTGAAAGTGCAGCTAGTAGCGCACGTGTTGAAGTAATGGGGTTATTGCGAAAAACAATTCGTCCTGAGTTTTTAAATAGGATAGATGATATCATTATGTTTACTCCGCTGGATAAATCCAATATTAGAGAGATTGTTGGATTACAATTAGAACAATTGAAAAAAATGGTTTCCAAGCAACATATTACCTTGGATGCCACAGAAGAGGCCATTGATTATCTGGCAGAAAAAGGATATGATCCACAATTTGGGGCAAGACCAGTAAAAAGGCTCATCCAAAAAGAGGTCTTGAACAACTTGTCCAAAGAATTGCTTGCGGGTAAGATAAAAGCTGAAAGTATTGTCCTTCTGGACTCATTTGACGAGCAACTTGTCTTTAGAAATCAAAATGAATTGGTGAAATAATCTAATTTTCAACTTATTAATGCCCTTATTTTGTTAAAAGTGAGGGCATTTGCTTTTTTAAAATACCATACAGTATATGTTTTTTATATATTAGCAACAGCCACGTATCAGCCAGAACCACTATGACCAAAAAAGCAGAACGTACCACAGCATATATTATAGAGACTGTTGCACCTATTTTTAATAAATTTGGATATGTGGGTACCAGTATGAGCGACCTTACTGAAGCAACCGGACTTACCAAAGGTGCCATTTATGGCAATTTTGAAAACAAGGAAGCACTAGCATTATCCGCTTTTGAATATAACCGCAACCATCTTTTGTCTGTTGTTGATGAAAAATTGAACGTAGAAGGTAATTCACTGGACAAGCTTTTTTCTCTAATACGTTTCTATAGACAATATGATGTTTTTACACTACCATTTGGCGGATGTCCAATTCTCAATGTTGGGGTAGATGCACAAAACAACAACAATCAACTCTCAGCAGCTGTTAAGGAGACCATTAAAGAAATAGAAGGCAAAATAGCGCTAGTTTTAGAAAACGGCATAAAAGAAGGAGAAATTCACTTGCCTGTTCCACCGCTACAATTTGCCAAACAATTGTTTACCATGCTTCAAGGAGCAATAGCCATGTCAACCATGACAAGGGATAGAAAATATCTTGTAAACACCATTGCCTATTTAGAACAGCTGGTGCAAAAGGAAATAAAAAAATAGTCCGCACTATCATTTCCCTCTAACCCTGAAAATCCAAATTTTATCGGGGTATTTTCCAAAAAATTTACTGTCTCTAGCATTACGGGCTTCGTTCATGCTATTGTAGCGCTCCAAATACACATAGTTGTATTTATTTTGACTTCTGTAGAACGATTTTGGGTCTAATCCTTTTTTCCTAAGGGTCAACATGAAGTTTTCATAATACTTCTTTGTACCAAAAACATTGGCAATAAGATAAAATCCTGGTTCTAAACCTTCTGCGTTTGCTACTTCCTCATATTTTTCGTTTGGCCTCACTTGAACATTTTGTGCTTCTTGAAGTTCAGCAATACTATCCCGTCTTTTTTGTTCTTCTTGCAATTTTAAGACTGCTAATTGGACTTTAGCAATGGAATCTTTTTCAAATTGTTGCTTAGTTAAAAGTTCCTGCTCTTTTTTGGTATCCGCTGTTTGTTCTTTTTTTAGTCTTTCCTGTTCGATGGCTGTTTTTTCCTCAAGTTCCTTACGCCTTTGCTTCTCATCTTCGGCCTTAATCCGTTCCAAAGCCAATGCATCATCTTTTTCTACATCAAAACCAATAACTTTTTTACGACTATCTGTTTTCCCAAAATGATACGAAGCAATCAACTCAAAAGTAGGGTCTTCATCACTTAAAGAGGTATCCGTGCCAAATTCCAGTAACCCACCAATAGAAAACTGTTTTGCAAAGGTTGCCCCTAACCCTCCAGAAACTCCATAGAAACTATTGTAACCTCCCTGTACCCAGAATTTAGAGGTTGAAAACAGCCCATTGATTCCAAATTGGGTGTCTTCATTTGGTATTGCTCTCACGTAAACTATTGGTCTTATAAAACTGTTGCCCTCACCTGAAAATATTGTCACAGGGAAATCATTACTTAAAGTTCCCGTTAATATTCTTAAATCCTCACTTCCCCCACTCTCAGAAAAATTAAAATCCAATGCATTTTCCACGGCTAATCCTAGATTGAATTGGTTTACTTGTAATCTCACTCCTGGAGAAAAAAGAATAATAAATTCATTGGTGCTCTCTAATTGTGGTAAATCAATATCAGGATTTGGAACAAAACGATCATCTGCTAATTTTTGTTGAAACCCAAAAAGGTTAGCTCCAACTGTCAGTTTAATATTATCGTCAAACAAAAAAGTGTACGCATAATTAATATTTGCTCCAATATCTACAAATGTTCCTGTATTATGTTGCAAAAAGCCAATTCCCAATGCTGACCTTTGATTAAGTTGGTGGGTATAGTTGGCAAATATACTGGTTGGATCTCCATCTATTGTTTGCCACTGCCAACGTGTCCAAATAGAAAAAGAATTTGGGTTGTTCCAATCTGTTGCATAAGATGCATTTAATAGGTTTGCATTGAATTGGGTAAGGTTATGTTGCCTAATATCTGGAGGAAGTGTCCTCTCCTGCGACCAACCAAATATGGTCATTAAAAACAATAGAAAACAAACCAAGGACTTAAGCATACAAGAAAATGAAAATTAAATGTTACATTTAAATATCATAAATATAACGCAAGAGGGACCTTTAGAATAGTACTCATGAGAACAACCAAACTTATAATTGCAATTACAATTTTTATTGTTGGAAGTATTAGCTGCAATGACTCCAATAAAGATATGGAAAATACCAAAGAAGCAGTGGTTTCCACTTTCTATTTTATAAGACATGCAGAAAAGGATAGAACTGATCCTGAAAACAACGACCCTGAGCTAAATCAAGATGGTTTAGGTAGGTCCATACATTGGGCCGAAGTTTTTGACCCTATTGGTTTGGATGTGATATACTCTACCAATTATGAGCGCACCTCAATGACCGCTGCACCAACCTCTGTAAAGAAAGATATTGATGTTCAATACTATGACCCAAAATCTGTGGATGTTGAGGCCTTTAAAGCTTCAAACGAAGGACTTAATGTGTTGGTCGTTGGTCATAGTCATTCCACTCCAACCTTTGTAAACAATATGTTGGGAATTGAAAAGTATGATTATATGGATGACCGTGACAACAGCAGCCTTTTCATTGTTAGAATCATTGATGGAGTGGCAACTGATATTCGTCTGAAAATGGACTAATTTTTAGTAACCTCTATTTCTGAAAGTTCTATCTTAGAGAGTAACTCTAATTCTCCTTTTTCAAATAAATTTCCTGTTTCAAAAACAGAAGTCTCTTTTGTTTTAGCCTTATAATTATTGTAATCCACAAAACGAATACCATTAACATAGCGTTCATTATAAGCTTCACGAAAACGTTGCCCTCCACCATTTACATGAAAATCATATGCTAAATAGTCAGGTTTAAATGTTTCCGTATTATACCAGTATACATACACATCATCAAAATCCTCACCTCCGTTATTTTGATCAAAGGTGACTTTGATCTTGTAGTAATTTTTTCCCTTTATCGTTTCTTCCCCTAAAAGCTCTTTACTTACCGCTTTGTCATTTAAACCAAAAGGAAGTCTAGCAAAATAATGTACAGAGTTAACAGAATTGGCATATCTATTTGCGATGGAATCAGATATATTTACGATTGTGTCGTTCATGTAACGCTTAAAAGCAGTGTTGGTTTTAACATCTGTTATGGTCACAGTATCCAAAAAAGAAATTCGCTTTAATACCTTCCTTCCTCCTATACTTTCAGAAATGTATTTTCTATCCCTAAACAAAAACGATGTTCCATGATTATCGTAAAGACTTCCACCACTGTCTTCTATGGATTTATCCACAATTTCTTGAGCGGTAAAATTCGTTTTGGGCTTCTCTTTACAAGCAACAGATAAAAACAATAAGGTTATAACAAAAAATCTTTTCATTAGTTTGGTTTTCATTGATAATCGTAAAATCTATTGTAACATTACAATTTTCTTGGATAAGAGTTTCTATTTTTGTCAACAATGCAGAAAAATATCAACATAAAAAACAAACGGGCCAGGTTCGATTATGAAATTCTGGACACTTATACCGCTGGCATTGTTTTAGGTGGCACTGAAATAAAATCTATCCGTTTAGGCAAGGCTTCAGTATCTCAAAGTTTTTGTGAATTTAATGACAGAGGGGAACTTTTTGTTATAAACATGCAGGTTGACGAATATAGCCATGGTGGCCATTACAACCATATGCCAAAAGCGGAGCGGAAGTTGTTGCTTAATAAAAAAGAGCTGAAAAAATTACACAAAGAAGTTTCCACATCAGGACTCACTATAATTCCACTTAATCTTTTTATCAACGATAGAGGCTTGGCCAAAATAAATATTGGTCTGGCTAAGGGTAAAAAATTGTACGACAAGCGTGAAACCATGAAAGATCGAGACAACAAACGTGATTTATCAAGAATAAAGAAAAGCTTTAATTCATAGAAGTTTTAACACAAAAACATATAACATTCAAAATGTCTACTTTTTGGATTATAGCGTCATTCCGCTAAAGTATATTCGGCAGATACCAACTCAATAAAATTTATTGTACCTAAATCAAGTGAACTCTCTTCATCATAACTAATCGTGCACTCAGAGCTCGCTTCAATTTCGGTGCATGGAGAGTTAGTGGAAGACACTTGAGTGGTGATAAGCCCATCAGCATTTGTAGTTATTGCATGAAAACCTCTTACATTTATATTGTTTGGATTGACAAACTTTATTTCGTAACGTAATCTGTTAGAATTGTTACCGGTATCCGCTATAAACTCGAAAAAAATTATTTCCACTGAAACATTTTTTAAAACACTGTCTTCATCTTTGGACATATCATCATCGCCACATCCAACATTAATTAAATAAACTAAAGTCAATAAAAAAGATTTTCTGAGTACTAAGTTCATATTCGGAGCTTAAAAAAATTATAATAACAGAAATAAAGTTAGTTTTTGTTCTCTAGCAATGGTACAAATCTAAAAGAACCCAATTCCTGTTTTTCAAATTCTTTTTCAGATTTTCTAGTGAAGAGTGTCATGATTTGCTCTTCTACCCCAACAGGAATAACCAAACGCCCTCCTACTTTCAACTGGGACATTAACGGTTTTGGGACTTCAGGAGCACCTGCCGTAACAATAATCCCATCAAAAGGAGCTTCCTCTGGCAATCCCTTGTACCCATCTCCAAAAATCACTTTTTTTGGTCTATAATTCATTTTGCTGAAAAACAGTTTAGTTTTCTTAAAAAGTTCCTGCTGTCTTTCTATGGTGTATACTTTGGCTCTCAAGTGGAGTAGAACTGCGGTTTGATACCCACTGCCCGTACCAATTTCCAAAATAGAGTCATTAGGTTTTATATTAAGTAATTCGGTTTGAAAAGCCACGGTATATGGCTGCGAAATGGTTTGTTCCGCCCCAATGGGAAATGCCTTATCTTGATAAGCATGGTCTTCAAAACTACTATCTAAAAACAAGTGTCGTGGTATTGTCTTTATCGCATCTAAAACTTTTGAATCCTGTATTCCTTTAGCTGACAATACTTCTGCCAACTTGTTCCGCATACCCCTATGCTTTAAAGTATCTTTCATGTTTTTGGTCTGGTACACGAATTTATAAAGTTCTCCACGAATTTTATAGTTAGTTGACTTCTTATTTTTATGGAAGAGTGATACCATATCCTTATTTTTGACAAAAACAGTACGTATGCTAAAAGTTGGTGTCCTTGGTGCGGGACATTTGGGTAAAATTCACCTCAGGCTCTTAAACGAATCCAGCAACTATGAACTTGTAGGATTTTATGATCCAGATGAAATCAATGCAAAAAAAGTAGCTGATGAATTTGGGTATTCATATTATGAAAATATCAATACTCTTTTTGATGCAGTAGATGTAGTTGATATCGTCACTCCCACTCTTTCTCATTTTGATTGTGCTAAAAAGGCCATTGAAAAAGGGAAGCATATTTTTATTGAAAAACCCATTACCAATACTTTTAAAGAGGCTGAAGAATTGTTGAAATTAGCCAGTAAGCATAATATAAAGGGGCAAGTTGGACATGTAGAACGATTTAACCCAGCGTTTTTGGCTGTAAAGGACAATATTGAAACTCCCATGTTCATTGAAACCCATAGGTTGGCAGAGTTTAACCCTAGAGGAACAGATGTCCCTGTTGTCTTGGATTTAATGATTCATGATATAGACGTTATTTTGAGCGTAGTGAAATCTCCAGTAAAACAAATAAATGCCAGTGGGGTTTCCGTAATAAGCAAATCACCGGATATTGCCAACGCCAGAATAGAATTTGAGAACGGCTGTGTAGCCAATCTTACCTCAAGTAGAATCTCGCTGAAAAACATGCGAAAGTCCAGATTTTTCCAGCAAGATGCTTATATCTCGGTAGATTTTTTGGAAAAGAAAGTTGAAGTGGTAAAAATGAAAGACGCCCCTAAAAAACCTGGAGATTTTGATATGGTTCTTCAAAATGCAGAAGGTGAGAAAAAGCAAATCTATTTTGAAAACCCCGATATTGAAGCCAATAATGCCATTTTAGATGAGCTTGAAACTTTTGCGGATGCCATTAACAATAACACAGACCCAGTAGTAACTTTAAAACAAGGAACACAAGCTTTACGTGTAGCCCTTCAAATTATAGAATCGTTTAAAAAATAACTTAATGAAGACTATTGCAGTAATCGGTGCGGGAACCATGGGTAATGGAATTGCTCATGTTTTTGCTCAAAATGGGTTTCAAGTACATCTTATTGATATCGCTAAAGCCTCTATAGAAAAAGGTTTGGTAACCATTACTAAGAATTTGGACCGTATGCTCGCCAAAGCTTCTATATCAGAAAAGGATAAAGAGAATACGCTTAACAATATTTCAACATTTACTAACTTAAAAGAAGGTGTTACAAATACAGATTTAGTCATTGAGGCCGCTACGGAGAACCTAAACATTAAACTGAAGATTTTTAAGGATTTGGATGAGGTTTGCGATGAAAAAACCATTTTGGCCACAAATACTTCTTCCATATCAATAACGCAAATTGCAGCTGCTACAAATAGACCTGAGAAGGTGATTGGAATGCATTTTATGAACCCAGTACCAATAATGAAATTGGTAGAAATTATACGGGGTTATAATACTTCTGATGAAGTGACAAAGACTATTATGGAATTGTCTGCCAACTTGGGCAAGACACCAACCGAAGTGAACGATTATCCGGGTTTTGTAGCCAATAGGATTCTTATGCCAATGATTAATGAAGCCATTGAAACCCTGTATAATGGTGTGGCCGGAGTCAGTGAAATTGATACTGTCATGAAATTGGGTATGGCACACCCAATGGGACCATTGCAATTGGCAGACTTTATTGGTTTAGATGTTTGTCTTTCTATTTTGAATGTAATGTATGATGGTTTCAAAAATCCTAAATATGCGCCTTGTCCGCTTTTGGTGAACATGGTGACGGCTGGTAAATTGGGCATAAAGTCCGGTGAAGGATTTTATGATTACTCTGAATCTAGAAAGGCCGAAAAAGTTTCAACACAATTTAATTAATTAAAAATGGCCCGTGTAAAGCCATTTAAGGCTATTCGCCCAACAAAGGATAAGGCTTCTTTTGTAGCTTCCCGCTCTTATGAAGAATATTCCAAGGAGGAATTGAAATCACAACTAAAGTTTAATCCTTTTTCTTTTCTGCACATCATAAACCCCGGATTTAAGTTCCATAAAAGTGTTGCAGGTAAGGAACGATTTAAACTCGTTCATAACAGATATTTAGAGTTTTTAGAAGAGAATATCTTCCAAAAAGACAAAGAAGCTTCTTTTTACCTCTACCAGATAACAAAAGGAAACTTTAAAACTTTGGGACTTTTTTGTGCCTGTAGTGTATTGGACTATCAGAACGATATTATTAAAAAACACGAAGACACCATCCAACATAGAGAAAAACTCTTCGCAAACTATTTAAATACTGTAGGGTTCAATGCAGAACCTGTGCTAATGACCTATGCTAAAAACGAGTCAATAAGCACGCTCTTAAAAAACGAAACCGAGCAAGAACCGCAATACAATTTTACCACAACAGACAAAATAAGCCATAAGCTTTGGAAAATAGTGGATAAAGAAACCATTGAAGAACTCCAAACCGAGTTTGCTAAAATAAATGCTCTTTATATTGCAGACGGCCATCACAGAAGCGCTTCGTCCAATCTATTGGCAGAAAAAATGAAGGCTGACAATACCTCCCATACGGGTGAAGAAGCCTATAACTTTTTTATGGCTTACCTTATTCCAGAATCAGAAATCAGAATCTATGAATTTAATAGAATGGTCAAAGACTTAAATGGCTATTCTAAAAATGAGTTTTTGATTAAGCTAGATACTTATTTCAGGATTGAAAAGAAAGATGATGGATTGTACAAACCTACTCAGAAACATCATTTTAGCATGTATTTGGATGGTGAGTTTTACTCGCTCTACTTAAGAAAAAAAGTGTATGATTTCACTGATGCTTTGAGTGAATTAGATACTCAGATTCTGTACAAGACCATTTTAGAACCCATCTTAGGGATTCATGACCTTCGGAATGACAAACGTATCTCCTATGGCTACGGAAAGCACAATGTCATTAAAATGAAAGATAGTATTGACAGGGGGGAATTTGCAGTGGGATTCAGTCTTGTGCCCATTAATATGACTGAAATTAAGGCCATTGCAGACGCAGGATTGGTGATGCCGCCAAAAAGCACCTATATAGAACCTAAACTGAGAAGCGGCTTGTCCATTTATGAATTTTGAACGGAATTGAATACTAAAATCGAATGTCAATAAAAAATAATCTTATCGCTATAAAGGAAAAACTTTCTAAGGAAGTAACTCTTGTCGCGGTTTCTAAAACCAAACCCAATGAAGCCATTTTAGAAGCTTATGAAGCTGGACAACGGGTTTTTGGGGAAAACAAAATCCAAGAAATGACCCAGAAATGGGAGACCCTGCCCAAAGACATTCAATGGCACATGATTGGCCATGTACAGCGGAACAAGGTAAAGTATATGGCAGAATTTGTTTCATTGGTTCACGGAGTGGATAGTTTTAGATTGCTTCTGGAAATCAATAAACAAGCTAAAAAATATGATCGTGTAATTCCTTGTTTACTACAAATGCACATCGCTGAAGAGGAAACAAAATTTGGATTGGACACATCAGAACTGGATGCCATGCTCAATTCTGAAGAATTTGCTGCGCTAGAAAATATTAGAATAGAAGGTTTAATGGGTATGGCTACGTTTACTCAAGATCAAGAACAGGTTAGAAAAGAATTCGTCTCTTTAAAATCTATCTTTGATAACCTAAAGCAGAAACTACCTGATATCGCTGTACTTTCAATGGGTATGAGTGGTGATTATACCACTGCCATTGAAGAAGGAAGTACTATGGTGCGAATTGGAAGTAGTATCTTTGGAGCCCGTAACTATTCATAATTCATATTTTTTCAGCATTTTTCATGTACGTCATACTCGATATCGAAAGCACCGGAGGAAAATACAATGAGGAAGGTATCATGGAGATTGCAATCCACAAGTTTGATGGCCATAAAGTAGTGGACAAATTTATTGGCTTGATAAATCCTGAGCGGGAAATACAACCGTTCGTGGTTAAACTTACAGGAATAAACAACAAGATGTTACGTTCCGCACCAAAGTTCCATGAAGTAGCAAAACGTATTATAGAAATTACCGATGGTGCCGTTATTGTAGCGCATAACGCCCAATTTGATTATAGAATACTCCGGACAGAATTTAGAAGGTTGGGCTACGATTTTCAACGAAAGACATTATGCACGGTTGACCTCTCAAAAAAATTGCTTCCAGATGCGGAATCCCATAGTCTTGGCAAACTAGTACGTTCTTTGGGGATTCCCATGAGTGATCGCCACAGGGCTAATGGCGATGCAATAGCGACTCTAAAACTATTCAAGCTTCTGCTGGATAAAGATTCGGAAAAAACGATTATCAAAGAAGTGATTCGAGAAGAATCCCAAGGAGAACTCTCACCAACACAGCTAGATATCATCTCGGATTTACCATCGAAAACAGGTGTGTATTATATGCATGATAAGGATGGGGAAATCATCTTTCTTGGAAAAACAAAAGATATTAAACGACGGGTAAACCAACATTTCACAAACGTTGGACAGTTGGCGAGAAAGCTACAGAAAGAGACCAAAAAGGTAAGTTACGAGCTTACCGGCGGTGAACTGGTTGCTATTTTAAAAGAATATCAAGAACTAAAACAAACAAAACCCAAACACAATACAATCACAAAGAAGAAACTCTTTTCTCACGTAATTAATTTTTCCAAAAATGGAACTCCCCATATTACTTTGGATATTGTGCAAAACAAATTTCAGAAGGAGCAAAAGATTGGTTTTAATGGTGTTCCATCAGCGAAAAGTTTTCTAAACAAAATAAGTGCTGAGTTTGAACTATGCCCAACATCCTTAGGGCTTGATGTAATTTGTGAACATGCTAAAAATGGATGTATGGAAGGGTGTACAGATATTGAGAATACTTTCGAATACAACCAAAAAATAGAAGCGGCATTTTATAAGTATAGCGTTGTTGACAAGAGTGTAGCACTATTGGACCAAGGTAGGGAAATTGGAGAGCGCAGTCTTATCTTAATTAAAAATGGGGCTCTAAAAGGTTTCGGATATGTAGAGCTTAATCACCAAATAAATAATATTCATATCTTAGAATCCATTATAACCCCAATATCGAGCGACGAAAACACCTCTTTTATTATTGAATCTTATTTGAGAAAAAATAACAAACTCAAGGTTTTAGAATTAACGCCTGCCCTTTGAAAGAGCATAAAATACATTCTGGTTGGAAAAACACACTTCATGAAATCATTTATGAAGCTGACACGCCGTTAGGAAAGTTTTTTGACATTGTCCTCTTTGTCCTAATCGTGCTTAGTGTAATTCTTGTGATGCTAGAGAGCATAAAGGAAGTAGACATACATTACCACAAGATTCTATTGACTTTGGAGTGGGTAGTTACCATTTTTTTTACTTTGGAATATATTGCAAGACTCATCAGCATTAAAAAACCATGGAAATATGTGTTTAGCCTCTATGGTATTATTGATTTTGTATCCACTATCCCGCTTTATCTCTCCTATATTTTTGCTGGTTCGCAAGTACTTTTAGCAGTAAGAGCTTTCCGTCTTCTGCGGATTTTTAGAATACTTAAGCTTGTAAAGTTTATGGGGGAAGCATCTCAACTAAAATCAGCCTTAAAAGCCAGTAGAGCCAAGATCGCTGTGTTTATCTATGTTGTTTTGATTCTTTCCGTAATCATGGGCACCATCATGTACCTTATTGAAAGTGATGAGGCTGGTTTTACCAGTATTCCCAGAAGTATCTATTGGACCATAGTAACATTGACCACCGTAGGCTATGGGGATATTGCCCCGCAAACCAATTTAGGACAGTTTTTAGCCACTATCATCATGGTTTTGGGTTATGGAATCATTGCTGTACCAACGGGGATTGTAACCGTGGAATTCTCAAGACACAAAAGAGGTGAAAAAGGAGACAGTTTAGTCCATACCAATACACAGGCTTGTCCAAGTTGCACAGCAGAAGGTCATCGGGATGATGCTTCAAACTGCTATAACTGTGGAGATGTGTTATGAGTTCTAAAACTTTGATCTCAGTGGTGGGGCCTACCGCAATTGGAAAGACCAGATTAGCAATTACCCTTGCGGAACACTTTAAAACCGAAATCATCTCTGCAGATTCTCGTCAGTTTTTCAAAGAAATGAGTATTGGTACCGCTGCGCCATCAAAAGAAGAGATGCAAGCTATCCCTCACCATTTTGTTCAACAAAAAAGCATTTTCGAACCCTATTCAGTCGGTGATTTTGAAAAAGAAGCCATTGCCCAAATAGAAAAACTCTTTCAAGACAAGGATTATGTTGTTATGGTTGGAGGAAGTGGCCTTTATGTTGATGCCGTAGTAAATGGATTAGATGAATTTCCTGAAATAGACCCAAAACTGCGTAACTCACTAAATCAAAGACTTGAAAAAGAAGGTTTACAGTCTTTACAAGAAGAACTGCTGGTCCAAGATCCAAAATATTATCATTTGGTGGATATACATAACCCCCATAGAATAGTTCGAGCCTTGGAAGTTTGCATCACCGCAAATAAGCCATATTCTTCATTTTTAAATCAAAAAAAAGAAAAGAGAAACTTCAATTCTTTCTATGTTGGCATCCAAGCAGATAGGGAGATAATCTACGACCGCATCAATAAGCGTGTGGATGTAATGATGGAAACTGGGCTATTGGACGAAGTAAAAAAACTGTATTCCCACAAGGATCTCAATGCTTTGCAAACCGTGGGTTACAAAGAACTTTTTGAATACCTTGATGGGCACTTCACTCTTGACTTTGCTATTTCAGAAATCAAAAAGAACACCAGGCGATTTGCAAAAAGACAACTCACTTGGCTAAGAAAAAACAAAGATATTTTTTGGCTGGATTACAACGCCGATCCTAAGATTATATTTGAAAAAATAACCGAAGAACTTAAAACACATCCCAATGCCTAGTTTTCAAAAGGTATATATAATAATGGGCGTATCTGGAACTGGAAAGTCCACCATTGGCAAACTATTATCCAACACATTGGAGATTCCTTTTTTTGATGGAGATGATTTTCATCCAAAGGAGAACATAGAAAAAATGGAGGCTGGGAACCCACTAAATGATGATGATAGAAAGGGATGGCTTATAAGGCTCAATACATTGGCAAAAGAGCATAAATCTACAGGTGCTATAATCGCCTGCTCTGCACTAAAAGAAAGTTACAGGGATATACTTTTGGAAGGAATGGAAAATCATCTTGGGTTTGTTCATTTAGAAGGCTCCTTTGAACTTATTAAATCTAGGCTAAAAAGCAGAAAAGGTCACTTTATGCCGCTAAAGCTTCTTCAATCTCAGTTTGATGTGCTTGAAGTGCCCACTGAAGCAATTACAGTGTCCGTTTCTTTGACTCCAAACCAAATTATACGGGAAATAACAAACCAAGTGCAATGATAGAATCCAATTTACTTATAGCTGTTTTAGGGGGCATAGCAGTACTATTATTTTTGATTTTAAAACTACGCATCAATGCTTTTATAGCACTTCTTATAGGTAGTATAACCGTTGGACTTATTGCTGGTTTAGATGCAAATGAAATCATTAAAACTGTTCAAGATGGAATGGGCAGCACCCTAGGCTTTGTGGCCACAGTAGTAGGGCTGGGTGCTATGTTCGGCGGTATTTTAGAAGCTTCTGGAGGGGCAAAAACCATTGCGGATTTTATGGTATCCAAATTTGGGTTAAAAAAGGCCCCATCCGCTATGGTCATTTCTGGGTTTTTAATCGCAATACCCGTTTTCTTTGATGTAGCATTTATCATTCTTGTTCCCATGATCTATGCTTTACAGCGTAAAACGGGAAAATCACTTTTGTTGTACGCAATACCTTTGCTGGCAGGGTTGGCCATAACGCATGCTTTTATTCCTCCCACTCCAGGCCCCATTGCCGTTGCCGACATTATTGGAGCTGATTTGGGATGGGTTATTTTGGTCGGTTTTTTGGCCGGTATCCCAACTGCGTTGATTGCCGGGCTGTTATTTGGTCGTTATATATCAAAAAAGATATTTGTGGAAGCTCCTAAACTAGTTGATAGTGTAAATCCTCCTGTATTACCTCCAATTGGGCAAACTTTACTAATCATTGCTTTCCCCATTATTCTTATCCTCTTCAATACTATCGCATCAACAGGTGCATTGGGGATAACCAATAAAACTGTTTTGAATGGAATAGCTTTAGTGGGCCATCCCTTTTCAGCTTTAATTATTGCAAACATTTTAGCGTGGTATTTTTTTGGAATCAGAAAAGGATTTACCAAACAACAACTTTTTGATATCACCAGTAAATCCTTGGCTCCGGCAGGTACCATTATCTTGCTTACCGGTGCAGGGGGTGTTTTTAAGCAAGTATTGACAAATACCGGTGCTGGTGAATTATTGGCAACTTCCTTGAGTAATGCTGGTTTTCCTGTTTTGGCCTTTGCTTTTATAAGCGCTGCAATTGTTAGAATTGTTCAAGGCTCTTCTACGGTAGCTATGATAACAGCTGCTGGATTAGTCTCCCCTTTACTTATAAATGCAGCGTTAAGCCCTATAGAGCTTGCATGCATGGTAATTGCCATTGCTTCTGGAGCCAGTATCTTTTCTCATGTAAACGATAGCGGCTTTTGGCTGGTAGGCCAATATTTAGGTATTACAGAAAAGCAAACCTTTAAATCATGGACCATGATGACCACGATTCTTGCCTTTGTAGGAATCTTTACCGTATCTATCCTTTACTTTTTTGTATAAAAAAACCACCTAAAAAGGTGGTTTCATATTTATATTCAAAAGAGATAGCTCTTATTGATTTTCTGCTTTGACAACCAATCTAAACCCTTCACCATGAATGTTTAGGATTTCCACAACGTCATCACGCTTTAAGTACTTTCTTAATTTGGCAATATATACATCCATACTTCTAGACGTAAAGTAGTTATCGTCTCTCCATATTTTGGTCAAAGCCAATTCTCTGGGCATTAAATCATTTTCATGCAATGCAAGTAACCTTAGTAATTCATTCTCTTTAGGGGAAAGTTTTACAGGTTCTTCATCCATATATTTTAAGAACCTAAGTTTTGAATTTAAATGGAAATTACCTACTTCAAATTCAAACTGCTTACTGTCTGCCAATGTGCTAGATGCTTTTCTTTGAAGTATTGCTTTAAGCTTCATCAATAACACTTCAGAATCAAAAGGCTTGTTCAAATAATCATCAGCTCCTGCTTTGTACCCTTTAAGAACATCTTCCTTCATGGTTTTTGCAGTTAGGAAAATGATAGGAACATTCTCGTTTTTTTCTCTTATTTCCCTAGCAAGGGTAAACCCATCTTTATAAGGCATCATTACATCCAAAATACAGACATCGTAATTATCCTTTTTGAATTTTTCAAAACCTTCCATTCCATTTTTAGCCAGAACAACATCAAAATCGTTCATAGATAAATAATCCTTTAATACAATCCCAAAATTGGGATCATCCTCCACCAATAGTATTTTCTTTTTCTCTATCTCCATAGTTTTCTAAATTAAAGGCAGTTTTATAAAGAAAGTACTTCCTTTTCCCTTTTCACTTTCTGCATAAACTTCACCTTGATGATCTTCTATAATTCGTTTTACGTAAGCCAGCCCTAATCCATGACCTTTTACATTATGTATGTCTCCGGTATGTTCCCGGTAAAATTTTTCAAAAACTCTTTTAAGCACCGCCTTGCTCATTCCAGCACCATGGTCCTTTACTTTAATAATTATACTGTTTTTAACCACTTCGGTAAAAACATCAATTTTTGGGGGTTCTGTTGAATACTTTACAGCATTGTCAAGAATATTTACCATAACATTGGTAAAGTGTACATCATTAGCTAGAACTTCTGACCTCTCAGCATCTAAATTCGATTTTACATATCCTCCCCTATCTTCTACAATTAATTCTATATGAGCTATAGCATCCACTATTATGTCATGGACATCAACCCTATCCTTACGGATATCTAATTGGTTTTTTTCCAATTTGGATATTCTAAGCACATTTTCAACCTGCGCATGCATACGTTTGTTCTCGTCCCTTATCATACCCAAATACCGCAATACTTTTTCCTGATCGTCTATCGTTTTCGGATTTCGGATAGCTTCCACCGCAAGATTTATTGTTGCAATTGGAGTCTTAAACTCATGGGTCATATTGTTTATGAAATCTGTTTTTATCTCAGATATCTGCTTCTGTTTTATCAATTGATAGATTGCACTGGAATAGGCAATCATAATCACCAATGTAAAAATCAAGGATAACAACGCCATGCTCATTATAGACTGAAAAAGAAACTTCTTCATCGTCGGAAAGGTCAGCAATAGCGAAAAGCTAGTGTTTCCTTCACTATCCTTAAAAATTGGAGCCTTGTACATCTTAGATTCAGAAAACTTGAATTTCTTGGATTTCACCTTGGTCGGATAACCTTGGCTGTACACTCCGTATTCGTAATCTATATCTATGTTTCTATTGCCCAATTCCTGAGTTAACAATAATTCTAATTCTTGTTTGGATACCCTTTTATGTATTGGCCTACTTTTGGCATATTCCATAAAAACATCTTCCCAAGCTGCCTTATCAATTTTAGATAGTCCTCCTATCTTTTCGGCCTTTTGAATAGGCGTTAGACTGTAGCTTTTGCCATCCAGCCCATATTCTTCTTTAAAGACGGCCTTGGTGCGCTTGCTTGTAAAGTTTTTAATCGTAGTGGTATCCTCCCCACCTAAATTATCAAAGAACGTTGATGTTATATTGTAATCTTCCTCTAGAATTCCATGGGAATAAAAGAGAATCTCATCTGAATTTAAATCTCTATCAACAAACAAAAAATTTCTGAACTGAGTGGTTTTAGGTTGTCCAATACTGTCTACCAATGAAGCCAAACGATCTGAATAATCCTTCATCTCCCTCTTCTCCACCCTGCTGGCAACTTTATCCAGTATGTCTGTAACCGTTCTTGAGAATTGCTCCTCCTTGTCGTTCACTGATGTTCTTATCCAATACACTTGAACAAAAATTATCCCCGTAAGGGATAAACTCATAAGAATGACGAGAAGAACGAATAGCTTCTTGTTCATCGGGGTAAAATTAGAAATTTAACATTTAGGCCTTTGACCGTTTAACCTAACCTTAACAAAAATGTTAAAATTATTGGTCAATCTGCTTGTCTTACAAGTCTTTGATGAAGTTCTGCAACCCTTTTTTTAGTGATTTCCAAATTAATATTGTCAATACAAAAATTGGAGAGAGCTACTTTTTTGTCATCGCTCATTTGGTTTCTCATGCGATTCAATACTTCTTCCTTACTTGCCTCATCCCTTTCCATTACTCTTTGCAAGCGAAGATCTTCTGGTGCCGTCACCAAAATTACATAGTCGTAGTTTTCTTGAGCTTCATTTTCAAAAATAAGGGCGGTCTCCTGAATTACGTATGGTGCTTCTTGAATTTCTGTCCATTCTAAAAAATCTGTTCTTACAGCAGGATGGACGATTTTGTTTAACTTTTGAAGTGTTTCAGGGTTTTCAAAAATCTGGTTTGCAATAAAACTTCTATTTAAAGTTTTACCATCATAGGCTCTTTTTCCAAGCAACTCTATAATTGCCTTTTTTAACTCAGCTGAAGTGGTCATTAAGCGTTTTGCTTCTGAATCAGAATCGTACACTGGCACCCCTAAATCTTTAAACATGCCTGAAACGGTGCTCTTGCCACTTCCTATACCTCCTGTTAGACCAACAACAATCATTTTTGTTCCAAAACAAAGTTAACTTTATTTTCAAGCAACCTGACGCCATGGACGTTTTCAGGTTTCCGCGTAATTTCTAAAAATAACATGTTGTTATTTGAACCATTTAGCTGTTTGTAATCTGCAATAACCTCAAAATCTTCCGCCGTTATTGACTTCAACTGTTCAATGGTGGCTTTACAAAGTACAGATACGGAATTTGGAAATGTATTGACCTGATAACCACTAGGGAAATTTAATACCCGAATTTGAATATCGAAAACCCTCTCAGAAAACTTTACCACTTTTCCGGAAACGTTAGCTCTATTGATTGAAAAGATACTATTGGATATGTTTTTAGGGAAAACCAACAAAACGTCCTTTGAGAAATCAGAAGAAACATCTCCTAAAGCTATTTTTGATGTGTAAATTGTATTTAACGTGTCTATTTCACTTTTAGGCCCTTTCACCAAAACTACATTCGGAGTAATAATTGGGTCGCCTTCCAAAATATAATTTTGTTGAAACTGTACGTCTAAATTTGCTTTGATTGAAACCTCCTTGGTCGCAACTTGGTAAAGGTCCACAATAAGTTCGTCCCTGTCCAAATCAATCAAGGAAATGCTTTGAGAAAGCTGGAGTTCCATTTGTTTTTTTAAAACATCTTCCGGTAAAACGTAGTTTCCATTGTTATTCACCACTTGGGACAGGTCTACTTCTACCCGTTTATTTACAAAGTTGTAATAGAGAAATTTGAAGCCACTGGTCCTTAGCTTTGCTTCAATGGAATTGACAGCATTATTGCCTAACAACAAGGTATCCGGCAAATTCTTATAATTCAAATTGAAGTTGGCCCTAGACTCGTAAGGCTCGGACAAATTGCTCAAAAACCAGGCAAGAAATGAACATATCAAAAAGAGGAAGAATACTTTTACTTTCCTCTTGTTAAATCCACTAAATGCTTTTTTGAACACCTATTACTTTTTTTTAAAAAACAGTTTAGGAAACAATGTTTCAGGTTCCTTCTTGCTAAAATTAACCAAGATTGTGGATTTTAAAAAACCAATCCCATATCCTGTAAACTGAGTTAATGCCGCAAAAATTGCCAACAAAGCCACTTTGATGCTTTTATTTTTAATTGATGCATCTAAAAACAATAGCAAAAAGTATGCTATAACTATCGCTAAGGGCAAAATGATTCCCCCCAGTGCCATCAAAACTGATGCGAACAATCCTAGTATAAAAAGCGTTGGAAACCAATAGGTCAACTTTGCTGTTCCTTTGTGCCATTTGTTTAAAATTGGCCTTACCATGCCAAATTTATTGACCTGAATATAGAATTTGTTCCAGTCTATCCGTCTTTTATGATAAACAAATGCTTTTGGAAACAATCTGGTGGCATATCCTGCTTTCCATATTCTAAAGGTTAAATCTGGGTCTTCGCCCGGGTGGATTTGACCAAACCCGCCTGCTTTACTAAAAGCTTCTTTTGAAATTCCCATATTGAAGCTACGGGGTTGAAACTTTCCGACGGATTTACCTCCTCCTCTAATACCTCCTGTTGTAAAAAACGAAGTCATCACATAGTTTATCGCTTTTTGAACCGTAGTGAATGACTCATGTGCTGCATCTGGTCCACCAAAACAGTGAACAAAATCTGTTTGCAGTTCCTTTTTGACCTCACTCAGGTACTGTTTGGGAAGAATACAATCAGAATCTAGAATAATGTAATAATTGCCCTTTGCATTTTGCATCCCATAATTTCTGGAATCCCCTGGACCTGTATTTTCTTTAAAGTAATAAGAAATTTGAAGGCTCTCCTGAAAGCTTTTCACAACTTCTTCAGAACTTTTTGTGGAGCCATCTTCTACAATAACAATTTCATAACTCTCTTTAAAATCTTGCTCTACAAGACTTTCCAATAACTCTTGAATTTCTTCAGGTCTGTTATATACGGGAACGATTATGGATAAAATTGCATTCATCTAAAAACACAAAAGCCATCCCAAAAAGGATGGCTTTTATAACTATATATATTAATTACTTTGTAAACTCATCAATAACCTCTTGGCTTACTCCAGTGTTGGAAAATCCTCCATCGTGGAACAAATTCTGCATGGTTACCTTCTTTGTCAAATCAGAAAAAAGACTCACCGTATAGTCAGCACAATCTGCTGCGGAAGCATTACCTAGTGGGGACATTTTCTCAGCATAGCTGATAAAACCATCAAATCCTTTTACTCCTTGTCCTGCAGTAGTCGGTGTTGGTGATTGAGAAATTGTATTCACTCTCACCTTCTTTTCTTTTCCAAAGAAGTATCCAAAACTTCTTGCTACAGATTCTAGATAAGCTTTATTATCTGCCATGTCATTGTAATCAGGAAAAGTCCTTTGCGCCGCCATATAAGTTAAGGCAACAATACTACCCCATTCGTTCATGGCGTCAGATTTGTACAAAGACTGCATGACCTTATGGAAAGAAAGTGCGGAAACATCCCATCCTTTTGCAGTAAAATCATATTTTTCATCTGTATATGCCCTTCCTTTTCTAACATTGACAGACATTCCTATAGAGTGTAGCACAAAATCCAGTTTTCCACCCAAAATCTCCATTGCCTGGGTTACCAAATTTTGCAAATCTTCTTCATTCGTAGCATCCGCAGGAATAATTTCAGAATTTGTCTTTGTGGCCAATTCCTTAATTTGCCCCATACGCATTGCTATAGGTGCATTGGTCAATACAAAAGTTCCGCCTTCTTCATGAACACGTTCTGCCGTTTTCCATGCAATGGAATTCTCATCCAAAGCGCCAAAAATGATTCCTTTTTTACCTTTTAAAAGATTGTATGCCATATTATATATCTATAGTTGGTTTTGCGACAAAGATATTTATTCTTATCGAGTTTTGCTGCTTTGATTAATCTGATTAAAATAGGGACTCTTTTATTGCAATAATTGCTTAGCGTGAGCCAAAGCAGATTCTGATACAGACTTACCTCCTAACATTTCGGCAAGTTCGTTAATTCGTTCATCTGCATTTAGTCTTTTCATTTGAGTACTTGTGCTTCCTTCTCGTTCTTCCTTAAATACTTTAAACTGTTGTTGTCCCTTTGATGCTACTTGCGGTAAGTGCGTAATAGAGAACACTTGCATGGTCTTACTCATTTGTTGCATAATCTCTCCCATACGGTTAGAAATTTCTCCAGAAACGCCTGTATCAATTTCATCAAACATCATGGTAGGCAACTGTTCGTATTCTGCCAAAATAGATTTTATGGTCAGCATAATACGGGATAACTCCCCTCCTGATGCTACTTTTTTCAATTCACCGTAATCTGAGCCCTTATTTGCAGAAAACAAGAAAACAAGGTCGTCCTTTCCATTAGATTTAAAAGTTGTAGAAGGGTTTGCTTCGATTTTAAAAGTTGCCGAAGGCATGCCAAGAGAATACAAGCTTTCTTGAAGCATACTTTTCAATCTTGGAATTACCCCATTTCTGGCATTCCTGATCTTGGTTGCCCATCCTTCTATCTGTTTCTCTGTTTTAGAAACCTCTACTTCTTTTTCCTTAATTTTTGATTCAATATTTTCAACGGCATCAACTTGGATAGACAGTTCGTTCCTTAGCGAAATAAGTTCAACCACTGAGCCTACATGATGTTTTTTCTGTAAATCGTATAATTGTTGCAATTGTCCATTTACAGTTTCCAATCTTGCTGGGTTTGCCTCCACTCGGTCCTTTATCTGTTCCAGCTCATTGGCTATATCATCCGCTTCAATAAAAATGGATTGCACACGTTCGTTCAATGCCGAATATGACGTTCCAAAATCAGACAAACTTTGAAAAGCCCGTTTCAAATCGGCCAATTTTCCTAAAACACCTATTTGTTCATCATTCAACAATTGATGCCCTTGTGATAACTGTTCCATTATTTGCTCAACATTGTTCAATTGCTCAAATTCGGCTTCTAATTCTTCTTGAATACCTTCTTTTAATGGGGCTGCTTCTAACTCTTTTAGCAAAAAACTGTTATAATCGTGCTCCTTGTTGGAACTGGATTGGAAATCCACTAAAGCTTCCAACTCTTTTGAAGTCTTTCTATATTCTTCTAAATGTGTTTTGTAAACTTTTATATTCTCACCATTTTCAGCGAGAGCATCCACTACCTTAAGTTGAAAATCATTTTCCGTCAATCTTAAGGTTTGATGTTGGGAATGCACATCAACCAATCGTTCCCCCAATCCCTTTAGAATATCAAGGTTCACAGGAGAATCATTTACAAATGCTCTTGATTTACCGCTAGGTAGAATTTCTCGTCTTAGAATGGTATTATCCTCATAATCCAAATCATTGACTTCAAAAAAAGCTTTCAATTGATATTTTGAAATGTCAAACTCAGCTTCAATGATGCATTTATTCGCTTGATTTTTAAGTGACGATAAATCCGCTCGCTTTCCCAAAACTAGAGAAAGTCCACCCAATAATATAGATTTACCAGCTCCGGTTTCACCAGTTATTGTGGTAAAGCCAGACGTAAACGAAACGTTTACATCATCTATTAGTGCATAATTTTGAATAGAAAGATTTGTTAGCAATGCTGAAGATTTACGTTGTAAAGATAAATCTCTTTGGAGAAATGGGCTAGTATTTTATCTCGTTCCAGGTACTGGAGTAAAATGGCGCCACTCGGTTAAGGGTTTCCTTGAGTTTAACGATATCCACTTTGGGGCCATCCGAAAAGATATTTCTAATCTCCTCAGACTTGGCATCAAAAAATGTTTGAATCAAAAATGCATTTGGTCTGCGCTTGATCAAAGTTTCGAACAAACGCATGCTACCTGCAATCACCTGTTTTCCGGTACTATTATTGTCTCCAAGAATATCCAACCCTTTTCTATGGTAATTGTACATAGCTATGCGATATTCTCTAAAGGAATTACTGAGTAAATTATCAATCAACTCAAAACGTGTACGCTGTCCCGTTTCTTGGTTCCATCCAGAAAAGTTTGAACCTTGTGCCTGTGTTACAATATTCTGCGCTTTTCTAAACAAATCGTCACCGCCTTCCAATGAAAAAGTATCGGCATCTAATCCCAAAATAATGTATACGTAATAGGATATCACCCCTATTAAATTGGACTCAAATACGTTTTCGTTTAATACCAAAGGTTGAAATTCCTGATATTGAAAATTGAAAGCATCGTCCTTATAATTAAAAACTGGGCTTTCATATGAAGTGTTAAAAACAGTTCTTGAAGATTGAATCTGAATATTGGCTTCAAACCTGTCCGATTCATACTGTGTTACGGTGATAAACATTCTAGCGCTGATCCGTTCATTTTCCTTATAAACCCTGTTCGTCCATTTACTTTTGTTCACAAAATCACTTAGTGAACGTTCCAAGGTTCTAAAAATCTGCTGATTTGTTTGGCTTACCTGATCAGAGTTGACCGTAACAGTGCAATTTAATTCTTGCGCAAAAGTTACTTGCGATAGTGATAGTAAAAAAGTGATCAATAAAATTCTACGCATGAATTCTGGAGGTAATTTCTTCCCAAATATCTGAAGCTACATCTGACTTCTTCTTCAAATCAAACGTTTTTATATCCAAATTCTTATCAATGAAAGTAATTTTATTGGTATTGCCACCAAAACCGGCTCCGTCATCTTTTAGAGAGTTCAAAACTATGGCATCTAAATTCTTGCGCTGTAGTTTTCCTTTGGCATTTTCAAGCTCATTTTCAGTTTCCAGAGCAAAGCCCACCAAAAATTGATTCATCTTTTTTTCGCCTAATGAAAGAAGAATGTCCGGGTTTCTTTCCAGTTCAATTTGTAAATCGCCTTCTTTCTTTTTCATCTTTTCCTCCGCAACGTGCTTTGGGCGATAATCGGCAACTGCCGCCGCGCATATTGCAACATCGGTTTCATTGTAATGTAAATGACATGCATCATACATTTCTTGTGCAGAGGTAATCCTTATCAAATTGATTCGACTATGGCTAACATCCAGGTTTGTAGGGCCTGAAACTAAAATTACTTCAGCTCCCAAATTGGCAGCTCTTTTTGCAAGTTCAAAACCCATGGTGCCTGAGGAACGATTTCCTAAAAACCGAACTGGGTCAATGGCTTCATGCGTTGGCCCAGCGGTAATCAAAACTTTTTTTCCACTTAAAGGAAGTCCTTTTGCCAAATCCATTTGGATAAACTCCACAATAGCTTCAGGTTCGGCCATGCGCCCTTCTCCATGTAGACCACTGGCCAACTCGCCAGATTCAGCTGGTATTATAATATTTCCGAAGGATTTTAATTTTTTAAAAGACTCAGCTGTAGATGGATGTTTGTACATATCCAAATCCATAGCAGGGGCAAAATAGACAGGACATTTTGCTGATAAATACGTTGCCAATAGTAGATTATCACAAGTGCCATTAGCCATTTTAGACAGTGTATTTGCCGTTGCAGGTGCAATAATCATAATATCTGCCCAAAGTCCAAGCTCTACATGATTATTCCAGGATATACTACCATCCTCTTGATTAACAAAATCTGTAAGCACGGGGCTTTTGGACAAGGTAGACAGGGTAAGAGGGGAAACAAAAGAGCTGGCACTTTCAGTCATAATAACTTTGACCTTAGCACCAGCTTTTATCAGTAGCCTAATAAGAAATGTGGTCTTATATGCGGCAATTCCCCCGGTAATGCCCAAAAGGATGTGTTTACCGCTAAGCACTTCTTAAGCGTCTTTTTCTGTGTTTCTGTAATAAATCTTGTCTTCTAACCATTCCATAACTGCCAATGCATGAGGCTTTGGCAATTTTTCATAGAATTTAGAAACCTCTATCTGCTCCTTGTTTTCAAAGACTTCTTCTAAACTGTCACTGTAGGTTGCAAATTCTTCCAACTTTTCCAACAATTCTTTCTTTATCTCTGAATTGATCTGAATTGCTCGTTTTGAAGCAATTGAAATTGCTTCATAAATGTTTTCAGTCTTAACGTCAAATTCGTTTCTATCGTGAGTAACTGTAGAAACAGGAGCTTTTGTATTTTTCAAATCTTGCATATACTGCTTATTTAAACTATTTATTTGGAACTGGAATATTCGCTTAATTCCTTTTGAATTTTGATGGATAGATTGTCCGCTTTCTTTTTAAATTGTGATTCTGGAAAGTAGCGCATTAAAGTATTGTATGCATTCTGAGCGTCTTCCAAACGTTCTTTCTTTCTGTTCTGCGTACTGTTAATGGCTAAACTGGTTGCTGCCTCAATACGATAGTACAAGGCTTCCTCTCTATAGACAGAACCGGGATTGTCAGAAATAAAATTATCTAGAGCTGTCATTGCCGAAACTAGGATCGGGTAATTAAACTGTCCTAATTTATTAAACTGTTTAGCTACTTCTATTTGCTTCTTTTCCTTTTTTGTTGTCAATTCTTTAGCCATTGCATTGGCTTCTTCAAAATATTCCGATTCTGGATACGTATTGATAAAGGTCTGCAATTTTGCCAACGCCTTGTCCGTATCTGTTTGATCTAAGGAATACTCTGGCGAGAGTTCATAATAACTCTGTGCCCCTAAAAAGGAAGCTTCTTGAATCTTATCACTCTTTGGGTAGGACTTAATAAAACGCTCAAACTGATAACCTGAAAGATAATAGTCCTCGGTTTTAAAATACGTGTTCGCAAAAAAGAACATCACTCTTTCCCCTTGCGGTTTGCCTACATATTTTGGTGCTATTTGCTCGTACAACCTTTTTGACCTTTTGTAGTCTTCAGCATCATAGTATTTTTGAGCCAAGTCATATTTGGCTTTAACATCTTCATTTTTAAGCACCTTTTGGTACTCGCTACATGAAGAAAGAAAAACGGCAACAAAGAGAATAGGGAGAATCGACTTCATTTTCAAAAACATTTTGCAAAATTAGTGATAATCAACGGATTTAAAAAATAGATTTAAATTCCAAAAATAACTGCAGCATTCTCCATTCGCTAAGGTTTTAGCGAACATTTAACGAACTTTAAGCGTGAACTTTGTCCAATGATTTCAAAAAGCTGGATATTCTGCTTTTCAAATGTATCGTGGCTTCCACCAAAGGCAGTCTTACAGATGCTTTACAAAGTCCAAGAGACTCAAAAATACTTTTGATGCCGGCTGGGTTACCTTCTTCAAAAATCATCTCCATAATGGGTAATAAAGCATGGTGAATTTCGTATGCATCATCCGAATTGCCTTGTCTTCCAAGTCTTATCATTTCAGAAAACATATTGGGCAACCCCTGCCCCAAAACTGATATCACCCCGGCTCCTCCTGCCAAAACTATAGGAAGTGCATTAAAATCATCACCAGAAATCACTAAAAAATCTTCAGGTTTTCCCTTAATGATATGGTCAATTTGATTCATATCACCCGATGCTTCTTTGATAGCAACAATATTGGGAATATCATTGGCCAAACGCAATGTAGTCTCAGGCAGCATATTACTGCCAGTTCTAGAGGGAACGTTATATAAGATGATTGGCTTTGGAGATTTTTCGGCAATAGCTCTAAAATGCTGGTAAATTCCTTCTTGGGTTGGTTTATTGTAATATGGTGAAACTGATAATATCGCTTCAAACTCGGATAAATCTAGAGTAGTAAGATCTTCAATGACAGCGGCCGTATTATTCCCCCCTACACCTAAAACCAATGGCAATCTACCTGCATTTGTTTTAATAATAGTGTCTATTACCAATTGTTTATCTGTCTTGGAAAGGGTAACTGATTCACCTGTTGTGCCCAAGGCGACCAAATAATCAATACCTCCATTAATGCAATGCTCAACAATTTGTTCAAGCGCACTTACGTCAATAGAAAAATCTTTATTAAATGGGGTTACCAAAGCAACACCCGTACCCATTAACTGTTCCATTACAATTCTTTTAATACTTTCAAATACTTTTTTAATTCACCCTTAAAAACTTTAAAGTCTTTAAAAGGAGTATTTAAAATTAAATCGTTGATTTTTGGATCTAATGCTCCAAAACCTACTTTGAGTCTTGCAGGGGTTTTAACAGATAACAATTTCATCATCAAATTGTCTTCTTCGTAATAATTGATCAACAAATCGTATTCCCTGCCTAAAAATTCCAACACATACCCGTTTTCAATTATCCCTTTCCAACCTAAATCCTTATCAGAAAAAATCTGGATAGCATAAGGTGAATTTTTATCGTATTCCCTTTTATATCCAATGATTTTTATGGCATTGGGCCTAAGAGAAAACTCATCAATAAGATCATAAAATATCTCTGCGTTCTGAAAATTATCAACATCAACTATACAACCAATGCTGGTAATTCCTTTCTCCCTATCTACGGTCATAGGAGGTTTTTCCATTTCCTCCTGTAAAAATTTAAGACCCGATTTAACTTTAAATTTATCTTGGAGCCCTTTTAAAAACATATTTTTTATGCATTTTTACAAAGGTAATTATTCTACCAAGATTACTTAACAAAGATAACTACGTGAATTATTTAAAATTAAAACAAATTGTTGTATTTATAACTTTTTGTTTTTTACTGTCTTGCAACCAAGAAAAAGGGGGGCTCTCAAAGGTTGCTGGAAAACAAATAAAAATCGATACTTCTTTCAAAGCGGTCGATTCTATAGAAAATTTTGTCGCTCCTTTTAAAAATAGGATAGATGAAGTTTTGGATAGCACCTTGGCCTATGTGCCCAATTCCCTTTTGTTGGATGATGGCAATCGCAATACTTCTATGGGGAACTTAATGGCAGATATTGTTTTTCAAGAAACCCACCCAATTTTTAAATCCAAAATGGATAAAGAACTGGATTTTGTAGTTCTTAACAGAGGAGGAATACGTTCCATTATCTCCAAAGGGAATGTAACCGCAAGAAATGCATACGAAGTTATGCCGTTTGAAAACTACATTTCTGTAGTTGAGCTTAGCGGTACCGCTGTAAGGGAACTTATTACTTTTTTGTCGACAGCAGACCGTGCACACCCCATTTCAGGCTTGCAGATTGTTTTGGACAAAAAAGGTGCTTTGGAATCTGTAACCATACAGGGCAGTCCTTTTGATGAAACAAGAAACTATTATGTTGCTACATCTGATTATCTAGTACAGGGTGGGCCTAGTATAGGCTTTTTTAATGATATAATTTCTACCACAGACACAGGTTATCTTTTACGTAATGCCATTATAGACCATTTTAAAAAAGTAGACAGTGTAAAGGCTGAAGTGGATGATAGATTTATTCAACTTGATTAAATGAAACGAAGAGATTTTTTAACAAATACGGCAGCGACTTCAGCTTTAATAAGCCTTGGGGGTCTTGGTTTAAATTCGTGTTCCAGCCTTAATAGCAGACACATTACCATTTTACACACTAATGATGTGCATAGTCACATTGATCCCTTTCCAAGCTCGCATTCTTCATATGCCAATTTAGGAGGAGTGGCCAGAAGGGCCACATTGGTGGACAATATCAGAAATGAAAATCCGAATACCTTACTTTTTGATGCTGGAGATATTTTTCAAGGTACTCCCTACTTTAATTTCTACGGAGGTGAGTTGGAGTTTAAATTGATGAGTAAGCTTAATTATGATGCGGCAACCATAGGCAATCATGATTTTGATAATGGCGTTGATGGATTATTAGCACAGGTCCCGCACGCCAAGTTTGAATTATTATCCGCTAATTACGACTTTACCAACACTGTAATGGAAGGTTTTGTTAAGCCTTACAAAATTTATGCAGTGGATGGAATAAAAATTGGTGTTTATGGTATTGGCATTGCCTTAGACGGTTTGGTAACCAAAAGACTATACAAAGAGACCAAATATCTAAACCCTTTCGAAATTGCTTTGGACATGGAACGCAAGCTCAAAGAAGAAGAAAACTGTGACCTTATAGTCTGTCTGTCTCATCTAGGGTATGATTATGACCGACCCGAAAGACCTTCAGACACAAAACTTGCCCAAAGTACTCATTATACAAATTTGATAATTGGTGGACACACCCACACTTTTTTGGATAAACCAGATGTCCGTATTAATAAAAATGGAGATTCCGTATTGGTGAACCAAGTTGGAGCCTTCGGTATTAATCTAGGCCGTATTGATTTTTATTTTGATGGGCAGAAAAATACTTCTGCAAATGGAGTAAGCATTTCTGTGTAAAGCTCATGACCAGGTTTATGATATCTTCTAAATATTTTTTTAGATTTTAGAAACGATTCACCCTCTAAATCAAATCATCCACACATAATTTAATACCTGTTTTACATCTACTCAAGTCTTAATATAGGAAATTTCTTATATTGAAGAGCATCCTTTTCTATACCTAACCAGTAAAATCAAATCAAAAAATCATGCCACAATTAGATGCTACCTTTTTTAATACTAACGGATCTAGAAAGTTTACCTATGCAGGATTTCCAGATGCCAAAATTCTTGAAAGCGAAACTTCATCAAAATGGGTACAACATCTGCTCTTTGGAGATTACATCACTATTTTAGATACGGAAGTGGTCAATGACCGTGTATTAGTTTTTTCCAGGAATAGAAGGGGTTGGATTTCTATTGAAAACATTCAAAAAGAACGTATCCTTGAAGTCAATTTTATAGATATTGGCCAAGGAGATGGTTGCCATATGGTCACTCCAGACGATAAACATTATTTAATTGATGCGGGCAAAGGCGATAATATGTACCGCTACCTCTATTGGCGCTTCAATCTGGATAAGAATACTAGTTTGCCAATGAAGTTTAAGGCCATAGTCAGCCATCCAGATAATGATCATTATTTAGGTTTTGCTGATATTTTTGAAGAACCCGCTATTGAGTTCGATAAAATCTATCATAGCGGCGTTGTACATCGCCCTGTTGATAATTCTAAAGGTTGGAATACCCAGTTGGGCAAGGTTGATGAGCTTTCAGATGGTGAAAAATATTTACTGTCATTAGAACTGACGGATGCCGCTATGAAGTCAATCTTGAACGACCCACAAAACTCTTCTGGTACGGGGTCACAATATCCAGAGACCATGGCCTTGTCCCTGGCGCAACAACCTCAACCAGATTTTGAGGCCCTAAATGACAGTACCGGTTTTTTGTTAGGTAATGGTGGTGACAATGAACTTTCATTAAATGTGATCGCTCCAATTATTTCTCAGAAGGATGGAAAACAAGTGCTGCCATTTTTAAAGGACAATGGAAAAACAAAGAATGGACACTCTGTTTTACTGATGTTGAAGTATAAACATTTGCGGGTGATGCTAGGTGGGGACATTAACGAAGAAGCAGGGGAATACATTAATCATAAACTTGGCGCCAATGCCAAAGCCACCTTACAAGCAGATATTGCCAAGGCCTGCCACCACGGTAGTCATTTGTTCAGTTATGAGTTTTTGGAAAATATAAATGCCCTGGGCACAGTAATTTCTAGCGGTGACAACGAAAATTACAGTCACCCCAGACCGGACACTCTAGGAGCCATAGGAAAGACAGGATATAGCAAAAAACCTTTGATTTTTAGTACCGAACTCGCTCGTTCCAACAAAGATTTCTCCTCAACCACCATTCCTGAGTTGGTGAAAAAATATCAAAAGTGGGAAGAAGTCAAGACCGAGCATAATGACTTTTTGGCAAATTTTGTGGATACTCCAGCTAATCAGGCAAAACTAAAAGATTTAAAAGAAGAAATGGTGAAGAAATACAAAGAGATCAATTCCTACCTTACCCGTTACGGAATGATAAGTTTGCATAGTGATGGAGAACAAATGATTGTGGCCCAAAAACTGGAAAAAGATGGCCGTGGCGGCAAATATGATATTTATAAGTTTGCTTTTGACACACAAGAGCAGCGGTTTGTGCGAAAATCTTAGTGTTCTAAAACAGACTCTATCAGTTTTTGTAGTTCCCCTTCAAGACTACATTTAGGAAAAGGCACATTAGCTTGCCTGTACCAATACCCCGCATTCCAATCGTCTCCTTCCAACCTATGTAAATATGCATGAATTCGACTTCCTATTTTTGTGTGTAAATCTTGGGCAATATCATGAGAAGCATTCCAATTCCCCTTAGCTGCCCACCAAATTGATTGTAATGCTTGGGACCAATCCACAGAGGGAGTAGCTTTAACCAGAGTATCTTTAAACGCTTCAAGAGTTTCTGGTACCATCAGCCTAACTTTTCTAAAAACTCTTGTTCAGAAATAATTGGCACCCCTAAGCCTTCAGCCTTGGTTTTCTTGCTTGGTCCCATATTGGCGCCTGCTACCAAGAAAGTGGTTTTGGAGGAAATGGAAGAAGCTACCTTGCCCCCGTTATCCTCTATTAATTTTTTGAGTTCAGTTCTTCCTAGGGATTCAAAAACACCAGAAACCACAAAGGTTTGTCCCTTTAATTTTTCAGATTGACTTTCCAATTGTTCTTCAGATAGTGAAAACTGCAATCCATAGGATTTTAACCGTTCTATAATTTTAACATTAAAGGATTCTCCAAAAAACTGCACGACACTTTCAGCAATACGGGTCCCTATCTCATCTACAGTTACCAATTCTTCTTCGGTTGCGGCAATTAAGGCATCTATGTTCTTATAGGCCTTTGCCAATTTTTTGGCTACCGTTTCCCCTACATACCGTATTCCCAAACCAAACAGTACACGTTCAAAAGGAATTACTACAGAAGCTGCAACTCCATGGACCAAATTCTCTGCAGATTTTTCTGCCATGCGCTCCAATGGCATGACTTGCTCTTTAGTTAAGGTGTATAAATCTGCATAATTCGCTATCAATCCTTCTTTAAAAAGTAATTCTACGGTTTCTCCGCCCAAACCTTCAATATCCATTGCTTTTCGAGAAATAAAATGTTGGATACGACCCGTTATCTGAGTTGGACAACCGGTATCATTTGGGCAAAAATGTTGTGCTTCTCCTTCTTTTCGAATCAATTCCGTATTGCATTCTGGGCAATGCTGAATGTATTTGGTAACAACAGAATCCGAAGGACGTTTGGTAAAGTCCACGGCTATAATCTTTGGAATGATTTCCCCTCCTTTTTCAACAAATACGGTATCCCCTACCCTAATATCCAATTTTTCTATCTGATCTGCATTGTGCAAAGAGGCGCGTTTCACAGTAGTACCAGCAAGCAAAACTGGTTCTAAATTCGCCACTGGAGTAATAGCTCCCGTTCTCCCTACCTGATACGTAATTTCATGTAGCACTGTAGAAACCTGCTCTGCCTTAAACTTATATGCCATGGCCCAACGCGGCGCCTTGGCTGTATATCCCAACTCTTCCTGATGCCTTAAACTATTTACTTTGATAACTACACCATCCGTTTCATAAGGCAAATCATGACGGTGTACATCCCAATGCTCCACAAATTGCATGACTTCATCTGTAGTCTTGCACATTTTTGCCACCGTAGGCACTTTAAAGCCCCAAGCACGTGCCTTTTCAAGAGCTTCAAACTGAGTGGATATACTTAAACCTTTTCCGGTAATGCTATACAACAGACATTCCAAAGGACGTTGGGCAACCAAGGCACTGTCTTGTAGTTTTAGGCTCCCTGAAGCCGTATTTCTGGGATTCATATATGCCTCTTCCCCATTAGCAAGACGTTCTTGGTTCATTTTAGCAAAACCTTCCAAGGTCAAAATAATCTCGCCTCGTATGTCAAACTTGGGTGGGTAATCTCCTTTCAATTGCAGCGGAACCGATTTTATAGTCTTGATGTTGGTTGTGACGTTATCTCCTTGAAAACCATCACCTCTAGTTACGGCTTTAACCAACTCTCCTTCTTCGTATGTTAGACTGATAGAAGCTCCATCATACTTTAGTTCGCAGGTAAACTCAACTTCAACATCACCTAGAATACGCTGAATCCGCTTTTCCCAATCCTCTAAATCTTCTTTGGAATAGGAATTATCCAATGAATACATCCGGTGTTCATGCTGAATGGTTTCAAAATTTTTGGTCACCTCTCCCCCAACCCTTAGTGTGGGCGAAGCAGCATCATAAAACTCTGGATGGGCTTGCTCTAATTCCTGAAGTTCCTTCAGCTTTACATCAAACTCATAATCAGAGATGGTGGGCTTGTCCAGGACATAATAGCTATAATTATGTTCCCTTAGCTCATCCCTAAGGGCAGTGATTTTTTCTTGATTGGTCATCTATGTTTGTTCTTTTACAATCCATTTTGGAACTGTAGTAGGTTTATATGCTTTCATTTTTGCCAAAAGATTTTTTGGGGTATCCTCAATCAATAGCATATCTCGATTTTCTTGTTTTAAGAATCCATTGGTCACCATTGTATCCAAAAACTGAAGCATAGAATCAAAAAAACCTTTTGCATTCAATATTCCAATAGGCTTTTGATGCAGTCCGAGTTGTCCCCAGGTTATGATTTCAAATAGTTCTTCCAAAGTACCATACCCTCCAGGAAGGGCAATAAAACCATTGGACAGTTCGTGCATTTTCAATTTTCTTTCGTGCATGGTTTCCACTATGATCAATTCGGTAATATTGGGATGAAAAACTTCCTTTCGTTTTAGGAAATCAGGTATCACACCTATTGCCTTACCATTTTGGGCTAGGACACCATCGGCCACTTGACCCATTAATCCTACTTTGGCTCCACCATAAACTAAGCTGATGTCCTTGGTAGCTAAATGCTCACCTAATTGAAAGGCCGCATTTATCACATCAGAGTCATTCCCTTCACTGCTTCCACAAAAAACCGCAATACTGTCCATATCAATCTAGTTTACCTTTAAGCATTCTATCATTTCCAAAGAGATCTTTACGTAGTTCAATTTCTGAAAAATTATGCGCTTCTAAAAGTGCTTTGGTCTCCTTTCCTAAATATTGATTGATTTCTAAATACAAATGCCCTTTTTCTAAAAGGTGTTTTTCTGCAAAAGCAATGATGGCCCTGTAAAACAACAAAGCATCTTCATCCGGAACAAAAAGTGCCAAGCTTGGTTCATATGCTTTTACATTGTTCTTGATTTCATGTTTTTCCAATTCCCTGACGTATGGCGGGTTAGAAACAATAATGTCAAACTTAAGTTCAAGATTGTTGGGGTTTAAAACGTCCATTTGAATAAACTCAATTTCAACCTGGTTAGATTCAGCATTTTCTTGTGCAACTTTCAAAGCTTCTTCTGAGACATCCAAGGCATATACCTTAGCATTTGGAAGACCTTTTGCCAAGGCCATTGCAATACACCCGCTTCCTGTACCAATATCCAATATTTTAAGATCTCGACTGGGCTTGACTTGACATTCCTCAAGAATCCATTCTACCAATTCCTCAGTTTCTGGCCTTGGAATCAGCACGTTTTCATTTACTTTAAGCTCTAAATCCATGAAATGAGCTGTACCCAAAATATACTGCAAGGGTTTTTCCAACTTCAACCCTGCTAACGCTTCAAAAATTGGTTGTTCTTCTTCTTTTGTTATTGCAAGATTAGGTTGAAGCACCAATACAAACCTATCGAGCTTCAAATAGTGCTCTATCAACCTATAAAAAAAAGCATCAACTTCTTCTTTAGGATAAATAACATCTAATTCTTGATGGAAAATAGTCTTGATTTCTTTTAGAAGCACACTACAGTTTTTTAAGCATCCAAACCGGGCATGAATAATGGCCTGTATTCCCCATTGGAGCGTCTATGTATTCAAAACCATTCTTTTTATATAGTTTTTGGGCAGCTTCCATATATGGCATTGTCTCTAAATAGCACTGCTCAAAACCATATTCTTTGGCTTTTTCCAAACATACCATAATCATTTTAGAGCCCAAACCCCTGCCCCTTGCTTCTTCCAATAAATACATTTTTTGCAACTCGCAAACATTGCCTTCATAATTATCCAATTGTGCAATTCCTGCACAACCAATAATTTGTCCATTATCCTCGACCACAAAGTAAGTTGCGTTAGGAGCATTGTAGGTCTCATACATATTATCCAATGCCTTGTCTGCATAAGCCGTGCCTACTTTTGGCACTCCAAAATCCAACAAAACTTTGCGAATTACCTGTGCTACCTGAGCATTATCATCTGGAGTAATTTCCCTTATTATGGCCTCACCCATATTGTGTTTTATTGTTCTATTTTTGCGATGTGAATATACACGAAAAATACATGTTACGGTGCATTCAACTGGGCAAAAAAGGGCTTGGAACCACTGCGCCAAATCCTATGGTAGGTTGTGTTGTTGTTTACAAAAATCAAATCATTGGGGAAGGCTTTACCAGTCCATATGGTGGTGCGCATGCGGAGGTAAACGCCATTAACTCAGTAAAAGACAAGGAGCTACTTTCCAAAGCCACTCTTTATGTAAGCTTAGAACCTTGTTCCCATTTTGGTAAAACCCCTCCATGTACAAATCTTATTATTGAACACAAAATTCCGGAGGTTTTTATTGGACTACAAGACCCTCACGACAAAGTTGCCGGAAAAGGAATTGAAAAACTGGAAGAATCTGGTTGTAAAGTAACGGTTGGTATTCTTGAAAAAGAATGTAGAATTCATCATAAACGGTTTTTAAGTTTCCAAGAAAAAAAGCGCCCTTACATAATTTTAAAATGGGCCGAGACCCAAGATGGTTTTATTGCGCCAGATGACATATTGAGAAAAAAGAAACCGCAACCAGTATGGATTACCAATGCGCACTCTAAACAACTGGTTCATCAATGGCGTAGTGAGGAACAAGCTATTTTAGTCGGCACCAATACGGTCTTGGCAGATAATCCAAAACTAACGGTAAAAACTTGGGAAGGAAAGCACCCAATACGTGTTGTTCTGGATAAAGATTTGAAGATTCCTTCACATTCTCATGTTTTGGATACCAAAGTAAAAACCATTGTGCTTACTCAAATTGATGACTCATCAAAATACTTGGACGGGGTTGATTATGAATTGATTGATTTCTCTGTATCTGTTGCCCAACAGATTTGTTCAGTCCTTTGCAAACACTCCATTACAAGTTTACTGATTGAAGGCGGCTCTAAAACCCTTCAAACCTTTATTGATGCGAATTTATGGGATGAAGCGCGAATTTTTAAGGGACCAACAACATTTAAAAGTGGGATTAACTCGCCCAAAATTTCAGGAAGGCTATTAGAGACAAAACCTATTGTATCTGACACACTATCAATATTTGTAAATGATTAAAAACATTATTCTAGACTTTGGAGACATTTTTATTGATTTGGATAAATCAGTAACACCCAAAGCCATGGAAAAGTTCGGTTTTAAAAACCTAACTCCAGATTTGGATACTTTATTTAAGGAGTATGAAAAGGGTTCTATGGGTTCCCGTGCTTTCCTGAATCAGGTTTCAGAACATTTTCCCACAGCTACTGAGAAAGATTTAATACATGCATGGAATGCAATCCTGTTAGAGTTTCCTGATAATAGATTGGAATTTGTAGAAACTTTGGCCGCACAAAACAGTTATAGACTTTTTCTTCTGAGCAACACAAATGATATTCATATTGAATATGTAAAACAGCAAATGGGAATGGAAAAGTTCAATCGATTTAAAAATGCCTTTGAAGTGTTTTACCTCTCTTATGAAATGGGTATGCGAAAACCAGATGCAGAAATCTATGAGTTTGTATTGAAAGAAAACAATTTAGTTGCTTCTGAAACTTTGTTTGTAGACGATACTCTTGAAAATACAGACTCCGCAGCCAGTATTGGCATAAATGTTTGGAACCTGCAAGTAGGCAAGGAAGACATTACCCAATTAAAATCTTATTTATAATGTTGAACCTTGCACTGAGTGTTCTTTGTTCCAGTTTAATTTTTGTCATTTTTAAATTGTTTGATGTATACAAAATCCAAACACTTTATGCGATTATTACCAATTATGTAGTTGCATGTGTGGTTGGCATGTTACTATATGAGGGCGATATAAATTTTAATGAGATTGCAAACAAATCATGGTTTTTAGGAACCTTGGCTTTGGGGATCTTTTTTATACTAGTATTCAATCTCATGGCCAAAGCCTCACAAGTTGCGGGTGTTTCTGTAGCTTCTGTTGCCACAAAGATGTCTTTAGTAATGCCCGTGATCTTTGGAGTTATTTTTTACAAGGAATCACTATCCGTATTTCAAATTATTGGAATTCTATTGGCGTTGGCAGCCGTTTATTTTGCTTCGATGAAGGAAAAATCCATTGCACTTTCAAAAAAGGCCTTGTTGTTGCCGTTGCTTGTTTTCTTAGGTTCAGGCATCATAGACATCAGCATGAAATATTTTCAGGAAAATCATTTAGACCCTAAAGAAGTTGCTATTTTTTCAGCTATGATTTTTGGTTTTGCAGCACTTACAGGATTTGTTTTTATTGGTATAAAGGCAGTAAAAAAACCTTTGAAAATAAATTTCAGAAACATTATTGGAGGTATTGTACTTGGAGTCCCCAATTATTTTTCCATTTTCTTTTTGATACGAGCACTTCAAAACGAAGGGTTTGATAGCGCAGCTATTTTTACGCTCAACAATGTCGCTATTGTAATGCTCTCTACCCTATTGGGAATTCTTATCTTCAAGGAGAAATTAATTTTGAAAAACTGGGGAGGAATTGCCTTGGCCATTGTTAGCATTTCGCTTGTAGCCTTATTTTAATGAACGAAGAGGATATTTATAAAACTGTAAGAGACCCTTCTGCTGAAATTCTATTCAAGGAGAGGAAAAGTAAGTTTTTCGGTTACGCATTTCCTATTTCTTCAGAAGATGATGTTAAACCTATAATTGAATCACTGCGAAAGAAACACCATACCGCCAATCATGTATGCTATGCATGGCAACTGGGAGAAAAGACACATAGCTATAGAGCCAATGATGATGGTGAGCCCAATAACTCGGCAGGAATGCCCATTTATGGACAGATTCAATCTTTTGACGTCACCAATGTTTTAATTGCTGTTGTCCGCATTTTTGGTGGTACTAAACTTGGGGTCGGCGGCCTTATCCAAGCCTACCGTACAGCTGCCCAAATGGCTTTGGATAGTGCTATTATCATTGAAAAAACAATAGAATCCCACTTTCAATTACATTTTGATTACCCAGAAATGGATAAGGTAATGCGCTCAATTAAACAAAAAGGAATTACCATTGTTTCACAAAAAATGGAACTGAAATGCTCTCTACTTATTTCGGTTAGGGAGAGTGAAGCAGCTCAAACCAAACAACTCTTTGAAGAGATGCAACATGTTGCAATTAAAACAAAGGGTTAAAAATCTAGTTTTTCCAAAATGTAATCAGGGCATTTTATAGGTCTATTCGTTTTCTTATCCATAAAAGCCAAAACGGTATTTGCTTCGACCAGTAAATCTCTAGCTTCATTATAGACTTTGTAGTCAAATTCAATCTTAACTAAAGGTCTTTTACGAATACTTGTTTCTACCGTAAGTAAATCATCATAAAGCGCAGATTTTTTATAATCTATTTGTAAGGAAATTACAGGTAGGATGATTCCATTTTCCTCCATGCTCCTATAACTAATACCTAAAGCTCTTAACCACTCCACCCTACCCATCTCTAGGTATTGTGCATAGTTGCCATGGTACACGACACCCATTTGGTCAGTTTCTCCATAACGGACCCTAAAAGAAAATGAATTTAATCTCATATATTAACTGAAAAATTATATATTTAGAGGCTTGGTTAACAATAATGAAACATGCGAAAAAAAAATAGAATATTCAACCACAAAATCATTTTTTTTTTCAAAGATTTGTTCACATATTTGTCGCATCCAATAAGCATCTAATTCCCCTTAGATGTTTAGTCTAAAGCTTTAAAGCTAACCAACAAAAACTAAGGAAAAAACTTTTATGAGTGTTACTGCAAATTCCGTATGGAACAACTGTTTGGCTTTTATCAAGGATAATATCCAACCGCAGGCATTCAAAACTTGGTTTGAGCCTATAAAGCCTATAAAGCTAACAGAGAAAGCACTTAGCATACAAGTACCCAGTAAATTCTTTTATGAGTGGTTGGAGGAACATTATGTTAAACTTTTAAAAGTGGCTCTTACCAAGGAACTAGGAAGTAACGCGAAACTTATTTACATCATCAAAATGGAAAATAAGTACGGTAATAAAGAACCATTCACAGAACAGATTCCAAGTTCTAATCGTACTGCTGTTGGCCCTCAAGAATTAGATGTGCCAATTACCTCAAAGAGTCCTGAGCTGAAGAATCCATTTGTGATTCCAGGTATTCGAAATATAAAGATTGAGTCCCAATTAAATCCGAATTACAATTTCGAGAATTTCTTGGAAGGTGATTCTAACAGGCTTGCAAGGTCTGCCGGTATGGCAGTTGCCAATAAACCTGGCGGTACTTCTTTTAATCCATTGTTGGTTTTTGGAGGTGTTGGTCTAGGTAAAACACATTTGGCACATGCTATTGGAGTTGAAATCAAAGACAAGTACCCTGAAAAGACTGTACTATATATTTCTGCTGAAAAATTTACACAGCAGTATATTGAATCCGTAAAAAAGAATACTAGGAACGATTTTATTCATTTTTATCAGCTAATAGATGTGCTCATTATTGATGATGTACAATTCTTGTCTGGTAAATCTGGAACTCAAGACGTTTTCTTCCATATATTCAATCACTTGCACCAAAACGGAAAGCAGGTTATCCTTACATCAGATAAGGCACCTGTAGATATGCAAGATATTGAACAACGATTATTATCTCGCTTTAAATGGGGACTTTCTGCCGAGCTTCAAAGTCCTGATTTTGAAACCAGAATATCTATTTTAAAGAACAAATTGTACCGTGATGGGGTAGAAATGCCAGATGACATCATCGATCATGTTGCAAAGAACATAAAATCGAATATCAGGGAGCTGGAAGGGGCTATAATTTCATTAATAGCACAATCATCTTTTAACAAACGTGAGATTACTCTAGAACTAGCACAACAAGTGGTAGAGAAGTTTGTCAAAAACACTAAACGAGAAGTCTCTATTGATTATATTCAAAAAGTGGTTTCTGACTATTTTGAAATGGATGTGGCAACATTGCAATCCAAAACTAGAAAACGCCATATTGTTCAGGCTAGACAATTGGCTATGTTCTTTGCCAAAAAATTCACAAAAGCTTCCCTTGCCAGTATCGGCTCCCAGATTGGAAAACGAGACCATGCTACCGTATTGCATGCTTGCAAAACAGTTGATAATCTTGCTGAGACCGATAAACAGTTCAGAAAATATATTGAAGACCTGAGCAAAAAATTCTCTTAATCTTTTTAGCTTGATGAAAACCAAAGTTTTAATGGTCTGCTTGGGAAACATCTGCAGATCACCTTTGGCCGAAGGCATCTTAAAATCCAAAGTTGATTCTAATACCGTGTTTGTGGATTCCTCTGGGACTGCAGGATATCATGTTGGCAACCCGCCGGATAAAAGATCCGTTGCTGTGGCAAAAAAACACGGAATCGATATCAGCACTCAAAAGTGTAGGCAATTTTCAAAGAATGATTTTGAGAAGTTTGATTTGATCTATGCCATGGATGAGAGCAATTTTATAAATATTTTAAGTCTGGCCAATACTAAAAAAGATGAAAAAAAGGTTAGATTGTTATTGGATGAGTTGGATCTGGGCTTTAATGAGGTGCCCGACCCCTATTACGGTGGAGTTGATGGCTTTGAGGAAGTCTACCAAATGATTAACAGCGCTTGCGAAGCAATTGTTAAAAAATTAAACTAAATAAATGGAAGAAGTAAAACCGGGTCTTGTTTTAGGTAAAATTTACTTGATTCCAACAACCTTGGGAGATAGTGCTCCCTTGGAAGTGCTTCCTATTTCCATAAAGAGGACTATTGAAAATACCGACCACTATATTGTTGAAAATGAAAAGACAGCACGTCATTTCATAAAAAAGGTCAGCCCCAGTAAATCACAACCGAGCTTACATATTCAACCTTTAAACAAATTCACAGATCCTGCAGTAATTCCTACCTATTTAGATCCCTGCATCCATGGGTTTAATGTGGGTATATTATCAGAAGCGGGCTGCCCAGGAATTGCAGATCCAGGTGCTGATGTAATTAAGGTTGCCCATGAGAAAAGAATACAAGTTGTTCCTTTGGTAGGTCCTTCTTCTATTCTTATGGCGATGATGTCCAGTGGTATGAATGGACAAAACTTTGCTTTTAACGGCTATTTGCCAATAGATGCCGCAGAACGCAAAGCAATGATTAAAAATTTAGAGCGGATTTCTAGAGAGAAAGGACAATCGCAGATATTTATGGAAACCCCTTATAGAAACGATAAGCTTTTAAAAGAATTAACAAGAGTATTACATAAGAGCACCCGACTATGTATTGCTTGCGACATTACTCTGCCAACAGAGTTTATACAAACTAAAATCGCTCATGAGTGGAGTGAAATCAATGTTGATTTAAACAAAAGACCCACCATATTTATCATTCAGGCATAAAAAAGCCAGAATTAAATTCTGGCTTTTATAGATCATACTAAAAAAAGTATCTACACTTTTGCGTTTCTCTTTTGCTCAATCTCAGAAATATCATATCCGGCAAACCTCTTAATATAATAAGAGATACTAGTTCCATATGCATCTGCTACATCATTCTTTCCATAAGAACGTAAATACTTCTTTACATTTCCTGCTCCTGCCAAATGCGCCGCGGCCAAAATACCCGACTCTGTGATTTGAACTCCTCTTATGCGCTTTCCATTAAAACGCTTAATGTCTCTTCTTAAAATCCATTTGTTACGCGCAATATTGGTTTCAAACGTCCTTTCTTGAAGTGCTGCGTCATTTAAAAATTCTTTGGAATCATATACTCCCATCAAATTTAAAGTACCTAATCCAAATTGGTATTTTCCAAGATATCCAAAAGTGTTGACCACTCCATATCTTCCTTGTGATTCCTTAAAGGCCAGAGCCTCTTTAAAACCATTATAAGCATTCCCTAAAAAAGGAGGGGCAATCAAAGTGCTCTCTAAATCCTTAATTGAATCTTGAAGAACCAATGGCTCAAAATTCGTTTTAACTTTTAACGAATCAGGAACTTTATAGTCCATCTTTTTGGTTACAGTATATGTACCAAAACTTGTCAAAATTACAATCATGGCAAGATGCAAAACAAAACCTATCCATCTTTTCATAACTCACATATTTAAGATTTCAATGCTCTAAAGCAGAGAAATTAAATTTGATCGGCAAATATAGGGGGAGACTTTATTTTAACACTTATAAAGCTCTTAAGTTTTTCTTAAATGAAGCCCAAATTACGTTAAAGCGCTGAAAATAAACGATAAGGAGTGTTATCTACGTACTTTTTGAGAATCAAGCCATCGGATATATTGCTGTTTATTTCGGTTATGTTGTGCCAAAGATTTGGCAAACATATGGTATCCAAAGTTGGAAACATCCGCTACAAAATATAGATAATCGTGTTTTTCAGAGTTTAAAACCGCTTCTACGGAAGCAATGTCCGGCATAGTAATCGGTCCTGGAGGAATTCCGCTATACTTATATGTATTGTATGGGGAGTCCATTTCCAAATCTCTATACAGAACTCGTTTAATAATGGTATCGTAATTACCAGTTTCCTTCTTAATGGCAAAGATTACGGTAGGATCTGCTTGAAGCAATATTCCTTTTTTTATCCTATTAAGGTAAACCCCTGCTACTCTAGGGCGCTCCTCAGCTTTTACGGTTTCTTTCTGAACTATGGCCGCCAAAGCAGTGACCTGGGAAGGAGAAAGATTAAGTTTTTTAGCTTTTTCTAATCGATTATTGTTCCAAAACCTCTGATGCTCCTTCAACATCCTATCTCTAAAGCTTTCGGCACTTGTATTCCAAAAGAATTCATAGGTGTTAGGAATGTACATTCCCAATTTTGAGTCATCATTGAAATTGGATTCACTAAGAAATTCCCTGTCGTTAAAAGCTTGTAACAGTGAAAGGCTATCTGCTTCAATTTGCTCGGATATCCTACCTGCCAACTCACCCAAGGATTCTTGATTGTTAAATGATACTTTCACTGGAATATTATTGCTGCGAAGAGAGTTAATGATATCATTATTATTCATTCCCTTCCTAATAGAGAACTTTCCACCTTTAACATTGGCAACATACCCTTTGCGTTCTGCTACCGCTTCAAATGTTGATATATCTTTTAATAAAGGATCTAAATTTGATTTTACTTCTGAAAAAGTAGCGTCTGAAGGTATGTAAACAAAAGCTTCGTCATTATTAAACTGGGTGTTTGGGCTAAAAATAGCGCTATAAATCTGATAGGCTATAAAACCAAAGATTAAGAGTCCTAGAAGGGCGGCTGCCCAAAGTACTTTTTTAAGATACATTGGAATTTATTTTTTGGAAAATTATTTCATTTTTAAAACCACTATTGGTTCTGATCCATTCCTTTTTCACTCCTATTTTATCAAAACCAAGTTTTTCAAATAGATGAATGCTGGATTTGTTTTCTTCCAGAATATTAGCATATAGTTGGTGAAGGTCAAGGATTGAAAAGGCATAATCGCATAGAAGTGAAATCGCTTCCGCGCCCACCCCTTTATTTCTATCTTCTGTCTTTGTAATCACAATGCCTATTCCTGCTCTTCTATTTTTGGGATCAAAATCAAACAAATCAATTAAACCAATACAGTCATCACAATGATTACATATGCACAATCGCAGTTGTTTTACATCGTAAATGTCTCTATGTGCATTTTCTAAATAGAGCTGGAGTACTTTTTTTGAATAAGGTTTTAACGTGCCGCTAATCTCCCATATGGACATATCGTTTTCCAATTGGTAAAGAAAGTCCAAATCCTTTGGCTCTAAAGCCCTTAAATAAATTTGCTCCCCTTTTAAGCTTAGCATTCAATCTCTCCTTTATATACCTGCTTAGCAGGTCCTTTTAAAAAAATATCAGTATAAGATCCATTTTGTTGTGCAAAATTGATTGTAAGTACACCTCCTTGAGTATTAACATTTACGCTGTTGGATTCTGTTTTTCCTTGTTTGTGCATTGCCAGAGCAACCGCTGTAACTCCCGTTCCACATGACAATGTCTCATCCTCAACCCCTCGCTCGTACGTTCTTACATCAAAAGTGTCCTTATCCGATTGTTTCACGAAGTTAATATTACTCCCAGATTCCCCATAAAGACCATAGCGCAATTTCGCACCTTCAATCTGCACATTCAAATCATTTAAATTTTCAACCAATTGCACGTGATGAGGCGAACCTGTATCCAAAAAGCTATACAAGGGTTTTTCTTTTACTTCTTTTACATTGTTCATCTTGAGATTTACAATATCTCCTTCGATACTTGCAAAATGCAAACCGTCAATAGCATTGAAGGTGGTCTCGGAAGCTATAATACCCAAGTATTTTGCAAAAGCCACTGCACATCTACCGCCATTGCCACACATACTTTGGCTTGCATCAGAATTAAAATAAACCATTTTGAAATCAGATTCTACATCATTTTCCAGTAAAATAAGTCCATCTGCGCCAATACCAAACCTCCTGTCACATAGTTTGGCAATCAATTTGGTATTGTTTTTGGGGAAAAGCTCTTGTCTATTATCAATAACCACAAAATCATTGCCCGTACCTTGATATTTGAAAAATTGTAGTACCATAATTGCTTGCAAAGGAACAAATATAGAGTATTCTTTAAGGAATTTTTTGTAGTTAAAAACGAGTTAAACTAATCAAGCTAAAACTGAATTCACCTAATTTTGTTAAAGCTTAATGTTAAATTATTATTGAATTATGAAGAGAATAGCCAGTTTGTTTATTGTATCGCTATTTGCAGGCGCAATTACTTTAGGAGCTTATAAATTATTTTTTGAAAAAGACACGTATAAATGGGTTGCTGCAGATCAAGAAACTCCATTCTTGAGCACAAGCACCTTATCTACTTCTGCAAAAGGAGCTGGAATCAACGAAATTGATTTTACCATTGCGGCGGAAAAAACGGTAAACGCCGTGGTACATGTTAAAAACTTAACGATCAACAAAAGTTCAAATAACCTTGCAGACTTCTTTTATGGATCTGAACGCAAGCAAACTCCCCAAATTGGTACAGGATCCGGAGTTATCATCTCACCAGACGGTTTTATAGTCACCAATAATCATGTGATAGCACAGGCTAGTCAATTGGAGATTACTTTAAACAATAAAAGGACTTATGAAGCTGAAGTTATTGGGGCGGATGCGGATTCGGACATAGCTCTTTTAAAGATAAATGTGGACAAGCCATTACCTTACTTGGCTTTTGGTGATTCCGATAATGCCAAAATTGGTGAATGGGTCCTTGCAGTAGGGAACCCCTTTAGCCTTACTTCTACAGTAACCGCGGGAATTGTAAGCGCAAAAGCCAGATCATTAGGAAGAAACCAATCCTTTATACAAACAGATGCAGCGGTTAACCCAGGAAATAGTGGAGGCGCCCTGGTAAATACCAATGGAGACCTGATTGGAATAAATACAGCAATTACATCTCAGACAGGATCTTATGTGGGATATTCTTTTGCAGTACCTAGCAACATAGCAAAAAAAGTCATCGAGGATATCATGGAATTTGGGAATGTACAACGTGGCCGATTGGGTATCTCAGCAGCCAATATAAACTCTAGGGAGGCAATGGAACTCGGATTGGATGAAATAGAAGGGGTATACATCTCACAAGTTAGCGAAGATTCTGGGGCCGAAGAAGCCGGACTGCAGACTGGAGATGTCATTAAACAAGTTGACGACATATTAGTCAGGAAATTCTCTGAACTAACTGGATACCTTTCTTCTAAAAGACCAGGGGACGTAATTGAGGTAGTTGTAGATCGAGATGGTAAAAGAGTTTCCAAAAGAGTAACACTCAAAAAACAACAAACTATAATCTTGCCAAATACTGGGTTTCTGGTTAGAAACCTATCCAAAGAAGATAAAAAGGCATTTGGAGTAAAGCAAGGGGTTAAAATCATTGACGTGCCAGAAGGTTATGGCAGGTATAATCTAAAAAACAAAGTGATCACTGAGGTTGACGACAAGGAAATCAAAGATATCGATGATGCCAAAACACTTTTTAGTGAAATTTCCAAATATGGCAGAACAAGCTTTACCATGATTAATGAAAAAGGAGAAAAAGAACGTCTTATCCTTCAATAAAAAGTATTGAAAAAGCATCAAAAAAAGCGCCTTTTTTAAGGTGCTTTTTTTATTCACTAAATCCTTTACGAAAACGTTTGAAATATCTAATTTTGCCGAGAATTTAAAAACAATAATTCAACCAGAATCTATGAGCGATATTAAGTCTTACGAAAAAGAACTTGCTTTCCAATCCGATAGAAGAAAAGCAACAACAGAGTTCATTAAAATCATTAGTGATCTTTGGTACGATAAGGCCATTGAAGTTGTCCTTTTCAAAAATCAAATCATTGATAAAAATGTAAGTGACATTATCAATTTACATGAATATGCAGGTGAGTTTGTTCAAAAACCCATCTCGATCTTTGATTCTGTTGAGATTCTTCGCGCCATAAACGACATCAATTTACCACCTGCCAAACTAGATATTGGAAAGCTTACCTATGAATATCACTCAGATGATAATACTCATCTCAATGTAAAGGCTTTTGTTATAGAAAAGCTCAAAGATGCCCAGTCTTCAAAAGAAATTAAACCAAAAGATGTGGTTCTCTATGGTTTTGGAAGAATTGGAAGATTGGTAGCCCGGGAGCTTATGGCCAAAACCGGCAGAGGTAGTCAATTAAGACTAAGAGCCGTTGTTGTGAGAGGTGAGGCAACTCAAGAGATATTGGAAAAAAGAGCAGCTCTATTAAAAACAGATTCTGTACATGGTCAATTTAAGGGGACGGTAGATGTTGACGCGGAAAATAAAGCCCTTGTTATAAACGGCACAACGGTTAGGTTTATCAATGCTGCAAAGCCTGAAGACATAGATTACACAAAGTATGGCATCTATAACGCATTAATTATAGACAATACAGGTGCTTTTAGAGATAAAACAGCACTTTCAAGACATTTGGAAGCCAAAGGGGCCAATAGAGTTTTACTTACCGCTCCTGGAAAAGAAGTTCCAAATATTGTACACGGAGTAAACCATAATAAGTTTGATCCTGACAAGACCAAAATCTACTCCGCTGCGTCATGCACCACAAACGCAATTACCCCTATTTTAAAAGTGATTGAAGATTCGCTTGGAATTAAAAAGGGGCATTTAGAAACTATTCACGCATATACCAATGACCAAAATTTGGTAGATAATATGCACAGCAAATACCGAAGAGGACGTGCCGCGGCACTAAATATGGTTATTACGGAAACTGGAGCTGGTGCGGCTGTGGCCAAAGCATTACCGTCTTTAAAAGGAAAATTAACATCCAACGCTATTCGTGTTCCTGTACCCAATGGCTCCCTAGCAATTTTGAACCTTGAAGTAAAGAATAAAACCTCTAAAGAAAGCATCAATACCATTTTAAAGAAGTACGCCCTGGAAGGTGATTTAGTGGAACAAATACAATATTCTCTTAGCAATGAACTTGTATCTTCTGATATTGTTGGAGCTTCTGCCCCATCAATTTATGACAGCAAGGCCACTTTGGTATCTGCTGACGGAAAAAGTATAGTGCTTTACATATGGTATGATAATGAATATGGATATTCCCATCAGGTAATTAGACTTGCAAAGTACATCGCCAAAGTAAGACGCTATACCTACTATTAGACCCAAAATTTTAAATAGATATAACCCTTGAAAATGTTTTTCTTTTGATTTTTAGTTTATTGGTGTAATTTCGCCCTACCCTTAATCTAAATTAATAAGAATATTGGCCATGAAACGATTACAAGTTTTTTTCACCCTTGCTTTACTAACAGCTTCTTTTTCACTTTTAGCACAAGAACAAAATTCTAATTCTAATAACGACGAAACCCTTGTAGGTCAATTCCAAGAATTGGAAAGGAAATCTGGTAACTATAGGGCCAATGGTATTAGATATGAAGTTATACGTTTAACGGATCTTAATAAGATAAAAACGAGCATATTCGATTCTGTCAGCAACGCCAATACGTCTATAAAAGATTTATCCGCCACCATTGCTAGGAATAAATCAGAGATAGATGGTCTTAATGCCAAACTTCAGGAGACCACAAATAATTTAAAAAATGTCACAGAAGAAAAGGACAGTATGTCGTTTTTTGGGGCTTTGGTCAGTAAAGGGACTTATAACTTTATTTTATGGTCTATAATTTTTGGTCTATTGCTGTTTTTACTGTTCTTTATTTATAGGTTTAGAAATAGCAATTTTTTAACGCATCAGGCCAAAACGGCTCTAGCTGATGTGGAAAGAGAATATGAAGATCATAGAAGAAGGGCATTAGAACGCGAACAAAAAATTAGCCGTCAGCTCCAAGATGAACTGAACAAGAATAAAAAATAAATAATTGTTAAAGCTTCCTTTTTGGAAGCTTTTTTGTTTAAATTCCCTCAAGAATAGGGATTTACAATCAATCAATTAGTTCCATTTCCCACCCAATATCTCACTTTTTGCATTTGCCAACTATTGCTCAATAGTTAATCATCAATCAAAAAACATGGACAAAAGAAAACTGACTTTTATCCCATTGTTTCTTATTTGCTTTTTTGTAAAAGCTCAAGAAATAAACGGAAGAATAGTCGATAGCAATGGAGAAGGACTCGCCTTTGCCAATGTACTATTACAAACCGCATCAGACTCCACTCTAGTAAAAGGAGCAATTACCAACGATAATGGAGCATTTAATTTTGAAGGTACGGCCTCAGGAAATTACATTGTGACAGCAAGCATGGTAGGTTTCTCAACTAAATCTTCCGAGATTTTCGTCTATCAAGAAAATGCAACCTTTACAGTTCCAATATTAACCTTAAATGAGGGTGTTGAGTTGGATGAGGTCGTGGTCCAAACTACTAAACCAATTTTTGTTCAGAAAATTGACCGAATGGTAATCAATGTGGAAAACAGTATTGTATCAGCAGGTAGTTCCGCTTTAGAAGTTTTAGAACGCTCTCCCGGGGTAATTGTAGACAGACAAAACAGTGCTATATCCCTTGCTGGAAAAAACGGTGTTGTTGTTATGATCGATGGGAAAATAAGCTATATGCCCCAAGAAAGTATTGTTCAGTTGCTTGAAGGTATGAGTTCGGACAATATTGAAAGTATTGAGTTAATTACTACGCCACCAGCAAATTTTGATGCAGAAGGCAATGCGGGCTTTATCAATATTGTACTTAAGAAAAGAACCGATTTGGGGTTAAATGGCACCTATTCAATCTCTGGAGGAATAGGCAATGGGACCACCACCTCAGATAATATCAGCTTCAATTATAGAAAAAACAAGATAAATCTTTTTGGGAATTATTCTTTCCTAAGAGATTCTCAAGGACAACTATTTGCTTTTTCCAGAGTTTTCACAAATGAACAAGACAACCTCGTTGATTTAGCCACAGTATCTGACCGCGACCCAGTACAACGCAATCACAATATAAGATTAGGTTTAGATTATCAAGCTTCTGATAAAACGGTTTTGGGAGTCCTTGTTGGTGCTTATGATAACAAATGGACCATGGATGCGGTCAATGATAGCAGAGAAACCGAAAATGGCGTGCCTTTTTCCTTTGTACAACTTTTAAACACAGAACGAAATCAATGGCAGCATTTTAATTCAAACATCAACCTGAAGCATAACTTTACAGATAATGAGTTTGTAAGTGTGGATTTAGATTATCTGCACTATTACGATGAAAACCCAACGGACTATACTAATAGTTTTTTTGATGGGGATAATAACTTCCTTCGAGAAGAACTCACACTTAGCGACAAAACAACTCCTATTAACATAGTTGTTGGCAAAGCAGATTATAGTAATCAGTTAAGTGAAGATTTGAAATTGGAAACAGGTGTTAAAGCAGTGGTTTCAGATTTTGAAAATGATGTTTCCGTTGCCACTTTCGATGGGCAAAGTTTTATAGAAGACCCAACATTGACCAACCAAAGCATCCTTAATGAGCAAATACTTGCTGCCTACACTTCCATTGATTACAAACTGACAGAGAAAACAAGTTTAAAACTTGGTCTTAGATACGAGCATACGGATTCTGAATTGGACACAGAAACAGACGGTCGCGTTGTAGATCGAAATTTTGGAAACTTTTTTCCAAGTGTATTCATTTCCCATGCTGTAAACGATACGTTAGGTTTCAATCTATCCTATTCAAAACGTATTACTCGGCCAACATTTAATAATTTGGCGCCCTTTGTTATTTTTATAGACCCCACCACCTTTCTGTCTGGGAATTCAGCCTTACAACCAGCAACATCCAACTCAATAAAATTTGATACCACTTACAAATCATTTCTTCTTTCTTTTCAATATTCTGTGGAAGAAGAATCTATATCTGGTTTTCAGGAACGTTTTGATGAAGCCACGGGAAGGCTATTTTTTGAAGCAGCAAATAATGATCAGACCAAATTGTTTACGGTGACTTTGGGACTCCCAATAACCATAACTAATTGGTGGAAAATGCAGAATAACTTCATATATCTAAACACCCAAGTAAGCGCGGTACTACAAGATTCCCCATTCAGTTTTGAACAGAATACCTTTAGAGCAAACAGTTCCAATTCGTTTACCATTACCAAAAGTTTCAGTTCAGAAATTAATATGAACTACTTTGGGGCCAGCCTATTTGGAATAAGGAAGTTTGATCCTGTTTTTGGAATGAACATAGGCTTTCAAAAAAAACTTGGTGACAAATGGGGGACACTGAGATTTGCTATAAATGATGTGTGGGATTCCTTTGAATTTACCGGTAGAACTCAAATACCGGAACAAAATCTGAACACCGAAAACACCTTTGACTTTAGTAATAGAACCTTCCTCCTAACCTATTCAAGAAGCTTTGGAAATGACAAACTAAAGTCCTCCAGACAAAGAGGAACCGGTTCTGAAGATGAACGCAGAAGAGTGAATTAATTACATTTGTCTTATGGAGATTAAAAATGTTAGCTTATCAGATTTAGAGCTTATTGTACCCTTGTTTGATGCATATCGGGTGTTCTATGAACAATCATCAGATTTTGATGCCTCTCGCTCTTTTATTAAAGAACGTTTTTTTAATAATGAGACAGTGATTTTTTTGGCGTTGGAGAACGACGACCCTGTTGGGTTTACGCAGCTTTTTAAAACATTCTCATCTGTATCGCTTCAACCCTTTTATATATTGAATGATTTGTTTGTTTCACCAGAGTTTCGAAAAAAAGGAACGGGTGAAGCATTACTGGACCACGCCAAGTCCTTTTGCCAAAAGCAAGGATTTAAAGGGTTGGCACTGGAGACAGCAACCAACAACCCTGCCCAAAAACTATATGAACGAATGGGTTGGGAGAAAGATGAAGACTACTTTCACTACTTCTGGAAGAATACCAACATAAATTAACCGCTATCTTTGACAACTTTCTTTACAAGCCATGCGGATAGACATAATTACAGTTTTACCAGAATTATTAAAAAGCCCTTTCGAAGCTTCAATTTTAAAGCGAGCCATTGAGAAAAATTTGGTGGAAGTTCATTTTCATAACCTTAGGGATTATTCTCTTGGTAACTATAAACAAGTTGATGACTACCAATTTGGTGGCGGGGCAGGAATGGTGTTGATGGTAGAGCCTATAGATAAGTGTATCTCCAAGCTAAAAAAAGAAAGGGAGTATGATGATGTCATTTACATGACACCTGACGGGGACACATTAAATCAAGGTATTTCTAATGAGGTTTCCCTCAAAAAAAACCTCATCATTCTATGTGGTCATTACAAAGGAGTGGACCAAAGAGTACGTGATTTGTTCATTACCAGGGAAATCTCTATTGGGGATTATGTGCTTTCAGGTGGAGAATTGGCTGCAGCAGTTTTGTGCGACTCAATTATCAGGCTCCTTCCAGGAGTCTTAAATGATGAGACCTCCGCACTTACAGATTCTTTTCAAGATAATTTATTGGCACCACCAGTTTACACCAGGCCCTCAGACTACAAAGGTTTAAAGGTTCCAGAAATTTTGTTAAGTGGAGATTTTCCAAAGATTGAAAAGTGGCGGGAAGAACAAGCAATGGAGCGAACAACTAAACTAAGACCAGATTTATTAAAGTAATATGGAAACCAACCAATATATACATTTTATAATTAGCGGTTTGTTAAATGGAATTGCGCATTTAATCGTGATAATCGCCTGCATTGTTATGGTAGTCAAGCAGAAAAATAGTGCGACTATTTTAATGTTGATTGCAAGCATTTTAACCCTGTTGTTTTCTGCAGGCAGCATTATATGGAATAAGGTTGCAGCCTACAACGGTACCGAATCCTTGGTACAGGCTACTAAAATCACTAGTATTATAGGTGTTATACCATACATTCTTTTTGCTCTGGGACTCATTCTATACGCCACAAAGTATTTAAAAAAAAACAAGGTTCAATAACCGCTTTTTAAAAAGTAAAAAACACCTTGCTATTTATAAATATTGCACTATTTTTGCAATCTCAAAATCAACCTCTGACGAAACTCGTGAAAGTTGATCTTGTCAAACGTTTAAAAAAAATACAAAATGGAATCCTTAATAAAATTTGTTGAAGACGAATTTGTTCCAAAAAAAGATTTTCCAAAATTCTCATCTGGTGACACCATCACTGTGTATTATGAAATTAAGGAAGGTGAAAAAACACGTACGCAGTTCTTTAAAGGAGTTGTAATCCAACGTAGAGGAACTGGCGCTACAGAAACTTTCACAATTAGAAAAATGTCTGGTACGGTTGGCGTAGAAAGAATTTTCCCGATCAACATGCCTGCACTTCAAAGAGTAGAAGTCAATAAAAAAGGTAAGGTACGTAGATCTAGAATCTTCTATTTTAGAGGACTTACTGGTAAAAAGGCACGTATTAAAGAGATTAGAGGGTAACCTTAAATCGCAGAACAATAAATCAAAGCACCTAAATAGGTGCTTTTTTTATGAACAATTGTTAATAACCATAGTTCATACATTGTTGATTTTTAATCCATTACAAAATTTGGTTATCTGCAACTTTATTATACTTTAGTAGAAGAAATATGAAGGAGATTATATCAAATTCTAATTTCTATTTTAGAGTTGACGTTCTTTAAAACTGATGTTTCCCTTTTAATTGGTAACACTACTGATCACAAAAGGAATTTCGAATTCTGGAAAGCTTAGGCAGACCTTAAAGAGAAATAATAAATTTTATGTGCGGACAGAAGAGCAATTTTCTGTTTTGATAAGATTTAGGAAACTATTGGACCACTTTGCACAAATGTTGTTTAGTTGAAAAATTGGAAACATAGTGTTGAGTAAACGTCAAAAGAGCAACGGATGCAATCAATGGTTGCAATTTTGTGGCAACACAAAATAAAATCTTTTAGTTCTTTTCAGAAAGCCATATCGATGTTCACACATAGATATGGCTTTTGTTTTATCTATTCTTTCCAAAATCAAACACTTTTAGCATAATCGCTTACTATCGCAACAGCCATAAATTGTATATTTGCTCCGCTCAAATAAAAACACCTAGATGGCTAAGATTTTTTACACAAAGACTGACGAAGCGCCTGCCTTGGCTACATTATCCTTTTTACCAATTGTAAAAGCATTCACAGAAACTGCCAACATTACCATTGAGACCAAAGACATCTCTCTTGCAGGGAGAATTGCAGCTGTGTTTCCAGAATTTTTAAGTGAAGAACAAAAAATAGCTGATGATTTGGCTCAATTGGGTGATTTGGCAAAGACCCCAGAGGCAAATATTATCAAGTTACCTAACATAAGTGCTTCCATACCGCAGCTAAAAGAAGCCATTGAAGAATTACAACAAAAAGGGTACAAACTACCCAGTTATCCTGATGAGCCCCAGAATGAGGAGGAAAAAGCCATTAAATCCAGGTATGACAAAATAAAGGGGAGCGCTGTAAATCCAGTCCTTCGTGAAGGGAATTCAGATAGAAGAGCCCCAAAAGCAATTAAAAATTACGCTAAGAAAAACCCACATAGCATGGGGGAATGGTCACCTCAGTCCAAAACTCATGTAGCCACCATGGCCGAAGGGGATTTTAAAAACAACGAAAAATCATTGACAATAAAGTCTGCAGGTGATGTCCGTATTGAATTGGTTGATTCAGATGGAGCAGTAACGGTTCTTAAAGGAAGTGTACCACTTCAAAAGGATGAAGTTATTGATGCCACGGTAATGAGCAAAAATGCATTGGTCAGTTTTCTTAAAAAAGAAGTTGCAGAAGCAAAAAAAGATGACCTTTTACTTTCGTTACATTTTAAAGCGACCATGATGAAGGTTTCCGACCCAATTATTTTTGGTCATGCACTTAAAACATATTTTTCAGATTTATTTGAGAAGTACCAAGCTACTTTTGAAGCGCTGGGAGTAAATGCCAATAATGGATTGGAAAGTCTTCTTGGCAAATTAGAGGAGTTACCATCAGATAAACGTAAAGAAATTGAAAACGCCATAAGTGAAGCGATAGCAAATGGTCCAGATCTGGCTATGGTGAATTCAGATAAAGGAATTACCAATCTTCATGTTCCCAGTGATATCATTATTGATGCTTCAATGCCAGCAATGATTAGGAACTCTGGCAAAATGTGGGACAAGCATGGAAAACTTCAAGATACCAAAGCCGTCATTCCAGATAGCAGTTATGCAGGTATCTATCAGGCCACAATAGATTTTTGTAAAGAACATGGAGCTTTTGACCCAACTACTATGGGTACGGTGCCCAATGTAGGTCTTATGGCTCAAAAAGCAGAAGAATATGGCTCACATGACAAGACGTTCGAAATCCAAAAAACAGGTACAGTTAGAGTTGTAAATTCATCTAATAATGAAACCTTGATTCAGCATAATGTTGAACAAGGAGATATTTGGAGAATGTGCCAAGTGAAAGATGCCCCGATACAAGATTGGGTAAAACTAGCCGTATCAAGGGCAAGGGCAACAAATGTCCCAGCTATATTTTGGTTAGACAAGAATAGGGCTCATGATGCTGAATTAATTACCAAAGTCAACGAATATCTTACACACCATGACACTCAAGGGCTAGATATACGGATTCTATCTCCAATAGAAGCTACACAATTTACCTTAGAGCGCATCAAAGCAGGAAAAGATACCATCTCGGTATCAGGAAATGTTTTGCGTGACTATCTTACGGATTTATTCCCAATTCTTGAGGTAGGCACCAGTGCCAAGATGTTGTCCATAGTTCCTTTAATGAATGGAGGCGGATTGTTTGAAACCGGTGCTGGTGGATCAGCGCCAAAACATGTGGAGCAGTTTTTGGAAGAAGGGCACTTAAGATGGGATTCCCTCGGTGAATTTTTAGCACTTGGAGTTTCTTTGGAACATTATGGAGAAAAGAATGAAAACAAAAAAGCCTTGGTCCTTGCTGAAGCTTTGGACAAAGCAACCGAAAAGTTCTTGGATAACAACAAATCCCCTTCAAGAAAAGTAAACGAATTGGATACACGTGGCAGTCATTTTTATTTGACATTGTATTGGGCAGAACATTTAGCAGCTCAGAATGAAAATGAAGAGTTAAAAGTTGTATTTACCAATATCTTTGAAGCCTTAAAATCAAATGAAAGCAAGATTGCTCAAGAATTGATAGATGCACAAGGTTCTGCTGTTACTATTGGCGGTTATTATTTACCAGATACCAATCTGGCCTCTAAAGCAATGCGTCCGAGCGAAACATTCAACAAAATCTTGAATACCATAGCATAATTTCAAGTTTTAGGATTAAGAAACTGTTAAACCGTATTATTTGAATTAATGATTGTCTATTTTAGACTTTCGTACTTCAATTAAAATAGCTTGAAACATTACATATACCTTATCCTCACCATTTTTCTATTTGTTGGTTGTGAGGAAGTAGTAGATATAGATTTACCAACTTCTGAACCTAAATTGGTCATAGATGCCCTAATAGGTTTTAATGAAAATAATGGCGACCCTTCAACCGTTGGTCAAATAAAACTAACCCTTACTGCACCTTTCCTTCAAGAAGAACTACCAGCCGCAGAAAATGCCTCTGTTGAGATTATTGATGAAGAAACAGGTCAATCATTTTCCTTATTGGAAAGTGACCCAGGTGTGTTTAGAACGGGTTTTCCTGATTTGGAATTTAATAGAGATTACACCCTTGTAGTAAATTATAGCGGAGAAACATTTACAGCAACTCAACAATTGAATAGATCTCCCATTATTGATGATGTTGAGCAAGGGGATGGTTTTTTGTTTGATGAAGAAGAAGAAACAGAAGTGATAATCAGGTTCACAGATATCCCTGACGAACGCAATTATTACTTGTTTTCTTTTGGTTTTGATAATTTCTTGGTTGTTGAAGATGAATTTTTTGAAGATAGTGATATAACATTTTCCTATTTCTATGAGGATGTTGAACCCGGTGATCTGCTTGCCATCACACTTTTTGGAATTGATAAGAATTTTGCAACATATGCAAATCTTGCACTGGCGCAATCGGGAGAAGATGGTGGCGGTCCTTTTGCAGTGCCTCCAGCTACGGTAAGAGGCAATATCGTCAATACAACAAACCCAAATGACTTTCCATTTGGCTATTTTGCTCTCAGTGAGTTTGACACCAAACTATTAACGGTAGAATGAAACAAAATAACAGGTCAATTAGTGTAGTCCCAAACAATATTTAAAAACGTAAAATGCCAAAAAGACATATTCTAGTTTTCTTTGCACTATTTATAATCTGTGGTTCTTTACAAGCACAAAAAAAATTCACCTTCAGCGGCACTATTTCCGAAGCCAGTAGTAACGAAACCCTAATTGGTGTCACCATTATATTTCCCGATTTAAAAACTGGTGTGACCACAAACGAATATGGTTTTTATTCCATAACCTTACCAGAAGGAGAATACAATATCATTGTAAGTTATTTGGGGTTTCAAGAAATTTCAGAATCCATAATATTAAATGCAAGTATCAAAAGAGATTTTAGTCTAACTGAAGAAATGGAACAGTTGGAAGAAGTAGTGATTACTGATAACGCAGAGAGACTGGATATCCGTAAACCTCAGATGAGCGTTAATACATTGGCTGTAAAGACAATAAAACAGATTCCAGTAGTATTGGGGGAGGCTGATGTAATAAAATCTTTGCTTTTGCTGCCCGGCGTATCCAATGCCGGCGAAGCATCATCAGGATTCAATGTGAGAGGTGGAGCGGCGGACCAAAACCTCATTTTATTGGATGAGGCCACGGTGTTTAACTCATCCCATTTGTTTGGGCTCTTTTCTGTTTTTAACCCTGATGCCATAAAAGATGTGAAATTATTCAAAGGTGGGATTCCTGCCAGGTATGGAGGAAGAGTATCATCCGTTTTGGAGATTTTTCAGAAAGAAGGAAATAGTAAGGAAGTAAAAGTAAATGGAGGAATTGGTGCAGTAGCCAGCAGATTATTGGTAGAAGGTCCAATTGTAAAAGATAAAACATCTTTTTTGGTAGGGGGAAGAGCATCCTACGCCCATCTGTTCTTACCACTATTCGATATAAACAACAAAGCATATTTCTATGACTTAAACACAAAGTTCAACCATAAAATAAATGACCGAAATAATATTTTCCTGTCGGGGTATTTTGGTCGTGACCTGTTCAGCATAAATGATAGCTTCGTAAATACCTATGGAAACGCAGTGGGGAATTTTAGATGGAACCATTTGTTTTCAGATAAACTTTTTTCAAATTTATCTGTTATCTATTCTGATTACTTCTATGGACTAGAACTCGATTTTGTTGGATTTGAATGGGACTCTGGTATTCAAAACTTCAACTTAAAATATGACTTGAAGCACTATCTAAACGACAAGTTTCAAGTAAACTACGGTGTAAACAATATTTACTACGTATTTAATCCTGGTAAAATTAAACCCAATAGAGAAGATTCAGGGATAGTTGAAGATCAGCTGACCAAAAAATATGCAAACGAAGCAGCCGCATATATTGATATAGAGCACAAAGTAACGGATAGACTTAGCTTAAATTACGGGCTAAGAGTCAGTCATTTTAATAGGCTTGGCCAAGACGAGTTTTTTGTATACCAAAATGACAACGCTGTTATTTTTGATTCTTCCCTATTAATCTATAGAGAAGGAACGCCCATTGACACTATTAGTGCTGACAGAAGCAGCAGTTTAGAGAAATTTACCAATTTAGAACCTAGAATATCACTTTCGTATAATTTTAATGGAAAAAGTTCAGTTAAAGCCAGCTATACCCGTCTTGCACAATATTTACACCTCCTTTCCAATACCAACTCCCCTACTCCTCTTGATGTATGGACTCCCAGTGGTCCATTTGTTGAACCTCAATTGCTCGATCAATATGCCGTTGGATACTTTCAAAATATAAAAGATGGTGAGTATTCTTTTGAAACCGAAGTATTTTATAAGGATATTCAAAATAGAATTGACTATATAGATGGAGCTGATCTAATTGCTAATAACGCTATTGAACAAGTGATTTTGAATGGCGAAGCACGCGCATATGGATTGGAACTTTTGCTTCGAAAAAATGAAGGTCGCTTTAAAGGTTGGCTGGCGTATACCTTATCAAAATCTGAGCAACGTACTCCAGGCAGAACTTCATCTCCAAACAATGGAATATCTCCTTTAGAAACTGGAATCAATAACGGAGAATGGTACAATACACCTTACGACAAAACTCATGATATTTCTTTGTTTGGCAGTTATGATTTGAATGAGAAATGGAATTTTAATGCAAATTTCATATTCCAAACGGGCCAGCCAACTAACTACCCAATTGGACAATTTGAATTTCAAGGGCTTACAATTCCTTTCTACGGCCCACGAAATGAAGAACGTCTCCCTGCTTATCACAGATTGGATATCTCGGCCACTTTAACTCCACGAAAAAATTCTAGAAAGAAAGTACAATCTGAATGGGTTTTTAGTATTTATAATGCTTACAACCGCATGAATGCCGCTTCTATAAACTTTAGTGAAAACGAAGATAATGGCAGAAATGAAGCAACACGAACGTCAATTTTTGGAATTATTCCAGCGGTAACCTATAATTTTAAATTTTAAAGTTGCTATCTTTTAATATCACAGAATTTGATACAATATCAAAATCATCAGTATTCCCACAACTCCTTGAAACAACGTTCCCAATGTATGTCCGCGTAATGCAGTTTTTACATTGATGTTTGAAAACTGTGATACAACCCAAAAATAGCTATCATTAATATGAGATACCGTCATTGCACCCGCTCCTATTGCCAGCACGGCAAAAGCTTTATCTGTAATTGAAAATAGTCCAAACGTTTCCAATAAGGGCGCTATTATGGCTGATGTGGTTATTATGGCAACGGTAGAAGAACCCTGAGCAGTTTTTAATACCATGGCAATGGTAAATGAGATTAGAAGACCTCCAATACCAGAACTGGATTCAAGATTGATTATGGATGCAATATCAATCGTGCGCAGTATGGCGCCGAAAGCACCCCCCGCTCCAGTTATTAAAACTATCAATCCGGCTTGTCTAAAAGCTTCAGTGACCCATCCTTCTTTTTGTTTGCTAGGTATTTTTCTTCCTAACATAAAAGCAAAAAATACGCCTACCATCAGAGCAATTATTGGGTTCCCTAAAAAATCAAAAACTTGAAATACAGTATTCTTCCCCAAAGGATATGTTGGATAATTAACTACTGATTTCATTGCAATTAAGCAAATAGGAGCCAAAAGTGGTAAAAAAGCCTGTATAGGTTTAATACCATAATCTTGGTCTTCTTCCTCTGGTATGTTTGTTTCCTCTTTTACTTCTTCTTTCAATGATTTTCCAATAAACCTGGCCCATACATAACCCGTTAAAGACACTGGGATGGATATTAACAACCCTAAGACCAAAACCATTCCTAAATCCGCTTCCAATATAGCTGCAGCAGCTAATGGCCCAGGAGTAGGAGGTACAAATACATGTGCAGCATAAAGCCCAGTGGCCAATGAAATGGCAAAAACCATAACAGGTATGCCTGTTTTCTTGCTAATGGCCTTGTTTAAGGAAGAGAGAATAATAAATCCTGAATCACAAAAAACTGGAATAGAAACAATATAACCTGCAAGATTCATTGCCAGAGGAGAGTGTTTTAGTCCAACTAATTTTAATACAGCGTTTGCAAGTACTTTGGTACTTCCAGTCTTTTCCAGATAAATACCTATCACTGTTCCAAAAGCAATAACAAGCCCAATTCCTGAAAGGGTTTTTCCAAAACCGTCTCCTATGGTTGCCATAATATCCTTTGGAGAAAGTCCAAGAAGAAATCCAGTAGCAATGGCAGCCATGGTCAATGAAAAAATGGGGTGCATCTTAAATTTAACAGTAGCAATGATGATGAACAATACAACTACAACAAGCACCAATAATTCCATTCGTATTTTTTTAAAGGACAGCAATTAAATATACTGTAATATTCCTACTTTAGTATATTATGAGAACGGATAAAGATCTTTTGGTAAAAGGACTCAAATATGTTGGATTTACAGTGGGGTTAATGTTCTTAGCGCCTTTAGTTATCTATCAAGCTTTTAAGAACCAAGAACATGTTGCCTATATCCCAGTTTTAATTGTAGGTTTAGTATTGGCCATAACAGCAATTGGCTTCGGTTTTTATACCATTAAGACTTTTATGGAAGCACTTTTTGGAAAGAAATCTAAGGACTAGTTCTTTTTGGTTGGATTATTCTTCCACTTATTGCTCAGCTGCGCATAGTCATAGTCCAAAACAGATTCTTGACGTTCTAGTTTGTTAGCTGCAAAAGCACGTTGCAAAATATCTTCAATGAGATAATCTTCATGCATTCTCTCTGGGTGAAACTCTTCTTTTATACTGATTTTAAAAGCCTTGGCAGTAGTATTGTACCAAAACGCACGCCAGCCATTCCTAAGCTCCTTGACCAAGTTGAAGGCCGTTTTACCCGTTTGACGATAAATCAACTTAATCAGAATCTGTCCTTCAGTTCTGGTCAACTTTTTAAGCTTGTCTGAAAACTCGCCTTCAATATATTTCTGAACTTCCTTAGTGTATTTCTTTTTGTGTCTTTTCCTTTTGATTTTAGTCAAGCTATCATTGAGTTCAACTAGGCGTTCCGCCGCAAGTTTAGCATATGGATATACTTTTAAAGTTTTTCTACGGAGAATATAGTATCTAAGTTTTTCTTTTCTATCAGCAAATTCCAGTCTACCAAAAATAAAGACCTCATCAAGCTCAATGGAACTATAGAGAATAGAATCACCTTCAAACCTAACATAGTAGTCTGCAATCGAATCTTTAGCAACTTCTTGGGAAAAGCTTGAACCAGAGATCAATAAAAAAACGATAACCAAGTTGTAACGAAACATTAGAACCATTTAACATAAGTCCTGCCAAAATTAAGGATAAACCTAGGATTTGGCTATTAAATAAAAGTGAATATTGTTATGTTTGTGGACTAAAATATATACATGGCAGCTTCAAAAATCATTACAGCTAAGTCTCTTAAATTCTTTGAAAAATATCTAAATAATGCCTCTCCAACGGGTTACGAGTGGGAAGGGCAAAAAATTTGGATGGATTATTTGAAGCCTTATGTAGATGATTTTATTACCGACACTTACGGCACAGCTGTTGGAGTTATAAACCCTGATGCGAAGTTTAAAGTTGTAATTGAGGGACATTCTGATGAAATTTCTTGGTATGTAAATTACATCACGGATAATGGTTTGCTGTACGTTATAAGAAATGGAGGTAGTGACCATCAAATTGCACCTTCCAAATGGGTAAATATCCATACCAAAAACGGTATAGTAAAAGGTGTTTTTGGTTGGCCTGCCATCCATACAAGAAATAGAAGTAAAGAAGAACCGCCAAAACTAGATAACATCTTTATTGACATAGGTGCCAAGGACAAGGAAGAGGTTGAAAAAATGGGTGTACACGTAGGTTGTGTAATCACTTATCCAGATGAATTCCAGGTTTTGAACAAAAACAAATTTGTTTGTCGTGCTATAGATAACCGTGCTGGAGGTTTTATGATTGCTGAAGTAGCACGTTTACTTCATGAAAACAAGGATACATTACCCTTTGGGCTATACATTACCAACTCAGTACAAGAGGAGATTGGATTGCGTGGTGCAGAAATGATCACGCAGACCATAAAACCCAATATTGCAATTGTTACCGATGTTTGTCATGACACCACTACCCCAATGATTGATAAAAAGAAGGAAGGTGAGACAGCTATGGGTTCAGGACCAGTAATTTCTTATGCACCGGCGGTACAAAACAAACTCAGAGAACGCATCATTGAGACTGCTGAAGCTAAAAAAATACCTTTTCAACGTCTGGCGTCTTCTCGCTACACCGGAACGGACACGGACGCCTTTGCCTACAGCAATGGAGGTGTAGCTTCTGCTTTAATTTCACTTCCGCTTAGATATATGCATACCACAGTTGAAACGGTGCACAAAGATGACGTAGAGAACGTTATCCGATTGATATATGAAACGCTATTGACCATAAAAGACGGGGAAAGCTTTAGTTATTTTGATTAGAGGGTAACTGCCTGTTTTCAGATGTCATCTTGAGTCTGTAGGTTTGTCACCCTGAGCTTGTCGAAGGGCGAGAACCTTTTTAATTTAATTACTGAAGCTCATCTCGACTGCGCACGATATGATAAAATAGTCCTTAATTGTTATGGATGAACTTGTAGACATTCTAGATACAAATGGAAACTATACAGGTCAAACTTGCTTAAAATCTGAAGCACACTTAAAAGGGCTATTCCATCCAACCGTACATATCTGGTTTTATACTTTGGATGGGAAAATTCTATTCCAAAAACGGGGAAAGGACAAAAAAACATTTCCATTGCTTTGGGATGTTTCGGTAGCTGGTCATATTGGAGCTGGAGAAAATACTATCGAAGCAGCGATACGGGAGGTTGAGGAGGAAATAGGTTTACAAATTTCGCCTGCTGATTTATATAAAATTGGAATTTTTAAATCTATGCAAAAACATTCCCATGTCCTTATGGATAATGAATTCCATCACACTTTTTTGTGTGAACTAAAAATTCCCATTTCAAATCTAAACAAACAAGAAAGTGAGGTCGAAGATTTAGCCCTGTTTCAACTAGCTGATTTTAAATCAAAAGTAAATCATAAGGATTTAGATGGGTTTGTGCCCCATTCCACCTCATACTATAAAAAGATTATTGGTGAGATTGAGAAAATAACAACCCTATAAGCTGTCAGGTCGAGCGGAGTCGAGACCTATTTAGAACATACTTCTCGACTACGCTCGAAGTGACAATACAAAAGCTTCAGGTTTATTTAGTGAATAGGTCTCTTGCTGTCCCGTATCCATGTTTTTTACCACAAACTCCTGATTTGAAAGTTCTTGCTCCCCAATCAATACTACATAAGGTACTTTACGGTTGTTGGCATACTTCATCTGTTTTTGCATTTTGGTCGATGTGGGGTACACTTCAGCCTTAATACCTTTTTCCCTGAGTTTCCCTACCAGTTTTAAAGAAGCCAAACCCTCTTTCTCTCCAAAATTGATGCATAGCACATCAATGGACTGGTCTAAATGTTCCGGGAAAAGTCCTAATTCTTCCAAAACCAAGTAAATCCTGTCCAATCCAAAGGAAATACCGATTCCGCTGACATCTTTTAGGCCAAAAATACCTGTAAGATCATCGTAACGGCCACCTCCACCAATAGAGCCCATATGTACTCCTTCTGGCGCACTTACTTCAAAAATTGCTCCTGTGTAATAGTTAAGCCCACGTGCCAAGGTAACATCAACTTGCAGGTTCGCAGTCTTTAAACCAATTTCTTCAACCGTATGGATAATTTCCTCCAATTCAGACACGCCGTGCATTCCAATTTCAGATTCCGTCAATAGCAATTTTAGTTTCGCCAATTGTTCTAAACTGGAACCCGACATGGCAAACAACGGAGCTGCCTTTGCTATAGCTACTTCTGAAATTCCCTTGGCTTGCATTTCTCCTTTAACCTTCTCCTCTCCTATCTTATCTAATTTATCAAGAGCCACAGTAAAGTCAACCAACAAGTGTTTTGCTCCAATGACTTCGGCAATTCCTGATAATATTTTTCTATTGTTTAGTTTGATGGTGCTTCCCTCCAGTTTCAAATCTGTAAAAACGGCATCATACAATTGTACCAATTCTACCTCTTGCAATAAAGAATTTGACCCTACCACATCGGCATCACATTGATAGAACTCTCTAAAGCGTCCTTTTTGTGGACGGTCTGCTCGCCAAACAGGCTGGATTTGATAGCGCTTAAAAGGAAAATCCAATTCATTTTGGTGCATGACCACATAACGTGCAAAAGGGACCGTAAGGTCGTATCTGAGTGCTTTTTCTGAAATTTTTGGAAGTAAAGAGGATGAGTTTTTTGAGCTATACGTGACATCATCCACTTTTGAAATGAAATCTCCAGAGTTTAGAATTTTAAAAATCAGTCGGTCACCTTCTTCACCGTATTTGCCCATCAAGGTGTCAGAATTTTCAAAAGAGGGGGTCTCTATGGGTTGAAAGCCATAAATCTCAAAATGTTTTTTGATGGTTTGGATAATGTAATTGCGCCTAGCAACTTCTGTTGGTGAAAAATCGCGGGTTCCCTTTGGTATGGATGGTTTTTTTGCCATGTATTAAAATTCTCGTGCAAATATAGTGGGTTTGCCAAATTTATGGAGTGAATTAGAAAGGGTAAAGTTGTATTTAAATCCATTCATAGTTAGATCCAACGGTTAAAAGCAATGTATAGCAGATAATAATCTCTATTGAATTAATTAAAAGGTTAAATGTTAACAAGAAAAAACCTTTCAATTATAAATCCGTTAGAACATATAGCGAAGTGGTCAATTCAAAAGAACCATACGTCAATTATGTCTCTTTTATCGTACACTGCTCCAATACATTTGTGCCAATCAGTAAATAAAAAATTTAACAAAAAAATTTAACTTATGAAATTACAACGAATTTTTATGCTGGGCCTGATAGCAACTTCCATGGCCCTAATTACTTCTTGCTCAGATGGAGAAGATGGAACAGATGGTATAGATGGTGCCACAGGACCTGCCGGGGCTGCCGGAACAAATGGTATTGATGGTACTGATGGTACTGATGGTACTGATGGTACTGATGGTACTGATGGTACCAACGGAGTTGATGGCAATGCTAATGTTAGACGACTTATCATCGACACTTCTTTGGAACCGGGGAATGGTGCAAATCCGGTAGTTTTTAATGCTCAGTTTTCCTCTTTACTGGCAGAACTGACCCCAGAGGTTTTGGATACCCATGCTATTTTAACCTATGCAAAAACGGCGAGCGATTTATACATTCCAATACCAGGGCCTTATACCGATGGAGCCTTTCTGTACAGTTTTGGAGTTGCTTTTAGCGATGCAAGAGCTACGTTTTTCGAATACAATGGAGTTGGTTGGACAGATGATTTTGCCGAGATTCACCTTGTGCTTATTGAACAGTCCAGTTCTGTAGGCGATGGCGGCGGCGGTCAACAAGTTAAAGCTCCAGTAGATGCATTAGCATCTCTTAAAGCAGCTAATGTTGACGTTAGTAACTACCATGAAGTGGTGAAGTACTTTGACATAGACTAATCAAGAAATTGGCATATATTGCTGATATGATGATTATTCATCAAATTAGGGTCTCTTAATAGGAGACCCTTTTTTATATTTTTGGAAGTAGTGCTTTAGCAATTATTCCATTATCTGGTCAAACCATTTATATAAGTCCCCCTTGGTAATTGCGGCTCCTTGCTGAATTAGATTAAACTTATCTAGGTTTTTATCATCAGAATAGGCCTTGGAGGCTGTTAAATACTCCACAAAGTCGGACTGAAAATTGCGTTTGAACCAATTAAATCCTATTTCTGTACGCAGATCGATTTCTGGGTTCATCACCTTTACGGAAAGTAGTTTCATTTCTTTTTCTGTTAAGTGAAACAAATGCATCTGCAGTTCAGAAATATTTTCCAGATATTCTACCTTAGATAATACTCCTTCCCAAATTAAGTCGCTGAATACATCCAACTCATCTTCTGCAACTTCTGGCTTTTCCTTTTTCATCGTTGTCCATTCTTCACCAGTGATGGATTGTGTTGCTAAAAAATTTATGAACTCTGGGTGCAATTCTTCCAATTGCTGCTGTGTCAATCGTGCATATTTCATCTGGTAATGTCTATTTTCGCTGTCAGATGTAATTCGCTCAAAAACTTTTGAGAAAAATCAAAAATCCAATCGGCTCATTTAATTCGGCAAAAATAAAAAAAGGCCACGCTTTCGCGTAGCCTTTTATACTATAAATTATTTCTTTTTTAATTGAAAATATACCTTACCCCTACTTGAGCTCTCCATCTAGAGATTTCAGCTGTATTAGCAGCAAAAGTACTCGTTAGATTAGGGTCAAAAGTATATGTTGGCGTGTTGGTATCATCCACAGAAACTCCCAATAGTTGATTAAAGGTTGGAATTTCCACAACGCCCCAATTAGAATTGATAAGGTTGCCCAGGTTTAAAATATCCAAACTCAATTGAAATTTGTTTTTATCAGTCAACTTAATGTCTTGCAAAATCTTAACATCCCAAGTGCTTCTCCACGGCGCCAAGGCAGCATAACGTTCTGCATACTCCCCACGATTATCACTTAAATAATCATCTTGTTGAATAAATGTTTCAAAAGCCTGAGCTTGCGCAGGATCACTAAAATTCATCTGGCCAATTTCTGAAGCTGTAGGAATGTAAAGTAAATCATTTTGGAATCCATCACCGTTTCCTCCAATATCATCTCCATTTATATTTCCTCCATACACATAATTGTAACGACCTCCTTTTGCATATTCAAAAAAGGTGGATATTGTTGTTCCCGTTTTGAATGACTTGGAGATAACTCCAATAAACCTGTGCTTATCTCCATATCTAGCATTAGACAAGACCGCTGTATTGGAATTACCCACTATTGCATTACCATTATAAGCATCACTGGTAATTTCGGCATCTATTGAGTTTACACTCTTGGCATCTAAAAAGCTGTAGCCTAATTGCGCATATAAACCATCATCCCAAGTTTTCTGAACTTTTCCTGCAATATTCCAAATGCGTCCATTCTCATCTGAGTTTGTAAATACATAGGCAGAGTTAGGTGACTTGTCAGCATCTGTGTAAAAAGCTCTTTGGTCAAATGTGGTATTAAGCGTGCTGGATGGGGCGGCTAATCCCCAATTTTGCACATGTATACCATTAATATCTTTTGTATAAGATACATCTAGTGTGGCTACAATACCATTCTCAAAACGTTTGTCAGCGCCAATATTAGTTCTCCATACCTGTGGAAACTTAAAGTCAGGATCTACAACTGTGTAGAAAAAGAAATTTGGATTAGCTACTTGGTTCCCTAACCAAACGAATGGAAAACGACCAGTAAACACTCCTGAACCACCCCTTACTTGCAAAGAAGCATCTCCATTAACATCCCAATTGAATCCAACCCTTGGAGATATTAACCAATCGTTTGAAGGTAGTTGGGTAGAATCGAAAAATGCAGTTTCTCCAGTTGATGGATCTGTGTATTCAGTTGTTGGGCTATAACAACAGTTACGATCAATAACATCTTGTGCTTTTTCCGATGTATCAAAAAACAATGGCTTATCAAAACGAATTCCATACGTCAACTTAAAATTATCGGTAATGTCCCATTGATCTTGAGCATAAAATGAAAGCTGACCCACATTGGTCTCTGCCAAGGCCCAACCTCCTGCTACACCAGGTCCATTTCTATTAAATTCTGCATTTGCAGCAATGGCAGAATCAAATGCCGCTTGTAACTGTCCAGAGCTTGCGAAATCGGGAAAATCGGTAATAGTTCCCGTTGGGAAAAACACTCCCTGCGCTCCATAAACTCCTAAGTTAAAAGAGTTATCAAATTGGAATTTTTCAAAAGAAAAACCAACGGTATAGGTATGGTCTCCTTTAAAAAAGTTTAGATTGTCAGTAATCTGGAATACCTTTTGATCCAATCTATTGTTAATGGAAAAAGGCTCATGTCCGGCAATAATATAGCTTGAAGTTCCAGCTGCATCCAGAATTGTGATACTTGGTGCTGGCGTAGAAAATGGATTTCTAAAGTCATCAAAATGCGTATATCCTATTTGAAGTTTATTTGTAGCATTATTGGATAGGGTAGAGTTTAATTCTATTTGAACGGACTGAATTCTATTGTTGATTTCATATCCTGCATTTTCAAATTGTAAGGTTGCCAAATCTGGTCCCCGAAATTGAATGGCATTTCTATTTGCTGGCTTTCCTTTTGATGCATCCAAGAAATTATAGATAATCGCCAAACGGTTATTATCATTAATGTTCCAATCCAGTTTTAAAATACCTTTTGTTGATTCTTGGTCAAAGTTGAATCCTGTAATTCTTCCCGGATCATAGAAAATATCATTGCCTTGTCCGTCTTGGCCTACAACAACTTGCCTTAGCAATCCATCAACCAAATCAAAATCTGATTGTGATACTCTTGACTCATTAGCAGCTCCAGTGCCCGTGTTAGGAACAAAACCATCTGTTCCTAAAGAGGTAAGGTCATCTTTTTCAAAATTCATGAAAAAGAAAAGTTTGTTTTTAACTATTGGACCGCCAATACTAAATCCGTACTGCTTTTGTTCCAAACCGGTTTTAAAGACATCGTCACCATTTATCTTACCTCCCGTTAAATCATCATTTCTAAAGAAACCATAAACAGTTCCATAAAACTCATTAGTACCACTTTTAGTAACTGCATTTACTGAAGCCCCTGTAAACCCAGATTGAGTAACATCATAAGGAGCTGTACTTACTTGTATTTGGTCAATTGCATCAATAGAAATAGGGGTTGCATTGGTTTGACCCCCCGGTTGTGCTGCATCTAACCCAAAAGGGTTATTAAAGATGGCGCCATCTAATGAAAAGTTATTGAATTGATCATTTCTACCTCCAAAAGATCCTCCGCTTGCCGTTGGTTCCAATCTTGTAAAATCATTCGTAGACCTTGAAATCGTTGGTAATCTTGTCAACTCCCGTCGCCCAACACTTGTTTCGGCCCCTGTTCTATCACTACCAAAAGTTCCTGTTTGGTCAGATACTACTATTACTTCATCTAAAGCTTGGCTATCTGAAACCAATGCAGTGTTGTAATTAAATGTCTTACCTAATGAAAGAAATACATCATTTCTAACACTATTTTTAAATCCGACGTATGAGATGGTCACCTCATACGGTCCTCCAACTCTAAGGTTAAGTAGGTTAAATCTACCTTCCTCGTTAGTAATAGCTCCGTAACGCGTACCTGTAGGTGTATGAACAGCTACAATGTTAGCCCCTAATAATGGTGCTTGTTGATCATCAACAACAGTACCTCTGATGTTTGATGTAGTGACTTGGGAAAAGGCTGAAGTGAATACCATGAAAAATAGTATTCCAAGAGGTAAAATTTTCTTCATAATGAGTGAGTTAGTTTTTTGAGTATCTACAAACATAGGACAAAAAAAAGAGCTATGCACGCATAGCTCTTAACAAGTTATTAACCGAAACTTAGTATTTACTTAGCTTCAGCGATTACTTCAAAGGGAAAATCAACAATCACTTCTCTATGAAGTCTGATTTGAGCATCATATGGCCCAACTCTTTTTACTGTTCCTCCTTGGATGTTTATAAACTTTCTATCTATTTGATGACCTGCCTTATCTAAAGCAGCGGCCAAATCAATATTGTTAACAGAACCGAACAATTTGTCACCAGCTCCTACCTTTGCAGGAATTCTGATTTCTAATTGTTTTAGAGCTTCTGCCTTCTTATTGGCTTCATCAATAACTTTCTTTTCTTTGTGTGCTCTCTGCTTTAGATTTTCTGCTAAAACCTTTTTTGCAGATGGTGTGGCCAAAGCAGCCAAACCTTTGGGAATAAGGTAGTTTCTTCCGTAACCGTTTTTTACTGTTACGACATCGTCCTTAAAACCCAAATCCTGTATATCTTCTCTTAGAATAAGTTCCATTCTTCAGTATTTTTTATTTCAACATATCGCCAACATACGGCATTAAAGCTAAATGGCGTGCACGCTTAACAGCCTGCGCCACCTTTCTTTGGTACTTTAAAGATGTACCTGTAAGTCTTCTAGGAAGCAATTTACCTTGCTCATTTACCAACTTCATTAAAAAGTCTGGATCCTTATAATCAATGTATTTAATACCTGATTTTTTAAACCTACAATACTTCTTTTGCTTATTGGTCTCAATGTTCAATGGGGTCAAATACCTGATTTCCCCATCTTTTTTTGATTTTGCTTGTTGTTCTATCGATGCCATAACCCTATGCCTTTGCTTTTAATTTAGTTCTTCTTCTTTCTGCCCAAGAAATAGCGTGCTTGTCTAACTTAACCGTTAGAAAACGCATAATGCGCTCATCTCTTCTAAATTCTAGCTCGTAAGGAGAAATTACTTCACCAGGAACGGTGAATTCAAATAAGTGGTAAAAACCACTTTTCTTGTGTTGAATGGGATAGGCTAATTTTTTAAGTCCCCAGTTTTCTTTGGAGACCATTTTGCCACCATTCTTAATTAAGAAATCTTCAAATTTCTTAACTGTTTCCTCTATCTGTGTTTCAGACAGAACGGGATTTAAAATGAAAACAGTTTCGTAATGGTTCATATATTATGTTTTTAAAGGAGCGCAAAATTAGTAATAATTACTTCTTCCCGCAAGAAAAGCATAAAATCTTCGTTTAAACATTAATAGTTATTAACATAAATGAACCAAGCAAACCTACATGACGTATATGGTAATATACACAACAAAATAGACCATGTTTACATCTTTTGTTGCCGTTAAACGCCTTTTTTATGTAATTTGCCGATGATTTAAAACCCTACAAATCACCCCATTCTATGAAATTAAAAAGTATAATTGTAGACGACTCCTCAATGCAACGGATGGCTGTTGCCAAATTAGTCAACAATCACCCTCATCTTGCTCTTGTAGCCGAATATAGTAATGCTATTGAAGCTAAGAACGGTCTTAAGAACCATGACATCGATTTAATCTTTCTAGATGTTGAGATGCCAATCATTAGTGGTTTTGACCTATTAGAGGCATTGGAGAACCCTCCTCAGGTTATTCTGATTACTGGAAAGCCAGACTATGCATTGAAGGCTTTTGATTACGATGTAACCGATTACCTTCACAAACCTATTACATTGGCACGATTTGAGTCTTCTGTAAAAAGAGCTGTTGCCAAGTACGAGCAAATAAATAGGGTTGATGAAGATGAAGAACATATTTTTGTAAAAAGTAACCTTAAAAAACGTAAGGTTATTTTAAACGACATTAAATGGATCGAAGCATTGGGAGATTATATTAAATTGGTTACAGATGAAGCCAATATTGTAATTCTTTCCACTATGAAATCTTTTGAGCAGCAATTACCTGCAGAAAAGTTTCTAAGAATCCATAAATCCTACATAGTGAATCTGGAAAAGATTGAAAAATTCAACAGTAAGAATGTTGAAGTTGGGGGCAGACAGATTCCTTTAAGTAGAAATAAAAAGACAGAATTAGCAGAAGCACTCGCTAACGTATAATTATATGTGGTCCACGTTGTAGACCAGTCTTACACTTTTATACTTTGAAATAGCATTAAAAGATTTTTCAATTCTTTTAATGCTATTTTTTGTTTGTGAAATTGATTGGGCTCTAGATGTCTTAATAAGAATGTTTTTTAAGTAATCTCTACGTATTCTAGCCACGGGTGGATATTCCGGACCCAAAATTTGTTGCCCCAATACATTCTGCAATGAACTGGCAAACCATTGCGAGGCCTCATTCAATTTGTTGTAATCTTTATCTTTTAGCGTTAGTTTAATAATCCGAACCAAAGGCGGGTACTTGAATTGCTCCCTTTCATAAAACTGTTCCTCAAACATTTTATCATAATTGTTTGTAGTAACCTGCTGCAATATTTGATGGTAAGGATTATAGGTCTGTATCAACACTTTTCCTCTTTTCTTTGTTCTCCCTGCCCTACCCGCAACTTGGGTCAACATTTGAAAACTCCTTTCATGAGCTCGATAGTCAGGAAAATTTAACAATGAGTCTGCATTCATAATGCCTACCAAACTTACATTTCTAAAATCCAGCCCCTTTGTAACCATCTGTGTCCCCACAAGAATATCCATCTCCTGTTGTTCAAAAGCTGTTATTATTTTTTCATATGCATATTTTCCGCGAGTGGTATCCAAATCCATTCTGCCCACATTTGATTCTGGAAAAAGTAGCTTCAATTCTTCTTGAATTTGCTCTGTACCAAAACCTTTTTTATCCAAAGTGGGGCTTCCGCAAGCCAAACAACCTTGCTGCAAGGCCATATGGTACCCGCAATAATGACAACGCAATTGATTTCTATGCTGGTGATACGTAAGACTTACATCACAATTTGGGCATTGGGTAACATTGCCGCAAGTGGTGCATTCAACAATCGGGGCAAAACCTCTCCTATTCTGAAATAGGATTACCTGCTCTCCTTCTTCCAAGGCCTCAGCAACTGCATTGAACAAGGTTTCCGAAAAATGACCTTTCATACGTTTTTTTCGGGTTGCTTCCTTAATGTCAACCAATGTAATATCTGGCATTAAGACATCCCCATACCTATACTGAATACTGGCATATCCGTATTTTCCTTTTTTAGCATTATCCATGCTTTCTATGCTAGGGGTTGCAGAACCTAAAACACAATGTGCTCCATGAAGAGATGTTAAAACAATTGCAGCGTCACGGGCATGATACCTGGGAGCGGGGTCAAATTGTTTAAAAGAATTCTCATGTTCCTCATCCACAACCACCAACCCCAAGTTCGAAAATGGTAAAAACAGGGATGACCTCGCCCCTATTACAATTTGTGCTTTATCAGAATTGTCCTTTACATTGTTCCATACCTCAACACGCTCATGAATGCTGTATTTTGAATGATACACAGAAACTTTATTTCCAAAGTAGGAACGCAATCTTCCTATTAATTGGGAGGTCAAGGCTATTTCGGGCAGTAAATACAGCGCTTGCTTACCTTGTTCAAGGGATTGCTCTATTAGTTTGATGTAAACTTCCGTCTTTCCTGAAGAGGTAACACCATGTAGCAAAGCAACCTTATTCTCACTAAAACTTTTGTTGATAGCTTCTAAAGCTTTTGTTTGATATGGATTTAAAGAAATTGTCTCTACTGTCTTAGATTCTTCACCAAATTGAACCCTGTCCGTTCTAATATGGTATTCTTCAAGAACTGATTTATCAATGAGCGCTTTAATGATAGCTCTAGAACTGCCACTTTCTTTTTCTAAATCAGCAATGGGTATTGGCTTTTTACTTTTTGCCTGCAACTGAAAAAGCGATAGAACTACTTGACTCTGCTTTGGCGCTCTTGATAGGTTGCGTAAAAGTTCTTCAAGTTTTGTTTCATCATGGTATTCTTCTCCAAGCTTTACATACCTAACCAACTTGGGCACGTATTGTTCGTAAAGCTCTTCTTTTTGCAAAACCACCCCTTTTTGAACTAATCTATTTACAAGGGGCAATACGTTCTTTTTATCAACTATACCGCTTATCTCTCCAATTTTTAAAGCAGTTTGATGTTGCAGCGCTTCATAAACCAAGAATTCATCATCCTTCAACCCTAATTCATCTACCAATGCGTTTTTATTTAGCAATACCAAAGTTTCACTTTCCAGTAAAAATGCACTTGGCAGAGCACTGCGAACTACTTCTCCAAGAGTACACATATAGTATTGTGCAATCCATTCCCAATGCTTTAGTTGGAATTTATTTACCAAAGGTTGTTCATCCAGAATCTGGTAGATTTCCTTAGCATCATAAGCCAAAGGGGCATTGCTGTGAATATTATAAGCTAGGGCAGTGTATATTTTTGATTTACCAAAGGGAACGGCAACCCGCATGCCGGGCTTTAAAAAATCAGCTTCCTGTTCAGAAATACTATATGTAAAAAGTCTTTCTAAAGGTATTGGCAGGACAACATCTAAAAAATAGGGCATACAATTGATCTTCTATTCTTCCACTAGTCTATGCCAGGTTTGGGTTCTGTATAAAAAAGCTAAATATCCCCTCACCTTCAATCTATTTGTATCTTTGGGGTCTAACCAAACCCTGCCTCTAAAGGTCATTGCTTGTTCTGGGTCAAAAAGTTTGTTACCTCTATACTCCCCTTTGTTGTTTCTTTTAAAATCGTACATGATTTTCATGCCATTAACGGGCTTATCTTTTAATTCTCCTTTACATTTAACACAGCGTGCATTTTCTTTCCCTTTTTCAACAACTTTAAGAACTTTAGCTTGTAATAGTCCATTTTCTTCATAAACCTCAACAATTGCTTTGGTAATTCCATTGCGATCATCAATAGTCCTCCATTTCCCAAATACAGTTTGAGACCATGAGGCTTGAACTATCAGCAAACAAATAAGCACTGCGCATTTATTAAGCCTTAAGCTGTTTTTCATGTTTTTTCTTTAAAGAATTAAGTGTTGCGTTCAATTCAAACCCAAGCAACAAAATATTAGAATTTAACCAAATAAACACCATTAAAATCAATAGTCCTCCCAACGCTCCATAAAACTCGTTATATCTGGCGAACTTTTCTACATACACCCCAAAAAGATAGGAAGTCAGTACAAATAATAAAGTAGTCATAAGTGCTCCTGCCGAAAAGAATTTTGCCTTTCTTCCTTCTGCCGTACCAAAGTAATAGAGAATGGCCGTTGTAAGATAGGAAAGCAGCATAAAGAACAAAATTTTGGTCACCTGAATTCCTATCGTGTCACTTTTTTCAATATCATATCCAAGTTTCTTTCCTAAATACTCGCTAGTATATTCCACTATATAAAACTCGAAATACACAAATGTCACCGCTCCGATGACCAGTAAAATGGAAAGAATTAATCCAACCATAAAAGCATACAAATATTGTCTGAAAAAGTTTCTGGTAAGCTCTACATGATAAGAATTCTCAAAGCCCCCAAAAATTGCATTTACCCCATTGGCAACCAAAAAAATAGAAATCAAAAAGGTAGAAGATAACAATCCTCCACGTTTTTGGTCTTTTATTTGTTGATAAATATCCCCAAAGTAATCACTTGTTGCAGATGGCAAAAAAGACTCTAAAAAGAGTAAAAATTGTGCATCAAAATTTTCATTGCCAACACTTGCATAAGGTATAATAAAAGGTAAAAGTGTAACCAAGAATATCAGTAATGGAAAAAGGGCCATAAAAAGACTAAATGCAATAGAACTAGCTCTCGAGGATAACGTGCCTCTTACAATTCCTACCACATACATTTCCATCAAATCGTAAAAAGAAAGCCCTTCAAATGCCTTTAATTTTATGTTTTTCAACAACCGAACCAGCCAATTAATAATTGGAATCTTTTCTAACCGTTCTTCTATAGCTGTCGACATTAAACTGCTTTTAGGCTTAAATCCATATTGTGGACGGAATGCGTCAATGCTCCCGAAGAAATATAATCCACACCGCATTCAGCGTAATGTCTTATTGTATTTTCATTTATTCCTCCTGAAGATTCCGTAAGACAACGGTCTCCGATTAGTGCTACCGCTTTCTTGGTATCCTCATAATCAAAATTATCCAATAGAATTCTATAGACTCCTTCAGATTGAAGTATTTCTTCGACTTCCTCCAAATTTCTTGCCTCCACAATAATTTTCAAGTCTCTGTTGGTATCCAATAAGTATTGTCGTGTCTTTTGTATAGCCTGTGTTATTCCTCCCGCAAAATCTATATGGTTATCCTTAAGCATAATCATATCATATAAAGCAAACCTATGATTCTCCCCTCCTCCAATCTTAACAGCCCATTTCTCAAGGGCCCTAATCCCAGGAGTAGTTTTTCTAGTATCCAAAATTTTAGTGCTTGTTCCATCTAGAAGTTGAACGTAGCTCTTGGTTTTTGTAGCAATGGCACTCATGCGTTGCATGGCATTCAACACTAATCTTTCTGCCTTAAGAATACTCTGGGAACTCCCTGAAACGTAAAAAGCAATGTCTCCATACTTTACGGGGGTACCGTCTGCAATACGTGTTTCAATTTTTAAATTGGGGTCTACGTATTCAAACACTTGTTTCGCAAACTCAATACCTCCAATGATGCCTTCATCCTTGACCAATAATTTGGCTTTCCCTGTTCCGGAATCGGGAATACAAGCCAGCGAACTATGATCACCATCGCCAACATCTTCACGAATGGCATTTGTTATAATAAGTGCTATTTCTTTTTGGAATTGATCCTGGGTAATCATTACTGCTGGGGTTTTAACGAAAATAATAAAAACATCAGTCTGTCTATTGTCCGTTGCTATTGTTTAATTTGAAAAAATTAATTTTGACAATGCAAATTACGTTAATTGCCATTGGCAAAACAGATAGCTCCGAACTCTCCAAACTTATAGCTATTTATGAGAAGCGACTAAAACATTATGTAAAATTTCAGTTTTTGGTAATTCCTGATATCAAAAACAGTAAAAACCTTTCTGAGGTTTTACAAAAAGAAAAAGAAGGCGCTTTGATTCTTAATCATTTACAACCTGCTGATACACTGGCCATTTTAGATGAAAAGGGAAAGCAATTTACATCTGTGGAGTTTTCTCAGTTTCTACAGAAAAAAATGAACAGCGGACTAAAAAATCTCGTTTTGGTAATTGGAGGCCCCTATGGTTTTAGCGATGCCATATACCAAAGAAGCAATGAAAAAATAAGTTTATCCAAGATGACGTTTTCTCATCAAATGGTACGTTTGTTTTTAATAGAACAGCTCTATAGGGGCTTTACTATTTTACGGAATGAACCTTATCATCATCAATAAGTGTTTTCTCTGTCCCCATTAGTTTATACTTTTCCAAAAAGCCTTCTACTTTCCTAATCATTAAATCATGCGGTTTAGGGTCTTCTACGGTTTCTTCCAACGATTTAATCATGTTTTGGGAAACCTTTTTTAGGTGGTTTAATTCTTGTTCAATAAATCCGTAAATCTCTCTCTGTCTTTCTGGTTTTTTTTCCACTTTTAAAACATATTGAAGGTCTGCAATGTTCTTCATATGGGAATTAAACACATGGGATTGATGCCAAGCTATTTCTGAAAGTTTTTTCTTTTGGTCAAGTATTCTATTAATGATAGGATTTACAATAAAAAATATCTCAAAAAGTATAATGACAATAGAAAATATGGCAAGCTCTAGTTCTATAATCATCATGGTGCGAATGTCTTTTTCTGCTTTTTTCTGGAACTGATTCACAATTCCATCCATTATAAACAAAAACCGATCTACTCGATATCTAACATCATTAAAGGAAACATTTTTAAAGTTTTGGAAATCCTTTAGTTCACTATACAACCATTCCAAATGGGGTTCCAACCTTCTAAATTCCTTAAGGATTTCCGGGTCATTTAAAGTTTCTAATTTCAAACCCACGTTTCCTTCTTGAAGAAACCCATTCATTTGATACAACCTGGTCAAAGTAAGCTTCATTTCTGCATAGTCACAATTGTGATATCTACATGAGTACAACTCATTGAGCAATCGTTGACTTAGCATTCGCTGCTTTCCTGCCAGGTTTACAATTAGAGCAGTGGACCTCTGTTTATTTAATGAGTACTGGGTCATGGATTGTATAACGATTGTCAAAAAAACAATTGAAATCACTAACAGGTAATAGGCCCGAAATCCCTTTTTAAATATTTTGATTTTCCCAATATTCATTAAGGTAAAATTTTATATAAGAATTTACCTACAATTTAAATCGAAAAATTGGGTGTCTTAGAAAAATGTTGTGAAACAGAAGTTTCAGAATGTGAACAACCGTATTATGTCAGTACTAAAATAAACTAATACAACACTCTAAACTTTATGGTGTTTTCCACATTCTTAAGAGCCTTTACAACTTCCTTGTTGTATTCCTTGTCTAAATCGGTAATGACATACCCTACCTTATCATCGGTAGATAGATATTGCCCCGTAATATTCATTTCATATTTGGCCAATACCTCACTGATTTTTGCCATTATTCCTGGGACATTTTTATGAATATGTAGAAAACGGTGCGCATTGGTATGTTTTGGCAATCTAATGTTAGGGAAGTTTACTGCATCTACCGTATTTCCGGAGTTAATGTATGCCATAATCTTATTTGGCACAAAATCCGCAATATCTCGTTGTGCTTCTTCTGTGCTTCCGCCCACATGTGGGGTAAGAATTACGTTAGGTAGTCCTTGGAGTGCGGTTTCAAAATTTCCATTGCTTCTAGGCTCTTCAGGATAAACATCTACAGCTGCTCCTCCTAATTTTCCACTTTTCAGCGCATTGGCAAGTGCATCAATATCAACCACAAACCCTCTGGACAGATTAATCAACATAGCTCCATCTCTCATCTGGTTGACCTCCCTCTCTCCAATAAATCCTTTGTTAGTTTTATTATCATCAATATGCAAGGTCACCACATCAGAAACAGAAAGCAAATCTTCTAGAGTGTCGCATTTAATCACATTTCCCAACGGCAGTTTATCGGCTACATCGTAATAATAAACACGCATACCTATAGCCTCGGCTAAAATGGACATTTGCTTACCTATATTGCCATAACCTACAATTCCTAAGTTTTTACCTCTAACTTCTCTTGAGTTTGCCGCAGTTTTATTCCAAGTACCGTTATGGATTTCTGAACTTCTTGTAAAAACATTACGCATAAGCATAATAATATGGCCGATGGCTAATTCTACAACCGATCGCGTGTTGCTATAGGGAGCATTGAACACAACAACTCCTTTCTGCTTACTGTACTCCAGATCTATTTGGGTGGTTCCTATACAAAAAGCACCTACTACCAACAGTTTATTGGCTGCATCCAATACCTTTTGGGTTACTTGGGTCTTAGAACGAATTCCCAATACATGAACTCCTTTAATTTTTTCAATAAGTTCATCCTCAGGCAAACTATGTTTTACCAATTCTACGGAAAAACCATCTTCAGACAAGTTCTCAAATGCATCTGGGTGGACATTTTCCAGCAATAAAATCTTTATCCTGTTTTTGGGATAAGAGATATTTCTGGGCAAATCATTTACATAAAGAAATTCATCCAAATTTGGAGTTACGTGATCTGCATTGTTTGCCGCTTTTTCTCTATGCACATTCTCGGTGTATGCAAAAAATTTATCGGCAATACCAGCTTCCCGCATTACATAATCACTATACCCATCTCCTATTACTTGTACCTCTCCTTCTAAATCAAGGTTTTTAAGACATTCTATCTTGCCATTGTGAGATGCAAGTACGTTATCTTCATCAAAACCGATTATATTTCCTTCCTCATCAAACTTAAAGGTATTGGCATACACCCTTTCTGATGGGATATTGTATTCTTGAACAATTGGGTCGATAAACTCTTTGAAGCCACAGGAAATCACATAGATATCATCTGAAAATTTCTCAAAAAACTCTTTGTTTGATGCAATGGACTTAGAAATTTTCTGACGAAGCTCACTCACCAACCCTTCTAAATCATTTTTATGGGCCTTTAAAAGCTGTATTCTGCGCTCCAAAGATTCCGTAAAGGAGATATCGCCATCAATGCCCAAATTGGTAATATCTTGAATTTCTTGAATAACTTCCTCCTTGTTAGATTTTCCCTGTAAGGTCATTTCTGCCAAAACATCCAACGCCTCCACCCTAGTTAGGGTGCTATCAAAATCAAAAACATACTTACGTCCCACTTCTACCATGAATTTTGCCGAAAAATTAAGATTTAAAAATAAGCATTAATTCTATCCCTGAAATTGGATACAACAAAAAACAGTTTATAAATATGGATATATCAAAAATCATCTGCAAAATGTTTCAAAATGCTGATTTTTAATCTAAAAACTGAATTATTTTGGTTGAAAAAGATTGTGTTTTATATGTGTTATTGTGATCGCCGGGTACAATATGTAGCTGACTGCTTGGAATCTCATTCTTTAGATCGGAAGGGTTCCCGTTATCCAAATCCTCGTCTCCGGCTATAACCAAAACAGCTGCCGAAATCTCTTTTAACTCTGCCAAGCTAGTCACAGGCTGGTATTTTTGAAGCAAGTGAAGAACTTTGTGGTTTGCACCAATAGAAGTAGCATAATCTATCGCTCCTTGCGTCTCTTTGTTAGTTTTACCGTCAAAAGCATTCATGAAAAGAATTCTTCTATCCCATTCTGGGTTAGTAAAATCAACCCCCATGCCTCCTAAAACTGCCTTTTTTATACGCTTTTCTTTTATCAAAAGTTTTGCCAATACAATACTTCCTCTTGAGTAGCCCACAACATGCAATTCTTCCAACTTTAAATGGTCGATTATAGATTTCAAATCTTTTACTTCCGCATCATTTTGATATGCTTCTGGGTTTTCAGGTTGGTCAGATTTTCCATTTCCTCTTAGGTCCGGCACAATAACTCGATATCCAGATTCCAAAAGTTCTTTCTTCAAAATCGATTTTCCCCACATTGCACTGTTAGAGATAAATCCATGGATAAGCAGTACTGCCTCTCCTTTTCCCTCATCAGAATAAGCAATTTGTGTTTGATCAAAAGAAGAAAAGAATTGCGTTTGTGCACTCAGCCCAAACCCCAAGAACAAAATGCCCAAACAAAATTTCTTTTTGAACCTATTTAAATCTAAAACCATCTCCTGGTTGCTTTGCAATACATCGTATATTCTTTATTAAAAAGCTCGGTCAGTGCTTTTTCCTCATTCTCAATTTGAAAATGGTTCATAAAGTACACAAACCCTGCCGCCAAAAGCGTATTGAATGCATTGCCCAGCTTCAAACCAAACGCAAGCAATATTAGCAGCATGCCCAAATACATAGGGTTTCTGGTATATTTAAAAATGCCTGTAGTAACCAAACTACTCGTTTTTGTCAAATTAATAGGGTTTGTTGTTGTTTTTGCTCTCAAAAATTGAAAAATTGCCAACGTCATGACTACAAAAGCTATGGAAATTAGAAAAATTGCAAGTTCTGTACGTCCAAAAAAATCAAAGGTTCCAAAGGGTAAAAATCGATTCAAAATATACATTAAGCATGCAAAGATCAACATGACTAAAGGTGGTGGTATTCTCAATTTCATTTTATTGCTACTAGATAATCGAAATTACTATTTTTAGCCCTGTATTAAATCATCTCGTGCCTTGAAAATTGTTTTTGCTACCCATAACCAACATAAACTAAACGAAGTCAAAACGCTTTTACCTTCTGAAATCCATTTGCTTTCATTAGATGATATTGGCTGTTTTGATGAAATTCCCGAAACTGGAAAAACTTTGGAGGAAAATGCCAAAATAAAAGCAGATCATGTAACCTCAGTATATGGTTTTGACTGTTTTTCTGATGATACAGGTTTGCTTGTCAATATATTAAATGGTGCCCCAGGAGTTTATTCCGCTCGTTATGCAGGAGAGCAAAAGAATGCAAAGGATAATATGACCAAGCTATTGTCAGAATTAAAAGGCAACACTAATAGGGCAGCACATTTTAAAACTGTGATTCATTTAAATTTTAAAAACGAAAGCCACTCTTTTGAAGGAATTGTGGAAGGACACATTACTGAAAAAGAATTTGGACCTGGAGGGTTTGGCTATGATCCAATTTTTAAACCCGAAGGGTATAATAAGACTTTCGGAGAACTATCTGCAGAAACCAAAAATGCAATAAGTCATAGAGGTCTTACAATCCAAAAATTAGTTGCTTTCTTCAAAAACAGGGCTTTATAGTTCCCACTTTAACAAATTGATGTACCTTTGCGCCTTTATTAACGCCGCCAGTATGGGCATGGTGTTGTGAGGGCTCGGATAGGTAGTACAAAATCGCTCTACAACACAACATATTTGCGATTTAAGGTATATACCACAATGACAAAATTTGAAACCCTGGGGTTGGACAAACCCCTATTGGATGCTATTTCCGACCTAGGATTTGAGACTCCATCAGAAGTACAAGAAAAAGCAATCCCAATTTTATTGGAACAAGAGACCGATTTGGTCGCTCTAGCACAAACAGGAACGGGTAAAACTGCTGCTTTTGGCTTTCCAATGATTCAAAAAATCCAATCAGAAAGCAGAACAACTCAAGGACTTATTTTATCTCCGACACGTGAGCTCTGTTTGCAAATTACAAATGAGCTAAAATTATACTCCAAATACGTTAAAGGCCTTAGTACAGTAGCCATTTACGGTGGAGCAAGCATATCTGACCAGGCAAGGCAAATAAAACGCGGAGCACAGATTATTGTTGCTACTCCTGGAAGGATGAAGGATATGATCGGCCGTAAAATGGTTGATATTTCAAAAATCGATTATTGCGTGCTTGATGAAGCAGATGAAATGTTGAACATGGGCTTCTTTGAAGACATAAAGGACATTTTATCCAACACACCAAAAGAAAAACTTACATGGTTGTTTTCTGCAACCATGCCAAAAGAAGTATCGGTAATCGCCAAAAAATTCATGAATAAGCCCCAAGAAATTACTATTGGGACTAAAAATGCAGGAACTTCAACAGTACAACATGAGTACTATGTAGTTGGTGGACGTGATCGTTATTCTGCACTTAAGCGTCTTGCAGATGCTAATCCTGGTATTTTCTCCGTTATATTCTGTAGAACAAAAAGAGATACGCAAAAAGTTGCGGAAAAGCTTATTGAAGATGGCTATAATGCTGGAGCTTTGCATGGTGACCTAAGTCAAAACCAGCGGGATTTAGTAATGAATTCCTTCCGTAAAAAACAAGTACAAATGCTTGTTGCAACTGATGTTGCTGCCAGGGGAATAGATGTTGATGACATAACACATGTTATCAACTACCAATTGCCCGATGAAATAGAAACGTATACGCACCGTAGTGGACGTACAGGTCGTGCAGGGAAATCAGGGATTTCTATGGTGATCGTAACCCGTTCTGAGTTACGAAAAATAAAATCCATCGAAAGCAAAATACAACAGTCTTTTCTATCTAAGAAAATTCCAACAGGCATCGAGATTTGTGAAATTCAGCTGTATCATTTAGCTAGCAAAATCAAAGAAACTGAGATAAATCCTGAGATAGACAATTACCTGCCGGCCATAAACGATGTTTTGGAAGGTGTTGACAGGGATGAATTGCTCAAAAAAATTATTTCAGTAGAATTTACCCGTTTCTATAACTATTACAGTAAAACCAGAGATTTAAATTCATCAGAAGATGGAAGAGATCGAGGAGAGAGAAAGGACCGTTCTCAGGGTGATAACATACCATCAAACGGTTCTGTGCGCTACTTTATCAATGTAGGAGAGCGTGATGGTTACGACTGGATGTCATTGAAAGATTTTTTACGAGATACATTAAATCTTGAAAAGGAAGACGTTTTCAACGTGGATACCAAGGATAGTTTCTCCTTTTTCAATACGGATGCCCAAGTAACCGAACATGTACTTCAGACTTTTACAGAGTTCAAAGTAGAAGGTCGTTTTGTAAATGTTGAAGTTTCTAAAAGTCCTGGAGGTTCAGGAAGAAGCGGAGGCAAAAAACGAGACAGAAGCAGAGGTCATAGAAAAGGTGGGGACAACAAATCTTTCAGAGGAGGTAGAAAAAGTAGCTCTGGCAAACGTGGAGGCAAAAAACGACCTGGCTTTTATTAGTTAATTCTATATTAAATGATGGTGGGCACCTATTTATTTTTCTTTGTTTAGTACTTTTATGACTACAAAGATTGCATGAGAAGAGTTCTACTTACATTTTTTTCCTTCATTTCACTTTTTTGTTTTGCTCAAAATGAGGATGATACAATAGTTGAAGGGGAATTAAACGCTACGGTTATCAATGCACAAACAAGCTTTCCAATGGTTAGTGTGCACGTTGTTAACCTAAATAAGGTAGTCGGTACAATTACCGACCAAAAAGGAAATTTTTCAATTCCGGCCGCTGTAAATGATACCTTGTACCTATCCTTTTTGGGTTTTAAATCACAAAAGGTTAGGGTAACCAATGACATGTTCAAGTTTGATGGAACGGAAATATCCCTGACAGAACTTGCCTATGCCTTGGAGGAAGTTATCGTAAGACCCTATCAATTAACAGGTTACTTAGAGATTGATGTAAAAAATCTTCCTATTAATACTGCGTATCAATATAGCATATCAGGGCTTCAAAAAAGTTATGAAGGGGGTAGTAAAAGCCCTAGTGCTGTAACCAAAGTTCTGGGCGCCATCTTGAATCCGGCCGACCTTCTACGAAATCTTTTTGGTAAAAAGCCGAAGCAAATGCGGAAGCTGAGGCAGATTAAAGAAGATGAAGATATTAGGAACCTTCTAGCTTCAAAGTTTGATAGGGAAACACTTACAGAATTACTGCAACTGGAAAAAGTTGATATTGAGGATATTCTTAATAATTGTAGCTATTCCAAATCCTTCATCAATACAGCCAACGACCTTCAGATTTTAGATGCTATCTCTAGTTGTTATGAAGAGTACAAAGTACTGAATAGAAGATAAAGATCTTCCGTTTGCATCTTTAAAACTGCTTTATATTATTGAGTATAAATAAATTTTATATTTCCGCATGCATTTTATAGTTTTAGCTAAAATCCCAAAAGATGAAAAAACTACTTACTGTTATGTCCATACTATCCTTTCTTTTTGGCTGTAAAGAAGTAAAAAAAATAGATAAAAAAGATACTGAAGTAGTTGAGGAAATGGTAATTAAAAAAGAAGTGCCTTTCACTTGGGAAGGTGCTAATATCTACTTCCTTTTAACGGATCGTTTCAATAACGGAAACCCAGAAAATGATATAAGTTTTGACAGAACAGAAGAAACTGCTGTTTTAAGAGGTTTTGAAGGAGGCGACATCCAAGGAATTACCCAGAAAATTGAAGAAGGTTATTTTACAGATTTAGGCATTAACTCCATTTGGTTTACTCCGGTTGTAGAGCAAATACATGGCGCTACAAATGAAGGTACAGGAAATACATACGGATATCACGGTTACTGGGCCAAAGATTGGACCGCGATCGATCCTAGTTTTGGAACAAGAAAGGATTTGGAGAAATTGGTGAAAACTGCCCATGCAAAGGGTATTCGCGTGCTATTGGATGTAGTATTAAACCATACTGGACCCGTTACCGAAAAAGACCCTGTTTGGCCAGAAGAATGGGTGCGTACTGGACCACCATGTGAATTTACCAACTACGAGAACACAACCGCCTGTACTTTGGTTAAAAATCTTCCAGATATACTTACGGAATCTAATGATCCCGTTGAATTACCAGATGCATTATTGGCAAAATGGAAAGAAGAAGGACGTTTAAGTCAAGAATTGGATGAACTTCAGTTATTTTTTGAACGAACTGGATACCCTAGGGCTCCTAGGTTTTATATTATTAAATGGCTCACCGATTACATCAACGATTTTGGTGTTGATGGTTTTAGGGTAGATACGGTAAAGCATGTGAATGAAGATGCTTGGTCAGATTTGTATAAAGAGGCTAGCTATGCATTTGATACTTGGAAGAAAAAAAATCCAAATCATATTTTGGATGACAATCCTTTTTACATGGTTGGTGAAGTTTATAATTACGGAATCTCTGGTGGTCGGGAATTTGATTTTGGGGATAAAAAAGTGGATTTTTTCGATTATGGCTTTAAAAGTCTTATAAATTTTGATTTAAAAGTAGATGCCCATAAAGATTACGAAACTATTTTTAAAAAATACAATCGCCTGTTAAATACAAAATTAAAAGGGAAGAGTGTATTGAACTATTTAACATCTCATGATGATGGCAATCCTTTTGACAAGGAACGAAAAAAACCTTTCTATACCGCTAACGTTCTATTGTTAACACCGGGAGCATCACAAGTATACTACGGTGACGAAACAGCTAGGAGCCTTACCATTGAAGGTACAGAAGGTGACGCCACTTTGCGTTCTTTTATGAACTGGGAGGATTTGGACAGTTTGCCTCAAACGCAGAAAATTCATAAACATTGGCAAAAACTAGGACAATTCCGAAGAAACCATCCAGCTATTGGAGCCGGTAAACACAAGAGGTTGGCTAAATCTCCCTATGTGTTCTCCAGAACCTATATGAATGGAGATTACAAAGACAAAGTCGTGGTTGGTCTGGATTTACCAAAAGGTAAAAAATCCCTTTGGGTAAAGGGATTCTTTGGCGATGGCACAAAACTATATGATACTTATTCTGAAACCGAGGTAATGGTCACCAAAGGAAAAGTAATTCTTGAGAATGATTTTGATATAGCCCTATTGGAATTAGTGGAATAATTATTCCCTGGAATGTAAAGCAATCCGGTTGCCTTCTGTATCTAAAAACAATCCCATAAAGCCCACTTCTAGGCTAATTTGGGTTTTGGGCTTCAAAATTTCACCTCCAGCTTTCTCAATTCTATTTAATTCATTTTCAACATCTACACTAGCAAAGTAAATAAGCACTCCCTCTGTATTGCTCGGTTTGTATTCAGATTGAAGAATTAGAGAACCAGCAGCTCCAGTTTTTCCTTCTGCCCACGGAAACCATCCCATTAGGGTTCCGCCAAAATCCTGAACTTGAACCTCAATTTTAAAAACTGATTCGTAAAAAGATTTGGCCCTATCCATATCCAAGACGGGAATCTCGAACCAGCCCACCATATTCTGCTCCATAATTATGCTATTTCTCCATTAATTCCTTTAAACTAGACAATCCTTCTTCAAAATCTCCACCTACAGCTTTGTCCATATTCATAAACAGCATGAAAATACTGGTAGGAAACTTATTCTTTCCAGAGAAGCCCCAAGTAACTTTAGTGGCATTATCATCTATTTGCTCTGTGGTTATATAGGCATCTGATGTAGATTTCCAAGGCTTTAAAAAACGAAGTTGCGATTCTATACGTTCCCCGTCAATTATTTTAGTAAGCTCTTGTTCGCCTTCACCAACATCTTTATTACCGTTCCAATAGCTGACAGCTCCTACCTCGCCATCAGTTCCTGTAAATTTTTTCTCCATATTGGGATCTTTCTTGTTCCAAGGTGACCAAGCATCTTGATTCTTTAAAAACCTAAGGTTTTCAAAAACTTGGGCCTTGGGTTTAGCTATCTCTATTGAGCGTGAAACATTGTAGGTCTTTGGAGCAATTGCCCCCAAAATTAGAACGATAAAAACAATCGCTGCTAAAATGTAAAGTAGAATAATCATTTGTTTTTTTTTATTGGTTACGTCCTAAAGTACAAAAACTTCATTTTAAAAGGTATCTGTTTATAATACTTTCCGCATCCTTGATGGATTTTTTAGTCCAATCCAATTGTTTTTCAAGTATCTCAATATCAGATAGCTGCCACTCAATATTTGATACTCTTAGCTCCTCGGTCAGTTTTTGGAGGATGATAGCGGCGGAAACTGAAATATTGAGGCTTTCAGAAAAACCGACCATTGGGATTTTAAGAAATCCATCCGCTTTTTGCATAACTTCCTCACTTAATCCTTCTTTTTCAGTGCCAAAAAAAAGAGCTGTTTTTGTTTTCAGTTTAAATTGGGAAAGCAATCTTGAATCGTTATGCGGGGTGGTTGCCACAATTTGATATCCCGTATCTTTTAACGTGGCAATGCATTCTGATGAAGTTTGATATCGATTTATATCTACCCACTGTTCGGCTCCCATGGCAATGTTCTTGTCCAAACGTTTTTCAAATCGGTCTTCCACCACATGTACTTCTTGTACTCCAAAGGCATCACAACTTCTGATTACCGCACTTGTATTGTGTAATTGATATACATCTTCAATGGCAACGGTAAGGTACTTGGTCCTCTTTTGTAATACATTTAGAAACCGCTGTTTTCTTTCTTCCGTAAGAAAACCTTCAAGATATGTCAATAAATCATCATTAAACATCTATGACAAGATAACGAAAAATGAATTTCTTATTTTTAGGATGTATGAGTCAAAAACAAAAAATAGTTGTTCTTACGGGTGCTGGCATGAGTGCAGAGAGCGGGTTAAAGACGTTTCGAGATTCCAATGGGCTGTGGGAAGGACATGATGTTATGGAAGTAGCCTCTCCACAAGGTTTTGAAAGAAATCCTGAGCTGGTGCTTGATTTTTACAATCAAAGACGTCGGCAACTTTTGGAAGTATTGCCAAACACAGGACATGAATCCTTGGTGACGCTGGAAAAAAATTATGATGTAAGTATAGTCACCCAAAATGTAGACAATCTACATGAACAAGCTGGAAGCTCCCACGTGGTTCACTTGCACGGGGAATTGTTTAAAGTGAGAAGCACTGCAAACGAAAATCATGTTCTTGATTGGAAAAAGGATTTGGTTTTGGGTGATTTGGATGAAAACGGATTTCAATTACGACCACACATTGTTTGGTTTGGAGAAATGGTTCCCATGCTAGAAACTGCAATCCATATTACCCAACAGGCAAGTATCCTAATTATTGTAGGAACTTCTATGCAAGTATACCCCGCTGCAAGTCTAATTAATTTTGTGGCTAGAGAAACACCCATTTACTTTGTTGATCCAAAGCCAAGTGTTGATCAATCAAGTTTTGAAAATCTAACCGTAATTTCCAAAACAGCAACGCAAGGTGTTCCCACTCTTGTTACTCAGCTACTGGATAAAGCGACCTAGTAGTTTTGGCCCAATCCATTAACAGTTTTTTCTGATCAGCGGTCAATTTGGCTTCTTTGTGGGTCCAGGTGTATTCATTCAACGGCATCTCCCCTTCTTCTACCTCTTCTACCAACTCTTCTAATTTGTGGTCTTTTTTCTTAGCAGAATAATTTTTCCAATCAGAAAAATTTAAATGCTCTTTGCCTTCTTCAATATGATCGTCCAGCCAATAAGAAACCGGAGCAATATTATTGTACCAAGGATATACTGTATTGGCGCTATGGCAGTCGTAACAAGTGGTCTCCAAAATTTGTTGCACTGCGGGGCTTGGCTTGGTCTCTGCTTCAAAAGCAGCAACATAGTCTCCTTCTGCAATATTTTTTTCAGGTCTGTAAAACTGCATGGCAATAAGAATAATTAACAGAGCAGTTGCTATTTTTTTTGCTATTTTCATCGGCTAAGGTATTTCAGTAAAAATATGATTTTGTGACCAAACAACAATTACATACGGCATTAAATTCTGGTCGACTTTCAAAAGAAAAAATAAACATACTTGCTGCCCAATTGGTAACCCTGCCAGAGCTAATAGAGCCGCTGTTGTCAGAAGTGTTTGAGCAAGATAAGTCAGATTCATTCAATGCCAGCTGGGTGTTTGACCATGTTATGAGAAAAAAATTAATTTATCTTTTACCTCACTTTGAAAAATTCACTTTAGGGATACAACATCTTACCTCAGAATCCATTATTCGTCCAATGGCCCACACTTGCGAATTAAGCATGGAAGCTTATTTTAAAACCAAGGACAAGTCTTTCCATGAACATGTTACTTCCGAGCAATTGGAAAGAATTATGACTGTTTGTTTTGATTGGCTTATTGGTGAGCACAAAGTAGCGGCCAAGGTATTTGCCATGACCAGCTTGTATTACTTGGGGATGAAATTTGACTGGGTTCATCCTGAACTAAAACTAATCTTGGAACAAACTGCTCATGAGGGCACTGCCGGATATAAATTTAGAGCTGGAAAAACCTTAGCAGATCTTAAGAAACTTGGTTTTTAAACTCCTTAACTAATAAGTATCTTTGCTGCTTTCCAAAAACCTGGTCAATGTCTTTAAACCAACTCAATGCCATTTCTCCAATTGATGGTAGATATCGCAATAAAACTGAAGCTTTAGGGAATTATTTTTCTGAAGAAGCACTTATAAAATACCGTGTACAGGTAGAAATTGAATATTTTATTGCGCTCTGCGAAATTCCATTGCCTCAACTAGCAGATTTTAATAGCGCCAAGTTTCCTGAATTACAGAAAATATATCTTGATTTTTCAACGGAGGATGCTCTAGCAATCAAAGAAATTGAAAAGACTACCAACCACGATGTAAAAGCCGTTGAGTATTTCATTAAACAAAAATTTGATGCTTTAGGTCTAGAAAAACATAAGGAGTTTATCCATTTTGGGTTAACATCCCAAGACATCAACAATACGGCTGTTCCACTTTCTATTAAAGCCGCCATGAATGATGTTTATGTCCCGCTATATTTTGAAGTATTTGAAAAGTTAAAAGCATTGGCTGCGGAATGGGCAAATATTCCAATGCTTGCCAGAACCCACGGGCAACCTGCATCCCCTACTCGACTGGGAAAAGAAATTGATGTCTTTGTAGAAAGATTAAAGGAGCAGTTTAATTTATTGAATGACATTCCCAGTGCTTCTAAATTTGGAGGTGCTACCGGAAATTATAACGCGCACAAAGTTGCTTATCCAAATACAGATTGGAAGGCTTTTGGCCAACAGTTTGTTCAAGAAAAATTAGGCTTGTACCATTCATTTCCTACTACCCAGATTGAGCACTATGATCACATGGCCGCGCTGTTTGATTGTTTAAAGCGAATCAATACTATTCTTATTGATTTGAATAGAGACATGTGGACCTATATTTCCATGGATTACTTTAAACAAAAAATTAAGAAAGGGGAAGTAGGCTCTTCTGCTATGCCCCATAAGGTAAATCCTATCGATTTTGAAAATTCTGAAGGAAATCTAGGGCTTGCCAACGCATTGTTTGAGCATTTATCTGCCAAACTTCCAATTTCTAGATTACAACGTGATTTAACCGACAGTACGGTGCTCAGAAATGTAGGTGTTCCTTTTGGACATACTCAGGTCGCTTTCCTCTCAACACTCAAGGGCTTGAATAAATTGGTGTTGAACGTAGAGAAGTTTGAACAGGATTTAGAAAACAACTGGGCTGTAGTGGCTGAGGCCATACAAACTATTTTAAGAAGGGAAGGCTACCCCAACCCTTATGAAGCGCTAAAAGGCCTTACCCGCACCAACGAAAAAATTACACAGGTTTCCATAGCTAATTTTATTGATACCCTGAAAGTTTCTGGTAGTATTAAGGATGAACTCAAAAGAATAACCCCTGCAAATTATACTGGGGTTTAGTGCGCATTTTTTACATTAAAGGAGGTGTGGATTTGGGAATGTCACTTATCGGTTGAGCTAAGCGTAGTGCGGAGGCAAGGAAACTTTTCGTTTCCGTCTGCGCACGAAGCTAAAGCTTTTGGTTTAGTATTTAATTTTTCTTGTCCAAAGCTAAATCCCAAAGATTTAGCGACTTTATAAATATACACAGACCTTTAGATTTCGCCCAAAAGTCCGCATTACGTTTAGGCTTTGTTGTGTTTAGTTTTATTTCGACTCGGATATTAACACTTCAATATCGAAGAAGTATTTTTTACTTTTTTCAGGTATAATAGAATCGGTTATTTTAAATCCGTAATAGTCCAAAACATAACCACGAAGTCTATGTTTTCCTTTCTTAGCAAATTGCTTACCAAAAACTGCAGTATATTTTTTGTTGTCTGTTTTAATCCATTTTTGATTTATAGTATCTACTGCAATATTTTCGAAGAAATCCATACCAATATCATATTCGTTTGATAAGTCTTCTTTCAAAGGTTCTTCTTCATTTTGTTCTAAACCCACGAGTATATGAGAATCATATTTCTGTAGTTCTGAATTATACAAAATTGCTAAAGCCTTAATCGGTTCATTAACTCTAACTGGGTAATTGAGAATTTCAATTGATAATTGAACCTTCTTATTTTCTTTTTGTTCTGATACTTTACTTTCAGTCCGTTTGCACCCTACTGAAAACAAAATAATTAAGATTAGAATATTTTTTGCGAGTAAGGTCAAGCTATCTTTTTTAAATTAAACACAACGATAAGCTAAAAATCGTTTTAATGATTCTTTAGCAACTGATAAGTGAAGTTCGGGAATTTTATCGTAAAAATCCAGATGAAATGGATAGATAGCACTTTTGGAAAAACGAATACGCTATTTAATTTTTGGCATCATAAAAAAAGCGCCTTAAAGTACTTTTTTTATGAGACGTCAATTCGAGCTGTTATCTTGAGCGTAGTCGAAAGAGCAGTCGAGAACTAATTGTAAAAAAGACATCTCGACTGCGCTTGATAGGACACTAATTTTATTTAGGCATCCTTATGTATCTCAACAGAGTGTGGGTAAGGAATTTCTATTCCGGCTGTATCCAATGCTATTTTTGAGTTTTCATACGTAGCAAAATACACATCCCAATAATCTTCTGGCTTACAAAATGGACGTACCGCAAAATTTACTGAGCTATCTGCCAATTCCATAACGTTAACAGATGGCGCAGGGTCTTGCAGCACTTGAGAGTTTGAGATTAAAACATTCATTAATACCTCTTTTGTTTTTTTGATGTCCTCCCCATAGCCAACACCAATTACGGTATCTACTCGGATCTTACCTTCTGCAGTATAGTTAATAATATTTCCATTGGCCATGGCACCGTTGGGCACAATGGCAAGTTTATTTTGTGGAGTGGTCAGTTTTGTAGTAAAGATTTCAATCTCTTTTACCACTCCTAAAACTCCCTGGGCTTCAATTAAGTCACCAATACGGTATGGTTTAAAAATCATAAGCAAAACCCCGCCTGCAAAATTGGATAGCGATCCTTGTAACGCTAGACCAATTGCCAAACCAGCAGCGGCAATTACTGCAGCAAAAGTGGTCACATCAACCCCAAGCCTTGAAATAACGATAATGATCAGGAATATTTTAAGGGCCCAAGAAACCAAATTCAACAAAAATCGTTGCAAGGATTCATCATACTTGCTTTTGGACATTACTTTACCCGTGGTACGAGTAATTTTTTTGATTATCCATGAGCCTATAATATAAATGAGAATTGCGGTAACTAATTTGGGGCCAAACTCTTTCGCTAATTCCAATCCGTAGTTCATCCACTCTTGTGCTTTTTCCATAGTTTTTTAATGATTTGTTAGTGTTCTTATGAGACACTAAGATAAAAATTAGGTCACAGAATCTCATGCGCACAATCAGAAACCTTTTAAACATAAAAAATCCTGAACAATATAAGCTGTCCAGGATTTATTATTTGGATGTTTGATTATTATCCTTTCAAAAATGCTCCGATTTCACCTAATCCCTCTCCATTATAATCTGATTTTTGGATTGCTTGCATGAGTTGCACAATATGGGCAGGGTTCATGTCTTTTCCTAAAACCCTTACTAAGGCAAATCCTTTATCCTTACTATCACCATAAATAATTACCTCATCTATTGCCGTTTCATCTCCTAAATATTTTATCACTCCTCTTCCATACTGCGAGTTGATTTTCATCAATTCTACAAACTCATCATCCTTTAGAATTTCTTTGACCTTAAGTTTCTCAGCTTTGTATTCCGCTTCATTATCTGCGGTCTTCTTAAATGCCAGTAGATTAAATTTCCGAAGAGATTCTATAGCTTCAGACTGCGTCTCCGTTAAATCAACCCCATCCATTTTCAAGATGCTTGCTGGAACATCTATTGTTATGAAATTTGGATTTTCTGAATTGTCCACATAGTACTCTTGTAAACTTTGCTGCGATGAACAGGAAGCTAAAAGTATGGCCCCTGCTATTGTTAAAGTTTTAAATATATTTTTCATCTGTGATTTTTTGATTGATGTTATTCTTTATCCAAGTGCTCTAAACCTTTGTGAAGTTTCATCTTTTTGGTCAACGAACCTACTTTGGTCAAGTCAATATCCCCTGTCATGGTCAGCAGAACGGTTTCAAACTTGTGATGTTTGCCCCCATGTCCTTTATCATCGATTCCGGTTACGAACATTAATAACTCTTCTACCCTATCCTCATTTTTCCCATTCTTGATATAAAACCTAAGATTGGTATCTCCGTCCTTTACTTTCATTAACTCTTCCAACTTAGAAGACCTTACATATTGCTTCATAGTCGTAGCCATGTCCGCTGCAGCTCCTTCATCTTCGGAAAGAAAAATCTTGATATTATTAATGCTTTTGGCCAACTCTACAAAATCCTTGGTGTCCTCATCCTTGTCATCAGCCATCATAACCGTTACCATCTTTAGCATGCCATTGTTAATGGTCACTGTTCCTATTCTATCCGAATCCTCGAACTTATCAAATATTGACTGCGAGATTCCCATATAGGGAAGCATTCCCATCAATAGTATTATAATTACTTTTTTCATTTTGATGTTTTTTGATTGATTTTGTACAGTTTTCAATTGACTAAAATTTGCATCCCGTCAATTGAAAACTGTTCATTATTTATTGTTTCTTACCTGCTTTGTTCAACTCCTTTGGTAAATTCATTTTGTTTGTCAATGAATTTATTTTGTTCAGATTAATATCACCTGTTAAAGAAAGTAGTACGGTTTCAAATTTTCTTCCATCGGCCTCTACTTCTTTCAAACCTGTAACAAACATCAACAATTCACTAACATGGTCTTCATCTTTACCTTGCTTAATGTAAAACTTCACATTGGCATCCTTATCTTTCACACGCATTAGCTCTTCCATCTTTGAAGATTTTAGATAGCTGTTCACTGAAGATTTCATATCATCTCCAATCTGCTTGTTATCCGTTGTAAAAACCTTTAAACTTTTAAGGCTGCTGGCCACATCCATAAAATCTTGGGCTTCTGCATCATCTACCTCAACATCTATCTTTGCCAATAGATTGAACATGCTTTTATTTACCACAACGGAGGTTACATCATCCAAATCCTCAAATTTATCAAAGAGTGATTGCGAAAACCCCGTAAGCGGTAGTGCGGCTATTAATACTATTAAAATATTCCTTTTCATTATTTACGATTTAATTATTGTTATAAATTTTTTGTTTTGCGGTTTCAAACTCCTGCAAATAGGCTACTTTTTCTGTGCCTTTACCAAAATTTGTTGCTAAGAGCTCAAAAGCTTTTTTGGTTTCTTGATAGGCATACTCTGCCTGTTTTTTCTCTTGGTATTCATTACCAAAATAAATGCCAAAGGTTAAAACTGCTACGGCTGCTATGGAAATCCATTTATAATAGTTTTTTCTAGGTTTTAATGGAACCTGCTTTGTATACCGTTCTTCCTTGGCGTTGGAAAAGTAATTGAACATGGGTTTATATTGCTCTAGATGTGTTGCTACACTTTCTTGAGAAAAATAAGTTTGTAATTCTTTTTCTTCAGCTACCGTTGTGGCTGCCTCAAAATACTTTTCCAATAATTTTTCTATGTTATCCAATTCCATAGCTATGTTTTTTTATTAATTCTTGTCTTACTACTTTTCTTGCTCGTGACAGCGCCACGCGAACTGCTGTTGGTTTCATATCGAGCAACTCACAGATTTCTTCAAACTCGTATTGCTCAACATCTCTAAGCTGCAATACCATTTTTTGTTGCTCCGGCAGCTCATCCATAATTCTTTCCATCCATTTAACACTGTCTTCCGCCTCTAATTGACGCTGTAAAGAAGTGCTTTCATCGCTATAATTGCTATGCACCAACTTTAAATTATTGGCTTGCTTGGACTTTAATCTGTCCAAACAAAAGTTTTTGGTCATGGTCATAGCGAAGGCCTCTACATTCTTATACTCCTCTATGGCTTCATTTTTTGACCATAGTTTCAGTAAAATTTCTTGAGTGGCATCTTCCGCTTCTTCCCGAGAAACCAACAACCGTTTAGCCAATCTGTATAGCTTGTCCTTAAAGGGCATCACTACATTTAAAAATTCGGCCTGTTTCATTTGGTTTTCTTAGTTGTTTGTAAGCTATTTAAATTTGCCTACATAATCACGACGACGTATATCGAATTTTGTTACAAAAAATTTGCAGTCTCCTTATATGTATCTATTTTGTAGTCTAAATTTGTAAGAATTTAAAAATTTATACCACCAACCTACTATTCTTTCCTAATTATATGGAATGATAATTGATGATTCTTACGAAAAATTAGCTATGAAAAAATATTTGTTCCTTTTAGTTGGACTTGGGATTCTCCTAAACTCATGTAATAGTGATGATGATGCAAATGTACCAACAGATATTGTTGTGCAAAACTTTATGTGGCGTGCCATGAACCTATGGTACTTTTGGCAAGGCGAGGTTCCTAATTTAGCCGACAATAGATTTTCCTCTGATTCTGAATATACCGAGTTCTTGCAAGGAACTCCCGATCCTTTGGATTTTTACAATGGTATTCAGTTTACCGAAGATAGGTTTAGCTTTTCAAATGAAGACTATACTACCTTGGTCAACGGCCTTAATGGAATATCTAAAAGTAATGGTCTGGAGTTTGGATTGGTCAGCTTTGCTAGTGGAGATAATGTGTTTGGTTATGTTCGTTATATAATTCCCAATTCTGATGCAGCAACCAAAGACATACAACGCGGTGATATTTTTACTCGGGTTGATGGTCAACAATTAACTGCAGGTAATTTTCGGGATTTGTTATTTGGAGATAACGATACCTATTCTTTAGGATTAGCCACTATTAATGGCACTACAATTACGGATAATGATGAAGAAGTGTCTTTAACCAAACTTGAAGGGTTGACAGAAAACCCAATACTCGTTGCCAATACACTGGATATTGGTGGAGCGAAAATAGGGTACCTCATGTACAATGGTTTTACCCGTGGTTTTGATGAGCAGTTAAATGATGCCTTTGGTCAGTTTGCTGCTGATAATGTTACAGATTTAGTTTTGGATATGCGCTATAATCCTGGTGGATCAGTAAATTCCTCTCGCCTATTGGCAAGCATGATCTATGGAACAAATACCAATGACCTCTATATTAGACAACGATGGAACGCTAAAATACAATCTCAATTTAGCGCTGCCCAACTTGAAGATTACTTTGCTGCGACCACCAATGATGGAAGCCCTATAAATACGCTAAACTTAAACAGGGTTTATGTAATTGCGACCAATAGTTCGGCATCTGCAAGTGAATTGGTCATGAACGGCCTTGCACCCTACGTTCAAGTTATCCATATTGGAGAAACCACACGTGGCAAAAATGAGTTTTCCATTACTATGGTAGACGACCCAGATAATGATTACATCTATAGCGCTTCAAGAGAAAATTCTATAAATCCTGAGAACAGCTGGGCCATACAACCTTTGGTAGGCCGAAACGAGAATGCAGACGGATTCTTTGATTATACAGATGGTTTGGTTCCAAATATTGTATTAGAAGAAGATTTTGGCAACTTAGGAATTTTAGGCAACCCTGCTGAACCACTTTTGGCAAGAGCTCTACAAGAAATTACTGGCTTAATCAGCAAGGCAAGTTTTGAACCGCTAATGACAGGAAAAGTGCTTATGGGCACTGAAATGTTTAAACCGGGTAAAGACAATATGTTTTTGGATAAACCTATTAAATTAAATTCCAAATAAAAAAAGCGGCTCAATGAGCCGCTTTTTTTATACCTATTCATCAATTTTATTGTTGAATGACTTTCATAGTAAAAGGCTTATATTTTTCAGATAGCCTTTTTGGCACTTCAAGTACATTTGGATGAAAAAGGCCTGCTAACAATTCTATGCCATCAACCAAAGTATTGGCCGAGGATTGGGTAAACATATCAAAATCAGCAATAAAAACAGCATTGTCTTGAACGGCTTTTAAATTGCTCCAACCCTCTTTCTCGGTTAAAATATGTATCTCTTCCAAAGTACGGTCCACAGTAAAACCACAAGGAGCAATAACCAATACCTCTGGGTTATACTTCACTATTTTATCCCAAAGTGTAACGATACTATCTCCAGAAGGATTGGAAAGCATATCTATACCCCCAGCATAAGCTATTTGATGAGGAATCCAATGACCACAGTTAAATATTGGATCCAACCATTCCATCAGCATAATTCTTTTTGGCAATGCCTTAGCTTCTCGTAATTTATCTATTACAGCATCTATACGCTTATGCAGTCCATTCAAATAAGTGTACGCTACCTCTTCCTTGCCCATTGCTTTAGCAATTGTAATGGCAGATTGGAAAACATCTTCCAATGATTCAGGGCTAATGGAAATCAACTCTGGTTGTTTTTCCAGATTAGCTACCGCTGCAGCAGTACATTCAGTATCAATTTGGCAGATATCGCACATGTCTTGTGTAAAAATGATATCCGGAGAGATTTGTTCCAAAAGCGGTTCGTCCACATAGTACAAATCTTTTCCCTGATGTTTACTAGCAGAAAAAAGCGCATCTATTTCTTGGCTTGATAAGTTTTTCCCTTCCAAAATACAGCGTACAACTGGTTTTTTCTCCTTTAACGCCTGTTCTGGGCATTCAAAGGTGACACCATGCAAATGCCCATCCAAACCCATGTCATAAATCATTTGGGTAACAGCGGGCATAAAAGAACAAACCTTCAACATAATAACAAGTTAGCCAATTATAGTTGGAGGTTAAATCCTGCGCTTATATTTCTTCCTCTAGTCGTAAATCCTATCACTTCTGTAAATTCTTCATTTAATAAGTTATTCCCGTTTAGAAATATCTTCAGTTTGTTAGGCATCAACTCATGCTCTACATACAAATTCACCAATGAAAAAGCTTCCAATGCAACATCAGTAAAACTGCTAAAATCAGTATCAACCCTATCTCCTGTGTAAGCGTAATTGAGTGAGATATTTGTGGAACTGCAAACTTGATATCCTAAAGTAAGATTCACCTTATGTTTTGGAATACGAATAGCGTTATCTCCCTTGCGTTCCGTAAATGTATAATTAGCATCAACAGTAAATTCTTCAATTGGAGACCATGACGTTTCAACCTCAACGCCATTGGCGTCAATTTCATCAGCTATGTTGATACTGGTAAAGTTCTGATCAAAATCGATGGTATTTTTTTCATTTCGGTCAAAGTAAACGGCACTTACCCTAAGCTTGTCATTTACAAAATACTCAACCCCTCCTTCAATAGTTCTGTTTTCCTCTGGCTCCAGTTCTGGATTAGCACCAAAGTCTCCAAATAACTGAATCAAATTTGGTGTGATATACGATGTGGCATAAGAGCCTAAAATTTTTACATACCCATTGTCTGTGGAAAAAGCGTAAGACGGATTAAGATTGTATACAAAGTGGTTTCCATATTCCGAGTGAGTATTGAGCCTTACCCCGGTATTTAGGTTAAATCCAAAATCTGATACATATACCAAATTGGCATAAGGATCTAGAATGGTAAAATCTGCTTCACTGGTAAAAACAGCTTTATCCTTAATATAGTTTACACCCAATATGGTATGCCATTTTTCATCAAAAATGTATTTGTTATAGATATCGAAAACAAAATTCTCGCCATCAGAAATGCTCTCGCCAAAAGTGCTTTTAGAATCGGTTTCATAATCCGTATATGCTGTATTTACGTGAATCGCCCCCTTTGTATATTTAAATGCTGTTGAAAGGCCCACTCTATCTTGACTTACTTTGGAACGATTGGGTGCCTCTGCTAAAGCTGCATCAAACTCATTATTGATTTTGGTTTGATTTCCATAAATAGACAGCTCAAAATTCTTGGAGAATTGATATCCCAATTTTACATCAGTACTAAAATGTGAAAAAGTGTCTTCTTCATTTTCTGGAGTTACCGCGGCAGAAAGACCACTGGAATAACGATTAGAAAAACCAACCCCATAAGAGAATTTGTCTAAAGTTCCATTTACTGAAGCAGCATTGGAAAAACTCCCTAGGTTGTAATTTTGGTCTTCGGAAGTTTGATTTGTCCCAACAGTTGATTGAAAATTTCCTGTAATTTTCTCTTCAGCGCTTTTCTTGGTCGTAATATTAATCACCGCTGTAGCTGCATTGGTTCCATACAAAGTACTCGCGGCACCCTTTATAATCTCAATGGATTCAATATTTGCAGTGGAAAGTAACCGTAAATCATATTCCTGAGAAAATGAAGATGGGTCGGAAACACGCACACCATCCACAATAACTAAAGCTTGTCTACCTCTACCACCTCTAGCAAAAACGCCAAAGACCGAACCGTCCCTACCCCTACTTCCAGCAATTTCAATTCCGCTTTTGGTATTGATAAGTTCCGCAACGGTTCTACCTTGATTTCGTTTCAGTTCTTCAGAAGAAATCTTAATAACCGTCTTACCGGAATTTTCTCGCTTTAACGCAAAACGAGAATCACTCACAACAACCTCTTGTAGTTGTTGAATTTGAACAGCACCTTCCTGTGCATCTTGCGCAGAAAGGCTTTTGCCTGCTAAAACAGCAGCACATAACCATAAATGACTTTTTTTCATTTCGTTTACTTCAATAAACGGGAGAATAGTATGTCTGTACCCATACGTAAACCTTTTACCCGAAAGTTTAACATGTTTTTGTTTGAATTGGGCAGGTCTCCTGACTTGCGTCTTGCCTACTACCTTCCCGCTCTTAAATGCAGTGGTCTTGAAGTTGTGGCAAGCACCTACTCAGATTGATTGTTAAAATCAATGTCGTTTCGGCATAGCTTACAGTTGCGGGAACAGTTCCGGATTCTCACCGGATTCCCTTTTAATCATACAAAGAAAAGCTCCTTGTATGAACCAAAATTCGGCACGAATGTAATCATTCTGTTTAATCTTTTTTTGTAAAAGTTAAATAATCTTACATTTGGGGCTATGTCAAAAAAACTGCTTTCAGCACTTCTTTTTATTACTTCAGCCATCTTTTTTCTTTCTAATTGTGCAGAAAAAAGGAAGCCTCTTCCTGTTGAACAAATCGAAACAAAAGTCAAAATTGAGCATGCTACTGGTTTTACCGTAGAGGATAACGGTAGCTTTACGGTGATTGAAGTAAAATCTGCTTGGCCCGGTTCCGAAACCACTTTTAAATATGCATTGATTCCCAAAGAAAAATTGGCTTCCATAACACTTCCTCGCGATGCATATGATGCTATAGTTGCTATCCCCGTAGAAAGAATGGTAGTGACCTCAACAACCCATATTCCTTCTTTAGAGGCCTTGGGAGTATTAGGCTCTGTTGTAGGGTTTCCCAATATGGACCTAATTTCATCGCCCGTGGCTAGAAAACGAATTGATTCTGGATTGATCAAAGAATTAGGAACGAATGAAAACATCAATACTGAAATTGCCTTGGAATTGAACCCAGAAGTTGTTGTAGGCTTTGGAATAAATGGAGTTAATAGAGCATATAAAACACTAAAACAATCCAACATCCCTATTGTTTATAATGGTGATTGGACAGAGTCGACCCCTTTAGGAAAATCGGAATGGATTAAGTTCTTTGCTCCCTTCTTTAAAAAAGAAGCAGTTGCAGATAGCATTTTTAAAGGGATTGAAGAATCTTATAACAAAACTAAACTTTTAGCTAAAAAAGCGACACAAAAACCAACCGTTTTAACCGGTGGGCTATACAAAGATGTGTGGTACGTATCAGGTGGGGAAAGTTGGATGGGACAATTTTTAAAAGATGCCAACGCCAAATTCCTTTGGGCTGATACTGAAGTAAAAGGAAGTGTTGGATTAAGTTTAGAAGCTGTGTTGGAAAAAGGTCAACAGGCTGAATTTTGGTTTAACCCGTCTTTGCATACCTCATATACAGAATTGGAAGAGGTCAATGCACATTACAAACAATTTGAAGCATTTTCAAATAAAAAAGTTTTCTCAAATGCTATAAATAAAGGAGCTACAGGCGGACTTCTTTTTTATGAACTGGCCCCTCAACGTCCAGATTTGGTACTCAAAGATTTAATATCGATTCTGCACCCAGAACTTCTCCCTGATCATAAACCTCACTTTTATATGCCATTGAACTAAATGCAGCAAGCCAAATCATATCGTATTTCTTTTGTGCTGATTCTTTTAGCATTGCTTTTTGCATGGATACTAAATGTCAGTTCAGGTTCTGTAACCATTCCTTTTAAAGCCATACTATCTTCATTATTTGGAGGAGAAGTAGAAATCGATTCATGGGCCTATATTATTTGGAATTATCGTATTCCCAAGGCATTTACAGCTATTTTGGTGGGTGGAGGACTCTCTATAAGTGGCTTATTGATGCAGACGCTCTTTCGCAACCCTTTGGCAGGTCCTTTTGTTCTGGGCATTAGTTCTGGAGCAAGTCTAGGAGCTGCACTACTTTTAATGGGGGCATCGTTCATTACTGGTCTTACTTCTTTTGTGTTTTTGAGTGATGTTTCATTGGCAATTGCGGCAAGCATAGGAAGTTTCCTTGTACTTTTTGTAGTAATGCTAGTGGCAAATCGCATAAAAGATACCATGGCACTACTGATCATTGGTCTAATGTTTGGTAGCATTACAGCTGCCATTGTTAGTGTATTGGCATACTTTTCAACCGCAGAAAACTTGCAGCGCTATATTTTTTGGTCTTTTGGTAGTGTGGGCAATCTGTCGTCACAACAAGTCATCCTTCTTAGCGGAATTGTTGGTGTAGGACTGCTATTGAGCATTCTTTCGGTTAAAAGGCTAAACGCTTTTTTATTAGGTGAAAACTATGCGCAAAGCCTTGGTGTTTCTTTAAAAAAATCAAGATTGGTCATTATCATTGCCACTGGATTGTTGGCAGGTGGTATTACTGCATTTGCTGGACCCATTGCCTTTGTAGGCTTAGCAGTACCTCACCTGACCAGACAAATATTTGACACCATGGAACACCGAGTTTTAATTCCATCAGTATTTCTTTATGGGGCTATTTTAATGTTATTGTGTGATACTATTGCCCAATTGCCCAATTCCGCCAATGTACTGCCGATAAATGCAATAACTTCGCTTGTTGGAGCACCCGTGGTCATCTGGTTGTTGGTACGAAAACGTAAAATGCTATTTTAATGTCCAACCCAAAAACCCATACCATATCGATTAATAATTTAGCAATTGGCTACACATCCAAAACCGTTGCCAAAAACATCAATTTTTCTTGTGATTCAGGTGAATTATGTGCTATTATTGGTGTAAACGGAGTGGGAAAATCAACATTGCTTCGAACTCTTGGAAACCTACAGCCTAGACTATCAGGGTCCATTAGAATTAAAGGTGAAAATCTAACAGATTATTCATCCCTTAAATTGGCAAGAGAACTTAGTATGGTTTTAACGGAGCAGCCATCCTCAAAAAACCTTACCGTTCAAGAGTTGATCGCGCTTGGAAGACAACCCTATACCAATTGGATTGGCACATTATCCCCATCTGATAAAACTTTTATTCAAGATAGTTTAGCTGCATTTTTGTTGAATGACCTAAGGCACAATAAATGTCATGAACTTAGTGATGGACAACTACAGCGGGTTTTGATTGCACGTGCCATGGCGCAAGACACACCCCTAATTTTATTGGACGAGCCCACTACCCATCTAGATTTATATCACAAAGTGCAAATTCTAAAATTGCTACAACAATTAGCACACAATAAGCAAAAGACCATACTTTTTACTACCCATGAAATTGATTTGGCTATTCAATTGTGTGACAAAATTTTGATACTGGATGGAGCCGAGAATCCATTTGGGGAACCATGTCAATTAATCGAGCAAAAGCATTTTGAACGCCTATTTCCATCAGAAATGGTTCTTTTTGATGCTAAAACAGGTTCCTTTAAGGTAACCAAATAGACTTTTAGTACTCAAAAATGCCATCCTGAACCTATCGGAGGAAACATAGGAATCCTTTATCTTTATCCGAAGAAATAAATTTTATGAGTAGTGCCTTGATTTATCTAATTGTTGGAGTATTGGCCATAGCCATTGGCTTGTTTCTGGGCATGTACATTCAAAAGCTAAAAACAAAGTCCAATGAAAGTGTTTGGAACGAGCGTGAGCAACAATTCAACAGCGCTATCAATACTTTAAATGATAAGCTATTGTCTGGTGATGCTGAGAAAAAACAACTTCAATCTGAAAAAGAACAACAAGGAAACCAAATTGTTCGCTATCAGGCTGATTTAGAAAACTTACACCGCATCAATTCAGAACAAAAAGAAGAAGTAGAAAAACTACAAGAAAAATTTGCTAAAGATTTTGAAATTCTTGCTTCTAAGATTTTAGAAGAAAAGAGTGCGAAATTCACAAAGAGTAACAAAGAAAGTATTGAAAATATTTTGACTCCACTTCAAGAAAAAATACAATTGTTCGAGAAAAAAGTAGAGGCCTCCCAAAAAGAAAACATAAGTATTCATTCTGCTTTAAAAGAACAGTTGCTCAACCTTCAAAATCAGAACCTTAAAATCACCCAAGAGGCTGAAAACTTGACCAAGGCATTAAAAGGTGATAGCAAAATGCAAGGAAACTGGGGAGAATTGGTCTTGGAGCGTGTTCTGGAAAAATCAGGATTAGAAAAAGATCGTGAGTACAGCGTGCAACAAAGCTTTACCCTTGAAGATGGAAGTCGTGTTTTACCCGATGTTATCATCCATCTCCCTGATGGTAAAAAGATGGTGGTGGATTCCAAGGTTTCATTGACCGATTATGAGCGATACATCAATGCCGATGATGAATTGAAAGAAAGGCATCTAAAGGATCATATTAATTCCCTTAGAAAACACGTAGAGCAACTATCTTCTAAAAAGTACGAGGATTTGTATGAGATGGAAAGTCCAGATTTTGTCTTGCTTTTTGTTCCCATAGAACCTGCATTTGCGGTTGCAATAAACCATGACAACTCACTGTACAACAAGGCATTTGAGCAAAATATTGTTATCGTCACCCCATCCACCCTACTAGCTACGCTACGCACCATTGACACCATGTGGAACAACGAGAAACAGCAGAAAAATGCTATTGAAATTGCTCGCCAGGCCGGCGCACTTTATGATAAATTTGAGGGCTTTGTAACCGATTTAACTCGAGTAGGCAAAAAAATGGATGAGGCAAAAACTGAATACCGTGGTGCAATGAACAAATTGGTCGATGGACGCGGAAATATTGTTACCAGTATTGAAAAACTTAAAAAAATGGGGGCCAAAGCCAAAAAGTCAATTCCAGAACCTATTTTAAAACGCGCCGAAGAAGATGACTATGAAGAACCTAAACTTGAGCTATAACACATGAGGAAGATTTTATTTATTAGCATTTCTGTCATTCTATTCGGGATTGCTGCCTATTTTGCCTTCATTTATTATGTTCCTTTTAGTGAAGGATATCGCTCTGGCGAATTAATAAAATTCAGTAGAAAAGGGGTGTTGGTAAAAACTTGGGAAGGACAAATAAGTCAAGGGGTATCAGGAACCAATATTTTTTCCTTTTCAGTTGAGGACAGCAAAGAAGAAGTCATTGAAAAAATGAAGGAATACCAAGGACGATATGTAAAAGTGACTTACAAGGAAAGGTATTCCACCTTTTTCTGGTTAGGCGATACCAAATATTTTATCACCGAAATACAACCTGAAGCCTCCCCACATTTTAAGAATTAGAATGAAAGAATTTAAAACTTCAAAAGAATCCAAAGTCTCAATAACTGAACTTATGCTTCCCTCCCATTCCAACTTTGGTGGCAAAGTTCATGGAGGGCATATTTTAAACTTAATGGACCAAATTGCTTTTGCTTGTGCCTCAAAGCATTCGCAAGCCTATTGTGTAACGGCTTCTGTGAACCGGGTGGATTTTTTAAATCCAATTGAGGTTGGGGAATTGGTCACTTTAAAAGCTTCCATTAATTACACTGGAAAAACTTCTATGGTCGTGGGTGTTCGGGTAGTGTCTGAAAATATTACCACAGGTAAAACAAAACATTGTAACTCTTCCTATTTTACTATGGTTGCCAAGGATAATATTGGAAAAAATATTGTCATTCCTGGTTTAATATTAGAGGACAAGCAAGGCATACGTCGTTTTGCACGAAGTTTAGAACGTAAAGCTTCAGCTAGTTCAAGAGATAGCAAATATGAATCCGCCAACTTTAATGTAAACGAGTACTTGGAACTTCTAGAGGGACAAAATGTGAAACTAGATTTGGATTAACTAAGTCCTGAAGCAGCATCTTCATCCATAAACCAAACCAAATTTCCAGAGCTTGGATTAACCAAGGAAGCGGGATATACTTCGAATCCTTCTGTCTTTTCTAGAATAGCTTTTACTTTTTCTGCTTTTCCAGCTCCTGTTACCAAAAAGGCGACTTCTTTGGCTGTATTTATCACTTTGCCATTTATAGAAACTCGCTTTTGACCTGACTCTGGGTGCGTTGCCACAGTACAATGGTATTGGGCATTCCAAAGTTCTATCTCATGAGGAAAAATTGAAGCGGTATGTCCGTCATCGCCCATGCCAAGAATCACCAAGTCAAACTGCGGAATGCCATCGATTCTATCCAAGTTTATTTCCAATAGGTTGGCATATCTATACGCTTCCCCAAGCGGTTCATTTTCTCCTAAAACACGATGGATATTTTCTTTAGGCACATCTATTTTGGAGAAAAGATGTTCCACGGTCATTTTATAATTGCTCTCATCATCAGTTGGTGGCACACAGCGCTCATCTCCCCAGTAAAAATGAATCTTATTCCAATCAATTTTAGATGAAAATTCATCAGCCAGAACATCAAAAACAACTTTTGGGGTACTTCCACCTGAGAGCGCCACATGAAAAACTGACTTTTTATCAACCAATTCAGCAAAATAAGCTGAAAACCGCTGAGCTACTTCTTGTTTGTCTTTAAAAATTTTTAATTCCATAAACTATTTCTTAAGCTTCTGTAGTTCCTCACGCTCCTTCGACAGGCTCTGGATGACAGCTCAAACTAACTGACTATTGACTATTGACTAACAAATCACACAATAACCTGGGTCATCCGCTAAATTTGAACCCGGGTTTCGCCAAAAGCCTAAATCATCTATTAATTCATCAGCATTTTCAGGGCCCCAGACTCCTGCTGCGTAACCATACATTCTCACATCTTTTCCGTTTTTCCAATAATTTAAAATAGGGTCCACAAACTCCCAAGCTGCTTCAACCTCGTCTGCTCTGGCATACAATGTGGCGTCACCCTGCATGGCATCCAATAAAAGTCTTTCATAAGCTTCCATCACATAAGTTTGCGCCAAACTGGAATAGTAGAAATCCAAGTTGGCCCTTTCTACTTTAAAACCTTGCCCAGGTACTTTCACTCCAAATTTAATCAACACTCCTTCATCCGGTTGAATACGAATAATCAGTTTGTTATCCTTGTTGCTAACACCAGAATCCTTGAAAATTTGATGGTGTGGTGATTTAAAATGAATAATCACCTCCGTTACCTTGGTAGGCATTCGTTTTGCGGTTCGCACGTAAAAAGGGACGCCTTCCCACCGCCAGTTATCTACAAAAAATTTGATGGCGGCGTATGTCTCAGTTGTAGAATTTGGGTCAACCCCATCCTCTTCTCGGTACCCTTTCACCTTTTCTCCATTAATCTCTGAAGCTACATATTGCGCACGAATAGTATTGTCAAAAAAGGTTTTCTTATCCTTCATGATTCTAAGAGACTTCAATGCCTTTACCTTTTCGTTCCTAATTTCTTCTGGCTGGTCTCCTATTGGAGGTTCCATAACCACTAAAGAAACTATTTGCATCAAATGGTTTTGGAACATATCGCGTAGCGCACCAGATTTATCATAATAGCCTCCTCTTTTTTCAACCCCTACACTCTCTGCATTGGTAATCTCTACGTGGTGGATATAGTTTCTATTCCAAAGTGGCTCAAAAATACTATTGGAAAATCGTGTTACCAGAAGGTTTTGTACTGTTTCCTTTCCCAAATAATGGTCAATTCTGTAAATCTGCGGTTCTTTAAAATATTGTTGAAGGCCAGTATTCAGTTTTTTCGCAGTTTCCAGACTGTATCCAAAAGGTTTTTCCACAATCAGCCTTTTCCATCCTTTTTCTTGACTACTTAGACCTACATCTGCCAAATTCTTGGCAATTGGCTCGTATAGGCTTGGTGGTGTAGATAGATAAAACATATAATTGTTTTCCGTACCATGTGCTTCATTCAATGTAGCTATTCGTTCAGCAAAATTTGTGTATTCCGTGGTATAATCACTACCTAAATCTTCATAAAAAAGGCTATTGGCAAATCCTTTTATGTAATTTTCTTTAAGGTCTTCAATCTTTGCTTTTAGGTACGGGCTTTTGTAAACCACTTTGTCACGAAATTCCTCATCCGTTAGGTTGCTTCTACTTGCTCCCAAAACCACAAAATTCTTGGGTAATTGCTTGGCAACATACAAATTGAATAATGCAGGGATGAGTTTTCTTGCAGTTAAATCTCCCGAAGCACCAAAAATAACGAGCATTTGGTTATTGGTCTTTTTCATAAATATCTAAGTGTACTTGTTTGGATGACTCAAAAACCAACATTTAAACCGCTTTTTCTTAAAAAACAAATTAACCTGTCCATTTAATTTTGAGCATAACGAATATAACGTTTATTTTAGGTTCGGAATTCAACAAATAGCTTACTTAGTGTTGTCTTAACACAGGAAAGCAAAAACAAAGAACATGGCAAATACATATGATTTTGGTCTGGTAGGACTTGGGGTAATGGGGCGTAATTTTATTTTAAACGTTGCGGATAATGGTTTTACCGCTTTTGGGAATGATTTAGATGAGGAAAAGGTAAGCGCACTGATTGAAGAAGGAGGCGATACTGCCAAGGTAAACGCCACTTCGGATGTTGTCACTTTTGTGAATGGATTAAGTACACCAAGAAAAATTATGTTGCTAGTGCCAGCTGGAAAAGTTGTTGATATTGTTATTGAAAATTTACTCCCACATTTGGACAAAGGAGATATTATCATTGACGGCGGAAATTCCTTTTTTACTGATACTGACCGAAGAGAAGCTTACTTGCACGAAAAAGGCATTAATTTCTTCGGCGCTGGAGTTTCCGGAGGTGCCAAAGGTGCCCGTAAAGGGCCTAGTATTATGCCAGGAGGTTCCAGGGATGCTTATCAACATGTAAAACCCATTTTTGAAGCTGTTTCCGCAAAATATGAAGGGGAGCCCTGTGTTGCATATTTAGGTCCAAAATCAGCTGGAAATTATGTGAAAATGGTTCACAATGGTATTGAATATGGATTGATGCAATTGACCTCGGAAATTTATGATCTTTTGAAAAAAGCCGGGCATTTAACCAATGAAGAACTTCATCAGACTTACGCATCATGGAATGCAGGACGATTACAATCATTTTTAGTTGAAATTACCTCGGAAATCTTTGAGCAAAAAGACGATTTGGGTGATGGGCATTTGGTAGATAAAATATTGGATAAGGCCAAACAAAAGGGAACGGGAAAATGGACTTCACAAAATGCCATGGATTTGGGAATTCCAGTTCCGACCATAGATGTTGCCGTAAGCATGCGTGAAATCTCTGCCCTAAAAGAAGAACGTATAAAAGCGGATGAGCTTTATGGACGTCCCACACCGGAGTCAGTAGTCAAGAAAACTTTGGTCGACAAAGCCGAGAGTGCACTGTACTTTGCGTTTATCATCACCTATGCTCAAGGCATGCACCAATTGGCTGATGCTTCCAAAGAATATGGATACGAATTGGAATTGGGCGAAATTGCTAAGATATGGCGAGCGGGTTGTATTATTCGTGCAGCACTATTGGCCGACATAACCGAAGCGTTTAAAGCAGATACTGGATTGCGAAACTTACTGCTCTCCCCCTCTTTTGTAGGTAAAGTACAAGAAACTGTGGGTGCCGCTCGGGAATTGGTGGCTTACGGCGCCACAAACGGCATTCCATTGCCAGGGCTTTCCAATGCTCTCACTTATTTTGATGCCTATACAAGCAGCAGACTGCCTTTAAACTTAATACAGGCGCAACGCGATTATTTTGGTTCCCATACCTATGAGCGATTGGATAAAGAAGGTACTTTTCATACCGAGTGGGAGGATTGATATGAAAATAATCTCCGTAAGGGAAGACCCTAGCTATAAAGCTAAAGCCATTGCATATTTTCAAGCCAAGTGGAAAAGTGTGTTGCCCATAATATATGAAGATTGCATAAGTCATAGCACCGAGTCAAGGAATCCTTTACCGCAATGGTATTTATTAAAAAAAGGTGACGAAATAATTGGTTGCGCCGGACTTATAACAAATGATTTTATAAGTAGAGGGGATTTATACCCTTGGGTTTGTGCAGTATTTATTGAAAAAAAGTACAGAGGCAATGCTTATGGAGCATTACTTTTGGAAAAGGCAAAAACTGATGCCAAAGAGGGAGGGTTTGCCCATTTATATTTATGTACCGAACATGTTGGATACTATGAGAAATATGGTTTTACATATATAGGCCAAGGATACCACCCTTGGGGTGAAGAGTCTAGAATTTACGAACTTGAATTAGAATAAACAGCAACATCGTGTTAAATACATATTTGAATTCAATCTAGAAAAAATGCCAAAACAACTATTCCGTCATTTTAATAAATATGTAGAATTAACAGAAGATGATTTTCAAAAAATGTTTCGGTATTTTGAGCTGCGTACTGTGAAGAAAAAAGAGGTTCTAGTTGAAGTCGGCTCTATCTGCAAGGACAATCATTTTGTTTTGGATGGCTGCCTCCATATGTTTTTTGTAAACGATAAAGGTATAGAACGTACTGTTCAATTTGCCATTGAAAACTGGTGGATGACAGATGATTTGGCTTATCTAAATCAAACAACAACAGATTTTTCCATTCAAGCGGTTGAGAACACACGGCTGCTTACCATTACCCACGGCAAACAAGAGCAATTATTAAAAGAATTTCCACAACTTGAAAAGTATTTCCGGACCATTTATCAAATTTCCTATGGCGCTGCTTTGGTGAAAATGAGGTATTTGTTCGGTCTTACTAAAGAGGAGATCTACTTTCATTTTACCGAACAGTTTCCACTATTTGCCCAACGCGTTCCCCAATATCTAATTGCTTCATTTTTGGGCCTAACACCAGAATATGTAAGTGAAATAAGAGCAAAAAAACGTTCTTAAACGGGTTTAAGTATTTTGAGAATTGGTGCATATAACTTCGCATCAACATTCAAAAACATACTAAAAATGGATAAAAGAATTCAAATTGATGAAGCAGAACCTTTGGCCTATAAAGCGATTTTTGGTTTAGAGGATTATATGAAACAAAGTGGATTGGGAAAGGCGCATTACGAGCTAATAAAAATTAGAGCTTCCCAATTAAATGGATGTGCTTTTTGTATAGACATGCATACAAAAGAAGCCTTAAAAAATGGTGAAAGTCAACAACGTCTTTTTTTATTGGATGCATGGGAAACAGCGGATGTATTTTCTGAAGAAGAAAAAATTATTCTTCAAATTACCGAAGAAGTAACTCTGATTCATAAGGGTGGATTGACAGATGAAACTTATAAAAAAGCTATTGAAAAATTTGATGCACATTATTTTTCACAGATTATCATGGCTATTTCGGTCATAAATGTTTGGAACCGAGTTGCAATAAGCACTCACAAACCACTTTGGGATTAAAAAAGCAGTTTTAAGAACAAAACGGTTTGGGGAAATCCGAGCCGTTTTTAACTTTATCTCAGTAAATTTATAGATGGAATGCATTGCTTAGCAACGTATCAAAACCCTTAAGTTTATTCTGAATAAATGAACAGACTAACAAGAATTACAGCCATCTTAGTAAAACTACAATCCAAACGAGTAATTACCGCAAAAGAAATTGCTTCTAGTTTTGATATTAGTTTGCGCACCGTTTACCGCGATATAAAAACATTGCAAGAATCAGGGGTGCCAATTGGTTCTGAAGCTGGAACCGGGTATTTTATTGTGGATGGGTATAGCCTGCCTCCCGTCTCTTTTACAGAGGAAGAAGCAAATGCCCTAGTGACAGCAGAAAGGTTTGTTCACCAAAATGCAGAGAGTTCCATCATAAAAAATTATGCTTCTGTTTTGACCAAAATAAAATCAGTCTTAAAAAATGGGCAGAAAGAAAAGGTTGAACTATTGGAAAGTAGAATAATCCATTACAACAAAAATGCAACTTCCTCTACCAGCAAATTTCTTTCAGAAATTCAGAAAACCATCACCTCATTTGGCTTACTGGATATTACCTATCACACCATACATAGTGATCAAGTGACCAAGCGAAGCGTAGAACCTTTAGGGCTTTATTTTAATGATGATAATTGGATCCTAATTGCCTTTTGCCATCATAGGAATGAAATCCGAAATTTTAGATTGGATAGAATCCTAGAACTAGAAACATTACCATCTACTTCCGAAAAAGCCAAGTCTTTCAGTATGGAAGAATATTTTAATACGCAATTGGAAAATTATTCTTAACTACTACTGACATACTGTTGACACTCACCTCTCTTATTTTTGTTTCTAAAGAAAAGAATACAACCATCAAAAAATGAACAAGAACAAACAACTGTTAGAATGGGCTCCTTTTACCATCAAGGAAGGAGTTACAGAAGCTGAATTAATGCAAGCTTCCGAGGTGCTACAAAAGGATTTTCTTCAAAATCAAAAAGGTTTTTTAAAAAGGGATTTGCTCGAAAAATTCGATAGAAATTATATTGATTTGGTGTATTGGGAAACTATTGAGGATGCAAAAAATGCATTGGGCAATGCCGAAAAGAATCCAGCTTGCCATGCGTATTTTGAACTTATGGAAGAAGTTGATCATTCACAATCAGAACAAGGTGTTTCCCATTTTGAAATACTTCGTAGCTACTAAAGTTAATGACCAATTAAGAGGCGCCTCTATAAAGGTGTCTCTTTCTAATTACCACAATTCCACTTAAAAATAAAGAAGGAAAAGCCTCTTGTAGACGAAGAATACCTGCTTCAAAAGTTTCCGGGTAAAGGCGGCTGGACATACGCGGCTATTCCTGAGGTTCTGCAAAATAAAAAGGCTCCATTTGGATGGGTAAAAGTAAGAGGTTCCATAGACGATTATCCTTTAAAACATTACAAACTCATGCCTATGGGCAATGGACAGCTCTTTCTTCCGGTTAAGGCAGAAATCAGAAAGAAAATCAACAAAAGAGATGGTGATTATGTAAAAGTGGTACTCTATCCAGACAACTCATCACTTGAGATTCCAGATGAAATTTTGGAATGTTTTAAAAATGAGCCCAAACAGCTTTTTACAACCTTTCGTTCTTTTACAGAGGGTAAACAAAAAGCATATTTAGATTGGATTTATGACGCAAAATCAGATGGAACCAAAGCAGCCAGGATTATAAAAATGATGGATAGATTGACAAAACGTTTAAGTTTGTATGACAAAGAGGTAAAAGAATGAGTGCTAGAATTGTACAGTTTTTTTTGATTTTGATCATAGCTAGTTCATGTAAAAAAAACATACAGAAGGTTGATAAAATAGAAACGGCCAAATCTTTTTATACATCGTTAAATGATAATGATTTTAAAACAGCAACAAATGTTTTCTTAGATAGTGTAAGAAGATACGAAAACGGGGATAGCAGTGTATTGTCTAAAGATCAATTTAAAAATTGGCTACAATGGGATTCCGTTTTTAAGCCAGAATATAAAATCCTGGACATTTCAGAAAGCACAAATGGTATTCAAGTCAGGGTCTCGAAAACCGACAAAAGAATACAATTTTTAAATGAGGAGCCTGTAATTTTTGAAGAATATCTCAAATTCAATTCAGGCAAAGTGGAAAGCATTGAAATGGTAAAATATGTTGTTTTTCATGACGATAAATGGAGTGCAAAAAGAGCTGAACTTGTAGGTTGGATTGAGGAAAATCATCCTGACTTGAATGGGTTTCTTTATGATCAGACCAAAAAGGGAGGTGAAAATTATATGAAGGCTATTGAGTTATTTAACAACAAAACTTCTACTCTAGATAGTTTGGAATAAAGTATCTAAAAATAAATTCTCAAGATTTGCCCCGGGTTTAGTTATTCTATGAAATTGAAGACATCTTTGTTTTGTTATATTTATAGATAACCCGTCATATTTCAACACTATGTGAAGTGAAAACATAACGGGTTTATTAATGAGCACTAAAATTTGATCATCCGAAGTCCTGGTTCACCAAATTGTGATATATACAGGATTCTACGTTTTTCATCCGCTGCTATTCCATTAGGTCGGGAAAAAGTCGCCTCGCTCAATTTGCCATCTGTAGTAGATCTTTCACCTGTACCAGCAAAAATTTCTGTGCTTCCATCAAAGGAAACTTTATAAATTACGTCTTGATCAATACCCGTAGCATAAATATTATCTTCAAAAATGGTCATGTACCCAATAGCAAAATTTGGAGTAGTATTGGGAATGTTGGCAATTAAAGAAACTTCTCCGTCTTGGGTGACCTTCAAAATATCAGCTGTAAAAAAGTTTGATGCAATAATGTTTCCATCTTTGTCAACATCTATTCCCACACACCCAAAAAGTCTATCATCCGTAGCTAGAACAGAAATTGTTCCGTCGGTACTAACTTTATGTATTGTAGGTGCAAAAAAATTGGCAACATAAATAACATCATAGTTATCTATGGCCAATCCAGATGGCCAACCAGCTATTTCCCCTACTTCTGACGAAGAACCATCAGATGTTATTTTTATCAGAATTCCTGAAACGGCATCATTATTATTCTCATTATTAAAATAAAAATTTCCGTGGCTGTCCATCACACCGCCCATTGGAGCTTCAAAACCGCTGGCTTTTTCCGATATAGATCTATTACGATCAATTTGAAATACCTGCGTTCCACTATACTTGCCGAGGTCTGAGTCAAACATCCCAAAATTGGAAGCGAATATGGTACCATCTGCTGAAACAAATAATCCATCATTTGCAGGGAAATCTGCTCCAAAAAGAGTTTTTACCTTCTTTGACTTTGGCCCTCCTCCTTCAAAATCATCAATACAGGAGCTTAGCATAAAAAAAGTTAAGCAAACCAATAGAGGTCTAAAAAATACAATACTTGTTTTCATCTCGTTGCAGTTTTAAATTGTTATTTCTCAAAACTAAAGATGGTAAACATGCATATCGACGCAATGGACACAATGACACCTTTTTTCAGGCCACGTTCCTGTTTTTCACATAACTCCTTGGTGTAGTACTCATGGTTGTTTTAAAAACGCGATTAAACGTTGACTTGGAATTGAAACCAACATCCATCGCCATCGCCAATAGTGTGTTTTTTAAATGATCCCCGTTATTTACCTTATTAATGAATTCTTGAATTCTATACTTGTTTATGTAGTCATAAAAACTAGTTTGATAGGCTTGGTTCAAAAGCCAAGATAGATTATTGGAAGAGGTATTCAATTTATCTGCGAGACCTTTCAATGTAAGGTCAGGTAGAAGAAATACTTTCTCTTCAACAATAAAATAATGAAGTCGTTTTTGAAGTTTCTGGATTTCTTCTGGGCTTAGGCGATTTTTTTCAGACCTTGATTTGTGCTGGAAAGGAATTCTGAAGATTTCAGGTTGGCGCAAGCTGAAATATCCTACCACATAGATAAATATTGGCGTGGATATCCACATGGTCACATAATTAATGTAAACAAAAGGCTTGCGAAGAAAATTAACGCTTAAAAAGCTAATGAGCCAGAGCATCATGAAAATGCCCAACGTAGACAGTAAGAAAACCAAAAAATGATGGATGCTCTGATGATATGATAAATGTTTCTCCTCTTCTTTGGAATACTGATTCATCAAGAAAAAAGTCTTAAACCAATAAAAAATAAATAAAACCAAGCCCGTTGCCTCAACGATAAAAAACATCAAGTTCAAGTTACCTGAAAAGTAGAGCGTATTAAATGTCTTCAGCGGAATACTTAATGTCCAAAAGTAATACCCCAAGTGCAAAACTGCTGGAATATAATGCCACCATTTTAAACTAAATGTAGGTACTTCATTAAAAACTAACCTTCTAACATAAGTATAAATAAATGGTCCAAAAAGAAAAACAGTGGTATCTATTAAAACTCCGAATCGCCAAACCCAACTTTCTGGGATACGAAATGCCGAAATTCTTCCAAAAAGCATTAAAACCGCAATCAGCAATAGAAATGAAAGCATCTTATTTGCCGACTTATTTCGATTATGCACCAGCCGAAGGGAAATAGATAAAAAAAGTCCTTGACTGACCCCAAGAAACAATATGATATCTATAAAATTGAATGATTGCATAAACTGTTTTGCTAGATTAAAAGTAACCTTTAATACTCTTAAAAAGGTGTTGTTGGGTACAATGACATGTATTAAAATTAAGTATTACCATGAATTTGTTCGTGACCCTTTTAAAAATACTTGTGTAACCGAATGATTACATTTATATTTGTAACCAATCGGTTACTTATAAAGATGAGAAGAGATGTTTTTCAAGCCATTGCAGATCCTGTCCGTAGAGATATCATTCAACTTTTATCCAAAGAGGCATTGACCGTAAATACAGTGGCCGAAAAATTTGATGTCAGCAGGCCGGCTATATCAAAACATTTAAAAATATTGGAGGAATGCGGTATTGTGACCTTTAATCAAAAAGGAAGGGAACGCTATTGCATGATTCAACCCAAAAAACTTATTCCCGCTTTTTTATGGATAGATCAATACAGAGACCTATGGGAAGGAAAGCTGGATTCTTTTGAGAATTACCTAACCCAATTACAGAATAAAAACAAAAAAGATGAGTGAAGTAAACAATCCCAAAAACCGAACATTAACCCTAGAGAGAACTTTTGATGCCCCTATTGCATTGGTATGGGAAGCATGGACCCAACCTGAGCACGTTGCTCAATGGTGGGGGCCAAAAGGAATGGAAACCAAAGTTCTTGAGCATGATTTTACAGTTGGTGGAAATTGGAAGTACGCTATGCGAATGCCCGACGGAAATGAATTTATCGCAGATGGTGTGTATTCTGAAATTGTCATGCACAAAAGAATAGTATCCACTGCAAACTTTAAACCAATGACGGAAGGAGTGGAAATACAGGCCATCTTTGAAGCAGACGGTGAAAAGACCCATTTTACCTTTAATTGTGTTCATGAGACGGAGGAGTATTGCAAACAACAAGAACAGATGGGCTTCTACAACGGTTGGGGTTCAGTTTTTGAAAGACTTCATGAATTTTTACAAAATAGCTAAAAACTAAATCTTTCAGTTTAATTCAAGCCCCAACTAGTGGGGCTTTTTTTATGGCACATTTTATATTTTGTAAAGCTTCAGTGAAAAAGCTGAACAAAATTCCAATAAACCTAATTACAACATTATAATGCAATAATCGTTTTTATAACCAATAACCAACTTTCCACCATGAAAAAACTCTCCACAATCCTACTGCTCATCATTCTAGGTTTTTCTTTGACTTCATGTATAAATTTTAAGACAAAGGAAAAAGAAGGCACTTCTGATATTGAAAATTTCAATCAAATAGAGATTAACAACGAATACCAAGTAAGTCTCCCAAAATATATGAGGAAAACATCAGAACTTAATGATGACGCTTCCTTGCAATATCAGAATGTTTTCAAAGAAGCATATGTTATAGTCATTGATGAACCAAAAGAAGAATTTGTTGATGTTTTTAAGGAATTGGATCAGTACAGCGATAAATATTCCTTAGTGGAAAACTACAGAGATGTACAATTACAGTTGTTTGCCGAAAGTATGAATATAGAAAATGAGACCACTCCCGTAAGTATGGAGATTAATGGTCTAGATGCGGAAATGCTAGAAATTGATGGGAAGGTGCAAGGAATAGAGGATAAAATCACTTATTTCTTAACATTTATTGAAGGTGATGAAAAAGTCTATATGATTATGGCGTGGACCATGCTAAACAGGAAGGACACCTATAGAGCAGACTTTGAAAACATTACTAAGTCCTTTGCTTTAATTAATTAGAACCCTCTAAAAATCAGTTACTTTTTTAAAAAATATTTGGTCGTATGGATTTTTTAAATACATTTGCAGTGTTCTAGTTATCTAATACACTATAAATGTTAACGGTCAGACAATTAAATTTCTACTACCCAAATAGCCGCCCAGTGCTCAAATCCATTAATCTGGATTTACACAAAGGCAATATCTATGGCCTGTTTGGTAAAAACGGAGAGGGCAAGAGTACCCTAATGAAGATTATGACTGGGCTGCTCTTTCCTAAATCTGGTACTTGCGCTCTTCTAGGTGAAAGCACAAAAAAAAGAAATGTAGAGGCCTTACAACATGTGTTTTTTGTCCCAGAGGATTTTGAATTACCCAGTTTGTCCATTGCAACTTTTGAAAAAGTACAGTCCCCTTTTTATCCAAAGTTTTCAAAAGAACAGTTCTATGAACTTATAGAAGAGTTTAAACTCTCCCCTGCCAATATAATATCTAAATTGTCCTTTGGACAGAAGAAAAAAGTACTTATCGCATTTGGCTTATCCACAAACACCAAAGTACTTTTAATGGATGAGCCAACCAATGGATTGGATATCCCTTCAAAAAGTCAGTTTAGAAAAGTAATGGCTTCGGCCGTGGATGAAGGAACGTGTATTGTTATTTCTACACATCAAGTTAGAGATTTACATAGCCTTATCAATCATGTGGTTATTTTGGACAATGCACATGTAGTTTTTAATCAATCTTTGGAAACAGTTTCGGAAGGTCTTTGGTTTGGAAAAGCCCTCAATCCCGAAGAGCCCTCCATTCTTTATTCTGAATCATCTTTTGGTGGCAAAACCATTTTAACCAGAAATGACAGAGAAGAAACCGAAGTAGATCTTGAACTCTTGTTCAATGGTGTGTTGAGTGAGCCTAATAAAATAAATACAGTTCTAAAAAATATCCATCATGGCACAGGAGTTTAGTCTTTCAAGAATTGGCCAGTTTATACGTCGTGATTTAACCATTCATAAGAGCACTTTTATAACCGGTTTTCTAGTCACTGCGGTATTGCTCTTTCTATTTTGTATACTTAACATGGTATGGGATAAACAGCTAGGGTTAGAAGAATTTTTTGGGATTTTTGGACTTTTCTATATTCCAATGGGAATTCTGTTCACTTTTTCTCTTTTTAAAGAGTTCAACGATACTAAATCAAACCATTTATACCTATCCCTTCCTATATCAATTCCAGAAAGGCTTGCTGCAAAATGGTTCACGGTAACTATTATTTACACTGTCGCTTTTTCTTTGTTGGCAATATTCGTGGGAATGTTGGCCATTGCAGTAGGAACAGTCATCTTCAACGCAAACTTTAATGTGCTATCAATCTTTACCGAGCATTATTGGAATGTGATAAAAGTATATTTTGTGATTCAACCCATATTTTTGGTTGGGGCCATCACATTTGCAAAAAACAGAATTGGGAAGACCATATTGCTTTTAGGCCTACTGGTTCTGGGTTTCTTATTATTCAATTTTATCCTTTTTGCAATATTTAATCATAGTTATGGAGTCTTTTCAGGTGAGACCATAGGTTCTGAAGCAATTGATAAAGCTGGTGAAGATCTTTCTGTAATGGGCAAATGGTTCTATAGCTTACTGTTTGGCCCTATAATGCTTGCAGTAGCCTATTTTAAAATGACTGAAAAGGAGGTATAAATATGGATTTTGATAATGGCAAACCTATTTACCTGCAGATCGTGGATTTTTTCTACGAAAACATTCTGATAAAACGTTGGAAAGAAGATGAGCGAATTCCCTCTGTGCGGGAAGTTGCAATGATGGTAGAAGTAAACCCGAACACGGCAATACGCGCCTTTAATCATTTACAAGATTTAGAAGTGATTTATAACAAAAGAGGGATTGGATACTTTGTGTCTGAAAATGGTTATGCAAAGGTATTGGACATTAAAAGAAAGGAATTTATGCAGCACATGTTACCGGATGTTTTTAAAAAAATGATCCTTTTGAATATCTCATTTGATGACTTGAAAAACACATACAACCAACAAGAAAATGAAAAAAAGTAATCTGATTTTATTGAGTGCATTGGGTGCTTTGCTCTTTTTTTCTTTAGCATTCCAATTGTCAGTTCATAGTTATGTTAGAGAAGGGGATGCCAACAAAGTTCCGGTAAGGATGGTTTCTGAAAATAGATTGGTATCCAGTTTTAATAGTATTTCGATTGATAGTCGTATTAAAGTCCTTTATCAACAAAAGGAAACACACAGCCTAACTATTGAGGCGCCAAATCATCTTATTGATTCTATACATACATCTGTACTGAACGAAGAACTAATAATAGAAATAACCGAATCCCTAAAAAAGAAAGACAGCATAACCATTCGTATTGACAATCCAGAACTCACATCATTAAGTCTGGGTGGCAAAGCATATTTTAAAACCTTAGGGAAGGTATCTGGAGAAAAATTAAATCTAATGTTTTCTGATGAAAGTTCGGGAGACTTAGAATTATCCTATAACCTTTTGAAGCATAAAAACACATCAACCGGAATAGTAAACATTAAAGGAAAAATCAATCAAGTTGAGTTCAGCAACAAAAAGAAAGAAGAATAATATAATCAATAAGCGAACAATCATCATCAATCATCATCAATCAAAAAACGAACAACCATGAAATCAACCACAAATCAAAATTCGAGCAATACTATTCCTAAAAATCCGTCTAAGTTCAGACTGATACTCATGCGAGGTCTTTATTTACTCACTTTTATTGGGCTTGCTTTTCAGGCATGGGAATACATACTTTTTCCTAACGAGCCTTTAGACTACATTACTGGTGTTGCTTTTAGTTTTTGGGCTTCTTATGCTACTTTAATGGGTATTGGCATTCGATATCCGTTAAAAATGCTACCACTGCTTTTCTTGCAACTGGCATATAAAGCAACTTGGGCTTTAGGCATTTATTTGCCCATGAAAAAGGCATCATTGGTAACACCTGAAGCGGAATCCTTCTTTTGGATATGCATTGTAGCCGTTATTCTAGACATTATTGTTATTCCTTGGAGGTATGTCTTTGACCATTACATTATCCCCTTTTTTAAATTAAGAAGAGCTACAGTTTAGGGAACTGAGTTTATTCATCAATCATAATCAAAAATCAAATAGTCATGAAACAAAGAACAAGCGTCCACTCAGATGCTGGAATATTAGCACGTAAATCAAAACTGTTGCCTTCAGTACTAATCGGTCTCTTAATCTTGATCACAGGAATAGCCTTGAGTATTTCCAACAAGAGAAAAAAGGACACAGAATTTGCATATAAAGAGACAAGAAAAGCTTTGGCTTTTTTGACATTAAATTTTAATAGAGGAGTCGAAAAAATGGCATATTTAGAAGAATTTGAATGTGCAAAAAAGAAAATTTACAACTACTAACAAAAGAAAAATCATCAATCAAAAAACGAACAATCATGGAATCAAATCAAAAAACAGGCAGAACTATTGGTTTTCTATTACTTCTAATAATGGCATTGGGAATCCCTTCGGTAGTATTGAGAGGATTGTCCACCTCAATGATAGCATCTTCTGACTTTTTAAATGAAATTTTTCAAAATTCTCTTCAAATGCGAATTGCTGTTCTTTTAGATATACTTGCAAGTGCACTTTGGTTAGTAATAGCCCTAATACTTTTTCCTACCATAAAAAAGTATAAAAACAGCTTTGCTTTGTGGTTTTTTGGTATCTGGTTATTACAATTCGCAGTGATTATATTCAGCAATATTACTCATCTGAGCTTATTATCTTTAACCAATGAATTTGTGAGTACAGGAGCAACCGACACTGAGCTTTTTTCCACTCTTGGACTACTGAAAATTGAAGAGTATTTCTGGGCTCACTTTATGAGTCTAATGCTCTACGCATCAGCGGCCTTTTCCCTTTACTATTTTTTATTCCAAACAAAGCTTGTCCCTCGGTTTTTGTCAGCATGGGGTATGGTAGCAATCTCTTTGGTCTTCATTGCATCCTGGTTAAATATTTTTGATATAAATCCTAGCTTCTACTTCTTTTCCCAAAACGGATTACATATGATCGCTTTTATGGGATGGCTTATTGCCAAGGGTTTCAATACTACTCAAAATATTTCCAAAACGCAATAATCATTTTTTCATCAATCAAAAAACGAATAATCATGATTACAAAAACAAATGAAATCAAGATCGCTAGACCAGGTAACCCATGGCAATCCAAAGTATTGAATGCTTCCGCACAACTATGGTTTATAATTGCAGTATTAGGTATGTGGATTTTTGCCTTTTATGTTGCTTCCTTTTATGGGGGAGCTGCCATTGATAATGACTTTATGAAATGGAACCGTGTGCTGCCCCACGGATATATTGAAGGGGAAAGTATGGGTAATCTGGCTGTTGCCATCCACTTATTATTTGCAGTCATTGTTATGGTGGGAGGGCCAATTCAGTTTATTCCGCAGCTAAGAAAACATGCACCTTCATTGCACCGCTGGAACGGTCGTTTTTATATATCTGCTGCTTTTATAATAAGTTTAAGCGGAGTGTATATGGTAATCTCCAAAGGAACAATAAGTGGTCTTATTGGTGATATTAGTGTGAGCATCAACGGAATCTTAATTATGATTTTTGCATATCTGGCAATACGAAATGCCATTAAAAGAAAAATAGATGTCCACAGACGGTGGGCCCTTAGGTTATTTCTTGCAATGGCGGGAGTTTGGTTCTTTAGAATTGGCCTCATGTTTTGGCTATTTGTAAATAAAGGGCCTGTAGGGTTTGACCCGGAAACATTTAGAGGGCCGTTCCTGGTTTTTTTGGGGTTTGGTCAATACTTAATCCCTCTTGTCATACTTGAGCTTTATTTTCTAGTTCAAAAAAAGAAAACTAAAACAACACAAATTTTAATGTCTGCAGGATTGTTAATGCTTACAGCCATTACTGCAGTTGGCATTTTTGCTGCTACCATGAGCATGTGGCTACCTAGAATAGGGTGAAACCATTGTCTAATTTTACAACAAAGCAAATTCAATGCATTTTATCTAATATTTTGCACTTTACCACGCTAAACTAATATCTTATAAAAATGGTTTCCTACTTTTGCCAATAGCGAGTTTAAGAGCATAATAACCCATGAAAAAGAGTTTGACCAAAAAAATTAGTGTATTAGTAGTCATTTTGATTTCTTCTATGGCATGTAGTCCAGAAGATGGAACTGACGGTACAAATGGAACCAATGGAACAAACGGAACCAACGGCACGGATGGTCTAAACAGCTTAATCACTACGCTTATTGAACAACCTGGAAGTAATTGTACCAATGGAGGGTTTAAAATAGAGGCGGGTTTAGATTTAAATGATAATGGAGTGTTAGAGGCTTCTGAAGTGGACACATCTGAGTTTCTTTGTAATGCAGATACCGCTGGGCTTTCCTATTTATCATATGTTTCATTGATAAATCAGACCGGTACAAATGACCCTCAAAGTTCCGTACTGGAAAATACACTTGGGTTAAATATTGTCTGGACAAGGGAATCTCAAGGAAAATATGTTGGTGCATTAGATAGCGCAATTGATATTGGAAAAACAGTGATTTTTTATACAACCCCTACTAGCCATACAGGAGTAAGAGGTGAAATTGTAGGAAATAATCAAGTACGAATAGAATTACAAAATGGTATTAATGCCTTTGCGGATGATTTTACCAATTTATCATTTGAGCTAAGAGAATACGAATAATAGTACTTTCTATTTGAGCTTAATCATATATGTTCTTCAATTATTAGATTTAATAGATAACCTTTTGGTACTTTGGTAATGAAAAAAGCATTTTTATTTAACATCTCCGTTTTCTTTCTCTTTAGCGTTTTCACTTTTGGACAAAACTCCTTTCCCGCATCTGGCAATGTGGGCATTGGGACCCTAACTCCAGGATATAATTTAGAAGTGATTGGTTCTATTAATGCAACCGAACTTCTTCTTAATGGAACGGCACTACAGAATTCCCCATGGAATACTTCAGGGAATAACACGTTTTACAATACTGGAAACGTTGGAATAGGTACAAACAATCCAAACTTCAACCTTGACATAGCAGGATCTCTTAACGCTACCAGTATATTTTTGAACGGATCAGCCATTGAAGGCCCAGTATGGAGTTTAAACGGAAACGATTCGTTTTATAACACTGGAAATGTTGGAATAGGTACAAACACCCCAAATTTTACCTTGGATGTGAATGGGTCCCTCAACGCAACCAGCATATTTTTGAACGGATCGGCCATTGAAGGCCCGGTATGGAGTTTAAACGGAAACGATACGTTTTATAACACTGGAAATGTTGGAATAGGCACAAACACACCAAATTTTACTTTGGATGTGGATGGATCCCTCAACGCAACCAGCATCTTTTTAAATGGATCTGCGGTCCAAAGTTCTCAATGGACTACCACAGGAAATGATGTTTCTTATAGTTCTGGAAATGTGGGTATAGGGATAGCAACCGTTCCAGCAGGGTATTCCTTAGCTGTAGTTGGAAGTATCATTACTGAAGGTGTTACTGTAAAATTACAAAGTGATGGATGGCCAGATTTTGTATTTGAAAAAGACTATCTGTTGCCAAGTCTAAAGAGTATTGAAAACTACATCCAAAAAAATGGTCATCTTCCAAATATACCTAGTGCATCGGAAATTGGTAAGAATGGAATTCATTTGGGAGAAATGGATGCTAAACTACTTCAAAAAATAGAAGAGTTAACTCTTTACACCATTCAGCAACAAAAGGAAATTGATAGCCTAAAAAATGCTAGTCAAGCGCTAATTGAGCAAAACGAATTGGTTAAAACTCTTACGGAACGAATAGAAAGGGTAGAGAAATCCTTAAAAAAATAGGTCGTTAAATCCTCTTGTTGTCCTTTCAGGAAAGATAATATACCCACAATTTTCGTTATACAGATAGGGTTTGAAACATTCTCAGCCCTAACATTCCCAATACTCTATTCTTTAAAATAATAAAACTGTTCAAAATCCAACTGAACGGTTAGTGTTTTCGATAAACGGTATACTTCACAATCTTCTATTTCGTTATAAATCAGAAACCTACTGGTTTATGAAAAAGAAATTCTTTTTAATAGCACTGTTTTTATTATTCATAATATTTGGGTGTTCTACAGATAGCGTGGAGCCTTTTGCTTCGGATGAGGAATCATCTGAAGAAGTAGAAGAAGGGACCAATACAAATCCAGATGACACTAACGACTCCTTTATAACGGATAGCTTTGACGGAACGGGAGATTTGGTTGATTATGTTGTAAATAATGCATCAGCATTACCACAAGTGGGTAGAGTAGATGGAAGATATAGGGCTGAATTAACAGATAACGTTAATGATGTCACATTACATTTCAATGCTGAACAGGGAAGGTTAGATGCTAAATTGATGAGTTTTCCTTTTGAATTTATTGCCAGAAATATTGGTATTGGCACTTTGAACGATTCTCAAATTGCACCGACTCCCATGAACTCCCTTTACGTATTTTCCGGAGTTCAAATTCATGTGGAAAGTTTAGATTCATTTAACTCCGCACATGTAGTTGTTGGTCACAGAGGTAACACCTATTTCACTATTGAAGGTAAAAATACAGTTGATGGCAACTCTTCTGTCAATGATATTGGAGCCAACACTGTTCCAGAAGGTCGAGCTGATATTAGAATAGTTGGCAATCAAGACCAAACTATTACGGTATATTGGCAAACTCCAAATCTAAACTATGAAACCGCAACAGATAACTGGCAGCTATACAACGAAACAGGAAACCTACCCGGCACTGCACCCGCCTTTGCCAGCAATGTCTATGTAGGACTTATAACCTACGCATTTGGCACAAATGGAATCCCATTTGTTGGTACTTGTGATGCAGTTCAAATTGCAGACTGATAAAACGCTACTTACTCAAGTACATCTTTCTTCGGGAATACAAGTTGTAGAACTCATCATCTTTTAGACTATCTATAAACAAGATGCTTTCTCCTGTACTCTTCATCTCTGGACCCAGATTTTTATTCACATTGGGAAACTTATTGAAAGAAAAAACGGGTTGTTTTATAGCGTATCCATCCAAATGTGGTTTAAAGTCAAAGTCCTTGATTTTCTTTTCACCCAACATAACCTTAGTTGCAAAATTCACATAGGGTTCCCCATATGCCTTTGCAATAAATGGAACAGTACGAGAAGCCCTAGGGTTTGCTTCAATGATGTAAACCATATCATCTTTAATGGCAAACTGAATATTAATTAACCCGACCGTATTAAGCGCCAACGCAATTTTATGGGTATGATCTTTAATTTGTTGCATTACAAACTCCCCTAGATTAAACGGTGGCAGCGTAGCATTTGAGTCTCCAGAATGTATTCCACAAGGCTCAATATGCTCCATTATACCGATGATATACACTTCTTCCCCGTCACATATTGCATCTGCTTCCGCCTCAATAGCGCCATCTAAATAATGATCTAGAAGTAACTTATTATTTGGGATTTTTCCTAACAAGTCTATAACATGGGCTTCCAGTTCTTCTTTATTGATAACAATTTTCATTCCTTGCCCTCCCAATACATAAGAAGGTCTTACCAGAAGAGGGAAATTTAACTCATCTGAAAGCTCCAAGGCTTCATCAGCAGTTTCAGCAACACCAAATCTTGGATAAGGAATATTGTTTTCCTTTAATAGGGTCGAGAAACTTCCTCTATCCTCAGCTAAATCCAAAGATTTAAAAGTGGTTCCAATGATATTGATACCATACTTATCTAATTTTTCTGCAAGTTTTAACGCAGTCTGCCCTCCCAATTGAACAATTACGCCCTCAGGTTTTTCGTGACGAATAATATCATAAATATGTTCCCAGAACACAGGTTCAAAATAGAGTTTATCCGCCGTATCAAAATCGGTTGAAACGGTTTCTGGATTACAGTTAATCATTATCGTCTCATATCCGCATTCTGCAGCAGCTAAAACCCCATGAACGCAACAATAATCAAATTCTATACCCTGCCCTATTCTATTGGGTCCAGAACCAAGTACAACAATTTTTTTCTTATCGGTAACTTCACTGTCATTGGCAACATACCTAGTGCCTTCCGCTGTTTCTATTTCTTCCTCAAAAGTGGAGTAATAATAAGGTGTCATGGCCTTAAATTCCGCGGCACAAGTGTCCACCAATTTATATACCCTATTGATTCCCAGATTTGTACGCTTACCATGAACTTCACTTTCATAACAGTCCAGCATATGTGCTATTTGCCTGTCTGCAAAACCTTTTTGTTTGGCTTCCAACAAAAGTGTTTTTGGCAAGCTTTCTATGGTGTATTTTGAAATTTCCTGTTCAAGAAAATGTAATTCCTCATATTGCTTTAAGAACCACATATCAATTTTAGTAATCTCATGGATTCTTTTGAGTGAAATACCCAATTGAATAGCATCATAAATAACAAACACCCTGTCCCAACTTGGAACTTTTAATTTGTGCATTATTTTATCATAATCCGTATAACCTTTTCCATCAGCGCCCAAACCGTTACGTCTAATTTCTAATGATTGGGTTGCCTTATGCAAAGCTTCTTGAAAGGAACGACCAATACCCATCACCTCTCCTACTGATTTCATCTGAAGTCCCAATGTTCTATCCGAACCTTCAAATTTGTCAAAGTTCCATCTCGGAATCTTTACAATAACATAATCCAACGTAGGCTCAAATAAAGCTGATGTGGATTTTGTAATTTGGTTTTTCAATTCATTCAAATTATATCCGATGGCCAATTTCGCTGCAATTTTTGCAATCGGATATCCAGTAGCTTTTGAAGCTAAAGCGGATGATCGAGAAACCCTTGGATTAATTTCAATAGCAATAATATCTTCTTTTTCATCTGGGCTTACGGCAAATTGCACATTGCAGCCCCCTGCAAAATCACCAATACTGCGCATCATATGGATTGCCATATCTCGCATACGTTGGTAAGTGCGGTCTGAAAGCGTCATTGCTGGGGCAACAGTTATGGAATCTCCTGTGTGAATTCCCATTGGATCCATATTTTCTATGGCACAGATAATAACTACGTTGTCATTTTTATCCCTAAGCAATTCTAATTCATATTCTTTCCACCCCATCAAAGCCTTGTCTATCATCACTTCGTGAATAGGAGAAACTTCCAGCCCATGACTTAACAGGTCATCAAAATCTTCAGGGTCATAAACAATGGAAGCTCCTGCCCCACCAAGCGTAAATGAAGCTCTAATAACTAGCGGAAATCCAAATTCTTGTGCAATTTCTTTTCCTTTTAAAAATGAGGTTGCTGTAGCTTGCGGCGCCATACCAACACATATTTTAAGCATTAATTCGCGGAACTTTTCCCTATCCTCGGTAATATTAATAGCATCAATATCTACACCAATAATTTCAACACCAAAATCCTCCCAAATACCCTTCTCATCAGTTTCAATACATAAATTCAAAGCAGTTTGCCCTCCCATAGTCGGCAAGACTGCATCAATATTGGGGTGCTTCTTTAAAATATCAATAATTGATTTTGTTGTCAACGGTTTTAGATACACATGATCAGCCATCGTTGGGTCTGTCATAATGGTAGCTGGGTTACTATTGATCAGGATAGTTTCAATTCCATCTTCGCGAAGTGAACGAAGCGCTTGGGAACCTGCATAATCAAACTCACATGCCTGGCCTATGATAATAGGACCAGAACCAATAATCAAAATGGATTTAAGATCGTCTCTTTTTGGCATTCTTAATAGGGTTACTCGTTGTTAAAAATTTAAAAATAGGTCAAAAAAAAGGTGCTAAACTTGAAAAGTAGCACCTTTAATTAAAAGTTATTGACAGTCATTATTTTTTATGTCTTGGCTCAGAGGAAACAGTCAGTTTTTTTCTTCCTTTTGCTCTCCTTCTCGCAAGAACTTTTCTTCCATTGGCAGTCGCCATGCGTTCTCTAAAACCATGTTTATTTCTTCTCTTCCTTTTTGACGGCTGATATGTTCTTTTCATTTCTGAACTCTTTTATTGGATTTTTCTAGAAAGAAAATCAAAATCTTCTTCTAAAATTCTGGGCGCAAATATACGAAGAGTTTTTACTTTGGCAAGCACTAAAAGAAAATATTTAAATTAGTTTTTAGTACTTTTGCTTCCTCTTAAATTAAGGCAAAATTCCAACTAAATATGTTCAACAAAAATATAAAACTTGTTATAGCCGTACTAATCATTGCATATGCCATCTATCAGTTCATTGAAGGGTATATAGGTAATGGTGTGGCATTGATTTTTCTTTCTCTTGTATTCATTTTCCTTTATTTTAGAAATGAACTGATTCTTATGTCATTCTTAAGAATGCGTAAACAAGATATGGAAGGAACCCAAAAATGGTTGAGTAAAATAAAAAATCCTGAATCTGCCCTAATAAAAAAGCAACAAGGCTACTACAATTATTTGCACGGCATCATTTACTCCCAAAAGAATCTTACTCAAGCAGAAAAGTACTTTAAAAAAGCCCTGAAGTTAGGTTTGACCATGGATTATGATGTTGCCATGGCTAAATTAAGCCTTGCCGGCATTTCCATGCAAAAACGAAGAAAGCGTGAAGCTACCCAGCTTTTGCAGGAAGCAAAGAAGTTGGATAAAAACAATATGCTTACCGAACAGATTAAAATGATGCAACAGCAGATGAAGAAAATCTAAGCTTTCACTTGCTTCTTTTCGATTGTTATCTCTTCTTTAAATGTTAAGTTCCCTATATGTCAAATTGATGGATATACCCATCAAGTCAACCTAGCATTTCAAAATAAAATCCTTTAACTTCACTTAGCTTATCGTTGGCAATAATTTCAATTTAGTCTAACACTACTATAAATATAATTGAAATAGAAAAAATATGATATTGAATTCAATAGTTTATATACATATATTGAACTAGAATATTTTCGAAAGATTATGACAATAGATGTGTATGATTTTTTCAAAAAGCATCCCAAATTCAATAAGCATATTGGAAATGACTTTCTTTTGGTGGAATATAAATGTCCATTAAATGTTGAAAAATTTCAACTATGGACTAAATCTCACTTAATCACATACGTTATTAACGGTCGTAAAGATTGGATAACTCCTAAACAAACCTATGGTCTTACTGCAGGTGATACACTATTTGTTAAAAAAGGGGTGTATGCTACAAAGCAATATCTTGAAGAAGACTATTGCGTTATGCTCTTTTTTATGAATGATGAGTTCATCAGAAAATTTACTTTGCAAAATCATTTATCATCAAGAGCTTCTCAAGACAAAGTTACAGAAGATGGTATATTAAAAATTAAGACCAACAGTTCGTTCCAGATTTTAATACAGAGTATTTTACAATATCTGACAATGAATGAAGCTATTCCGGCTGAACTTGTGGAGCTAAAATTCAAAGAATTGATTTACAATATCACCCTTAATAAAAAAAATAGCGCATTTAAAAATTTATTGCTCGAGATCTCAAATCAAAAGAAGGCTAGTATTGAAAATATTATGAATGCTAACTTTCAATATGATCTTCCAATCGAAGCTTTTGCAAAACTATCAGGGCGAAGTCTTTCAAGTTTTAAGAGAGATTTCAAAAAGTGTTTTGAAACCTCACCATCAAAGTGGCTCATTAATAGAAGACTTACCTACAGTAAAATGCTACTCATTAACACCCAATTGAACATCAATGAAATTTGTTATGATAGTGGATTTAAGAATACATCTCATTTTATTCGAGCCTTTAAAGAAAAATACAAGTTGCCCCCAAATCAGTTTAGGAAACTAAATGCTAGTTCATAGGTTACTTTTGAGCTTTAGAGAATATTTTTAGGACAGCTCAGCAAATTTGTAGTCGCTTATTTAATTGAATTTTGAGTCATTATTAATTCAACTAAATATTATGAAACAACTATTCATGTTCGTCTACTCAATTATCTGTTATTGTATTGGCTTTGCTTCTCTATTATTTTGGATTTTATCGATAAGTCATTTGATTCCGGAAATATCAATCGACAGAAATCCTGAAGTCCCATTTTATTATGCGCTTTTAAAAAATCTTGCACTTGTATTACTTTTTGCAGTACCGCATAGCGTAATGGCTAGAAAATCATTTAAAAATTGGATTACTAAAGTTCTTCCAAGACCCGTAGAAAGAAGTACCTATGTACTACAAGCAGGTATTTTGCTCTTTGTTCTTATATGGAACTGGGAACCAATTGGTGGTAACATATGGACAATTGAAGAAGGAAGCATTCTATTTTATACTATGTACGTTTTATTTTTTTTAGGTTGGGTAATTTTATTTGTAAGTACTTTTCTAATCAATCATTTTGATTTATTTGGTCTACGACAAACCTATTTAGAACTATTAAATAAACCATATACTGAATTAGAATTTAAAGTGGTTTCATTTTATAAATATACAAGGCATCCGTTGTACTTAGGTGGCATTATGGGACTATGGTTTACACCAGTGATGTCAGCAACACATTTAGTATTCGCCGTTCTTTTGACTTTGTATTTCTTCATTGGAGCTCTATATGAAGAAAAAGATTTAAAGGAAAATTTTAAATCTAAATATTTAGCATATATGAAGAAAACACCTATGATGATACCTTTTACAAAAAGAAAAACTGATTGATTAAAAAACTATTGCCAACAATGCCTATAGCAAATAGGGCATAAAGTGTTAAATTTAAATGCTTGGGCGTGTTTGCCAAGTCCGCCAAATCTTTTGGATTTGTCATTTGATATAAAAAAGAAAAATACAAAACAAAAAGCTCCGACTACCAGCGCAGACGGAAACGATGCCAGCACATCAACTCGCCCGCTGCTATCGCAGACGGCGTACCTGCCCTACTTGCCATAGCCGAACCGATAAGTGAAATCTCAAAAAAATCTTTGCTTTTTCAAAACCAAATCGTCAGGTAAAACTATTGACCTGCGTTGGTGCTGCGGTAATACCCTTTGTTAGGGATTTCAACAACATACTTTTTACCAGAGCTATTGTTCAAGTGAGGTTCACGCAACCAAGGGTTATGTCTCTTCAAAATTTTATAATTGATTTCATATTCCTTCGCAAAGTCTGCCCAACTGGCAACTGGTTCATCAATTTCAACTGTAAATGTGGGGACTGCATTATAGAAATCATCTTTCTCTACATCAAAACCATATTTATCAGGGTTAGAGAGGATTTCCTTAAGTGCCAAAATCCTAAAAACATAGCGCCCTGTTTCCTGACCTAACAAAAGATCATAGTAGTTATCTACTTTTTGAATGTTCATATATTTTCTAACCCCGCCCGGACCAGCATTATATGTTGCAGCAGTAAGCGTCCATGTGCCAAAACGTTTTTTCCATTTGTTAATGTAATCACAGGCCGCTTGCGTAGACTTTCTAATATGATACCGCTCGTCAACATTGGCATTTACCTCTAAACCATATTCTTTGCCAGTCGCTCTCATAAAGTGCCACATCCCTGCTGCACCTTTGGGTGAAGCAACATCAATCAGTGCGCTTTCAGCAACGGCCAAATATTTAAAATCGTCTGGGACCCCATTTTTTGCCAGAATTGGCTCTATAATGGGGAAGTATTTATTGGCACGCTTCATTAACAGCAACGCATTGGATTGCCAATAGGTGTTCACCAAAAATTCCCGGTCTACCCTTTCCATGATTTCCGGGTCTTCAAAAGGTACTGGCTCTCCTGCAAAATTTAAATCCTTCGGAATCTCAATTGCACTTATTTTATATCCGTCAGAAGCAGTTTTTTCAGTATCAACAACTTCTGTTTTTTCCATTTTATCTTCTGGAGCAGATTGTACGGCGAAAATAAGACTGCCGACAACTACCACTAATCCAATAACCGCTAATATATTTTTAATGTGTTTCATGCTATCACTTCTATGTGTTACGTAAAGATACTATATAGAACTTCCTTCTTCTAAAATAATTGCAGACAGGTTCTCATTAAACCACTTAGCACGATGAATTATCATGGCATGGGTTCCATTTTTAACGGGAATACAATCTCTAATGTTCGTTATTGGAAATACAGCATCTTTTTCACCTTGAATATGGACAAGGTTTTTTGGCGGGATGGTTTGCTCCCAGCCTACAATATTGTCAATGGCCCAATCTATATAATATTTATCTCTAACGGAAAGGTACTTTTCATAGAGTTCTAGTCGCTTGGTAACCGTTTCGCCAAAGGCATATTTGGCTAAAAGCTCCACATTGTTTACTAAACCAGTGGGCAATAATTTGTGGACTTTGGTGTACTTGGCAAAAATCATCCTTTTAGGTAGTTCGCTGCTTTTTTTAACACAGGAGACCGCTATAATTTTGGATACTTTAATATGCTTTGCTATTTCTTGGGCCAAGAGGCCTCCAAACGATACTCCGAGCAATACCGGGTTCTCATGAACAATGTTCAGAGCCATTTCTTTGGCATATGCTTCAAAGGTCATTCCTTTTTTAGGAATAAACCATTCTAATTTATGCGTTGCAAAAGTTTCAGAAGGCAATTTAATTCCATCAAATATCGATGAGTTGGCAGCCATTCCTGGTATAAGGTATACATGTATTTTGTTGTCGGGCATTTCTCACCAAATATCTATTAGGCTAGGAAATTAACTAATTTTTGACTAATTTTGTAACCCTTTTGCAATTAGCCCCACTTAATATCACATATGCAATTTAAATGGGATCAACAGAATTACCACTTCGGTAATTAGACAGTGTCAATTTTAAAATAATTCTATATGACAGAAATGGAAGTTAATGACAATAGTTTCTTGCGCCAATTTGAAACTAAGTTGGATGGGCATTTAGCTAAAATTGAGTATTCTTCACAAGAGCGTAAAGTATTTTTAACCAAACTTGTAATTCCTGAAGAGATTACACAAGAAGGCTTTAAAGAAACTTTTATCAAAGCCGTTTTACATCAGATACAAGAGAAAAACTTGAGGGTTGTTCCTACTAGCCCACACATTGCAGGTTTTTTAAGAAAGAACAGACAGTACAAGGAGATGCTCCCCGTGGGAATACGCATCTAATTAAAAAGTAAAAAGAACTAAAAACCTCTCATTCGAGAGGTTTTTTTTATGCCAAAACTTTATCTGAAACAAACTCGAAACGGACCAATCCATCTTCATCTATCTTGGTTAGTTCCACTTCATGCAACGTGTTAATCAATTCTGGATTCCAAGGAGCCTTTACTTTTACATAGTTTTCAGTAAAACCGTGAATGTAACCTGACTTGTTTTCTCCTTCAAATAAAACCGTGCGTACACTCCCTATCTGACTCTCATAAAATGCTCTTCGTTTTTTTACCGAAAGTCCACGCAACATTTTACTTCGTTTACTTCTGATATTTTTTTGAACCACGTTTTCCATTTCTGCTGCTAAGGTATTATCCCTTTCAGAATAGGTGAATACGTGTAAATAGGAAATGTCCAGTTCGTTTAGGAAATGATAGGTTTCCAAGAAGTGCTCATCTGTTTCACCAGGGAAACCAACAATAACATCCACTCCAATGCAAGCGTGTGGCATGGCTTGCTTAATTCGATTTACCCTATCAATGTATAGATTGGATAAGTACCTGCGCCGCATCAATTTTAAAATATCGTCACTACCACTCTGCAAGGGAATATGAAAATGAGGCACAAATGAATTGCTCTTGGAAACAAAATCAATTGTCTCGTTTTTTAAAAGATTAGGCTCAATAGATGATATTCTTAAACGATGTATTCCGTCTATTTCATCCAAAGCCTTGACCAAATCCAAAAAGGTATGCTCGTGTTTTTTATTTCCAAACTCTCCCTTACCGTAATCTCCAATATTGACACCGGTTAGTACAATTTCTTTAATGTCTTTGGAAGCAATTTCAGCAGCATTATTCAGTACATTCTGTAAAGTATCACTACGAGAAATACCTCTGGCCAATGGGATGGTACAATACGTACATTTATAGTCGCACCCATCCTGAACCTTTAAAAAAGCTCTGGTCCTGTCTCCAATGGCATAGCTTCCCACATAAAAATCTGCATCTTCAATTTCACATGAATGTACCTCTCCCCTATCATTTTTAGTTAAATCATTAAGGTAGTCGGTAATCTTAAATTTTTCCGTTGCTCCCAGCACTAAATCCACACCATCTACAGCAGCTAATTGCTCTGGTTTTAGTTGTGCGTAGCAGCCAACGGCAGCTACAAAAGCATCTGAATTGCTTTTTTGAGCTTGTTTTACAATAGTTTTAAAACGTTTATCGGCATTTTCAGTGACCGAGCACGTATTGATGACGTAGATATCCGCCTTTTCAGAAAAGTCAACACGGTCAAAACCCTCACTTTCAAAACTTCTAGCAATGGTAGAGGTCTCAGAGAAATTAAGTTTGCAACCAAGTGTATAAAAGGCAACTTTTTTGTTCATGAGTAAACCCTTGATTTTAAGGGCTGCAAAGTTACTAAATTGATTTGATTTTTGTTTATTGGCCGGTCTTGCAAATAAGCCATCCCCTAAATGTTTGTGACAATAAAAATCAATTCTTGTCCAATTATTTGGATTGAGTTCGTCATATAGTTAAAATAAATCATCTTGAGAACAAATGGCAAATATTAGACACAACCTAACAATTAACGCATCTGTAAAACAAGTGTATGATGCAATAACGATGGAGGATGGACTAAAGGGCTGGTGGACGAGTCAAACATCAGCAAAACCAGAAGAAGGAAGCATAAATCATTTTAAATTTGGAGACGAATATTTCAACAAAATGAAAATTTCAAAACTGAATTCACCAAGTGAAGTCTATTGGGAATGTGTAGATGGAGATAAGGAGTGGATTGGGACTAATTTATCTTTTGAATTGGAAGAAAAAGAGGGCATTACTTTTCTCAAGTTTTCTCATTTAAATTGGGCAGAAGAAAGTGAATTCTTTGGGTTTTGCAATCACCATTGGGGTAGATTTTTGGATAGTCTTAAAGCATTATGTGAGACTGGAGAGGGACAACCTTTTACGAAATAAGCCACTAATATTAAGTCTAACATTACTATCTATGCCGAACTTGTTTTAGTATTAAATCGATACCATATCTTAAACGTTATAAATACAGCTTAAAACTTGATTCACTCTGTTGATGTTAACAGAGTGAATCAATATCTAATCAGGTAACTACTCTAAAATGTGCCCCACAGATTGGTTCATGATAGTTCCGGTCATATGGCTTGCTAGTTCAGATGCTGCTAAAACTACAACGTTTGCCGTATTTTCTGTGGAAGGAAGTTTTTTCATGGCCGTTTTGTTTTCCACTATAAATTGCTGCATTTCATCTCTGCTTATTCCCATATTTAAACCCATGGTAGTGAAGGTATAATCAATTGTAGGGGAATCCGGCATTGCCTCCGTTCTTACGCCAATTACCCTTACTCCCTCTGGTCCCCATTCGTTTGCCAGACTTTTCAACAACCCTTCCGTAGCGGCATGAGATGCCGTTAAGGCAGGACTCCACGGAGAGCCTACTTTAGCTAAAGTAGAAGTGATGAAAATAATAACTCCTTGTCCTTGTTTGGACATAATTGGGTAAGCGGCTTTTGCGGTAAGAAACTGGCAAGCTGTTGTAGATTTCAAAGGCATCATAAACTGCTCTAACGACACTTCCATTGCGGGCTTTCCATGATTGTATTCAGCAGGGTTTGAAGCACTTAAATTAATGACAATATCAACATTTATATCCTCCTTTTTAAACCAATCAAAATACTGTAAAACAGCTTCCTCGTCCAAAGTATCTAGCTTTCGCACTTGGCCCAATTCCGATTCTTCTGCAATACCATCTACGTTAATGTCAGACATATAAACAGTAGCTCCCTGCATTTTTAATGCTTTTGATACTTGTAGCCCTGTAGCTCCCTTAGCTCCAAAAACGAGTGCATTCTTGTTCTTTAATAATTGATTATTCATATTTTGAGTTTTAATTTTTAGTATTAGCTACCAAATTTGGAGTTCCAGTTCCTGTTTCTAAATATTGCTTAAGGCTATTAACTATAAAATGTGTCCAGCCTGCATCACAAATTTCATAACAATTTAAACTTGGGGTTAGTCCTTTGTGGGTAAATGAAACTTCAATCATATCATCACTTAAAACTTTAAAAACAAAAGATATTTTGCTATTCAACCACTCTTCTTTTATATTTTTAAGGCCTGAAAATGAATGGTTTGCATGAATACACCTCCAAGCGACATGGCTAAATTCTTCCAACTCTGAAACTACAAAACGCCATTCTGTATCTTCTTCAAAAAAGACAGAAAACTCATGACCAATTTCATTAGCTGTTTTATTATCTACGTTTCCCCACCATTTGTTCACTTCAGTCGTTATTGCTTTAAATGCTTTTTCTTTTGAAGCTTTGACTCTAATTGTTTTTTTTAAATCCATATGTATTAGTATTAATTTTATTGTCCAAAATATTCTGGTGCTAAACTTATCCAGCCTTGAGTAGTATTTTTATAAAGTCTTTTGTGCTCTTCATAATCCTTGGAATTATAGAACTCTTGAGCCTTCTCAACAGATTCAAACTCTATAACTACGACCACCTCTAACGGATTGCCATGTAAGGTTTTAGATTTTGGTGTTGCCACTAAGAATTTCCCATTAAACTTTCCCAGTATTCCATTTATCGTTTTTACAGGTGGAACATAATTCTCCTTATCTATTACAGTATAATTTTCAATTAGATAACCTCTGTTCATCAATGTGAATTTTAATGTATATTTGACTAGTTGCAAAAAACAACTGCTCAAATATATTAAACTAATTTTATTTTGCAACTAGTTTTAATATAAAACTTAATATGAAGGAATTGAAATCATCATGCCCTATAAATCAATATCTTGAAGTATTTGGGGATAAATGGACCTTGTTAATAATAAGGGATATTATGTTTGACGGGAAACGATACTTTAATGAGATAAGAGAATCTGATGAAAAAATTGCCAGTAATATTTTGACAGACAGGCTTAATAAACTAGAGGAGTTAGGAATTGTTATTAAAACAAAAGATGCTAAGCACAAACAAAAAAACATATATACATTAACCAAAGTAGGTATTGATTTAATGCCTATTATGATAGCAATGTCTGAGTGGAGTTTAAATCATAGAAAAGTTTCTGAAAAAGATAGAGCACATGTATCAGAACTTATAAAAGGAGGTGGAGATTTACAGGACAAAATGAGCAAAGCCCTTTTAAAGGAGTTTGAAGCTGTTTCCGAAAATTAGATTATTTATTTACTTGAAAATTCTTCAATAATTCCTCCATTTTTTGGTCAACTCAAATACATGCTCTAGAATACGGGCTTCCTTATCGTCAAACTTCACCCCTCTGCGCTCCATCATTACTGCTGCTGCCTCAAAGGCTTTTTTTGGCATGTAAGTGCTAAAACCGGAAGCACCACCCCAACTAAAGCTGGGGACAAAGTTTCTTGGAAATCCAGGAACATAAATATTAGCGTTTACGCCAATTACAGTTCCCGTATTGAGCATGGTATTAATTGCCGTTTTGCTATGATCACCCATCATAAGTCCACAAAACTGTAGCCCTGTATGGTCAAATTTTTCTGTGGCATAGTTCCATATGCGTACTTTGGCATAATTGTTCTTTAAATTGGAGTTATTAGATCCCGCACCAATATTGCACCATTCCCCCAATACTGCATTTCCTAGGTAACCATCATGTCCCTTGCTAGAATATCCAAAAATCACAGAATTATTAATTTCTCCACAAACCTTTCCAGAAGGTCCAACAGTGGTAGGGCCATAAATCTTTGCTCCCATTTTTACAATGGCATTGTCACATAATGCAAAAGCTCCTCGGATAAGACATCCTTCCCAAATCTCTGCATTTTTACCTATATATATAGGGCCTTTAGTTGCATTTAAAATACTATGTTCTATAATTGCTCCTTCCTCCACGAACATATTTTCAGGACAGATTAATTTATTGGTACCTGAAATTGGAGCGCTTTTTCGACCTTTGGTAATTAAATCAAAGTCAGCCTGTATAGCTTCCCCGTTCTTAGAAAAGATATCCCATGTCTGGTCTACAGTAAGTATTCCTCCTGCATAGTTTATAATTGTGTATTCTGAAAAATCAATATTCTCTTTGGGGTTTTTGGTGCGATATGCTACCACTTTGTCCTCATAAAAAACAGCTTCTCCTTTTTTTAAAAAGGATATAGCTTCTAAAAGTTGTTGGCTAGGTAAATAAGATGAAGTAATTACAACATTATCCGCAGCTTCCTTCATTGGATATTTTTCCGATAAGTACTCCTCTGTCTTAAAGCTTACCGCTGTATTCAGATACTTTTCCCATTTTTCGCGAATGGTTAAAATTCCTATTCTAATTTCCGCGACAGGCCTTGTAAAAGTGAACGGAAGCAATGATTCTCTTTGGGGTCCATCAGAAAGTATATAGTTCATGGTTGTAGTTTGAATGGTGTAAAAATAAAAAACGCCTCTGACAATTATCAGAGGCGTTAAATATTATTAAGGGAAATTGCTTATTCTTCGCTTTTTTCCTCTTTACTGAATTTCTTGTATTTGTTCTTGAACTTATCAATTCTACCAGCAGTATCAACCAATTTGGTCTTACCTGTATAGTAAGGGTGAGAAGTTCTAGATATCTCCAATTTTACCAAAGGATACTCAACACCATCAACAGTGATATTCTCTTTTGCTTCCGCAGTAGATTTTGTAAGAAATACATCATCATTGGACATATCTTTAAAAGCTACCAATCTATAATTTTCTGGGTGTATACCTTTTCTCATCGTCTTAAAACTTAAATCTCAGAATTTCGAGGTGCAAATTTAATAATTTCTTTGATAATTCCAACCTAAATATCGTGAAAAAGAAAAAATATACCTTTGAGTGTAACAAAACTTTTATGTTACTCACTAACAAGCTACAATCAACAATAAATTTTATATAAAATGGAAGAAAATCAACCAAAAACAGGAAAATTCTCCCTTAACTACGGATTAATCCTGGGAGGTATCAGCGTGATATTTGGAATCATGCTTTATACCCAAGACATGCACACTTCACAAAGCCCTGCACTTATGATCATCGGTGTTGTGCTAGCTGCAGTTATTACTTTTATTGGTATTTCTAACTTTAGAAAAGCAAATGAAGGCTTTTTGACCCTTAGCCAAGCTTTAAAAATTGGAGCTGGTATTGCTTTAATATCTGCAATTATTGCAATAATATACAACCTTGTTCTAGTAAACGTCATAGACCCAGATACACCTTCTAAAATTATGGATGCACGTCTAGGCCCAGCACTGGAAAGTGGAGAAATCACCCAAGAACAATTTGATGTACAAAAAGAACAGAGCATAAAGTTCTGGTGGATGGGCTATCCTTTTCTTTTGATATTAAATATCTTAATAGGGCTCGTTTTAGGATTGGTTAGCGGTTTAATTCTGAAAAAAGCCAAACCCGCATACTAAGACAAAAAATACTATTTTTGAAGGGAATTCCAGAAATGAACAATGCAAATTTCCATTGTAATCCCTTTACTTAACGAGCAAGAATCACTTATAGAACTCCATGATTGGATTGCAAAAGTTATGCAGTCCAATCATTTTTTATATGAGGTCATTTTTATTGATGATGGCAGCACTGATGGTTCTTGGAAAACCATTAAGGAGCTTTCCGCAAAAAATAACAACGTAAAAGGGATTCGGTTCTTGAAAAACTTTGGAAAATCCCAGGCGTTGCATGCAGGTTTTAAAGCTGCTCAAGGTGATGTGGTCATTACCATGGATGCAGATTTGCAAGACAACCCAGAGGAAATACCAGAACTATATAAATTAATTAAAGAAGATGGAAACCACGTTGTTTCTGGGTGGAAGAAGAAACGGTATGATTCCATTATCACCAAAAATATGCCCTCAAAACTCTTCAACTGGGCGGCTAGAAGAACATCCGGTGTAAAATTGAATGATTTCAACTGTGGACTTAAGGCATTTAAAAATGAGGTGGTGAAGAACATTGAGGTTTCGGGAGACATGCATCGTTACATTCCCGTGTTGGCCAAAAATGCTGGTTTTTCAAAAATCACGGAAAAAGTAGTGCAACATCAAGCAAGAAAATATGGTACTACCAAGTTTGGGGCTGAACGCTTCATCAATGGTTTCCTAGATTTGATTACCATCTGGTTTGTTTCAAAATTTGGGCGGCAACCAATGCATCTCTTCGGGGCCTTGGGCGTACTTATGTTTATAGTTGGCCTTGGGTTCTCTATTTATTTGGGTGTGGACAAATTGTTTCTGAATCCAACTGGGCGTTTAATTACACAACGACCACAATTCTATATTGCATTAATTGCAATGGTGATTGGAACACAGTTCTTCTTAGCTGGTTTTATAGGCGAGATTTTAGTGCGTTCCAGAAAAAACGATACCCGCTATACTATCTCCAACAAAATTAATATTTAGCAAGAATCAAATACAGATTCTTCGTATTTTTAAAAGCATAAAACTTAGCAACAACACATGGATTCCATTCTCTCGACCGCACAGACTTGGTTAACCGATTTTTTTGATTCAGAAACCAAAAAAGAAATTCAAAACCTTATCAAAAATGATACAGAGGAACTAAAAGAACGTTTCTACAAGGATTTGGAATTTGGCACGGGTGGCATGCGCGGAATGATGGGTGTTGGAACCAATAGAATAAACAAATATACTTTAGGAAAAAACACACAAGGGCTAGGGAATTACCTAAAAAGAACTTACCCTACAGAAGAAGTTAAGGTTGTGATTGCGTATGATTGCAGGCACAATTCGGATACATTGGCACGAACAGTTTCTGAAATTTTATCTGCAAACGGAATCAAAGTTTTCTTATTTTCTGAATTGCGAACTACTCCTGAGCTTTCATTTGCCGTGAAGCATTTAAATTGTCATGCTGGAATTGTTTTGACTGCTTCCCATAATCCGCCGGAATATAATGGATACAAGGTATATTGGACTGATGGTGGACAAATAGTACCGCCTCAAGACGGTGAGATTATTGCAGAAATTAATTCCCTCTCTTTTGAGGATATTAATTTTGAAGCCAATGAAAGTCTTATTAAACTTATTGATAAAGATGTTGACGAAGCATTTTTTAAAGCTTCAGTAAGTAAAGGAAGTTTTGGCGCAAAAGACAAAGACAATTTTAAAATTGTCTTCACTTCACTTCATGGGACTTCTATAACTGCAATTCCAGAAGTTTTAAAACGTGCTGGCTATAGGAATGTAACAATTATAGAAGAACAGGCAAAGCCTGATGGAGACTTCCCCACTGTGAAATCGCCAAACCCAGAAGAGCCAGAAGCTTTATCAATGGCAATAAAAAAAGCTGAAGAAATTGGAGCAGATATGGTGGTGGGCACTGACCCAGATAGTGACCGATTAGGGATTGCCGTAAGAAATTTGGAAGGAAAAATAGAATTGCTCAACGGTAACCAGACAATGGTGCTGATGACCAAATTCCTTTTAGATAAATACAAGGAAAATGGATTCAATGGCAATGAATTCATTGCAACAACCATAGTTTCCACACCGATGATGGAACAAATGGCAAAAGCTTATAACGTGGAATGTAAAACCTCCTTAACAGGGTTCAAATGGATCGGCAAAATGATCAAGGATTTTCCCGATTCAACTTTTATTGGAGGTGGAGAAGAGAGTTTTGGATATATGGTAGGTGATTTTGTGCGCGACAAGGATGCCGTTACCGCTACCCTACTGGCCTGTGAAATCGCTGCCAATGCCAAGGCAAACGGAAGTTCTTTTTACAAGGATTTAATAGACGCCTATGTAGACTTTGGTTTTTATAAAGAGAAACTGATTTCTTTGACCAAAAAAGGAATAAGCGGTGCTGAGGAGATAAAACAGATGCTGATTGATTTTAAAGAAAACCCTGTGGAATCCGTACAAGGTTCAAAGGTAATTTGGGTTGAGGATTACAATACTTCAATTGCCAAAAACGTGCTGACCGGTGAGGAAAAACCAATTGATTTGCCAAAATCCAATGTGTTGATCTACGAAACTGAAGATGGTACTCGGATAGCTGCCAGACCTAGCGGCACAGAACCTAAAGTGAAATTTTACATTAGCACAAATACCAAATTAGAAAAAGCGGAGGATTATAAATCCGTAAATTCGCAGTTGGATACCAAAATTGATGGCATCCTTTCCGAACTGAATTTATAGGTGAATGAATTACTTTAAAAAGATTCTCCAGTTTGCGAGACCCTATCGCAAATACGGCTTTTTGAATATATTTTTTAATATTCTTTATGCGCTTTTTAGTGCACTTTCTTTTGCAGCATTGATCCCAATGTTGGATGTATTGTTTAAACCTGAACAAAAAGTTTTAGTAGAACCTGTATATAAAGGTTTTTCCAAGTCAAAAGACTATTTACAGGACTATATAAACTATCACGTTAATGAGTACTCCGGTGATGACGAAATGAAAGGTTTGGTCTTGGTCATTGGGTTGGTCTTGGTCCTATTCCTTCTTAAAAACGTCTTCAACTATTTGGCCATGTACTTTATTACCTTCCTGAGAAATGGGGTTTTAAAGGATGTCCGTAACAAGATGTATCAGAAAATAGTAGACCTGCCAATATCTTTTTTCTCTGAAAAAAGAAAAGGAGATGTCATAGCAAGGATAACTTCAGATGTATTGGAAATTCAACATTCTTTTCTTTCCATACTTGAATTAATAGTGCGGGAACCTCTGACTATTGTTTTTACTATTTTAATCATGTTTGGTATTAGTGCCAAGCTAACCATTTTTGTTTTTGTCTTTATTCCCATTGCTGGAATGATTATTTCCAGAATTGGAAAATCTCTGAAAAGGAAATCTGATAAAGTTCAAAAAGAGCAGGGAGAATTCCTTTCCATAGTAGAAGAAACGCTTGGAGGTCTGCGAGTAATTAAAGCGTTTAATGCTGAATCCAAGTTTTTCAACATCTTTAAAGCTTCTACAAATCGGTTTTTTAGATTCTCTAATTCTTTGTTGAACAGACAAAACTTGGCTTCACCCACTGGCGAGTTTTTAGGGATTTTAGTGATCGGTGTATTACTATGGTTTGGAGGCAAAATGGTTTTGGTGGACAAGACTCTAGATGCTTCTTCTTTCATTGCCTACATGGGATTAGCCTATAACATACTTACTCCAGCCAAAGCGATAAGCAAAGCTTCCTATGGCGTACGTAAAGGGAATGCTGCCGCGGAGCGTGTTTTAGAAATATTGGAATCCGAAAATCCAATTGCCGATAGTAAAGATTCCATTGAGAAAACAGATTTCACGGATGATATTGCTATCAAAAACATTTCATTTAAATATGAAGATGACTATGTTTTAAAAGGTTTTGACCTCAAAGTCAAAAAAGGACATACGGTAGCACTTGTGGGGCAATCCGGAAGTGGGAAAAGTACCATTGCCAATCTGGTGACCCGTTTTTACGATGTAAACGAGGGTGAGATTTTAATTGATAGCGCGAATATCAAGAACATTACTAAAAAATCGCTTCGAGGTTTAATGGGATTGGTGACACAAGATTCCATTTTGTTTAATGATACCGTTAAAAATAATATAGGTCTTGGTAAAGAGGGGGCAACTGATGATGAAGTCATAGCAGCGGCCAAAGTAGCCAATGCCCACGATTTTATCACGGAACTGCCTAATGGATATGACACTAAAATCGGGGATAGCGGCAATAAATTAAGTGGTGGTCAAAAACAAAGACTTTCCATTGCAAGAGCAGTTCTTAAAAACCCACCGATCATGATTCTAGATGAAGCCACATCGGCTTTAGATACCGAAAGTGAGCGTTTAGTACAAGATGCTTTGGAAAAAATGATGCAAAATAGGACTTCCATTGTCATTGCCCATAGACTTTCAACAATTCAAAATGCAGATTCCATAGTTGTGCTCAGCAAAGGAAAAATTGTGGAGCAAGGTACCCATGAAGAACTCATGAAATCTAAAAAAGGCTATAAAAAACTGGTTGAAATGCAGTCTTTCACTGTATAATTAAACCTTTTCATACAAACAGAGTCAAAGCACCAAATTGTAAGAACAATTGATTGCTGAGGAAGCCTTAGTCAACAAACTAAAAGAAAAAGAGAGCCAAGCAAAGGCCTTTGAAGTGTTGGTCAACACTTACAAAGAACGCTTGTATTGGCATATACGCAGGATTGTCCTAAATCATGACGATGCGGATGATGTTCTCCAGAATACGTTCATAAAAGTGTACAAGAACATTGGAGGTTTTAAAGGAGATAGTAAGCTGTATTCTTGGATGTATCGAATAGCCACCAATGAATCCCTGACTTTTTTAAAGCAGAAGTCAAAAAAAATGGGGATAAGTGATGAGGAACTAAAAATGTCATTGATAGAGAATTTACAATCCGATGTTTATTTTGAAGGAGATGAAATTCAACTGAAATTGCAAAAGGCATTGGCCACCCTTCCAGACAAGCAAAAATTGGTTTTTACCATGAAATATTTTCAAGAAATGAAGTATGGAGAGATTTCAGAGGTTTTAGAAACATCAGTAGGAGCTTTAAAAGCTTCTTATCATTTGGCAGTAAAGAAAATTGAAACGTATCTTAAGGCAGATTAAACCTTTTAAGTGATTAAAAGTCAAAGTCGTAGTATGAAAGAGGACCACAAAAATAAATTCAAAACCCCTGAAGGTTACTTTGATAGTTTCCATGAGCGACTTATGGACAAAATTAACGAGGAAGAAAATGAACAGGGAAAATCCATAATTCCAAAATCTGATGGTTTTAGTGTTCCAGAAGAGTATTTTGATACTTTTAAAGTGGAAACAAAAGAGGTCAAAGTTGTTCAATTAAAGTCCTATAAAAAATTCTATTACAGTGCTGCTGCAATTGCTGCCATATTTATTTTGATTTTTGGACTAACCTGGAAAACAGATGCGCCAATAACATTTGAAGATTTGGTCAGTGCAGAAATAGACGCGTATTTTGAAACTACAGAACTTGATATTAGCACTTACGAAATAGCAGAAGTAGTGTCCTTAAACAGTCTGGAAGTAAATGATGTATTGGACAATGCCCTTAAAGATGAAAACATCCTTGAATATTTAGATGAAAATGTGGAGGACATTGAGGATTTAAATTTAGATTACAACTATTATGAATAAAAGACTACTCATACTATCCATGCTTATGATGAGCGCCACCTGGTTTTATGCTCAAGGTCCTGGAAGGGAACGCATAAAAACACTAAAAGTGGCCTTTATCACGGAGAGATTAAACCTAACAAGTGAAGAAGCGCAACTGTTTTGGCCCATTTACAATGAACACGAAAAAATATTGGGGAGTATTAGACGAAATGAACGGATAGAATTAAAATCCCAAGCCGCACTACTTGAAAATATGTCCGAAGAAGAAACTTCCGCACTATTAGACAAATATATTGTCATGCACGAGAAGAAGTACAATGCTGAACAAGATTTTATAGCAAAAATCAGGAAAGTAATCCCACCCAAAAAGACGTTGCTCCTCTTAAAAGCAGAAGAAGATTTTAAAAAACGATTATTACAACAATACCGAAAACGTAAAATGGGTGGTGGATAAAACCAAAACTCGGTAAAATACATTAAAAAGGAGACTTTCGGCTCCTTTTGCAATTAAACCTTCTTCCAATACTAAAGTCATACTATTAGAAAACCATTAAAATAAATAGTATGAAAGCAGTAAAAACAATATTGGTTGTAGTCGCATTTTTAGGAACTATGGTCGCTGCAAATGCGCAACGAACGGTTGTTCGTGTATACCCAAAACATGGTACGGTCGTAACAAAGGTTACTAAACCCAAAGTGGTTGTCCACAACAAAACCAATTTCCATTTCGCTGATGGAGTATGGTACAAAGCACAAAACAAAAAATATGTAGTATGTGCTGCGCCAGTAGGAATCAAAATAAGAAGACTCCCGAGAGCCAGAAAAGTTGTAGTGGTCAATGGAAGAAAATTATACAAATACAGAGGTGTTTGGTACAAGAAGACAGGTAGAAATTACATAGTAGTAAACGTTTAGTTGGTTTGGTTATTTTTTAGTTGAAACAGCGGCGATAATATCGCTGCTGTTTTATTTAAATACCAACTTTGCAATCCTATTTTTCCCCGCGGCATACGCCGTCGAATCATTCAAAAAACGAATAGTGTAAAAACCTTCTTCACTCAATGGTTTCCATGTTTCACCTTGATTATTTGAATATGAAATCCCTGTGAATCCAACTGTCACTATACCTTTCCCACTAGAATTTGGAACAAATTGCACACAACTTTTATAACCAGGCTCTTGTCCATCCGCAACAAGCTTCCATGTCTTCCCGCCATCTTTGGTCACTATTTTGTTTTTAGCATTGGCAGTGGGCTTTAAATAGTTTCCTCCTATTCCAAATCCCAAGTTTTCATCATAAAAATCAACAGAATAAATTCCTTCCGTTGGCTCTCCGCTCAATATTGATGTATGTTGTATTTCCCATGATTGCCCCTTATCTGAAGAATAATAAACAGTACCGGAAGTAGAAGCTATCCATACCTTATTCCCAACAATTTCAATATTGGTATTACTGGCTGCAAATGCCCCTTCTCCTTCTTTTGCTTTTGGCAATACATTGCAAGAAAGTTTGGTCCAATTATTCCCTCCATTTCTTGTTATAATGATAGATAAACAACCTTCCATGCTATCACCAATGGCAATACCTTCTCTATCGTTCCAAAACTTCATGGCATCATAGAAGACACCTTCGTTTTCTTCCTTGTAAACCAATTCCATCTTACCATTTTCACCTGTTTTGTATAACAATGCAGGATTAGCCACTGAAAGCATAAAAAAATCAACTTTTGTATGTGCTACAGCTCTAAATTCTGGAAGTATCGTATCAAATTTTTGAATATTGGTTCGAACCTTACTTGTTCTAACATCAACAGAACCATAAACTCCATTACTTCCCGCAAACGCCAATGTTTTATTATCCAAAAACTCAATTGCCCTGATACTTACAGAGTCACTGAAAATCGTCTCTATTTCAACTGTTGAAAAGTTTTGCGACTTCTCTTTTTGGGAACACCCAATTATCATTAATGCAACAATAAATATTAGCTTTTTTGCCATTTTATAAGGTTTCTTCAAATGTAATCGGAATCATATAAGAAACCATACCTTTGCATTCCTAAAATTTTCAGGATGCGTTTACATAGAAACCTCGTCTTTGCCGTTATAGATGCCTTGAACCTAATCTTCAATGAGAAGGAATATGCAGACAAGGTCATTGAAAAAGTATTGCGATACGATAAACGCTGGGGAGCCCGTGATAGAGGTTTTATTGCTGAAACCACTTATGATATTGTACGTTGGAAGCGTTTGTATACTGAAATTGCAGAAGTAAATGAGCCCTATTCAAGACCTAATCTGTTCCGATTATTTACGGTTTGGTGTGTTCTAAAGGGTATTAGCTTACCAGATTGGAAACAGCTTGAAGAAACACCAGAAAGACGTATAAAAGGTAAGTTTGATGAACTATCCAAAATAAGAAAGTTCAGGGAATCAGTACCAGATTGGCTAGATGAACTTGGAGAGCAAGCCCTTGGAAACAATCTATGGACCAAGGAAATTGCAGCTCTAAATAAACAAGCTGAAGTTATCCTAAGAACCAATACCCTTAAAATTCAGAAAACACAGCTTCAGGCTTTGCTTGCCGAAAATGAAATTGAAACCATTGCCATTGATGGATACCCAGATGCATTGAAACTAAAAGAGCGCAAAAATGTTTTTACCACAGAAGCTTTTGCAAATGGCTTTTTTGAAGTACAAGATGCCTCTTCACAATTGGTCGCTCCATTTTTAGAAGCGCAACCCGGTCAACGTGTTATTGACGCTTGCGCTGGAGCTGGAGGCAAGACCTTACATCTTGCTTCCCAAATGGAAAATAAAGGGCAACTCATCGCTTTGGATATTTATGAAAGTAAACTAAAAAAGCTAAAAATACGCACAAGACGTAATGGTGTCCACAATGTAGAGACCAGAACTATAGACTCTACAAAAGTGATTAAAAAACTACACAATAGTGCAGACAGAGTTTTACTGGACGCTCCTTGTTCTGGTTTGGGTGTGATAAGAAGAAATCCAGATTCCAAATGGAAACTGGAGCCCCAGTTCATTGACCGAATCATGGGTATTCAACAAGAAATCCTTCAGAATTACAGTAAAATGGTCAAAAAAGATGGTCAAATGGTATATGCTACTTGTTCCATTCTTCCACAAGAAAACACAGAACAAGTTTCAACTTTCTTAAATTCTGAATCCGGAGAAGGATTTGAATTGGTCAAAGAACAAAACATCTACGCTTCCGAAAGAGGTTATGACGGATTTTACATGGCCCTTTTAAAAAGAAGCTAGCCCTTTTTATTCTTTCAAGGTAGGGTAACTTACACCCAGTTGCTCTAGATAGCTGTCATATTTAGTTTCATCATAATAGAATTTTTCAAGGGCAGTTCTGAATTGGTCTTGTTTGTCTTTGTTTAAATATATGGGTGGCATATCGTCCTCAGAAATCATAGGCTCAAACTTGGTCTCTTTGGTTTGTTCGTTATTAAAATAATCCCAGGCTTGTTTTAAAAGCTCAGGCTTAAGCAGAAAGTCGATAAGGGTCATTGCCTCCACTTTTGCACCTGCTACTACCCCTTTATGCGCTATGGGTGTGGCCATGGCTATGGCATTGCTCCAATGATGTCCTTGTAAGCCAGGAATATTAGAAGGAAAACGCATGGTCACCGTAGGCACTTTCCAAGAGATATCACCAATATCATCAGACCCACCGCTAATGGGATCCACCACCGGCAATCCAATAGTATCTAATTTTACAGCCAATCCTTCAATTTTCTTAGAGCTCACTTCCGTTTGTACGGCTTTAGCCAAAGTTTGGTCAGCCTCAGACCAATTAGGCAGTCCTACCTTTTTAATATTCGAATACATGGTCTCGGCAATCACTTTATTAAAATGTCTTGGCCATGCAGCGCCCAAAACTTTAGATTTCATGGTGGTACCTGTCATTAATGCAGCCCCTTTCGCCATATCATTAGCAGTAGCATACATATCCATAATACCTTCATATTTTATATCTCTAAAGTAAAACCAGATGGATGCTTTTGAAGGCACCACGTTGGGTTGGTCACCAGCATCTGTGAAAATAGAGTGAGAACGACGTAGCGGATGCAAATGCTCTCGTTTATAATTCCAACCTATATTCATAAGCTCTGCTGCATCCAAGGCACTACGCCCCCGCCATGGCGAACCAGCAGAGTGCGCAGCTTCTCCTTCAAAAGAATACTCCACTGAGATGAGCCCAGTGCCCCGTGCAGGACCGTAACTCACACTCAAATTATTGCTTACATGTGTAAAAATGCACATATCAATATCATCAAATAGGCCATCACGTACGTACCATGCTTTAGCCGCTACCAATTCTTCCGCAATTCCCGGCCAAACAATTAGCGTACCACCAATTTGCTCACGCTCCATGATTTTCTTAACTGCCAAAACAGCTGAAATATTTAAAGGAATACCGGAATTATGTCCTTCCCCATGACCTGGTGCTCCATCTACCATAGGTTTATGATAGGCCACTCCGGGGTATTGTGATGCTTTAGGAATACAATCAACATCACTGCCAATGGCAATTACTGGGCCGTCACCATTACTCCATTTTGCAAACCAAGCAGTGGGAATACCCGAAATAGAATTTTCAATGGCAAATCCATTGTCTTCTAGAATACCGGTCAAATATTTGGAACTTTCTACCTCTTGAAAACCAAGTTCGGCAAAGCTGAAAATTTTATCTACCATCACTTGAGCCTGTTTTTTATCCGCTTCTACCAAAGCAGCGACCTCAGTTTTCAGTTTAGCAATTTTAGATTTTGAATAGGTTTTTTGGCCATAAACCAATGATACTCCCATTGTAAGGGTCAACACAAAAAATAAGCCTCGTAAAGCGTGGTAATTAGATTTCATAGAGTTGGATTTGAATTAGCAAACTATCCTTCTAAAATACTAAATATTAGGATGATCAGAATCATCATTCCTATTTTATTCCTATTTCTTCAAAAAGGCATTTTAGTTAGTATCATTTTGAAAATTACCTTTTAGGTCTTATTCAAATTTTCTAATCACCCCTTTGTTTGATTTTCATAAATTTGATTTATGGTAAAGAAAAAGACCTTAGAAAACTTTTATTCAGAATCGGGCAATCAAGTTCCTGAAAGTTTAAAATCTGGAATAGGTCATTTTAATGTATTCAAATTGGATGAGTTTGCCGGTCCCAAGGCAAAGCCTATGCCCTTTAACCGGAGGGAATATTTTAAGATAAGTTTGGTCACCGGTAAAAGCAGGGTGCATTATGCTGATAAAATTGTGAATGTGGATAAGCATGTCTTTGTTTTTTCAAATCCACAAATTCCATACAACTGGGAGCAAATTGATGAACAGCTCACTGGTTATTTCTGTGTATTCACAGAAGCCTTTTTTCATCAGTTTGGAAATTTATTGAATTACCCTGTTTTTCAACCCAGCGGGCATCCTGTTTTTGAATTGACTGATGACCAAGTTGATTCATTTACTCCTGTTTTTAAACGAATGTTCGCCGAAATCAATTCCGATTATGCCTACAAATATGATATTCTTCGAAACCTAGTTTTTGAGCTGATTCATTCCGCAATGAAACTTCAGCCTGCCAATCTTGCTTCCAACATGCATTCCAATGCCTCAGAGCGAATTTCCTCATTGTTTGCAGAATTGTTGGAAAGACAGTTTCCAGTTGAAAGTCCAACCCAACGAATGCAATTGCGTTCTCCTGCTGATTTTGCAAAACAGTTGGGTGTTCATATTAACCATTTAAACAGGGCTTTAAAAGAAACCATGCAAAAAAGCACTTCCATTCTTATTGCAGAAAGGATTGTAAAAGAGTCCAAGATTCTGATTCGACATACAAACTGGAACGTTTCCGAAATTGGACATTCCCTAGGGTTCGAAGAAACAGCACATTTTTCAAATTTCTTCAAGAAACACACCTCCTATTCCCCTCTTAAGTTCAGAAAAGCAGAAATTGTTTGATTTTTACAAGTATTGGATTGGTGTTCGCAAATAAATCCTTGCCATAACAAAGAACTTTGTGGTGTTCAAAAATTAAAACTGAAAACACATGAATACTACAAAAATTGCATTGATAACAGGTGGCAGCCGAGGATTGGGTAAAGACATGGCCTTAAACATTGCTAAAAAAGGATTGAATGTTGTGATTACTTACAATTCAAATGAAGCGGCAGCACAGGACACCCTAAAGGAAATAGCCGCATTGGGATGTAAAGGTATAGCACTGCAACTGGATACTAGGAAGGTGGATGATTTTCCAATTTTCAAAGAACGATTGGTTCAAGAGCTTGATGGACAATGGAACATCAATAAGATTGATTACTTAATTAACAACGCTGGTTTTGGATACAACGCCTCCATAGCGGAAACAACCGAAGAAGGCTTTGATGATCTGTTGAATGTGCACTTGAAAGGAGTTTATTTCTTAACCCAAACCTTATTTGATGTTATGAACGATGACGGAGGAATCATTAATATCTCCAGTGGTCTAGCACGCTTTTCTTTTCCAGGCTATGCCGCCTATGCTGTTATGAAAGGAGGTATTGAAGTATTTACGCGCTATCTGGCCAAGGAGTTAGGTGAACGCAGGATAAAAGCCAATACCGTTGCACCTGGTGCTATCAATACCGATTTTAATAAAGAACGTTTTGAGCAAGCCCCACAAATAGTGGATATGATTGCCTCTTTAACTGCATTAGGTCGTGTTGGGGAAAGTGATGATATTGGTAGTGTTGTTGCTTTTCTATGTACTGAAGATGCTAAATGGGTAAACGGCCAGCGCATTGAGGCCTCTGGCGGGATGTTCGTTTAAAAAACTTTGTTTAAAGCCCCTTTCGGGGCTTTTATTTTTCAAAATACAAGAGTTAGCTACCTTTGTTCACGCACTTTCTAAAGAGATAATAAAAAACTCATAAATGAATATGGATTATGAAACAAATTAACTGGTTTGAACGAAAATTTGATTTTTCATTCGAACAAAACATTTTTCCATCAATCATTGAAAGATTAACGGGAACCACACTTCGCTTAACTTCCAAAATCGAAGAAATTCCATTAGAACTGCTTGAAGCAAAACCGCAGGACAAATGGTCCATAAAAGAAAACATAGGTCATCTAATTGATTTGGAGCCATTATGGCAAGGACGACTAGAAGACATATTAAATCAAGAAAAATATTTGAGGCCAACTGACTTAGACAACAAACAAACGGATTTCGCACAACATAATTCCAAAGACATCGATGAGTTGCTAACCAGGTTTGAAGAATTACGGAGAACAACTTTAGAAAAATTATCCGGATTATCTGACCAAGAGGTGTATAAAACGGCTCTACATCCCCGACTGGAAAAGCCAATGAGAGTAATGGATTTGTTTCTATTTGTTGCTGAACATGACGATCATCATTTAGCAAGAATAACGGAAATAAAAAACACCTAAAGCACAAAGTTTAAAATGACAATCACACTAAACTATGGTGCGCAAACCTATCAACACCCCTAGTTAACAACTCACCCATTCTATAGATCAAAATTCGAGCTAAACTTGTAAATTTGCATTTTCTTAATCCGTTCAACAACTAGGCTGATATGATTCATTTCTTTGGAGATGTGGCGACAAAAGTGTTCGCAGTCCAAACCGCTCAAGAAATTGCACCAAAAGACATTGAAAAACTAACATGGTTGTTCGGCAACCAACCTAAGATAAATATGGCGTCTCTCGACGCCTTTTTTGTTGGCCCCCGCGCAACTATGGTGACCCCATGGAGTACCAATGCCACGGAGATTACCCAAAATATGGGGATTGAAGGAATCATCAGAATTGAAGAATTCCATGCTGTTGAAGAAGCCCATACCGATTATGACCCTATGCTGCTTCAAAAATATGATGGCCTTGATCAAAATGTTTATACGGTTAGCATTACCCCTGAACCCATTTTAGAAATTGAGGATATTGCCGGATACAATGCGCAAGAAGGTTTGGCACTAAATGAAGACGAAGTAGGCTATTTGGAAAACCTTTCCCAAAAGTTGGGGCGAAAATTGACAGACTCTGAGGTTTTTGGTTTTAGCCAAGTGAATTCAGAACACTGTCGCCATAAAATTTTCAATGGCACATTCATTATTGATGGGCAAGAAATGCCCTCATCACTTTTCAAACTCATTAAGAAAACATCAGAAAAGCATCCAAACGATATCGTTTCTGCTTACAAGGACAACGTAGCCTTCATAAAAGGTCCTAAAGTGGTTCAGTTTGCACCAAAAAGCGCCGATAAGCCAGATTTTTATGAGGAAGATGAATTCGAATCTGTTTTGTCTATAAAAGCTGAGACCCACAACTTTCCGACAACAGTGGAGCCTTTTAATGGAGCGGCCACAGGTTCCGGTGGTGAGATCAGAGATCGTTTGGCTGGAGGAAAAGGTTCGTTGCCTCTTGCAGGTACCGCCGTCTACATGACTTCCTATTCCAGATTAGAAGAAAATAGACCTTGGGAAAACGGAATGCAGGAACGAGAGTGGTTGTATCAGACTCCTATGGATATTTTGATAAAGGCTTCTAACGGAGCATCAGATTTTGGAAACAAGTTTGGACAGCCCTTGATTGCGGGTTCTGTGCTAACCTTTGAACACAAAGAAGAAGCACGCCGACTAGGATTCGATAAAGTTATTATGCTTGCTGGAGGTATTGGATATGGAAAAGCGGAGCAAGCCTTAAAAGATATACCTCAAAAGGGAAACAAAATTGTGATTCTTGGGGGTGATAATTACCGAATTGGCATGGGCGGTGCTGCAGTGTCCAGTGCGGATACAGGTGAATTCAGTTCTGCCATTGAGTTGAATGCCGTACAACGCTCGAATCCCGAAATGCAGAAACGGGCTTCCAACGCTATCCGTGGAATGGTGGAAAGCCATGACAACCCCATCGTTTCCATTCATGATCATGGCGCAGGCGGCCACCTCAACTGTTTATCAGAATTAGTGGAGGAAACTGGAGGTAAAATCAATACGGATAAACTTCCGGTAGGAGATCCAACATTATCTGCAAAAGAGCTTATCGGAAATGAATCCCAAGAACGTATGGGATTGGTGATTGGAGAGGAAGATTTAGGTCTATTAGATAGAATAGCCGCTAGGGAACGTTCACCCATGTACAATGTAGGTGAGGTAACCGGTGATCATCGTTTTACTTTTGAGTCGCAAAAATCTGGTGAAAAACCAATGGATTTGGAGCTATCCGATATGTTTGGAAGTTCTCCTAAAACCATAATGGATGATAAAACCATTAAAAGAGATTATGATGTCCTTGCATATACTTTAGAAAATTTTCATGATTATCTGGAAAACGTATTGCAATTGGAAGCTGTTGCCTGTAAGGATTGGCTAACAAACAAGGTTGATCGCTGTGTAGGTGGTCGCGTAGCAAAACAACAATGCGCTGGTCCGTTACAATTGCCATTGAACAACTGTGGTGTAATGTCCATGGATTTTAAAGGAAAAGAAGGTGTTGCCACCAGTATAGGGCACTCCCCTATTTCTGGTTTGATAAACCCTTCTGCAGGAAGTAAAAATAGTATTGCGGAAGCGTTGACAAATATAGTCTGGGCGCCGTTAAAAGATGGTCTGCACTCCGTTTCCTTATCCGCCAATTGGATGTGGCCTTGTAAAAACGAAGGAGAAGATGCCAGATTGTATGAAGCGGTAAAAGCAGTATCTGAATTTTCTATTGAACTGGGCATCAATGTCCCAACAGGAAAGGATTCGCTTTCCATGAAACAGAAATACAAAGATGGTGATGTAATTTCCCCAGGAACTGTAATTATTTCTGCAGCCGGAAACTGCAACGATATTACCAAAATTGTTGAGCCCGTTCTTCAGAAAGATGGCGGAAATATCTACTATATCAATGTTTCAAAAGACGAATATAAATTAGGTGGTTCTTCCTTTAGCCAAATTCTTAATGAAATTGGTGATGAAACACCTTCTGTATTAGATTCAGGCTACCTAAAACTGGTTTTCAATACGGTACAAGAGCTAATCAAAAAAGGTCAAATCCTTGCAGGACATGATGTGGCTTCTGGAGGATTAATTACTACCCTTTTGGAAATGTGCTTTGCGGACACACAATTGGGTGCAAACCTAGATCTATCAAACTTAGGAGAAACGGATACTATCAAACTATTGTTTTCGGAGAATACAGGAATCGTGTTTCAATCCAAAGACGCCTCCATTGAAAAAACACTTTCAGATGCAGGCATTGACTTTGAAAATATAGGTTCCGTAGCTTCTACGGACATGTTGAGCATCAAAAATAATGGAATAGAGATAGGGCTTAACGTGACATCACTTCGGGATACTTGGTTTAAAACCTCTTATCTTCTGGATGACAAGCAAACTGCAAATGGATTGGCCAAGGACCGTTACAACAACTATAAAAATCAACCTTTAGCTTATGATTTTCCCAAAAGCTTTACTGGTGAATTGCCATCTAGAGTTCAATTAGAAGGTGGGCGGCCAAAAGCAGCTATTTTACGTGAAAAAGGAAGTAATTCTGAACGTGAAATGGCAAATGCCATGTATTTGGCGGGGTTTGATGTAAAGGATGTTCACATGACCGATTTAATTTCGGGTAGGGAAACACTGGAAGACATTCAATTTATTGGTGCCGTAGGCGGTTTTTCCAATTCTGATGTACTTGGGAGTGCAAAAGGTTGGGCAGGTGCCTTCAAGTACAACGAAAAGGCCAATAAGGCACTAAAAGATTTCTTTGCTAGACCAGATACGCTATCCGTAGGAATTTGTAATGGATGTCAATTGTTTTTAGAATTGGATATGATCAATCCAGAACACGAAAAGCTTTCAAAAATGACTTACAATGCTTCTGGAAAGCATGAGAGCAATTTCACTTCGGTAAAAATTCAAGAAAACAACTCTGTTATGCTCTCTTCATTGGCAGGCACCACTCTAGGGGTGTGGATTTCTCACGGTGAAGGAAAATTTAATCTTCCCCTTTCAGAAGAAAACTATAGTATCGTTGCCAAATACGGATATAAAGGATACCCCACAAATCCAAACGGAAGTGATTATAACACTGCCATGTTATGTGATAATACTGGAAGGCATTTGGTGACCATGCCACATATTGAACGTTCCACCTTCCCATGGAACTGGGCACATTATCCGAAAGATAGAAATGATGTTGTTTCACCATGGTTAGAGGCTTTTGTGAATGCAAAAAAGTGGGTTGAAAAGAATTCGTAATTTACAGATTCTAATCGACCACCAATAATTATGGAAAATCAACAAGGAGTAAACAGAAGAAGCTTCATTAAAAAGTCTTCTTTGTTAACGATGGGGGCACTCGGAACAACCGGCCTAATAGCAGCACCGCATCTAAAACCATTACCAAGTTTTACCAAGGATAGCGATTTAAACATCTTTGGACCTAAGGAGGGCTATACTCCTCAGCTAGGAACTTTGGTTTCTATGATGAATTGGATGCGATATGTGATCTTAAGACCAGTGCAGGATATGAGCGTATCCGACTTGGACTATTTGGTAGATGATGATGCCAATAGTATTGGTGCCATGTTAATGCATTTGGCTGCTACCGAACGCTTTTATCAAATTCATACGTTTGAAGGCAAAACCTGGGGCGATTGGTCAAAAGAAGATTCAGATAAATGGTCCGTGGCATCAGGTTTAGGTGAAAAAGCAAGAAAAGAAATCAAAGGAAAACCTTTGGATTATTATTTGGAAGAAATGACCAAGGTTAGAGAATTCACCTTATCAGAATTTGCCAAGCGTGATGATGATTGGCTCATGGCCGTCGACAATGAATTTCCCTGGGGCCCTACCAATAATTACTGTAAATGGTTTCATGTTTGTGAGCACGAGTCCAATCACAATGGACAGTTTAAGTTTATTAAATCTAGAATTACTTCGTAACCTTGCAGATTCGAAAAGCGAAAAAAGAAGATGTTTCCGTAATTGTGCAAATGATTGCCAATGATAAATTGGGCAAATTACGTGAGGATTATAAATTGCCTCTACCGGAAAAATACCTTAAAGCTTTTGATAATATAGACCATGATCCAAATCAGGAATTGGTGGTAATTGAAGACGAGTCTGGAAAGGTCATTGGAACATTACAACTAAGCTTTATTCAGTATTTAACCTACCAAGGAGGTATTAGAGCCCAAATTGAAGCTGTTCGTGTGCATGAAAATTATCGTGGAAAAGGAATTGGCAAAATTTTATTTCAATGGGCCATTGAGCGATCAAAGTTGAAAGGCGCTCATGTAGTGCAACTGACTACCGATAAAAAGAGACCTGACGCTTTGGAGTTTTATAAAACACTCGGATTTGTAGCTTCGCATGAGGGAATGAAACTACATCTAGTCTAAACACAGGAGTTATGAGTTTTGAACCCATACTTCATAATGTATCAAAGCACATACAGCTCAACTCCAAAGAAATAGAATTGTTCACTTCTTATTTAACTGAAAAAAGATTGGGTAAGGGGCAGGTTTTGTTAGAGCAAGGTGCTTTCTGCGATGGTATTTCCTTTGTGAACAATGGTATACTTCGCGCTTATTTTCTAAGTGAAGAAGGTAAGGAAACAACCATTATGTTTGCTATAAAAGACTGGTGGGTTACTGATATGTTTGCATTTACCAAGAAAAAGAAAAGTATGCTTAGCATAGAGGCACTGGAACCATCTATGGTGTTTTTATTGAGTAAAGTCAATTTTGAGCGTTTACTACTGGAAATCCCAAAATTTGAAAGGTTTTTTAGGATTTTGATGCAAAATGCTTACATCCGTGAACAACAGAGGGGGCTGGAAAATCTATCCCTTACGGCTAAAAAGAAGTATGACATCTTCATGGAAAAATACCCTTCAATAGCATCACAGCTCAACCAAAAACAAATTGCTTCGTATTTAGGCATTACCCCAGAATTCCTTAGTATGGTTCGCAATGGCAAATAATATTCAATTTCTTAAACTATTTTATTTTTTCTGATTTAGTTAATAGGTTCCTTTACAAAAACTAATGACCATGATGATCTTAATTGCTGGGCCGTACCGGAGTGGTACCAATAATGACCCAGAGCTCATGAAAAAAAATCTTGACCATCTGGAATCTGTGGCATTACCTCTTTTTAGAATGGGGCATATGCCCATTATAGGGGAATGGTTGGCATTGCCTCTATTGAAATTGGCAGGTGCAAAAGAGCCTGGTGATAACGCTTGGCAAGAAATTCAATATCCGGCCGCACATAGAATGCTATTGAAGTGTGATGCTGTTTTGAGATTGGAAGGAGAATCAAAAGGGGCAGATAATGATGTTAAAGTAGCCAGAGCAAATGGATTGAAAGTCTATTATACGCTTGATGAGATTTCTCCCGTAGTTTAAAACTTGTTAATTCTTTAATGTTTTCAATATCTAATTGAGAATTCTATTTCTTAGTGTGGGTCTGATTTGCTATTTTGCAATTACTTTACAGAAACTTACTATGCAAACAGTTACCAGACTTTTTGATTTTCCATATTATCAATTGGAAAAATTCCCCCTTGAAAAATCGCTTGTTACCAAATATGATGGTAAATGGGTTGCAACTTCAACAAAAGACTATATTGATCAGGCCAATACCGTTAGTAGAGCACTTTTAAAATTGGGCGTAAAACCCAATGATAAGATTGCCATAATTTCTATGAACAATAGAACCGAATGGAATATTATGGATATTGGCATCCTGCAGATAGGTGCTCAAAACGTACCCATATACCCAACTATTTCTGCATCAGATTACGAATATGTATTAAACCATTCTGAAGCCAAGTATTGTTTTGTTTCCTGCAATGAAGTTTTGGAAAAAGTATTGGAAGTAACCCCAAGACTTAAAAAATTAAAGGATGTCTACTCTTTTGACGGTCTATCCAATTGTAAAAACTGGAAAGAAGTTTTAGAATTAGGAGCGGATAATTCCAATCAAGATGAGGTAGAAAAACTAAAAGCAAATGTGCAACCAGGAGATTTGGCCACTTTAATCTATACCTCTGGAACAACCGGAAGACCAAAAGGCGTTATGTTATCACATGATAATCTTGTGAGCAATGCCATAGAAAGTTCAAAACGATTCCCCATTGTAGATGGTGAAACTAAATCACTTAGTTTTCTTCCACTCTGTCACGTATACGAGCGCATGCTTATATATCTGTACCAATTTAGGGGAGTGACCATCTATTATGCGGAATCCCTTGAAACGATAAGTGACAACCTTAAGGAAACCGCTCCTCATGTAATGACAGCTGTACCTCGATTATTGGAAAAGGTGTATGATAAAATCATTGCCAAAGGTGCGGCATTAAGCGGTATAAAAAAGAATCTTTTCTTTTGGGCCGTTGAAGTAGGGCTAAAATATGAGCCTTATGGAAAAAATGGTTGGTGGTACGAAAAGAAACTGGCATTGGCCAGAAAACTGATTTTTAGCAAATGGAAAGAAGGATTAGGCGGCAACCTTGCACTAATAGCTTCTGGAAGTGCAGCATTACAACCAAGATTGGCCAGAATTTTTAATGCTGCGGAAATGGGTGTTATGGAGGGTTATGGTCTAACCGAAACCTCACCTGTTGTTTCCGTAAATGATATGCGGGGCAATGGTTTTAGAATTGGTACAGTAGGAATTCCTATAGACAGAACTGAAGTTAAAATTGCTGAAGATGGTGAAATCTGTATAAAAGGTCCGCAGGTAATGCTGGGTTATTATAAAGATCCTGAAAAAACAGCAGAAGTAATTATTGACGGTTACTTTCATACAGGGGATATTGGAGAAGTGGATGCAGACGGGTTTTTAAAAATCACAGACCGTAAGAAAGAAATGTTCAAAACCTCAGGAGGTAAATATGTAGCACCTCAATTGCTTGAAAATCGTTTTAAACAATCCCGTTTTATTGAGCAGATCATGGTAGTGGGCGAAGGGGAAAAAATGCCAGCTGCCTTAATTCAACCAAATTTTGAATTTTTATACGAATGGGCCGAACGCCACAAAATCACCTTTGGTGAAAACTCCGACATTATTTTAAATGAGCGAGTAATCTCCAGAATACAAGAAGAAGTAGATTTGGCCAATGAAGAATTTGCGAAGTGGGAAAAAGTAAAACAGTTTAGGTTGACTCCAGATGTTTGGAGTGTAGACGATGGGCACCTTACTCCTACCATGAAGTTGCGCAGAAAAATTGTAAAAGAAAAGTATCTGGAGTTGTATAATAGTATCTACGGGTATTAATAAAAAGCCTGTTCAACTTTTAAAAAACAAGCCTACTTCAATAGTGGGCTTTTGTTTTGAGTCCAATAATTAATTTATTAAATTTATTATGCATGCATAATAAATTTCCCTATATTTGACATTACCAAACCTCTTCTATGAAAGATTTAACCGTAGACTATGCTTTAAGGGCCACGTGGCAAGCTGTTATCAAAATGTATAACGAAGAAGCTAGAAATTATGGACTTACCATGGCCATTGGTTTTACGCTACTAAGTATTGACCCAAAAAAAGGTACTCCGAGCACAGCACTGGGTCCAAAAATGGGTATGGAGGCAACTAGTTTGTCAAGAATTCTAAAAAGCATTGAAGAGAAAGGATATATTCAACGTAAGCCGAATCCAAAAGATGGTAGAGGGGTGTTGATTCATTTAACTGCCCTAGGGTTAGAGAAACGGAGAGATTCCAAAGATGTGGTATTGCGTTTTAATGAAGTGGTCCGCGAACATGTATCTGATGACGATTTGTTAGGATTTTTCAAAACCGCGGACATAATCAACAGACTTATCCTAGATAAGAAAGTCTACATAAAAACTACTGCTAATTAATCTAAGTTTATAAATGAAAAGGCATATCAATAAAGTTGCCGTTATCGGTTCTGGTATCATGGGAAGTGGAATAGCCTGCCATTTTGCTAATATTGGAGTTGAAGTCTTATTGCTCGATATCGTTCCAAGAGAGCTTAACGAGAAAGAAAAAGCAAAGAGATTAACCTTGGAAGATAAGGCTGTTCGCAACCGATTGGTTAATGACTCTTTGATTACAGCATTAAAATCAAAACCTTCCCCTATCTACCATCAAAAGTTCGCAAATAGAATTGCTACGGGGAATCTTGAAGATGACATTTCAAAAGTTAATGAAGTTGATTGGATCATAGAAGTGGTTGTAGAGCGATTGGACATCAAAAAACAAGTTTTTGAGAACTTGGAAAAATATCGGAAGCCTGGTACGTTGATTACATCGAATACTTCAGGTATTCCCATAAAATTTATGAATGAAGGAAGAAGTGACGATTTTAAAGAACACTTCTGTGGAACGCATTTCTTCAATCCTGCCAGATATCTAAAACTTTTTGAAATTATTCCTGGCCCTGAGACGTCTCTAGAAGTATTGGACTTTTTGAACGGCTATGGTGAACAATATTTAGGGAAAACTTCTGTTGTTGCCAAAGATACACCTGCCTTCATAGGAAACAGAATAGGCATCTTCAGTATTCAAAGCTTGTTCCATGCTGTTAAGGATTTGGATATGACAGTGGAAGAAGTTGATAAACTTACCGGCCCGGTAATTGGCAGACCAAAATCTGCTACGTTCCGTACTGTGGATGTTGTGGGATTGGACACTTTGGTTCATGTAGCAAATGGAATTCACGAGAATTGCAAGAATGACGAGCGCATTGAACTGTTCAAGTTACCTGGTTTCGTCAATACCTTGATGAAGAACAAATGGTTGGGTAGCAAATCAGGTCAAGGTTTTTACAAAAAAGTAAAAGGTGACAATGGCAAAAGTGAAATTCTCACATTGGATTTGGACACTATGGATTATCGTTCCAAAAAAAGCGCAAAGTTTGCCACTTTGGAACTGACCAAAACTATAGATAAGGTTGTTGACCGTTTTCCGGTATTAACCTCAGGAAAAGATAAGGCCGGAGAATTTTATAGAAAAAGTTTTGGAGCACTATTTGCATATGTATCACATAGAATTCCAGAAATATCTGATGAGCTGTACAAGATAGATGATGCAATGAAAGCTGGATTCGGATGGGAACATGGACCTTTCCAAATTTGGGACGCAGTAGGTTTAGAGAAAGGACTGGAATTTATTAAGGCAGAAGGTTTAGAGGCAGCGTCTTGGGTTACTGAAATGAAAGAATCTGGAATTGATGCATTCTATTCAGTTAAAGATGGTGCCACTCATTTTTATGATATCCCAAAAAAGGCTGTTGAAAAAATTCCGGGACAAGATTCGTTTATCATACTTGATAATATAAGAAAATCTAATGAAGTCTTTAAAAATAGCGGCGTAGTTATAGAAGATTTAGGTGATGGAATTCTAAATCTGGAATTTCAATCCAAAATGAATACCATAGGTGGTGATGTTTTGGCTGGATTAAATAAAGCTATTGACATTGCTGAAAAAGATTTTCAGGGCTTGGTTGTTGGTAATCAAGCGGCTAATTTTTCCGTTGGTGCCAATATAGGTATGATTTTCATGATGGCAGTGGAACAAGAATATGATGAGCTGAATATGGCCATAAAGATGTTCCAAGACACCATGATGCGAATGCGATATTCATCCATTCCTACCATTTCCGCGCCACATGGCATGTGTTTAGGCGGTGGTTGTGAACTTTCCATGCATGCTGACAAAGTAGTTGCGGCAGCAGAGACCTATATAGGGTTAGTAGAGTTCGGTGTTGGGGTTATCCCAGGTGGTGGTGGTTCCAAAGAAATGGCACTTAGAGCATCTGATACTTTTAGAAAAAATGATGTTGAGTTAAATGTCCTTCAAGAATATTTCTTAACCATTGGTATGGCAAAAGTTTCCACATCAGCATATGAAGCTTTCGATTTAGGAATTCTTCAAAAAGGAAAAGATGTAGTGGTTGTAAACAAAGACCGACAAATTGCCACGGCCAAAGCCCATGCCAAGCTAATGGCAGAAGCTGGGTATACACAACCTCCCAAAAGAAAAGATGTAAAGGTTCTTGGAAAACAGGCTTTGGGAATGTTTTTGGTTGGAACGGATGCTATGGAAGCTGGACATTACATTTCAGAACATGATAGAAAAATTGCCAATAAATTGGCCTATGTAATGGCGGGTGGAGATCTATCCGAAGCCAGTTATGTTTCTGAACAATATCTTTTAGATATAGAGCGTGAGGCATTCCTTTCCCTTTGTACCGAGAGAAAAACACTTGAAAGGATACAACATATGTTGAAAACAGGTAAACCTTTAAGAAATTAGAATGAAAACAGCATATATCGTAAAAGCATATAGAACAGCAGTGGGTAAAGCACCTAAAGGATTGTTCAGATTCAAAAGACCAGATGAGTTGGCAGCTGAGACTATTGAGCACATGATGAAGGAGTTACCTCAACTCGATAAAAAAAGAATTGACGATGTCATTGTAGGAAATGCAATGCCAGAAGCTGAACAAGGGTTGAATATGGCACGTTTAATTTCCTTGATGGGTCTTAATATTGACGATGTTCCAGGAGTTACTGTCAACAGGTACTGTGCATCGGGGCTAGAAACTATTGGTATTGCCACAGCCAAGATTCAATCAGGTATGGCAGACTGTATTATAGCAGGCGGAGCGGAAAGCATGAGCTATATTCCAATGGGGGGATATAAACCAACTCCGGACTATGCCACCGCCAAAGAAGGCCATGAAGACTATTATTGGGGAATGGGTTTAACTGCGGAAGCAGTAGCACAGCAATTCAAGGTTTCCCGTGAGGACCAAGATGTATTCGCCTATAGTTCTCATATGAAAGCCTTAAAAGCACAGGAGGAAAATCGGTTCCAAGACCAAATTGTTCCTATAGAGGTAGAACACACTTTTGTGAGCGAAGCAGGTAAAAAGGAAACCAAAACATATACAGTAAAAAAGGATGAAGGACCAAGAAAAGGTACTAACATCCCTACCCTTAATAAACTTAGACCTGTTTTTGCTGCAGGCGGAAGCGTAACCGCAGGGAATTCCTCTCAAATGAGTGATGGTGCAGCCTTTGTCATGGTGATGAGTGAGGAAATGGTCAAGGAATTGAACCTTGAGCCCATTGCGCGCTTGGTAAACTATGCTGCAGCAGGAGTAGAACCCAGAATTATGGGGATAGGTCCAGTAAAAGCTATTCCAAAAGCTTTGAAACAAGCAGGAATGAAACAAAATGACATTGAGCTAATAGAGCTGAATGAAGCATTTGCATCTCAGTCTTTAGCGGTTATTCGCGAATTGGATTTAAACCAAGAGATTGTAAACGTGAATGGTGGGGCTATTGCATTAGGACATCCACTTGGTTGTACAGGGGCAAAGCTTTCCGTTCAACTGTTTGATGAAATGAGGAAGCGAGATATGCAAGGAAAATATGGAATGGTAACCATGTGCGTAGGTACAGGACAAGGCGCAGCGGGTATCTATGAATTTTTGAATTAGAATGAATTAAATAGTAATGCTATGAGTACTGAAACCCTAAATAAAGATATTCTAAGAGGTGGTCAATTTTTGGTAAAAGAAACCAATTGTGAAGATGTTTTCACCCTTGAAGACTTGACCGAAGAACAGAAAATGATGCGTGAGAGCACCAAAGAGTTTGTGGATAGAGAGCTTTGGGCACATTGGGAGCGTTTTGAGAAAAAGGACTATGCCTATACAGAAGAAACCATGCGTAAAGCAGGAGAATTGGGCTTACTTAGTGTAGCTGTGCCAGAATCTTATGGCGGTATGGGAATGGGTTTTGTTTCTACCATGTTGGTATGTGACTATATTTCTGGCGCTACAGGTTCTTTCAGTACTGCATTTGGAGCTCATACAGGTATTGGCACTATGCCAATAATCCTGTACGGTACTGAAGAACAAAAACAAAAATATGTTCCAAAATTAGCATCAGGTGAATGGTTTGGGGCTTATTGCCTAACAGAACCTGGAGCAGGTTCTGATGCAAATTCTGGTAAAACCAAAGCAGTACTTTCAGAAGATGGCAAGCATTATTCTATTTCAGGACAGAAAATGTGGATTTCCAATGCTGGATTTTGTAATGTTTTTATAGTTTTTGCTAGAATAGAAGATGATAAAAATATTACTGGTTTTATAATTGAAAATGACCCCAGTAATGGGATAACCCTTGGAGATGAGGAAAAGAAATTAGGAATTCACTCCTCCTCTACCCGTCAAGTGTTTTTTAGCGAGACAAAGGTGCCTGTTGAAAATATGCTGTCTGAAAGAGGAAATGGTTTCAAAATAGCCATGAATGCTCTTAATGTAGGTAGAATCAAATTAGCAGCTGCCTGTTTAGAAGCACAAAGACGCGTTATCAATGAAGCAACCAAATATGCAAATGAGCGTGTTCAGTTTAAAGCACCTATAATAAATTTTGGTGCGATTAAGGCCAAAATTGCAGATATGGCAACCAACGCCTATGCGGATGAATCAGCTTGTTACCGTGCCGCTAAAAATATTGAGGATAGAATTTCAATAAGGGAAGCCGAAGGGAATACACATCAAGAGGCAGAACTTAAAGGAGTTGAGGAATACGCCATTGAATGTTCCATTCTTAAAGTGGCAGTTTCAGAACATGTACAGCAAACTACAGACGAAGGGATTCAAATTTTTGGGGGAATGGGCTTTAGCGCAGATACTCCAATGGAATCTGCTTGGAGAGATGCCCGTATATCAAGAATCTATGAAGGAACCAACGAAATCAACAGAATGTTGGCAGTCGGCATGTTGGTAAAGAAAGCAATGAAAGGCCATGTTGATTTATTAGGACCTGCAACGGCTGTTGGCGAAGAATTGATGGGCATTCCATCCTTTGACACACCGGATTTCTCTGAACTGTTTGCTGAAGAAAAGGATTTAATAGCTAGATTGAAAAAGGTTTTCTTGATGATAGCTGGAAGTGCTGTGCAGAAATTTGGTCCTAGTTTGGAAGAGCACCAAATGCTGTTGCTATCTGCTTCAGATATTTTAATTCAAGTTTATTTGTCAGAATCCACTATCTTACGTACCGAGAAAAATGTGAAAAGATTTGGAGAAGAATCTCAATCTACTCAGATTGCAATGTCCAAGTTAAATTTATACAGGGCTGTGGACATCATCAACCAAAAAGGCAAAGAAGCTATTGTTTCTTTTACCGAGGGAGATGAACAACGAATGATGCTTATGGGATTAAAACGTTTTACGAAATATACAAATCAACCCAATGTCGTAGCACTACGCACGCAAATAGCGGACAAAGTAGCTGCGGATAATGGGTATACCTTTGACTAATTCAAATGATGCTGAAACAAAGCTGATTTGGGAACCGCTCCACATGGAGCGGTTTTTTTAGTAATTTAAAAAATTGCGTACCCCAAGGAAACACTAATTCTAGATAGTGAATCATCAAAAAAAATGGATTCATCCAAAATCACTTGATTGGTTCGTATGGCAGCCCTTAAATATACTTTTCTATTGTAACTATATCCCAAGCCGAAAGAACCTCCAAATCTGTTTTTATAACTAGTCCCCACATCCTGAGTTATTAGACGATCGCCTTCCAAAACAACCCTCACAATCCTATCTTCAGAAATCGTGGAATTACCAAAAAAATCTGGGACCAACGCAGCTTCGATGAAAAAACTACTTTTTTCTCCTAAATCAATATAATATCGTGAACCAACCTGCAGTTCAAAAATGGAATAGTCCGCATTATAAGCCACTGCTCCTACTTCGGTTTCCGGAAAAGAAAAACTATTATCTGTTTTACTAAATTGTCCCGATAAGAACAATGAGACCTTCTTGTATCCAAAATATGGGAAAAACGCCTCAAATTCGGCTCCAAACTTAGGACTAATCACACTTTCAAACTCAAAAGTTCTATCTGGATTAGGTATTCTGGTATCATATTGATTTTGTTCAAGTCCAGCCCAAACTTTAAATCCGATAACAAAATTGGCCTTTTGCTTAGCTGTTCTTTCAAATACCACATAATTCGTATCACCTGAACATTGATTTAGGTATTCAAAATATTTTATCATTGATTTCCTTCTGTATTCCGTTTTCTGAATAATGGGTTGGTTACCGCATTCAAAGTCCTTAATTAATTGTGTTCTGAAAATATTGTTTTCTTTAATTTTTAAATCCTCCAAAATATATTTCTTATATAACAAAGGTTTTATGGAGCCGCCATCCTTGCTATATAAATAAACAATACCATTATTGTCTATAAACCAAAAAAGAGAAGCTTTTCCCTTCACTACATTTTGTACAAATGTTGTTTTTTGTATGAGCTCAGGATCAGAATTTAGTTCTTTCTTCTTTAATTTAGATTGTGTAATAGGAAAGTCAGCAGAGACCCTCATAAAAACTCCTTCATCCCCAATTTTAAACTCTTTGCAGTTCTTAACGGTAAATGATTTAACTTCAGAGTTTTCATTTAATTTATAAAAAACCTCTTCTGGTGAAAAAAGCCACTTCTCGTTTTGAATAAGACACTCCAATTTGTTATCATTATCATCGATAAAATAACCAGGCTCAAAATCTCTTTGTGCAGATGCGGATATAGATAGGACTAGAGAAAATAATAGGGTAAATAGGTTTTTCATTGTTAGCTTTTAAAAGTTTGTATAAAAATCAAGCTTTATAATTAATTTCAACAATTTTTGTAGTAAAAAGAATCAAAATATGATATTGAAACAGCTTTACTCATCAAATGATTTCAAGAAAAGAGGTCACGAGCTTATCGATTTATTGGCAAGTCATATTCAAGACACTACATTAGGAACTAATCCAAAAACTATTCGTTGGAACGAGCCGGATAAAGAACTTAGTTTTTGGGAAGACTTTCTTGAAAATGGAAAAGAACAAGACTTTTTTGAAGAAATTCTGAATAGAACCACTCACATTCATCATCCAAAATACATGGGGCACCAGGTGGCTCCTACAGTTCCGATTACTGCTTTGACCGGAATGATAAGTTCATTGCTAAACAATGGCATGGCAGTATATGAAATGGGCATGTCCTCCAATGCAATTGAGCGTATTGTTACCGAAAAACTTTGTGAGAAAATTGGCTATGACCAGGATTCAGGTGGTTTTTTAACTTCTGGTGGCACCTTGGCTAATCTTACTGCTTTGCTTTCGGCCAGAAAAGCAAAAATCGCACATGATGTATGGCAAGATGGGTCTACTGAACCTTTGGGCGTAATGGTTTGTGAGGAAGCACATTATTGTATCGATAGAGCCGCTAAGATTATGGGATTGGGAGAAAAAGGCATTATAAAGGTTCCCTCCAATGAAAATTTTGCCATGGATACCGACAAAATGGAAGTGTGTTACCAAAAAGCCCAGTCAGAGGGAATCAACGTTTTTGCCATAGTTGGTAGCGCTCCTTCCACAGCTACTGGAGCTCATGATAACTTGGAAAACATTCAAGAATTTGCACAGAAAAACAATCTTTGGTTTCATGTTGATGGTGCTCATGGAGGCGCTGCGATATTTTCCGAAAAATACAAAGGATTATTAAAGGGTATTGAAGAAGCAGACTCTGTTGTCATAGATGGTCACAAAATGCTATTGATGCCTGCCATCACCACTGCCCTATTATTTAAAGAAAAGAATCATTCCAGACATACTTTTAATCTTAAAGCCGATTATCTTATGGATGCACCAGAGGAAGATGAATGGTTCAACAGTGGTAAAAGAACCTTTGAATGCACCAAAAACATGATGGCCATACATTGGTATATTATATTAAAATTATATGGAGAAAAAGTGTTCGATGAATTTGTAACCCATCAGTACGATTTGACTAAGGATCTTGCAAAAATAATTTCTGACAAACCATATTTTGAACTAGCAACCTCACCTATGTCCAATATCCTCTGTTTTAGATATGTTGACGACAAGCTATCCCTAAATGAAATGAATACCCTCAACCAAGCTATTAGACGAGAGCTATTGGAAGACGGTGAGTTTTACCTAGTACAGACCAAATTAAATGGAAAGCATTATTTGCGCACCACCTTGATGAACCCTTTTACTTCAATAGAACATTTGCAACTGCTTTTAGAAAAAATCAAAAACAGCGCGCAAAAGTTATTGACCCAACATATTAGCTGATAGATTCTAAAATCTTTTCCTCACTTTTCTTTCTAGAAAAATTGATAGCGCACTCAATTAGTGCTAAATGTGAGTATGCCTGTGGGAAATTACCAAGTAATCGTTTTGTTTTAAAATCAATGTCCTCGCTAAAGAGCCCTAAATGGTTACTGTAACTGAGCAGGCGTTCAAAATGTGCCAGTGCTTTTTCCTCTTCGCCTATTTTGAATAGACTGTTGATGAACCAGAATGTACAGATAGTAAAAGACGATGATGGCAATCCAAAATCATCTTCATTTTTGTAACGATAGAGCAATCCATCATTACTCAAATCTTCTTCAATTGCCTTTACAGTACTTACAAATTTTGGATCTTTCGCATGAATAAAACCATAGGATTCCATCAACAAAACAGAAGCATCCAAATGACTGGAGCCATAAGACTGAACAAAAGCATTTACATCACTGTTCCATGCATTTTCATGGATATCTTCTTTCATTTCTTGTTCTAAGGCGGTCCATTTCTCAATTTTTCTGTCTTTCCCAAAAATCTTTGCCACCTTAATGGCCCTATCCATAGCTACCCAACATAATACTTTTGAAAAAGTAAAATGTCTGTCTTCCCCTCTAAATTCCCAGATTCCCTTATCCGGTTCTCTCCAGTGTTTGCTAACTATCCAAACAATCCCTTTGGTAATACTCCAAAGTTCTTCCCCGTTTTCAATATCATTACTAAACTTCGCCAACTGTTCATAAATAACATCCATTAAAATACCATAGATATCATTTTGTTTTTGTTTATAAGCAGCGTTTCCTATACGAACCGGTTTGGAACCTTTATATCCATCCAAGTGATCCAAGGTCTTTTCAGTTAGGTTCTTTTCTTTATTAATGCCATACATAATTTGGAGTTTTTCATCCTTATCTGGCATTAAATCAATAATGAATTGTAAATACCTTCTAGCAGAATTTTTGTGACCAAGCTCAGAAACTACTTTGATTACCATGGAAGCATCTCTGATCCAACAGAATCTGTAGTCCCAATTGCGCACTTCGCCAATGGTTTCTGGTAAAGATGTGGTAGCTGCAGCCAATACTGCTCCCGTTTTATCATATGTAAGCATCTTCAGCGTAATGGCACTCCTAATAATTTCTTTGTTGAACTGTTTATAATTAGGGGTCCTATCTGCCCAGTCAAGCCAGTATATTTTGGTACGTTCCAGCTCCAAAGACATTTTCTCCGTTGTTGGCTTTAAAATTTTTTCATTATAACAAATCAAAAAATACCCATCTTCCTTCAGGGTTATTTCTTCACCATTCAAGACTTTATTCTTATCAAAGGATGTGTACAGAAAAAGTGTGTCGAATTTTTTCTTACTGGTAAGACTTACTATGAAATTTGTCTTTGCATGGTTCGTAGTCTGTCCCTGAGCATACTCCAATTTAGGGTCATAGTGTATATTAAATTTTGGGGCTCCAGAAATATGCTTTATATAGCGTACAATCTCTGGGGGAGCATTATACTTTCCTGTGAGTTTATAATACCTCGGCATAAAATCATGCACCTCAAAGGTATTTTCCCCATCAGAATATCTGGTAACCAGTATTGCAGTGTTTCTATGGTACTCTTGATGTATTTCGTAGTTATATTTTGCATTGATCTCAAAACTTCCTCCATTCTTGTCATCAAGTAGTTTTGCAAAGACCGAGGTAGAGTCAAACTGAGGCAAACAGCACCAGTCCAAAGAACCTGTATTGGAAATTAGAGCAGCGCTTCTACAGTTTCCAATTATTCCGTAATTTAGGTTATCCATAGTAAGGATTTGTGTTTCTGTTGGTTATTGTAGGTTTTTACTTATAATAAATCGAAAAAATAGGAATTTTATTACATTTTTGTCCTAAAATCATCTTTCATGAGTAAAACTATAATTATTTCCAATAGGCTGCCAGTACAATTACAAATAAGTGACGGCGGCCTAACAGCAATACCTAGTGTTGGTGGCTTGGCAACGGGAATGAAATCTGTGCACAGTGGAGGTGAAAGCCTATGGGTTGGCTGGTCCGGACTTACAGATGAAGAAACGCCAGCAGCTCTTGAAGATGAGATAGACAAGGCTTTAAAAAAGCATGGGTGTGCTAAAGTAAGTCTTACTGAAAAAGATATTGAAGGGTTTTATTTTGGGTTTAGCAACAGAACCGTCTGGCCACTATTCCATTATTTTTTGGAATATTCTGAATTTGAACTTGAGTTTTGGGATTCTTATAAGGCAGTTAACCAAAAATTTGCGGACGCTATTATAGAAAAATCTAGTGAAGAAGATACGATTTGGGTTCATGACTACCAATTGATGTTAGTACCACAAATGGTCAAAGAAAAACGACCCAATACCTCTATAGGCTTCTTTTTGCATATCCCATTTCCGTCATACGAGATTTTTAGAACACTCCCTTGGCGAGAGGAAATTCTGGAAGGATTGCTAGGTTCTGACCTCATCGGTTTTCACACTTATGACTATGAGCGACATTTTTTGAGTTCAGTAAGAAGATTATTGGGACTGGAAGTTAGCTTCAATGATATCTATTTGGACAACCGCGTTATAAAAGTTGATTCTTTTCCTATGGGAATTGATTATAAAAAGTTTAGGGACGCTGCCATTTCCCATGGAAAAAATACGAAGGAAAAGCGTACTGATTTTCAACAAAAACTTGATAGTCATAAGGCTTCAGCTCCAGATACCAAACTAATTCTGTCCATTGATCGATTGGATTACAGTAAGGGAATTGCTAAAAGAATTAATGCCTTTGAGTACTTTTTAAACAAGTACCCGGAGTATAAAGAAAAAGTGAGATTGATCATCTTAGCCGTTCCATCACGTTCCAACGTTCCTCAATATAAATTACTTAAGAAGGAGATTGATGAATTGGTAGGTAGAATAAATGGGGAGCTCTCCACTGTTAACTGGACTCCTATCTGGTATTTCTATCGTTCCTTACCTTTTGAAAATCTTATAGACCTTTATACCTCTAGTGACATTGCATGGCTGACCCCTTTACGTGATGGCATGAATCTGGTTGCCAAGGAATATGTTGCTACCCGCATAGATAAAACGGGTGTGTTAATTTTAAGTGAGATGGCCGGTTCTGCTTATGAAATGAACGAAGCACTTTTGATTAACCCTAACAATTTTGAGCAACAGGCCGATACTTTGAAGAGTGCTATAAATATGCCGAAAGAAGAACAAATAGCGCGTAATATGTTTCTTCAAAATAGGTTAGAACGCTACAACGTTGAAGTATGGGCAAATGAATTTATGAACTCCCTTAACCAGAAAAGAGATGTGATTGATACATTTATCTCTGAAAAAATGTCGGAAAATATTCTTGGAGAGATTGGTGATAAATATTCAAAAGCGAAAAAAAGACTCTTATTCTTAGATTATGATGGAACCTTGGTAGGGTTTCACAAAGATCCCCAAAAAGCTTCACCAGATGAAGAACTATACGCTCTTTTGGATAAACTGCACCAACAAGAAAATACAACACTATTCCTTATCAGTGGAAGAGACAAGCAAACCTTCACCCAATGGTTTCTGCCTAAAGGCTACAACATGATTGTGGAACACGGGGTTTGGATTTCAAGAAACAGTGAAGAGTTCAAACTTCTGGAAAAAGTTAAGGGTGATTGGATGGAAAAAATAAAACCTGTCTTAGAATCCTTCGTTGACAGGACGCCCGGTTCTTTTATCGAAGAAAAGAATTATTCCATGGCTTGGCATTATCGAAATACAGACCCAGATTTTGGCGCTAAAAGAGCGACTGAGCTAAATACGGTCTTAACAAGTCTAATTGGCAATGATGACATTAGTGTGCTTAATGGAAACAAGGTAATGGAAGTAAAAAGCAGCAATGTCAATAAAGGTCGAGCTTCAGTTCGTATTTTAGGAGAGGATGATTATGATTTCGTATTCGCCATTGGTGATGACTGGACGGACGAGTTTATGTTCCAAGAGCTTCCAGACACAGCCGTTACCGTTAAAGTTGGGCTTAAAAAGACCCAAGCCAAGTATCATGTTGAAAATACCAAACGGGTAAGGGAATTACTAAAAAGATTTATAGAATAATGATGAACAGGTTACTATTTATATGCCTAGGCCTCATATGTACGTACTTAAATGGACAAGTAAACACTGATGTCTATCTTTTCGATTTAAAAATTATTGATGGAGATCCAGTATTATCAAATCCAAAGAATATATCAAACAATGAAGGGTATGACAATCAACCTTCATTTTTAAATGATAATACTGTTTTGTTTTCAGCAAACCGTGAAGACCAAACAGATATTTTGAGGTTTAACATATTAGAGGGAAGTACCACGTCTTGGATATCCAATACTCCTACTGGAAGTGAATATTCCCCATTGAAAATTCCTGGCAAAAAAGCTGTTTCTGCCATTCGCTTAGACTTAGTTGGATTACAAAGGCTATATGAATATGATATCAATACAGGAAAATCAAAACTTATTCTTAAGGATTTAAAAGTTGGCTACCACGTCTGGTATAATGATCATATCCTGGTTACTACTGTATTAGTGGAAAACCGTATGGATCTGGTTGTGGCTAATCTAAAGGATAATACGAATCAAACTTTTCAAAAAAACGTGGGACGTAGTTTATGGAAAATTCCGAACTCCGATTTAATAAGTTATATCAGCAAAGAGAATAAGGTTTGGGAAATAAAATCTCTAAATCCAATTTCTAGAGCAACCAAAAAAATCACCAATACCTTTAAAAAATCTGAAGACATCTGTTGGTTAAATGATAGTGCAATTATCGCTGGGACTGGAAAGTCGATTATAAAATTTGATTCCAAATCAGGCGTTGGATGGGAACCGGTTATGTATTTTGAACAAGAAGAAATAAATAATATTTCGCGTATTGCCATAAACAAGTCAGGAAATCGTTTGGCTTTTGTGGCCGAGGAATCGCCAGCTAATATTGTTCAAAAACAACTTGACGCTTATAATGCAAGGGACATTGAGGCCTTTATGGATACGTACTCAAAAAACATAAAGCTTTTCAACTATCCTGACAATCTATTCCTAGAAGGACAGGACAAGATGAAGGAAAGTTATAAGTCCTATTTTGAAAACACTCCAGATCTTCATTGCGAATTAAAAAAACGGATAATAATAGGAAACCGAGTTATTGATGAGGAATATATCACTGCAAACGGTATAAATTTTAAAGCAGTAGCCATATATGAAGTACAAAATGGCAGGATTATCAAAGCTACCTTTTTACAATAATTCTTCATGCGAATTTTTCGATCATTTCTTTTTTAGTTTTTCAAGATTCCTATAAGTTGTTTTTGTTACTTTCATAGGATGAATTTTAAACAGGTACAAATCATAAAAAAATGAAAAACATACTCTTTATCAGTTTGCTCTTAGTGATGGTGGTTGGCCAAAGTCAAAACCAAACTGAATTTGATAAATCCTTTGTCTCCATAGGCGTCATCGTTTCGGATTTAGATGCGTCCATGGATTTTTATACTAATGTCATTGGTATGAAAGAGACGGGCGGTTTTAATGTAAATGAAGAGTTTGCAAGAAAGACAGGCCTTACCGGAGGTACTCCTTTTGATGTAAAAATCCTAAAGCTTCAAGACGATCCAAATGCTACAGAATATAAGCTAATGTCTTTTGGAAATGAAAAGAATGCATCTGAAACACATATCCAAGAGCGAAATGGAATGAGGTACATTACGCTATTTTACAAATCCACGGATGACGTCCTTAACCGCTTAAAAGCAAATAATATAAAGTTGCTTGGAGAAACACCGATCATACTTGCGGATGGCAGAAGCTTTATCTTAGTGCAGGATCCCGACGGTACTTTTATTGAACTTATTGGTAATTAAATTTTAAAAATGAGGAAACTTTACACATTTCTAGTAGCATTATTTAGCATTTCAGCTCTTCTTGCCCAAACTGATACTCGCTTGTATGATATTGTCAATGCCGTTTCAGCTGAGCGCATTGAAAAAGATGTAACCACATTGGTTAATTTTGGTACTAGACATACCCTGAGCGATACCATTTCCCAAACAACAGGTATTGGAGCGGCCAGACGTTGGATAAAATCCGAATTTGAGAAGACTTCTGCGGATTGTAATAATTGTTTGAATGTTTTTTATCAAAAAGATTTGGTAAAAAAAGGAGACGGCCAGCGCATTGTAAAAGATGTCTGGGTAGTAAATGTAGTTGCCGTTCAAAAGGGAACAAAATACCCAAACCGCTTTATTATTATGAGCGGAGATATTGATTCTAGGGTGAGTGATCCAAATAATTTCACTTCAAAATCTCCTGGGGCCAATGATAATGCCAGCGGCATGGCTGGAACCATTGAAGCTGCCAGGGTATTATCCAAATATCAATTTGAAAGTAGTATCATTTATGTAGGGCTATCTGGAGAAGAACAAGGCCTATTTGGAGGAAAAGGATTGGCCGCATATGCCAAAGAACAAGGTTGGGATATTGTTGGAATCATCAATAATGATATGATTGGTAACATAACCGGAGTTGACGGTGTTGTCAGCAATAGGGATTTTAGAATTTTTTCGGAACCCGTGCCACCAACAGAAACTGAAGATCAAAGAAGGGCACGCCGATTTTACGGCGGAGAAGTGGATGGAATCTCTCGTCAATTGGCTAGGTATATCCATAAAACCACCAAGACCTATATGCCAGAAATGAATCCGATGATGATCTACCGTCTAGATCGCTTTGGAAGAGGAGGTCATCATAGACCTTTTAACGATGCTGGTTTTGCAGGTGTTAGAATTATGGAAGCCCATGAAAACTATACACAGCAGCATCAAGATATTAGGGTGGAAAATGGAATTGCTTATGGCGATGTGTTGGAGCACGTAAATTTTGGATATGCTAAAAAATTGACTGCTGTTAATGCCATTAACTTAGCTTCAATTGCTTGGGCTCCCCCTGCTCCAACTACAGTTGAAATTGGTGGCATTGTAGAACCCTCAGCCAAACTAAAATGGAATAAGGTTGATGGAGCTGTAGGATATAAAATTTATTGGAGAGATACCACCTCACCCACTTGGGATAGTTATAAATATGTTGGTGATGTTACCGAACACACCCTGGAAGGTATTGTTATTGACAATTTCTTTTTTGGTGTTGCAGCTGTTGGAAAAGATGATCATGAAAGTTTGGTAGTATTTCCTAATAAGATTTTTAGATAAATCATATCTCTATATTCATGAAACAAAACACTCTGCTTATTCTGCTTGTTTTAGGTATGTCTTTCAGCATAAATGGCCAAAACTTTACTAAACAAGATACATTAAGGGGTAGCATTACCCCAGAACGCGCTTGGTGGGACTTAAATTATTACAACCTGAACATCAAAGTTCAACCAGAAAATGAATCCATCGCGGGTTACAACATCATTAGGTATAAAGTTTTGGAAGAGTCAGATGTCATTCAAATCGATTTACAAAAGCCTCTGAAAATAGATGCCGTATCGCAAGACAATGAAGACCTAAATTATACTTCTTATGGTCCGGCACATTTTATCCATTTAAAGAAAAAACAAGTCCCGGGAGAGTTCAACGAGCTATATGTGCAATATTCAGGAAAACCAAGAAAGGCAAAAAGAGCACCATGGGATGGAGGCTTCTCGTGGGAAAAGGACAACAACGGAAATCCTTTTGTGGCTACATCTTGTCAAGGTCTGGGAGCAAGTGCATGGTGGCCCAACAAAGACCATATGTATGATGAGGTGGATAGCATGCGTATTGCTATTGATGTTCCTAAGGATTTGGTAGCAGTGGCAAACGGAAGGTTAAGGGAAGAATATCTTTATGACTTTGGTGGGTACAAGCTGTACGATTGGTTTGTATCCAATCCAATAAATAATTACGGCGTAAATGTGAACATTGGGGACTACGTTCACTTTGGTGAGAAGTATGAAGGGGAAAAAGGCACATTGGATGTAGATTATTATGTTTTACGTGATAATTTGGATAAGGCCAAAGAGCAGTTTAAACAAGCTCCCATGATGTTGGAAGCTTTTGAGCATTGGTTTGGCCCCTACCCTTTTTATGAAGACAGTTTTAAATTGGTAGAAGTCCCATATTTAGGAATGGAACACCAAAGTTCAGTTACCTATGGAAATCAATATCAAAATGGATATTTAGGTAGGGATTTGTCCAGTACCGGTTGGGGGTTAAAGTTTGATTTTATCATTATCCATGAAGGAGGTCATGAGTGGTTTGCCAACAATATAACATACAAAGATGTTGCGGATATGTGGATTCATGAAGGGTTTACTGCCTATTCTGAAAATCTGTATTTAGATTATCATTACGGGACCAAAGCGGCATCCGAATACGTTATAGGAACAAGAGCCAACATTCAAAATGACATCCCTATCATAGGCATTTACAATGTCAACAAAAAAGGCTCTGGGGATATGTATTACAAAGGAGCGAATATGTTGCACACTTTACGGCAACTCATTGAAGACGATACATTGTGGCGGGAAATTCTAAGGGGGTTAAATGCTGAATTCTATCACCAAACAGTAACCACCGAGCAGATTGAAAACTATATCAGCGAAAAAACAAAAAAAGACTTGTCCGCCTTCTTCAATCAGTATTTGAGAACAACCATGATTCCAAAATTGGAATACAAACTGGAAGGAAAGTCCATTACACACCGCTATGTGGATATCGTAGAAGATTTTGACATGCCCATCAGGGTTTTTACGGATGGTAAAGAGCAGTGGCTGTTTCCTAGTAAAGAATGGAAAACTGAGACATTGCAAAGCAGTGAACTGGTTTTTGACAATAATTTTTATATCCTGCATCAGAAAATTTAATTTCAATGCTAGTATGAAAATCTACTTTCCACAATGGCAGGGTGCTGGATTAGGTAAGAACATAGAATCAGGTGCTTTCGCTGTGTTGGAATATTTGAAAGATCTAGATTTTGTTCAAATACCCCTATCCCACATTTCGGCAGGAGAAAATGGAGTACAAAAATTCCAAATAAATAATTACGATGCTATCTATGAACAGTTGCAGCGATTCAAACAGTTTCTAGAGACAAAAAAACCCAACACCACTGCTACTATTGGTGGAGATTGTGGCCTTGAAATTGTACCAGTATCGTACCTTAACGCTAAATATCCCGATCTGGGTGTTATATGGTTTGATGCCCATGCAGATATCAATAAACCATGTGATTCGGCAAGTTGCAATTTTCATGGCATGCCATTGAGAACACTTTTGGGAGAAGGAGAATCCAATATGGACAATTTAATGTTTAGTACCATAAATAGCTCCCAAATTCATTATGTTGGGTTGCGGGACATTGATGAGGCGGAAAAAGTAAGATTGGAGAGCGGCGGTATTTATCACCCAAGAAAGCTGAATATTCCGGAGCTAATTTCAACCTTGCAATCCAAAAACATTGAGAATCTCTATTTACATTTTGATTTTGATTGCCTAGAACCTTTGGATTATGATAAGACCTACTACAGAGTTCCTGATGGCTTATTGATAAAAGATGCGGAGGAATGCATCGATGAGCTAAAAAGCAGTTTTAATGTAGTTGGAACAAGTGTTTTGGAGTCTATTACTGCAAATGTTGAAGAGCTGAGACCTATTGAGAAAATTATAAACGTATTGATGAAATGAAGACATTTATAACTTGCTGCATCGCATTGCTTCTTTTGCTAAGTTGTAAAGAACAAACTCAGAAACCACTTAAAAATGAAGTTTTGATACTTGGTACCATTCATAGTGGACATTTAACAGATAGTGTTTATAACCTTCCATATTTAAGGAAGCTAGTAAAAGAAATCGACCCCGATTTTATCTTGGCAGAAATTCCGCCAGATAGATTTCAAGCAGCTGTTGAGGGATTTAAAAGGGATGATAGTATATCTGAACCAAGAGTAATGCGTTTTCCAGAGTATGTAGATGTCATTTTTCCTTTAACAAAGGAAATGGATTTTGAAATTATCCCAACGGCTGGTTGGACGAAACCAATGGCTGATGAACGAAGTGCAAAACTACACGCTATAAGCCAAGATTCCACTAGAACAGCAGATTGGGATGCCTATTACGAAGCCAATAACCGTTCAGATTCTGTCTATAAAGCTACCGGAAAAGTAAACGACCCCCATTTCATACATACGGATACTTATGATAGTATTCAAGATATTTCGCTGCAGGTCTACAATAAGCTTTTTAATGTAGAATTGGGTCTTGGCGGCTGGGACAACATCAATATTGCGCATTACTGGAATATTGAAAAAGCATTGGAAAAACATCGCTATTCTGGTAAACGCTTTTTAATCACCTATGGTGCCGGACACAAGAGTTGGTTTATACGGGAGTTGAGAAAAAGAGATGATATCGACCTTATTAAAATGGAACCTTTTCTAAAGGCCATTGAAAAAGAATAATCAAAAAATAAGATAATAGAACTTTTAATACCTTAATACAAATACTTATGAAGGTAAAAGTAGCGCTCATACAGGAAAGTCCTGTTTTCTTTGATAAACAGAAAACCTTTGAAAAACTAGCTGATTTAACTAAAACACATGCGGCGCAAGGCTGTAATTTAATTGTCTTTCCAGAATCTTTTGTCCCAGGGTATCCAAGAGGCTTCACTTTTGGAGCAACCGTAGGAAGTCGTTCTATGGAGGGAAAACAATTGTACGCCAAGTATTATGAAAACAGTGTTTGTTTGGATGGGGATGATCTTGAATTTTTAGAAGAACTTTCTAAGTCACAAAATGTATATCTGGTAGTTGGAATAACCGAAAGACTAAAAGTCAACGGAAGTCTATATTGTTCCATGGCATACATTTCACCTTCTACCGGATTTTTGGGTGTACATCGAAAAATTAAACCTACAGGTACGGAACGAATTGTTTGGGCAGAAGCTTCAGGAGAATCTTTAGTGAGTTTTGATACTAAGATTGGAAAAATGGGAGGCCTAATTTGTTGGGAAAACTATATGCCCATGGCAAGAATGGCCATGTACCAAAAAGGAGTGGAAATCTATATTGCCCCAACGGCTGACTCAAGAGAGGAATGGATATCAACCATGCAACATATTGCTTTAGAAGGTAGGTGTTTTGTATTGGGATGCAATCAATTCTACACCAAATCTATGTATCCTACTGAATACCAACATTTAGTAGAAAACGAAAAAGAGGATATCTGCCCTGGAGGAAGCATTATCGTGTCCCCCTTAGGAAAAATTATTGCTGGACCTCTCTTTGGTGAAGCAGGTGCACTGGTGGCAGAGTTAGATCTTAAAGATGTAACTGTGAGTAAATTAGATTTTGATGTTATTGGGCACTATGCAAGAAATGACATTTTTAATCTAAACGTAACTGGACAACCAGACATGATAACAGAAAAGGAATAGTCATGAAAGCATTGGTTTATGAAACTTTTCAAGGGAATTTGGAACTTAAAAATGTTGAAGACCCTACTCCTTTAGACCATAGTGTTGTACTAAAAACAGCCGCAACGGGTATTTGCCGTAGCGATTGGCATGGTTGGATGGGACACGACCCTGATATTATTTTGCCGCATGTTCCTGGCCATGAACTTTCAGGTACCATTGCCGCTCTTGGTAGAGATGTAAAAAACTTCAACATTGGGGATAGAGTAACAGTTCCCTTTGTTTGTGGTTGTGGTTCATGTGAACAGTGCAATTCAGGTAACCATCAAGTCTGTGATCGCCAATCACAACCAGGTTTTACACATTGGGGTTCTTTTGCAGAGTATGTTCGTATAGATCAAGCGGACACTAATTTAGTTAGGCTTCCAGAAGAAATTGATGACATAACTGCTGCTTCACTGGGGTGTCGTTTTATTACGGCATATAGAGCTGTAGTGGCCCAAGGGAAAATAACTGAAGGGCAATCCATCGCAATTCATGGCTGTGGCGGCGTAGGACTTTCTGCCATTATGATAGCCAAAGCCTTTGGTGCAAAGATTATTGCTATAGATATCAATGAAGATACTTTAAAACTAGCTAGAAAAATAGGTGCTTCAAAAACTGTTAATGCTTCTGAATCTTCAGATGTTGTTGAAGAAGTGGTATCACTAACAAATGGCGGGGTTAACGTATCTTTAGATGCCTTAGGTAGCGAAATCACCTGTCAAAATTCAATAGGTAGTCTTAGAAAACGAGGAAAACACATTCAGGTGGGGTTAATGACCGGTGACCACCAATATCCAAAAATACCTATGGATAAGGTACTTGCCAATGAACTTGAAATCATTGGAAGCCACGGGATGCAAGCACAAAAATATCCTGAAATGATGGCACTGATCAAAGAAGGGAAATTAAAACCTCAAAAATTAGTAGAGCAAACAATCCCTTTAGCACAAGCAGCTAAGGTTTTAACCGAGATGAATCAGTTTACAAACAAAGGAATGACTATTATCAATTCTTTTAGTTAATATGAAAGATGCAATAGAGGTATACTTTAAAAATGATGAGGAATGGCGAATTTGGTTACATGCCAACCATCAAACTTCAGCCGGTATTCATGTAATCATGTACAAGATTGAACATGAGATGCCAAGCATGCGTTGGGAAGAAGCAGTAAGAGTAGCACTCTGTTACGGTTGGATAGACAGTACAGTAAAAAGTTTAGGTGATGGTAAGCGCAGACAGTATTTCTGTCCAAGAAAACCCAAAAGTGTCTGGAGTAGGGTAAACAAAAATCATTTGGAAGAATTAATAGCTTCTGATTTAATGCATGAAAGTGGACTTAAAGTTATCGAAATAGCCAAAAAAAATGGTTCTTGGAGCGCTTTGGATGATGTGGAAAACGAAATAGTTCCTGAGGATTTAAAAGCTTCTTTTGATAAAAATCCGACAGCCTTTGAAAACTTCCAAAATTTTACGCGTGGACAGCGAAAAAGCTATCTATACTGGTTGAATCAAGCAAAAAGAGAAGAAACTAGACAAAAAAGAATAACGGAAATTGTAACGCTTTGCAACAATAACATTAAAACCAGAAACCCCGGAAGCAGATGAGAAATAGTATAAAAATAAGTACTTACACCCTACTCGCTCTGCTGTTATTGACAGGATGTCAAAACAAAAAAGCAAAGCAGCTCGTGGATATGGTTATCGCAAACGCTAGTGTAATACATCTGGAAACAGGCAAAATAGAAATTCAAGATATTTACGTTAACGGCGGACGAATAAGCGCACTTGCAACCGCTGGTTCTGAAACAAATTATAATGCAGAAACCACTGTGGATGCCTCTGGAAAGTATGTGTTGCCTGGTTTTTGGGACAATCACACCCATTTACGTGGCGGGGATTCTCTTATTGCAAATAACAAGAACTTTTTAAACCTTTTTATTGCCAATGGCATTACTACCATTAGGGATGCTGGTGGCGACCTTACCTCTTCTGTCATGGAGTGGAAGCAAGAAATTGCTGATGGAAATCTCGTTGGTCCTACAATATTTACTTCTGGGCCAAAAATAGATGGGCCCAGTGCCACTTGGGCCGGTTCTTTGAAAGTAGAAAATGAAAGTGATATTGTTACAGCCTTGGATTCCTTAGAAAAACTAAATGTGGATTTTGTGAAGTTGTATGATAGTAGAATTTCGGGAGAAGACTATTTAAAAACCATAAAAGAAGCTGAAGTTAGAAAATTGATTACATCTGGACATATGCCTTTTACCGTGACGCTCGATGAAACTGTAGATGCAGGAATAGATGCCATAGAACATCTGTACTATATCATGAAAGGATGCGCTAGTAATGAAGTGGAAATTACCCAGAAATTAAAAAATAAAGAAATTGGGTTTTGGCAAGCAATGCCTGCTCTAATGGGCAGTTATGCCGATAGTACCGCTCAAAATACGTTTCAAAAACTTAAAGAACAAAATGTCTTTGTGGTACCTACACTCCACATCGGCAAGACTTTAAGCTATTTGGATGAAGTTGATCACAGCAACGATGCCTACCTAAAATATATGGGGGAAGGAATCATCAAAACCTATAAAGGACGAATAGACCGGGCATTAAATGCATCAGAAAAAACCAGAACAGACCGAAAAGAATTGGACACCTTTTTTGGGCAACTGTCTAAATCTTTAAATGATGCAGGAGTAAGCCTTTTGGCTGGGTCAGATAGTGGAGCCTACAATTCGTATACTTATCCCGGAATTTCATTGCATGGAGAACTTCAAGTGATGGTTGATAATGGAATTTCACCCTTGGAAGCACTGCGAACATCTGCCCCAAATGGAGCAAAATTCTTAGGAAAGAGTGCCAATTCTGGAAGCATCGCCGAAGGCAAAGTGGCTGATCTTGTTATTTTAGATGCTAATCCACTGGAAGCAATTGAAAACACAAAAAAAATCCATACCGTGCTTAAAGGAAATATGCTTTTCACCAAAGATCAGCTTACAGCGCTTTTGAATACATCAGAAATCAATTAAAAATCAGAACTATGTTTAAAAAAATCACTCTTTTCTTAGTTGTATGTACACTAGTTAGTTCATGCCAAGAAAAACAAAAAACAGAAGAGATAAGCCCTACCCTTATTCTTATTTTTAAAGCGAATATTGTTGATGTACAAACAGGAGAAATCAAAACTGGTCAAAACATCTTTATAGACTCAGGAAGGATAAAGCAAATCAATACAACAGAAATAGAAGACATATCAAAATACAAAACGGTCATCAATGCTGAAGATAAGTACATCATTCCGGGAATGACGGAAATGCATGCACACATTCCCCAGCCGCCTACTTCAAAAGAACGCTTGGAAGATGTACTGTTCTTGTATTTGGCAAATGGCGTCACTACAATACGAGGAATGCTTGGGCACCCAGACCATTTGGTTCTTAGGGAGCAAGTACAGCGTGGAGAGGTTTTAGGGCCACGAATCTTTACATCGAGCCCTTCCCTCAATGGAAATTCGGTGAAAACGGTAGAAGAAGCCACTGAAAAAGTAACGGCTTACAAAAAGGAAGGCTATGATTTTCTAAAGATACATCCCGGTATTCAACGCAATGTATTTGGTCAAGTCGTAAAAACAGCGAATGAAGTAGGAATCCCATTTGCAGGGCATGTTCCAGTGGATGTCGGTATCCGTCATGCGTTGAAGAGCAAATATGCAACTATTGATCATGTTGATGGTTTTTTGGAAGGGCTTGTGCCAGAATCCGAAAATGTGGATCCAACCGCCAATGGCTTTTTTGGCTACAACTTTACTCCCTTGGCAGACATCTCAAAAATTGACGAATTGGTACAACTATCAAAAGATAATAAGGTGTGGATAGTTCCTACGCAAAGTTTGTTTGAACGATGGTTTTCACCAGTAGACGTAGATTCACTATTGGCAGAACCAGAAATGAAATATATGCCCAAGTCTACTTTGGAAAATTGGAGACGGGTCAAAATACAGTCTTTGGAAAGTTCAAATTTCAACACAGCACAATGGGAGCAATTTGACGCTATCCGAAAAAATCTTATTAAAAAACTTCAAGACAACGGTCATGGAATACTTTTAGGGTCAGATGCCCCACAATTGTTTAATGTTCCTGGGTTTTCCATACAACATGAAATGCAGGGAATGGCGGCCGCAGGCATGAAACCTTTGGAAATTCTACAGTCAGCGACTATCAACCCAGCTACTTTTTTCGACATGGAAAGTACTTTTGGAGAAATAAAAGAGGGTATTGATGCTGATTTGGTACTGCTCTCCAAAAATCCAATGGATGATCTTAAAAACTACACAGATGTTTCTGGTGTCATGGTTCGCGGAACATGGTTATCTAGAATGGATATTGAAGAACGATTAAAAGAAATTGCTGAGAATGCAGCTAAAAATTAAACCATATGAGAACTACCTTTCTTATTCTTTTTTTCCTTGTATTGGCACCTTCCAAAGCACAATTGTTACTAATTCCTGACCAAGTTTTTGATGGGGAGACATTGCATTCAAATTGGGTGGTTCTGGTAACCGATAATCGTATCACCTTTGCTGGCCCAGCAGCCGATTTAAAAAATTCCGGTTCATACAAAAAAAAGGAACTTAAGGGAATGACCCTAATGCCCGGAATCATTGAAGGACACTCCCACTTATTGTTACATCCTTATAACGAAACCGAATGGAACGATCAGGTTTTGAAGGAATCGCCGGTAGAAAGAGCTATACGAGGGGTGGTCCATGCTAAAAAGTCGTTAATGGCTGGTATTACTACCATGCGAGATTTAGGTGCTGAGGGTGCTGGTTATACAGATGTTTATTTAAAAAAGACTATTGAAGATGGTATAATTCCCGGGCCGCGTTTGTTAGTCGCTGGTCCTGCAATTGTAGCCACAGGAGCTTATGGCCCAAAAGGATTTCATGATGGGGTAACCGTTCCATTGGGAGCAGAACCAGTAAGTGGCAAAGCTGAAGCTATTAAAGAAGTTCGGACACAGTTGGGTAAAGGTGCAAACTTCATAAAAATATATGCAGATTATCGTTGGGGAAAAGATGAGCCCTCTCAACCTACCTTTTTACAGGAAGAAATAGATGCAATGGTAGCCACCGCCACAAGTGCAGGACGCTATGTTGTAGCCCATGCCGGTACACCAGAAGGGATGCGCCGCGCCATTTTAGGAGGAGTAGAAACCATAGAACATGGTGATGGGGGCACAATGGAAATCTTTAAAATGATGAAGGAAAAAGGAGTTGGCCTATGCCCTACCCTTGCAGCTGGCGATGCTATTGAGCGTTACAAAGGCTGGAAAAAGGGAAAAGAACCAGATACCGACCGAATTGTTAAGAAGAAAAAGTCATTTAAAATGGCATTGGAATCCGGAGTAGATATTGTTTTTGGCGGTGATGTTGGGGTATATTCCCATGGAGAAAATTATCGGGAACTGGAACTTATGGTTGAATATGGTATGCAACCCATAAAAGTATTGCAATCAGCCACTTCTGTCAACGCCCGTATTTTTCATTTAAATGAACTGGGACGAATAAAGGAGGGTTTTCTTGCTGATATCATTGCTGTGGAAGGCAATCCAGTGAAAGACATTACTAAAATGCGCAGGGTTACTTTTGTGATGAAAGATGGGTTAATCTACAGCAATTAGCATATTTATGTTTAAAAGAGTGTTGCTTAAAACGCATCAGGTAGGTTATTAAGCTTTGTTTTATCCAATTTCATTTTCCAACAATCCTATCAGATTGAGCATGTCTTTTTCAATTTCCTTATACAATCCATCTTTTTCTAATCCAATTTTTATTAGTATCTCTATATCATTCTGAAATTTATAATCGTATAACTCATCTGGATACATTATTTGAAAAGGTTTTATTCTCAAATATTTAGATATCTTAGGTACAATCGAATACATGAATTGTTCTTGATTCTTCTCCAATCTATTGATGTAATTATAGAGAATGCTAAGGTTTTGAAGTTGCAAGAGAATCTCTTTATTTACTATTAGTTCTAATTTACCACTTGCGGCTAATTTGTTATAAGAAGATTCCTCATTCTTGAAATCTGAAAAATTAGTGAGTTCAGTTGCTATAATTGCTAAAGTATCTATCTGTTGTTTTTGTAGATCATTTATAATTATTTCACTGGCACGATTATATCGTGATAAATACTTATTATTATAATCGCGATTACCTTTAATTTCATCTAAATCGGTATTTAACTCCTGTATTAAATCTTTATAAAGATTTTGTTCTATTTGTTCAAGATCTTTTGATTGCTTCCAATTATTAATGGACACAGCAATTAGAATTCCGATAACTACAAGTATGATTTCTCCAACGGTATATACCAGGTATTTTCTCAATTTGCTTTCACTAAGCATCTGTTGCCTAACTTTTCTGAAGAGCTTCATCATTAATGATTTAAATTAAAGCAACCATCCTTTTCTTTATAATCTGAAGATAAACCATTTTAAATCAATTCTGTAAACTGGCTATCTACTTTTAATCAACCTACATTTCATTAACAACTCCTTAAGAAATCCACTTGGTGTTTTTGGTATCTTTAGGCGACTAATTAATTCCTAAAATGAAACACCTTTACACGCTATTGATGCTCTTGGCATCCATCCCTTTTTTTGCACAAGAATTTTCCATGGACTTGGTCCAAGACATGAAACCCCGTAACATTGGTCCCGCCGGTATGAGCGGAAGAGTAACCTCCATAGATGTCGTCCATTCCAATCCAGATATTATGTACGTTGGAACGGCTTCAGGTGGTTTATGGAAATCTACTTCTGGCGGTATTAAATGGGAGCCCATTTTTGATAAAGAAGTTACCGCTTCCATTGGCGCAGTTGCCATTCAACAGTCCAATCCATCCGTGATTTGGGCAGGGACCGGAGAAGGAAACCCACGAAATAGTCTTAACGGCGGTTATGGCATCTATAAATCTCTTGATGCGGGTAAAACATGGAAATCCATGGGCCTTGAAAAAACTAGGCATATTCATAGGGTAATCATTGATCCAACCAATCCAGATGTTGTTTATGCTGGAGCCATTGGTTCGCCATGGGGAATTCACCCTGAACGTGGGGTTTATAAAACCACAGATGGTGGGAAAACATGGGCAAAGGTCCTTTTTGTAAACAACAAAACTGGCGCAGCCGATTTAGTTATGGATCCTTCCAATCCAAATAAATTGATTGTAGCAATGTGGGAACACAAACGTGACCCTTGGTTTTTTAAATCAGGTGGTGAAGGAAGTGGATTGTACATTACTCATGATGGTGGTGATAATTGGAAAAAAATCACAGAAGAAGAAGGTTTCCCTAAAGGAGAATTGGGTAGGATAGGAATCGCTATTGCTCCAAACAAACCCAATATCATCTATGCTCTAGTGGAAGCAAAGAAAAATGCATTATACAAGTCAGTAGATGGCGGCTCTAAATGGAAAAAAATCAATGATAAAAGCGATATTGGCAATAGACCTTTTTATTATTCTGATATCCATGTAGATCCAGAAAATGAGAATAGAGTGTATTCAGTATTTACTTATGTGAACGTTTCTGAGGATGGAGGTAAAAACTTTACGCAGTTAATGCCCGCCTATCAAGTAGATAATGGTGTACACCCTGATCACCATGCATGGTGGATTCATCCAGAAAATGGTCAGTTTATGATTGACGGTAATGATGGAGGGATGAACATTACCAAAGATGGTGGAAAAACATGGCGTTTTATTGGCAACTTGCCCGTTGCACAATTTTATCATATTAACGTTGACAATGAATACCCCTACAATGTTTATGGCGGTATGCAAGACAATGGTTCTTGGAGAGGCCCAGCATATGTATGGCGTGCACAAGGTATACGCAACAGCTACTGGCAAGAAATTGCCTTTGGTGATGGTTTTGATGTTGTTCCAGATTTAGATGACAACCAATTTGGTTATGCCATGAGTCAACAAGGTTTTGTATCACGTTACGATTGGAAAACGGGGAACAATTATATCGTAAGACCCACTCCACCAGATGCAACAACTAAACTTCGGTTTAATTGGAACGCTGGAATTGGACAGGATCCTTTTGATAATAGCACTGTTTACTTCGGAAGTCAGTTTGTACATAAATCAACCAATAAAGGATTGACTTGGGAAGTGATTTCTCCAGATTTAACCACTAATGACAAGGAAAAACAAAAACAAAGCGAAAGTGGTGGCCTTACCATGGATGCTACGGGAGCTGAAAACCATTGCACTATTTTGGTCATCGAGCCATCGGTTGTGGAGAAAGATATGCTTTGGATAGGCACAGATGATGGTCGTGTACACTACACACAAAACGGAGGAGCAAGTTGGACGGAAGTGACATCCAATATTAAAGGACTTCCTTCAGGCAGTTGGATTCCTCAAATAAAGGCCTCCAAAAAGAATAAAGGAGAAGCCTTATTGATCGCCAACGACTATAGGCGATTCAATTATACTCCATATGCTTATCGAACCAAGGACTATGGAAAAACATGGACTCGAATCGTTGGTGGAAATGATGTGGAAAGCTACACCCTTTCCATTGTTGAGGATACTGAAAATCCGAACCTCCTGTTTTTAGGAACAGATGACGGTTTGTACATATCCTTTAATGCTGGAAGTTCATGGCAAAAATGGACTGAAGGTTTCCCAACAGTATCTACCAAAGATTTGGCTATTCAACCAAGGGAACATGATTTGGTAATTGGTACATTTGGACGTGCTGCTTGGGTTCTTGATGATATTCGTCCGTTGAGGACATTAGCAAGCAATCCCTCAGTGCTTCAGAAAGAAATAAGCCTTTTCCAAAGTCCAGATGCCTATCATGCTGCTTACCAACAAGCCACGGGAAGTCGTTTTGGCGGGGATGCCCTTTATAATGGAGAAAATAGAAAATCCGGAGCCATGATTACCTATTATCTGAAAGAAGGTAACAAGGCAAAAGATGACAAAGAAAAAAAGGATGATGAAGAGGAAGCACCTGAAGAAAAAGATGATACGAAGAAAGAAAAAACAAAAGATTCTATTTTCTTCAAGTTTTATGATGGAGAACGATTAATTCGTACTCTTAAATACAAGACTCCAAAAAAGGCTGGTTTCCACAGAATCTATTGGGAACTTGATGAGAAAGGTCCGGATAGACCAGCAAGAAAAATCAGTAAAAGTAAGACAGAAGAAGGTGGAATTGATGTAAAACCTGGCACTTATAAAGTAAAAGCACATTATGGCGACCTTGTAGACTCTACTTCGATTACTGTAAAAACGGACCCAAGGCTTCAAACATCATTAGCTTCAATAAATGAGGTGTATAAAATGGGTAAAAAATTACAGGACTACACCCAAACCGCCGCTGATGCTGTAAAGCAATTAGTAAAAAGCAAAGACTTGGCCAATAAGTTTCAGAAAGAAATGAAGGAATTGGACAAGGAAAAATATAAGGATCAAATAAAGGAATCCACAAACATTGTTAAACAAATTGATTCTATAGTGGCCTTGTATTTAGGTAAGGAAGATAAAAGGCAAGGGATTACCCGTAATCCTGAGATTAATGTCATGCAACGCTTGAACACGGCTGGCTTTTATACGCAAACACGAAAATCCGGAATTACAGAAACGGAGAAAAACCTCATCAAATTTGCGGAAGAAGAATTAAAGTCAGCTTTGAGGAAAACCAATAGTTTCTTTAACGAAAAGTGGAAACCTTATCGCGCATCTGTTGAAGCGCTGGATTTATCTCCTTTTAAAGAAACAGAAAATTTTAGCATAGATTAAAAAAGTAGCTATTGTCCCCTCGAGCGCAGTCGAGAGGTTCTTAACTATAAATTAGGTCTCGACTGCGCTCGGCCTGACAATTGTTCATCATATGAAGAGATTATTTTTGCTTTTTACTTTGTTTTCTGTTTTCTTGAGTAACGCCCAACAGGCAGGCGAAGATGAATTGGGTGCATGGTATATGTATTTTGGAACCAATAAGATCGCAGAACGTTTCAGTATTCATACTGAAGCCCAGTTTCGATTTTATGAAACCACGAGTAATTTTAATCAACTATTGCTGCGTACTGGTTTGAACTATCATATTAATCCAAGCGCCATAGCAACTGCTGGTTATGGTTACATATCGACTGATGACTCTTTTTTTGAATCTCCGGGAGAACAGAATATAAAGGAGCATCGAATCTTTGAGCAATTTATCCTTAAAAATAAAGTTTGGGAATTACTTTTTGAACACCGTTACCGATTGGAGCAACGCTTTTTGGACTTTGGTACCAGGACTGAAACCCAGCATAGAGCCCGTTATCGTATTCAGGTGACATTGCCGCTTACAGATACCTTCTTCTTGAATTTTTATGATGAGTTATTTATCAATTTGCAAAATGACCTTTTTGGGCAAAATCGTCTTTATGGAGCTTTAGGAATTCATATTACAGAAAACAGCAGTGTTCAATTTGGATATTTACGAAACCAGTTCAGTAATGCCGTTTTTGACCGCTTGCAGATAGGATTCTTTTACAACCCCGACTTAAGAGGTGTATTTAAAAAGAAAAAGACTTCCTCTAATTAAGAAAAGTAACATGGGCCTCCAAAAAGTAACATTCAAAAATACCGAAGGACAAACGCTGGTAGGGCGCTTAGAACTTCCTGTTGACAGACATCCACACAATTTTGCTGTGTTTGCTCATTGCTTTACATGCAATAAAAATTTATTGGCTGTCAAAAACATAGGCAAAGCGTTAACTTCTAATGGATTTGGTGTTTTACGTTTTGATTTTACTGGTCTTGGAGAAAGCGAAGGTGATTTTGCGGACACTAATTTTTCAGGCAATGTTGAGGATTTGGTAGCGGCAGCAAAATATCTTGAAGAAAACTACGAAGCCCCCACCTTAATTATTGGACATTCGTTAGGTGGAGCTGCTTCAATCTTCGCCGCTAGTGAAATTCCATCCATAAAAGCTGTTGCCACTGTTGGTGCACCTTCAAACCCAATGCATGTAAAACATTTATTAAAAAGTGGAGTTGAAGAAATTCAATCCACAGGAAAGGCGGTAATCAATTTAAGCGGAAGGGATTTTACAATCAAAAAGCAATTTTTGGACGATTTGGAAACCAAATCGCTACCAGAAACTGCAAAAGCACTTCGCAAACCGCTTTTGATTTTACATTCTCCTCAAGATGACACTGTTGGGATTAAGAATGCCGAGGAAATCTACATTTCTGCCCATCACCCCAAAAGCTTTGTTTCCTTGGATGGCGCGGACCACTTGCTATCAAGAAAAGAAGATTCCATTTATGTAGGAGAAGTAATTTCTGGTTGGGCCAAGCGTTATTTGGATGTTTCAGAAAAAGTAGATTCCAGATTAAGAACAAAACATCAGGTTGCAGCAAGTTTAGACGGTGAAGATGGTTTTACAACACAAATGAAAGTGGGCAATCATTATATGATCGCGGATGAGCCTACTTCTTATGGGGGCAATGATTTTGGACCTTCCCCGTACGAACTCGTTTCTGCGGGCCTTTCTGCATGTACGGTGATGACTATTCAGATGTATGCAAGAAGAAAAGGGTGGCCAGTGGATAATGTTGAAGTACACACCTCTTACAGTAAATCACATGCGGAAGATTGTGAGAATTGTGAAAGCGACAACGCCAAAATCGATACTTTCCATCGTGAAATTAAATTAACCGGAAATTTAGATGACAAACAAAAGGCGCGCATTATGCAAATTGCTGATAAATGTCCAGTACACAAAACGCTTCATAGCGAAACTCAGATAATCACAAATCTTGTGTCCTAGCAAGCAAATGTGTCTTGCCTAACTAAAGACGCATATGTAGAATGTCAAAATAATCCAATTCCAACTCTATAACGGATGTATGGATTTTACGTAAAGACTTTACGTAATTATATTGGTCTATTGCTCCTCTAAACCTATCTCTTTTAAGGCGATGGTACCCTTTGCAAAAAGATCTTCTCTTTTTGCAGTACCTAAGGAATTCAATATAATTTGAAGGTTGATGAACCAATATATATATATTTTTAGACGCCGTTTTAAGGTTTCCTGTTATTATGATGATAACGTTTTAAAAAAAATATTAGTATTCTAAATTGCATAACACATTGATTTAAAACCTTATGTAATTCTAAATCAAATTCATTTATAGTCCTGATTTACTTATCACAAACAAACAATACTATTGACACCTCCTTAAATAATCTGTACCTTAGACAAAACCTAAAAATACTTACGATGAAAAAAATTATTGCGCTTCCTTTGGCGCTAATACTAATTACTGCATTTAGCTGTAAGCAAGCTAAAAAAGAAGCAGAGGCTACTTCTGAGGAAGTTGTTGAAGAAATTATGGAAGAGATAGTTGAAGTTAAATCCATCAAATTTTCAATGGAACCTAAGAGTGATAGCGGTGTTAGTGGAGAAGTCACCTTTACAGAAGAAAATGGAATTGTAGTAATGAAAGCGACACTATCCGGTCTTACAGAAGGTGAACATGCAATCCATATTCATGAGAAAGCAGATTGCTCATCAGCTGATGGAAAATCTACAGGCGGACACTGGAATCCAACGTTCCAACCACATGCTAAATGGGGAGCTGCAGATGGTTATCATAAAGGTGATATTGGTAATTTTGTAGCTGATGCCGAAGGTAATGCAACGGTAGATTTTGCAACCAAGGAATGGTGTATTGGTTGTGATGACGAAACCAAGAACATAGTTGGCAAAGCGGTCATTGTTCACCAAGGAGTGGATGATTTCACTTCCCAGCCCAGCGGTGCCGCTGGGGCTCGTGTTGCCTGTACAGGAATTATTCAATAACAGATAATAAAAGAGCTGCTTAAAAGCGGCTCTTTTTAATATAATCTAAAGTATCTCAAAATAATTTAATCCCTATTTCAAATGGACGTAACAAAAGAGTATTCGAATGGTGAGATTTCCGTAATCTGGAAACCAAAACTATGTGAACATGCGGGAATCTGTGTGAAGATGCTGCCCAGTGTTTATAACCCTAAAGAAAAGCCATGGATAAAGGCCGAAAATGCAACTACAGATGAGTTGAAGAATCAAATTGCCAAATGCCCCTCTGGCGCTTTAAGTCATCGTCAACTTAATACTTAAAAAAATGGACTCTGATTACCTACTTATTGACAATATTGAAGCTAAGGAATTTCAATTTAGAATAGGGGAATCCATTGCTAGGATTGAGTATATAAAAGCCAAAGAAAAAATTTACCTCACCCATACGGAGGTACCTAGAGATTATGAAGGCAAGGGTGTTGGCTCCGAACTTATTAAACAAGCATTGGAAAATATTAAGGCCCGTGATTTAACACTAGTTCCTTTGTGCCCCTTTGTTGCCATGTACATTAAAAGACACCCTGAGTGGAAAACCTTGGTCTTAAAGGGAATCAATATAGCTTGATCCCGTATTTTCTTTTTCTTTTGATTTATTCTTAAGGGCAAACAATTCCTTTTAAAGCCTAAAAAGTTTCGTTGGGTATTTAGGACTGGCCTTCTTACTGTTTTTACTTCTGGGAAGCCTGAAGGCCAATAATCCACAATAAAATCTTCTAAAGTTTAGAAAATCGTTACAACAATTTAATTTCTTAAGTTTATGATTCACAGAAGGCAATCATAAAATGAAATCTTACAAATTATCATTCCTCTACACCCTTGTTTTTATACTATTTTCCACTGCATGCAGAAATAAACCCCAAAAACATTCAGAAGAACAAAAAGAAGAACTGATTACAGTAATAGAAAGGTTTAACGAGGCTTTTGCGAATAGCGAAATATCCGTATTGGAATCTATGGTCACCAATAATTATAGTCACACAAATGGGACTTATGAAGCTATTGACAAAGAAAAGTGGTTTGAATATTTAAAGAAGAGAAGTAAAGAAATTAAAGCTGGCATTTTGACCATCAATAGTTATGAAATGAATCAACTTAAAATTGAATTTCATGATAATACTGCTATCACAACAGCCAAAGTAATAACATCTATTACCAAAAATGGGGAACTTAGTAAAAATGAATACCGAGTGACCAACATATGGGTTTATGAAAATGGAGCTTGGAAAAGAGCTGGTTTTCATGATGGAAAAATACAATAGGGCGAGATGCCCCTTTACATAACTTAATACAAAATAATATGAAACTAGGTGCTTTTTCTATTAGTCTAGCGGTAAAAGATCTTCAGGTTTCCAAGACATTTTATGAAAAAATGGGGTTTACCGTTTTTGCCGGTGAAATGGAACGAAACTATCTTATCATGAAGAATGGCAACTCCCTTGTAGGTCTTTTTCAAGGCATGTTCGAAAACAATATTCTAACCTTTAATCCCGGTTGGGATGAAAATGCGCAAACATTGGAAGCTTTTGATGATGTTCGTACCATTCAAAAAAATCTGAAGAAAAATGGAGTAGCGCTAACATCTGAAGCTGATGAAACCACAACTGGACCAGCAAGTTTTATAGTAATGGATCCAGATGGCAATACTATTCTAATTGACCAACATGTTTAGAATTTCGACAGAATTGAACGATCCCTTTTTATATCTTTGGCCGATTAGCTATGAATTTAGACGACCTCATACTCCAATTTCAGAAAAAAGATAAAACTGCCTTCGAGAAGTTGTACAATATGTATGCAGAAAATATTTGCGGGGTCATCAATACCATCATTAAAGATGTAGAACGATCCCAAGAACTTTGTCATGATGTATTTATTAAGATATGGGATAAATCTGATAATTATGACGCATCCAAAGGGCGTTTCTTTACCTGGATTTTAAATATAGCCCGGAATACTGCAATCGATGAACTGCGCTCAAAAACCCATAAAAATCAAAAGAAAAACCTCCCTGTACATTCTTTCGTAGGTATCTATGAAAATAGTGAGGATTTAAATGATAAAATTGATACTATTGGACTGCAATCCTTGTTGAAAGGGTTAAAGAACAAGTGTATCCTCTTGATAGATTTGCTTTACTTTAAAGGATATACACAAAAAGAAGTATCTAAAGAACTAAAAACACCTATTGGCACGATTAAAACACGTTTACGCAGTTGTATTTCCGAATTAAGGAAGAACACAAGATTATAAATGGATATTGAAAAGTACATAGCGTCCGGAATTTTAGAACTCTACATTGCTGGAGCACTTAGCCCAGAAGAGAATTTAGAGGTGCAGCACTATGCCATACAATATCCTGAAATTCAGAAAGAAATTGAGACCATTGAAGCTGCAATGTTACAGCTTACCAAAACGGTCTCTCCAGGATTACCCGCGGATGGTTTTAAGAGATTAAAACCCGAACTAGATGACGTACTTCCATTTTTGCCAACGGCTTCAGAAAAGAAAACTCCTTGGAGCAGCTACTTAGGATGGGCAGCCTCCCTGCTATTGGCGATAGGTCTTTTATGGGTGTATCTGGAAAACAACAATCTGAAATCGGAAATAGAGATTACCAATCAAGAAAAGCAAAGTCTAGAAGAAATTCTTTCAGATGTTCGCGATGAGGTAGCAGATAAAGAAACGTTGCTACAGGCATTACGAGATAAAAATGTTACTGTAATAGATTTAGGTGGACAAACAATATCCCCAAGATCATATGCCAAGGCCTATTGGAACAAGGAAGAAGAAAACGTCATTATTGATGCTCAAGGTCTACCCGAACCCCCAGATGGTTATGCATATCAAGTATGGTCTTTAAAGTTAGATCCGTTGACCCCTACCAGCATTGGTCTTCTGGAAGATTTTGTAACTGATAACAATAAATTGTTTACACTTCCTAATCCTAACGAAACCGAAGCTTTTGGAATTACGCTAGAACCTGAAGGAGGTAGTAATACCCCTAACTTAGAACAATTATATACACTAGGCGCCGTTGGTCCCTAATACCTTTTTTTCTTAACGAATTGATAAAGTATAAATACCGATTGTAGTTTTTAATTATATTTACGTAACTAGTTACGTAAATATAATGAATCAAGATTTCCTTCCAGAATTGCAACATTTAGGTTTTACTGCCCGTATAAAACGATTGAATGAAAAAATAGTGTCCAGTACCATAGACCACTACTCTAGTTTAAATTTAAAAATTGAACCCAACTGGCATGTTATCTTTTTGCTTTTAAAACAAAGGGGGAGGCTTACCGTAACCGAAATAGCGAATGCTTTGGGGTTCTCGCATCCAGCAATGATAAAAATAACCCGTAAAATGAAAGACCAAGGTTATTTAGACACTTTTAAAGATGACACGGATGGTAGAAAAACCCTTATTCAGCTTTCCAAAAACGGGCAAAAAGCGCTACCTATTTTTGAAGCGGAATGGAATAGAATTCAAAAAGTATTGCAAGAGGTCGTGAACGATGATTTTCTTGAAAAACTGACTCAATTGGAGCAGGAACTGCAAAAACAAAGTTTTAAGGAGCGTTATAATGCTCGTTTTTCTCCCAAAAATTCACATGAAGCATTTACAATAAGGAATGCGAAACTATCAGAGTTTAAAGAAATAGGAAAATTGATGGTCAATGTCTACTCTGATCTAGAAGGATTCCCAAAAGCAAATGAGCAACCCCAATATTACAATACTCTGGCCAACATTGGGGATTTTACAAAGAAACCTGATTCCGAACTCCTGATTGCAATATCATCTAGCGGAGAAATCTTGGGAGCCGTTCTTTATTTTAGTGATATGCATTATTACGGTTCCGGCGGAACTGCTCCTTTAGAAAAAAACGCATCCGGTTTTAGGCTTCTAGCAGTAAGCAATTCTGCAAGAGGATTAGGAGTAGGAAAGGCGTTAAGTATGACTTGTATAGAAAATGCCGAAAAGAAAGGACACAAACAAGTTATAATCCACACTACTGAATTTATGAAAGTTGCTTGGGGTATGTATGAAAAACTCGGGTTTAAAAAATCTGAAGATTTGGACTTTAAACAAGGAAATCTGCAAGTTTATGGGTTTAGACTAAATCTGAAGTAAATTAGCCAAAGAATATGTCTTTAATGCTAATTTAAAATGAGCAATTCTAATTTAACCCAGAGCCAGGAGTTGACCACCCATTTTTTTAGAAATGAGTATGGAAAACTTGTTGCGGTCATTACTGGTTATTTAGGGACAGAAAATATTGAAACAGCTGAAGACATTGTGCAAGAGGCCTTGCTAAAAGCAACAGAACATTGGGAAATGCGCGGCATTCCTGAAAACCCCAAAGCTTGGCTATACACTACCGCAAAGAACATTACTTTAAATATTCTTAAACGTAAAAAATACCAACGTGAGTACACCAATACTATTCAAAGGCCACGGTTAGACGAAACATTTTCTTTTTCTGAAGAGATAATAGAAGATAGTCAACTAAAAATGATGTTTTCCTGTTGTCATCCTTCAATAGCAGAAAACTCCCAAATTGCACTCATTTTAAAGATTTTATCAGGTTTAAGTATTGCTGAAATAGCCAATGCTTTCTTTTCTAACGAGCAAACAATAAACAAACGGCTGGTGCGCGGAAGAAAACAAATGCGCAATGTCGTCATTGACCTTAAGTCAAAAAATGTCATCGAAGAACGTTTAGACTCGGTGCTAAAGACCATCTATTTAATTTTTACCGAAGGCTACTTTCCTTCCCATAAAAACAATGTTATTCGTTTTGACCTCTGTTTAGAGTCCATCCGTCTGGTAAAACTATTGACAGAAAGCATCAATATTAAAAACAAAACAGATTGCTATGCGCTTTTGGCATTAATGTATTTTAATATATCCAGGTTTAATTCCCGCGTTTCTTCGGAAGGTGAAATCATCGATTTAAAAGAGCAAGATAGATCAAAGTGGGATTCTCAACTTATCCAGACTGGAACCCAATATCTAAATAGAATCACTCTGGGGAATACCATAAGCAAATACAGTATTTTAGCCACTATATCGGCAAATCACTGCATTTCAATATCTTACGGAAAAACCAATTGGACAGAAATATTATCTCTTTATGACCAATTGTTACTTTTGGAAGATTCTCCCATTGTACATTTAAACCGTATTGTTGCTTTTTCTGAGGTTGAAGGAAATAAGAAAGCTATTGAAGAATTGTTTCAATTGGAAGCAAGATCAGACATTGCCAATTACTATCTCTATCATTTCACTTTGGCCGAGTTATACAAAAAATGTTCCCAGTTGAAAAAAGCACAACAGTGCTATAAACAAGCATTGAATTTGGCCAGTAATGATAGGGATAAGGAACTTTTACAAAAAAAAATCAATTCCCTTGTCCTTATTCCTCCATCTCAATTGTCTTAGGGGCAAATCTTAATTTAAAACAATGTATTATGAGAGAATTTCTATTACTCATCAGAAGTGAGGAAGAGCCTAAAGTCAGTCTATCACCAGAACAAATGCAACAGCATATTGAAAAAATTGGAGGGTATCTAAAAAGACTTACTGAAGAAGGTCGAATGAAATCTGCGCAACCTTTGGAAATGGAGGGCACCATGTTATCATATAAAAACGGTCAAATTGTTGATGGCCCATACAATGAAACCAAAGAAATTATTTCTGGGTACTACCATTTATTGGCTGAAAATTTGGATGAAGCCATAGCAATTGCCAAACAAGACCCTAGATTTGAAGAAGGCATTTGGCGTATGGAAGTAAGACCAATAAAACACGTAGAGGGCATTAACTAAAAAGTGTCAAAAACGAAAACGGCTTGGTTACCCAAGCCGTTTTTTTGTTACTAAACCAAAAAACCAAATCTATAATTTTACACCTACTCCAAAACCAATAATCCAAGGGTTGATGTCAACATCCGCACCTACTGTTGCGCCAAGTGCTGTAGTGGCGTTTATAGTTGCATCTGTACTCAAGAACAGTTTTTTAACATCAACATTTAAAAACCATTTATCATTGAGCATATAGTCAAAACCACCTTGCAATGCATAACCAATGGAAGTGTCATAATCTACGTCATCAGCTACTGGACCTTCATCTACCCCATAAAAGAGGGTTAAGTTTAATCCTGCTCCTAAATATGGCACTAAATCTCCTCCAGTAAAGTGATATTGTCCTGTTAAAGTAGGAGGAAGCAACCATACGTGACCTAAATCTATATCACCTACTGAGGTTCCAACAGCTTCAACATCATGCTTTGCGGTAGCTAAAATCAATTCTACTGACCAATTTTCATTAAAGAAGTAAGAAATGTCAAGTTCTGGCACAAAAGCAGTGGATATTGATGCATCTCCACCAATAGCATCGATATCTGCACTTTCATCAGGTGTTACAACAATTCCTCTTAATCTAAATTGCCATTTACTACCGTTGTCATTTGCTACTTGGTCCTGTGCTATTGCGAAGTTCATAGAACTCAATAGTACTACCATTAAAGAAATTCCTATTTTTTTCATTGTTCTGTGTTTTTAAATTTGGTCAAAACTAGTCCACTGCTCCTTCAGAGAACATGATCTTTATCATTGTTCAAAAAATTGTACTTCTGAGTTTTTTTTTGATAAAACCTTAATTTTAAAAGCTCTTAGACAAGAAAATATAAATGGGTAATTTGCAATATTTAAAACTATGAAATCACTATGCAGGATATGACATTATACAAAACTCAAATCTTAATTACGGCCATCTTGTTGGTTGTCATTTTGGTGTTGAATTCTTTAAGTAAAAGAGCAATACGGAGATTTGGTAGAACGAGTGCTATAAACATGAACAATAGAAAAATTATCTTCTATCTCAGTAATTTGTTTTTTTATGGATTGGCCATAGTAGTGATTACTTTAATCTGGGGTGTCAATCTACAAGAATTCTCAGTTTTCATTTCCTCTATCCTAGCCATAGTGGGTATTGGCTTTGTTGCACAATGGTCTATACTTTCAAATTTAACCGCAAGTGTTATTTTGTTTTTTAGCCATCCTTTGCGATTGGGAGACAGGATCAGAGTTATGGACAAAGATTTTGATTGGACAGGAAAAGTGGAGGACATTAGCGGTTTTTACCTTTTTATGAGAACAGATGATGGAAGAAAGATTTCCATTCCAACCAATTTGGTAATCCAAAAGGGTATTGAAATTCTTCAGTCCGATGAAGAAGTGGATACAATTGAAAGTTGAATAAACACGCCATGGTAAAAACCATGGCGCATTTAAAAACAACCTACAACCAAACAACAACCTTTATAATATATATGCGTATTGTAAACTCAAGTTACCCTACCTCTAAAAAACATACCTAAGCCCTGTCCTTACTGAAAATGGCGTTCCTGGAGTAAAATGAATTTCCTCTACAGATCTTTCCTCCCCCGCTAATCTTGAGTTTGTTACAAATTGCGCTTCTTTCCATTTTGCATTGAACATATTTTCTATACCAAAGATTAAGGAGATATTATTGTTAACTGCATAATTTAAACTCATATCGGTTACAAAATACCCGTTTGCAGTAATTGAAAAATCCTCATTGGCAGGACGATTCCCAAGATATCTATAGGTCAGTCCTCCTGAAAAGTTCTTCATTTTTGACAACTGTAAACCTCCAGACAGGGTAAAACCAGGTGCTAAAGGAATGTAATCCATACCCTCTTCAGCTTCCAAGCTTCGTGCGTGGCTATAGGTAACATCAGCATATAAAAAAACATGTTCGTTTATCTGCGAACGTAATCCCAAATCCACTCCATAACGAGCAGATTTCCCATTTGGTTCCACTATCCCCTCGTCACCTACATAAACAAACTCCTGGTCTGAATGAAGCGTCCATAATGCTGCATTAAACAATAGGCCTTCAATGGGCTTCCAAATAATTCCAATATCCGCTCCATAAGATTTTGGAAGTTTTTGATCTGTATTTTGTAAAATGGTCCTGGTATCATTACTATGGAACCCTACTCCAGATTTTAAATAAAATTGAATTCTGTTATTTGGAGTATAAGCCATATTGAATTTGGGAGTGAAAAGAACATCTCCAGTTTTTTCATTAGTAGGTGAATTTTGAAGAAAATCTGAATATTCAAACGTAAACCTATCTAGTCTAAGTCCGAGATTCACCAACCAACGATTCCATTTAAATTTTCCAGATAAAAACGCATAAGCATTTCTTTCTGAAACATTACCCAATTGAATGTTTTGAAGAGTTGTATTTCTGTTAAGGGTACGTGAAAGCTCATTGTCCTTGATACGGTCATTGCGAAGACCAGTTCCAGTTGTGACTGTAAGCGATTTATCCTCTAAATAAATAGTCTTACTAAGATTTAGATTAAGGCCTGAGACAAAACGATTTTCTTCTTGTTTTATTTGATCACCATTTACCGGATCATTAAGGAAAAATGTGAAATTAGAAAATAGTTGAAATTGATAGTTACTGGTAAATGCAGCCAACTTTAAAGCAATATCATTTTCAAAAGCCTTACTAAAACCAAGGTTGATAGATGTACGCGAAGTTGTACCTCCTTCCGTATCATCTATGCTGCCAAATCTACCTATCAATCCACTAGCCACAGCTCTTTCAGGAATTTGTCCAGAAGCGTTCCAAGTACTTTGAAAATGGTTTGCAGCAATTGTCAATCTGCTACTACTCGAAAACAAATGGTTGTATTTACCAAAGAGATTAATTCTTTCAAAATCTTGCGGTGATTCAAAATACCCTTCAGAAGTAATAACCTCAGAAGCAATATATGCTTTGTCATTACTCGTATTCAGAACATTAAACATCCCTAAGCCTCTTTTTAATCCAAAACTCCCCAGTTGTATCTCCGCCACATTTTTATTCAAAATGGTTTTGGTTTCAAAGTCTACATAACCAGCAGTATTAAAATTCCCTTTTTCAGCATAATAGGGCCCTTTCCCAAAATCTACACTTTTAATGCTTTCTGGTATTAAAAAATGTAAATCGGCATATCCTTGGCCATGAGCGTGAGAGACCATATTTACGGGCATTCCATCCACATTTATGCTGATATCCGTGCCGTGATCTAAATCAAAGCCCCTGAGGAACATTTGTTCCGCCTTTCCTCCACCAGCATGCTGACCAATAAATAAGCCCGGAACTTTCCTTAAAATCTCCTGAGATGATTTAACGGGGGTCATTGCCAAATCAACATCTACAACCTCATTTAATATGTTGAGAGTAGGGCGCACAATAACTTCCTTAAGTTGATATGCATCTTCACTCATAACAATTAAGAAATCATTGTTTAAAGTTTTATTGGTTACCAGAATCAGTTCTTTTTTAAATCCTAAGGCACCAACTTCAAGGGAGTCGCCAATTTTGGTGTCTTCCAATTTAAACTTCCCGCTTACATTTGAGTAGCAAAATATTTTTCTGGTTTTATTGACAACATATGCCTCAGAAATTGGTTTGCCCATATCATTCATAATTTTTCCTGAAAAACTGGTTTGGCAAAACATAGGCCACGCACATAATAAAAAAATCTGTATCAGGAATGCTTGTTTTGTTACTATTCTCTTGCCTTTCATCAATCAAACAGTCTATAAATTAAGGATTTGGCTTTCCTTATTTGGTCCTAACTCATAAATAGCCCCTAGCAGTTCTTCCTTTAATTCTGCAACCTTTATTTTGGTTCTGTTGGCCTTATAGATTTCAGCTGCATGTTGCAGAATCGCTGGTTCAAAAGTTTTACCAATAATATGGTTTTCAACAAGTTCCAAGGCTTTTTCCTTTTCTCCTCTTTTGAAAAAACTGTAGGCCAATAAATCATATGACTCTGGTGTTGGTCTATTCTCAACTTCTATTTTGGCCAATTCCAATGCTTTATCGTTAGCTTGTAATTCGTTCAAATAAAAATCTATGTTGTAGCTATTGTACATATCACCATATGCGTCATTCTGCACTATAATGTAGTAGTCATCATAAGCTTTCATTTTAAGCAATTCATCACCAATAAACTCGGCTATTTCAGCTTTCAACAAATAGTAATCAGGTGATTTACGGGTTTCTAAAACAGCATCCAGAATGCGAAGGGCCTCTTTTCCATTTCTTTCATAGGAGAACACTATCCAAGCAATTCCTTTTTTCGCATATGCATTTTGATTATCCAGTTCCAAAGCTTTTAAATAGTTTTTATATGAATCATCAATACGCCCTGCATGTCCGTAATAATCTGCCAAATTGGTATATGACCATATCAACAATCCCCTATTTTTTGAAGATTCTGCTTTATTAGCTGCTTTTTCCATTAAACGGATCGTGGTATCCAAATCCCCTTTATGGTCGTTCCATTTTGCCAATCTAATTAAGTATCCAAAGTCTGACATGTTTTGAATACTGTCCAAGTATTTTTCTGCTTCATTATAATTTCCCAACTCCAAATGGATATCAAATAATAAACTTTGGGATTCTTTAAGACCACTTCCCAAATCAAGTGCAAATTCGGCCAATTCCAAAGCTTCTTTAAACCTATGTTGCGATATATAGTTACGTGCTAGTGCCCTTCTATATCCTGCTTTGCCAATCACCGCTATGTCCACAGCTTTTGTGAGTGCTTGTTCTGCTTTTTTTAAATAGTCTATATCCCCTGTGCTTTGAAAAAAACGATTGTACTCGCTCGCAACATTACCGAAACTCAATAATTGCAAACTGTCCTGTTTTATTTTAGAGTTCCATAGTTCAAAATATTTTGAAGTCGTTTTTACTGGTTCAACCACTAAGTAACGATTGTAATCTTTTTTGTTTGTTTTAAAGCTTGATTCTTGCTGGCAAGAAACCACAAGAACTACCACTAAAAACCATAGTGCATATTTCATTTTTGTATGTTTTGTTGTAGTTACTGTTTTAATTAGGGGAGAGGACTTTGTCCTCTCCCCTTCCCTTTCATAGCAGTTACTCAGGATTTCCCAAATAAGGGAAAGTTGCAGAAATATCAGCTGTTAAGCCTACTCCATCTGAAGTTAATCTTGGTAGGTCTGACATACCATCATCATCCAAGTCTTGTCCACTGAAACGATTTCCTTCTGCTCCTCCAAAGAATAGGATTAAAGAAACATCTATGATATCGTCGCTGGGAGTCCTTCCCGTTAAAGCCACCTCGTCACCATCTGGAACCAAAATGCGCCCGTCATTGTCAAAATCAGTACCTGGATTAAAGTAAGTAGTGGGTAAATCTGGAGCTACATCCAAAACATCCGCAGCTAAAACTGTTGTAAGCGTAGTGATATCTAAACCAAGAATGTTATTTTCATAGTTTACCGCAGTTGGGTCTAAGCCCAATTTGTTGGCATACACATCATGGTACTGCTCCAACCTGTTTTCAAAACCTACTTGAAAGATACTTACCATCTCTGATGGGATAGCTACGTTATGCGCATCTTTCACACTTGGTTGACCATCCAAATCAAAGCTCAAAGTAGTGTTGATTCCTGGTCTGCCCATAAAATCTACTTGATCAAAGGTTCCAGAAAAATCCACACCCATCATATCATCGCCACCCATCATATCATCATCCATCATCATGTCATCGTCCATCGCCATATCATCTGGCGTCATTACATCATCATCATTATTACAGGCCACCACCAAACTCAATATAAATAGTGAAGCCAATATATTTTTAATCTGTTTAAGTCTCATGTTCTTTTATTTAAGATGTTTAATTATTGTTTTTTGTTCGTTGTCACCCAAGTCTTGTATACATTGAGTCCCAGTGCATTTGTTGCAGTGGGGATGCCTAGCATACTGTTTGGAATTTCAATGGCAATGGAAAGTGTGTTGGCTCCATCAAATGCATCTGATGCTTCTTCAGGGGCAAAAAACCCACCTGGAGCGGAATCCACTTCTGGAGAGATTACCGCATTGAACTGAAAGAAGTCAAAGAAAAAAGGATCTTGTCTAGGCCCCGCAAATAAAGAAACACCATCTGATGTAGTTTCCACAATAGGTGTAGATCCGGATATTTCTACATTTCCAAGAGCGGCATCAGTTAAAACCTGACTACTTAATCCAGTTGCAGAAGGCGCAACAGGTCCAAAGAAATACATTTTACCATCTCTAGCGATAGTCTGAATAACTTTATCTTCCACCAAATCCCCATCCAAGTCAATGTTGATTTCCGTAAGAACATCCTCATCAAAACTACCATAGGCGAGTTCTGGTAAGACATCAGATTGAAGATCTACAATAAAAACGGTGTTATCCGAACCTTCACTTGGCTCAAACGCAAAAAAATCAGCAATATCGGCGGTCGTACCTCTAGAAGAAGGCGCATCTATATGATCCGCAGCCACCAACGCTATTGTTGTAAGGACCAACGCCCCCATGCCTGTTAAATACTTAGTTGTTTTTCTCATTTTTAATTTACTTTTTATGTTTATTACGTTCCTACCTACGGAATCTTTGAAAAGAGGGTTTGGTTTTTATATGTTAAAAAAATCTTAATGTTTTTTAAGGTAAAAGGTTGACAGTTCTTGGTAATAAGTCTTTTAATTTGCGTTATTTTGAATCACAAACGATAACCTAATGAACCCCTCTTCTTCTGGTTGGATTAACAAGTTTGGGCATCTGGTCCAAAAAGAAGCAGCATGTTTTCCTAATTTTGAAAGTTTGTACCAAGAATTGAAAAGGAATGGATTTGTCTATGGCATACATTTAGATATTCCTTCATTTATTGATGTAGAACATACATTGACCGAAGATGAAATTGCTAAGATCAATTTGCTCACTGCTCTTTATTTTACCTTTAGATTTGAAAAAGGGAAAGCTGACTTTGAACTCTTTGTAAACACTGTTTTTCAGTACTATCAATCTTTGGAAGTGAGTAAAATATCTTTTCTGAACAAGATATTGACCGGAAAACAAACCGAATCCCAGTTAGAAAAGCTCATAGACACTAGAATCTATTTAGAAGGGAATGCATTTAACAGAGCTTTTGGCAATAGCCTTACCAACTCATTATTATATGTAGATATATTGATTTTCAGAGTTTATCTTCAAGGGTATACCTCTATAATGGAGCATGCGCAGTTATTGGAATATGTGACTATTAACATTGCGTACCATGCGCTAAATTCCAAAGAAAAGAATAAAGCGGATGCTAAACTTATCCAACTTTTAGCTTCCTCCTTAACATACATAAACTTGGATGAAGCAAAAATAGATGGCACCTATAGAGATTTATTGAAGCAAAATTTCACTGCGTGTGAAAAGGATTATTTTATGGATATGGCCTGCTTAACCATATGGGAAGATAAGTCTTTGGACTATACAGAATCCGATTATATTTTGGGTCTTGGAATTGACTTGGAAAAGTCTGAAAAAGAAGTGAAATTCTCATTGGATTTTGTTAAAGAATTCTTTAAAAAAAATAGCTATAAAATTAGCTACTTAAAGGATAAAAATTTGGCTGTTCAATTCTATGATGGAATGTCCAAAAATGTGAGCAAATTAATTTTAAGAAATAGTAAAAGATTAAAAAAAGAACTCACTGAAAGTAAAGAACTAGTAACCCTATTATCCAAATCCGCAGTAAAGGAATTAAACAAAGAAGAAAGGAAAAAAGTTCAAAACCAGCTACTGGATATTTTCAAAACCATTCCCTCATTGGCCATTTTCATGTTACCTGGAGGCGCCGTTTTATTACCTATTTTCATCAAGTTAATTCCTAAATTACTACCTTCTGCTTTCGACGACAACCGTATTGATGAAAACTAATGCTTTTTAACTAAAAAAACTACTATAAGAAAAATTGATAATTGTTTATTTAATACTTCATTATATTGATAATCAATTTTTTAAAAATCATTATTCCAACCATAACTTAAAGTCTCTTACTCGCTCCCTACTCACAATGATTTCTTGCTCATTAAAGTGATTTAGCTTGATTTGAAGTCTCGAATTTGTATAAGAAATGATATCTTTTATATGATTTATGTTCACATAAAATTTTCTACTCACCCTAAAGAAAACCGTTGGTGACAACTCCCCTTCCAACTGCTCCAATGTAGTATCCAATAAATAATTTCTACCGTCAGATGTTGCTGCATATGTGCCTTTGTTCTCACTGTAAAAACATTCTACCTCATCTGCATTTATAATTTTTAGATGCTGCCCTACCTTGACCGTAAATCGTTTTTTGTACTCACGTTCCAGAGGGTTGACCAACAACTTTTTTATATCATTAAAATCAACAGAAATCCTTTGACTTTCTGGCTTAAAATCTCGATACTTTTTTACCGCACTTTCAAGGTCTTCATCGTCTATAGGTTTTAACAAATAATCAATGCTATTTAACTTGAATGCTTGAAGCGCATATTCATCAAAAGCCGTGGTAAAAATAATAGCACTTTTCACTTCAATAAAGTCAAATATTTCAAAGGAAAGACCATCAGATAATTGAATGTCCAAAAAAATCAAATCTGGATGTGGGTTATTTTGAAACCACTCAATTGATTCTTCAACAGAATGAAGCATCGTGGAAACATCTACATTCAATTCTGCGAGTAAACGATTTAATCTTCTAGCTGCTGGTTTTTCATCTTCAATAATGATTACGTTCATTTTTTAAGTTTAAAGAGTTTAGAATTTAGGGATATCGCTCTCTTCCCCTTCTATATATTTTTGAATCTGTCTTTCTTCCCATTTTTTAACTAAAGGATGGCTGAACACTTTTGTAGCATGTATGGCCAGGAATATTCCCCAGATTATGGGGGTGGATATCATATTCCAGTTTATCCATTGTGCTAAATCTGTGTTTTGTATGCCATTACTTTCAAAGTACCCTAGAAAGTAAGCTTTAATGCCCAACAGAATAAGGTTGACTATTATGTATATAGATAAATGGGAATAAAACTTTTTAAGCTTGGCCACTCTTTTTTTGGCACTCTCCATACTCGTCTCCATTTTTTCCATCTTATTTATATTTATCCATTTCTTTTTTGTCTTCCTCTATATATTTTTGAATCTGCTTCTCTTCCCATTTCTTTCCAAAAAGTGGATTGAAATCGAAAACCTTTGAAGCGTGAAAGAAAATACCAATTCCCCATGCAAATAGCGTAACAAAATGGCCCCATTCCCAAAAATTGTCCGAGCGTAAATATATATTTACAAGAATAAATGCATTTACCACAACGTAAATAACTAAGTGAATATAAAAGCCTTTTAGTTCCTCAACTTGTTTTTTGGCTCGTTTTAGCTTGTCTTTTTCAAAATTTTCCATGACTATTTCCATTTTTTTGTACCCTCTTCCTCTTGCATAAACTGCTTAATCTTCTTTTCTTCCCAACCCTTGCCAAAAAATGGGTTTAAGTTAAAAGTACCGATGGCATGGAAAAGAACTCCAATTCCCCATCCAAAAGCAGCCCATAAGAACCACATATACCTAAATCCATTTGTTAAGTAGTTGATTAGGGCCAAGGCCGAAATCACCATAATATATGTCCAAAGATTGGCGTAGAATTTTTTAAGCACGTCTACTCGCTCCTTCGCCTTTATATATCTATTTTCTTTATTTAAGTTTTCCATGTTGGTTGTTTTACTAAATCTACATTTAAATATACTGATTCATTAGAATTCTTCCCGATTCATAAATTCTCTTATTTTACGTTCTTCCCAGTTTTTACCTAATATCGGATTGTATCCGTAGGTACACATCCAATGGCTAATTAATCCTATTCCCCAACCTACAGCGGGAAAAATGACCCATGGAAAACTTGTTGTGCTATAATTGAGATACGCTAAAATTGGAATTACAATACAGTAACTCAATAAGTTGGAATAAAAGGATTTCAATTTCTTAATTCTTTCTTTTGCTCTTTTAAACTTGTATTCATTTAAGTTTTCCATAATGTATGTTTTTGATTGATTATTCATTTTTTAATTACACATCAAACTTCGTGATATAGGAAGACTCTCAGAAAAGTAGATTCGTGAACTGTTATTTTTGATGGATGAGTTGTGGAATCGGAATAAAAATGGAAAGAAACTGAGCTTTATAAAGAGAATTAAAAATCATCTTTGTCCATCAACTCTTGAATTTTTCGTTCTTCCCAACGTTTGCCCCAGAGTGGATTGTAACCATGCGCTTCCATACCGTGCGCTATAACCCCAAATCCCCAACCTATGGTCGGGAACAAAGCCCATAGAAAGTCTGTGGTCCTTAAATTTAACCACCACAGAAAGGGAATTACAATACAATACGTAATTAAATTGGTGTAGAAATCTTTTATTGCCTTCATACGTTCCTTGGCTTTCAAGTATCGTTTCTCAGCAATATGTGTTTGTTGCGTTTGCATTACAGATAGTTGCGTAGTTAGCATAGGTATCGCTACACTAAAACTAGAAGCTGTTTTAGCAATGTTCACCTGCCTATCCGTTAAAATCTCATAGCGTTGTTTTATATTTTGAAGCCCTACACCACTGCTTTTTTTGACTACTTGCTTTTCTTGAAGATTATTACTTACCACAAGCATTCCCTCTTCCTCACTCACTTTAATATGAAGAGGCTTGGAAGCAGTGACCACGTTATGCTTTACAGCGTTTTCAAGTAACAATTGCAAGGACAAGGGAACTATTCTTGCTTCTGGCATACTTGATTTGTCAGGGATGTCAAAAACGATGCTGTCCTCAAAACGCATTTTAAGTAACCTCACATAGGTTCTGGCAAAATTGAGTTCCTCATCAACAGTTACTAGATCTTTGTTTTTCTGTTCCAAGACATATCGATAGACCTTGGATAATGAAGTGGTGAATTTTTGTGCTTGGTTTGGATCCTCTTCTATTAGACTGGTTAATACATTCAAACTATTAAAGAGAAAATGTGGATCTAATTGATTCTTAAGTGCATCAAAACGAGCTGAAGCAGTACCAGCAATGATTTTTTGTTTTTTGACCTCTTTCTTTTGTAATGCACGATAAAAATAGAAGGCATGAGTAAACAATGAGGCAATTAATGTAATTATTAAAGCAACGATATAAGAATCCCATTGCTCTTTCTCATTCTCGATAAATACCATAATGGTATTCCCTGTGAAATAATAATAAATACAAAAACGTAAAAACCCAAAAACGACAAGTGTGAGTACAAGAGCTCCAATAGCGCCTATCCATAAACGTTTTCGGGGACTATCCTCCCATTTATAACGACGGTTTAAAAAATCATGGAAATAAGAATTCACAGCTGTCAAACCAAATGAGAAAACAAAACTTATCACTACTTGTTGTGTGATATATTCTAAAGAAAAATCACCATTCCCAAAAACAAAAATGCTAAGAATGGCAATAAAAACTGTGATTATTAAAGAAAGTCCTAAAACTTTCAAAAAGCTTTTCATATTCTATGATTTACATTGCTCCAAGACCTGTTCAGCTCTGTCTTTTCCCCATCCAGGATAGAATGGTGTTTCGGACTTAAAGGTAGCAAAAAGTTCCAAAGCTCTTTCCACATCTTTGCAGTAGGGCGCAGTGTCTTGCCCAAAGTATCTTGCACTTCCCATATCCCATTCTGCTTTGGAAAATACTACGCGAGGGTTTTCTGGGGCAATGGCAAAGGCTTGCTGGTAGAGCTGCACATTCTTCCCTGATAAGGTCATTCCGTAAGTTGCACCATCATATGCAATCCACGCTGTATTTATCATTGCTTCTTGCACTAATATCTCTGGATTCTCTGGTGATATGGCCTTAGCCAAATCTAAAAATTCTTTGGCCTTTTCCAGTTGTTTCGACAATTTTTCAAAATCCTTTTCCCCAAAAGAGCTAATTGTATTTATCTGTGCCACATAATAATGGGGCAACCAATTGTCCTGTTCTGCCATTGCTATACGCTCAAACAGGTTAGAGGCCTCTATAGGTTTTTGATCTTGCCAGAGTTCAAAGGCCTTTTCCATTCCTTTGGAATATTGATCCTGTGCGCTAATAACGCCAATAAATAATAAGACTAAAATTTTTGCCAGTGTTTGCATAACTGTTCGTTTTTTGATTATTGCTTCAACAAAATTGCACTTAGCAAAAGTGTTTAAACAGAAAGAATTACCGAACTGTAGTTTTTTGGGGATGAATTGTTTTGCTCTATTAACAAAAAACCCAGCAACCTTAAATGGGTTGCCGGGCTTGCACTACGCTACTAAACAAATTAATTACTGAATACTATAATCTTTATAAATGGCTTCTTCAAATGCTTCCCAATGAGCTTCAGTCATTCTATCCGGGGTAAACAAGCATATTCCTTTGGCGCCATTCTCCATTGATGCTCTAATTGCATCTCCAATTTCTTCTGGCAAGAGACCATGGTTTTCGGGGTCTTTTTCACTTCCTTTCTTTTCAGGGTTTGGGCAAATAAACAATCCACTATACACTGGTACTCCATTTTTTGCGGCAGCAACTTCTTCTTTTGTCATTTCGCCTACCCATTCTGGACCTTTAAGGTAAAAGTCATTGTAGTTCATAGGATATACAGCATCTAAGTTCCATTTGCCCCAATCTTGTCTTACCAGTTTTTTTGAAATGGTAGGACCCGGAAAAACCGCTGCGTTTATTTTTTTATTCTTAGAATGCGCCACATCTGTTAAGCGGTTGACCATTGTAGTAATTAGATCATATCTAAACTGTTTCCATTCTGCAACTTGGGAAGGGTCTTCAGCTTCTTTGATATCAATTCCTGATTTTGCTTTAAAATCCGAGGTGCATTCATCACAATAGCAATAATCAAATTGGGGATGTTCTTTATCCATGACCAGTCCATACTTATCCCATAACCCACGAGCCAGTATAACATCAGGAAAACGGATATAGTCCAAGTGTACACCATCCACCTCTTCTAAGTCAGCAATACTTCCATATAAGTCAGATAAAAAATCATAAACTCCTTCTTTACTTGGGCAAAGAAATGTATAGTGAGGAACATATGCCGGTTTTTCCAAAGCAGATTCTCCCAGACCATTAACAGCATACCATTCTTCCTTTATCTTAGGGGTTTTACCTTGCACCATTGTTGGAATCCAAGTATGAAATTCCATCCCAGATGCTTTTACCAATTTCCCAACCCTTTTATATGTTTCAGGATCATGCCCGCCATTGTACATTAATCCATCTATGCCCTTTTCTTTAAGGTCAGAAAATTGGGATGCCAATTGTTCATCTGTAGCATCACCAGGTCCTCCAATCCAAGCGTATACAGGAATTTTATTTTTCTCGGTACATGCAGCCAAAGAGAAAACGACCGCCATTAGTATTAGAAACTTATTCATTCTGACCATTTTTTGTGTTATCGGATTTGAATTTAATTAATCTTTTTTAGCTAACATCTTATTCTTAGCTAAACGACATTTCAGTCCATATGAACGCCTAATCTCCAAAGCCATTGCCACTTAGGTTTTTGAAATCGGGGTTTGAAATTTAGTTCCAATATCCTATCACAAATTTTTCTTTTCAATTACATGCAACCCTTTCCATTTTGAAATGTCATTAGGTGGAACAAGTCAAAGTATGATTTGATTCAAATTCATAAATCAAAAATCAAAAACAAATGAAGAAAAAAAAGCAAAGGTATAAACCAATTCGGTTATTGATTGGCTTGTGCCTTTTATTGGGTTCTACTATGGCCCATGCACAAAGCAATTTTACTATCAGCGGAAACGTAACGGACAAAATGAACGGGGAAACCCTTTTTGGAACTTCCATTTTCCTTGAGGGAACAACTATTGGAGCCATAACCAATGAATATGGATTTTATTCTATAAGTGCCCCACAGGGTTCTTATACTTTGGTTTTTTCGCATATGGGCTACAAAGAAATAACTATGGAAGTTGTTTTGGACAAAAATCAAAAAATCAATATTGAAATACAGGAATCTTCAACGCAACTTGATGAAGTAGAAGTGACCGCTGAAGAGCCAGAACGTGCAATTTTAAGGAAGCCTGAAATGAGCGTTTCTAAATTGAACATAAAAACGGTTAAGCAGATGCCCGTTGTTTTGGGAGAGGTAGATGTTATAAAATCTTTACAAATTTTGCCTGGTGTTACCAACAATGGTGAAGGATCCAGTGGTTTTCATGTAAGAGGTGGTGCGGTAGATCAAAACCTCGTTTTACTGGATGAAGCCATTATATACAATACATCACACATGTTGGGTTTCTTTTCTGTTTTCAATGCGGATGCTGTTAAGGATCTAAAACTCTATAAAGGAGGTATCCCAGCTAAGTTTGGAGGTCGTGTTTCGTCTGTATTGGACGTTAGACAAAAAGATGGTAACAGTAAAAACTTTGCGTTAACTGGTGGAGTGGGCGTAATATCCAGCAGACTAGCCGCAGAAGGCCCAATGTTCAATAACAAAGGTTCGTTCCTTGTTGCAGGTAGAGGGTCTTACGCGCATTTGCTTTTAAAATTGGCAGGAGAGAAAAACAGTGTTAGTTTTTATGATCTTAACCTAAAGACCAACTATAGCCTCAACAAAAACAACAAATTATATCTTTCTGGGTATTTTGGGCGTGATGTCTTCGACTTTGATGGATCTTTTAGCAGTAGTTACGGAAATGCTTCCGGTAATTTAAGGTGGAATCATATTTTCAATGATAGGTTGTTTTCCAACCTCTCTTTAATTTATAGCAAGTATGATTATGAATTGGGAATTGATGATTTTGATTTTGATTGGATTTCATCCATCAAAAACTACAATGCCAAATACGATTTAAAATATTACTTCAGTGATGCGTTCAAGTTAGATTTTGGAATCAGCACCATTAAGTATGAGTTTGATCCAGGGCAAATAAAACCCACAGGGCCAGATTCCGCGATTAATGAACTGCAGTTAGACAAAAAAAGAGCACTTGAAAGTGCAGCATATATTAATGCAGAGCATAAACTTACAGATAGGCTTACAGCTCAATATGGAATTAGGTTCAGTCATTTTAACAGAATGGGCGGTCAGCCTATATCCGAATATGCCAATGATCAACCTCTGGTTTACAACAATACCTTACGGTTTTACCAAAGAACAGATCCTATTGGTGAAACCACCTTTAAGAAGAGTGAGAGCATTGAAACGTTTAGCAACTTTGAACCAAGATTGGCTTTGGCATACCAACTCAATGATTATTCCTCTGTTAAATTAGGGTACTCAAGAGCCGCACAATACATTCATTTACTATCTAATACATCTTCTGTTACTCCGCTAGATGTTTGGACACCCAGCGGGAAATACATAAAACCTCAGCTGTCTGACCAATACGCGCTTGGCTATTTTAGAAACTTCAAGGATAAAATGTATTCTTTAGAAACAGAAGTCTATTATAAAACAGTTGACAATCGTATTGATTATATAGATGGTTCAGATTTAATTGGAAACAACACCATTGAAACTGAAATTCTAAATGGCGAGTCCAGAGCATATGGTCTAGAAGTATTGTTACGTAAAAATGAAGGTCCATTTACCGGTTGGATTTCTTATACGCTATCAAAATCTGAACAAAGAACATTTGGAGGAAACGCAGGAGGACCAGGAATCAACAACGGTGATTGGTATAACACTCCATTTGACAGAACCCATGATATCTCAGTCACTGGAGCTTATCAACTAAATGATAAATGGAGTTTTGGGTCAAATGTCATTTTCCAAACTGGCAGACCTGTAACCTATCCTAATGGGCAATATCAATATGAGGGCATATCTATTGCCAGTTATTCCGATCGTAATGCTGATAGACTGCCGGCCTATTACCGTTTGGATGTTTCCGCAACTTACAAACCAAATAGAAGACCAGACAAAAAGTGGAAAGGCGAATGGGTATTTGGGATCTATAATGTTTTGAATAGAAAGAATGCTGCGTCCATCTCATTTGGTCAAAACTTTGAAACGGGTGCCAATGAGGCAACACGTACTGCGATCTTCGGAATTGTTCCTTCTGTCACTTATAATTTTAAATTTTAAAACGATGAAACTATATCATAAAATCCTATTCATTACTCTAATATTGATAAGCGCATCATGCACAGATGTTGTTGATGTTGATGTTCCAGAAGGTCCTATTAGACTTACCATTGAAGCATCTCTTGATTGGGAAAAGGGGACAACAGGTAACGAGCAGACTATCTTACTTAGTACTTCTACCCCATTTTTTGATAATCAGCAAAATAATGGAGTCACTGGAGCAACAGTGAGGGTAACAAATACCAACGATAACACAGAATTTGTTTTTGAAGACCAGAATAATGGTAGATATACCACATCTTCGTTCATTCCTGTTATTGGCGATACCTACTCGTTAGAAGTTATATACGAGAACGAAAGATATACAGCTACTGAAACTTTATTTCCGGTTACTGATATTTCATCCATTACACAATCCAAAGACCAAGGTGAAGACGATGAAGTCCTTGAAGTAAACGTTTCATTCGTAGACCCTGTAGACGAAGAAAACTATTACTTTTTGCGTTTTCAAGGTCGCATTGATTTATTACCTGAGCTTTTTTACATAAAAGATGAGTTCATTAACGGGAATGAGGCTGATTTTTATTACGAAAAAATAGAAGATGAAGAAGACAATATTGTAGAATTTAAACCAGGAGATATTGTTGACATTGTCTTTTTAAGCGCTTCAGAAGATTATTACAACTACCTGCAACTTTTAATAGAACAGTTTGAAGGGGCAGGAGATCCATTTAGCCCTACACCTGTGGCTTTAGTTGGAAATTGTATAAATGAGGATAATCCCGATAATGTTCCATACGGTTATTTTAGGGTTACGGAAATGGTTAAAAGCAGTTATACGTTTGAGTAATTTTTGTTTTAGGTTGGTTGATCCCAAAGTCTTTTTTTTAGGCTTTGGGATTTTTTTTATCTACAATGTTTATTCATTTAAAAAAACCAGCATTAACTGTAACATTTGCCATCACCTATTGTCTTTTGGATAGTTTATAAACAAAACACTACTCCAATGCAACCAACCAAAACCGCATTCTGCATTCTTCTATTATCAGTAATCATTTTTTTAACAGGCTGTAATGACACCAAAAAAACAAAAGCATCTCAAGCCATCTCAGAAATTGAAGTTGAATTTCCTTCAGGTGGTTTTGCGGATAATAACATTGATTCCCTTTTTATAAAAAAAATGGAGGATTCCATTAAAACAGGAATTTATCCAAACATCCATAGTGTTTTAATCCTTAAAAATAAAAAGTTGGTTTACGAAAACTACTTTAAGGGCAAGGATGAACTATGGGGGGATGATTTAGGAATAATTGATCATCATAAAAATAGTTTGCATGATGTGAGAAGTATTTCAAAAAGCATAGTTGCAGCTTGTATTGGCATTGCTTTAAAACAAGGAAAGATTGATAGCTTGAAGCAAAGCGTTTTTAACTTTTATCCAGAACACAAAAAATATGATACCGGTTTACGTTCCCAAATTACCATTGAAACCTTACTAACTATGACCACAGGGATGGAATGGAATGAAAATGTTCCCTACACTGACCCAACAAATAGTGAAATTCTTATGACTTCTAGTGATGACCCCATAGAATTTGTACTTAGTAGGCCAATAATAAACATTCCTGGAGAAGTCTGGGAGTATAATGGTGGTACCACGCAACTGCTTGCATCTATAATTGAAAGAACAAGTGGGCTGAACGTTCATGAATTTGCCAAGCAACATTTATTCTCACCTCTGGGCATTGAGAATTCTGAGTGGACTCATTTTCCTGATATTAATCTACCTGCAGCAGCATCGGGCCTCAGACTGACATCCAGAGATTTAATGAAGTTTGGAATGCTCTATGCCAATGGAGGTCAATGGAACGGAAAACAGATACTATCAAAAGATTGGGTACATACATCCAAACAGCCGCATATTTGGTTTGGTAGAAACAACAATGTAGGATATGGGTACCAATTTTGGATATTTAAGGCCATAACTATCAATGAAAATCAAAATCATTTGATTCCAACTGCAGTTGGTAATGGTGGCCAACGAATATTCATTGACGAAAAAAATGATTTGATAGTTGTAATCACCGCTGGCAATTATAATAATTGGACATTGAAAAAAGATTCCGAAGCATTGGTGGCAGATTTTATATACCCAGCAATAGCTCAACCATAAAAATGGCTAACAATAAATCAAGAAATAAAATACGTTTGTACTTGTAAGAAAAACATGCTAAACATGCCGTTTTTATTAACAAATCTCATTTAACCATCAGTTTAACCAATTCATTACCAGATTTTTACTACATTAGATAACTGAGATATTCATTATTTACCTCCCCCACTCTTTCTCGGTTTGTTCCCCTTTTAAGTAGACTTTTACTTGCATTTGTGTAAGTTGGCTCATGATGTTTGAAATTAAGCAAGTTATATAGTACGCTTTACGAGTAGCTGATTCAACTTAATATCAACCTATAAATCTCAAACATTATGAAAAAAGTATTTCTAATGAGCATTGTCGCATGTCTCTTCATTGCATGTCTGCCTAAAGGGCCAGAACGGTACACTCAAAACTCACCCGAAATTGATACGATTAAAAAATTGATTGCCAATTATGACAGTAAGGCTTTTGATACCAGCATTTATGCGGACACCTCAAAAACGTACTATAATACAAAAGATAATCCCATGTCTCCTAACGAAACTATGGACTATCACAAACAGACGGATGCCAATTATTCCAGTAGAAGCTTTCAAAAAGAAGATCAAGAATATGAAATGGTAGTTACCGATGATGGGGAAACTTGGGTAAACTGCTGGTTAGATTGGAAAGGAACTTTGGCTGCCAACAACAAGGAGGTTACAATTCCTATTCATTTGACCTATCAATTTGTAGAAGGAAAAATTGTGCGAGAAGTAGGGTATTGGGATCCTTCAGAAGTTGTATTGACACTGCAACAAATTGAAGCCGAAGCCAAAATGGCCGAAGAAAATACAGCAAGCGAATAATAACTAAAACCAACCTCTTTGGTAGGGGTACTACAATGCCCCTACTTTTTTATGTCCAACTTAATTATCCAATAAGCATAATGAAGTTAAAAAAATCCATGGTCATTGCCCTAATACTCGGAGCAATGGGTCTAGTTGCATGGGAATTATATTGGCGATTCCAAGGATTCACTTCATCAATTGATGACAATGATGCCCTTTGGGCACAAGAACGTTCTAAAGTTGATAATCTGTCTAAAGAAGACGTTGTTCTTATTGGCTCTTCCAGGGTTCACTTTGATATCCAGTTGGATGTATGGAAAAAAATGCTCGGAAACAAGCCAGTACAATTGTCATCTGGTGGCTGTTCTCCTTTGCCGTTTTTCCATGATATTGTTAACATCTCTCCTTTTAATGGTACAATTGTATTAGGTGTGACTCCTGGGCTATTTTTTTCAACTACGTACCCTGAGGCTCCACCTTGGGCTTGGCCCCAAGCTAGAGTAGATTATTTTCACAATCGCACCTATGCACAACGTATAAATCACAAACTATCAATTCCCCTTCAAAGTTCTTTAGCATTTATAAGTGAGGTTGAAGGTGTTGATGGCCTCAATTTAAAAGAACTATTGGGCAAGGTGAAAATTGGTAACCGAACTTTTGATCCAATGCCTCCGTTTCACTCTTTTGAAAACATACGGCTCGATAGAAATGTTCGGATGAAAAAACGTATGGAAACTGACACAACTTTTGCAAACACCGTAAAAAATGTATGGCAATTTTTTATGTCGGGTGAAGGACCACCTCCAGATAAAGAATCAACTATGGCTTTTTTTCTTGAAGATTTAAAAAAATTTAAAGAAAAAGGCGGTACTGTAATCCTGTTGCGTTGTCCATCTATGGGCTACTTAAAGGATTTTGAAAACAAAGTTACGCCCAGAAGCAAATTTTGGGACGAGTTGGTGAAAAAAGCTAATGTGAAAGCCTATCACTTTGAAGATTACCCCCAATTGCAGGGGTTTCATCTACCAGAATGGTCGCATCTATCTGCACAAGATGCCGATATCTTTACCAAAGAATTTATCAAAATCATGAAATCTGATAGTATATTGTAATAAAAGAAATGACAACATGAACCTAAAGCGATCATTTTTAATAGCAATTATACTTGGTTTAATAGGACTAGCTGCATGGGAAACGTATTGGCGTTCCAAACCAGATTATTATAAGGCCAATTTGGAAGATGATAGATATTTATGGGCAGAGCACCGAGCAAAGGTAAAATCAGCTACCGATAAGGATATTATTATAATTGGTTCTTCTAGAACCGCGTTTGATTTTAACACCCATGTTTGGGAAGAGACACAAGGTATTAAGCCTATTAACCTCGCTACAGACGGTAAACCGCCATTGGTGTTTTTTGAGGATATTGTTGAAAACACCGACTTCAATGGAACTCTAATCTTGGGAATTACCCCACTTCTTTGCTTCTCACCGGGTGCGGAACAAAGAAATTTAGAGGCCAAAATGTGGGTAAATCATTTTCACAATCAAACCTATGCACAAAAACTGGGTTTTTGGGTTTCAAAACCTTTAGAGCGCCATTTGGTGATGCTGACATCATCAGAGCTGGAGTTTTACAATGACCTCGATTTAAAATCACTTCTAAAAACAATTCATATCACCACAGAAGAGAGACCTGACAACCGTTTTAAACTTTTAAAGTTTAGTTCCAATGATGAGGATAGAAATTTGATTATGTTCCCTTTAATGGTAACAAAGCCTGAGTTTGCGGAGAAAGTTCAAAAGGTTTGGAATTCCTTCTTGCCCCATATTCCAGATTATGAAATCATTAAAGACGGGATTCCGACAGTTCTTAAAAAATATGAAGTGGCAGCAAAAAAATTCCAAGAAAGAGGAGGTAGACTTATCCTTATCAGACATAAGGCGGAGAACGGCTGGAACAAGCACACAAAAAGAATACTTCCAAAAACTATGGTATGGGACAAATTTGTTCAACAAATGAATTGTCCTGCTTACCATTTTGAAAATTATGACTTTATGTCCAAACCTACCTTGCCAGATTGGTCACATATGAATGCTGAAGATTCAAAAACGTACACCAAAGCCATGGTAAACAAACTAATAGAAGATAACCTTTTACAAAAAACCAATTAAACATGTTATTTAACTCACTAGGATTTATTGTCTTTTTGATAATAGTATTGGCTTTATATTATGCTCCTTTATTCAATTGGACTCAAAAGAAGTTAATGCTCTTGTTGGCCAGCTATATCTTTTATGGTTTATGGAATCCACCTTTGATTTTGCTCTTATGGATTTCAACCATGGTAGATTGGACAGCAGGTAACAAATTGGCCAAAGAAGAACGACCAAAAGTTAGAAAACTGTGGTTGCTATTGAGTATGGTGGTCAACCTTGGTTTTTTAGCCTTCTTTAAATACGGAGATTTTCTATTGGAGAACTTTGTCATTCTTTCCAATAGTGTTGGTTGGGATTTTCAAGCCAAACCTATGGATATCATCCTACCAATGGGTATTTCATTTTATACTTTTCAAACCATGTCTTACACCATAGATATATACAAGCGTAGGATAGAACCCGCCAAGACTTTTTTGGACTTTGCTTTGTATGTAACCTTCTTTCCGCAATTGGTGGCAGGGCCAATTGTTAGGGCAAAAGATCTGATCAGTCAGTTTTATGAGGCCAAAAAAGCTACCGCAAAGCAATTTATTTGGGGATTGTTTTTACTCACCATTGGTTTATTTCAAAAAGTGGTGCTGGCAGATACTTTATTATCCAGTACATCGGATACCATTTTTGGTTCAAAGGAAATTCTAAACTTTTGGGATGCTTGGTCTGGAACACTTGCCTTTTCGGGACAGATATTTTTCGATTTCGCCGGGTATTCAACCTGTGCTATTGGTATCGCCTTAATGCTTGGTATTGTTCTTCCCGATAACTTTATGTTTCCCTATGCTTCTATTGGATTTCGTGACCTATGGAAACGTTGGCATATTTCACTCTCCAGCTGGTTGCGGGATTATCTATATATTCCCCTGGGTGGTAATCGGTTTGGTATTACAAGAATGTACGTTGCCTTGATGCTCACCATGTTGTTGGGCGGACTTTGGCATGGCGCGGCTTGGACCTTTGTTGTTTGGGGTGCATTACACGGCACTTATCTTATAGTGGAACGACTTCTTAAAAATGTATTTACCGTTAAACTAAACGCATGGAATGGGGTTCTGTTAGCTTTATTGACCTACACCTTGGTTAATTTTACCTGGGTGTTTTTTAGGGCAAGAGAATTTTCAACTGCTAAAAATATGATTGCCTCCATGCTTTTTATGAATGATGAAGGGGCCAAGATATTAGGTCTTTTTGATATTTTGAAAGTATTTATCGTGGTGACATTGCTATTTATATGCCATTGGTTAATGCGCAATACCAACATGAAAGTGGTAAGTGAAAAAACTTCACCTTGGCTGTTAGGAATATGTTGGGCAGCGATGTTTTTTCTTATCTGTATTGCACAAGGCAGTGGAGAACAATTTATTTATTTTCAATTTTAACGTGAAAATAGTCTTCAAAAATGGGGTTTTAGGTGAGCTTAAAAAAGCAGCTCGCAAAGAATCCCATCTTTTAATTTAATACGTATCTTAACTCCTCTTAAAACTTCTTAAATCAATCACTTTGAAAACAGCTTTAAAAAGTATTATCGTCCTATTGTTTTTAGGGCAAATTGCGTTTGGTCAAACAAAATCCAATCTTGAACTTATCGATATTTTTAACATGGAATATGTTTCGGATCCGCAAATCTCTCCGGATGGAAACAAAATTATCTATGTCCGAAACTTTAAAGATGTCATGACCGACAAGAATCTTTCTAATTTATGGATGGTAAATTTTGATGGTTCCAACAATCGCCCTTTGACCACAGGAAACCAAAATGATTTTTCCCCAAGATGGTCCCATGATGGAAAGAAAATAGTTTTTATGTCTAATGGTGAGGATAGTAAAATGAAATTATATCTTATGTGGATGGATACTAGGGAGACCGCTCCATTGACCAATACACCAAAAGCTCCTGGACAAGTTTCTTGGTCGTATGATGACCGCTACTTGGCATTCAATATGTTTGTGCCAAAAAAAGAAGAATCTATAGTAAAAATGCCCGTAAAACCTGAAGGCGCTAAATGGAACAAGCCTCCTACCTATATTAACAAACTAAATTACCGTGGAGATGGTCAAGGTTATATCAAAGGAGGTAACATGCAGCTCTTTACACTACCAATAACTGGAGGTACTCCCAAACAATTGACAAGCACAGCTTATGACCACGGCAAACCAATTTGGTCAAAAGATGGTAGCAAACTGTATTTTTCGGCTAATTTTAATCCTGATGAAGCTTTTGAACCAAACAATAGTGAGATATATGAGTTGAATTTGGCAGATAATAAAGTAACGGCACTTACCAATAGATATGGCCCGGACCAATCACCTGCCTTATCACCTGATGGAACAAAAATTGCTTATTTGGGCCTTGATGACAAATTGCAAGGGTATCAATTGAATGAGCTTTATGTTATGGATGTCTCTGGAGCTAATTCCCAGCAAATATCCAGTGGTTTCGATAGAAATATTTCCAACATACAATGGGCAAAAGACGGAAAAGGCCTGTATTTTCAGTATGATGATAAAGGGGATACTAAAATTGGCTATATGACCCTTTCTGGATCCGTCACCGACAAAGTTGACGGCTTGGGAGGATTGTCTTTGGGTAGACCATATAACGCAGCCACATATACTGTTTCCAGCACAGATAGATTGGCATATACTTTGGGCGGCACCCAACATCCAGCAGATTTAGGAATTTACGACAAAAAAGGTTCCAAAAGAATCACTTTTGTCAATGACGATTTATTCTCATTTAAAAACCTGGGGAATGTAGAAGAAATCTGGTGGGAGTCATCCTATGACCAAAAGAAAATTCAAGGTTGGGTTGTAACACCACCTAATTTTGACCCTTCTAAAAAGTATCCTTTCATTTTAGAAATTCATGGAGGTCCCTTTGCTAGTTATGGTTCCGTATACTCAGCAGAAATCCAAGCGTACGCAGCAGCAGGTTATGTAGTGCTATACAGTAATCCAAGAGGGAGTACGAGTTATGGTGAAGAGTTTGGCAACTTGATACACCATGATTATCCTAACCACGATTACGAAGATTTAATGTCCGGTGTAGATGCAGTAATTAAAAAAGGCTACATAGACGACAAAAACCTTTTTGTTACCGGTGGTAGCGGTGGTGGCGTATTAACAGCATGGATTGTTGGTAAAACAGATCGCTTTAAAGCAGCTGTAGTGGCTAAACCGGTAATTAACTGGACAAGCTTTGTTCTTTATGCGGATGGCGCTGCTTTTTTCTCTAAATATTGGTTTGGTAAAAAGCCTTGGGAGGATCCGGAGAACTATTTTAGACGTTCTCCCCTATCCTATGTGGCCAATGTTACAACGCCGACTATGTTGCTCACTGGTGAAGAAGATTATAGAACTCCAATTGCTGAGTCAGAACAGTTTTATACTGCCTTAAAACTTGAAGGTGTGGAAACCGCAATGGTTCGTATTCCAGGTGCTTCTCACGGTATTGCAAATAAACCAAGTAATCTTATTGCAAAGATTGCCAGTATTTTGGCTTGGTTTGAGAAGTATAAAAAAACTGAATAACCAAATAAACGGTTTTCAAATAAATTCGAAAACTATTTTTCTAGTCTTGTATAACTTCATGCCAATGCATGAAGACCATAGTGTTTTCTAAAATTAAATTTCCAAAATGTACATTCCCCATTATTATAAAAACGAAAACTTAACGGAAGTCAAAGATTTCCTGCTTCATAACAGTTTTGGTATTTTGGTAAACCAAGTTGATGGAAAACCTTGGGCTTCCCATATTCCTTTGGAACTGGATAAAAACAATGAGGAGAAAGATATTCTGGTGGGTCATATAGCAAAAGCTAACCCTCAAGGAAAAGCTTTTGATGCAAGTACGGAAGTCCTATGTATTTTTAATGGTCCTCATGCTTATGTATCTTCTTCTTGGTATAAGGAAGAGGAAGTGCCTACTTGGAATTATATAGCTGTGCATGTATATGGAAAATTGAAAATTCTTGACGAAGACGAAACCATGGCATCTCTTCACAAATTGGTGGATAAGTATGAAAAGGGCTCTAAAAATCCTATTTCCCTTCATGATATGTCTCCTAAAACCCTAAGACAGGTTAAAGGAATAATAGGTTTTCAGATTGAAATCACGGACATTCAAGCTGCATTTAAACTTTCGCAAACACGGGTTGAAGACCATCCCAAAATCGCTTCAGAACTTGCAGAGAGACAGGATGCCGGTAGTCAAGCGATTGCACAAAAGATGGGTGATTCCAAAGATTGAAAAATCAACTATTCATTGTCTTGATACTTAGTATCTGCCCAGTTGGAATAGCGTGGGTTATCTACATGCATAATCCAAATTTCATCCGTATACTTACCTTTCATTTGTGAACGGTAAGCCGCATAGGCGTCTTCGTTTTCTTGATATTTTGCCAGATACACGTAGTTAAGATTGTTATCAGGGTTTTTGAATGATTCTACATTTAAGCCTTTAGCTTTAAGTTTTTCCATAAAGCTTTTTAAGTAACGTTCATTTTTAAAAACATTGGCTACAATATAATGCCCTTTTCCCACTCCATCTAAATTGATGAATTTTTCAATTGGTTTAAAGGCTCCTCCTGTAAAAGCTCCGTTCTCTTTCTTCTTCTCTGTCTTCCGTTGTATTTTTTTGGTGTTTGAATTTTCGGCCAAACTCGTTGTTTCAAAAGTTTTGGCAATGGAATCTAAATCCTCATTTTTTGCCAAATACAATTTTTGCGCGTTGGCCTCAATATCAGGTAAGTCGTTATCCGTCTTGCGCTTTACCATACGCATCACCATTTCAAAACGTTTTTCTAAATCGCGCTGTCTATTTTGTTCCAATGAATCCATTTTAAAAATCAATTCACTGATTACTGCGTAGTTATCATCTTGCTGCGCTTTTAAGGTTTTAACCTGCTCTTCCCAAAAAGCTAAATCTTCCTTATTTGTTGGCCTTAGCGTAGTTTCAGCATTCAGTTTGTTCTTTTTTGATTTTTTACTCTCCTTGATATCAGCCACAAAAGTTCCTTCTATAGGTTTCTGTGTAGACCCTTCCTCATTAGAAGCTAAAGTGTTTCTTGTGAGTGACGGAACAAAAGAGAATGCAATGGAAATCTCATGGGTTACCCCTAAATCAATAAGATTGTTATTTAAGTTCTTTTCAAAATTGTAACCGAATGAAAGTCTTCTGTTCAAATTAAACCCTGTTCCCGCGGAAGCTCCATACAACTGGTCGTACCCACCTTGAATCCATCCCAATTTGGGCAAATCCAAAATAAGACCTCCTCCAAAAATTGGGTCTTCATCCCCTTCAAACCGAGCTCTTGCCAGAGGAAGTAATCTTCCATCTTCAAAAACCCCAGCACCGTTTTCAAACTCATGGGCAAATTGGATATGTCCCGAAAACGTCTTTTCGTTAAAATCGGTCAAGGATTTTCCAGATTTAATGTTGTAATCAACTAAATTTTGCGCAAATATCCCAAAATCAAACTTTCCTAAAGAAAGATTAAGTCCTGGCTGAAATGATATAATGGAATTCTGTGTTGCATCGTTCAACAAAGGGTCATCATCCAAAGCAATAGCCCTATCTGGATCAAAACTACTTACATAGTAAGGAATGTTAACCCCAAAGCTAAGGTTGCTTTTTTGACCTAATTGAATACCATGAGAATAGTTGGCCATAACGCCCAGATTAGAAATAACACCTTCTTGTTGATTATAGAGGCTTACTCCCAAACCAACGCGGTCATTAATCTTACCACTATAGCTTAAAAAGTAATTTTGGTTGTTGTCGTTAAAATCAGAACCTTGACTTCTATGAAAAAGGTTTACATATGACTTATCCTCTCTTACTGCAGAGAAAGTAGGATTAATCAAAAACCTATTGAATTTTAATAAGTTCTGGAAAGGCACATCATAGCTGACATACGGATTGTTCTCCTGCGCAGTTACTTCGCCGAAAAACAAACATGGTATAATAAGATAGAAAATCCGTTCAAAACGGAACAGACTGATGGCTTTGCAAAATAGGGGTAGTTTTACGTCCATAGCTAAATGGTGTTTGTAGGTTAAATAACCTGAGGGAACCAGGTATGTTTTTTATGTCTAGTCTCATTAGCAAGATTTGGGATGCTTGTAAGAGTTTTACTATTAACTTTAATGTAATAATACGTTTTTTATCGGCAAAAACCCAATTTTATCGTTAAAACACAGGGTTTGCCTGATTATAAACGTAATTAATCAAAAAAAATTGGCTGTTTTCTTCTAAAAAAGTATTCTTGATAGATTTACTTTCCAACAAATTCTTCTTGATTTCTCCCTATTTTTGTTCTTCATAACCATTTTTTTGCCACATATTATGAGTGGGTTACCTAAAATAGTTCCCTTTTCTGAAGTTTATAGCACTGCATTTAAAACTTTAAATGAAGAATGGATAACCAAATACTTTAAGATGGAGGAAATGGACCAAATTTCGCTCAACCATCCCAAAGAATACATTTTGGACAAGGGAGGTTACATCGCAGTCGCCTTGCATAATGATGAGGCCGTTGGTGTATGCGCTTTAATAAAAAGTACACATGAAGGATTTGATTATGAACTGGCAAAAATGGGAGTTTCTCCAAAAGCTCAAGGGAATGGGATAGGAAAGCTACTGGGCAACCATATCATTGAAAAAGCAAAATCCTTAGGAGCAAAAAGAATATACTTGGAAAGTAATAGAGTGTTAAAGCCTGCGATTAGTCTGTATCATAAATTGGGATTTACCGAAATTGTTGGAGCCACTTCCCCTTATGAGCGAAGCGATATTCAAATGGAATTGGATTTGTAGTTTAATTTATAGTATACAGCTGAATCAGCTCCTTTTTACCGCGCAATAGTAATTTGGCAATTTTGTTAAACTGAAAAGATTCATCGTTATCTAATTTTATTACTAGTTGCTCAGAAACCAAAACCACTGTTTTATAAGTATTACATTCTCCTTGTATCCTAGCTGTAGTGTTTAAAACATCTCCTGTATAGATAATTTCCTTTTTTACAATTCCAATTTCTCCAGTAGTCACTAATCCCACATGAAACCCTGCTTTAAATAACGGTGCATCTCTGTATTTTTTCATGTAATAGGCTTTTCTTTCTTCAAAAGTATGTGATATAAGAGAGAAGCATTCTATACAATTATTTTTGTACAGTCCTACTTTTTCGGGCCAAGAGACTACAATTTCGTCACCCACATATTGATAGATTTCTCCTGAAGTCTCCAAGATAGCATTAGACATATCTGCATAGCAATCCTTCAATAATTCAAAATATTTGGCATGGCCTATTTTTTCCGCAATGGTAGTGGAAGATTTCATATCTAAAAACATGAAAATTCTGGTTTCCTTTTTAGGTGTATGGTATTTTCCAAATAGAAAGTTTAGGAAAACATTGCCCCCCAAGTATGAAGCCAGTTCCGCAAAAAGCATTGCAACAGTTAAACCGAATGCAATAAAAATTACCACACTCCAAAAAGAGAAATTACCAATAAAAAGCCAGAGACTTTGCAATACTTCTGGACTAAGTGGTGAGGCTTCAAAGCGATTTGAATTTATTGCCAAGGACAATATGCTAAGAAACAAAATGATAAAGAGCAAGTAAAATGAAGTTTTTAGTACAATTTTGACCCAAAGCGGGGTGTTGCTAAATTTTTTGTTCAACCAAGATACTTCTACCCAACCGTGAACAAACCCAATAAGAAAACTTCCAAAACTTGAATATATAAGGGAGCTCTTAAAATCGTACCGGTTTCTTGTAGATGGATAATAATCCAAACTACCAAGAATCCCTTGCTCTATCATACTATAGACAAAGCCAAACAACAACCAAATACAGGCAAATAACATTGCCTGCTTACCATATCTAATATATTTAGGATGTAGCATGCTGATTAAAGGTAGTATATAAAAAGTTTGTGCTCATTACATTCATTTTAGCATTCGCATCAGCATAAATCTCCACATTAATTATAAGTATATAATTTTCATATCTCATTAAAAATGAGTATATTATAAAATTCACTTTGTAAATTTTTTAGCCATGGGAACAGTAAAGAATTTGAACAAATGGGCCAACTCTCATACATATTATCCTCTGGATTTAGTACGTGTTGCCCTTGGAGTTTTTCTTTTTTTAAAGGGAGTGGAATTTATGACCAATCATGAACAGATGGCCGAGGTGGTAAGGCCATTCCAAGAAATGCCAGGTGGTATGATTCTTTTGCACTATATAGCACCTGCTCATTTTCTAGGTGGTTTTTTAATTGTTGTTGGTTTATTGACCAGATGGGCGGTTTTTGCCCAGTTACCTATTTTATTTGGTGCTGTTTTAACCAATTTCCTGGGAGAAATGAACACTTCGAACTTAATTTTGGCCACTATCGCATTATTAGTGTGCATTTTTTTCTTGGTCTATGGGTCTGGAAAACACTCTGCGGATTATTATCTAAAAATGCAGAAGTAAATCTAGTTTTGGACTAAAGGTTATCTAACTGATTACTTTTACCGTCATTACTTATAGTCCAAAAGAATCCTACAAAAAAGAAGCTGTCTGCGGCCGGTCTAATAGTCTGTCTATCAAAAACGCCATCCATATTTGGAGTGTTTGCGTATTGATAGTTATTGATGTTGTTGAACCCTAAAACATTGTTCACGGAAAAATAGAGGATCTTTTGTTGATCGATCAAATATGCCCAATTGAAGCTTACATTATTGAAGGCCTTGGTCTTTTCCGCCAAAAACTCTGGTGTATTTGGGTTGTTATAAGGTCTTCCTGAGCCATAAGAATATGAAAGCCCTACTTGTGACCTTAATTTTTCTACCCAATATTTAGTAACAATAGATAAATTATGCTTTGGTGCAAAATTAGGAGTCGCTCTTTCTTCAAAGTTCCTATAATCCCTCTCAGTGTTCAAATAGGAATAGGAAACCCAGTAATCCAAGGACTTAATGCTTTTGTTATCTCTCCAGAATATATCCAACCCAGCTGCATATCCACTACCTGAATTCTCAAAAGAGGAATCGAACTGTGGTAACTCCGTGTCATACTTTATCAAATTATCATAATCCTTATAATAGGTCTCGGCCCTAAAAGTTTTACCATCTCCAACGTATTGATAGTTTAAGATATAGTGTGATGTTTTTTCAGAACCTACAGGTTGGCCAAACTTGACAACCTCAGTTAATGGGTTTTGATAAAAGTCGCCATACGCCAATGAAAATTGGCCCTTGTCACCAGGTTTATATGCTAGAGACACTCGAGGTGAAATTGTAAAATCTTCAAGCAATGAACTGTGCTCTCCTCTTATTCCTAACTTCATGGCAAACTGGTTGCTTAAAAAGATGTCTGTTTCAGCAAACCCAGCCCATAGCTTGTCTTCATAATTGCTCTCAAAAACAAAACCATCAGGAGCACTAAATGTCTCATCATAGTTAGTTATAAAAAACTCCGAACCAAAATTCAGATTAAATCTACTGCTAAAGATTTTTTTGGCCTTAACCTTTATATGGGAAGCCGTTTCTTTAGTGTCAATATTATCTTGTTGTAACCCAATGTCATTGGTATCCCAGGAAACAGCGGCTCCTGAAGTCAAGCTCCAATCATTTTCAAAAAAGTACTTATATGATGAATTAAAATATAGGTTGTTATTCTTCAATTTAAACTGTACAAAATCTTCAAAATTGATATCCTCCTGCTCTATATCCAAATTGGCATAGTTAAAACCTGAATAGAGTTTAAACATACTTTTATCCCCCTTGCTTCTAAATACAGCTTCCCCAGCTAAGGACTCATAAGGGCTATTCCACCTTACCCCTTGGTTAGAAGGTATAAGGGACTCATAAGGTGCAAGATTTATGTAAGATGTATTTATGCTTAAAGACTGATCGCCCCAAATTTTTGTATGCCCGAGTCCCCCGCCAACAGACATAATGGAAATATCTGTCTTTTCTTGAACGGGAACATCTGTTGTATTCAATAACAACACACTGGATAATGCTTGCCCATATTCTGCCGAGTAGCCCCCTGTACTAAAAGTAATTCCCTTGAAAAGGAATGGGGAAAACCGTCCCCTTGTTGGAATATTGTTAGCCGTTGCATTAAACGGTTGAAAAACCCGTAAGCCATCTATAAACACCTGGGTCTCCCCTGCTTCACCACCACGAACAAAAAGTCTTCCGTCCTCATTTACAGATGTTGTACCCGGTAAAGTTTGTAATGCCGCCACAAAATCACCAACAGCACCGGCAGTTGTAACAATATCCAATGGTTTTAATACAGAGACTTTGGAATTATCACCAGCCTCAAAAGTACCAGCGGTCAAAGTTACTCCGGTCAAAGCATTTATCGATTCTACTAAACTGATTTTGATATCTTTAAAATAGGTGATATCACCAATTTCATAATGGGGGTCATAAGATAACATAGAAACTACTAAAGTTTGAGTTCCCGTTTCTGTGCTTTCAAAATTGAACTTACCATTCTCATCAGTAGAGGCTCCATCATAAGTACCTTCTAAATATACATTGGCTCCTGCAATTGGATTATTCTTTGAATCTGTGACAACTCCTGAAACTGTTGTTTGTGCTACTAAAAAACTGAAATTAAATAAAGTGATAAGTAAAAAAAGTTGGTTTTTCATGACTGTTCGTTATTTGATGCCACAAAAATGCCCCTATGTGTTTTGCCGCACCAATCAACAATGCTCAACTGTGGATTTTTAATGATGAATTGTTCATCCATTTTTAAATCACAATTCAGTCCAAAAAAATGACACTTCGGTAGATTGAAATTTTGAAACAAACAGCTTTGTAGGAGATTTGGGGTATCAATAACATCAAAAACAATCATTATGAAAACTGTAACACTAACGTTAGCTCTTATCCTAGTAAGCTTTTTAAGTAACGCACAAGAAGCCACCAGTACCAACATCAAAGTTGCTATTAACAATATTACCAGTAATGAAGGTAAGGTAATGGTCAGCCTGCATACTGCCGATACATTTATGAAAGGGCCTGGTATCCAGAATTTAGAAGGTACTATTGAAAACGGAGCTGTATCCTTCACTTTTGAAAATGTACCTCAAGGCACCTATGCAATCATGGCGCTACATGATGTGAATGAAAATCGTAGAATGGATTTTGAGGAAAACGGAATGCCAAAAGAAAGCTACGGACTATCTGGTAATGCAATGTCCTCTGGACCACCTAATTTTTCAACAGCAAAATTTGAGACTAATGGAGAAGATTTAGAATTTGAAATTAGATTCTAACACACAACAATTCATCAATCAAATAAAAGGCTTGCCAATGGCAAGCCTTTTTCATTTTGTCCTATGCCCATTAAATGTTACATTTAGTTACTTGTTTACCAACCATTTTAAACCAATACTATCAAACAACTCAACCACATAACTATCCTCTTGGTTGTAATGGTTCGGTATTAAATAAATATAAAGATTTGCTATTTAACCATTGGCATCGTTGATTTTTTTCCACTTCATCTTTCATTGAAGACCAAATATCTTTCCTTAGTACATTATAGATTAAACTGATAGTTTTTCATATTTTTATATCACTAATTTATAATTGATGACTATAACCCAATTACAGTATGTTTTGGCTGTTGCAGAATACAAAAATTTCACTCTTGCTGCGGAAAAGAGTTTTGTTACTCAACCTACATTAAGCATGCAGGTACAAAAGCTTGAGGATGAGCTTGATATTTTAATATTTGATCGAAGTAAAAAACCCATTTCCATTACTGAGGTGGGAAAAAAAATAGTAGCTCAAGCCAAAAACATTGTAGCTGAAGCTGAGCGCATCAAAGACATAGTTGATCAAGACAAAGGGTTTATCGGGGGAGATTATACTATAGGTATTATACCCACGGTTATGCCCACATTACTTCCCATGTTTTTGAACACTTTTATAAAAAAGTATCCTAAGGTAAATCTCATTATTAAAGAACAACCAACAGATACCTTAATACGGAACATTTTGGATGGACACTTGGACGCTGCAATAGCGGCTACCCCATTAGAAATTGAATTTATTAAAGAACGTCCTCTTTATTATGAACCATTTGTAGGTTATGTGCCTAAGAACCATCGTTTGTCATCGCAGAATCAGTTGACCACTGAGGATTTAGATGTTAGTGATATTCTTTTGTTACAAGACGGGCATTGTTTTAGGGATGGTGTAATAAATCTTTGTAAATCCCCTAAGAATCTTCACGATGAGCAATTTAAAATTGAAAGCGGCAGTTTTGAAACGCTAGTCAGTTTGGCAGATGAAGGTATGGGAATGACACTGCTCCCATATCTAAATACGGTAGATTTAGAACAGAAGAAAAAGCAATATTTAAGGCCCTTCAAAAACCCTTCTCCAGCTCGTGAGATAAGTTTGATTTATCATAAGAGTGAACTCAAAATTCAAATTACAGAAGCATTAAAAGAAGTAATCTCTGGCATTGTAAGAGGTGCTATAGCTTTTCAAGACGTGAAAATAATTAGTCCACTCGGCAAAAATTAACCTTTAGTGGATAGTTAAAATGAAAAGAGCCGCTCAAGCGGCTCTTATTTTTATGCTTTTATTAAAATTAATGTGGGATGTAATTCTGGCTTGTCTAAAATAAAATATTCTAACCAGATTTTGAGTTCTTCAATTTCACTTGGTAATAACCTTGAAACAGCTTTCTGTAATTCTTTTGCGAATAGTTTAGCATCAAAACTAACTTTTTGTAAAATAGTTTTGGTGTAATCTAACATTGCTCTGGGCATAGAAATTTGATTATATTGGATTAAAAGGTTGTCATCTAAATTAAGAAAAATCATGCACAAATGCGTCAAATTGCCGTTAAAAATTAAATAATTTCGTGTTAAATTCGATAAACAGTAAATATGTACAACCCATATAATCAGCGTATTAAATATTTTCCTATTGTAGTGTTTATAGGATTTTTCTTTCTTTTTGGCTGTGCTTCGTCTCGTCTATCTAAATTTGATTCTAGGCTAAATAACGGAGACTTAAAAAATTCTTTTCATGGTTTAGTTGTAGTCGATTCCAAGACAACTGAGACCATTTATAATACCAATGGTGATAGATACTTTACCCCAGCAAGTAATGTAAAAGTGGTTACCCTGTATACCGGCCTAAAACTGCTGCCAAAAAAGATTCCCACCTTAAAATATAGTATTCAAAATGATACCCTTTATGCAGAAGGCACTGGAGATCCTACGTGGCTTCATCCTTATTTTATGGATAGTACGGGAATCACCTTGCTTAAAAAATATGACCATCTTGCCCTGCACCTCAATAATTCTGAAGAAAATAGGTTTGGTCCTGGATGGGCATGGGAAGATTATGACACTTATTTTTCACCCCAAAAAAATACACTCCCTCTTTATGGGAATGTTGCTACCATTTCAAACAATGGTGAATTAAAAGCATCTCCTCATTTTTTATTGGATAAGGTTTTCATTCAAGATAAACCTAAACAAAGGGAAGAGTTTACAAACCAATTCTATATAAAACCCAACAATCAAGATACCTTGCAAGTACCTTTTATAACTAGTAATGCATTTACAAAGAAACTACTGGAGCAGGTTTTGAAAAAAAATGTAATGCTCCTTGACAGTTTCCCTACGGAAGAAAAAAAAGTGCTTTACGGAATAGCCACCGATTCCATTTATAAGCAAATGCTCTATGAAAGTGATAATTTTCTAGCAGAGCAGTTATTAATGGTTGGTTCCTCTACCCTATCTGATACATTGAGTACGCAAACCAGTATAACATATATGCTGGAAAACGAATTGACCGATTTAGAGCACAAGCCAAGATGGGTCGATGGTTCTGGACTATCAAGGTACAATCTGTTCACTCCAAAGTCAATGACCCAAATACTTCAAAAAATATATGAAGAGATACCTGAAGAACGCTTGTTTCAAATTTTCCCTATGTGGGATTCTTCTGGGACAATTGCAACTTGGAAAAACTCGGATATTGCGCCTTACATTTTTGCCAAATCGGGTTCTCTGGGCAACAATTATAATTTAAGTGGTTATCTAAAAACAAAATCTGGAAAAATTTTGATTTTTAGTTTTATGAACAATCATTTTACAGTGTCTACATCTCAAATACGTCTAGAGATTGAATCAGTTCTCAATCAACTTCGCGAAAAATATTAAACAAAAAAGAACCGAGAGAAGGCAGCTTCTCTCGATTCCATCAAACAAAACAACTTAAAAACAGAATTGTTAAATAGCCACTATTCCTTGGGTATTGTTATCTGGAAGGTTTCCAGATTCTTCTCCAACAAATTCCAAATTTTGACCATTTACACGATAAATTCCAATAGTTCCATCCAAACCAAACAACTGATACAAATATGCTCCGTCGTCTGTAATCCACATATCAATCCAACCTTCGGTAACCGCAAAAGCATCAGGGCCGTTATCTGCACCTCCGGTCCCTTGACCTTGCGCAGCAGTTTGGTCTATTAATTCAACCACCCCATTATTAAAACTATAAGCCGCCAAACCAGCCTCAATAGCGTTAGATACAAAGAATGTGTTACCATCAGCTGTAAAGTCCAACCAACACGCCGTTCTTCCTGTATTATTTTCTCCGGAAGCCACATCCAAACTTATTGGTGTCAAACTCCCGTTTGATTGAATTTGCCATGTCGAAACCGAACCATCTTGCAATGCAGGGAATGCTGGTGGCGTTCCATCTGGCTGAAACTCTCTGGCCTCAGTAACCACAACATAATTATCGCCAACAATTTGGAACCCAATTGCAGAAGGCAAATTTCTTCCTTCGGCATTATCTCTAAATGTTGACGTTGCCGTACCCCATGGTGTATCACTCAACAACCCTCCATTATCAACATTATAAACAGTTACTTCATCTTCGCTTCCAGAACCAAGAGCCGCAGCACCTGAATTGATTGAGGTAACTACCAGCCAGTTACCGTCAGGCGAAAACTGTATTGCAGATGGTCTAACTGCCAAATCTCTTGTAGAACCAGCAATTGGACTTAAAGAACCATCATCTAACAACCAAAAACCAGTCACTGTTCCTTGATGCATGGGCTCACCGCCTAACAAAAATTCAGCGCGAGTTATATTCGATACATAAACAATGCCTTTTGCCCCATCAGCATCCCTTTCAGAAAAAGCAATACTATTTGGGCCTAAAGCCCCAGTTGGCTGTGGAGTGCCTGCTATCTCAAGTGAATAGTCATCTTGAATATTAAAAGAAGTAATGGTATTGCTCCCTGCATTTACAGCAAGAAGATTTTCGTTATTGTCTGTTTTGGTCAATGCGTAAGCAGAAATTAGAGGATCTAATCCTTCACCACCATCATAATCACCACCATTTCCATTTGTAGCAAAAGGTCCAATGGGCGTTAATGCCCCATTCTCATCTCTTCCATAAGCAATAATGGTATTTGGTCCTTGAACATTTGTACCAACAATCTGTCCATCTCCGTTTGTCATGGCATACACCGCACCAACAAAAGTATCTGTATTACCTTGGTCATCACCAGGGTCCACATCATCTGAGTTACCAACAAAATCGTCGGAGCTACAGGAGGCCAAAATCAAAGACATGGCCAAAATCATAAATAAAGGAAGTTTAGAAGTTTTCATTATTAAATTTTAAAAGGGTTAAAGTGTTTAATTATTGGCTACATCATATTGATTTAATAGTTTATCCCAAGATTGTTTAGAGATAAACATGGATCAAACATTTTGCATCCTTTTTTATTCATTTGAAAAGATTTGGCCAAACCTTCTTTAATCTTAAAAGCAAAAATTATTTGTAGCTTTTAACTGGTGATAAGTACGGAGGTAAACTTTCTTACTTACAACTTGCAATTTGTGTAAGCTAACGTGAAAAAGAGGTGCATTAGTTGTAAGTAATTGAAAATCAAATATTTATAACTATTTATATTTCTATCATGATACTTCTGTTATAAAAATATGACATCATTTGGCTTATTCTTAACGAATGGATAGTGCATCCTAAAGCACAAATACATGATTTGAAACTACTGCCCCTTAAGGAATATTTCATCAGTGATGTTTTTCATGAACCTTGAATATTTGGTCATGAGCACCTTTAGTTTAGGGTCTATATATGATTTGCAAAACGGCTTTTCAGGATTTGAATAATAGTAATTGTGAAACTGTTCGTCCGAAGGTTTGAATGCTTTGAAGTAAAATGTTTTTGTAATCAGATTTTTGCTGAAGTCCGCCTGCAATACTTTCAAAATCCTATTAGATTCATCGAAGTCTTTTTCGGAAAAAACATAGACTGCAGAACGATACTTGTGTCTAAATGAATGTTCAGAAGTACTTTGATGGGTATGTAGGTGAATTTCAATTAAATCCTTTAAGGAAATTTCTAAAGGGTCATACGTCACTATTATTGCTTCGGAAAAAGAACTTTCTCCTCCTTTTTGAGAAACAAATCCTTGTTCCACTTTATTAACCCCGTATAGAGACAAAAAAACAGCTTCGGTGCACCAATGACACCCACCACCTAAGGCAACTCTTTTGATTTCCATACACCCTTGGTCGTTAAAAATTCAACCAAATAACCCATTTATCTGAGCATACTGAAGCAGCATAATGGTTTTTGCATCTTTAATTTCTCCGTTAGACATCATTTGCTGCGCTTTTTGAAAAGTCATTTCCAAAACTTCTATGTTTTCGGTCTCATCTTCAGCACCGCCTCCTTCGCTGACCTTCATGTTTGCCTCATATTGTCCAATAAAAAAATACAGCACCTCAGTAACCGACCCTGGTGACATATACGACTCAAATACTTTTTGAACCTCGGTGATTTTATAACCCGTTTCTTCTTCCACTTCCATGATAATGGTTTGCTCTGCATTCTCTTTTTCTAAAATTCCTGCACAGGCTTCAACCATCATCCCACCTTCATTACCATTTAAATAGGTAGGCATTCTAAACTGTCTGGTTAAGATTACCGAACCTTTTTCCTTGTTATATAAAAGAATCACTGCACCATTTCCGCGGTCGTAAGCTTCTCGTATTTGGGTTTCCCATTCGCCATCTTCTCTCTGATATTCAAAAGTGACCTTATGTAAGGAATACCAATTGTCTGATAGTAATTCCTTTTTAATATTCCTAACCTTCCCGTATTTCATAATCTGGACTAAACTGTTGCTGCGTTGTTCAAATATCGTCGGAAAGGAAGCATCTCCAAATAAACTACTTTAATTTTTTCTTCAAAATCATCTCTTAACACCTCACTCATCTCCATTTGGTGTTCCACTGCAAAGGTTTTGTTTCTAAGCAATTGAATATGTGGATGGTTATTGGTAAACCCTTTGGGCGCATTGGTCAATTTTTCATCCTCATAAAGCCCACCAAACAATTTTTTAAAAGACGGTTTTTCTATGATTTCCAGTAGTTCTTCCCCATTGTAATCTATTCCTTCACGAATACTTCTCAATGTCTTAGGGTCTGGACGCCAAAATCCCTCAGCCAATAGGCATTGTTTTACGCCTACTTCAATATAAAAATCTGCTGAGTTTGGAGCTTTATCCAAACCTGCTCCAAAATGGTCCTTGTAAATGGGTTTATGCGGATGGAACATAAGATTATTATTGATTCTATTAATCCCCTTTTTACCAGGAGTGGGATAATAGTCATCATCCAATTGTGCCATGATCATATCCAGACGATCCAACCAAAGGATAAAATCCCCACGAAGAGATTTGTACCACTTACGGTTGGTATCCATCCATTCTTTAGCATTGTTTTGTTGTAATTCGGTAAGAAAGTTAAATAGGTCTTGAAAATCCATTGAGATATATTGAAAGGCTTAAAAATAAAACTATTTCCTTTCCTATAAATCTACAATTCTTGACTGCTTCAAAACTGACAACAGAAAACTAGAATCTATTATCTCCCATGACAATGTCTCCAAGCCCGCCCAGAATACTGCCTTCTCCTTTGTCCTTTCCACCTCTTGGAATAGAAGCCAATACCCTACCTGCCAGTCGGCTAAACGGTAGTGATTGCACATAAACGGTTCCTGGACCTTTAAGTGTAGCAAAAAACAGGCCTTCACCTCCAAAAACGGTATTTTTTATGCCTCCAACAAATTCAATATCATAATCTACGGTATGTGAGAAACCAACAATACAACCTGTATCCACCTTTAATACTTCACCTGCTGCCAGTTCTTTTTTTGCCATAGTACCACCAGCATGGACAAAGGCCATTCCATCACCTTCCAACTTTTGCATAATAAAGCCTTCACCACCAAAAAGACCCCGACCTAGGCGTTTAGAGAATTCAATCCCTACAGAAACGCCTTTTGCAGCGCATAAAAAGGCATCTTTTTGACAAATGAATTTTCCACCTTTTTCTGATAGGTCAATAGGAAGTATTTTACCAGGATATGGTGAAGCAAAGCTTGCTTTCTTTTTACCTTGCCCTATATTTAAAAAAGCAGTCATAAAAAGACTTTCACCTGTCAATAATCGTTTTCCCGCAGAGAACAATTTGCCTAATACTCCAGAATCTTGGCCAGAGCCGTCTCCGAAAATAGTATCCATTTTTATATCGGTATCCATCATCATAAAGCTACCTGCTTCGGCAACTACTGCTTCTTGTGGATCTAGTTCAATCTCCACATATTGCATTTCCTCTCCGTAAATTTCATAGTCGATTTCGTGTGCGTTCATTTTTTGATTTGTTTTTAAGTGTTTTACTTATCTGTTGGTGGAATACTTATTTTGTTACAACATATGCGTAAAAATCTAGTTGTATTTATTCCAATGGTATTTGTAAAGTTTTACGATGTTTGATAGGTATACACCTAACCTGAAAGAATTACTCTACCATAAATGTTTCCTTTACAGAAATAGGATTTCCTTTACTTGTGAATCCCTCTAAACAAATTTCATATTTACCAGCAACATCAGACGTAAAAAAATCAATTTTTGTTTTATCACTCTCCAATATCAATTGCGGCAACCAAAGTAATTGCTGCCTAAAATCCGGTATTTGTTGGGTAGTAGACTTTGTCTCCGCATTATATTCCTGATGAAAGTACTTTTTTGCTGTTAAAGGCGGAAATAATTCTATTGTAGTAATATAGTCTTTTTTAAAGCCTTCGAAAAAATCACCTTCTATGGTTTCTATAGCAATAACTCCTTTATACGTTATCGAGTTTATAACACATTCACTTCTGGATATGCTTATTTTTTTTAGTTTTCGAGCATTAAAATCAATTACATCACCATGATTTTGTATCAACATACCGTCTACCGTTACTAAAGGCAAAAAGTTAGAGTCAGTAGTGTCTTCGTCCCCCCTAACCTGAAATACATCCTCTCCATCCGTACTCCTTTGTACCCAAACATGTTCTATGATCTCTGAAACAGTTTCTCTAATAGTTGAAAATCGGGTATAATCATCTAAATTGTATACATTGGAAAACTTTCTGTAAATTGGGACAATTGCATCTTTATACTGAATAGTGTCTGGTTTCATTTCTGCAAAAGCATTTTCTACTTGATTGTAGACGCTTCTTTCCAAAATCAAATTCTTCATTTTTGGTGTAATGGTAAAAGTTTTGAATATTAAATCGTCGTAATTAACAGCAGACTGTTTATTAAGTTGAATTCTATAATTATTCTTGTTCTTTCCAAGAATTTGAATTGAAGCATGGCTATTTTTATATTCTTGGTTTAGATTAAAATAAAATGCCCCTTTTTTATCAGTTCTGGAAAGCTTGAGAACAAATTGTTCACCAGGTATCGAAAGGGCCAATTTTTCCTCAATCAAAGGAAAGTTAGCTTCTTTAGGTATAATCTTCCCTGAGATAAGTTCTCCTCTCAGTTCCGGCAAATACATTTGGCCCGATAAAGTTTTTTTATCACCAATATTTTCCTTGTCCTGAGATATAATGTATTCTTGAGCATTGAGCGTCAAAGGTCCTTCAATAGAATCCATTTTTCGAATGGAAATAGAGTAATTTCCTTGAATCATATTTTTTTCATGGACATTTATATTTAAATGAGCCAGATTTCGCTTTTGAAAAATTTTCTTGTTTGGTTTTAATGAAAGAGGAGGAGTATTTTCCCTTACTCCTATAACATCTGGAATATTCGAATCAGGACCAGTGTTTATTTGGGCAATCTCAATATGTTTTAAAATTGATTCCTGATTGTTTTTAAACGGATTTATAATACCAATGTCGGCTTGGAAAAAGTAATTCTTTCCGCTGTTTTTCATCCATTGGGTATATCCAATAAGTTTATAGCTGCCAGAAGATACGGTAACTGGAATGAAAAACTCTCCCTGTCCAAGACCATCTGTTAATTTTATCTTATGCTTGAATATGACATTAGTATCTTCCCCAATCAATTCTACATAGCCAATTTTACTAAACGTGCTTAACTCTTTCATTTTGGCATTTATGGAATAGATACTGTAGTAAAGGTATTCCCCAGTCAACAATACAGGAGCATTGTAATGGATGAACATATTCTCTCTATAAAGGTTTTTTGAATTGGTTATCTTCCCTTTCGTAAAAGAGGAAGTCTGCCCAAAACCATTTGACAAGCAGAGTGTAAAAAACAAAATCCATGTACCTACTGTTTTTGTCATAAGGCCTATTTTTTCTATTCTTCCCAAAAATCGGGTACCGTTATAGCTCCCAATACCGTACAATCTCCACAAATTCTGGGAACTACAAAAAATTCCCCGAAATTTGGGCCTGTACTATGATACCTGATTGCATCTGCAGCAATCAATTCATGAATATTGGGTACTCCTTGAGGGGTTTCCAAGCGGGCTACAAAAGGATTACAATAATCCACATATGGAGGAAGCGGTTCATCTGGAAAAAAATCTTGGTAATTAAAAAAGAGCCTTTCCGAAGATTCAGATACTACGTGAAAAAAACCCAGAACTCTCTCGTCACTGTTACTTTTTGAATAAACGTTTCCTCTAAAAAAACCTGGCTGTGTCTGCGAAAATACGTTTTCATCCTGATTGGACTCTGATAATTTTTCCAAATAATTATAGGACTCTTCGGAAATTGCAAGTTGCTTTACCAAAATACTATACCTATGCGATATAATGTAGTTACTTCTTTGAACAAACCTAACAGGAAATCGAGGTATATTATTCTCATTGGACTCTTGTGGGATATTTAAGATGATATTTTTAGAAACATCTGTTTTATAACATATTTGTTCGTCCCGTTCACGGGCTTTGACCACGATTATGGGGCCTTCATATGCCAACATTTGACTATTCCAATCTGGAGGAATTATTTGGTATGTCTCTTCATATTTGTAACGATAGTATGTAGAGGTCTGTGAAGCATTATATTCAACGAATATGGACATTCCTTCCTCTTCATTGTCTATTCTTGAGGCTTTTAATGCATGAATTTCTGAAGTTTGAGGTGTAAAAGTAGGCTCGGAAGCATATTCGACACCACTACTGGTAGTAACCAAAAGTTGATAGCTTCTACCTTTTTCAGCCCCAAAATCTAATACAGAAAGGTATTTACCGGGAGTTATTTCTTGAAAGGAATACTGATTTTGAAGATTATCAATGATAATAACACTAGCATTTTCTTCAGGAACGGGAACAAATTCCTCAAAGCGAAACGCTCTGTTTAAAAGGATTTCCTGTTGTTTGACCTCATTTGTTATTGTGGCTTCAATGATTAAAGCATCTTCAAAAATTTCGGTCTTAGGTTCAAAGGACTCTACACAACTGTTCATAGCACATGCTGCCAAAATCAAAACTATTGTCCTACATCTCCTTTTACTTTCCTGAAAAGCCATTCTATAAAATGTCAAAATTTAAAATTATAGGTAATTGTTGGTATGGGAATAGAAAAAATTGAGCTTTTATAAGCCTTTATCTGTCCAGCTTCCGTAACAAAAAATACCGAATATGGATTATTTCTTCCCAATACATTGTAAATAGAAATATTCCAAAAGCTATGCGCAAATTTTTTAATCTTATGATTTCCTTCAATATTAAAACTAAAATCTAATCGATAATAATCCGGAATCCGGAATCCATTTCTATCACTATAAAATGTATACTCAATGCCTTCATAGACATAGTTACCAAGAGGATAAGTAACTGGCCTTCCTGTTTGGTACACGAAATTAGCAGAAAGACTAAAGCGTTTATTAAACTTATAATTTGTTACTAGGCTTATGTCATGAGGTTTATCAAAATTGGATGGGAAAAAGTTCCCATTATTTATTTGCTCTTCTTCTGCCGTTCCATCAAACTGTATTAACGAGCGAGCATAGGTATAGCCTAACCAGCCATTAAGTTTTCCATGATTTTTTCTTACAAGAAATTCCGCACCGTATGATTTTCCTTGTCCCTGAAGTACGTTGGTCTCCACAATCTCATTCAACAATAAATCTGCCCCAGTCTTGTAATCTAAAATATTATTAGATCTTTTGTAATAGCCTTCCAAACTTAGTTCATATTCATTTTCATTTATGTTTTTGTGAAGACCCAATGCAAATTGATTGGCACGCTGTGGCTTTATATTTAAGTCGGAAAGCTTCCAAGTATCCGTTGGGGACACAGTTGTATTATTGGATAATGTATGAACATATTGGTAGGTATTGTTATAACTTGCTTTGACAGATAAATCAGGAGTAAGAAAATATCTCGCAGAAACTCGGGCCTCAGGGCCTCCGTATGTTTTTATCACCTCGTTCTCCTCGAATTCTTGGGTCTCTACCAAGGTGTTTTCATTTCTGGGCATCCCATTCTCATATATTCTTTGTAATGATTTTCCAAGCGCGGCATAAAGGGAATATCTAAACCCAGCGTTCACAGATAATTTCTTGGTTATTTCAAAATCGTCTGAAATAAATAACGCAGTCTCTAGACCTTTTTCTTTGGGAAGCACTATAGGTTCTACAACAGACTCACCTGCCAGCGGTTCAATCTGTCCAGGCTCCACTCGATATAGTTTACCAGAAAAACCATAATCAAAACTATGTGTGTTTTCCGGTAGATATTTCATTTTTAATTTGAATTCTGTTTCATCAATGCTATATCCAAGGTTAAAATCATTCACGGAATTACCATTAAATTCAATATCAAACTTATATTGGCTATTGGTCAGTATCAATGCCCCTCTGCTCCTTTCGTTGAATTTGTGTTCCCATTCCATTGAAAATGCTCTATTACTATAACTATAAAGAGAATCTGTGGTAATATTAAAAGCGTCTTTGCTATAGTACCCCATTAACTTCAAGCCGTTATTCTCATTTATTTTATGCTTATACTTACCTATAATATCAAAAAAGGAAGCTTCGCTGTTTTTCAATGATTCTTCTTTTAGAGATTTTAGAATCCATTTTGAATACGTAGCTCTTCCCCCAATTAAAAAAGATGATTTTCCTTTGATAATCGGCGTTTCCAGAGTAAGATTACTAGTTATAGGACCTATAGAGGCTTCACCGGAAAAATTTTGGTCATTCCCGTCCTTAGTTCGTATATCAAAAACAGATGATAATCTACCTCCGTATTCGGCAGGAATGTTACCCTTATATATATCCGCACTATTGGATGTAAAAGGGTTGATTGCCGAAAAAAGCCCAAAAAAATGAGAGGGATTGTATAAAACGGCATGATCCAATAGAATAAGGTTTTGATCTGTGTTTCCACCCCTTACATTAAATCCTGATGCTCCTTCGCCAGCTGTGGTAATTCCTGGGAGTGTGGTCGCTACCTTGAGTATATCTCTTTCTCCTAAAACCATGGGAATATTCTTTATTTCCTTAACTTCGATTTTAAGAATACCTCCTATGGTTTGTTCAATGTTTCTATCTCTATTTGCTTCTACAACAACTTCATCAAGAACTTCAAAACTTTCATCTAGTTCAAAATTTAGTTGTCCATCACCATATACAATAACTTTTTTTTGTACGCCATGGATACCCAATGCGCTGACTTCAATAGTATGGACGCCCATTGGTATCTCAATGGAATAGAACCCTTGTGAATTAGTGGTTGTTCCCTTGTCAGTTGCTCCAATAACCAATGCCAAATCTGATATGGGGTTTTTAGTATTTGTATTGATTGCATAACCGGTAAGTGTGGCCAACCGGTTTGTACTATTGCTGTTTTCCTTTCCTATCCTTACAACTTCAATTTTATTTTGGGTAAATTCCTCTTCTTTAATCCGCAGAATAGGGAGAACCTCTATAGTTTTAGTATCTGATATAAATAAAGAGTCCAACGACTCTCCTTGAGGTAGTCTAAAAAAGCCTTCAGGAAGTTCATCGTAAATAACACTTCCTTGCGTCAATATAACTTTTTGGCCTTGCATGATATGGTAATTTATAGACGTATCCTCAAAAATATCGTTCAATACATACACTAAGGAAACTCCATTATAACTCCTTGATATTGTGTTCGAGTCTAACCATTCATCTACATAGAAAAATTTATAAGCCGAAATTTCTTGAATATCCGTTATTATTTCTTTCAAGCTCGCACCCTCAAAAGATAAAGTTATTGTATCACTATCCTTTTGCGCAAAACCCCAATAAAAGTTCAGGGATATACAAAAAACAACTACCAGCCTCATTCTATTGTAGTGTTTTTTTATCTGATATTAAACGGCTATCTACAATATGTAATAAATCAATCATATACTTATCTTTATCCGTTTTCCGTAGTGATTCCAACGAACGTTTGTTTGTTTCAGCCCTATACTCTGGAAAAATTCTGATAATATCCTTTTTGTTTTTGATATTGTAAAAGTGATGTTCATACGCTAAATAATATTCATCACTGCTAACAAATTTGTGGAACACTCTACTCTTTTTGTAACGAGTATATTTGATTTTTTTATGTTTTTTTAAAAGTGTAAAAAAAGATGTCTCCATAAGTACCTCTTGAAATCCTAATGTATTTGGGTTTCTGTCTTCACCATCATTTACTCTAATAAATCTGCGTTCATTAATAATAAACTCACCTATTCTTTCCTTTACTAACTTTACCATCAAGATTTGGGAATTACTTCTAAGACCTAACAATACCTCATCTTCATAAATATCATATTTTAAATCAATGTTAAAATAAGGCTCTTCATCATAAACGATGTTCCCTTTTAAATATTCAGATGAAATGAAAAACTCATGACTCTTATCCAAAGTGGCATATTTTTCAACGCTTAAGATTCCTTCGTATAAGTTAGAATTTTCAGCTCCTGTTATTTCATCAAACCAATTATAATAATCAATCTCTTTTTCTTTGATTTGACTATGAATTGTTGACAAAAAAACAAGGGATAAAATTTGTGCAGAGATTATAATCAAGTAGCTTTCCCTCATTATCGTTTCTTAAAAAAATAAATGTAATTTTCACAGAAAGAATTCCCTAAGTACAAATACCCCTAAGGAAACATAGTCTATTTTTCTTCTATATTAAAGGTAATCTATTTAATAGGTGAAGAAAATTGTTTAGACGAACAACGGCTTATGCAATAAGTTCTGCATCAATCCAACGATTTAGGACAATCTCCAATACAGTAATGATTACATTCAAGACTCTTGAACAAAAATTTTGGAAACCAAAAGGTTCATCTTATTCCTTAGCTCTAATCGTCCACTCAAAATTGAATGTTGAAACTACTACTCCATCTGTGTTGACTCCAACGGATTTCATCCAAATGGTCTGCCCTTCTCCTGTTTCAATTGTTTTTTTGATGGCATCTTCGATTAAATGTCCGTCCTCGCAGGTAAACGTGATTTTTCCAGTCGCCTTTTTTGAAAAATTACCGTTGTTATTCAAAACCAACATGGATATATTCTTTCCGCTGTCCTTAATTTGGTTGATGACCATAGCACCTGTACTCAGCTCTGCAGCCATGCCCTGAACAGCCCAAAACATACTTTTAAAAGGGTTTTGATTTACCCAACGGTGAGTAACCGTTGTTACCGCTTTTTTATTATCAATGTGTTTCACACGTACTCCACACCACCATGCAGCAGGGAGGGTAAAGAATGTGAAAGCATTGAATTTACTAGCACTTGAAGCCATAATACATATTTAGGTTCGCTAAAAATAAGGAAAATAACTGCTAATTCAATTTGTTAAATATATGTTAAATTATAGTACTTTGTTTTGCATAGTACCATCTTTTAGATATATATTTGCATGGTAAGCTAGTAGGTAAGCTAAATTTGTTTATAAACATCAATCAAAAAATCATGACTGAATCATTAACCAAACACGAACGAAATTTGTCAGCGATCATACACGCTTCTACCTTTTCAAAGTATTTTATACCCTTTGGTAATTTTATTTTACCATTGATTTTATGGACCGCAAACAAAAAAGAACACAAGTTTGTGGATTATAATGGTAAGCAAGCGCTCAATTTTCAAATAAGCATGTTGTTATATTCAGTAGTAGCAGGTTTAATAAGTATTCCTTTCTTTATTGGGTTTTTACCAGACTTATTTGATGGAAACTTTTTTGGAATGCATCGCTTAAGTGACCTTAACAATCTAGACATTCACATTAGTAGTGACGATTTTAGATTTGGACGGTTTTTTTGGCCAGCTGGCATCACTGGATTAATACAAGTAGCGTTAATGGTCATTAATATCGTTTATACAATTTTGGCAACCATTAGAACCAATGAAGGAGAGACTTTTAAATATCCATTTACCATAAAATTCATCAAATAATGAACTGGTCAAAAAAAATAACTGCAATGCTATTTATGGGTATGACCATTGTCGTAAATGCTCAGATGGCGGAAAGTTCTGAGTTATACATGACTTTAAAAGAAAAAGACAGTACGTTGTTTGATGCAGCTTTTAACCAATGTGATGTTGAGACCATGGAATCGTTGTTTACAGAAGATTTTGAGTTTTACCATGATAAAGGAGGGATTACCGTTGGAAGAAATAATTTTTTGGCACCCAACAGAGAAAATTGCGCCAAAATTGACAGGAACGAACCTCAACGCGCAAAAAGAATCTTAGTTCCCGGTAGTTTACAAGTCTATCCCTTATATAAGCAGGGAAAATTGTACGGCGCCGTTCAACATGGAGTTCATTCATTTGAATTTTTAAACGAACAGAAGGAATACCAAAAAGGGGATGTCGCCAAATTCATACATGTATGGATTTTAGAAGATGGGCATTGGAAAATTAAAAGAGAACTGAGTTACGACCATCAATTACAACAATAAAACAAACCGAAAAAAGGAGTTTATTCATCAATCAAAAAACGAAAAATCATCAATCAATCTATCATCAATCAAAAAACGTTCCCGACCCCTCTTCTCATCAAAGAGGGAACGGGCGGGAACAAAAAACGAACAGTTAATTTATAAGAACCATGACATTATGAACATAGAAAACACAAAAGCACAAATGCGCAAAGGGGTTCTAGAGTATTGCATTCTTTCTATCTTACGGGATAAGGACAAATATGCATCTGAAATTCTGGGAGCTTTAAAAGACGCTAAGATGCTGGTGGTGGAAGGTACTATTTACCCTCTATTAACAAGGTTAAAAAATGCAGGGTTGCTCAACTACCGTTGGGAAGAATCCACTTCTGGACCACCTAGAAAATATTACGCACTTACAGAAACGGGACAATTGTTTCTCAAGGAACTAAACGGCACCTGGGATGAACTAAGAAATGCAGTTAATCTGGTAACCACCACAAAATAAGAATCAAAAATGAACAAGACAGTAAATATAAATCTAGCAAATACACTCTTTCATATAGATGATGAAGCGTATAGTAGGCTTAGGCGATACCTTGAATCCATAAAAAGATCGTTTTCAGGTACAGCAGGAAGCGATGAGATCATTGCAGATATTGAAGCAAGGGTAGCTGAACTCTTTTTGGAAAAAATGGAAAATGACAGACAGGTCATTACCCAAAAAGAAGTGGATGCGGTTATCAATATTATGGGGCAACCAGAAGATTACATGGTTGACGAGGATATTTTTGAGGATGAACCTCGAAAATCCCAAACACATACAACAACACGTAAGACCAAAAAATTATATAGGGACATGGACCAAAAATATATTGGTGGTGTTTGTTCCGGTTTAGAATATTACTTAGGGTTTGATGCCCTATGGATACGAATTATTTTTATCCTGTTGGCAGTATTCACAGGTTTTGGACTTGTAGCATACATCTTACTATGGATTTTAGTCCCAGAAGCTGCCACAACCTCCCAGAAATTGGACATGACGGGGGAGCCCATCAACATCAGCAATATAGAACGCAAGGTTAAAGAGGGGTTTGATGATGTTGCGGATAAAGTTAAAAACGTTGACTACGATAAAGTAGGCAACAAGGTCAAAAGCAGCTCCAAGACCTTTTTTGACACTATTGGGGATATAATCATGTTCCTATTTAAAATATTTGGAAAGTTCATAGGGATTCTATTGATCATTATAGGCGCTTCAACACTGATAGGATTGTTTGTAGGTGCATTTACCTTGGGTATTTTTGATGCAATACATCTTCCCGGTGTAGATTTCTATGAGATTGTAAATACAACTGGCGCCCCAGTTTGGGTAGTATCCATATTATTGTTTTTTGCAGTAGGCATTCCTTTTTTCTTCCTGCTTTATTTAGGATTGAAGATTCTGGTGAACAATCTAAAATCCATAGGAAATATAGCTAAGTTTTCTCTTTTGGGGCTTTGGTTAATTTCTATAGGTACATTGTTTGCCTTGGGGGTTCGTCAAGCAGCAGAATTTGCCAATGTGGGCAGTGTCAACATTAAAGACCAGGTTCTTGTGGAAAATCCAAACGATACCTTGATCATAAAAATGAAAGACTCTGAACTAGATTACGGTATGGAAGATGTTCATTTTGGACGGATGACCTTTACGTATGATGAAAATGACAATAGAATTTTAGTTTCTGATGATGTAGATATTAAAATAAGAAAGTCTGATGATTCATCTATAAAAATCAATGTTAGAAAAGATTCTCATGGGAATACCACTCTTGCCGCAAGGGAAAGGGCCAAGCAAATCAACTATGAATATGAACTATTTGAAAATGAAATCATATTGGATGAACTCTTAACTACAGCCACTTCCAATAAGGCAAGAAACCAAGAGGTGACAACAACCATATATATTCCTAGAGGAAAGGTTCTACAATTTGAAGAATCAACAAAAGGTCATATAGGTCGTGGAGTAAAGAATGACCGAGATTATTACAGAAGTGGAATTGTGGGCTATACCTGGATGATGGGCGATAATGGAGAGCTTAAATGCCAGGACTGCCCGGAAGAATTGGATATTGATGAAGACGAAGATGATGAGGAAGGAAAAATAATCATAGATGAGAATGGTATAGATATCGATATTCAAGATCGAGATGATGCTTTTAAATTGAAAATAGATGAAAATGGCATTAAAATAAAAGCAGGTGAAAAAAATGACAATTGAGCATTGATTTTCAACAATTGGGAATTCTTTACTACATACTTATCATAGTAAATACGAAATTTAATCAATAATTAAAACGACACTAATTTATCAATCATTAAAACAACAATCATGACAACACTAGCAAGAATCGCAATCGCATTTTTAATGGCAATCTTTGCCTCCTCCTGCAACTTTGACCTCAGTTTTGGGGACGGAAAAAGAGGAAATGGAGAAGTAGTAGAAGAAACCAGAAAAGTTACTGAGGATTTTACCGTGGTATCCGCTTCGGAAGGCTTAGATGTATTTGTAACCCAAGACCAAGATTTTAAAATATCTGTTGAGGCGGACGAAAACATTATTGATTTAATTGGAACGGACATCAAAGATGGTAAACTTAGAATCCATGCAATTGAAAATATTGGAAGAGCCACTAAAAAGATTTATGTATCCCTTCCAGATATTACCGCTTTAAAAAGTTCAAGTGGGGCTGATTTAATTGTACAAAACGTAATTGAAGCTGAAAAGATAGAATTGGACGCAAGCAGCGGGTCAGATTTGCATGTAGAATTGGTTGCTTCAGAAGTTTCTGCAGACGCCAGTAGCGGTGCCGATATTAAAATTGCCGGCAAAACCGACGTTTTGTTTGCCGATGCCAGTAGTGGAGCTGATATTAGGGCACATGAACTCGCAACAAAAACATGTAATGCAGATGCAAGCAGTGGATCGGACATTTCTGTAAATGTATCTGAATCCTTAATTGCAGACGCTAGTAGCGGAGCAGACATTTCCTATACGGGCAACGCCAGCGTACAAAAGAAAAAATCTGTTTCTGGAAGCGTTCATAAATACTAATATTTTTAGTACCCAATCAAAAAGTTTACAGTCTGTTTAAATCAAAATTAATAGACCAACTCAATCTAACCGAGGCCTAGTTTTCAACTAGGCCTCTTTTCATCGAAAAAATTGATAAATCTGTATTTCAACCCCTTGTTTATTAACAATTTATCAAAAAAAATTGTATCTTATTAGTGAAAACAAAAACTAACTCTAAAAACGTTTTGCCATGAAAAAACTACTTGGATTGGTTTTATTGATGCTAATTTTGATTTCTGCTACAAAATTTGCCTCACCAAAACCGGAAACAATGCATACAATTGAAGGCGCTTGGGAACTTCAAAGCTTTTACAGTTATGATGGGCAGGACATCACAGATACCCTTGAAAAGTCTGATGGATATAGACAAGTGAAAATGTATTCCAAAGGAAAAATCATGTGGACAAGATATGTTCCGGATGATCCAAATGGAAGATTTGGCTATGGTTCCTATAAAATAACGGAAAACTCGCTGATTGAAGTTATAGAATATGGTGACGATTCTATGATGAAAGCTTTAGATACAATGAGGAATTTCACTTTTGAACTTGATTTAAAAGACAACTTTTTTAGTCAAATAACTTTAGATGATGAGGGCAATAGAACCTCATCTGAAAATTATAAACGCATAGATTAACAATTGAATTAGCACTCCAATAAAAAAGGCGCCTATGTAAGGCGCCTTTTTTATTTTTTATATATACTGTATTACTAAGAGACCACTGCTTCTTTACTCTCAATTGAGGCTAGATAACGTTCAGCGTCCAAAGCAGCCATACACCCTGTACCTGCAGCAGTCACAGCTTGTCTATATTCTTTGTCTTGTACATCGCCACTTGCAAAAACTCCTGGCTTGTTGGTCTTGGTAGATTTTCCCTCGGTAATAATATACCCAGTCTCATCCATATCCAATTGTCCTTTAAATATATCGGTATTTGGTTTGTGACCAATTGCAATAAAAAGTCCGGTAATCTCAATATCTTCTTTCTCTCCTGTTTGATTATTTACCATTCTAAGACCCTCAACCACTTGCTCACCAAGAACCTCATCAACTTCAGTATTATAACGAACTTCGATATTGTCCAAACTATTCACCCTATGTTGCATGGCTTTAGAGGCCCTCATGTGGTCTTTTCGAACCAACATAGTGACTTTTTTGCAAATATTAGCCAAATAGGATGCTTCCTCCGCAGCTGTATCACCAGCGCCCACTATAGCCACTTCTTGTTCCTTGTAAAAGAAACCATCACAAACAGCGCACGCAGAAACACCACCTCCCCTTAAACGTTGCTCACTAGGAATGTTTAGGTATTTAGCTGTGGCACCCGTAGAAATAATTACAGTCTCTGCTTCAATTAACTTGTTATCGTCAACCGTCACTTTGTGGATTCCTCCTAGTTCATCACTAAAATCAACCGCTGTGACCATTCCAATCCTTACCTCTGTTCCAAATCTTTCAGCCTGCTGTTGCAACTGAACCATCATAGTTGGTCCATCTATACCTTCAGGGTACCCTGGAAAGTTATCCACTTCCGTTGTAGTGGTCAATTGCCCACCAGGTTCCATACCCGTGTACATTACAGGTTTTAAATCTGCTCTAGCCGCATATATTGCAGCAGTATATCCGGCAGGGCCGGATCCAATAATCAATGTTTTTATTCTTTCTATTTGTTCTGACATAACAAAAATCTTCCTCTATAATTACTTTTACAAAAGTAGGTTTTTTGTACAGAAACTTACATAATGGTTATCCCAATTTGATAAGAACGTCTATGGGCGTTTTGGGTTACCCATGTCAACCTAGCAATGCTGCGGTTTTTATTAAAAAGTATTGATTTGGAAAAACTTAAAAGAAATACCTTACTTTTTTTAAGTGCGCAAATTCAAAGCAAGGTAATTGCACATAATATCAAAAACCGTTACAACCAAGGAGCTCAACCTCAAAACCCCTTGGCGCAACGGAGACTGACTTCTTCTAAAAAAGACACTTGGATAGAGAACACTATATCAACTATTACCTCATATCTTCTTCTTGGAAGTCTATATTGAAATTTTTAAAAATTTTGACTACTAATTCAAGTAAACTTAATATTGAATTATTTTTAAGTGATGCTATAATTAATCAATGGGCAATATCCATTAACAGATATGCATTTTGGATCAACCTAGTTGAATTTTAAGGAAAGTATTAGTGGATCTTTGAGTCTAGATGCAAAAAATCAGAAATCTCCTTCACAAACTTTTTAATGGAGTGAAGAATACAAATCGTATTTTCTAGATTTGGTTATACTCACATTTATAATCGCTATTGGGAAAAAAAATAATCTGAACAGAAACAGAAAAAATTCGCCTCAATCATCAATTTAATGAGCGAATAAAAGCATTATTACAGTCCTAAAATGGATAAAAAATCTGATTTATAACTTTCGCCAATGGGTATACGAATATCGTTGATAACGATTCTGTTCCTTTGAATAGTCTTAATGAAATTGACATTTACGACATACGATTTATGTACTCTATGAAATTGATTTGATGGAAGGTTGTCCTGCATTTCCTTAAAGCTCATAAGAGTCAATATTGCTTTGTTGGTCTTGACAACATAAATTTTCAAATAGTCTTTTAATCCTTGAATGTATTGAATATCATCCAGATCTATTTTTACGCTTTCATACTCAGCTCTAACGAAGATAAATTTCTGGTTTTCGATAGGTTCCCCATGTGAAGAAAAAACATTGCCCATAGTGGGTATTTCTTTTTTTGCCATAAGCTCTTTGGCCCTGGATACTGACTTTATGAAGCGATGATACGGAATGGGTTTAACCAAATAGTCCACCGCATTCAATTCAAAACCCTCAACTGCATACTGAGAATAGGCAGTCGTAAAAATAAATAAAGGACGGTTCTCTAAAGAGCCTATAAAATCCACTCCGCTAATTTGCGGTAGTTCAATATCGCAAAAAATGAGATCAACTTTACGTTCTTTGAGAATAGGGATTGCATCCAAAGGGTTAGTAAAAGTACCCGCCATTTCTATAAAATCAATTTTATCACAATAGCCAGTCAAAATATCAATCGCCAAAGGTTCGTCATCAATAATTATACATCTCATTATAATAGTTTTAGGGTAAGATTTACCTCATATATCTTTCCATCGTTATTCACCAACAGCTCATGGGATTCTGGATATAATAGCTTTAAACGATTTTTTATATTCGTTAGTCCAACACCTGAGCTTTCGGATTTTTTTTTAAAAACCCCGATTTTGTTCATTACATACAACTGTAAAGACTCATTTTTTATAGAAAGGTTTATTTTAACATTGGTTTTTCCTTCAAAGTCAGTACCATACTTAAAGGCATTTTCAATAAAGGAAATAAAAAGTAATGGTGGAATTATTTTTCCCTTATCATCTCCTGAAATTTTTAAGGTTACATTTTCACTATCTGATAGACGGAGACGCTGCAACTTTACAAAATTCTGAATGTATTCCAATTCTTTGTTCAGTGGCACAAAACCTTTATCAGCTTCGTACAACATATACCGCATTAACTCTGATAAATTGATAATGGCATCAGAAGTATCTGGTGATTTTTTTACTGAAAGAGAGTATATAGCATTTAAAGAATTAAAAAGGAAATGAGGGTTTAGCTGTGTTTTTAAGAACTGAAGTTCTGAGTTTATCTTTTCTTTTTCCACTATTTGACGTAGATCGTCATTTTTTCTCCATTCCGTATAAATTCTTAAAAGTGCACTGATTACAAAAGGTACAGATAAGCCAATAGTGGCCATAACAAATTGACCTAATGGTGCTCTAGCCCCATTTCCTTTGGGAAAGGCTATCCTGTTTTGAGGCATTCCTGGGTAATAGAATTTTATGAGAATAACAATTCCAAGCACTAGCATTAGAGAAACCAGTAGATAGATTGCGGTTTTCTTTTTGAGCAGGAGCTTTGGAACTAGATAAAAATAATTGAAATAGAATAATACCACCAATAGAATCATGCGAACAGGTAAATCAAATCGCATAGGTCTTGATTGCATAATATAAGGATACAGCAAGACGCTATAAAAAGTAAGCCATAAGACGAAATGGAGCAATATTTGTTGAATCTTTCCTTTTTCAATTCCCATCTTAATATGATTAGTTTTACTATAGTTCAATATTGAACTTTTCAATTTCTTCAATATAAATTACTGGGGTTTCACCATTTACTAGCTTATGTACTACTAATTCGGCTATTGATTTGGCATCTTTTGCAATTAAAAAAGGTTTTTCTCCTTGAACCGCAGGAATGAACTCTTGCCTAATGAGTATTTTTTCTCCGTTTAATATTTGATAACCAAACCCCCCATTTACGGAAATGACCTCAGAGCGGAAGAGTTGCTTTGAGGCTTTCTCTTTTGGACCAAGTCCTTCAACCATAATAAAAAATAGTCCTATAAAAAGTAGTGTAAGAATAATAATCCAAAGCCATTTCATATTCCTTTAATTTTATGCGAAATGGGGGCATGCTCCTGACACGACCCCATTTGTTGAACAAAAAAAGATCATTAATCAAATAAAAATCTAATCGTCTTCGTCGTACTCTTCAAAAGGGAAGAATTCGTCAAAATCATCCAAATAAAGACTTCCAGTTCTACCTAAGCCCACAAAAGCCTTGCTTGAATTGGAAAATACTATAGGGTCCTGTCTTGAGGAACCTTCAAAACTAGTTTTGACCTCCCAAGTATCTGTTGATGGGTCGTATTCCCATACAGAAGTTAGGGCACCACTAGAATCACCACATGCAATATAACCATAACCATTCAGGGCAAACCCTACTGCATTGCTTCTTGTAATTGTATAATCGTCTTCCTCATCCAAATCTAATTTTTTGGTCCAACTTTCGCTCGTGGAATCAAAAACCCAGAAATCATCCAAGTAGCTTCCATTGGAAACTCCAGTACCCAAGTATACTTGATCGCCAATTATAAAGGTAGTGGCAGCTCTTCTTTTATCTCCACCAAAACCTACAAGTTCTGCCCAGGTATCAGTAGCAGGATCATATTTCCAAAAATCTTTACGGTCGTTCTCCCCATCATACCCGGTACCAAAATAACCAAACCCATTTATTCCAAAAGCAACAGCACTTCTTCTTGTGGTAGATGGCAACTCAGCAATTTCTGTCCATGTATTGGAACTTGGATTATATGAATAAAAATCGCCTAGCTCATCCAATCCGTCATAACCGGAGCCTACATATCCTGTTCCTTCAATTTCAAAACCAACTGCCGCATTTCTGGCAGCACCAGGAAAATCAGCCTTCTGCGACCAGAAATTTCCATCCATATCATATGCCCAAACAGAGTTAAGATAATCATCTCCATCATAACCTACGGCCACATATCCAATGCTACCTATTGTAAAGCCAGATGTACCACTTCGTGGACTACCATCAAAAACTGACCTATTGATCCAGTTACCCAAATCCTCTTCGTCATCACCGTCATTTGAGCAACAGACGAAGAACAGAATCGTCACGCTTAAAACTGACATTAATCTAAAGCGGTGTCTCATTCTTTTCATACCGTAAAGTTTATTGTTTCCATCAAAACTAGAATGCTTCTTCACAGATTAAAACCGAAATAGATAAAGTTGGTTTTTTAACAGATAAACGAGCTTGTTTCATCTACCAACAAGAAATCGTTTTTTGTAGTGGAAATATCTGTCTTGGTCTTATAAGACTTGGTTTTTGTCTATTCTGGTTTTAATACTTGGGCGCTCCGTCTACTTTCACAATAAATTAGTGAAATGCGAAAAACAATATGGTTATTAAGTTGGACAGTATTAACAATAATGGCTTGCAACGAGGAATCCCTAAATTCTGAATTTGTTGCTGGTGATCTTTTTACTGATAGCAATATTCGTGTGGTATTGATAGATACTCTAACCGTTGAAACATCGACCATGAAGTTTGACAGTATCATAACTTCTCAAGTCACCCGGATGCTAATAGGGAAATATACGGATCCTGTTTTTGGCACAGTGCGGAGTTCAAGTTATGCAGAGTTATTGCCTTCAACTTATTTCTTAGATGCAGAGGCTGAATATGATAGTATTGTTTTTTACTTAAAATATGATGAATACTATTACAATGATACCTTACAACAGAATACTATTCATTTAAAATTGCTTGATGAACAATTGAAGCCCGATGATGACAATTATTATAATACCACTACAATCTCTTACACCGAAGAAGATCTAGGATACTTAAACTATACTCCAAGACCTTTGCAAACAGATTCTTTAAACATCAAATTGAATGATGGTTTTGGAATAGAATTATTTGAAAACTTGCAAGACCAAACTATTACTAATTCAGATGAATTTAAGGAGTATGTTAAGGGGATTGCATTTATACCAGATGAAACTGATAATAGTTCGGTAATAGGATTTTCATTGGAATCAAGTTATATGAGGCTCTTTTTTAGCATGGCCGAAGAGGATGAAAGAGTGCAGGATTATATTGATTTTTCTGTTAACACAACTGATTCCCCTATTCCGTTCTTTAACCAAATAAATGCAGAAGAGCCAAATGAATATCTTGAAAGTCTTACTAATCAAGAAATAAATCTAAGCAGTTCAGAATCTGAAAACCAAAGTTATATACAATCTGGTGTTGGCATTGTTACAAGAATACAATTTCCTCATATCAAATCGATTTATAACATTCCAGGCCAAGGCACTATTTTGGATGCAGTTCTAAAAATAAAGCCCACAGATAGCTCTTACAACGACCAATTAATATTAAGAGATAACATATCCGTCTATATAGTAAATCAAAATAATGATCTAACCCAACAGCTTTTGGTTGCAGACATTTCGCCGGTTGTGGCAACCTTGAATACCGATAATCAAGAATTTAATGATATCTATTACGAAATATCCCTTGGTAGTTATATTGAGCAATTACTGCTTGCCGAAAGAGATACTGAAGACGCACTTATTCTTTTGCCCGATGATTATAATACTACCGTTGATAGGTTTGTATTGAATGGAAATAACAGCCCTGACTATCAAACAACACTAGAACTCACCTATGCTATTTATGATGAAAGCAAATAAGGCATTTCTTTATTTGACTCTTACAGTCGCGTTACTATCAGTAAAACAGATATTAGCACAATCTGAGGGGTTGACCAGTTCTCCGTATTCATTATATGGTCTAGGCATAATTAACCAGACTAGTATTGGAAGATCCAATAGTATGGGCTATACGGGCATCGGATTAAAGACAGAAACGGAAATTAACAATTTGAACCCTTCCAATTTTGCCCTAATTCCCCAAAACTCCTTTTTCTATGATGTGGGCATCATGGGAGAGTACAACAACTATAGTAATAAAGGATCTGATGAAACAAGAACCACATTAAACTTTTCCAATTTGGCATTCGCATTCCGGATAACAGAAGGTTTTGGCGCGGGTATTACCTTGGTTCCTTATAGTGATGTTGGATACTCCCTAGTCGGTGTTCAAACCAATATTGAAGGTTCCGACGAGACTTTTGAAAGTAACATAACTGGATTAGGGGGACTAAATGATTTTCGAGTAAATCTTGGTTATAGCATAACAGACAAGTTAAGGTTAGGCGCAAGTGCTTCTTTGCTTTTTGGAAATATAGAGGAAGATGAAGCTTTTGTAATCAGCAACAGTGTCTTTCAACTAACCGAAACCACAAATTATAGAGGTTTTAGGCTGGGTCTTGGTATGCAATTTGACCTCACCGAAAAGATTACAATAGGCGGTACTATTCAGTTTCCAACAGATTTAAACGGTAGCTTAAAACGTTCAGTGTTTAAAACTTTAGATGGTGAAGAGGTAATCGTCGAAGATGAGGAAGCAGACACTACTGCAGATTTTAAAATGCCAATGGAGCTTGGTTTTGGTTTAAGCGCGAAATTTTTCAAAACCTTGACACTAAGCACCGATTATAAAAAAAATTATTGGGACAATACTGGGCAAACAGAGAATATTGGTGATTATGTTGATCAGGATATTTATGCTTTTGGTCTGGAATACATCAAAGACCCATCTAGCTACAAATACAAAGACAGAATACGATATAGAGCAGGCTTTAATTATGACAATGGCTATTTAGCAATCAATGATGCCCAAATAGATGGTTATAACATTACCGGAGGTATAGGCCTACCCATTGGCCAAGGGAATAACTCCATATTAAATTTATCTTATAGCTATGGCCTAAAAGGTCAAATTCAAAATATACTAATTAAAGAAGATTACCACTTGTTGACACTAAATATGAGTTTGGAGGATCTCTGGTTCAGGAAACGAAAAATAAATTAAAGCAGGCAGCCATAGAGGTTTTGACCTATATTTTTTTAATGGAGTGAAAAATACAAGTCGTATTTTCTAGATTTAGTCATACTTACATTTGTAAGCGCTATAGGCTCTTGCCATTTTTTCCAGCTTTTGTTTAATTATGGGGGTGCTAACGGATGAAAAACCCATGACCAAACCTTTTTCCTTATTGTTCTTGATAAAGTATTTACTATAGGGAAATGATATAACCTCTTTATCTATGAGCATTTTAGAAACCTCAATGTCACACATATGATCCGGAAGTTTCGCCATAAGATGTAGTCCCTGATTAGCGGGTTGGATTTGAATACTGTCATCAAAAACATTTTGAAAATGTTCGACAAAAAACCGTTTGCGCTCATTTACCACTTGCACCACTTTTCTTAAATGCTGATTGAGATAATCTTTTTCTATAAAATCAGACATTACCTTTTGTGTAACTGGGGATATAAATCTTAAAGATTGTTCAAACATAGCGTTGATACTATCAACATAATGAGGTGGGGCAATTAAATATCCTAATCTTATAGATGGGTGTAAGATTTTATTAAAGGTCCCTTGATAAAAAACTCTATTACCCTGATCCAAACCAAATATTGATGTAATAGGGCTTTCCCAATTGCTAAACTCATTATCATAATCATCTTCAACAATGATCATGTTGTTTTCCTCGGCCCAATCTAAAAGTTCCAATCGTCTTTTAAGACTCATTTGAACCCCTGTCGGATACTGGTTAGAGGGTGTGGTGAAAATCAGTTTTCCTTTTTTTAGCTTAACATTACTCAGGCTTTTTAGAGACAATCCCTCCGAGTCAATTTCCGCAGGAATAATTTTGGCTTTTAAACTATTAAAAACGGCCAAAGCATTAGCATATGTAGGGTTTTCAACTACCACTTCATCTTTTTTATTTAAAAGCAAATCTCCTATGATGGACAAAGAATGGAGTGACCCCGTAACAATTATAATCTGGGAATAGTCACATTGTATATTCCTATACATTTTTAAATAGTCCGCTATGTTTCTGCGTAGGCAATCCAAACCAAGGGTATGACTATAAGACATATCGGAATATTTAATATCCCTCCAATAATTATTGGTTAAATTTTGCCATTGTCGCACAGGAAAAACATCTAATGGAGGTAAACCAGGCCTAAAAGCAATGCCTTTATTATGCCCTCTATTCATCAAGGTAATGCTAGAACCAAAATGCTCTGCCCGTTCAGAGATTTCTGGATACTTTGTAACTTGTTTGTGGGTTCTAAGACTGTATTTTATTTTCTTATCCTTTATGTCATTCACATAATATCCAGAACCCTGCAAGGAGTAGACATAGTTTTCTAAACAAAGTATTTCATAAGCTTTTATAACAGTACTACGTGATAAGCCCATATCCTGAGCCAACAAACGGGTTGGGGGTAGTTGATATCCCTTTACCAGTTTTTTTTTGTTGATGGCACTTATAAAAGAATTGGACAACTTCATATATAGGCTTTGCTGTCCATTGTCTAGGCTGAAACCGTGAGATATAAGTAAGCTATTGAGTTTGGTCTTCAAAATTGAAATGTATTGAAAAAAAAAATTGGTATGGGAAAGGTAGAAAAACATTTTATAATATTGATTAACACTTTATAAACAACTAAATATTAAATATTTAACTAAATATGATTAAAGTAATCCAAATAGGATTGGGGCCTTTGGGGCAACAAATTGGTAGGTACATTTCTGAAAAAAAAAGCATTTGCACAATTGCGGCAGTAGATATAAACAAACAGTTGGAAGGAACTGATTTTGGACAACTCATTAATGGTAATACATCAAAACTTTTAATTGAGAATTCTGTGGAAAATGCACTGCAAAAACTTAATGAAAAACCAGATGCCGCCATAATCACAACAGTTTCTAGTATAAAAAAATTAGAATCTCAAATTGAAGAAGTGGCCAAGTATGGAATTCCCATAGTTTCCACTTGCGAAGAACTTTCGTTTCCTTGGGAGGAAAACCCTGAAGCTACCAAGAACATTGAAGCAATTTGCAAAAAATACGAAGTAGCTTGTCTGGGCACTGGGGTAAATCCTGGTTTTTTAATGGATTACCTCCCATCAGTACTTAGTTCAGTTTGCAAGAACATTGATAGCGTTTTAGTAGAGCGAATTCAGGATGCCACACCAAGGCGAATTCCTTTTCAAAAGAAAATTGGAGCTGGATTGGATTTAGAAACATTCAAAGCCAAAGAAGCGGAAGGCACACTTAGGCATGTTGGACTTAAAGAATCCGTATATTTCCTAGCTGAAAGCTTAGGCTTTACATTGGATGATGTAACAGAAAACCTAAATCCAGTAATAGCGGACAGTAGTTTAAAGACACCTGCAATGGACATACAGAAAGGAGATGCTCGTGGAGTTCAACAGATTTCTCATGGTTATCAAAATGGAGAATGCAAAATAGAAATGCATTTTAAGGCTGCAGTAGGTGAGCCAAGATCTTATGACAAAATCACGGTAAAAGGAGTTCCATCTTTCACCTCTGAAATAGATACTGGCATAAACGGTGATATCGCCACCTGTGCTATTACCATAAACGCTGTAAAGAGTATTGTAAAAGCAGCTCCTGGGTTGCACACTATGGCTACCATAGCCGTCCCGGGGTATTTAAATTAAAATAATAAATAACAATATTTTTAAATCTAAAATGGCCAATTATCCAGATAAGGTATATATAAATGGAAAAATAGTCCCTCATCAAGAAGCCCAAATATCAGTTTTTGATAGGGGCTTTTTGTTTGGTGATGGAGTGTATGAAGTAATGGTTCAAATTGGAAATGCCTTTTTTTATGGCAAAGAACATTTGGATAGACTTACAAGTTGCTTACAAAAAATAAACTTAGATTTTGATGTAACCACATTGCCTGCGGAAATTGAAAATTTACTAGCTGCATCCAATTTGGCAAGCAAAAACTGCCTGGTTTATATGCAGATTACTAGAGGCGTAGCCATTAGAAAGCATGCATTTCCAAAAGCTATCACACCAACTGTTATTATGTATGCCACTCCATTTACATTACCCGATATCAACCAAAAAAATATTGCAACGGTTACCACTGTGGACAATAGATGGCACCGATGTGATATAAAGGCAACCTCACTTCTTGGAAATGTAATGGCAAACAACCAAGCCGCGGAACAAGGAATGTATGAGTCAGTTTTTATAAGAGATGGAAGAGTAACGGAGGCATCTCATTGCAATGTATTTTTTGTAAAAGACGACGTCGTTTATACGCATCCTGCAGATACCTACATATTGGATGGTATCACCAGACAAGTAGTAATACAATTATGTAAAGACCTAAAAATAGAATTCAAGGAAGAACCCATTCTGGAAGAGAACCTGACTACTATGGATGAAGCTTTCTTGAGTGGTACAACAACTCAAATTGCTTCAATTGGTAAGATTGACGACCATTTTTATAGCCTAGATGGCAGTGTTGGTCCCATAACCAAGAAATTGCAACAAGCATTTTTAGAATTAAAGGAGAGACATAAAGGAACCACCATAACCAACTAATACTGTCTTTTAAGAAATATCGATATAACAACGTGTGAACTAAAACCTAAAACAATGACAAGAATAACCCAAGTAGGCATTCTATTTTTATTAATCATAATCAATGCTAACTTAATTTATGCCCAGAACATTCCACAAGCAACTAAGACCTATACCAAAGAAATTAAAAAACTTGGAAGCCAAAAGGCTATTCAACACGCGCTTCATATTGTCGATGATATTGAGAACCAAACCAACAATGATCTCATCTTACTAACAGAAATTCCTGCCCCACCTTTTAAAGAAACCGTTAGGGCAGAAAAGTTTAAATCTATGCTGGAAGATGCAGGTGCAGAAAAAGTTTGGATTGATGAGGTAGGGAATGTAATTGGACTTCGCAAAGGTTCAGAAGAAGGCAAGGTTGTTGTTTTAGATGCCCATTTAGATACTGTTTTTCCTGAAGGTACAGATGTTAAAGTCATTCAAAAAGGAGACACACTTTATGCGCCAGGAATTGGTGATGACACAAGAGGGTTAGCTATGGTCATTGCCGCACTAAAAGCAATCAGTAAAGCTGAAATCAAAACCAAAGCAGATATTCTATTTATTGGGTCTGTTGGTGAAGAAGGACTTGGTGATCTAAGGGGTGTTAAACACTTGTTCCAAGAAGGCAAGGATAAAATTGATTCATGGATATCTATTGATGGAGGAAAAATTGGCAGAGTCAATAACGCTGCACTTGGTTCTGTGCGGTACAAGGCTATTTTTAAAGGAAAAGGAGGGCATTCATGGGGTGCATTTGGTTTGGCCAATCCACATCACGCTTTGGGAATGGCTATTAAAGAGTTTAGCATGCAAGCTTCAGAATATACATCAAAAGGTCCCAAAACAAGTTTTAATGTAGGCCGTATTGGAGGTGGTACATCTGTAAATTCTATTCCTTTTGAATCTTGGATGGAAGTTGATATGAGATCCGTAAGTGCCGATAGACTTAAAAAGATAGATACTATATTCTTAAAATCCATGAGAAAAGCTGTAGATGAATACAATGTATCAGGAATCGAAGATTCAATATCCTTGGAATTGGTTAAAATTGGTGACAGGCCCTCCGGTGAAACATCTATTGATAATCCATTGGTGCAACGTGCTATTGCAGTTTCAAATTATTTTAACGCCTCACCCAAGCTTACCATTGGCTCTACTAACGCCAGTATTCCAATATCAAAAGGAATTCCTGCCATTACAATAGGGCGTGGTGGAAAAGGGGGTTCTGCGCATGCTTTGGGTGAATGGTGGATCAATGACAATGGTGCAGAGGCTATAAAATTAGCCTTACTATTAACATTAGCTGAAGCAGGAATTTCCAAATAAACATAAACACATGAAAAGTAAAGTAGTCTTTCAACTGGTTTTAGCAGCAATCTTTTTCTTGAGCTGTACTGATAAGCAACAATATGATATTCTTATTTTGAATGCGGAAATTTATGATGGGTCTGGTAATGCTCCATTTAACGCAGATATAGCTATTAAAGATTCAACCATCGTTAGTATTGGAGACTTGTCACAATTTAAGGCTGCTAGAATAATCGATGCAAAAGGTTTGGCCGTTGCTCCTGGTTTTATAGATATGCATGCCCACTTAGACCCTATACTAAATCTCTCTGATTGTGAAAGCCATATAAGACAAGGGGTTACAACAGCTCTAGGAGGACCTGATGGCGGCAGTCCATGGCCAATGAAATCCTTTATGGACACTTTATCCCAGATTGGTGTGGGAATGAATGTGGCTTATTTAGTGGGTCACAATACCATTAGGGAAAATGTGATGACCTTAGAAAACAGAGCTCCAACACCAGAAGAATTGCAAGAAATGAAAGCCCAAGTACAACAGGCTATGGATGATGGTGCCTATGGTATATCTACTGGTTTAAAGTATTTGCCTGGAGCTTTTTCTGAAGTGGAAGAAGTAATAGAATTATCAAAGGTTGCTTCTTCCATGGGTGGTATTTATACGTCTCATTTAAGAGAAGAAGGCTTGGGCCTATTCGATGCTGTTGCAGAAGCAATCAGTATATCAGAAAAGGCTGATATCCCCGTAATACTTACACATCATAAAGCAATAGGGAAACCTATGTGGGGGAAAAGTTCAGTTACGTTGGCCATGGTAGATTCTGCAAGAACTATCGGACTCGACATAAAAATCGACCAATATCCGTACAGTGCTAGTCACACCGGAATTTCTGTGCTTATTCCAAGTTGGGCAAGAGCAGGTGGAACGGAAGCATTTAAAGAAAGAGTCCAAAATCCACAACTTAGAGATAGTATTAAAGCGGGAATAATTTTTAATATTCTTAATGATAGAGGTGGGAATGACTTAACGCGTATTCAATTCGCCAAAGTGAAATGGATGAAAGAATTGGAAGGAAAAACATTGAAATATTGGTGCGAATTAAAAGGACTTGAACCAACTCTTGAAAATGGTGCAAATTTAGTAATAGAGGCTCAAGTAAATGGAGGTGCATCTTGCATCTATCATGCTATGCATGAAGAAGATGTGGAACGTATCATGAAGCATCCCCAAACCATGATTGCATCTGATGGTAGACTGGTGAAACCGGGACAAGGCCACCCCCACCCTAGATGGTATGGAACATTCCCACGAGTATTGGGGCATTATGTAAGGGAAAAGGGAACCATAACGCTACCTGAAGCAATCTATAAAATGACAAAATTGCCTGCTTCTTCTCTTGGGTTAACTGATAGGGGAATGATTGAAGAAAATATGAAAGCGGACATTGTTGTTTTTAACCCCGATACCATAATTGATAAGGCAACATTTGAAGAACCTCATCAATATCCTGAAGGGATTCATTTTGTATTGGTCAATGGGCAAATCTCTATTGATGAATCAAAGTTCAACGGTATAAAAGCAGGAAAAGTATTGAGAAAAACAGCAGCCAAATAGAAGATTGATAGCTAATCTTTATTACTGTTCATGAAAAGAAAAAAGGGATGCAATTTGCATCCCTTTTAACATGAGAAAACTAAGCTAACTCAAAACTAACTACTAATCTTTCTCATTGATTAACTGGTGTTGGTGTAAACAAGTCTGGTATTGGGTTTGGTAAATTACCATTATTGTTAACTTCTTCCAATGCATATAAAAATCGCTGTGGATTAACTGTCGTAGATGTGTTATTCAAAGGAAAAGGAACCAACAAATCCGTTTCTGTGCGCAATCTTCTTGCATCGTTAAAAGGCATGTAAGTACTAAACCCTGTTACATACCTTTCCTCAATAATTTCCCGCAACACAGCTCTATCCGTAGCAATGTTATCAGTATTTTCCATACCTCCCGCTTCAAAATCAGCTAGTACATATGGATCATAATTAAAGGTTTCATCACCATTAATAAGATTAAAGGCTGCCCCGGTATCCAAATAAGCTCTAAGCTCATTCAATTTATCTATGGCACCTTGCACATCATCATTCGCTCTAATTAGACATTCTGCCCAAATCAGGAGGTTTTCTTCAAAACTTACCAATTTCATAGGAATAGTAGGTCCGTCTATGCCTTCGGCTTGACCGCCGTTACCATTTATGTAACTATAATTTCTGCGAGCGGTCTCATCGGTTTTAGCATTATTCCTCCCGCCAGCATTCGCTGGATCTATCAAATCTCTATAAAAGGCCCCATCACCGGTCATATCACCAGCTCTTGAACTATTAACAAAATTGGATAAAAGGTTACTATTTAAAGTTACATCACCAATGGGGTTATAGGCCATGGTGTTGTCCGCTGAGCTTATTCCATTAGCAACACTTGTCAATGCTTGCGCATATTGTTTTGTTTGCAAATAGTACCTCGCTTTTAAGGTATACGCAGCAGTCACCCAACTGTCCCCATCTCCACCAAAATAGTTGTCTTGATCATCTGTATTACTTGTAGTTGAACCATTTTGTAATTTGGGAATTGCATTGTCCAATAAAGTTTGTAATGCTGTATATACATCGGCTTGCGCATCTAAGGTTGGGTCTTCCGAAGCTACTCCTGGATTGTCCGGTACCGCAGCAGAATAGGGAATATCGCCAAACAAAGATGCCGCAGTACCTACAGCCATTGCCTCATTAACGTCAATGATACCCTGAAGTAAACCAATATCTGGTGAAATTCTTCTAATTTCTTTGTTCTGAACTAGAATACCGTTATATATATGCCCCCATACTGGATCAGAATCCCCAGGGGTATAGTTATAATTATACAGGGTTTGTTGTACCAATTGCAACCCTATTAAACCTCCTGTGTAGTACATACTTGTTCTAGCCAGCTGTCCTTGTTGTACCTGTGCATTTGCCAGTAATGTTCCTCTAAGTAATAAATCTCCTGAAGGAACTTCTACTAATTGATTTGGATTTTCGTTTACATCTAAGTAATCATCACAACTGGATGCCGATGTTAGAAAAATCAATGATAAAATTATTCTATATCTAGATTTCATAATTCTCTACTAATTAAAAATTAAAATTGATTCCAAAAGCATACGTTCTCGCTCCAGGGTTAGAGAAATAATCTAAACCTCTAGCTCTACCAACACCAAACTGGTTGACATCAGGGTCAATCCCTGGTACATCCGTCCAAATAACCAAATTACGACCAGAAGCGGTAAACTCTACAGAATTTAAGCCAGTTGCTTTTTTGAATTTATCCGAGTCAATCTTGTATGACAGTGACAACTCTCTAAGGCGAGTCCAACTACCATCTTCAACAGCAAATTCATTAAGTACCCCATCACCAAAACCATATAAGGAAGTATAATAATCTTCGTCCAACAACACATTCCCACCACCAAAATTGCCAATATTTCCTCTAACTACAGAGCCTGCAGGAAATATATCACCATCGTAATTTGTTAAATCTTCTGATAGTGTAATGGTATTACCTACATCAGCATGTGTCCCAAAAAAGGATATGATAAATCGGGTTCGTTGTGCCAAATCATTTCCTTGACTCGTGTCAAAAGATGCGGCCAATGATAGATTTTTATAGGAGAAGTCGAATTGTAAACCACCCCTCCAATCCGGGTTGGGGTCACCAACAATTAAGTTTCCACTGGTATCCACCTGTGGAAATCCATTAGCATCCAATATTAAGCTTCCATCATCGTTCCTTAAGGCCCCTTGGGTATATAAAACCCCCAAAGGCTCGCCATCTATGGCAACTGATTGAATTGAGGAGCCTTCAGAGAATTCTTGAATAAACTCTCCCGTTCTGCTTACTCCTCGCACAATATTTTCATTGGTACTATAGTTTAAGGCAATAGAGCCTCTCCAATCTTGTTTTCTAAGAAAATCATATCTAAATTCAATCTCAAGACCATCATTTTCAATGGTAGCACCATTCGCATAAATTTCGTCAAAACCAAGAGATGGAACCAGAGCAAGGTCCAACAAAACATCTTCTGTTGTGTTTGTATAGTATGTAGTGGATAAGGCCAACCTGTTTCTTAAGAATCGTAAATCCAGACCTACTTCATACTCTGTTTTGATTTCAGGTTTTAGATTGGCATTTCCCAAACGCTCATCTAGTTGAAAACCTCCTCCAAAATTTTCCAACGCAATTTGATCCGAGAAACTTGAGAATGTTCCCACTTCAAAAACCGTTTGCTCTCTGTGTGCAATAGGAACGTTTGCCACTTGACCATATGCAAATCTTATCTTACCAAACGATAAGGGGCCAGAATCCTTTAGTGCTTTTGTAAAGGTCCAGCCCAATTCCGCACTAGGATAAAAGAAACCATTATCAGATGCTGGTAGTACTGAGTGTTTTTCAAATGCGCCCCCTACTTGCAACACCAACTGATCTGCATAATCAAAGTTGGCAGTACCATAGAAACGAATATTTCTTCTATTGGTTCTTGTAGTTTCTGAGCCAATATTTTCTCTAGCAGAAATTTCGTTTGCGTCCAAAGGCTTTCTAAAATTGGCAATGAAATTATCCGCTTCGGTGAAAACTCGTTTTCGTCTTCTATCATTAATACCAAAACCAACAACTATGTTCGTATTCAAATTTTTACTTAATGCATAATTGAAATTGGTTAATAGGTCTCCATTGTATTCCTCGTTATTGATTGTCTCATCATTCAACAAACCATATCTTCTGGCAACACCAGCTGTATAGTACGGAAAGAAATAAACTCTAGTGTCCGCATAAAAATCAACACCTCCTCTTATAATGGTACTTATATGATCGTTCCATTGGTAAGAAACCTCACCCGTACCAATAAGCCTATTTACTTTAGCAGTACTTTCCTGTTCATTAACTGTCCATAATGGATTGTTATAGATGACATTATCACTGCTTCCTAAAGATCTTCTATAGGCACGGTGTCTATTAGGCGTTATAGCTCCAGAACTGCTATGGAAATTACCAATATAATCAGATTGGTCAAAATCTGGTGCAGTACGCAATAGTCCTAAATACAGACCAGCAGTATTGGAACCTTGCTGTGTTCTGTTAGAACCTGTATGCACATAATTGGCCTTGAAATTAGTCCGTAGCTTATCCGTCAAGTTTTGTGTCATATTGATGGTAAAGTTTGTCTTCTTATAAAAACTACTTTTAATAATACCGGCCTGATCTACATGCCCGGCACTTATAAAATAGGTGCCTTTCTCATTACCACTGCTTACGGAAATTTTGTTATCATAAGTAATACCTGTTCCAAATACCTGATCAAAATTTCTGTTAGTGAATATTTCTCTTGAATTTTTCTGTGTTATAGGATAGAAAATATTGTCTGAAACCAATGATTCAAAGAATTGACCTGAGGTATCCACGCCATCTGCACCTCCAGCTCTTTCAGAGATTCTATCTCCCCAAGAACGCTGGGCATCAGCAGTAAAACTACCACCATTACCTTGACCAAAAGTGGTCTGCAAGGGGTGCTTAATTGAAATTTGATCAACAGAAACACCAGAAGAGAAGTTCACATTAAATCTACCTGCCTTACCTTTTTTAGTGGTAATTACTATAACACCATTTAAGGCTCTTGACCCATATAATGCACCCGCCGAAGCTCCTTTAAAAACTTGGAAGGATTCAATGTCAGCTGGGTTAATATCATTTAACCTGGATTGCTGTGATACCCCTGCAGATTGATCATCATCTCCAGAACCTGCTAAGTTGTCATTGTTCAATGGAATACCATCTACCACGATTAAGGGTTGGCTTGAACCACTCAATGAACTTGTCCCTCTAATTTGAATGTTGGAACCAGCTCCTGGGTCACCTGATGTTGCATTAATACTTACACCAGCTGCCTTACCCGCTATCCCATCAATAATTTTGTTTTCTACGGGCTGTACTAATTTATCAGCATCAATCTTTGAATAAGTAGATGCCAACTTATCTCGTTGTTCTACAAAACCCAATGCAGTCACCACTACTTCTGACAAACTTTCTGCATCTGTTTGCAGTACAAAATTCATTGAAGTATCCGAGCCAATAACTCGCTCTTCAGTACTATAACCAATAAAAGAAACGACGAGTGTCTCCCCTTGGCTTGCTTCAATAGTATAATTTCCATCAAAATCTGTTGTAGTTCCATTGGTAGTCCCTTTAACAAAAACCGAAGCCCCTGGTAAGGGACCGGTCTCATCTGAGACTATACCAGAAATCGAAACTTGGGAATACCCAATCCCTACAGTCAAAAATGCCAGCAGGAATGTTAAAAATGATTTTCTCATAAAATTTAGTAATTAGATAGTTATTTATTAGTTGCTGTTTGTTAATAGTTTCATCATTTCATAGGCTGATACTTTTCCTTTTAGTGTTATAAAATCTCTTGGGGTCTCATCCCCTATTTCGTATGTGATGCCGACTGCATTGAATCGTTTTAGAAACCAACCTTTGGATACGGGTCTAGTACTTGTTGCACTTTTCTCATTCACCTTATAATTTGGAATGTTTGCTTCCAATTGGGCAAACCAATCTGAAACGAAACTTGGAAGATTCGTGTTTTTCCGTTCTACATTGGTATAAAAGACATCGTGCCAAGTAGAATGAAAATCCAACCCCAACAACACCTTAACACCTTCTTCCTTTATGGTTTGTTCTATTTCATTGGTCACTGCCAATATTTCTGGCTGTCTGTATTTACTCCAATCCCTATTAAGGTCAACACCTCCTGCATTATGTCTCCAATGTCCTAGATCCACCCCATCAGGATTCATTAGAGGAAAAGCCAGAACGCGATATTTTTCAAGGAAAGCATCCGTAAGCTCTCCGCTTTCCAAAACAGTTTCCAAAAAGCTTTGGAATGCTAAATACCCTGTCACCTCAGGTGGGTGTTGGCGTGTTAGTAAAACAATGATATCCTTTTCCCTTTTTGATTCCTTATAAATATCCATCATTGGAATATCCTTACCCAAATGGGTTTTTCCAATAACTTTCAGATTGGTTACTAGTGCATTTTTTTTTGAAATCGAGGTATACCAATCCTTTACCTCTTTAGTGGTTCTTAATTCTTGAGCTGCAAAAAGCACAGTGTCCTTGGACAAATTAAACTTGAGAGTGGCAATGCTATCTTTTACTGAAAACATTAGCGAATCTGCCTGCATCCAAGGCCCATCGGAAATCCTGTATTTTGGAACATACCTATGTTGGTAACCTTTTGGATATTCAAATTGGAAATAGACATCCTTGTCTGACGTGCCCCATGCTTTAAAAGCAAAATACGCACTGTTGTTTATGGGTTCATTTTCAGGCTGAATCCTCAATGTTACTGTGCTGTCATTTTTAACGCTTAAATCATTTAGCCTTGCGCTAGGAAAGTCATTGCTGACAAAAACTCCCAAGTCTGGAACGAATTCAACATGCTTGTCCTGAAGAACTATTGGTTTATCCTTTGTATCGACCTTATTTGGAAATTTAATATTGCGCGAACCCGAGCAAGATAAGACCAAGGTAATTAGGGTTATTACCAAATTACATCGAAAAAATCGCATGAGGCTCAGCATGGATTTTGAGGTTTGAGGTTAGTTAGTTAATCATAAAATAAAGTTAAATTAATGTGCTGATAACAAACCAATTTTTGGTTTGAAGGCATACCAATTTACTATACTCCATCGCTTAACATAAGCCCCGATATACTCTTACTATTTTTATGGTATTCCTTGTTAATCCATTTAAGTCATTAAGGTTTAAAATCTAATCATACATAAAACACACAGTGATCATTCAACTTCTGTTCATTAAAAGCTCGAAACCTTTGCAGTATTCAATTACAGATTCATTAAGTAGATAATACATAAAACCCTATCAACCAAAAGATTAATAGGGTCTGTAAATTAAAAAAACTGTCGGGATGACAGGATTCAAATGGTCATCACAATACTCTAAATATCAGTATTTTACACTTATCAACTTAATTAATTAACCGAACTCTTAACTGGGTTTAAATCAATACATTCTATTGCAAAATTTATTAGGAATCTTGCTTAATAAAGATAATGATTTATCATCTAGTTCAATCAAAAATGATTACGCTTCTAATTTTCTATTTAGTGTGCTAAAAAAACCTTAGCCTTAACCAAGCACACTGCCCAGTTTAAACATGGGCAAGTACATTGCAACCAAAATAACTCCAACACAAATTCCTACAACCAAAATTATCATAGGCTCCAACAGCGTGCTCAACAGTTTGGATTTTTGTTGCACCTCAACACTGTATTGTTGATTTAACCGCTCGAACATAAATTCCGTTTGATTGGTTTCTTCTGCAACCTTGACCATCGAAATCATCTTATTGCTAAACACCTTATTCCCTTTTAGGCTATCGCTCAAGCTTTCTCCTTGCAGGATTTTACCACTTACACTATCCAACGCATCACGCAGTGGATAGAAATCTATCATTTTTTCCGCAAGCTCTATGCTGTTCAATACAGGAACTTTTGAGGCTGTAAGTAAACTAATGGCTCGGGTAAATTGAGCTAAATAAACCGCTTTCAGAAAATTTCCCAGATAGGGAATCCTCATCAAAAAATAATCCAACCTTTTTTTGAACCAATCATTACCAAATAGCATTTTTCTCAAAAGCAGGAAACCTACCATCAGGAGCACCGTCCACCAACCATAGTCTTTGATAAAATCTGACACGGCTACAATAAAACGGGTAATCCAAGGCAACTCCACATTGTTTTGCTTAAAAATGTCTTGGAACATGGGCACCACCAATCTCAACATAAAGATGACCACCAATACTGCCGTCACCAAAATAATAACGGGATAGGTCAACGCATTGACCAAGCTTCTTTGCTGCTCGTTTTTTTTGGCAAAAAAAGAGCCCAATTCATTTGTAATAGTGGTCAATGTTCCAGACTCTTCACCAATTTTTAGAGAATAATATTCGTATTCCGTGAACTCCTTTTTATCTTTTATAGCGTCAGAAAAGCTACTCCCGGAAAGTAAACTTTCACCCAAATCATTGAACAAGGTTTTTTGTTTCTCTTTTTTCTGTCCCTCTTCGATCAGGTGCAGAGATTCTTTAAGGGTTATCCCAGCCTTTAAAAGCACACTCAACTCCGTATAAAAATCCTCTTTTTTCTTGTTCGAAAATGATTTTCCAAACAATGTTATCTCTCTTTCAAGAATTGATGGTTTATGCTTTTTTTGAGCATTCCCCTTTCTAATTTCGGGGTCAACAGCTATGTTTTCCAATTTAAAGCCCATATCAATTCATAAAATCGGTTGCGGTGTTCTTTTTATGGACAAAAAGTGTTTTGGGCACTTCTCCATGCTTTGTGAGCTCTAGGGCATCTATAATACCATTGCTCACCGCTTCTCCCATATAAAACACTTTTGAAATGGTGAAATCAGTGTAAAGTGTGTCTATACCTTTTATAATGTAACCCTTATAAAATTCATATCTTTTACCATTGACATCATTGCTAAGGGACAGCATCTGCCCTTTGGAGGAAAACACAATTTGGGCATTTGAATTAAAATCGACCCACAGTGCTTGTTGCAAAAGGTTATCATTAGTTTTTTCTTCATAATTATTCTGAATATCCAACATTTGCCCTTGTACCAAACCCAAAACTGAAAAAGCCAGTCCAACAACAATGATGGTGAGCAATAGCACGACCAACATTTCGCTCAAGGTGAACGCTGCTATCTTTTTAGAGATTCTGAACATAATGTATTTTTCGTTTTATGGTTCTTGACCCTGAATCCTGTTTTTCAACTGCTTCAATCTGCACCATATTTTGAGTAGTACTGATCGTGATATCCCATGTCTTCCACTCCTCATAATACGGAAGGTTTATTTTTTGATTGACATATTGATATTCAAGTTGGTCCAAATGTGATTTTATTGGTTGTAGATTGCCTTTTACCTGAGCTGAAAAAAGAGAATTTAGAATAAGGCTGGAGAACATAAAAATGACCACAATGAGCACAGTCGCCACCATGGTTTCCATTAAGGTAGAAGCTTTCAGTTTTTTTAGTACAACCATTTTGCAATCGTTTTTTCTTTATTGAGCAACAGACCCGCATACTGAAAAGGCAATAGACCCGAGTTTATGGTTCCATTGAACAAATGATTCTGGTATACACTTCCATTCTCCATCGCCATAAAGGCATCTGTGGTCACATTTCCTATAACATCACCTTTAAGTTCCAAGTTTTTCTCGCAATAAATCTCACCAAGAACAGAGGCATTTTCAGCAACAGCTGTTTGTGGAAAATAGATGCCCTCTTCTGAATTTTCAAAATACGCCACGATTCCCTTGACCGTTGCTCCTTCCTCAATACTGATATTTGCTTCTCCATGATCTTTTGGATTTGTTGCGTTCCCTCTTTCCACTACCAAAGCAGATGGATAATCCAATATCACTCTTTTCCCAGCTTGGATTTTCTTGCTGGCAATTGCCTGAAGGGTGCCTCTAAACCCATTTTCAATGGTAATCTTTGGTGCCACAAGCACAATGTCCTTTATAATACAATCTGCACTGATGATAATTTGCTGGGTAGCTTTTACAATAATATTTCCCCGTAGGTCAACACCAGATAGTCTAAGCACATCCCCATAAATGTGTTGCGTTGGGGATTCAAATGAATTTGTATGTTTTAGGTTTCTGGAAAATCGTACTGTGTTTTGCCCAAAGCCATCTGTTTCTTTAAGCAATAAGCTTTTTAGATAATTTTTAAGTTTAGGATTTAGTGCAGGTAAGGTAGCTGAGCTGTTTTTTAGGTTTCCATAAACGGGAGAGGCAAATTGATGAAATCGGCCTCCAATGGTTCCTGGGCGTATGCCTTGTTTTGGCAAGTATGCATTTCCCGTTATTTTGGATTTGCCCGCAATGATCATGGGCCTGTTATTATCCTTAAGGTACAAAGCCGGAAAATCATGTTCCATTCCCCCACCCACCAATGCAGTTTTTACAAATCGGGTTTTTCTAAATTGGGATACCGTGGAATACTTTTCAAAAATGCCCCAATATGATTTTATAGTGGTTACCTGAATGCCATCATCCAGTTGTAAATTCAGTTGTACCGAATCATTAATGGGCATCTCTTGTTGCATGGCATATTGAAGCCCCAGATCCGCATTTTTGATTACCTCAACGGTTCTGGATGTTTTTTTATCAAAAAGGGAGTGGGTCTTGTGCAACAGCACAAAGGTCATCAAAAGCACCGCGATTACAGTACCGATAAACAGCACAAATTGTAGTGCTCCGGCCTTTATCTTTTTAATTTTCGGCATTTTGCAATGGTATTGTTTTTACAATTCCCTTGTAGCGTACTCTAATATTTTTGGATGTTCCACTTACCAAGCTGACCCCATTGTTCTCATTCCTCTTTTGCATTAAATATTGAGTGCCATCTATGGTTACAAAGAAGATATGGCCTTTGGTCTGTTGATCTGTGATTAGCCCAGTATAGCTAACGCTGGGAAATTGAACTGCTGGTTGTTTGTGTTTTTTAGTGCCTTTGGTTTTTTTCTGTGAAGCACTCAAGGTTCCCAAAAAGGGATCTCTGTAATCCGCAACAATGCTAAAAGTGTCTCTTTGAACGACCCTCTTGGGTTTAAAGTTTACATTTTCTGCAAATACAGGTGTCTCCGGTTCAGGGGAAAGCGCTCCAAAAACTTTAATTCCGATAAAGCCCCATATCATCAATACGAGCCCCACTAATATATATGTCTTTATATTTTTGCTCAATTGCTTATGGTAAAGTTAAACGTAGTGCTAACATCGCTTTCGTTGCCAGCGGCATCATAAGCGCGAACGACCCAATAAAAAGTACCCGAGGCCACATTTGCTGTATAAGCTTTATTGGCACCCAAGGCCTTGGTCGTTAAACTTTGTAAGTTCTCATCAGAAAAAATAAAAATACTGTCCCGTTCCGCCGTTCCTGGAACATTTTCCCTTGTCCATGAAAAACTAACGGAAGCCTCCGTCTGTGATGCCCCATTGGCAGGGGTCACCAATTGTGGTGTATTGGGCGGTGTTATGTCTAGGTTCTCATCGCCATCCACTTGAAAATTACTCAAAGTATAAACCGTTTCGTAATCACTGTTAAGGGCTTTTACCCGCCAGGCATAGTTGCCATTGAACAGGTTTTGGTCAATACGGGTGTTTACCCTCCCCAAAGTGTCCTCAGTTATAATGCTGTCAAGCATAATCTGGGTGGTGTTTTCAAAATTGGGAGTTGCAATTTGAACTCTGTAGGTTGTGGCATCATCTATGGTCTGCCAATTAAACCCCACAGCATTGGTATTTAATACACTGCCCTCACCAGGGGCCAAGATGGGAACGGTTTGGTTAGAGATATCAGGAACTTCCAAAATATCCTCACAACCCCATACCATTGTCAAAGCAATGAACGACACTAACAATAACTTTTTCTTCATTCCACTAGAATTTGAGGTAAGATCTATCGCCATTTACTTTGGATGCTTTTAAGTAGGTTCCCTTAGGGCATTTTTGTCCCTCGGAAATCAGGTTTTCTATGATCACATTGTGATATTGGTCCTCTCCCCAACAAAAATTGGAATATTGGTAATCGAACACATGCAGCTCAGAGAAAAAGTAATGCTTTTCCAACTCTCCACTGATGACCACCAGGACAATGTTTTCGTAACTGTCTTTTTGCAGTTGGATGGCCTCTGCTTGTAAAAAACTGGGCATCTCTGTCTCTGGAACGGTGATGTTCAATCCTGTTACCAATTTATAGCCATCATCGTTGGAAACATAGGATCGAAGCTCTTTATGCGCTTCTGCATTTAACAAGTTCGTAAGACCCAGTTTATCCAAGAGTTGTAAGCGTAAATACTTGGGCTTATAGGGAAGCGAATCGTTGTAGGAAATACTATTGATTTTCCCCGCTTGCTCCATATACTTGGCATAGGAGTAATAACTTGTTTTATTAAAAGGAAGCTGTTTTACATCAACTTTAAGTACAGACCAATTGGGGACCCCAATTTGTTCCGCAGCACTGTACCATATATCCCCTTTGGTCTTGACCAAGGTGCCCAATTCTGGAAAGCTTAATAGGGATTCTTGTTTTTGGGCCTTGTACGCATTACATCCCATTAGAAAAAGTGCTCCATAGACGGCTAATCCCCATGTAATAAACTGCTTCATTTTATATTTTCATTTCCTAGTTCAAGGTACAGAAAATATAGTTTTTTTTGAAAGTAAATTCTTATAATTTTATCGTTTTAACGCGAAGTGTCCTGTAAAGACTTCACCCTCACCATATTCGAACTTAAACCAGTAATCTGAAGACGGCAATGGTCTACCCAAATAACTACCATCCCAACCTGGCCCTTGGGGAGAAATCTGTCCTAGAAGTTTGCCATAGCGATCATATATGTATAATCTGGCATCTGGGAAAAGTTCTGTTCCGATAACATTCCAATTTTCATGGACTCCATCACCGTTAGGAGTGAAAAATTTTTCGTAACCCATAGCCACAATATCTTGCGATAAGGTCCTGCATTTAAAAGGGTCACGAACATACACGGTATAGCTTCCTGGAAAGACTTCAAATTGATTATCGGTTTGGTAATTTTCGCCGTCAATAGAGTATTCAAAATCCCCAACTCCAATGGCATCAATTGTAAGTGTAATGCGATCTGACAAACTACTTGTCTCCACGGTAAAACTATCCGGTGCTCCAGAAGAAACCACTTCAAATGTTGTAGTTTTTTCACAGACAACACCATTTGTGGTATGCGTAACCGTCAAAGAATAATTACCAAGTTCAACAATATTTTGTGTTTGTTTGTTACCCAATACATTTCCATCAGCGTTTCTCCATTCCCAAGATTCAAATACCCCGCCATCAATTTGTAAGTCTGGACTATCTGGGCATATCACATAAACTTCTTCCAAACCTGGATCTGGTAAGGGGTTTATGTACAATGAAAACTGGTTTATTGCATAGCAATTCATAAGTTGTCTATGTTGCACCCGTGTATAGATGACCTCATTCATATAGGTATTGCCATAATCCGTATGGGACAAGGCATTGCCATTGTTCATAGCATCCAGTTCTGAGGAATGATAACTTACTTCATAAATGGCATTGTCTTGTCCATTTAATACTTCACTATCTTTTTCGGATAAGTTAAATTGGTAACGTCCCGTTTCGTCCGTATCACAAATAATGATATCTGGTGCTTGGGAAGCTGTTGGTGCATCAAAAACCTGCACATTAAAGTTACCTGTACTGGAGCAAGAGGGATTGCTGTTGTTTTCTATTCGAAAATAAATCATCTGGGGATTGCTGGTGTTTTGGTAAACTCCTGCTATCGCATTTACATCTGTATCTGCATCGGTTTGATTTTCATGGTATGAAATCGTGTGATCAGTGGCGTTTAAAGCTCCCAATATCTCCGCATCCTTCAAACTAAAATCAAAATTGTACAGCCCATCATTGTTATCATCACAAATTAACCAATCTGTAATCTGAGGAACTAAGGGAGTGTTATAGATTAAAACATCAAAAGTAGTGGTGTCATAGCATGAACTGTCCGAAGTATTGGAAACCCTGACATAAATGGTTTCTTGATAGGCCGCTGTATTGGTATAGTTCCCTGCATTTAAAGCATTAGTATTGGAATCCGCATCCGTCTGAGAAGTATGAAAACTGACCGCTATTGACGAAGCATTTTGTGAGCCAATAATCTGTGCTTCCTGAGTGGTTAAATCAAAAGTGGAAAAGCCGTCATTGTCATCATCACAGGCTTCTAGATTGGTAGGTGGATGGGCAACGACCTGGCCAATGACTCCCACCTCAAAGCTACCGGTCTCAAAACAGTCTGGATAAGTGTTGTTTTGCACACGGTAAAAAATAGTCTCAGAAGTTAAGGTATTGGTATAATTGGATGGCAAGACATTGGTCGCTGCATCCGCATCTGTCTGAGATGGAAAATATGCAAGATCAAACACTAATGGGTCTTCTCCATTTAATACTTCGGTATCTTTTGTAGCAAGGTCAAACGTGTATAGGTCGTCGCCATCATCATCACATACCACCCAATCCGAAACGGTTCCCAATTCCGGTGCTTTTTTAACGATCACATCAAAACTTGTGGTATCGTAACACAGGCTGTTTGAGGTATTGAATATTCGCGCATAAACGGTTGCTACTCCACCATTAAATATTGTGGATTGTGCCAATACATTGGTATTGGCATCTGCATCGGTCTGAGTGGCAAAATACCTTATATTAAAATCTGCTGCTGCTTGTGCTCCCAACACTTGGGTGTCCAAACTTGACAGATCTAAATTATAGGTAGCTGCCATTTGGCAAACCTCTACATCGGTCACAGCATTTGCCATCGGAACTTCAGAAATGGTAATCTCTTTTGTTTCGATAGCAGTATCAGAAGCTGTTATAACCGTCACAGAGACAGTATACGTTCCAGATGCCGCATAAGTATGCGTAGGGGATTCTAATACAGATGTATTTCCATCACCAAAATCCCATAAAATAGTGGTGATGGGGTCGCTGGATGTAACTGAAAACTCCGTGGCATCTCCTAAGCAAAAGTTTTGTGCCAATATACCCGAAAGAAAGAACGATTGTACAAAAGGAGGTAGGCCCAATGAACTTTGTCTACCAGCCAACGAAATGCCATTTTCAATGTAATTGCACCCTATCCCTAGCGTATTGGGATTATTTATAACCCCCAGATAGGTCTGGTCAAATTGGGCAACATAAATCTTGCCATCAATTCCTAATTGTAATGCGCCTATTTCAATGGTTTGAATTGGCGATACCAAAGTGGCGGAAGCCTGAATGGCAGTTTGGTTACCACTACTTACATCATATTGATAAACATTCGCTCTTAACTGAAAATTAAAACCAACATAAAAGATATAACTCAAGTACAAAACGTTGCTATCTGGCGAAAACTCAACACCATAAATTCCTCTTTCAGTTGATAAGGTTATTGGATTTGATACTACTCCCGTAGCCGGATTAAAACTTAATAGCTCTGCACCAACATTACTATACACCACTCCCAGCTTAGTGCCATCTGGCGAGACTTTTAAATATCCTATAGCATTACGTCTACTTTTTCCTGGTCCTGGATTGGCCAAATCAATACCAACATTACTGGTAATAGGGGTATTGGAAACTCCCGTTGCAGAAACTAAATATGCGTGAAATGCCTGATTTTCCCACCCATGGGTGATAACCCAATAATCAGTGCCGTTGGCATGCTGAACTGCGGTTAATTTTTCTGAAGTTGGTCCTATTAAAAATACATTCTTATTTACAACAGCGCCCAAACCGCCATTCTGGGTCATGTCCACTTCCGAATAGTGCATACCGACAGGGTTATCGACTTCCCCAACCGTAAACACATAATAATTATTGGGATTTCCCGGTTTTGGGACTATAATACCAGATTGTGTACTCGATGGATCTCCCAACAATCCGGTACCGTTGGGCATTGGAATATGGTTGCGGTCCCAAACAGTAATACCATCTGTATAAAATAATAGATTTCCGTTAGTGTCTGAAATACTGGCACTACCCTCATACGTATTTAAAGCGCCATTGGTAAGCGGTACCGGTGCGCCGGCGTTAAAATCCAGACCTGCGTTACGGCCAAAATACCATATGGCAGCTTCTTGTTGGGCAATACCAGAAAACCATACCGCACAAAACAGTGGAAGAATCAACCTGTTCCAAGCCTTTTTTACACTCTTAGCATTCATTTATGGAAGGCCTATTTGTATTCGTTTAACCTTGGTTTTTGGTTATGAATACATAAAATTGTATTAAAACCGATATCCAGCACCCAATTTTAGGATGCTGACATTTTTATAGAATGCGTCATCTGGGTCTGGCACACTTTGGTCGTTACGTTCTATATTAATGTAATCGTACTGTATATGCAGAAAAAGACCAGCCACAATATCCTTTGCCAACCCTATATTTAGGTTTATACCCCCTGTATTATCGTTTTCTTCAATAATGGTATTCCCGTTATCAAAATCTGAGCGAAACAAAGTGGCCCCATATCCTACTCCTACAAAGGGTTTAAAACCCTTAAGGGCAGGAACATTTAGCTCTGCCAATACCTTGGGCTGGAGCACAATTACTTTTTCCTCTGTAGCATTACCGGAATTTTCATAGTTAAAAAAAGCGGCGTTAAAGCCTATACCTATTTGCACTATTTTAGCATCTATAAAACGATACTGCGCACCTATATCTATAACACCATCGTTACGGTCAAAAAAATTATCGCCTAAGGTTACTGGGTAAGATAATGTGGCGCTGAACTTTTTGTTTTGGGCATACATCCCGGTTGTTAATATAAGCGCCAAGACTATTTGTACTGTTTTCATGTTCATCATTTAAGGTCTATACTAGATTTAAGGCTTACTATTCACAACTATTGTAGGCTATAGGATATTTGTAAAAATGTCATGGTATCTACTATTCTCATTTCTATAATCTTACAATATTTGCTATACCAAAATACAGAAAATACCACTAAAAATAGCAGTATAATATTATAAAATGTTTTAATTGCTGAAAATTATACAAAAGGAAATTTGTACTTAAACCAACAGTACCATACCATTGCCACGCCCCTTAGCAAACGGGAGTTTAGAAATAGGCGCCAAAAAACCGGTTCTATTGTTTACCATAGATGCTCCAAGTAAGAACACACAAGTACAGGTAAACTATATCTATACCTGTATTAAAAATTATTAAAGACCAACAAACAAACTTCTTTTTTGTAGAATTAAAAGCCATGACTATGAAACCATGGCTTCTTAATTATTTCACGACTAACTGTAGACTTAGCAATTAACTAATTTAAAAAACAGGACAGAATTTAATCTGGGTTAATCTAAACTTAATCACCACATTTCCCTGTTCCAGAGAATTGAAATAGAAAAACAATATTTCTACACGCTATTTTAAAATTTTATTAGTGAAGGTAAAAGCTTTTCCTAATTACCTTCAATAAAGTAATATATTTTACTTCTAAAATTAAAAGTATATGATTGATACCACCTTACAAATATTTCAATTTTCTCTTTTTCATTATTCTCGGCATTTACTTTGTAGCAAGCAACTCCGAAAAAAAATGAATTGTAAAAAGGGTGGACATCTCCAGAGAAATGTATTTCTGAACATCGTTTTCTAATAATAGTATCATAATCTTTGTAAATCAATTCATTTTCTAACAAAAACTTTTTAACCCTCTGTTCCGGAAATTTTGGGTTTGGATAAAAAATAGGTCTTAAAATCGTTATTAAACCAACGATCACCAGAATCATAAATACAATACCAAAAATCATAACTCAAAATTTCCATTCATAACTACTTCCAGCCGCTGCAGAAATATTACTACCAATAAATACAGCAGTATTTCGTTCTGCTTTCAAATCAAAATCAAATTTAATGCCGTTTTTATCTATCCCATGAATTGTAAAATTAACAAAACTTACCCCGGCTTCAACATTTGAAGTAGTAGCCATATTACCATATGGATTCTTTCCAGCAGGAGTTGTAAATCTATTGTTGTAAGCAATAGAACCAAAGGGAAGAGATCCACCTACCTCAAAAGCTCCTCTTTTTTCACTAACTCCATCATAACCGCCTATAACCAATCTACCGTTCCCATCTGGATATGTTCCTATTCTCGATTCATCATTAGAACTAATACTATAAAAATCATTATCCCATTTCCATTCTCCCGAACTTGTATTTTGACCTATATCAAAAGATGCTAAAGTAGTATTTAATTGTAGTTTCCCTCCTATGGTTTTACCTCCGCCTGCAAAATTCAACAAACCTATATTAGTTTCCCCATGAATATTCCAATAAGATTGAGTATTAACCAATTTACCAAGACCTCCATAGCCAAAATTTCTAAACTCAATTTCCCCCATAACAAAGGTACCTTTACTTTCATAAATCCCTCCATAACTTTGGGTCCAAATCCATTTATCCTGATCATTTTTAAAAATTTCTCCTCCATGTGTTTGTTTGTAAACCCATGCTCTTATTCTTCCAAACAAGGCACCATCTGGGTCAATGCCATTTATAGGACTATTACCCATCCCCAAATAGGGCGAGGCATATTGGCCTGCGGGATCGGTAGTGAGCCAACGCCCAATACGGGCATCCCATAAGCGGAGTTCAAACGCTTCTTTGCCCGTCTCTGGGTCTTTTTCTTGCCCCTGGAAAGCATATCTATATGTATTGGGGTCTATACTGCTAAGGCCCGGCATGGTCATCCCAAAGGGGTAATAGTCTGTATGGCCTTCATTTGTGGTACCAGAGCCATTCTTTTGGAATACCGCCCGTACATTGCCCAAATGATCCGTAAGCTCGTACATAGTGCTATTACCTGTTCTGGTAAAGATGCCAACCCTACCATTGCCATAAACAGGGTAATGGTTGCCACTGCTTACAATATTTATGGTATTACCGGCTAGGTCCCGCACATAATAGTCCGTTTTTTGCAAACTACCGTTGCTATAACTTTCCTTTTTTACCCTATGGTTACGATCGTTATAGAAAAACTTGACCAAGGGTTGGCTATTTTTCTGCACTTCAGTCACCAAACCAGAGGCATTGTAACTATAATCAACACCTTCTTCTGTATTGGTCACCAACTGGCCTATTGTGTTGTATACATAATTGTTGCCGGTTTGATCATCTATGTCATCGGCCTGTGCGGCATCACCAAAAGCATCATCTACCCGTAACAATTGGTTACTGTTGGCCTTGTATACATAACTTAGATCGTCCATACCGTTTTGACCACTACTGTTATTTTTATTCCTTTTTAATTTAGTGATATTTCCATTAGGGTCATATTCAATACCAGTTACATCATAATCGCCCGTGCCCACATCTTCAAAACCATTTGTTGATACAATTTTAGCCGTATAATTACTACCTGCCTGTGCATGAAAATTTACCCCTAAAGTTATACTATTTGTGGCTTCGCGCACAATAGCACCATTGCCACTGTTATAAGTTCCGGTATCTGGATAATTTGTTGGTGCACTGGCATTGTTATTGGGGTCAAAAGAGCCATAATCTGCAGTGGTCATCCAATCATCCCTATTATATTGATAGGCATATACTTTTTGAGAAGCACCTCCGGTACCGTTGTTCCATCGTAACCCCTTTAAGTTACCATTCCACTGATCGCTACCATAGGTAGTAGATTGAATGTTGGACACAGTACGATTATAGTCCGCGTTATGATAATCTAACTGCATACCAAAGAGATCATTGGTGTCCCCACCAGGGTCGTTTGACTGGCTCAAAGTAGGATGGTTGATACTTTTTAATTGTCCGGCCAAATTATAAACATAATCCACTCCCTGAGATCCATTGGCCAATTCTACCCGTTTTAAGGCACCTGTTTCATAGTATTCATACTCCGCTTGAACGGTAAAAATACTGTTGTCTATTGAGGTTTCTGCTCGTACCAGCTCGTAAGCTTCATTATAGGTATACCTATGAATAAACTGCTCTCCACTTATTCCTTTTTGGTAATATACCTTTGTTACCAGTCCGGAAATATCATCATATTCATAATCAATACTCCTATATCCCAAACCAACTATGTTTTGTAATATCCATTTTGCCCTTCCATAGATATCGTAACTGTAATACGTTGTTGCGTTAGTGTTATAGGTTTTGGCCACATTACCAGCTAAAAATGATGGTGTTCTGTATGCTGTTGGCAAGGTATTCAGTTCTGAGGTAGGTACAGTATTGTAAACCGTTGTAAGTACTTCTTTTTTTGTTCCTGTAGGTAGTGCTTGTGCATTAGGGTCAGCAGAACTAAAAGCGTTACTTACCACCACACCACTCTCAACGGGCCTACCAAAATCATCATAATTGGTATACGAAAATTCGCCGGCAGAGACTTGTTCGCTATTTTGGGAATAGCGTATTTGTCCATCTTTCCTATACTTAAACCATGCTTCGCCATGATCTGGGCTTTTAGTGTATATTAATCTACCAAAAGTATCATAATCATATTCTGTTCTCAGCTTATCCAATGCCTGATAAGAATCTGTAAGTCTACCAGCGGTGCCATATTCGTTTAGGCTATAGTCATAATAATTTACTTTATAATCCACATATACTCCATTAGGCGTATAAATATCCAAATTGTTTATAGCTACTCTATAAAAACCATTTGGTAAAGCTGATGTAGATCCGGTGATTGGTTGCTCAGTAATCATATCATACACGGTTACCAAACCTGTACTATTTACTGTAAAACCTGTTACTCCTTTTGGCACATGAACATTTACAAAACCTTGTTCCCCAATGTACAATCGCATATTAGCAGAAACTGAAGTCCCCCCACTCCTTGCCGCTGCTAGTACTTTACCTTCCATATCTGTAAAAATCACATTTTCCTCGCCATGAACGTCCCTACTTACTGTTTTAATGATGTCGTAATTGTTATAATTAACATCTCCAAATGCGGCAGCTAATGATAGTTCATCAGTTGCTTTCATAGAAAAACGATAGGGCTGTGGCCAAGCATCATTGGTATCTACATCACCGTCCCCGTCTGTATCCAATTTATTCCCTCCAATAACCCTTAAAGGCGCTCCAGGGTTTAACTTGCTATAAATTGTTCTCGTAAAAGGATAGTCCGTAGCATCTTGGTATTGTTCGCTTGTGTTAATATCACTATAATACCAACCCAATGTATTGATTTGCTCTCCTATGATCTCAGGATTTTGTTCGCTGGATTCAAAATCTGAGGTAAGATAATTGCTCCCATTAGTTTTTTTGATAAATCCGATTTTATAATCAAATTGGGTCGGTGCACCAATGGGTGCCGAAAATGATCGTAATCCCGGTCTTGCATCACTATCATATAATGTTTGGGAAGTCCAAATTTTTGCGGTTTTTATATCGATACTCTGATTTTGTTCACTCCTACCCAAATCATCAAAATAATTAATTCCATTAGCTTTTATCGTACCTAAAGGATCATATGAAATAGACCACACCCAGTTTTTATTTGTGTTGCCAGCAACAATAGGGTTAAGGCTAGAGCAACCATTATTATTTTGTGCTCCATATTCATTGGGGCACAAATCATTGTTACTTAAAACATAGGATCCATTGGAATCATTAGGGGGCTGCGTACATTGGGTTTTATTCAGAGCACTGGAAATACCTAGTCCGTCCCCATCAGAATCAATATACCATCTGGTATTAGGGTTAATAGCAGCATCAGAATCATCACAATCTCCAGAATCTTCGGCATAACCAGTTGGAGCATAACTTTGATAGCGCGTATTAGTGCTTATACCATAGGTGTCACCATCATTGTCAAAATAGAATGTTCTTGGGGCAAGATTGGTAATTAAGTTCGTACTATCATCATAATCACCTCCAATATTAACAGGGTTTGCCATACCGGATGGAGGTGAACAGCCATAGGATTGTGTTGATGAGTCTCCAAAGGTATCGTTGTCGGAATCTTGGTACCAGTTTTTTGCTACCGTAATATTGACATTATTGTCATCACAATCGCTATAATTGGAAGCATACCCTGACGGTGGTGTGGTCGAACTCTGGCAAATAAGTGCGCTTGTTGACCTTCCATAGCCGTCGCCATCTAAATCCACATAAAACCTTCTAGGGTAGGTGCTTGAACTGCTATCGTTACAATCTCCTCCTCTGGAAACATATCCACTACTACCAGGGAAATAACATGTTTGAGAACCAGCACCCCAACCATCACCATCGCCATCATAATATCCCAACTTACCGCACACAGGTCCAGTAGGCCCTTCATCAAAGCAACCGCCAGGACAGTCTCCAGGTCCCGTTTGAGCAGACCCAATTGCAACTCCAAATAGTCCAAAAAAAAGTATAAAAATTCGTATGTTTTTCATTTTGTATGTTTTATTTGTTGTCATTTAACTTCTATTGATGAGGAGGTGTTCCACCACCACTACCGCCACTACCACCGGATGAGCATGATTTATTGTAATACGCAATAGATGTAGTGCTAATACCAGTACCAGTATCTCTTACTTTAATTTTTACGGCATAGGCATTATATCCGTAGGATCCGCCAGTACATGGGACTGTACCTATATAAAGCTGATTGTTAGTGGTTTCCGATCCATATTGCAGTGCAGAAACTTGTGAAGCACTAGTGACCAATCCATGAGCGTAGGAGTATCTGTATTGTCCAGACCCTCCATAAGGAAAAATGGTTAATAATCCTGCAGCAGAAAAGCCATTCTCGGGCGAATCATTTATTCCTAGAGGATCATAACCTTCATTATTATCAATAACACCATTACCGTTGGTGTCAAGTTCTCCCAATCTTTCATAGTTGTATTTATATTCTCTTCCAAGTTTAATCCCTCCTGATAAAGAGTTGTTGTTTTCAACTTCAGAATAAGAGCGTATTAATCTCCCAGCAGTATCATATTCAAAATACGTTGCTAGATTATTCGCACCTAAAATGTTTACCAGTTCATCCCATTCATTATACACATAGGATGTCATTGCAGCTGAAACAGGATTTATTCTAAAATCATCGACATATACAGTTCCTGAATTGCTACTCACTTTTACGGATTGTGTGGTGCTTACATCAAAATAAAAATTCAGCTGTACCCAATCACCAGCTCTAACTAATTCGTTGACAGCATAACTAATAGTACTAGATCCAACACGAATTCTAACATTCGTATGATTTCCATATTTTGCCCAAAGGGATGCCTTGAATTTTGTGGATTTATCCTTTACCACATTGACTTCAAAACTGGTCTGTCCAGAATTTATTTGGACGGAATTTGAACCAGTATGAGCATAAGTACTGTTTACAGTTCCAGCACCCAATGCAACATTTCCTCCAAATGAACCATTTTTTTCATCTTCCGCTCCAGAGTAAAAAACTTCTTCATAAGATCCAACCCCAACAGCAAGAACTTTTTCGTTATCAATATCCATCTTAGTGGTTGCCTTGTTATTGTTTATATCTAGCATTTCCAACGGATTTGAAAAATCGTTATAGCGAAGAATCTCACTAGTTTGTTCCCAATTAGAATCACCTGAAAAAGTAGAACTTGACCAATTAAACCCATCATCATTCGCTAAATCAAACCCTATAAACCTGCCTTCATTATCCCTATTGCCTTTCCACCTAAAAGTTTTATGTCCTCTCCAAGTATTATTTCCCCAGTTTTTCCAAGTGTTTACTTGCGTGCTTACTGGTACAAAAGAAGAGCCATTTTTAACTGTCATCAATTGTATTGCTGTTTGGGTAAGCATGTTTTTATTAGTTGCATTATCCACTTTAGCTCCCATACCGCCATATTTTAAATATGCCGGAGCAGTAATGCTCTTAAACTCCCTCCCATAGCTATCAGAAAATCTAGACTCTAGCAACTGGCCAGTAAGAAAATCATGCTTATCATAATATGTCGTCTTTGTTTCGTTGTTCTGAATACTAACATTGCTTTCCAACCGATTAGGATATTTTATCAAGCTGGCAGATTGTAATGTCCAAGATTTATTTCTATTACCATTAGCTTCAGGATATGTGAATTTCTTGAATGATTTAAAGGATTCTTGTCTCACTCCCAACGTACCGTCCAAGGTTAAATCTTCTTTGAAATTGTTTATCGTTTTTTGCAGTAGATGATTTTCTCCATTATAGGTGGCCACAGATTTAACTCGTCCTATAGATGACGATTTATCATGCAAAGTAACTTTATGCACGGATGCAGCATTGTTTGATGTTGCAAAGTAATAATCTGTCTCTAAATTTGCCTCAATTAATGCATCTCCTATATCGGGCACTTCAAACTCATAAACGGTACTTTGAATAAGCTCTTCGTTCTGGTTTATTGATTTGGAAGTTACCTTGTTATAAAGTACACCAGGAGGTATAATTTCAGAAGCATATGATACTGGATAATCGTCCAATGGCATATATGATGTTATACCATCTTCGTATTCATAATCTGTTCTATGTATTACTGAATTGTCTTCCTTTACATTTATTTGACTTACTCTGATTCCCCCTCCTGTATGAGATTTATTTAAGTTGTAAGTCACATATATATAATACAAATCATTCGTCTGGTTATGATTTGGGGTATTGTTCAATCTTGCCATGAATTTTGTTCCGCCTTCGCTTCTAATTATTGTAGCGGGTTCAGGGTAGTTAAAACTGTATCCCAGAGGATCACATCCAGAAAGAATATTGGTACAGGGTTGATAGTAGTGGTATACCACATCAAAAGTATCTCCTATTTTCATCCCTATATGCTCTCTGGCATCAATAAAAAACTCTCTATTGGAATCTGGGACTGTCAATAACCTTCCAGTTTCATCTTCGCCAAAATCATCGTTTGGTCGTGTATCTTTTAAAAACCGAAGTGGACGATTCACTATTGGCTTAAATTCATCAGATTCATATGTAATATTAATTGATGATCCTTGAGGAGTAGTTATCTTATTCATACTCCAAGCATCTGGGTTAGCCAAAGGATATCCCCAAATATCCTGATACTCGAAATCATAATCTACATAAGGTTTGTTATATGAAAATTCATAGGGTGGGATTAAGGCTACCCCTGTTTTTCCTTTTGTAAATACCTTGCTTAACGTAAGTTTTCCTTTTCCCAATGCATTGGAATTAGGGGATCCCTCAGCTAAGGGATATGCTGGATCGTATCTAAAATCAATCACTTTAAGAGCGTTTGATTCAAGTACAGAACCTTGAATATCAGAGACATCCAATATATTTGAATGTATATTTGTTTGAAAATTGGTTAAATAATTGGGTGCCGTATACAGATTACTGCTAATGGCATCAACAGGTACTCTACTACTGCCATAAGGCCATGCCTGAGCACTGGTAATATAATCGTTTAGGTAAATTTTACCGTTTAAAATGGAGGTAAGGTTACCACTAGCCTCATTATAGTTAGCATCCTCATTTTTAAGCAATATTATTTTTTCCAACTTTAAACTACTGCTTTCAGGAATGTCTACATACTTTGCTACATTTTTTCTACCTACCCATTCTTCTATGGGTGTACCACTACTATTTTGAGATGGGAGAACCACTGGCGACCCACTTTGATTATAATATGTATCACCAGGTTTGCCAAACAACCTAAACTGGTTATTATCACTAAACACTTTGGAATTTGTATCGTAGTTAAAGCTGCCTGAAGAATGATAAGTATTATAATAGCTTAGTGCTGTTGACTTATTATCAGGTCGTAAGTCTTTTACAAACAAAGCAGTGTGTGTTCTTGTTTTAATGGCATCTAAATAATAAATCTGTTTCCGTCCCCATGAATATACATGGTTTACATTATCCCCTCTATAGTACTTTTTCACTCCTTCTTTAGGCGTTTTCCAACCAAAACCATCACTCCATTTCCCATAATCGAACCTCACCCAATACCCATAATCGCCTTCATCAGGATAATCTCTTGAACCATTATTTTTTATGTAATCTGGCCCCGTAATAGCAGTCAATAACCAGTGCGTAGCATAGGGTTTAGTTCTAAAATTTTCCAAGAAGTTTTGATCCTCATCGGTCTCTTCACTATAATTCTTAGAATATTCTTCAAAATTGTAAACTGGTAAAGAGTAGTGATACACCTTCCCATCCAAAGCTGTCACCTTAAACGCACCTACACCGTCCGCATCAAAAGTTCCTACATCACTACGGGTTAAATCTTTTGCATTGAGGAAAAACCCTCCAGTAGTGTTATTACGTATTTCTTCATTGGTAAAGGTTTCAATATAATTACCTTCTCGCATTCTGTTACCAGATTTAATAGCATCTCCAGTGGGTGTAGTAGTATTTGAGTAATTATTTGTATTGTTTGTATAGAAAGCCAATGCATTACTTTCATCCATAGAGTTTACGTTCGAAGGTTTGACCAATTTTGTTCTATCTATTCGTAAAAAAGAATTCGTAGCATTATCCAAGTAGAAAAACGTCTTGTCATTATTGTCATATGTATAATCCGAAGAAACCAAAGGATCACCCAAATATTCTTTCCATGTTGTTGAAGTATCATCTGGTTTATCTCCTCTACCAAATAATGTGAGCTCATTAAAGTATGCAGGCTTAATATTACCGGACAACCCTTGAGCGTTTAGGGAGTAGTTGTCATAATTCGGCAATTCAATGCGGGTACCTTCTATATAACTAGAATTATTATTGAACGTAAATTCATTGTAGCCAAAAGTTTCCTTAACGTCCATAAAATGTCCTTCATCTATTAGGTTCCCATCAACTAGTTTTGAATGATAGGGATAAAGAGTACCAGAGACAGATAGATTGTTCTTTTTAAATAGGGAATATTTAATTTCTGTTTTAGTGGCCTTAAACCAGAATAATCCAAAGTCAAGATCTAAACCTCTAGATTTTTGTTCAACAAAATAGTCCCCAGAATACAGGGAACCCCAAGAATAACTAGTGCTATTGCTTCCACCAATATTGGCTCCTGCCGAATTTATGGAGCCTTGAGACGAAAAAGAAATACCTGTTCCTCCAGCAGAAAAATTAACTTTACTATAGGTATCGCCATTATTCAAATTAAAAGTTTTTTGAAACCCTATGCTACTGCCAGCAAATAAACCGTTTTGGATTCCTAAACTTGCAAAAGTTCCTGAATTGTTTTGAGCCAACCCTAAATTTAGTTTCCCATAAGAAAATTGTGACGATGATGAACCATCTGTACCTATTGTTGTTCTAAAGGTTCCTAATCCCATGGTTACTTCTCCTCCAAACGCTTTGTTTGAACCCCATGAAGCTCCAAGCCCAACTGTTACACCACTTAAAGTAGCACCTAAAGAGTATTCGTAGATATCCTCAGTCCAACCAGCATCTCTAAAAAATTCACTAATATTCGTTTTTCCCCAGTCATCAGGAAACCCGTTTACCGAGCGGTTAAGTGCCCCTGGGTTTAGGTTCCAACCCAGACCTACCCAAGAGGCTTCTTGATCCATGGCAATTCCTGCATGGTATGCCAATGACAAGGGGTATCCTCCTTCTGGAGAAGGTACGTTCAACAGGGGTAGCACATAGCTTAAATCTCCTGTGGCCAGGTTTACCATATCTGTGGCATCTACAGGCTCAAAGCTAGAAGCTTCAGGTGCTGTAGGCCCATTGTTAGATGCAAACAAAAAGTTTACAGGTACTAAACTGGGCAAAAAGGTCAGTGTTAAAAACACTGCCATGACTTTGTGTGAAAATTTGGTTTTCTTCATCGTGATCTTTGGTGTTAATTGTTCAAGGGTTATATTTTTTTTAGAGTATGTTTTTAAAATTTAATTTTGGTTCGTCCTTTAGGGGTAATGTGGGCACTTTAAAGTGTACCTCACCCGTAGAGAACCCTAAATCCTCTATGGTAAAATGGAAAAAATCTTTTTCCATTAGTTTTTTATCTCGTGGATATACCAATAGTATGTTAGTGCTATTGCTCATTCCATACATTCTGGGATATATATAATCCGCCACAGGTATAGTGTCCTTAGTTTTACTATACAGATGTACTTTTTCTGCCATACCAAAGGCCAATTGGTTGACCATGGCACCAAAAGCGTTTCTATTACCTGCTTTATTGCTTAGAAGCTCTTGGTTATTAGCACTCATACTTAAATTGAAATAGAGGTATTCTTGATACTTATTTCTAAGGCTATCTACTTCTCTTTCTGAGTACCTATCGCCTAGTTCTTGTTTTACCAGTATGTCCGTAGGTCTATACGTAAGGGTATAGGAAACATTATTTACCGTTTTTTGATGCACATATCCATTCCCATCATTTTTAACATGAGCCCAAAGTGCTTGTTCCGACTCAAATTTGTTTTGATTACATGAACCGAACGTAAACACCATGAACATCATAAGCCCTAATGCTACAATCCTCCCTTGCAGGAAGAGAAGGTTTTGTTTGGTTTTTCTATTCACCTGCATATTCAGAGTTTAAGCCGTTCAATACGGTCTGGGTTAAATCCGAAACATCCTCTGCATACATAATATTTCCGCTGCCTTTGGCACCAAAAATGATGCGATACCCTTTGTTTTTACCGTACTCCTTTACATAATCATTAATATCGTTGATAACTGTTTGGGTCATTTTTTGATCTTCCTCCTGTATCTGTTTTTGTATGGCCTGTTGATAATTATTAATTTGTTGTTGCTTATTCTGTAATAGCTGTTGTTTTAATTCCAGTTCTTTTTTAGTCATGGATACACGGTCTTTTTCATAAGTCTTTAGTTCTTTTTGCCAGTCCACTAAAAGACTGTCTGCGTTGGCTTTTAGAGTACCTGCTTTTTTGTTAAAAACTTCGCGTTCCGCCTTGGTACGTTCATACCCTTCCACAAGCTTGTTGATGTCCACATAAACCAGTTCAGACTTTGATTGTGAAAGAAAAAATGTTAATCCACTGGCAAGTAATGCCAGTATTGAAATGGGAAGTGCTAATTTGTTCATTGTATATTCGATTTTATTACTTATTGGTTGCTACTATATTCTTTGTATTTGTTTTCGGGCTTATATGTTTTTCCAACTTGATCAGCCGCTCTTCCAAGCTGTTGTTTTTTTCTTCTTGTTGTCTTAATTGTTTTTGTTGTAGAAGTATATAGAGTGTCAACTCCTCAATCTTCTCCAATAGTAATTTGTTCATCTCTCCCAACAGAATGCCATTTTCTTCTACTTCTTTAGCTGAAGGAATATTGATGAGATGCCCTTTTTCTTGGATGTGCTTTTCCACTTCTTCAAGTGTGGGTAAATCATAATTTTCTTTAAAAACATAATCTGCCCATCCGGTTTCCACTTTAATTTCTTCCGCCCTTATTTTTCCTTTTACTGCCAACTTATATACCCCAGGATTTGTTGTTCCTATTCCTAGATTACCATCGGCCAGCATAGTCATCATTTTTGTAGTATAGCTGGTCCAAACAAAAAGAGGTCTAGTCTGTATCGGACTACTATTTCTTCGAGCATCGAAATTGACCAATGCATTGGTACCAGTATCGTTATTGTCAGAAGTAATCCCCATCAACTGAATTGAATACCTGTTATCACTAGATCGATATCCTACCATTTTCGGGATAAATTGACCATTAGCTCCTGTTGCATTTGAAACGGAAAAATAATCTTCGGGTGCATCCTTTGTCCGAAATCGTAAAAAAGCCTCTGTAGGTTGATGCTCGTTTACAACATCTATATGATGAGATGGCGAAGTAGTCCCAATACCTAACCTGCCAGCCACAAATAAATCTGAAGCAGCAGTAGGGCCCCAACCAACAAGTACGTTTTCCCCAGTATTATAGTTTAAATATAGGTTTCCGAGGTTACTGTCCGTATGGTTCTTGCCATCTACATGACGTACCCTTAGCCTGTAATTTCCATCATCTCCAATATTTACATGGCCTTTTACTGTTAGTTTTGAACTTGGAGAGGTGGTACCTATCCCCACATTACCATCATCAGGAAATACATTGGTGATTTGAGCACTGGTATTCAAAAATGACAGCAAAACAGCGTATACTGCTAACTTTAGTCTATTCATTGGTTTTGATTTAAAAGTTTTTCAATTCTTTGAAGCCTTTTTTCTTGTTCCAAAGCATAAAGTGTCAACTCTTCAATCTTCTCCAGTAACAACTTGTTCATTTCTCCTAGTTGAATGCCATTTTCTTCTACTTCTTTCGCGGATGGAATGTTGATGAGGTGTCCTTTTTCTTGAATATGCTTTTCAACTTCTTCAAGCTTGGGCAAGTCATAATCTTCTTTAAAAACATAATCCGCCCAGCCTCCAAGTTTAACTTTTACTTCATTAGCCGTTAGTTTACCTTTTATTCCAAGGTTACCACTAACACCATCCAAAAACATGGAATAGTCACTAGGGTTTTGCGCATGTGAACGCCCCCTTCCCCAATAAAAATTACCATTTTGATGCATTCCAAACATAAGTTCATCCGATCCTCCTGGATGAAAAACAATTGCCCCATTGCTTCCTCCAGTGAATTCCAGTCTATTTTCAAAACCATTTGTAGAACTGACAGGATTGAAAGACGCTATAGAAATGCCTCCAGTTTCAAGCCGGGTATAGTCGGTTCCAGAATCTGAATTCCATAAACGAAATTGTTTTCGGTTGCCATCATAAAAGGACTTCATGTATGACCCATCATCATAAGAGCCATTATACGGTTCAACTATAAAATAACCATTTGTATGGGTTAAAGAACCCTGATATGATTGCGATAAAATCCTATGGTTACCAAAGAATGCAAACAAGAAAAAGTATAATATAAAGGCTATTATCGTTCTCCTTTGGGACAAGAAAATTAAATGTGTTTTCATTTTTAAAACTTGTTTTTAGCAACCATGACTTCCAATACTTTTAATCTTTCTTTTAGCAGCTGAGTTTCTTGCTGTTGCTTTATTGTGTACAGGGTAAGCTCCTCTATCTTCTCCAACAACAACTTGTTCATTTCCCCTAATTGAATACCATTTTCTTCCACTTCCTTCGCCGAGGGAATATTGATGAGATGCCCTTTTTCTTTGATGTGTTTTTCAACTTCTTCTAGCGTGGGTAGGTCATACTCTTCCTTAAAAACATAATCGGCCCAGCCTGTCTCTACCTTGATCTCTTCGGCCCGAATCTTCCCTTTTACTGCCAGTTTCCAGGTACCTGGATTGGAAGTGCCAATACCCAAATTTCCATTAACAACTAGTTTGCCAGGGTTTTGTTCACTTCCACCGCCATAATTTTGGTACAATTCTACCACCGCGTCACCATAATGGCCAAAATCAGTGCCAATGCGCATATGATTGGTGTTACCACTACCCCCTGCCCAAATTTTGAAAGGAATTCCACTTCCTCCATCACCTATCGAAAATGCTCCACCATTCAAAACAAGTTTATGCTGAGGATTGGAAGTTCCTATACCAACATTGCCGTTATTTGCTATAACTAGTTTATCACCATTATCTATTCTAAGGTGAACACTTTCTGGTGAATTCAAAAAAGTGGTTCCGTTTGCTTTATGTTGCAGTAATGAATAGTTAACGGATTGTGATTGATCCAGCAAGCTTGAGCCAAAAAAAATGTAACCACTACTGTATGGCCAATCTTGTTGGGCATTAATTTCCAAACTCAATACAGTAATCACAATCATCAATATTTTGTTTTTCCTCATTTTTTGTTTTTAAGTTTTTCCATGTCAAGCTTCAACCTATCATTTTCATTTTTAACTTGAATTACATATAAAGTCAACTCCTCAATCTTCTCTAAAAGCTTCATATTCATCTTTCCTAACCGCACTCCGTTTTCTTCCATTTCTTTTGCAGAAGGGATATTGGGTAAGTGACCATGCTCTTCAATGTAGTTTTGGACTTCCTCTAAAGGTTTAAGGTCATAATCCTCTTTAAAGACATAGTCCGGCCCAGGAACGGAAAGGTCCACTTTTACTTCCTCGGCATGGATTCTGCCATTAACAGTAAGTTTGGAGTCGGGAGAGGAAGTTCCGATACCTACTTTCCCATTGCTCTGAACCTTCATCCTCATATTACCATTGCCATCTTCCAGCTGAAGAATGGTTGGACTATTTGAGGATTGTGCCCCTCCATAACCACTTTGCACCAAAAGACCCTGTCCGTTACCCCCGCCATTATAAATCTTTGTGGTCCAAGAATTGTTGATTGACTTATTTACCTCGAGAAATGCTAAGGCCTGCGATGTCCCCAAACCATAGTTTCCATTCTGATCTTGCACTACTATATTTCTCCAGTCAATCCAAGCATTACTGGTGGTGTTCCATTGTCTAACCTTAAGTTCTCCATATGGATAAGTGGTTGAAGCTATCTCAAAATTTCTACTTGCACCTTGAAGAACAGTTAGTTTTGTGCCATAGGGGTATGTCCAGTTCAAGATTGTATTATTGCTGCCCGGCCCATTTTGGTAGTACACGCCGGATGCCATATTATTTGGACTTTCACTTTCAGCATATTGCTGTTGCGCAAAAACGGTAACATGACTGCACAAAACAATAAAAATGTATAAATGCTTCATTCTTTTATCAAGTTTTCTAATTGGTTTTGAAGGTTTTTGTTTTGATTTTTAAGAGTTGTTTGCACTTTTTTCAATTCAATGACATATAGCGTCAACTCCTCTATCTTTTCCAAAAGTTTCATGTCCATCTCGCCCAATTGGATACCATTAATCTCCATTTCTTCGGCCGAAGGAATATTGGGCAAATGACCATGCTCTTGAATATGGTTTTGCACTTCCTCCAAAGATTTAAGGTCATAACCTTCTTTAAAGACATAATCTGGTCCAGGAACAGAGAGGTCCACTTTTACTTCCTCGGCATGGATATTGCCTTTTACAGTAAGTTTGGAATCTGGGTTGGTAGTACCGATGCCTACATTCCCCGGTAAAGTTGTCTTGTAATTCACATTTTTAATGGCAGTGCCATTCAATGCTTCATCAACAATAGTCCATCCATCAAACATAGAAGCAGTCTCTCCTTTTCCATTGGCATAAACTCTCACGTTGAAACGACTATAATATGTCCTATCATCAATGAAAATGACCACATATCCATTTTCATTGGCAAGCTTAATAGAGGGATTATAGGAACCTGCCGCACTAGCATTAGCTCTATAAAAAACCCCATTATAGATATACCATGTAACTTTGATATCTATAACATTTCCTCCTCCATACTCATATCCCTCCAACATAACAGTAGGCATGCCTAAGCCATGTTGAAAGGGCAGCTTTGTTTTAATCTTTATCCCATGGGTTGGGGTTCCGTTACGATAATATGAAATTGGATTATAGTTTTGAGCTTGTATACCCACTAACGATAATAATCCAATAAGTGCTAAAATTGACAATCTGTTAACCTGCATAGTGTTTAGTATTTATTTTCAAGGACTACTAGACGCTTTTCTAGTTCCTGTATTTTTCTATTCTTTTTCTCAAGCTCAATTACATAAAGTGTCAACTCCTCTATTTTCTCCAATAGTTTCATATTCATCGCTCCCAGCTGAATACCATTCTCTTCCATTTCCTTGGCCGAAGGAATATTAGGTAAGTGGCCATGCTCTTCAATGTAGTTTTGGACTTCCACTAAAGATTTTAGGTCATACCCTTCCTTAAAAACATAGTCCGGCCCTGGAACGGAAAGATCAACTTTTACTTCTTCAGCATGAATGTTGCCCTTTACTGTAAGTTTAGAATCTGGGTTGGTGGTGCCGATGCCTATATTTCCATTATTTTTAGAGGCGTAAAGTATGTTGGGAGTTACTTGTGTGGTAATATCGGTCTTACCAATGGCATCATAGTCCAATATGGTATTTTCGGTAAGAGATGAACCAACATCCATCATTCTACTCCTTATATAAATAAATGGGTAGTGGTCTGATATTTTAATAACAAAATCATAGCCGTTACCATTATCATAAACTTTTAGGATGTAACGGTCATAGCTTCCTCCATGTACTTCTTGGTTTATTTTAACCCCATCTCTGGATGATATATAGTATATATTTTCACCTAAAGTGTTATTATGCCAGCTCCCACCAAAAATTTCCAGCTTAATTTTTTGAAAACTAGCACCTGAAGAATATGGTAGTTGGCCTGCTAAATATTCTGGAAATCCATTGTTGCTACCTAACCTTATAAGTCGCCCTTGCCCTAGTACTCCTGCCGAAATAAACAACATAAGAATTGGAATGAGTATTGAAAATCTATTTACCATAAACTTATTCTTTGATTGTTTTAATATTTTCCTTTAGCTCATTCAACTCCAATTTTAGTAGCTCCATAGTATCCTGAAACACTTCTATTTCTTTTTTTTGTTCTATAGAATAAAGTGTCAACTCCTCAATCTTTTCCAACAATTTCATATTCATTTCTCCCAATTGCACACCGTTCTCCTCCATCTCTTCAGCTGAAGGTATATTGGGTAAATGACCATGTGCTTGAATATATTCTTGGACTTCATCCAAGGATTTAAGGTCATAATCTTCCTTAAAAACATAATCAGGACCAGGAACGGAAAGGTCTACTTTTACTTCTTCTGCATGTATGTTGCCTTTTACGGTAAGTTTAGAGTCTGGAGCATAGGTTCCAATTCCTACATTGCCCAAATGATTCACCAAAAGCGAAGCCCCGATATTTTCTCCGTCGCCACTAACAAGTGCATTAGTAATATTATTTCCAACAAAAGCATCCTCGATTAACCATGTTGCTATTATAGCTCTTTCAGCATTGGAATCACGGGATTGCATCACCTCATAAGTTATATGGTTTGGGACTGTATTGCCTGTTGTTGTACCTGACCCTCTAAAGATGGCGGCATATGGCCTTCGGGATCCTGAACTCAGACCTCCGCCAAGTTTATACAACCCTAACCTTCTTGCTGCATCTTGCAAAGAAGTAGTCACATTACCTTCCCAAGCATCATATGAGGTTAAAATTCCTATCTGTGACCTTTTTAGGTTATTTAATGCGGTAGCCAAATTATCCGATGCGGTCGAATTTGCATATGTATCATAAACCAAGGATGAAACATGCTGATGTGTAGAAGCATCAATTATCGTTAAACAAAGTCCTCTTCCCGAACCATTTACCAAATAATTACTCCCCAATTTTACTGCTCTTGAGCTCAAATAATTATATCCTGTCCCCTTTATATAAACACTTGTCTGGGCATCTACCTTAAATAGGTTAAGTATAAACAGTAGAACAATCAGTCTTTTCATTTGATTTTTGCTTTTAGATATTTTATATCTTCTTGTTGTTTTAGCACATAAAGCGTCAACTCCTCAATCTTTTCCAACAATTTCATATTCATTCTTCCTAACTGCACCCCATTTTTCTCCATTTCCTCTGCAGAAGGAATGTTAGGCAAATGACCATTTTGCTTAATGTAGTTTTTAACTTCTTCCAAGGATTTAAGCTCATAACCTTCTTTAAAAACATAATCTGGGCCAGGAACGGAAAGGTCTACTTTCACCTCCTCGGCATGGATATTACCCTTTACGGTGAGTTTGGAATCGGGAGCCGTGGTGCCAATTCCTACATTGCCATTGGCTTTTAATGTAAATAGATTGGATGTTATCTGTGATGTATTGTTATGTACTAAACTTGAAGCGAACGTTGTATGGTCTGCTGTATTGCTCCTTCTATTTATTACAAATTGATCTGAACCGGAGTATGGTCTTCCAATGAACCATTCATTGGTTCCTCCTAGGTCATGCATAAACATCCCTAAACCTCGTTGATTAGTACTATGAATTGCCTTAAGTACAATACCAGCATTAATGGCACCATTGGCAGTGCCGATTAATGTCAGTTCGGCCCGGCTGTTCGTAGATTTCATTTCCAATAATGTTGACGGTGAATCAGTACCAATACCAACCCGACCGTTATCATCTATTATTATTCCTTTGCCTTGATTTTTTAGATTGATATCGTAACCAGCTCGGTTAGTATAAAACCCAAGTTGTTTATTTGTCCCATTTCCTTCTCCCAACCACCATATTTCATCTCCACTTTTATCATATCCACCGAGCCAACCATAGAAAGCATCCTCTGTATCCTCATAACTGGTATTTTGTAGTTTAATAACCGCTCCGTTACCAGCTACATGAAGTTTTGTGCTAGGAGTAGTAGTTCCAATTCCAACATTACCATCATTAGGAAAAGAATTAGTAACCTGGGCATTAGTTGTTAAAAATGTTCCAAGAATAATAGTTACAATAGGTTGCATTTTTCTCATCTATTTTGATTTAAAAGCTGTTCTAGTTTTTTGAGGCGGTTTTCTTGATTTGTCACTTTACTTTTAAGCTCATCCATTTCCGTTAACTTTTTTTCCTGTTCCAAAGTATACAAAGTCAGCTCCTCTATTTTTTCCAAGAGTTTCATGTTCATCTCACCTAGCTGAATACCATTTTCTTCCATCTCTGTTGCCGGAGGTATATTGGGTAAGTGACCATGCTCTTCAATGTAGTTTTGGACTTCCTCTAAAGGTTTAAGGTCATAATCCTCTTTAAAGACATAGTCCGGCCCTGGAACGGACAGGTCCACTTTTACCTCCTCTGCATGGATGTTACCTTTTACAGTAAGTTCGGAGTCGGGAGTAATTGTTCCTATTCCAACTCGGCCGTTAGCTTTTATTACAACATGGTCGGTCGAACCCAATTCGCTAACTGTTCTAAACTTCACTATATCTCCAGACTTTGAGCCAATGTGCAAAGTTTGAAAACCATAAATCTCATTATTGTCAATGAGCAGATGATCGGTTCCATTGCTAACGGTTAGGTAGCTTTGATCTGGTTGCCACTTTCCCCCCAAAGTGGAGTTATCTTCTATGTGCAGTTTTCCAGATGGGTTTTGGGTTCCAATGCCTACCTTTCCATCAGTATAAGAGATACTGCTTAAAGATTCTGTCCAAACGGAGCTTCCTGAACCACCTCCGGAATTGGCATTTGTGGTCACTGAAACAATATTACTGGTAACACTTTCATTATTCGCAGCATCAAGAGCGGTTACAGTAAAATTGTAAGCTGTGCTTGCTGTCAGCCCGGTAACTTGATAACTACTTACATTGTTCAGGGTAGCCTCAAGGCTTCCATCTTTAAATATCTTATAGTTAGTGACACCTACATTGTCTGTGGCCGCATTCCATGAAAGGTCAGCAGTGGTATCAGTATTCAATGAACTCAATAAATTGGTCGGGGCAGTAGGCGCCTGTGTGTCTCCCCCTCCGGAACTGACATCCGTGGTCACCGATAGATTGCTTGCCAGGCTTTGGTTCCCGGCAGCATCAAGTGCCCTAACGGCAAAGCTATAGGTAGTGGCTGCCGTAAGGCCCGTCATTTGATAGGTGTTTACATTGCCTAAAGTGGCTATTAAGGCATTGTCCCTATAGACTTTATACTCGGTTACCCCTACATTGTCAGTTGCTCCACTCCAACTAAGGCTTGCTGTGGTATCGGTCTGTCCTGAACTTGAAAGTGTTGGAGCAGTTGGGGCTTGGGTATCGGCACCGACCAGTGTTATAGAAACATGATCTATATAAATGGCGTTGCCCGTCACTGCTGGGGTACCAGAATATGCATTGATGTTTATAGAACTTCCTGTAGCAATTATTGTATGTGAATATTGTGTCCAATTGCTATTGGTGATGAGAATCGCCGTATTTTCAGTTCCTCCAGACCAATAAACTCTTGGATCTTCGTTACTGGCACTTTTGGCATAGAAGGTTATTAAATATTCCTCGTTAGCAGTGGTTGGGAAAGTATAACTTGAATAGTACCAACCATTTGATGGTGCTTCCAGTTTTAGGCTGTAACTGCCAGAAAAAGACTCTGACGAAGTTGAGCTTTCTGTAGCATTACCTGCCCATCCAGTAAACGAATTGGCTTCATTGTTAATGCTTGCGGCATTGGAATGTGTATGCAGTTCTTGTGCATATATTCCTATTGTTCCAAATATTGCTAAAAGGCTTATGACAGTTTTCCTCATTACTTAAGTTTTAGTTGTTCTATCTGTTTTTGCTGTGTTTCATTTTCTTTTTTTAATTCAATGACATAAAGGGTCAACTCCTCTATCTTCTCCAACAGCTTCATATTCATTCTTCCTAACTGCACCCCATTTTTCTCCATTTCCTCTGCAGAAGGAATGTTAGGCAAATGACCATTTTGCTTAATGTAGTTTTTAACTTCTTCCAAGGATTTTAGGTCATATCCTTCCTTAAAAACATAGTCCGGGCCTGGAACGGAGAGGTCCACCTTGACCTCCTCTGCATGGATATTCCCTTTTACCGTGAGTTTGGAGTCTGGAATTGCTGTACCGATACCAAGTTTACCGTTATACCCAAGAAAGAGGTCGTTCTCCCCAAAATTTACTCTTCCGAATTTGGCGCTGACTAAAATAGTACCCCCACCTGCTATCAGGGTTCCATCAAGAATATCTCCACCAACCCAAGCGGCCTGATTTAGATATACATACAAAGAAGGTATTGCTGCGGTAAAGTTTACCTCCAAATGGGCCTTTACCCCATCTGTGGTAATTCTGGCATCGGCCCAATATCCGTTGTCACTTATAGATACTAGGTTAAGACCTCCGTAATTGCTCCATCCCTTAAGCCAGGAAATTTTCGCAACCCTTGGGGCATTGGCTCCACCCTTGGTCATCAACACAATTTCATTGTATCCTCTTCCATAGGCACCATCCAATCTTGCTACTTTTTTCCACCCAACGGCATCAACGACCACCGTCTTGTTAATCTCAGTCTGCGCCTGAGCGCTTCCAAAACACATAAAAAGAAAAAATGCGAGTCCTGTTTTCATTTATTTTTGTATTAGTAGTTTTTCCAAGCGATTCATTCGAGCCTCTTGCCAGACCAATTTTTCTTTCCATTTGCCTAGTTCCGATGTGCGTATTCTGATGGTTTCTTGTAGTAATTGATTTTCTTTTCCCAATTCAATCAGATAGAGTGTCAACTCCTCTATCTTCTCCAGTAGTTTCATGTTCATTCTTCCTAATTGGATACCATTAATCTCCATTTCTTTGGCAGAAGGGATATTGGGTAAGTGCCCATGCTCTTGAATGTAATTTTGGACTTCTTCTAAAGATTTAAGGTCATATCCTTCTTTAAATACATAGTCTGGACCGGGAACGGAAATGTCAACTTTTACTTCTTCTGCATGGATGTTGCCTTTTACCGTGAGTTTGGAGTCTGGAATTGCGGTACCGATACCAACATTGCCAGTTCCAAATGAATTGATAGTAATTGAATTATATTGTGGCTCTGAAAGAACCAAAGAACCAGAAGCATCAATTGTATTTGGATTACCGAGTGTCAAACTTGCACCTCCTTCTACTCTTTCCAGTCTTACCCTAGCCCCATAATGGGAGTAGGGCATATTTGCTGTCAGATGGAACTTGGAAGATGAAATTTGTCGAAGTCTAAGTATTATTTTTGTTGTTCTAATATCTTGAATGATACCATAAGTAATAGTGCCGGAAAACTTTATATATGCGCTAAATTTTGAGACCGTTGGATAATTATATCCCCAATTCCCATTGTTATCTATAACAGTACCAACAATGCCTATTCCTGTATAATTACCAACTTGTCCCGCATCTATTACAGCTACAATTCTTTCTCCTGGATTGGAACCCGTATTATCGATATTCCATTCCATCTCTTGAGCCTCACATAATCCAAATACTAATAAGGCAGTTACACGCAATAAAAATTTATTCATAATGTTCTCTTGTTAGATTCTCTAATTTTTGAAGGTGTTTTTCCAGCTTATCTATTCTTATCTTCTCCTTTTCAATTGTTTTAATTCTTTTTTCTTGCTCCAAAGTGTAAAGTGTCAACTCCTCAATCTTTTCCAAGAGTTTCATGTTCATTACACCCAATTGCACCCCACTATCTTCCATTTCTTTTGCTGAAGGAATATTGGGTAAGTGACCATGCTCTTCAATGTAGTTTTGGACTTCTTCCAAAGATTTTAAGGTCATATCCTTCCTTAAAAACATAGTCCGGGCCTGGAACGGAGAGGTCCACCTTAACCTCCTCTGCATGGATATTGCCCTTTACGGTAAGTTTGGAGTCGGGATTAAGCGTTCCAATTCCTACATTTCCATTAATGGCAAGATGGGTGCCAACAGGTATATCTTCAGAAGCGTCATAGCCAACGGCAATACCTCGATATTGATTTTTGTTTCCTACATCTGGCTGTAAGTGAAGTGTTGAATAATAATAACCGTAGGAAGCAACGGATCTATGCCTTGCCAATATCCAAGCTTTTCTTGCATTAAATTCTCTGGAATTACCAATTTCAACACCGTTATTATTACTCCAAAAGCTCTGCAGTACATCGCCTTTTGAAACATCTGTGGGGTAGGTTCCTGGGCCGCTAGGCATATAAATATGTAATTTAGATTCAGGAGCTGTTGTTCCAATGCCCATATTTCCGCCAGATTGGGGGAAAACGATAAAATTACCTGTACCTGGCCTAATGGTTATATCACGATCATCATAAGTAAAAATGGAAAAGTCATCGCCATCACCATAATAAGAATTTCCTTCATTCCACATTAAACCACCATAGTAAGTAGTGCTATCTCCAAATCGGAAATACTTATAATTTCCATTGGAGATAAGTTTCGGGTTTAAATATTCAATATCTATTGTTTGAGCAAAACATGTTGAAATAATAATAAAAGAAAATAGAAAAAAAATTGAAACAGCTTTCATGTTAGGTTGATAAGATTAAGAGGTAAATTTTGGCTACATGAAAAGTAATAAATTTATTGTAAGCTTTTTACTACAATAAATGAGTTTAAGATATGGTTTTGGAGTTGTATGTAATCCTTAGGTTTAAAGATTTAATACCAATTCATTGATTATAATAAGTTTAACAGGGCTTGAATAAATAATGCGTTAATCACCAATTATTAAAAAATTAACAATAATTTAACTTCATTAATAAGATAGAAATTTCTAAATATATTTATCAGAAAAAAATTACATAATAGGTAAGATATTATTCGTATTTTTTCTAAAAAAATATACCTTGTTATTCATTTTGAACTAAAGAATACAATGAGCAACCTACTATCAAAATCATCACTCAAACGAGTTTCTAAAAAGAAATTGGCCGCTATCAATCTTCAAGAAACCCTAATTGTACTGGCCATTATAGGCATTCTGCTTCTATTGGCCCTTCCCAATTTAATGCCATTGATATCCAAAGCAAAGAGTGTTGAGGCACAGGTACAGTTAAAAGCTATTTACAATGCGCAGACCACCTATAGGTATATGCACAGTAAATATTCCAACGGGATGGGAGAGCTGGATTTTGAAGCTCCGAGGACGGTAAAGGAAAATGGAACGGCCAATTACATATACGAAATACTTAGTGCGGACAATGCCACTTTTAAGGCAAGGGCATCCGCCATAACCGATTTTGATGGAGATGGGGTCTTCAATATATGGGAAGTAGATGAAAGTGGAAACCCAAAACAGACTGTAAAGGATTGATTGTTATTCTAAAAGTGTTGCTAATGATATGTCTTGGGTCAATTGTTTTTCAGGATTTTAAAGAACGGAAAGTTTTTTGGTTCTTATTCCCACTTGCTATGCTTTTGTTTGGGCTTGTTCATTATTTACATGTAATTGAATTAACCATTTTTTTTCACCATACTCTTATTAATTCCTTGCTTATCACTTGTATTATTACCATACTGTTTATACATACCCGATTTATTTTAAAGAAAGTCTTCCTCAACCATAGTTTGGGCTTAGGGGACATTCTTTTTTTCTATGCTTTAGGATTGGGATTCCCAACAGTAACATTCATAGTTCTTTTTGTAGGCGCCATCATCTTTTCACTATTTGTTTTCTTGTTATTCAAGAAAACATTGAAACTGGAGACGGTTCCCTTGGCGGGTTTAATGGGTTTTTTTCTTGTTTTTGTGATTCTGTTCAGTCTTGTTTCCAAATCCCCTTCGCTATATGCCTATTGATACAAAGAAGAATTTACTTATAGCACCGAGCTTGGTACAGCGAATTACTGCGGAGCAGGCATTTTTTTATAGGATTGTTCCTAAAGAAATAATAGATGGTGTTTTGATATTTTGGACCGATACTGCATCTGTTGATAGTTTGGTTTCCGAACTCCAAATAGTAATGGACTTCCCTATAGCACTTGAATCCCTGTCCACTGAAGAATTGCAGGATTTTTTAACGGCAAATTATAGAAAAGCACAAGTTGCCCAAAACAGTGAGTTGCATTATACTCCCGATTTTTTGGAAAAAATATTGGTCAATGCCAAGGCAATTGGAAGCAGTGATATCCATTTTGAACCCTATGAAACTTTATGCAGGGTCCGTTTTAGATTGGATGGGAAACTGGTGGAGCAATTTAGCATACCCATTCACGAGTACCCTACCATTATCAATAAAATCAAGATACGGGCAGATTTGGATATTGCAGAAAAACGGTTGCCCCAAGATGGCCGGATAACTATAAAATCCAATGGAAGTGAGTTTGATATCCGTGTATCTTCCCTTCCCACTTTATTTGGTGAAAAAATCGTGCTCCGTATTTTAAACAAGGATACCAAATCAGTAAGTTTAACGGACTTGGGATTCAACGATATTGAGCTTCGCAGGTATAAGGAAGGAATCAAAATCCCCAATGGGATCATACTGATATCGGGGCCAACAGGTTCTGGGAAAACCACCACTTTATATGCCACTTTAAAATTGCTCAATGATTCCAAAACCAATATTCTCACTATAGAGGACCCCATAGAATATACTTTGGAAGGCGTGAATCAAGTCCAGTTGAAAGAAAATATTGGTTTGGATTTCGCCAGTGCGCTGCGCACATTTTTGCGACAGGATCCAGATATTATCATGGTCGGGGAAATCCGTGATGTAAAAACCGCAAATATGGCTATACGGGCTGCCTTGACCGGGCACTTGGTCCTGTCAACAATCCATACCAACTCAGCTTGGGCCACCATTTCAAGACTTATTGATATGGGCATTCCACCATTTCTCATCGCCAGCACTTTGAACATCAGTGTAGCCCAGCGTTTGGTAAGAAAGTTATGTGAGAAGTGCAAGCGAAAGGATGAAGTGGGGCCGGAACTTTTCCCTGAAGGTTTTCTACCAACAAAAGACCTTACCCACCATTATGTACCGATAGGGTGTCAAACATGTCACCATACTGGTTATTCTGGAAGAAAGGCCATTTACGAAATAATACCGATTACCAATTCATTGACCCCACATATAAAAAACAATGCATTGGACATAAATAGCCATTTAAAGGAAAACAACATACGCAGTCTCAAGGACAATGCCCTTTTATTGATAAAAGAAGGGACAACATCCATTGAGGAAATATATCCTTTGTTAACCACTTGATTTGATGAAAAAGAACCTATTGTTTATTTTTTTACTGCTCTCCTTTTTCTTTTATGGCCAGGAAGAAACCAGAATACAGAATATAAAGAATAATCTGGAGGCCCTTTCCGTGGATAATCCTGGGCTTTCCGAGAATTTAAAGCTTGACATCAATGTAAACAGTGTGTCGCTTTCCAATTTTTTATTGGCGGTATCACAGTTCCATAAAATAAACATCAATATAGACCCAGGATTACAGGGCATCAATATTGTGAATAATTTCTCAAATGTCACTGTTGCCGATTTACTGGTATTTCTCTGTAAACAATACAGTTTGGACATCAACTTTACAGGTAACATTCTTTCCATCCAAAAATTTCAACCCCCTCCAGAAATCGTTCCAGAAAAAGAAGTTTCTGTGGGTTTTGACGCTTTGAACAATCTCCTTTCTATGGATTTAAATGGAGATATGCTCGAAAAAACATTTCGGAAAATTATTGATGTTTCGGGACAGAATCTATTATACAACAGCGGAATGGAAAATATTCCTTTGAACCTATATATTAAAGATGTGCCCATTGACGTGGCGATGGAAAAACTGGCTGAGACCAACAATTTAAAATACTCAAAGTCTAGGGACGGTTTTTATCTTTTTGACCAGATCAACCAAAATGTTTCAAATCCTGGTGCTCCAAATTCAGGAAATAGGGGAATTGGTAATAACAATTTCCATTATCAAGTATTGGACACCATCAATAGGGTGCTAAATGTGGATTTTAACAATGTTCCCATTGCTGATATCATAAGAGAAATAAGTTTGGATTTGGACTTGGATGTTTATGTTGCCACTCCCTTGACCGAAGCAGGAAACCTCAGTTTTAAGGCAAAACAAATTTACTATGACGAATTGTTGACCAAAATATTTGAAAGCAAAGCAACTTACACAGCTAATCCAGTCAATAACACTTCTTCCCAATACACGACTGGTCAATCTCAAAATAGAAATCAAAACAGAGCGGCTCTTAATCAGGCGCCAAGCACCAATACTTCCCGTTTTACATTTAAGAAAGAAAACGACCGCTATTTTTTTGGAACAACGGACCAATTGAGCGTAAGAAAACTGGAAATTGTCCAAATGATGCATAGATCGGTGGAGTTGTTGGGAGACCCCATGCAGTCCGGAGGTTTTGGCAGATCCGCCGGGAGAACAGTAGGTGGCGGAGTCAATTATTTAGGCAATGGGTTTCAAAATAACAATAACGGATTTGGTAACAATCAGGGCAACTTTGGTCAAAATACCAACAATGCAAGAAGAATCAATACTCAAGCCAGTCCATTTAACGAACGTGCTTCCAATGCCGAGGCCATAGTTAATATTTTGCCAGATGATGTCATTGCTGACCTCGACATAAAAATAGATTATGAGCTGAACAGCTTCTTGATCAGTGGTCCTGCAGCGAACATTAACCGGTTTAAAAAATTCATAAAGCAAATTGATAAGCCCGTCCCGGTAATACTTATTGAAGTTATGTTGATCGAGGTCAGAAAATCCGCTACCATTGAGACCGGTATTAGTTGGGGAATCGGCGATGAACCTGTAAAAACCTCCGGAGGTATATTTCCTGAAGCCGATTTGACACTGGGAGCTAAGACCGTCAATAAGATCATTGGTGGTTTTGATGGGTTTGGCTCCTTTAATATTGGTAGGGTGGTCCCAGAGTTTTTTGCAACTATCAAAGCGATGGAATCCAACGGAAACATAAAGATCAGATCGACGCCCAAGCTTTCCACCTTAAACGGACACCGTGCCAATCTTTCTATTGGGGAGACTACCTATTATGTGGTTACAAGCCAGAATTTTTTTGGGTCACAGATACCTACTACTTCTGAGGTTCGAAATTTTCAACCCATAGATGCACAACTTGCCGTAAGTATAAAGCCATTGGTTTCCGGAAATGGTCAAGTAACCTTGGATATTAATGTAATACAGTCAGACTTTAGCTCTGAGCGCATAGATGAAGACGCCCCGCCAGGACTTACCTCAAGGGAATTTAGCTCGATCATCAGAATGCAAAATCAAGATTTGGCTATTTTGGGAGGATTGGAAGAAAAAGTAAAAAATGACTCAGGTAGCGGTGTTCCCTTTCTAGCAAGAATCCCAGTGATCAAATGGCTATTTAGCAAAAGGAAAAGAGAGGATAGCAAACAAAAGCTTACCATTTTAATTAAACCAACAGTTATCTACTAGTGCTGGACATCGTAAGGACATATTTTACCAAAGGGAACGCCTTCTATGGATTGGAGGTCTATCAAATAGGGAACAATGTTAAGTTCCACCTTCTGGAAGTAGTGAAAAAGAAAGGAGAACTGGTCATTGTGAACAGCCAAAGTTTTGAAGAATTACAATTGCTCGTCGATTTTGCCAAACCTTCAGCTCCCATTTGTCTTATTTATAATACGGACAGTGTAATAACAAAACAAACAGGAGCTGAATCCAATTTTGAGGATAAGGGGGCCGTAGAACAACTTTTTCCAGGCTTGAATTTTGAAAACTTCTTTTACCAAATTTCAAATCTCGGTGACCTATCCTATATCAGTGTGGTCAAAAAACAAGATGTGGAAACATACTTGGTTCGATTAAAAGAAATGAGGTTTAAAATTGGTGGTTTCTCTCTGGGAGCTAGCTCGTTAAGTCGTATTGCAAACTACTTGAACAACGATTTTATTCTCACAAACCGAGGTAAGGTTGTTCTAAACAATATTTCCGATACCAATTTATCTGCTTCAACAGAAAAGAGCAGTTCATCATCATATGACATCAATGGATTAAATGTTAAACATACCGAAGTTCTTGCTTTTTCTGGAATATTGGACTTCTTGACCCGTAACGTCAAAGACACGTCCAACTTTGTTGACGTTGTCGAAAGTTTACAAAACGAATTTGCCAACAGCAGAACATTTGGTATACTTCTGCACTCATCTTTGGTTTTTATATTGTTGCTTTTACTTTCAAATTTTTTCCTTTTCAACTTTTATTTTGATGGAGTCCAATTGTCAAAAGAAAACTTGGCCTTTGAAAACGAGAACAAAAAAAGTCTTACGGTAATACGGGACAGGGTTGCTGAAAAGGAAAAAAAAGTAGACGCGGTATCATCTCTTTCAAACTCCAGAACGTCATTTTACTTAGACAGGCTCGGCATCACAATTCCTAAAAGTATCCTCTTGACCGAATTGCTTTACCAACCGCTTACAAAATCCATTAGGGAGTCGAAACCGATTCTGCTAGATGAGAATACAATATTTATTATGGGAACCTGCGTAAACAGTGAAGATTTTTCTTCTTGGATCACACATTTGGAAACGATTGAATGGATAGAATCCGTAGAAACTATGGATTACGATTATAAAAACAAGAACACCTCAAATTTTAAAATAAAAATTAGTGTTGCAAAACTTTAAAAATAAAAATATACTACTGCTATTATTATTTTTACTGGCATTGTTGCTATGTTATAAACTTGCAATTTCCAATACCCTAACATTGCGTAAAGAATACTTATCACTAAAAAAAGAGGAACAATTGTTTAACAATATTCCACAACAACTAGCATTACTATCAAAAAAAGAAATGTATTTGGATTCTGTTCTACAAAAATTGGATCTGAACAATTCTGCCATGGAAAACAACTTATTGAGGGTTGTCAACAAAGAAGCTGCCAAGAACCATATAAAAGTTATCGATTTCAATGCTCCCCATACCAACACTGAAGGCAGCAATAATGTCATGACCTATATTTTTACCCTTGAGGGCAGTTATGCTTCTATTATTAAAGTTATTCATGACTTGGAAACCAAAAGGAACTTTGGTAGTATAGCACACTTAAGTTTAGAAAAGAAAAAAGATTACAGAAATAGGAGGACATATTTAGAGGCTGTTGTATACATTCAAAATTTAGAATAAAAGAGAGCGAAACTAAGTTTCGCGCTGCAAGCGTCCCAAACCTTACCAGGACTAATACTACTGAGCGAGGCACTTGTTAAAATCCGTCCCTGAACCTCTTTTTAAGAACGTGTAGTTCTCCCGCATCCGTGTCGACCTTGTAGTATGGGGCTCCGAATCTTGGCCTGACCCACTCTACTCTTTCCAAAAAATGTAATGCCGTTCTGGTCGCTGTCCTGTAATCTTGCTCCAAAAACTCATATTCAACCTTGGGCACCGTTTTCTCCAATTTGTTCCATTCTTCCCTGGTCAATTTCCCGAACATCGTTGCCTCCCTAATGGACTCTTTCTTCTTTTTAACGATTTCATGATGCCCAAAAAGGGCCAACAGCATTTCGTTTGTTGGTAGGGTCTGTGTCTTTTCTATATCCCTTACGATAGCGATAAGGGCATTTATTCTTTTGCGGGTCTTTTCCCCATCTTCATCAACCCGCTTCGGAAACCGACTTGAAGGGGTAATTCCATGCCACTCGAAGAAATCCATGACCATCTCCAAAGTTTCGGAATAGGACTTGGTGATTTTCCTTGAAAATCTCTTGAACCTTTTTATGGTTCTATGATGCAGCCGTATGGTTACAAATCTGTCCATTTTCTTGTTTTTCTTCTTCAATTGTCATAATCTAAAGACCTATTTACGGGGCTTGCATGGCCAATTGTCACAATTTGCCCTCTCACTTTATTTTTCTTTTTATTTATAAAATATTGATTTTCAATATTTTATAATATATTTTAAATACGTAACGCCGCTTTTGCGCGTTACCCTCTTGCTTTTCCGAATTTGACCGCTCAGCTATCAAATCCTGAAAACATAAAATGCCCTTTCAACTTTTCAAATAGTGTTTATTTTGCGTACCGTTCTTAGCTTCCATTTTTATGATAAGGTGTTGCATATCCTCCCCCACTTTTCTTTCCAATACCCTTGCATAGATCTGGGTGGTGGTCAGTTTGGTATGTCCCAACATTTTGGAAACGGTTTCAATGGGAACCCCGTTCGATAAAGTGACCGTTGTGGCAAAAGTGTGTCTTGCGGTGTGGAAAGTTATATGCTTATGGATGCCACATGCTTTGACAATGACTTTCAGATAACTATTCATTTTCTGGTTGCTAAAAACAGGAAGTACTTTTCCAAGGACATCTTTTTGTGATTGATTATTGTACTTTTCAAGTATTGTTTTAGCCTTTGGTAATAACGGAATCTTAACAGCTTCATTGGTCTTTTCTCTTTTGGTGTGTATCCAATGGTTTCCATCTATTCCCAATACCAATTGAACAGTTCTCAATTCCTTGACATCAATATAGGACAGTCCAGTATAGCAGGAAAACAGAAAGACATCCTTCACCTTCTCATAGCCTTGCCCTTTGAACGTTGTTTCTTCAATTAATCTGAGTTCGCGTTCCGTGAGATAATTTCGGTCGGTTTTGTGGAAGTTCAACTTATAGTTCCTAAAAGGATCTTTCTCCAACCATTCCAATTTTACCGCAAGGTTGACCATTTTCATCAAACGCTCTAAGTGTTTCATGGCACCATTGTTGGAACAAGTCCGTCTGGCCCTTTTAGGTTTATATGTTCTTAGGTATTGTTCAAAATCGGTGATAAACCTGTAGTTCAACTGCTTAAGACGGATGTCGGGGAGCCTCAATTCTTTCTCCAAAAATTTATGGAGATACCTTTCTGTTGAGTAATAGTTCTTCATGGTGCCTGGTTTGAGTACCAAAATCTGTGAAGTGTTGTGATATTCGATAAGCTCCTTTAAAGTCTTATGATGGTCATCCTGCCCCAGAAATCGGGCCTTGATGGCCTGGGCGGTGATAATTTTTCCCTCGCTTAACAACTGCTTATGGGTGTCCATCAACTGGACATATACCTCATCGAGATAGCTGTTCAAGGTTTTTGCCTTTTGGGAAAACCCGGTGACTCTACCCCTGATTTCATCCCATTCATTCACCGAAGTCCGGCGTTTTAAACTGATCTCTGCCCTCTTCCCGTCCACTGTGATTCGGGCATAGATGGTAAGTTTTTCTGGATTGTGCGTGTGGTCCCTCGTAAAGATGAGCACCTTTAATGTACTGTTGTTCCGCATTCTACAGGTCTTTTAAGTGAAACATTGATTGTTTGCAAAGACGACCCTAAATAGCCTAATATGCTATCAAAATTATGCACAAGGAACGTACCAATTCATTCACCGAACTCTACACCTTTTATATGGTTTTAGATGATATCAGATGAATGCAATAAAAATGAAAAGCACTGTCAATCAGTCAGTTGACAGTGCTTTGATACCCACTGAAAAGTGGTTCGTCGGGATGACAGGATTTGAACCTGCGACCCCACGCCCCCCAGGCGTGTGCGCTACCGGGCTGCGCTACATCCCGAAAATGGATTGCAAAAATATAAATTTTAATGATATTAGAGCTTGAAGTTTTACAAATTCAAAAACAATAATTAAACAGGTTATTTTTTAAGTTTCAGACAAGAACTCTCTAATTTCAATACAAAATGCCTCTCTTGCTTCTGCCGAATCATTTGTAGGGTTCAATAAAAAATAACCCAGAGTTTGATTTTGGCAAAACTCATCTAGGTTCTTTCCCTTCCAAAGGTGATAACTCATCAATAAAGTATTGTAATCTATTTTGTATGGTTTATCCACCTCGCTATAGGCGTTTAGGTAAAGATTTAATTGAAGTATTGAATAGTCAAGATTTCCGGATTCGTAGGTTATAAAAGAGGGAACAGGCGTAGATTTGTTTTTATCCATTAATTAGCACGTTTAAGAATTTGCCGACTAGATTTCCAGAAACTGTATACAGGTAATGGAACCAGTAATACCATTAAAATATTGGCTTTATATTTCTTTAAATGAACTATTGTTTCTTTAGGTGAATTGAATCTATTGGTTAAATCGTACAAATTCAAATAATAAAACTACAGTACAAACGTAAATATACTCAAAAACGATTACAATAACTTACCTGTAAAGTGTAAAATGCCCTACATACTGTTGCTTGTCCTTATCATTTGCATTGACCACATACCAGTAGTCTCCTGTTGGCAACTCACTACCTTCATAAGTACCGTCCCACCCTTTTACTTGATCTAATATAGCTACTACACGTCCATATCGATCATAGATTTTCACTTCCAAATTTGGAAAGAAGCTACTATTACCAAGTCTCCAATAATCATTTAGATTATCCCCATCAGGGGTAAAGAAATTTGGGATTTCCGGCATTCCGTCAAAATCAAATGGCATTACTAAATTCGCAACACATCCGTTTTGGTCTCTCACCATTATGTTGATATTGGCATCTTGATTAATTGTAAAGACATTTAACTCTCCAAACGATTCTCCTTGGAAGAAATATTCATATCCGCCAAATCCGCCGGTTGCAATTGCTTTGACTTCATTAGGTCCAATTTTTTCTGCCTCTAGAATCAATGGCTCGTATGCATCTATTTCAAACTCTACAAAGGTTACACAACCATTTTGGTGATAAATGTAAACTGTATGTTCACCTGGTGGAAGATCTCCAAACACTCTTTGATCATTTGCCAATTGAATATCATCTACATCCAATGAAAACAGTAGGTTTGGCAATAATGCACTATCTGTAATGGAAATAGTCGCTGTACTATTTGGAAAAATACCATCACAACCATATTGAACTATTGGTTCTGCCATGAGTTCAATACCTATTCCTATTTCAGCAACAATGTTAGTCTGGCAACCATTGGAATCCCTAATAAAAATCACATAGGTTTCACCTCCTTGAAGTCCGTCAAAAAACATTGCGCTATTTTGAACAAAATCAGCATCGTCTGCAGAATTTACACTGGTGTAATAAGGAGCGGTACCTCCTGTTACATTTAAAGTTAATGTACCATCCTCGTCCCCCAAACATATTTCTGGAGTGGTAGAAGCTATACCTGCCAACAATTCCATAGGCTGGGTTATTTCTACAGTTCTTGTTATGGTACAACCTAAATCATCTTGAATAATTACATCATAGGTTCTTGGTGATAAATCATTAAATGTTTTTCTATTTGGATTGACCGGGTCATCCCCTTCAAAGAATTCACTTAATGTATCAGATATTGAATATCTAATTGCACCTGTACCACCACTGGCCTCAATAATAATTTGTCCGTTCGTATCACCATGGCATATTACAGGAACTGCTTCTAGGTAATCCAATACTAGAGGTGGTTTTGGCTCAATGACAATTGGTGTGGATATTGCTTCACAACCACCACTTTGTGCATATACATAATAAGTGCCAGGATCTAGGTTTCTGAATATTCCCGAACTCTGCGCTGGTCTTACTGTATTAGCCACAGTTGGATTGGGTGGAGTGTTTGAATTTAATAGTGTATACATATAACTACCTATTCCTCCAAAAGCTTCAGAACGTATGATCCCTGTTGCCTCACCTGCACAATTGATTGTGGCGTTTGTTAAGTCTAAAGCAATTACCAAAGGAGCCGCCGGATCTAAGGAAATCTGATTGGAGCTTTCAAATGGACATCCGTTGGAGTTTTGAACTTCATATTGGAATGGTCCCGGATCAATTGTAATATCAGCTGTTATTTCTATGCTGGTCAAACCAGTTCCAAATGGTACGAATGGGTCTGCTGTCCCAGATCTACGATAAAAATAGTCTACGCCAACTTCTGGGTTTGTTACGGTCAGTTCCATTCTCCCTAAGTCCCCACAACCTGGTGGTTGAAGTTCAACCAATTCAGCAATAACAATTTCAGGATCTTGAACCGTAATCGGAACAGTTGTAAAGCTGCAGTTCCAACCATCAAAAATGGTGATGGTATATTCACCCGCAGACAAATTAGCGAAAGTCGGAGTTATCTGAAGTCCACTATTGGTACCATCCGTAATCCTATTTAATTGATACAGGTAATTACCTGGGCCCTGTCCTCCTAAAACGTTATACGTTTCTATAACGCCGTTATTGTCATTATTACACGCCAATGGGGTTACTATCTGAATATCTGCAGTAATAGGTGTTGGTGGTGGAAGATTAATCATAGTGCTTTCTTCACAACCTCTATAATCCCTAATATTTACAGTGTAGTTCCCTGTAGATAAATTCTGAAATATTGGATTTGTATTTGGGTAGTCCACCAATATTGTGCTACCGTCAGGAGCTATCAACTGATATTCATAGGTTCCCCAACCACCATCTCCAGTAGCGGTAACTTCTCCAAACCCTGGAACGTTACATGTAACCTCAGAGGTTTGTGCCGCTACAACTGATAATGCTCTATCCGGAGATCTTACCGTAACAACGTTACTTACTACATCACAAAAAGGAGTATCCAAAGCTTCTACATATACAATAAGATTACCTGCCGGTAGCCCTGTAATAATTTCTGGACTATTAATTGGCGCATTGGTATCAAAGCTTCCTGTTACACCTGTTGAAGTTTCAACACCCGAGTTATCTCTTGAGAAAACCTCATAATTGTATGCTCCACTATAATTATTGATTTCCAAACTTATTTCTCCATCATTGCCATTAAAACAAGTTACGGGCCTTACCTCAGCAATTACAGCCTCAATGTTGTTATACTCTGGCATATTGACTGTAGCTGTCAAATATGAACAACCACCGTTGCCAACATCAGTGACTGCAAAAATGTAATCACCGGGTGTTGAAATAGGCCAAACCACTTGATTTGTACCAGAAGAACTTCTAGCTGGTTCTGAGCCTAAAGGCAAAATTTCCACTTCATAATTTCCTGCACCTTCATTAACAATAATGGTAATAGATCCAGGACTTGCTCCGCCACCTGAAGCATCACAAGTAATTTGACTTACACTATAACTGAACGTGATATCGGTAGGTGTGTTAATATTCACATTGGACATCTCTTCACAACCATTCTGATCTCTGGCGGTAAGAATTATGCTCTGATTTGCTCCATTGTCAATAACTTCAAAAGTATTGCTTGTTTGGAAGTTGGTACCATCAAATTGTGGGGTACCGTCATTCATACTATACGTATATGGGCCTGTTCCGGTAGCTGCACCTGAACCATCTCCATTCGTGTCAGTAAAAATAGTAATCGTAGCAGTACTAAACTGGTTACTGGAAGGGTTACAACTAAACTCCGTATTGATGGCATTTACTAGCAAGAGTGATGGCTCATCAATTAAAACATTACCAGAACGATCTGCACAACCTCTATCTGAAACCACTTCTACTTGATACGTATTTGGGGTTAGATTATCGAATACTGGAGATGGTTGAGGCCCTGCCATAACAGTTGCACTGGCACCATCATATAGAATATAACTTAATGGGGTATCTGTATCACTTCCAGGTTGAAGTTCCACCACAATAGTACCGTTATCTGCACCATTACAAGTAATGTCTGTACTTGGTGTTGCCGTGATAACGGGCGTATTAACTGTGGATACATTTACAACCGCTTCATCTGAACATAATGGCGCTGTATTGGAACTTAAATCCGTAACTAAAATGTTATAATCTCCTGGCAATACGCCGGTAAATGTATTTGAGCCTTGAGCAGGTCCTATATTGGCCAATGTCCCAGCATCTCGCAATTGATATTCAAAATTACCACTACCTCCAGTAGTGTTTACCGTTATTTCACCATCACCTGCATTACAGGTTGGGAAAGAGGTGGCATCAGCAGTAATAGCAAAGAAATCAAAGACATCTGCAGCAATAGTATCCGTACACCCATTACCATCTCGTATTGTAATCACATAACTTCCTGGATTTGGAACTACAAAGTTGACACTGCTCTGAAAACCGCTTCCAATGTCGTACATAAATGTCTCTTCTGGTAGACCTGAACCTGTTGATATAGGGGCGGTTACATCAATTAGGTATCCACTTGTCGCAGTACATTGATTGGTAACATCTATTGCAGGTGCCGGAATTCCTGCTTCTTGCGTTATTGTAGCCGTAGTCAGGGCAGTACATCCGTTAGCGTCCCTAACATAAAAATCATAATCTGAAGGATAAGGTCCTGGTATTTCAAATGTAGTGTCCGCAACAAAGACCGTAGGTGCAGGATCGCCATTTGGAACATAAGCATATTCAAACGGTGCGGTTCCACCAAATCCTCTTACCGTAATAAGAGCTCCCGTATTACAAGTAGCCTCAACATTATTGTCAATAACAATGGAAGGCGAGCTAAATCCAATAAAAACAAGTGTACTCGCACTACACCCTGAATCGGTATCCGTAACTATGATTTGATAGTTGCCAGGCGCTAACCCTGTAAACGTATCATTGAACGGGATAGGCTCGTTAGTATAAGAATCAGGCCCTGCCTCTATAGCTCCAGTATCTGTATTTTGAAGGGTTACCGTAAAATTTCCTGGATTTGCAGGAATTCCTGAAACTTCATAATCAATTCCACCACTTCCTGCGACATTACAAGAAGCTGTAGTTGATGTAGCGGTGACAGTTACAGGACTCGGTGCTGTCAAGAAATCTATCTCTTCAATATAAGTACAGCCATTTGCATCCATGACTTCGACAAAGTAAGTCACATTTGGGACCACGAGACCAGTAACATCAAAAATATCGTTATTTACACCCGTACCCAACTGAAATATTGGGTCACCCACCAGTCTAAATTCGTAAGGTGCTGTACCTCCACTGGCTTGAACCCTGTATGGAAACAAAGTATCTGAACATAGTGCAGGTGGTGTATCCAAAGGAGTTAAATCCAATGTATTTTGGTCAATAACAATATCATCTCTATCCTCACATCCTTGAGCATCTGTAGTTACTACAGTGTAATTACCAACAGGTAGATTTGGAAAGTTAGCGATAGTACTGGCGGTACCCATTGAAGAAGCTACCAATGTTCCGTTCACGTCCAATAGAACATAATCAAACGGTGCAACCCCATTAGATAGAGAGGTAGCAATAGAACCTACAATAGGTCCAGATGAACATACTGCAGGGCTCGGGGTTGATGTAGCATTAAGTGCAGCACTTGCTGCAATAGTGACATTATAAGCCGGACTTACACAACCTCTACTATCTCTAACCATAAATCCTCCGTGATTTCCGGGACCATAACCAGAGAAAATATTTTGGGAACTAAAAGTCGCTCCGTTATCATTACTATACTCATATGGTGGAACTCCTTGAGAAGTATCAGCTATCACTTCAACAATTCCGCTAGTTGCATCACCACATTGTGTATCAGTTCCAACCACTGAGCCTGCTATGGTTTCAGGAGGTGTTATGGTTACAATATTTGATTCTGTGGTACACCCTTGACTATCCGTAATTAAAAATTGATATGTTGTATCCGAAATAATTGAACCATCGTTAGGTATGCTATATACAAAGGAATTCCCTGTAATGTTATTGTTATCTGATGAATAGCCTCCGCCATTAATCTGCACCTCGTAAATATCATAGTTTCCACCAGAAGTATATCCGTTACTGATATTCACTTGAATTTGTGCAGGAGGACCAGCACAATCTAGTTCTTGAATAGTTGTAGCAAGTGCAGTTACTTGAGGTTCAATAGTGGCTGTAACTGTATCTCTACAATCATTTGCATCCACCACTTCTATACTATAGTTTCCTGGAGTAAGTCCAGAAAAACTATTACTTGCACCCAAGGCACCACCATTGATTCTATATTGATACGGTGCAGCACCTAAGGTAGCATTGACTACCAAGGTCGCGGCTGTAAAATTATCATAGCAAAAGTCTGAAGCCCCAGCATCCAATGTCAATGTTGGGGCTTGCAAAATGGTTAATGTAAAGCTATCTGTTACGGTACAACCGTTAGCATCCGTTACACTTACTTGATATAGTCCATCTTGAGAAAGATTAGAGAAAACGCTTCCATTTTTCGGCCCTCTAGTAGAGCTATCCGGTTGTGTTAATGTATATCTATTACCTCCCCAACCTCCTACAGTATTTACCCTAACAGCTCCAATATTTCCATTTTGACAACTCATATCGGTCACGTCCAATCCAGAAATGGCAAAAGCTATTGAAGGCTCTTCAATCACAAGAGTAGAAGTATCCGTACAATTGGTATCTTCATCTGTAACTGAAATTAGATAGCTTCCTGCGGCCAATCCTGTTAGTGGTATAATACCACTGTTTTGGCCCGTAATTAATGTTCCTCCATCTATATCGTAACTATAGGTAGTATTAAAGCCATCTACTAAAAAACGACCTTCTCCATCGGAATCTCCAACACAGGTAACAACTCTTGTTTGTTGTGCTTGAACACCAATTGAACTGATGTCTGTGATAGCATAGTTTTCATCATATGAGCATCCTTCATTATCAGTTACCCTAAAAGTATATGTTCCTAATCCTAAACCTCCAAATGTGCTTGTTGTTCCATTATTGACTGCACTAGCAGCTGGGGCTATAATTTCATAATTGTATGGTCCCGTTCCACCTGTAATCACAAGCCCTACGGAAGCCGTTGTTGTGATACAATCCAAACTAGAGATAGTAAACGCTATGTCAGTTGGTTTATCAAGCGTATTAAAAACGATATCTGGTAATGGCTGAACACACCCATTTGCGTCTCTAACCAAAGGGGTATAGCTTCCAACTCCTAGGTTTGAGAAAACTGGATTTGTGCCAAACCCTGCCCCAACACTATATTCATAGGGAGCTGTTCCTCCTGAAACTCCAGAAATAGTAATCTGACCTCCGTTTTCATTTGTACAAGTAGGTACTGAATCTGGGGTTGCAGTTGCGCTGATATTTGACGGCGTCCCTATGGTTCCAACAATTGGGGCTGTAGTACAAGTAAAAGAGTCTTGTTCATATCGTAAAACAATATCATAAGTACCTGGAGCCAAATTGGAAAACACATTACTTGTCTGATAACTAGTTCCATTATCGTTACTATATTCTATCTCATATCCAAATCCGCTGGTGACATTTACGGTAATTCTACCATTGTTGGATCCCCCGCAATTGGCATCTTCTTCAGTAATATTAAAAATTGGTGGTGGAATATCTGGAACGTTTACAGAAGCAGTTCTTTGGCAACCATTGGCATCTTCTACCAAAATAGCATAGGTTGCGGCAGTTGTTACTGTAAATGATGTGGTGCTCGTATAGGTTGAACCAAATGCCCCGCCGTCTACACTGAAACGATAGGGTGCCGTACCTCCTGTAGTCGTTAAATCCACATCAACAGAAGCAGCTCCACAACCAAAACTGGCAGAAGCTGTGGCCACAACATCCAAAGGACTTATTCCATTTCCAATTTCAATGGTAGCACCACCCGTATCTGTAGTTGTGGTTTCTGAGCAATCATTGGTATCTACTCTAATACTATATGCTCCTGGGCTTACATTGGCAAACGTATAGGCGTCCAATCCATTTGGTCCAAAGGTATCTACGGTTACTCCATTTTTTATCAAACGATACGTATAAAAACCTGGAACTCCAGAAACTTGAACATCTATACTACCCAACTCGCTACTACATAAAATATCATTGGCAGTTACATCTACAGTGATATCCAAATTTTGAATATTAACAGTATTCGAAGGGAACAAACACGCACTTGCAGAAACATTTTTTAAACGCACCCAAACCATATAGTTACCTGGAGTGGTAACATCAAAAAATGGGTCGTCTTGGTACGGTCCTCCAGAATTATTTAAACTATACTCGTAACCCGCAGGTACATTGGTTACCTCTACCCTACCTGGATTTCCACATATAATATCTTCTTTGATCAGCTGTGGATTTAATGGGTTTAAAGTAGACTTAAAATAAAAAAACTGACCAGAATCAACTCTAACCCTAAATTCACCAGCGGAATCAAGGCTATAAGTAGCTCCAGTCCCTACAGTATTCCATGTACATGCACCATTAATAGTTGGGCAATCATCTACTACCGTTGGAGCACAGGTATTTGGATCTAATTTCTGCCATTCATAGCTGCTGCCAGATTGGCTTAATGTCAATGTTCTAATATCACTGGTACCGCATAGGAAGAATTTTGCCAAGGTACTACCATCGTTAGGACAGACCACTTCTTCATTAGTCCCTTGGATAATGGTCATGAACATGCTGCTACTAGCAGAAAGAAATACATCTGCTTTAGCTGCTGAATCATCAATTTTGGAAACCGACGAAGTCTTTTCAGTACTTGGTTCTGAAACGGCAGATACTATTTTTGTTAGTATCGTTTTGACCTCTGTTTTCGCTAGTACCGTGGAACAAAATATTGATATAAATACCAACAACACGGCATATAGCAAATGCCTTGTTTTTTGAGGAAGCATAGGTTAAGTCTTGTTATGGTAGAATACTTCGGATTTGGGACCTTATATTCTATGATTGTAATTATCTAAACTTATATATTTCTTTTATCTTTCGACTATAAAAAGCCGTAGTTCGTCTATAAATTCTTTTATTTCAACGTTAAATTATGAAAAAAAGTGCGATCCTTCCTTATTTTTTCGTTGTAATGCTCACTTCATCTTGTGCTCAAAATTCTGATAAGAGCATAAATCTTCCCAAACATGTTGATTTTACTGCTGAACTCGTAGTTTCGGGTATTCAAAACCCCTGGGGTATGGTATTTCTTCCAAATGGGGGTATTTTAATAACAGAAAAGGCAGGAAAACTTCTTCTTTATAAAAGTGGAAAAACCACGGAAATAGACAATGTTCCTAAAGTATATTTACGGGGACAAGGAGGGCTTTTAGATATTAAATTACATCCCGATTATGAAGAAAATGGATGGCTTTACCTGTCCTATGCTTCCTCAAATGGCAGTAGTAAGGGAGGAAATACGACAATAATGCGAGCCAAGCTATCTAAAAACTCGCTTATTGAAAAGCAATTACTCTACAAAGCGAAACCAAATACAACAAAAGGGCAGCATTTTGGCTCTCGATTAGAATTTGATGATGATGGATTCCTATACTTTTCTGTTGGCGACAGAGGCAATAGGGATGTAAATCCTCAAGATATTACCAAGGATGGAGGAAAAATATACAGAATCCATGATGATGGACGAATTCCCAAAGACAATCCTTTTGTAAGTCAATCAGGTGCTAAAACTGCAGTATACAGTTATGGTCACCGAAATCCACAAGGTCTAGTAAAACATTATGAAACTGGGCAATTATGGGAACATGAGCATGGACCTAGAGGGGGTGATGAAATTAACATTGTACAAAAAGGAAAAAACTATGGATGGCCTATAATCACTTATGGAATCAATTACAGTGGCACAAAAATTACCGATAAAACTTCAAAAACCGGTATGGAACAACCCGTTTACCAATGGACACCTTCCATTGCTCCTTGCGGAATGACTTTTGTCACTTCTGAAAAATATCCAAATTGGAAAGGAAATCTGCTTGTGGGTTCCTTAGCTTTTCAATATTTAGAACGATTAGTTATTGAAAACAACAAAGTAGTGTATCGTGAAAAATTATTAGATGGCATGGGACGACTTAGAAGTGTTCGCCAAGCACCAGATGGTTTTATTTATGTGGGAATTGAAGGAAAAGGAATTTATAGATTGATGCCCAAAAAGTAGTCAAGCATACAAAGAACTACTTCATTTCTTCTATTGCACGTTTTACAGAACCGTATTTTTTAAGTGCTTTCTCTGCGTCGTTGTAGTCCAATCCAAGTTCTTCCACCAAATATCGTGTGCCGCGATCTACCAGCTTGGTATTGCTCAATTGCATATTGACCATCTTGTTTCCTTTGACCCTTCCAATCTTTACCATTAAGGCGGTAGAAATCATGTTTAAAACAAGTTTTTGACTAGTACCACTTTTCATACGAGTACTTCCAGTAACAAATTCGGGACCTACTTCAATTTCTATAGGGATATCTGATTCCATAGCTAAAGGGGAACCTGGGTTATTGGTTATACCCGCAGTTAGTAGTCCATTTTCCTTAGCGTCCCTTATTCCACCCAACACATATGGCGTAGTTCCGGATGCAGCAATACCAATTACAACATCTTTTTCATTTACATCAAACTGATTTAGATCTTTCCATGCTTGGAGGGTACTGTCCTCAGCAAACTCTACCGCCTTTCTTATGGCTGCATCACCACCTGCAATTAAACCAATTACCCTATTATATGGCATACCATAGGTTGGTGGTATTTCAGAAGCATCTAAAATTCCCAGACGACCACTCGTTCCTGCACCAATGTAAAACAGTCGTCCTCCTTTTAGAAAACGTTCAGCTACTAAATCCACAAGTTTTGTTATTTGCGGAATGACCAGTGCAACGGATTCTGCTATTTTTTTGTCTTCTTTATTGATGCTTTCTAAAATGGTACTGGTGTCCATTTGCTCCAAATTGTCATAATTTGAAGGATTCTCTGTAATTTTCTTATAATTCATATCCATTACAAAAGATGAATCTCTTGGTTTCTAAAGAGGTTTAAAAGATTGTTGTTAGGATCCAATTCCGTTATCATCGTATTAATCGCATTAATATCGCAAGTTTTATATCGGTGTTGGGAATTCAATTTTTCGGATATCGACAAAAGTACAGTTTTTTTGGAAGCCTTGATTACTGCCTTTTTAACTTGCACAATATCCCAATCAAATTCAGTGAGCCCAAACAGGGAATCAACATAACCAGTCCCTATAAAACTATAATCCACTCTTATTTCAGATAATTGACGGATAGTACTTGGACCGATAGATATTTGCGAGTCTGGTGAAATTTCACCACCAATGAAAATAACTTTTACGTTGGGCTTTGCCAATAACTCCATTGCCACGGGCAGGCTCATCGTAAAACAAGTCAATTTAATATTCTCAGGTATTTGTCTGGTTAATTCAAGACAAGTAGTACCCCCATCTATAAATACCACCCCACCTTCCTTAAGCATCATAACAGCCTTTTCTGCAATCTTCTTTTTTTCTTCAAGGGTATAAATGTTGGTATTTCTAACCGTTGCGTTGGTAAAACCTAAAGAAACTGCTCCACCATGCACTTTGCGAAGCTTATTTTCATTGTCAAGTTCCTTTACATCTCTCCTAATTGTGTCTATAGAGACATCCAACATTTCAGCAATATCAGTCAAAAGCACCTTATTGTGTAGTGCCACTTCATTCAAAATAACATGTTGTCGTTCTTCTTTCAACATAAAAGACACATTAATACAGTGCTTGTCTGGGCAAATATATGAAAATATTCACCATGCCATTTTGTTCAGTTTTTATTTATAAAATGTTATTAAAAGGTTAATTATAGCATATAATTGCATTAATTACTGCAAAAAACAGCAAATATCTTTTTTTTTAATACATTTGTCATCTAGAAGTTAAAACTGTTCACCTATGTCAAAAGCAACAAAACCAGAAACATTGGATTTCCCCTATGATGAGGAGTCTAAAAAATTTGAGAAAATAGAGACGCACATACACAACAACTCCGAAGACGCCTCTTTTTGGGTAGCCAATGAAATTGCCCAACTAATTAGACAGCGTCAAAAACAAGGCAAAAATGTTGTTTTAGGGCTTGCAACAGGGTCTACCCCTACCAAAGTCTATGATTTTTTGGCAAAATTTCACAAAGAAGAAGGGTTAAGCTTCAAAAATGTAATCACTTTCAATTTGGATGAATACTACCCAATGAAATCTGATTCTATACATAGTTATGTTCGTTTTATGAATGAGCACCTTTTTGATCATATAGACATCAAAAAGAAAAATATACATATCCCTGACGGAACTCTGGACAAAGAAGATGTACGTGATTTTTGTAATGCATACGAAGAAAAAATCAAGCAAGCGGGTGGCATTGACATTCAAGTATTGGGCATTGGTCGTACAGGCCATATCGGTTTCAATGAACCAGGATCATCCCTGAAAAGTAAAACACGTTTAGTACGTCTAGATAGGGTAACCAGATTAGATGCCGCTAGTGACTTTTTTGGTCTTGAAAATGTGCCAAAAAAAGCAATTACCATGGGAGTTGGAACCATAATGGATGCTAAAAGAATAATTCTGATGGCTTGGGGCGAAGGCAAGGCAAGTATAATAGAACAATCTGTTGAAGGAAAAATCAGAGAGAGTATTCCAGCTACATTCCTACAGCATCATGAGAACTGTGAGTTCATTTTAGACTCAGCAGCTGCATCTTCCCTAACACGGATCAATACACCTTGGCTAGTAAGTGAATGTGATTGGAATGACAAATTGATCAAAAAAGCCACCTTATGGCTTTCTGAAAAATTAAACAAAGCAATTTTAAAACTCACCAACGAGCACTACAATGAACACGGAATGGGGAGTTTGGTTGCAGAAATAGGTTCGGCTGAACATATAAACCTTAAAGTTTTCAACGAACTTCAAAGAACTATTACCGGGTGGCCCGGAGGTAAACCAAATACAGATGACAGTCAACGTCCCGAGAGAAAAGCCCCATATCCTAAGCGCTCGCTAATATTTAGTCCGCATCCTGATGATGATGTAATATCTATGGGCGGAACACTGTTACGTTTGGTTGACCAAGGTCATGAGGTTCACGTGGCATACCAAACTTCAGGAAATATTGCCGTTTTTGATGATGAGGTGATTCGGTTTTTGGATTTTGCCACAGACGTGCAAACTGGCAATAAGGAACTAGAGAAAAAATTGATGGATGCACGACAGTTCTTGAGTTCAAAATCTCCTGGACAGGTAGATAGTCCAGAAATTCAAAAAATCAAAGGTTTTATAAGAAAAGGTGAAGCTCTGGCGGCTTGTAGATATTGTGGAGTGAATGAAAAAAATGCTCATTTTCAGAATCTGCCATTTTATGAAACTGGTACAGTAAAGAAAAAACCTCATTCGGAGGAAGACGTTCAAATAACATATGATCTTTTGAACAAAATAAAGCCACATCAAATATTTGCTGCAGGCGACCTTTCTGATCCGCATGGAACGCACCGTGTATGTCTTCAAATAATATATGAGGCAGTAGATAGGTTAGTTCAAGAAAAAGCCGATTGGATTGATGACTGCTACCTTTGGTTGTACCGTGGTGCATGGCAAGAATGGGATATTGCAGATATGGAAATGGCAGTACCGGTTGGTCCAAAAGATATGGAACGAAAGAAAAACGCCATTTTTAAGCACCAATCACAAAAAGATGCAGCTATGTTTCCAGGAAATGATCAACGTGAGTTTTGGCAACGTGCGGAGCAGCGCAACACGGAAACAGCAAAAAAATATAATCAATTAGGTATGGCGGAATATGAAGCTATGGAAGGTTTTGTTCGCTATAAATTCAAATAGTTTATAAAGAAAGAGAGGCTTTTCAGCCTCTCTTTCTTTATACCAACGTTATGTTTTTTCCATAAGGTTTCAAAAGCGGATCATTTTTATCCAATTCGGTAATCAATATATCTACAGAAGCAACATCACAAATTTTATAGCGTTGAACAGAATTAATTTTTTCAAAGATTGAAGGAACTACTACTTTTTTTGAAGCATTGATCATTGCTTTTTTAACCTGAACAATTTCCCAATCAAATTCTGTTACTCCATCTGAAGGGTGAATACTATTCACGCCTAAAAAACAGATATCAGCCTTTAATTCCGATAAAACTCCAATTGGACCACCTCCAATGGTAATTTGCGAATCTTTATTGATTTTGCCTCCAATAAATATTATCTCAATATTTGGTTTTGGCAATAACTGAACGGCTATGGGCAAGCTAGGAGTAAAACAGGTAATCTTAAGATAAGGAGGTATTAATCTGGCTATTTCAAGATTTGTTGTCCCTCCACTTAACAGAACAACCTGACCTTCTTTTAATAGGGAAACTGCCTTCTCCGCAATTTTTGATTTTTTTTCGAGCGAATAAATTTCGCGATTGGCGTAGTTATAATGATTAAATCCCAGTGAAATAGCACCTCCATGAACACGTTTTAGTTTATTGGCATCATGCAGTTCTTTAATGTCCCTTCGTACCGTATCTGGCGAGACCTTTACTAATTCGGCGATATCTGTCAACAAAACTTTGTTGTGTATTCTCACCTCATTCAATATAACCTGATGGCGCTCTTCCTTCAGCATGGTTTGTTATTTAAGCAAATGTAAAAGTTTAAAAATTATGGAAAAATAATGCAAAAAATGGCTTTAACAAATATATATATTAAAAAATATTGCAAAACATTGCAAGATTTTCGATTATTTGCATATTTTTGATACAGACTCTATATTAATTAAGTAAAACGAGAACTTGAATTTGTAACTAACTCCAACACTAAATGGAAAAAACTAATTTTATGAATGGAAAAAATTTGCGCCAATTACTGTTTTTGGTGTGCATGGTCTTCAGTGCCAGTGCATTTTCCCAAAATTCAGGCTCCTTCTCTGGAGCAGTGACAGATAGTAGAAACGGAACGCCTATACCTGGTGTTTCTGTTTATATTGAGAACACTTCTTATGGAACTGTAACCGATTTTGATGGTAACTACAGCTTTCAAGCTGATTTGCAGCAAGCAGATTACACACTTGTTGCCAGTTACCTAGGGTATTCAACAGAAAAAATAAGTGTGAGTTATTCCGGTGGTGACATAACCAACAACTTTGCAATGTCAGAAGACCTTCTAAGTCTTGATGAGGTTGTTGTAACCGGTTCCACTGTAGTGCAGGAACGAAAAAAATTAGGTAATGCTGTTACTACCGTAAAAAGCGTAGAACTTTTAAAAGCAGACCCTATCAATGTTACATCTGCAATTCAAGGTAAGGTTCCAGGTGCTCAAATAACCCAAAACTCGGGTGACCCCGCAGGTGGCTTTTCAATAAGGCTAAGAGGTCCAAGTACCATAAGTGGTTCTTCAGAACCTTTATATATAGTTGATGGAGTTATTGCCAGTAACCTAACAACTAATGTAACCAACCTAAATGTCAGCTCTGGAGATGCCAGTCCAGGTCAAAACAGAATGGTGGACATTAATCCGAATGATATCCAAGACATCAATATTCTAAATGGATCAGCTGCAGCTGCAATTTATGGTTCGCGTGCTTCTAATGGTGTGGTAATCATTACCACTAAAAGAGGTGGTAACTTTGTTGATGGTCCAGAAATTTTCTTTAAAACTTCGTTCAACGTAAATGACTTAAGAAAGGAAGTGGACATTAATTTAAGAGGTGAACAGTTTGGTGGCGAAGATGTAAGATTGTGGCCCATATTTGGTAGAGATGCCGAAGGAAACACAACACCTTTCGCCAATCTTTTGACCAATAAGGTAGATGTACAGCGTTTTGATTATCAAGATTTAATATTCCAAACAGGACTTGGAACGGACAACTATTTATCCATAAGGGATGGAAACGAAAAAATGGGCTATGCAGCTTCCGTTGGATATTTGTCCAATGAAGGTATCATTAGAAACACTAAATACAATAGACTTTCCGCAAGGTTAAATTTTAACCATACCGTTAACGATTGGTTATCATACAATGTAGGGCTTTACTTTATGAACAGCACTTCTGATGAAAAGCCAGATGGAAATGTTTTTTGGAGTCCAATCAATTCCGTAAATATCACCAACAATATCTACAATGCTTCTCAAAGGGATGCAAGTGGGAACCTGCAAAGTGTGGAACCTACCAGAGTAAACCCTTTATCCATAATAGAAGAGTTCGACATTACCCAAGATGTCACTAGGTTCATTCCAAACCTAACGGTGTCTTTAAAACCAACAGATTTTTTGACTATAGATCAAATTTTAGGTGTTGACACTTACAAACAAGATGGGAACATTTCAATTCCTATATATGCTTATGAGCCCGTTAACGCGGCATATTTCAACAATGGCTATCAAGGAAATGCCGAAGCGACTATTTTTAACTGGAATTATGATGTGAACGCTACATTTGATTTTGATATTTCAGATAATATCAACTCTCAAACCATTGTGGGCTATAATTTTCAATCCAGTAGTTTAGAGTATTCCGGAACCCAAGGTCGAGATTTAGATGCAAGTGGAACTCCTACCGTTCCTTTACAAGCGCAAGAAAGTGATGATAGATTAGAGATTTTTGGAGGTTTTGTTCAGGAGACTCTGTCTTTTAGTGATAGATACTTTCTAACTATTGCAGGTAGAATTGATGGGGCTACAAACTTTGATCCTGATAAAAGAACAAATTTTTACCCTAAAATATCAGGTTCGTATGTGTTGTCAAGTGAACCTTTTTGGGAGAATTCAGGTATATCCAACGTTATAAATTCTGCCAGGATACGTTCATCTTATGGTGAAGCAGGAAACCTCACAGCAGTAGGTCCTTATGCAAGGTTTGGAAGATATAATCCAAACGAGTTTCAAGGAACCACTTCATTAAGCCAATCCAGTGCTCTGGGTAATGAAGGTTTAGAAGTAGAGCGATTAAAGGAATTTGAAATTGGTACGGACTTAAGTTTGTTCAACAATAGAGCATCTGTTTTGTTTACATATTACAATCAGAAAATATCAGACTTGATTGTTCAGCGTACGTTGGCTCCTTCAGAAGGAGGTCTTTCTCGATTTGAGAATGTGGGTAGTATGAAAAACAATGGTTTAGAAATCTACTTAAGAGTTACTCCTATAAAAACTGATGATTTAAAATGGGATTTGAACTTTAATTTTACTAGAAATAGAAATGAGGTTACCGCAACTACAGGTGGTCCCATATCCATAGCCACTGTAAGTGGAGCTCCACCACAAGTTAGGGAAGGTGAAGCTTTGGGCGTTTTTTATGGAACCTATTTTGCTAGAAATGATGATGGTAGTTTTCTATTGACTGCAGATGGCTTACCTCAACAAGAAAGAGGAGACGCTTTGGCCGGAACCCCTCAAAGAGACGCAAGTGGACAACCAACAGGTGATGCTTTGAGAAGAGTTATAGGTGATCCAAATCCAGATTATCTCCTGGGCATTGGAACAGATGTACAATACAAACAATTTTCATTTTCTATGTTGTGGGAATCAGTTCAAGGTTTTGATGTCTTTGACGCGGATAAACGAACAAGACAAGGAGTTGGTGTAGGAAGGTTGGCAGAACAGGAATTATCTGGCGAACTTCCAAGAGGTTATATCTCTTCAATATATCCAATTCAAGAATTTAGAATGGAGGATGGTTCATTTGTAAAATTGCGTGAGGTTTCATTAGGTTATACATTTCCCGAACTTTTTAAGGGGGTAAAAAACTTTACTGTAGCCTTAAAAGGAAGAAATTTGATCTCTATCGATAACTTTTTTAGTTATGACCCAGAAACAAATGCTGGTGGACAATCTAACTTGTTACGTGCTGTGAATTTTGGTAATGTACCAATTCCAAGAACTTTTATTCTATCACTAAGTGCAAATTTCTAATAAGAAGACAATGAAAAATATCAATAAAATTTTTATAGCTATTACCGTATTCTTTGTCATTGTATCTTGTGACAAAGAGTTCATCGACCCAATTAACATTTCCGATCCAGAAGTTGAAGGAAGTGTTGAAAACCTTATCAAATTAATTAATGGAGTTCAGCAACGTTACAGTACTGATCGTGCAGGAGCAATTTATACAACCGTTACTGCATCTGGTTTAACTGCGGATGAATTGAGACTGATCAATCCTGGGAACTTAGCTGAAGCTGAGCTAATCAATGGAGGTAATGAAATTTCCATTAACAATGGTATCCTAAGAAGTCTGTGGGGCGAGCTTATGCTGGTTCGCAGAGAATCTTTGACCGTGTTCGAAAATGCTGATACTGCCGCCGCAGATGAAGCTGAAGCCAATAGTTTAAAAGCTTATGCCCTATTCTATGAAGCATTGGCCAATGGCACGCTCATCCAGTTTTTTGAACAAGTACCTTTGATCACAGAACAGGAAGCACAATTTAATTCACGAGCAGAGGTTTTAGCGGATGCAATCAGTGATTTAACAACAGCTTTAGGATATGCACAAAGCGGTATCTCTTCCTCGGTATCATCAAGTGTTTTCCAATCTGTAGATTTAGAAAATTCCATTCAAGCACTATTGGCTAGATATAACCTAATGGCTGGCAACTACCCCGCTGCGGTTACAGCTGCCAATGCTGTGAATTTATCGGTTCAATCTACTTGGTCTTATGATGCTGCTGTGCCCAACCCAATTTCGGAAACATATGGCACCAACAATGTTGTTGAAGCTAAGAACGATGAATTTGGATTACCAGATACATTGTTGCCCGATCCAACTGATGGGCGTTTAGATTTTTACGTTACAATAGCCAATGATCCTTCAACAAATGAAGATGCGTTTTTCTCTGTTGGTTTTTTTGATGATAATCTAGATGACATCCCTGTATACTTGCCAGGAGAAATATTGCTGATTGAAGCTGAAGCTTTGGCAAGACAAGACCAAGTGCCTCAGGCCATAGCAGTGTTAAATCAAGTGCTAACCAAAACCGCTGCAGGAGACGCATTTGGATTGGGAGCCAATCTACCTGAGTATTCAGGCGCGGCAACCCAAGAAGCAGTTTTAGAAGAAATCTATAGAAATAGACGTATTGAATTATTTATGAGTGGTATGTCTTTAGAAGATAGCAGAAGATTTAATAGACCAGGTCCAAATGATGCAGATGCAGAACGTAACAGGAATTATTATCCTTATCCAGATACAGAAAGAGATAATAACCCAAATACCCCTGCAGATCCGTCAATATAAAACAATTTTAGTTTGAGTTGTTAGTTTTAGTTTTCAATTTTATCAAGCGAAAAGGCCTACATTTAGTCCATAAGTAGGCCTTTTTTATTTAATTTTTATGTCAAGAATTATTTACATAATTCCACTTTTGCTTTGTCTTTCTTGCTCGGTTTCAAGAATGACCAAAATTCAACCACAAAAAGAGTTTAGAGGAGTTTGGATTGCAACAGTGGTAAATATTGACTGGCCTAAAAATGCAAATGACAATTCAGAAAAACAAAAAAGGGATTTTATAGAAATTCTGGATTTCTATCAGAAGCTTAATTTTAATGCGGCCATTGTACAAATACGAACAGCCGGAGATGCGTTTTACGAAACGGAACAAGCCCCATGGTCCAAGTACTTAACTGGACAAGAAGGAGAAGCACCAAAAGATTTTAGCAAACCATTGGAATGGATGATAGTGGAGACACATAAGCGCGGAATGGAATTTCACGCATGGCTCAATCCATATCGTGCTACTTTTGATTTGGACACCGTAGCATTATCTAAAAAACACGATTTCTATCAACATCCAGATTGGATGCTCAAGTACGGCAAAAAATATTACTATAATCCTGGATTGCCAGAAGTGCAACAAAAACTAACCAATGTGATTGAGGAGGTGGTTGTAAATTATGATGTGGATGCAATTCATTTTGATGACTATTTTTATCCCTATAAAATCAAAGATGAAGTATTTAAAGACAGTATGGCTTTTCAAACCTATGGTTTACAAAATCAAAACATAGAAGATTGGCGACGTAGCAATGTGGATTCTTTGGTGAAAAATGTACATAAAGCCATTAAGAAATCTAAACCGTGGGTTCAATTTGGCATTAGTCCCTTTGGAGTATGGAAAAACAAGAGTACGGATCCAAATGGATCAGATACCAAAGCAGGGCAAACTACCTACGAAGATCTTTATGCGGATCCGCTTCTTTGGGTTGAAAAAGGTTGGTTGGATTACTTAGTACCCCAAGTGTATTGGAGTATGGATTTTCCTCTTGCCTCTCATAAAATTATTACCGAGTGGTGGGCCAATACTACCAAAAACACCAATCTTTATATTGGTAATGGGACCTACAAAATCAAAAACAACCAGGATAAGGCCTGGAACAAGAAAAAAGAAATACCCAAACAGCTTTTACTTGCTAGATCTCAAAAGGAAATAACCGGCAACGTTTTCTTTAGTGCAAAATCACTTTTAGGAAAAAATGAGAATGTCACCAAAATCTTGAAGCGAAAGTTCTATAAACTTCCTGCACAAAATCCAAGTGGAATTACAAAAACAAAAAGGGAGGTGTCCTTCCCAAAAGTTGAGTCAATCCAAATAATAAAGAATGCCAATATGGACATTTGTGTTTCCCATTCGGACAGTATTCCAAGATTTCTTCACTATTATGCTTTAAATAAGAAAACTCCAGGCCAAAAACTGCTCATAAGAAAGAGTTATCTTTCCGTTAGTCAAAATTCTATCTGTAATCAGTTACAGTTGACAAAAAAGCAATCAAAAAATGGTATTGGGGTTACCATTGTTGATGCCTACGGGAATGAAAGTGAAGTACAGATACTAACACTAGAATCAAATTGATTATGCAAGATATGCTTGTAAGACTTCTTGATTTGCCTGATTGTTCCAAGGATGAAAGACATCTTTTGGAATCTGAAAACATCATAATCAAAAGACCGATAGCACCCGAAAAAAGCATTATAACCAATTGGGTAACATCCAATTTTAGCGCAAACTGGGGAGATGAGGTCGATGTGTCCTTTGCTTCTTTACCTGTTAACTGTTTTGTGGCTCAACGAGAACAATCCATTTTAGGTTTTGCGTGTTTTGAAAGCACATCTAAAAACTTTTTTGGACCTACAGGAGTATTAGCTTCGGAAAGAGGGAAAAACATTGGAAAAATACTTTTAATAAAATCGCTAAATGCATTAAAGGAAATTGGATATGCTTATGCCGTTATAGGAGGGGTTGGTCCAGTTGAATACTACCAAAAAGTAGTGAATGCAAGAGTCATTGAGCAATCCGAAAAAAGTATTTACCAAAATCTATTAAAACACCGTAAATGAGTACTGTCGAAAAAGACAAAGGCGCATGGGCCTGGATACCATTGCTCTATTTCACACAAGGTATTCCCTATATTATGGTGGTAACAGTATCTGTTATTATGTACAAGCGTTTGGGAATAGGCAACGCAGAGATAGGACTGTACACAAGTTGGCTTTATCTACCTTGGGTAATAAAACCGTTATGGAGCCCATTGGTAGACCTAAATGGAACTAAAAGAAAATGGTTTTTGGGCATGCAGTTTATTGTTGCTTTGTCTTTTTTGGGTATTGGTTTATTTCTTCCCTCTAATTCTTTTTTCATCATTACACTTGCATTTTTTTGGATGGCGGCTTTTGCATCTGCAACCAACGATATTGCTTCAGATGGGTATTACATGATAGGTTTAACCCAAAAGAAGCAATCTTTTTTTATAGGACTCCGAAGCACTTTTTACCGCTTGGCGATGGTAACGGGGCAAGGGCTGCTGGTCATATTTGCTGGGTTTCTTGAACATGAATACGGGGATAATACAAAGGCTTGGTCAATGACCATGATTTGTGCGGCCGTATTAATGTTGATTTTAACCGTTTCTAACTTTTTTGTTGCACCCAAATTTGAAGAATCACAAAATAAAACAACAGAAAAACCAGCGAGTTTTTCAGAGATTTTTGTCAGCTTTTTCAAAAAGAACCAAATATGGGTAGCACTATTGTTTATACTTACCTATCGCTTAGGCGAGTCGCAATTGGTTAAAATGGCCTCCCCTTTTTTATTGGATACTTTGGAAGTAGGAGGCTTGGGATACTCCACAGAAGCTGTAGGAACCATATACGGCACCGTGGGCATCATCATGCTTTCTATTGGTGGCATTGTGGGCGGAATTCTAATTTCTAGAGATGGCTTGAAAAAATGGATGCTTCCCATGCTATTGGCTCTAAATTTACCAAACGCACTCTATGCTATTCTTGCTGTCACTCAATCTACAAGTCTATTTGCAGTAGTAGGAACGGTGGTTATTGAGCAGTTTGGTTACGGATTTGGGTTTGCGGCGTTCCTCATTTATCTCATATATGTTGCTGAAGGAGTCACTAAAACTTCGCACTATGCCATAGCTACAGGTTTTATGGCCTTGGGAATGATGATTCCAGGGATGTTGAGTGGATATATTCAAGAATGGCTGGGGTATGATGGATTCTTTCTCTGGGTAGTCATTGCAGCACTCCCGGCGTTTCTAGTTCTTAGGTATTTAAAATACCCAGAAGATTATGGTAAAAAAACTGATGTAAGCAATGTATAGCAGTCTACTACCCTATTCTAACGCCACAAAAAAACTTACCCTAAAGCAAAAGGTTGCACAGTTGTTTATGCCCGCTGCATTTATAAATGATGGTGAAGAAGAAATTCTAAAGATTGAAGATTCAATAAGAACAAATAATATAGGGGCTATTTGCTTTTTTCATAGTAGAGCAAGTGCCGCCACCAATTTTGAAGGCAAAAAGAAAGTAGTTTACAATGATGATAGTTATGTAAGATTAAAACAACTCATTTCTAGGTATCAAAAAGCTGCAAACGTTCCTTTACTCATTGCAATTGATGCGGAATGGGGCTTGGCCATGCGTATAGAAAAAACACCACAATACCCCTATGCAATTACCTTAGGCGCCATACAAGAAAACAATGATTTAATTTTTGAAGTTGGAAAGCAAATAGCACTAGACTGTAAAGAAGCTGGTGTTCATTGGAATTTGGCCCCGGTAGTGGATATCAATAACAATCCAGAAAATCCAGTAATTGGATACCGTTCTTTTGGTGATAATAAAAATATGGTTCTTGCCAAAGCAGAAGCCTATTTAGATGGCATGGAAAGCATTGGGACTTTAGGTGCATTAAAACATTTTCCAGGACATGGAGATACAGCTACTGATTCCCACTTGGGACTACCTGTGATAAATAAATCAAAAGAAGAGCTGACAGAAAATGAGCTTTATCCCTATGAAAAGATTATAAAAAAAGGTGTCGATGCTGTAATGATAGGCCATTTATCCGTTCCAGAACTGGATAATTCAGGAAATCCATCTACTACCTCATCTAAAATTATAACCGATTTATTGAGAACAGATATGGGGTTTGAAGGCGTTATTATCTCTGATGCCTTGAACATGCATGCTGTATCCAAAAAATATGCTCAAAAAGGAATGCTGGAAGCAAGTGCTTTTGCAGCCGGAATGGATGTAATGTGTTTCTCGGAACATTCAAAAGAGGGTATTGAAGAAATAGTTGCAAGTGCTTCAGAAAAAAGAATTGAAGAAAGTTTTGAAAGGGTTTGGAGGTTAAAGGAGCTGGCGTTTTTAGAAACTGACATAGAAAGGAACATTAACTCTCAATCAGCATCAGAGTTAAACAAAAAAATTGCGCATTATAGCATAACTGAACTCTATGGAAGTCCAGATACTTTGAAAGAAATAAAAGCAAATAATTTTCTCAACCTTTCATTGGGTAATCAGTCAGAGAACAGCTTTTCCTCAAAACTAGAAGGCCAATCTGGGCAACCCAAGTATCAATTAAATGCGAAAACAATAGACAAAATCACAGGTAAAGTTTCTGAACATAAAAACATTGTATTGGCGCTCTTTCCTCCTTCTATAAAACCAAAAAACAAGTTCGGAATTGATGAAGCTGTACTAAAATTTATTCAATCTCTAATATCCCAAAAAAATGTTTTGATCTATCTCTTTGGAAATCCCTACGTGATTGATACGCTAAAGTTGAAATCCAGCTCCAATGTAGTAGTGGTCTATCAAGATTTTACGGAATTCCAAGAAGTGGCATATTATCATTTTATTGGTCAAACAGAAGCCAAAGGAAAACTCCCCATAACACTTAAAACATTTCAAGTATGAAAACGGACATCATTTCATCATGGGAAAAGAATGCTTCCGAATGGATTAAGGTAATTCAGGACAATCAGATTCCATCTAGAAAATTCACCAATAAAGCAATTTTGAAAACTGTTGCCAGTCTCAATTGTGAGAAGTTCGTCGATATTGGGTGTGGAGAAGGCTGGCTCACAAGAGAAATAAGCAGAATGGGATTCCATACTGTTGGGTTTGATGCTATAGAAGACCTTATTGCGGAAGCCAAAAAAAAAGATTCAGGAGATTATCACGTATTCACTTTTGAGGATATAATAGAAGGTAACCCTATACCACATGCTCCTTTTGATGCCGCTGTTTTTAACTTTTGTCTGTATTTGGAGGATGGCCTCCAAAAACTTTTGAAAAACACGTTAAAGTCCATTTCTCACAATGGATACATTATAATTCAAACCTTGCACCCATTTTTCTTAATACAAAGTGGACTTGCCTATAAAAGTCAGTGGTTATCCGACGCTTGGAAGGGTTTACCAGGCAATTTTGAAGACGGTCATTCTTGGTATGCAAGAACTTTTGAAAATTGGTCGGAAATACTTGGATCTCTTGAAAAGGTGAAGGTAAATTTTCAGGAGGTATTGAATGACGATGAAAAGCCTATTTCATTAATCATTAAAATCAAAAAACTATAATGAAAAAATATAAGGTTCTAGGGTTAATGTCCGGTACTTCATTAGATGGGTTGGATTTAGCCTATTGCCATCTTTGGCAAAGCAATGGTAATTGGGAGTTTTCCATAGAAAACACTAGAGATGTCCATTATACCGAAAAAATGCGGGACTATCTTAAAAATGCTATTCATCTATCTGAAGAAAATCATGATCAATTACATAAAGATTATGGTGTTTGGCTGGGTGAACAAGCTAAAAGTTTTATTGAGGAACACAATTTACAAGTTGATTTTATAGCGAGCCACGGACATACATCGCACCATAGACCAGAAGATGGTTTTACTTTTCAATTGGGAGATGGACAGTTATTAGCAGATACCAGCGAAAAACAAGTTGTATGCGATTTTAGAAGCAAAGATGTTTCCTTAGGAGGACAAGGTGCTCCTTTGGTCCCGATTGGTGATCGATTGTTATTTCATGATTATGATTTTTGCTTGAACTTGGGAGGAATAAGTAATGTTTCTTTTGATAAAGATGGAGAAAGCATCGCATATGATATTGGTATGGCCAACATGCCTTTAAATTATGTTACTCAAAAAATGGGATTGGCTTATGATGAGGGAGGTAAATTGGCCAGAAGCGGAAGGGTAGATAAACCACTAGCTAGAAAGCTTAATCAATTAGAATATTATAAGTTGCCTTATCCCAAATCTACAGGTTACGAGCTGTTTACTGAACAAATTGTTCCATTGATTGAAAATTCGGGTGCTTCCCACATTAATTTACTCCATACATTTATTCATCATAATTGCGAACAAATTGCAATAGAAGTCCATAAACATGCCACAAAACCGCGTAGCAAATTATTCGTTGCCGGAGGCGGGGCTTTAAATCATTTTTTTATGGACACTCTTCAAGAAAAGCTTGGGGCATCAATAGATATCATTATCCCTTCTAAGACATTGATCGCATTCAAGGAAGCATTAGTTTTTGCTTTAATGGGAGTACTTCTTTTGGAAGATAAAGTAAATGTGTTGAGCTCAGTAACAGGAGCAACAGAAGATTCATGTAGCGGGGAAGTTTTTTTTCCTGAAAACAACTAAGCTGCAGCAACTCTTTTTGGCTTTTTAACCATCATCAAAGTAAATAATGAAAGTAGGCCACAGACAGCCAAACCAGCAAAGATTGGCCAAACACTATCTTGCACAAAATCTCCTATAAATGTTGCAATAGGTATGGCCAACAAGGTTGAAACAAAACCATTAATGGCTGCACCAATACCTGCTATATGACCTATTGGCTCCATAGCAATAGAGCGGTAATTTCCCCACATAAAACCTAAGCAGAAGAACTGTGCCGAAAGAAAACCGACCAAAACAAAGATACTGGGGTTAGCGGAATTCCAAAATAGAAGGGAGTACATGATTGCAATGGCACAAAAACCAATAAGTGCCAACCGTGATAGTCTGCGCATGCCAAACTTCATTACCAACGTACCGTTTAATAATGTTGAAAGTCCAATAGAAATTGCCAGTCCGGCAAAAATATAAGGGAACGCCTCTTTCAATCCATATTGATTTTCAAAAACATGCTGTGCCGCACTTAAATACACCAAAAAAGCTCCAGTTACCATACCTGACATTAAGGTATAAATAATGGTTTCCCTGTACTTTAAAAATTCCCTTGCTCCATCAATGAATACGCTACTAGAGATTGGAATCTTATATTCTGGACGAAGTGTTTCAGCTTGTCTTTTCCAAAACCAAAAACAAACGATGAGCCCAAAAACCAATTGAACATAAAAAATCGCTTTCCATCCAAAATTGTTGAGAATAATCTTCCCTATAGCTGGCGCAACAACTGGTATTAAAATGAAGAAGGCAACCACAAAAGACATTACTTTGGCCATATAATCTCCTTTATAAGTGTCCCTAATAATAGATATGGCCAGGGTTCTTGGTCCTGAAAGGCCAACGCCCTGTAAAATTCTACCTAAAATCATTATTTCCAAAGAAGGGGCAAGTAAGCAAATCATACTTGCTATAACAAATAAAGTAAAACCCAAATAAACCATTGGTTTTCTGCCATAACTATCAGATAATGGTCCAAAAAATAGTTGACCTACTCCAAGTCCCAAAAAAATCATGGTGATCAACAATTGGTGATCTATGGGGTCCAAACTATTTATCGCCACTCCAATATTTGATAGCGCAGGTAAAATAGCATCAATTGCCAGTGCTACGATTGACATCAATGCAGCCATCAATGCTATAAACTCAAAATTAGGTTTCTGGGTATCTTTTTGCATTGTGCAAAACTAGGTATACCCAGATTAGTGATGAAGTTTTTTAGAAGGTATTTGTATTATATTTTTATATATTCTTTACTAAGAAACACTAGTGAATCAAAGTGGAATATTCCCGTGCTTTTTCTTTGGAGTTTGCACTTCCTTTTTCTCTAGCATGGCAAAAGCCTTCAATAGTTTTCTTCTGGTATTTTTAGGAAGTATTACTTCATCTATGAACCCTCTTTGCGCTGCTCTATATGGATTTGCAAATTTTTCTGCATACTCAGCTTCTTTTTCAGCTAATTTTTCTACTGAGTCTTCTGCAGCTGCAATTTCTCGCCTAAAAATAATCTCACTAGCTCCTTTTGCCCCCATAACCGCTATCTCCGCATTGGGCCATGCAAAATTGAAATCTGCTCCAATATGTTTAGAATTCATTACGTCGTAAGCACCACCATATGCTTTTCTAGTAATGACTGTAACTCTTGGTACCGTTGCTTCACTCAAGGCATACAAAAGTTTGGCTCCATGCATGATAATACCGTTCCACTCTTGATCTGTACCAGGTAAGAAACCAGGAACATCCACCAAAACCAGCAACGGAATATTAAAGGCGTCGCAAAATCGAGTAAAACGGGCCGCTTTTCTTGAGCTTTGTACTCCTAATACCCCTGCCAAAAACATGGGCTGGTTAGCAATGATGCCAATACTTCTACCTCCTAATCGTGCAAAACCAACTATTATATTTTCAGCATAGTCTTTATGGATTTCATAAAAAGTATCCCTGTCTATAATCCCATTGATTACATCATGCATATTATATGGCTTGTTAGGATTATCAGGCACCATACCCGAAAGTTCCTCCCTTACCTCATCTCCTAAAGCATATGGCTTTAATTTTGGTAACTCAGTATTGTTTTGAGGCAAATAGTCCAACAAGTTTCTAATATCATCCAAGCATATAGCATCATTGGAAGAGGTTTTATGAGCAACTCCAGATTTTACCGCATGTGCACTGGCACCTCCCAATTCTTCAGATGTAACCTCTTCATTTGTTACCGTTTTTACCACATTGGGTCCTGTTACAAACATGTAACTGGTTTCTTCTACCATCACAATAAAATCAGTCATTGCTGGCGAATACACAGCCCCACCTGCACATGGCCCCATTACTGCAGATATCTGAGGGACTACTCCTGATGCTTGTACATTTCTATAAAAAATATCGGCATACCCACCAAGAGACCTAACTCCTTCTTGTATTCTGGCTCCTCCGGAATCATTCAATCCAATGATTGGCGCGCCCACTTTCATGGCCAAATCCATGATTTTACATATTTTTTCAGCATGGGTTTCAGACAATGCACCTCCAAAAACGGTAAAGTCTTGGGCATAAACATAGACCAATCGTCCATTAATAGTTCCATAACCTGTTACAACACCATCCCCATAATAGATTTCCTTTTCCATACCAAAATCTGTGGTACGGTGGGTAACCAAGATGCCCATTTCTTCAAAAGAGCCTTCATCCAACAAATATTGGACTCGCTCCCTCGCAGTTAATTTTTTCTTTTGATGTTGCTTTTCAATTCGTTTTTCACCTCCACCTAAATGGGCTTGAGCTACTTTGTCCTTTAAAATCTTTATTTTGGAATCCATACGAATTAGTTTGATGGTAATTTTACTATTTTTTGATCTTCAAGGTATTGGTGCAATGCAATCATAGCTGCTATTTCTGCCTCATCCGTGTTTTTTTGTTTCAGGATTTCCGGAGAATAATAATCTTTTACAAAATGCGTATCAAAATTTCCAGACCTAAACGCATCATGTTTAAAAACAAAAGTGCCAAAAGGTAATGTGGTCTGTACTCCCTTAATTTTATAATTCTGAATAGCATCAAGTATTAATTCAATCGCCTCTTCCCTCGTTTCACCATACGTAATCAATTTTGAAAGCATGGGGTCATAATAAATTGGAATATCCATTCCTTCTTCAAAACCATTATCTACCCTAATCCCTTCCCCAACCGGCAACTTATAAACCTCCAAATTACCAACACTAGGCAAGAAATCGTTCAGAGGGTCCTCAGCATAAACCCGTAACTCCATGGCATGGCCTTTTATCTTCAAATCTTCTTGTTTTAAGGGTAGTTCTTCCCCTCTGGCAACTTTTATCTGCAGTTCCACCAAATCAACTCCAGAAATTAATTCTGTTACCGGGTGTTCCACTTGCAAGCGGGTGTTCATTTCCAAGAAATAAAAATTTAAATCGGCATCCATTAAAAACTCCACTGTACCCGCCCCCACATAATCACAAGCTTCAGCAACCTTAGTTGCCGCTACCCCCATTGCATTCCTTAGTTCAGGTGTTAAAATAGAAGACGGCGCCTCTTCCACAACTTTTTGATGACGTCTTTGAATGCTGCATTCCCGTTCAAAAAAATGCAATACATTCCCATGTGTATCTGCCATCACTTGAATCTCAATATGCCTTGGAGAGGTCACGTATTTTTCCACAAAAACAGAACCATCCCCAAAGGCAGAAGTAGCTTCACTGATTGCCCGTTCCATTTGGGATTCCAAATCTTCTTCCTTTTCAACAATTCGCATACCCTTTCCACCTCCACCAGCGGAAGCTTTTATTAAAACTGGGTATCCAATCTCATTTGCAATTTTATGGGCTTTGGCAACATCTGTTATGGCCTCATCAATACCGGGCACCATGGGAATATTATATGCCTTTACAGCTTCTTTAGCCGCGAGTTTGCTTCCCATTACCCGTATGGCCTTGGATTTTGGACCAATAAAGGTCAGTCCATTCTTTTCAACCGCTTCCGCAAAATCCGCATTCTCACTTAAAAAACCATATCCAGGATGGATTCCATCAACATTTAGCTTTAAGGCTACTTCAATGATTTTATCTCCCAACAAATAAGATTTATTGGATGGCGCTTCTCCAATGCAGACTGCTTCGTCTGCAAATCGAACATGCGGGGCATTTCTATCTGCTTTAGAAAATACCGCTACAGTGCTTATTCCCATCTTCTTTGCGGTTTTCATTACCCGTAAGGCAATTTCTCCGCGATTTGCAACCAATATTTTTTTCATAATTGACTATTGAAATTCAATCAGTAATTGTTTCTTTTCTACTGCTTCGCCCTTTTTTACAGAAATCTTTTTAATAATGCCATTTCTGGGGGAAGTAATAATGTTTTCCATTTTCATCGCTTCCAAAATCAATAATTGACCATCTTCTTTTACCTCTTCTCCCTCTTTAACCAAAATATCCAGAATCAAACCTGGCATTGGAGCTGCTATGGAATCTATATTTTTAGCTCCATTAACGGCAAAACCCATTTTTTTAATGAGCACCTCCAAAGGGTCATCTATCGAGATTTGATGCTCATTACCATTTACTTTAATTGTATAAAACCTATTGTTAAAATCAGATTTCACAATCTGAATATGATAAGAAACGCCATTTTTTAGTAGGTGCAGCGTATCACTGCTTGTCTTTAAAATATCTAATGAGGAAATATCGTCTTCGGAGAGTTGAAAATCAAAGTTTTCATTGACCTTTATAACATAGGAATTTTCCATAAAAACAGTAGTTACAGGTTATCTAGATAAATATAAGATTAAAGCCTTAATCCAATACAAAACTAGTCCCAGAAACTTTCAAGATTTATGATAATCATCATTCATTTTTTTATAAATAGGCATTAACTATGCAAGAATATTAGCAGATTGCAAATCTTATCAAATGCTTACTTTTGAGATTTAAATTATCATTATGCTGATTTTAGGAATTGCCGGTGGTACTGGGTGCGGAAAAACTACTGTGGTTAATCAAATAGTAGATGAACTGCCAGAGAATGAAGTGGGAGTCATTTCACAAGATTCCTATTACAATGACCTTTCCCATTTGACCAAAGAAGAGCGGGGAAAAGTCAATTTTGACCACCCAAATTCCATAGATTTTGATTTGTTAATCTCCCATCTTGAGCAGTTAAGGCAAGGGAAATCAATCAATAAGCCCATATACTCTTTTGTTGAAGAGACGCGTTTAGAAGAAACCATTTTGACACCTCCAAGAAAGGTTATGATTGTTGAGGGCATCCTGGTTTTGAGTAATCCACAGCTACGCAATATGTTCGACATAAAAATCTATGTTCATGCAGATTCGGATGAACGTTTGATTCGTAGATTGCAACGCGATATAAAAGAACGTGGACATGACCTTGAAAAAGCATTGACTAGATATCAAACCGCTGTAAAACCAATGCATCAGCAGTTTATAGAACCGTCTAAGGAATTTGCGGACATTATTATCCCAAATAACCATTACAACACAGTGGCCGTAGATATGGTGCGGACCATTATAAATGATAGACTAGGTTAAGCTATGGGGTTCAAAGAATTAAAAAATAAAAAGTGGTTTAAAGTCATGACCAATATGTACGTTTTGGTTTTGACCATTTTTGTGATTTGGATGGTTTTTTTTGACACCAATTCTTTGATGATACATTTGGAGTTGCGGAATGAGGTCAAAAAATTAGAGAAACAGAAAGAATTTTTAAAAGGAGAAATAAACAAGGATAAAGAGATTCTTGAAAAACTTTCTGACAAAAGCGAATTAGAAAAGTTTGCTCGTGAAAAGTTTTACATGAAGAAAGAGAATGAGGAGATTTTCTTAATCGAGTACGAGGATAGTTTAAAGACAAAAAAGAATGAGTAATCAAGGTTTGTTTGATGAATTTCCTGGGGTTTCCGCAAAACAATGGAAACAGAAAATCCAATTCGATTTAAAGGGAGCGGATTATAACGAAACTTTACTTTGGGAATCTTTGGAAGGCATTAAGGTAAAGCCTTTTTACCATGCTGAAGATTTACAAAATGCAAAAACCTTTAAACTTCCAAAAGACCATAACTGGAAAATTGCTCAAACTATTTTTGCCAGTGATGCTAAAAAGGCAAACACTAAGGCTCTGGGTTGCCTAAAAAGAGGGGCAGAAAGCATAGTCTTCACCATACCAAATAAGAATGTAGATTTTAAAGAGCTACTTTCCAAAATTGACTTGGAACATACCCCAATCCATTTCAATTTTCAGTTTTTAGATATTGAGTCCATTAAAAATCTATTAGAATTCACGGATGGAAAAAAGGCAGAAATCAATCTTAATATTGACTTAATCACTAATCTTACCAAGGCTGGAAATTGGTTTTATAACCTAGAAAAAGACCATTCATTATTAGAAAAAATTTACAGTCTAACTTCAACAAAAAAAGGTATTGTCACAATAAGTGTTGATACTTCTGTTTACCAAAACGCTGGGGCCAATATGGTACAACAATTGGCGTATGGTTTAGCACACGCCAATGAATACTTAAACCATTTTTCCAATGCCACTGCGAGCGCAGTAGAGAGGTCTTTCCCAATAACCTTCAAAGTTGCCGTTAGTGGTAATTATTTCTTTGAAATAGCAAAACTAAGAGCTTTACGATGGTTATGGCAAAGCTTGATAACCAAATACGGAATTGAGAATGATTGCCATATTATGGCAATTCCTTCCAAGCGGAACAAAACTTTGTACGACTACAATGTCAACATGCTACGTACAACATCAGAATGTATGTCCGCGATACTTGGAGGAGCTGATACTGTTATGAATTTAACGTATGATGCCATTTATCATAAAGACAATGAATTTGGGGAACGCATCGCTAGAAATCAATTGTTGTTACTAAAAGAAGAAAGTTATTTCAATCAAATATCAAAAGCAGCAGAGGGAACATATTATATTGAATCTTTAACCCAACAGCTTGCTGAAAGAGCATTGGAGCTTTTTAAACAGATTGAAAATTCCGGAGGGTTTTTAAGCGAATTGAAAAAAGCTGTTATTCAACGAAAAATAAAAGAAAGTGCCGAAAAAGAGCAGCAGCTTTTTAATACCAAGGAAATAACATTGGTAGGTACCAATAAGTATCAAAATGTACAGGATCGAATGAAGGATGATCTAGAGCTTTATCCTTTTGTAAAAATCCAACCTAGAAAAACAATAATAGAGCCCATCATTGAAAAGCGATTGGCAGAAGCATTGGAACAAAAAAGACTTGGCGATGAGTAGAAAGAATCTTCAGAATCTAACATTATCTTCGACTGTCAGGTCGAGCGCAGTCGAGACTTCAAAGAATTTTGCTGCGGGCATCTCTCCTTTTTTGCGTGGCCCCTACTCTACCATGTATGTTCGTAGACCATGGACAATACGGCAATATGCCGGGTTTTCAACAGCGGAAGAAAGCAATGCCTTTTACAGAAGAAATTTAGAAGCGGGACAAAAAGGGTTGTCCGTAGCTTTTGACCTTCCTACTCACAGAGGGTATGATAGTGATAATGAACGTGTAGTGGGCGATGTAGGAAAGGCTGGGGTTGCCATAGATTCCGTTGAGGACATGAAAGTCCTGTTTGATGGAATTCCTTTGGATAAAATGTCCGTTTCCATGACCATGAACGGAGCGGTTCTCCCTATCATGGCCTTTTATATTGCAGCTGCCGAAGAACAAGGCGTTTCTATGGGACAGCTCTCTGGTACTATCCAAAATGATATTCTTAAAGAATTTATGGTGCGGAATACCTATATCTATCCGCCAGCACCATCCATGCAATTGGTAGCCGATATTTTTGAGTTTACCAGCAAGCATATGCCAAAATTTAATAGCATCAGTATTTCTGGTTATCACATGCATGAGGCTGGTGCACCAGCCTCACTAGAATTGGCTTATACACTTGCTGATGGCATTGAGTACATCCGAACTGGTTTAAAAGCAGGATTGCAAATTGATGATTTTGCACCTCGTCTTTCTTTTTTCTGGGGAATTGGCATGAATCATTTTACGGAAATTGCTAAAATGAGGGCAGGTAGAATGCTTTGGACCAAATTGGTAAAGGAATTCAATCCAAAAAATGAAAAATCATTAATGCTCCGTACTCATAGCCAGACCAGTGGTTGGAGTTTAACGGAACAAGACCCGTTTAACAATGTTGCCAGAACTACAATTGAAGCTATGGCAGCTGCCTTTGGTGGAACGCAAAGCTTGCACACCAATGCTTTGGATGAAGCAATAGCACTACCAACAGATTTTTCAGCACGAATTGCACGTAATACCCAGATTTACCTGCAACAAGAAACACATATTACAAAAACCGTGGACCCCTGGGCAGGCAGTCATGAAGTGGAAACTTTAACAAAAAAAATTGCGGAAGAAGCTTGGAAATTAATCGAAGAAGTGGAAGAACTTGGAGGGATGACCAAAGCCATTGAAGCTGGTATTCCAAAAATGCGTATTGAGGAAGCTGCTGCAAAAAAACAAGCTCGCATTGATAGCGGTCAAGACACCATTCTAGGTGTAAACAAATATCGTTTAGAGGATGAAGACAATCTTCAAATTTTAGAGGTTGATAATGATAAGGTTCGTAAACAACAAATAGCGCAACTACAACAGATTAAATCTACCCGAAGTGAAGATACAGTTCAAAAAGCTTTGAGTGAAATCACTCTCGCATCCAAGAAGGTCATGGAAAACAACTCTAAGCGAGAAAATTTATTAGCTTTAGCGGTAGAAGCAGCAAAAGCACGTGCCACTTTAGGCGAAATTAGTGATGCCATGGAAGAGGCATTTGGGCGTTATAGAGCAAAAATCCAATCATTTACAGGAGTGTATTCCAAAGAGATTAAAAACGATGCGAGTTTTGAAAAAGCCAAAAAAATGGCAGATGATTTTGCGTTGGAAGAAGGTAGAAGGCCAAGGATCATGATAGCAAAAATGGGGCAAGATGGCCATGATCGAGGAGCAAAAGTAGTCGCAACTGGATATGCGGATCTTGGGTTTGATGTAGATATTGGTCCACTTTTTCAGACTCCCGCAGAAGTAGCAAAACAAGCTGTTGAAAATGATGTTCATGTTTTAGGCATCTCCTCTCTAGCGGGAGGACATAAAACTTTGGTTCCTGAAGTAATTCAAGAATTGAAAAACTATGGAAGAGAGGACATTATGGTCATTGTTGGCGGAGTCATTCCTAAACAAGATTATGAACACCTGCTAAAACATGGTGCTGTTGCGGTATTTGGGCCAGGCACAAAAATCAGCGGCGCAGCTATTGAAATCTTAAAGATTTTAATGGACTAACCTCACTTAACAACCTAATAATTAAAACTTTAACTTTCTTTAACGCCCAATGTTAAGGTTATTCACTTAGTGTTAACAAAATACATTTTTTAGCGTCTTAAATAATCGTATTTTTAGCCTCTAACTTACTATGAAATGGGCAAGATTATTGCTATTGCAAATCAGAAGGGTGGAGTAGGTAAAACAACCACTACCGTTAACCTAGCTGCCTCGCTTGGTGTATTGGAAAAGAAAATATTGCTAATTGATGCAGACCCCCAAGCCAATGCAACGTCAGGTTTAGGTATTGATGTAGACAGTATTGAAAAAGGCACTTACCAGTTGCTGGAACATACCAAAACAGTGGATGAAGTAATTATACCGACAGATTCCCCAAATGTGGACCTTATTCCAGCGCATATTGACCTTGTAGCCATTGAAATAGAGTTGGTTGACAAGGACAACAGAGAGTACATGATGAAAGAGGCCCTTAAAGGCTTGGGAGATAGATATGATTTTATTTTAATTGACTGTGCCCCATCTTTAGGTCTACTTACTTTGAACGCACTTACAGCGGCCGACTCAGTCATGATTCCAATACAATGCGAATATTTTGCTTTGGAAGGACTAGGAAAGCTGTTGAATACCATAAAGAGTGTTCAGAAAATACATAATAACGATTTGGATATTGAGGGCATGTTGTTGACCATGTATGATTCAAGGTTACGACTCTCTAACCAAGTTGTGGAAGAAGTTAAAAAACACTTTGCGGACATGGTATTTGATACCATAATCCAAAGGAATGTTAGGTTAAGTGAAGCGCCAAGTTATGGTGAAAGCATTATTAAGTATGATGCTAGCAGCAAAGGCGCCACAAATTATCTAAACTTGGCCAACGAAGTATTGAAGAAAAACAAGGAGAAAGTTTAAATGGCGAAGGCAACTAAAAAACAGGCTTTAGGAAGAGGCCTCTCCGCTCTATTAAAAGATCCCGAGAATGATATTCAATCAGTTTCGGATAAAAATGCGGATAAGGTTATTGGCAATGTAGTTGAATTGGAGATTGATTCTATTGAGGTAAATCCCTTTCAGCCACGTTCCAATTTTAATGATGAAACACTTAAGGAACTGGCAAGTTCAATTAGGGAACTTGGAATAATTCAACCCATTACAGTAAGAAAGCTTGATTTCAACAAATTCCAGTTGGTCTCTGGTGAAAGAAGGTTTCGTGCTTCTAAGTTGGTAGGGTTAAAAACTATCCCTTCTTATATTCGTATAGCAAACGACCAAGAATCATTGGAAATGGCTTTGGTGGAGAACATTCAACGCCAAGACTTAGACCCTATTGAAATTGCACTTTCGTATCAGCGGCTTATAGATGAGATTGAAGTTACCCAAGAAAAATTAAGTGACCGTGTGGGTAAAAAACGTTCTACCATTACCAATTATTTGCGTTTGCTTAAACTACACCCTATCATTCAAACAGGAATGAGAGATGGTTTTGTAAGTATGGGACATGGTCGGGCTCTAATAAATATTGAAAAGAAAAAAGACCAAATCAATATCTACGAAAAAGTAGTTTCCGATGGGCTTTCTGTAAGAGAAACAGAGCGTTTGGTAAAGGTTTACAAGGAATCAAAAAATGGAGGTTCTTCGGAAGCAAAAAAGGAAAATTCTAGAGAAATACCAAATTTTGTCAGTAAAGGTATGGATGCATTAAAGCACCACCTTTCTACTAAAGTCGATGTTACCATCTCCCAAAATGGAAAAGGAAAAATTGTAATTCCTTTTCATTCCAAAGAAGAATTTCAGCGTTTAAGAAAATTATTGACAGGTGAGTAAAAGTTTTTTTTTACTGTTCTTTTCATTGCTTCTTGTTCAGTTTTCTTTTTCTCAAGAAGATGAAATAGAACCGCACCCCAAAGAAATTGATTCATTGGCTCAAGATCTGGAAGGCCAAGGGATTATAATACAAGAAGTTACTTATGAAAAGAAAAAGATAAACCCGCTTGCACCTAGTAAAGCGGCGTTTTATTCCGCTATATTTCCTGGATTGGGTCAAATTTATAACAAACGCTATTGGAAGGCACCCATAGTTTGGGGAGCCATTGGAACAGGAATTTATGTGTATTCCTTTAACAACACTGAATATAACAGGGCCAGGGATGCATTTAAAAGAAGACGAGCCGGTTTTACTGATGATGAATTTTACGATATAAATGGTGACGGAAGTGGCCCAGATATTTCTAATGATGCGTTACAAGATGCACAAGAAAGCTCTCAGCGTGATAGAGATTTGTCATTGTTGGTTACAATAGCACTTTATGCTTTTAATATAATAGACGCAAATGTAGATGCTCATCTTAAACAATATAATGTGGATGATGATTTATCGTTTGATTTTCAACCTTACTTAGATGTTAATCCCTTGACCAATAAGCCAAATTATGGAATGGCCCTAGTGGTAAAATTTTAATTTATGAACATTGGATTATTTGGATATGGGAAAATGGGGCAAATGATTGAGCAAATAGCTCAAAGCAGAGGACATTCCATAGTTGCAAAGGTAGATTTGGATACACAGGAAGTGGATTACAAAAACATCGATGTCGCCATTGATTTTAGCACTCCAGACGCCGCATTTAATAACATAACCACTTGTTTTAAAAACAACATCCCGGTTATTTCAGGCACCACCGGATGGCTATCAAATTATGATAAAGCTGTGGGTATATGCAATGAGACCAATGGAGCGTTCATATATGCTTCAAATTTTAGTTTGGGAGTCAATGTATTTTTTGAATTGAATTCGTATTTGGCCAAAATGATGTCGAATCTAAATCAATATAAAGTTGAAATGGAAGAAATTCATCATACCCAAAAATTGGATGCGCCAAGCGGCACGGCAATTACACTGGCAGATGGAATCATAGAAAACACTGAATATATTGGATGGGAATTGGATACGTCTGGAAAAAAGAAAATCCCGATCATCTCTAAACGTGAAGGGTCTGTTCCCGGAACCCATTCTATTTCGTATGAAAGCACAGTAGATAATATTGAAATTAAGCATACTGCCCATAATCGTGAAGGTTTCTCCTTAGGAGCGGTTATAGCCGCAGAGTGGATTCAGGGTAAAACCGGAGTTTTTTCTATGAAAGATGTGTTAAATCTTAATTAAAAAAAGTAACAACAATCTAGACTTGTAGTCTTACAAATAAACTTCTTTATGAACGGTACGCAGTGGGTCATTTTTATTTTGATTGTACAAATCATTCATTTTTTAGGCACTTGGAAACTCTATGTAAAAGCAGGTAGAAAAGCATGGGAAGCAGCAATCCCAATATATAATGGTATTGTTTTGATGAAAATCATAAATAGACCTTGGTGGTGGGTTTTGCTGTTATTCATTCCCATTATTAATTTATTGATGTTCCCAGTGGTGTGGGTAGAAACCATTAGAAGTTTTGGAAAGACCAAACTTTTAGATACCTGGCTGGTTATTCTAACATTGGGATTTTACACCTATTATATCAATTATGCCGAAGATGTAAAATATATTGAAGACCGAGATTTAAAACCTAGAACTGGACTTGGAGAATGGGTAAGCTCCATCGTTTTTGCCATTGTAGCTGCAACCTTTGTGCATACCTACTTTATACAGCCGTATGTAATTCCTACTGGCTCATTGGAACGTACCCTTAGAATTGGAGATTTTCTATTTGTAAGCAAATTCCATTACGGAGCAAGAATTCCCATGACCACATTGGCTCTTCCAATGGTGCATGATACCATTCCAGGAGTAAAGAAAAGATCATATGTGGCCGATGTTGACCCAGCAACTCATAAAACCTCATGGAAGAATAAATTACAATTACCCTATATGCGCCTTCCAGGGTTCAATACCATCAAAAAAAATGACATAGTTGTTTTCAGCTTGCCCTCAGATACCTTGTATCAATTTTTTAAGGCAGAAAAAGCTGTAAAAAAACCAATAGACAAAAAGTCTAACTATGTTAAGAGGTGCGTGGGAACTCCAGGGGATTCGTTGGCGGTCATAGACGGTTTTGTTCATATCAATGGGAAAAAACTGCAGCTTTCAGATAGGGCAAAAGTGATGTATGATTATACTATTTATTCCCAAAAAGGGGTGTCCAGTAGATTACTTAATGAGGTTGACGCTTCGGATTACCTCAGGAAATATATAACTGCAGGCCTAAATCAAGATCAGTACAATGCACTATCTCCTTTTGTGCTTGGTGCAAACCAAACAGCAGATGGTAAAATTGAACTTATAACACGGGAAAAAGGAATACCTACCGAAGTTATAAGACAATTGAGATTATCCCTGACAGAAGAAAAGCCGAGGTCAAGAATTGCCAACTTAACAGATGACATGGTGGCTGCATTGCAAAAGAATCAAGAGATAGATTCTGTTATAAAAACGAATGAAGGTAAGGGAGTATACACAGGTGCATATCCTCAAAAACCCAATTTCTATCCATGGAACAATGACAATTTTGGTCCTATATATCTTCCTGAGGAAGGAGCCACTGTAGAAATCAATTACAAAACCATTCCGTTATACAAGAAGATTATTCGGGATTACGAATACAATGATGTGGTCGTTACGGGACAAAAAGTTTTGATCAATGGAGAAGAAGCGAGTTCCTATACATTTAAACAAGACTATTATTGGATGATGGGAGATAACCGCGACCACTCTGAAGATAGCAGAACTTGGGGATATGTTCCGGCTAACCATATTGTTGGGAAACCTGTTTTTCTTTGGTTGAGTTTTGATAACTTCAAAGAAGGCTTGATAAAATGGCGTCCCCGTTGGGATCGTATTTTTACTACTGTTGGGGGTAGCGGAGAACCTGTATCCTATTTAAAGTATTTTTTAATGGTACTTGCAGGATGGTTTATATTTGACTTTTTTAGAAAACGAAGAAAAAAGAATTCTTGAGTTTATTAGTTCATCCTACTTATTTCCCAAGCATCATCACGTTTTCTGTAATTGCTCAAAACGACATTGTTTGGGAAGCGTGTGATAATTTCCAGAAACAGACATACAGGAACCGCTGCTATATCTGTACAGATCAGGGAAAGCATATGCTAAACATTCCCATAAAACATACCAAGGGAAAAGAAGATCATCAAAAATATAGTGAGATTGAAATGGATAATAGTTTCAATTGGCAAAAGCAACATTGGCGAACCTTGGAAACTGCTTATAGAACGTCCCCCTTCTTTGAGTTTTACGAGGATGATTTAAAACCTTTGTTTGAAGAAGCCAAAGGTTCTCTTTTTGATTTCAACCTAAAAACTATAAAAACCATTGGTGATTGTTTAGGCATTGAAAACCCCACAAAAAAAACTTCTTCTTATGAGGTCATACCTTCAAAAAATGTTGATACGAGATTCTTAGCAGAGTCAAAAAGAGAATTAAGTATTGGTCTGGCAGAGTATTCTCAAGTCTTTGAAGAAAGACACGGTTTTATATCCAATCTAAGCATTTTGGATTTGTTATTCAATGAAGGAACCAATGCACTTACCTATTTAAAAAATCAATCTTTAGGCTTTTTAGATGCTTAGGTTCATCATTCATTATGGCATTCATTTTATCGTTCCTATCCTTATAGGTTTTTTGTTTTTCAAGGAAAATAGAATTAAGGTGATACTTGTTCTTTTAGCGGGTATTGTAATCGACCTGGATCATCTTCTTGCAGAACCAATATTTGATTTAAATCGCTGTAGCATCAATTTCCATCCACTCCATAGTTATTGGGCCATCTTGCTATATTGTATTCTTCCTTTCTTTAAACAAACTCGAATAATAGGTTTAGCGCTTATCATCCATATTATTGCAGATGTTGTGGATTGTTTTTTAATCTGATTTTAGGCGAAGAGTGGCCATAACTGGATAATGATCTGACAGTTTCTCATTATAGTTCTGATGAGATATTACCTCAAAAGCCGGGTCTGCAAGTGTATAATCTATTCGAATAGGAAACCCCAACAGACTATATGTTCTGCCAAATCCTTTTCCTTTTTCCAAAAAAGTATCTTGCAAATCCTTCCTCAATACACGATATACATTAGAGAACTGTGTATTATTCATATCGCCGCAAACTATATTTCTATATGGACTTGTTTCTTTATGCTTAACAAAGATTTTAGCTTGGTCCAATTGTTTTTTAAAAGTCTTCACCAGCCTTTTGTAATTCTTTTCCGATTCTTCTTCGGAAAATGTTTCGGAAGAAGGAACTATATTAAATGATTGTAAATGAAAGTTATAAACTCTAAGAGTATCTTTTTTATACAGGATGTCCGCATAGATTATATTATTACTTGTCTCAGGTAAATCTAGAGACCCATTACCTACAATGGGATATTTAGAAAATATTGCCTGTGTAGTTCTTTTGGGCACTGAACGTGGAGTTTCAGTCCTATATGGATATTGAGATAATTGCTTATACCGTATCCTACTATGCTCTTGAATACAGATGATATCTGGGTCTTCTTTTCTAATGAATTCAATTATTCTATTCCCAATATCAGGTTCTTTTATCCATTCATTCTTGTTAAACCCCCAAGTATTATAGGTCATGATTTTCAAATCGGATGTTGACGATTCTTCATTGTGGTTACCAATTCCATAAAATGATCCAAAAACCAAATACCCTATGAGCAGAGCTATTAGAGATAGCAAGAATTTTCTTTTTTTCCTAAAAAGCCAGTAACCAACAAACATTGCATTTATAATAAACAGGAAAGGCACAATCAGACTAAGAACTGATAACAAAGAGAAAATTTGAACTGTCAAAAAGGAAAGAATACAAGTAATAAGCAATAAAACAGCCATTAGTATATTCACCGCAAATATTAACTTACTAAGAACAAGAGAAGTTTTTTTCACGTATTAATTCTCTTTACCTGCTTTAAACAAAAAATCTTTTTCAGCTTTGGATAAGCTCTCATAGCCCGACTTGCTTATTTTATCCAAAATGGCATCTATTTTACGTTGATGGGCTTGTTTATCATAATCTGCAGAACCCTTACCTTTAGAAGTCTTCTTTTTATATACCGTTTTAAGAGGTCCCTTTTTTTCTTTTGGTTGAAAGAGTTGAACAATAACGTCTCTAAACTTTGTAAAGCCAGAACCGATATCATTTCCGTTTAACAGCTGTCGTGCATAAATGTATCCAAGCAGCGCTCCTCCCAAATGTGCTAATCTGCCACCTACATTTCCACCATACGGAATCTGTATTAAATCGACCAAAACAAAAAATGCCCCTACATACCAAAGCTTAACGTTAAAAAAGATAATCCGTACTTCTTGATTTGGTAAGTAAGCACATACGAAAATCAATACTGCCGTAACTCCTGCTGAAGCCCCTATTAATGCTGTATTAGTAGTATTCAATAAGGTTGGAAAAATATTATAACTAAGCAAAAAAACCATTCCTCCAACGATAACACCTAAAAAGTATACGTTAATGAACCGTTGGTTATCAAATAGATTTAAGAAAATTCTACCAGCAAAATAGAGCATGATCATGTTCCAAAAGATATGACCCAAACCGGCATGGAAAAATGAGTATGTGACTATAGACCAGGGCTGACCAAAAAATTCCATGAAATCTTTGGGCAGTTCAAACCATTCCGATACTGAATTTCCAAGTAATGCTAAAGACAGTCCGTCCAAAATAAAGACGAGAACATTTAGTGCAATCAGTTTTTCAGCTATGCTGAATTTTGCAAAATTATATTGTAATCCACCATTCGCCATAGGCTAATTCCAACGGTTTTTATTAAACTCATTCTTTTTCCAATACCACATCATAATAAAACCAATTAATGCGCCACCTATATGCGCAAAATGTGCCACTCCAGTATTTATGTTTCCTATTCCAAAAAACAAGTCTCCAGCTAACAACAAGGGTACAAAATACTTTGCTTTTATAGGCACTGGTAAAAATATCAGCATAAGTTTTGCTTCAGAGTACATAAAGGCAAAAGCGACCAAAATCCCATAAATCGCCCCTGACGCTCCAACTGCCGGTGTATTGTATGCACTTAAGAAATTATCAATGGTGCTTTTAGAAGCCACGTTATACCAATCTGGACTGTATTGCCCTTTTGATATTATATCCAAAACCTGCGTCTCTGTCATTCCAGCGTTGACCAAAGCAGTCATTCCTTCATTAAAAAGATAATAGTTAACCCCTGTATGCAATAAGGCAGAACCAAGTCCGGCTGAAAAATAAAAGAACAAGAACTTATTCCTGCCCCAAGCTTGCTCAAGAGGAGTTCCAAATGCCCACAGCGCGTACATATTAAACACAATGTGCATAAGGCCGCCATGCATGAACATATGGCTAATTACCTGCCACCACTGAAAATTAGTGTTCTGAGGAAACCAGAGGGATAACCACTGATACATTTGATCCCCATATAATTGTGTGGCTATAAATAAAATCACGTTGATAATCAACAAATGTTTTACCGCCTCTGTCAATCTACCCATTTAGCTAAACTTTTTTTCAATATCTCCTTCGGAGATAATAGTGTATGTCATTTTTTGGAACGGACTTAATGTAGGTTCCTTACAACCGAATAAATCATTCACCAAACCTAACTGGGAGTCCTTATCCAATACTTCACCTGTTTTTACTGCCAGGTTTTTAGACAGTGCCTTTGCCAGCAATTCCGCTTGAGAAATTGAATTTCCTTCAAATCCCTCTTTATAATCAGCTATCAAACGATCCAATACCATGCCAATTCCGCTTTCGGAGACAACCAAGGGCACACCTGTCACTTTAACAGTCTCTTCTTCCAAACTTTCAAAAGCAAAACCAACGTTTATCAGGCTATCTTTAATCTCTTTTAAAATAATCAATTCTTGTTTGGTGAAGGTAAGTTCTAAAGGAAACAAGAGCTGTTGGCTGACACCTTCCTTTACGGTGATTTCAGCTAAAAACTTTTCAAAAAGCACCCGTTCATGTGCACGGTTTTGATTAATTACCAACATGCCGGACTTAATGGTGCTAACTATATACTTTCTTTTTAGCTGAAAGGTGGTGCTAACATGTTCTTGCGATTCTGTATCAGAATAAAATGTTCCTTGTACCTCAGTATCCGATTCAATTTCTATGCTGCTGAAATTATCTGTACCTACCCCGGTATTTAAACCTTCATACAGATTCTCCCAACCCTTAGTACTTTTTTTTTGATAGTTAGACTTAGCGCTTGTCCTTTCTGTAGTCTCTTGAAAAGGATTAAAAGAAGCATCTATGGTTACTTTGGGCAGTACTGCTCCTTTCTCCTTATATGCATAGGGAGTGTCTAAATTAGGGTCATGTTCAAAATCCAAAACTGGAGCTACATTAAATTGTCCCAAACTATGTTTTACTGTGGAACGAATGATAGCATACATGGTGTTTTCATCATCAAACTTCACCTCTGTTTTTGTGGGATGTATATTGATATCTATAGATGCAGGATCCACTTCTAAATACAAAAAGTATCCAGGATACAAGTCAGTCTTAATAAGTCCTTCAAATGCGGCAACTACTGCATGATGCAAGTACGGGCTTTTTATAAATCTGTTATTGGCAAAGAAAAACTGTTCTCCCCTACTTTTTTTAGCAAATTCTGGCTTGCAGACAAATCCTGAGATTTTAACTACTTCGGTCTCTTCATTGACCGGAACTAAACGGTCTCCCATTCTATTCCCAAAAACATTACTTATTCGCTGTCTGTGTTTGGTCTTTGGAAGATTAAATAATTCTGAACCATTATTGTAATAATGAAATTCTATGTTTGGATGGACCAAGGCAACCCGCTGAAATTCATCTGTAATATGCCGTGATTCAACTTGGTTGGATTTTAAGAAATTACGCCTGGCCGGAATATTAAAAAATAGATTTTTAACAGCTATTGATGTCCCTTTTGGTGTGGCTATCACTTCTTGGGACATTATTTTGCTGCCTTCAATCTTTAAATGTGTCCCAACTTCCGCATTATCCATCCTTGTCTGCATATCCACATGGGCAATTGCTGCTATTGAAGCCAAGGCTTCACCACGGAATCCTTTTGTCTGCAGGTTAAACAAATCTTGGGCGGTTGATATTTTTGATGTAGCATGTCTCTCAAAAGAAAGTCTAGCATCGGTCTCACTCATTCCAGAACCATTGTCCACAACTTGAATGAGAGCCTTACCTCCATCTTTTACAATCAATTTAATTAGGGTAGCACCAGAATCTATGGCGTTTTCCAATAGTTCTTTTACTACTGAAGCTGGTCGCTGAACCACTTCCCCTGCTGCAATTTGATTAGCGACATGGTCTGGCAAGAGTTTAATGATATCTGCCATTAGGGATTCAGGAATATGGATAAATCAAAGTCTATGATGAAGAGGAACAGTAATATTAAGATGGCCACAATAATCGTAAAACGAATTTTTAAGTTTTTATCCCCTTCGTTTTTTAAGTCATCAAAAGCTGAGGAAAATTTGTTTTTTAGGCCTCTTTGTGTATTAGCTGTACTTCTGTATTTATCTAGTTTATGTTCTATTTTATAAGGATTACCTTCACCCTTGTAATAGCGTGGTGAATAATCATAGGTTCTATTTTTTCTAAGTTTTAGAAAATTTCGCATTATATCCTTTTCCGTATAATCTCAAAGGTACTCAAAATCAAAAAATAGGATTGGGAACTACTGCCAAAAAATGTTAACAGTCTTAGATAGAACTATAGTATTGCCCTATTTGCTCTTAAAAACATAAAAATTACCTTCCTAAGGCAGCCATCTTTATTGCTGCAATAGCCGCTTCGGCTCCCTTATTTCCATGCTTGCCTCCGCTGCGGTCTATAGCTTGCTGTAAAGTGTTATCAGTAAGAACACAAAAGATAACAGGTGTGTCATAAGCAACATTTAGGTCCTTAATACCCTGGGCCGCTGCGCTACAAACAAAATCAAAGTGACTGGTTTCTCCACGAATAACGCTGCCAATTGCAATTACTGCATCCACTTTTTGAGTGTTGAGCATCTTTTTACATCCGTAGGTAAGCTCATAAGTTCCTGGAACATTCCATCTAAGAATATTATCAGTAAGAGCTCCGCAATCCACTAAGGCCTCTAAAGCGCCATTATATAGTCCTTTCGTAATGGTATCATTCCACTCAGAAACAACAATCCCAAACCGAAATTCCTTCGCGTTTGGGATTGTTGTTTTATCGTAAGCGGATAAGTTCTTGTTCTCAGTAGCCATAAGCCTAATTTTTGGCTAGCCCAATAAGTACATCTATTTCATTTGCCTCTTGAGAGGAAGAATATTCATTTTTGATGCGCTCAAAAAAGCTTAATGCTTTTTCTTTTTGGTTTAAATCCATGGCAATAACACCCGCTTTGTATAAAAATCTGGGTGCAGTATATTCATTATTGCTATGTGCAATCGCTTTTTCGTAATACTCCAAAGCATCTTCATTCTGACCCAATTGAGAGAAAGCATCACCCATTCCCCCCTTAGCCATGGCTCCTAAAACTGCATCACTTGAAGAAAAACTCTCCAAATTAGCAATGGCCTCGTCATATTGCTGCATGTTCAAATAGGTCATTCCCGCAGAATATTTAGCAAGGTTAGCCGCTTTGGTTCCTTTGTATTCTTCAATAATATCCAGAAAGCCATATTTACCCTCTGCCCCATTTAAGGCCAAAGTAAACAATGAATCCTTAGCCGTCTCGTTTGTCAATGCCTGATCAAAATATTGTTGCGGATAAAAAAGTTCATTAGCCGCGGATGCTTCCTTTGGTTTTTGAATAAATTCATTGTACCCCAAATACCCTAAAACACCTATAGCAATGGCACCAATCGCGCCCAAAATGTAATTCTGGTTTTTCTGAACCCAAGCCTCGGTTTTGGAAGCACTTTCATCCAAAGTACTAAATACTTCAGCCGTTGTACTGTTCTGCTCATCTAATTGAGCTTCTTCAACCTTATTTTTTGGCTTAAAGCCTCGCTTCTTGTATGTTGCCATTCTTCATTTGATTAATCGCGCAAAAATAAAGTTTTTATCCAAAACCAAAAGGTAATTTATTCGTTATTTTTGGAATCTTTAATTAGTCGTTCAATGACTAAAAACGTAATATCCCTTTAGCTTTTTATGTTTTTAAAGCACTTGTCTTTAGTTAATTACAAAAATTTCTCTTCCAAGAGTCTAGAATTTGACCCTGTTATCAACTGTCTTGTTGGCGATAATGGCGTGGGAAAGACCAATATTTTGGATGCCATATACCACCTTTCTTTCGGGAAAAGCTATTTTAATCCGGTTTCTACCCAAAATATAAAACATGAAACCGATTTTTTTGTAGTTGAAGGCGAATTTGAAAAAGATAATAGGACAGAAAAAATCATCTGTAGCTTTAAACGCGGCTTAAAAAAGGTCATTAAAAGAAATGGGAAGGCCTATGAAAAGTTTTCAGAACATATTGGTTTTTTACCTCTGGTAATCATCTCCCCTTCAGATAGAGACCTTATAACAGAGGGAAGTGACACCCGTAGAAAATTTATGGACGGTGTTATTTCACAATCAGATAAAGAATACCTAAAAACCTTGATTAAGTACAATAAGGTTTTGGTGCAGCGTAACTCATTGCTTAAGTATTTTGTTGCCAATCATACTTTTGACCCCAATACGCTAGCTATTTACAATGAGCAATTACATACCCTAGGGACAGAAATTCATCAAAAAAGAGTGGCCTTTGTAACATCCTTTATTCCAATCTTTAAGGAACAGTATGCCCACATATCTGAAAAGGAAGAAGAAATCATGCTTTCCTATGAAAGTCAACTCTTGGACAAAAGCTTATTGGAACTTTTGGAAACTACAGTTGATAAGGATAGGGCTATACAATACACAAGCGTGGGAATTCATAAAGACGACCTCAACTTTACCATTGCAGGACATCCCATTAAAAAATTTGGTAGTCAAGGGCAACAAAAATCTTATTTGATTGCTTTAAAACTAGCACAATTCCACTTTATAAAAGAACAGGCCAAGACCACTCCCATCCTTCTGCTGGATGATATTTTTGATAAACTGGATGAAAACCGAGTGTCGCAGATTGTGGCATTGGTGGACAATGATAATTTTGGCCAGATATTTATTAGTGACACACATGCGGAGCGTACCGAAAATGTAGTTAAAAATATTAGACAGAGTTATAAAATCTTTACCTTGTAGTATGAAGAAAATGTTGCTTTTCTTTATGATTTTATCTTTTTGGAGATGCAAGGATACTTCGCTATCAGAAGAAGATCTGCATTATCTAAATGGGTATTGGGAAATTACCGAGGTTACATTTCAAGATGGTGCAGAAAAGAACTATTCCATTAACCCAAGTGTTGACTTTATACAATTGGAAGGCACCAAAGGCTACCGAAAAAAGCTACAACCCAAATTTGACGGCACCTATAATACTTCTAATGATGCTGAAGTTTTCGAGGTAATCAGGATAGACAAAAGTTTTACATTGCATTATAAAAATCCTTTAAGCGAACGGGAAGAAAAGCTGATTCAAATAGATTCAACTTCTTTTTCAGTGCGTAATGAAGATGGAATATTATACTCCTATAAACGGTTCGAACCTATTTCAATACCAAAATAATGGCAAAAAGACACAATTCCCATATTCATATGAGTGATGCACTTGGGGAGTTTATAAAAGAAAATAAGCTTCAAAAAGGTATGGATAAGGTAAATGCCAAAGATGCTTGGGTAAAATTAATGGGGAACGGGGTCAACAACTATACTACGGCAGTTGAACTTAGGAACGAAACTCTTTTTGTATCACTCTCTTCTTCAGTACTTAGAGAAGAGTTGAGTTTAGGAAAAACCAAAATCATAGCTATGCTTAATGAGGAATTGGGTAAAGAGTTGGTAAAAAAAATAGTGCTTCGTTAACCGTATGGTAAGTCATTCATGAATCAAGTGAAAAGAATCATTGTAACAAACCGGTTAATAATCTGTGAAGCAAACATTGAAGATTCCAAGTTTTTTAAAAAACTATTGAATAGTCCAAATTGGATGGAATTTATTGGGGACAGGGGTGTAAAAACGGATAAGCAGGCAGTTAACTATATAAACTCCAGTTTAATTAACTCTTATAAAGAACATGGCTATGGCCTTTATAAAATGTGTCTAAAAGAATCTTCAATACCTATAGGCATATGTGGCTTTGTAAAACGAGATTATTTGGATAGCCCAGACATAGGGTTTGCAATTCTGCCAGAATATGAAGGAAAGGGTTATACCACCGAAGCTTGTAAGGCGACATTAGCGTACGGAAAATCAGCATTGAAGTTGGAATCCATTTTAGGCATTACCACTCAAAAAAATAGTAAATCGCAACACCTTCTCAACAAAATTGGGCTTCAGGAAGTGGGAAAAATAAAACCAAAAGGAAGTAAAGAAGAACTTCTATTGTTTTCAAATTGAAAAGCCACTCGATAGGAGTGGCTTTTATGTTTTCAAAAGTTTTTACTAACAAAAAACTAAAACACTTCCCTACCTGAAAAATGGAAAGCACCTTCTATTGCTGCATTCTCATCACTGTCAGAACCATGAACAGCGTTTTCACCTATACTCGTAGCGAATAATTTACGAATAGTTCCTTCAGCAGCTTCTGCCGGGTTAGTTGCTCCAATTAATGCACGAAAATCATCAACCGCATTGTCCTTTTCTAAAATGGCAGGTACAATAGGTCCTCTTGTCATAAATTCAACCAATTCTCCAAAGAAAGGTCTTTCTTTATGTATAGCGTAGAATTCCTCAGCATCTCTTTTACTTAACTGTGTATATTTCATTGCTACGATTCTGAATCCAGCAGCAGTTATCTTTTCCAAAATTGCACCAATATGTCCATTTTCAACAGCATCTGGTTTTATCATGGTAAATGTTCTATTTCCAGTCATTTTTTTAAATTTTGCGCAAACTTACGTTTTTTCGAGCAACGTACAAGGTTTAATACTCCTGTTTTAATTCTTGAAAAACCATTCTATTTTCACACATTATTTTTAAACGGGCTTCTCAATTCTTCATGTTCAACTCAATAATTCTAAAACTAGGAACGGAAGTAACTATGAAATTGGCATTTGATTCTTCTTGCACCCTAAGACAAAAACAACAGTACTTAAAAAAAGAAAAAGCGTTGCATAACTTTAAATTCGGTCGAACAAAAATAGGTGGTCATGGTTTACCTCTATGTTATATTATTGTATCTTTGCCCGCATGAATTTAGAGGATATCACGACGGTCAAGTCTATTCTTTCCCAGCCCCAAAAAATCGTAATCATACCCCATAAGAACCCTGATGGTGATGCTATAGGCTCATGCCTTGGGCTCCTAAACTTCCTTAAAGGAAAAGGGTTACAAGCTACCGTCATATCTCCAAATGATTATCCCAAATTTCTAAAATGGATGCCCGGAAGCGATGCTATCTTAAACTTTGAAAAGGAAAATTCGCAATCCAAAAAAGCTCTTGAAGAAGCCACGGTAATATTTACTTTGGATTTTAATGATTTATCCAGAACAGGGCAATTGGGAGCTGTTTTAAAAGAAAAAGAGGCAGATTTCATTATGATAGATCACCATCAACAACCAAGTGATTATGCCAAGGTGACCTACTCAGATGTAAGTATGAGCTCTACCTGCGAAATGGTTTATAATTTTATAGAGTACTTGGATGGTTTGAGTGACATCAACAAAGCCATTGCCACCAATCTGTATACAGGAATTATGACGGATACAGGTTCGTTTAAATACAGGTCAACCTCTAGTAGAACGCATCGGGTGGTTGCGGACTTAATAGATCGCGGAGCAGAGAATATGGAGATTCATCAAAATATTTACGATACCAATTCCCCATCTCGTCTTCATTTATTGGGCGTAGCGTTAAGTAATATGGTGATTCTTTCTGAATATAGTACAGCCTATATTACGTTGACACAAGAGGAATTGGATAAGCATGATTTTAAGAAAGGGGATACAGAGGGTTTTGTCAATTATGGATTAACACTGGAAGGAATTATTTTTGCAGTGATTTTTATTGAAAACAAAGAAGAAGGTATTATAAAAATTTCGTTCCGTTCAATAGGTGATTTTTCGGTAAATGAGTTTGCAAGGAATCATTTTAATGGCGGCGGACACGACAATGCTGCTGGAGGAAGAAGTGATATCAGTATGGAAGAAACCATTAAACAATTCAATAGTATCTTAAAAATGTACAAAAGCCAACTAAACCCATGAGAGCTTTTTTTTTAATTTTTGCGGCAATTCTTTTGGTAAACTGTGGAGGTCCTGAACCAAGAAGACCAGTAGAAGTAAAATCTGGTAGTTTTTTTAAAGAATCCGTGGAACGCAATAGGCAGTTATTGGAACTGGAAGAAAAGATCATAAGTGGCATTATTGAAAAGGATACCCTTCATGATTATCTAGCAAGCCCAAGTGGGTTTAAATATTTTTTTGAAGTCAAAAACGATACAGCTACATATTCGCCAAAGACCAATGACCAGATATTGTTTTCTTATAATCTTGTGACTCTGGACAATGATACCATCTATAGTATGGAAGACATTGGCCCCACTTCGTATGTAGTGGACAAAGAGCAGCTATTTCCTGGTTTGCAAAATGCAGTTAAATTGCTTAAAATTAGTGAGCGCGCAACATTTCTGTTTCCTTCTTTATTAGCATATAGCTATCACGGTGACGGAAATAGTATTGGTCCTAAAACCCCTTTAAAATCTACAATAGAATTACATACAATCATTATTAATCAAGATAGTTTAAATCTAAAACCATAATAACAATGAAACAATCCCTTGTTTTAATCACTTTATTTTCAATAGTTTTCCTTGGATGTAAGTCCAGTAAATATGCTGACTTAGGCGATGGAATTTTTGCGGATATACAAACCAGCCAAGGTGATATAATTGTAAAATTGGAGCACGGAAAAACTCCAGTGACCGTTGCTAATTTTATATCCCTTGCAGAGGGCAACAACCCGTTTGTAGCTGACAGTCTTAAAGGAAAAAAATATTATGATGGCATTATTTTTCATAGAATCATAAAAGATTTCATGATACAGGGCGGTGATCCTACAGGCACTGGAAGTGGAAACCCTGGATACAAGTTCAAGGATGAGTTCCATGATTCTCTTAGTCATTCCAAAAAAGGTATTTTATCCATGGCCAACTCGGGGCCTAAGACCAACGGAAGTCAATTCTTTATCACACACAAAGAAACACCTTGGTTAGACGGAAGACACTCGGTATTTGGTGAAGTAGTAGTAGGAATGGAAGTAGTGGATACAATTGCTGGTGTTGAAGTTATCCCTCCTGCAAACAAACCCAAAGTTGATGTGGTAATGAACAAAGTGGAAATTGTAAGAAATGGTAAGGAGGCCAAAAAATTTGATGCCATCCAAATCATGACTGACTATTTTGCCGAAGAAGAAGAAGCGGTAGCCGCTTTCAAAAAAATGAAAGAGGATTTGGTTTCAGTACTCGTCAAACAAAAAGAAGAAGCATTGGAGACTCCATCAGGATTGAAAATTTACGCTATAACCCAAGGAGATGGAGAAAAACCAAAAATAGGTCAGAAAGTATTGGTAAATTATGCAGGTTGGTTGCCCAATGGTGATTTGTTCGATAGCAATTATGAAGAAGTAGCAACAAGACACAATAAGTTTGATGCTAAAAGAAAACAAGGCAATGGCTATTCACCTGTATTGATGGATTATAGTCCAGAAGCGCGCCTTATTCCTGGTTTTAAAGAAGGTCTTCAAACTATGAAAGTTGGAGATAAGATTCGTTTATTTATTCCACCTCATTTAGGATATGGAGCACAAGGCGGTGGCCCCATCCCTCCAAATTCTGATTTAGTTTTTGATTTGGAAATTACAGGCGTACAAGAATAAAACGTATAAGGAATCCACCAAAAAAGCTGCACAATGTGCGGCTTTTTTTATTTTTTATCCAAAGGTTTGTTAAGACCCAAAAGCTTATTGGCAATCTAATAATTAAGAACTAGATTAGAAGTTTAAAACATCACTTATATTTTTTAATTTTTGATGGGACAGAAAATTAAAACAGTTATTGCCATAGCCCTGCCCTTGCAAATAATTCTTGTAAAATGGGTTGGAAGCTATCCAGAGCTTATTGAAAAATATTATAGCAACGGACTGTATCCTGGCATTTCATGGTTTTTAAGAACACTTTTTGGGTGGGTGCCATTTTCAATCGGCGATCTTTTTTATTTAGCACTTTTTATCTTAGCAGGAAGATACTTGTACATACATCGAAAATCCATCAAAAAGAAGCCATTACTTTTTTTAAAGGACATCGTAGTGGTTTTATCTATAACCTATTTTGCATTCCATCTACTTTGGGGAATGAATTACTACCGACAGCCTATTACGTGGAAGCTGGGGATTGAAAAAGAATATACTAACAATGAATTAGTCGCTTTTACACAATATTTGGCAGAAAAGGCTAACCATTACCAAACCAAAATTACAGGAGACAGTATTGATCCTGTAAAAATCCCATATTCAAAAAAAGAAATATTTAAAAAAACCAAAAATGGTTATAGGTTACTAAAGGAAAGCTATCCAAGTTTTGAGTATAAAAGACCAAGCCTTAAATCATCGCTTTTTAGTCTTCCCTTAACTTATATGGGGTATGGAGGCTACCTAAACCCATTTTCCAATGAAGCCCAAGTAAATGGAATAACACCTCTTTACAGATTGCCGACCGTAAGTGGTCATGAAGTGGGACATCAGCTAGGTTATTCTGCGGAAGACGCTACTAATTTTATAGGTTTTTTGGTCACTGTCCGAAACGAAGACGTATACTTTAAATACACCGCTTATTCCCATGCTTTGGCCTATTGCTTATCAGATTTATCAAGAAAAGATGATGTAAAATTTAAAGAAATTGTTGAACAACTAAATCCCGGAGTTAAAAAAAATTTTAAAGAGGTTTCTGAATTTTGGAAGCAATATGAAAATCCTTTGGAACCTGTATTCAAGTCCATTTTCAATACCTTTTTAAAAGCGAACAATCAACAGGAAGGCATCAAAAGTTACAATTCAGTAGTGGGTCTTTTGATTAGCTATCATGATAAGTATATATTCTAAATTGTAGCTTGTACAATACCCCTACTTCCGCTACCTTTAAAGCGACTAATCCAATAAGTATTATATGAAAATGAGACTCCTAACACTCTCCCTGCTTTTGGGAAGTGTCTCTTTGTTTGCACAAGATTATTTTCCAAAAAATGATGGTGTTAAAACAAAAAACAACAATTACATGGCATTTACCAATGCCAAGATTTATGTTACTCCTACCCAAGTTATTGAAAACGGAACATTGCTTGTCCAAAATGGAAAAGTAGTTCAGGTAGGAAACACGGTGAGCATTCCAAAAAATGCCGTGGTTGAAGATTTAGAAGGGAAGTACATTTACCCTTCATTTATTGATGTATTCTCAAGCTTTGGTGTAAAAAAACCCGAGAAGGCTAAAACCCGAGGTAGATCAGCCCAATACAACGCTTCTCGTGAAGGGTTTTACTGGAATGATCATATTATGCCTGAAAACGATGCTATTTCGAGCTTTAGTTATGATGATAAAAAAGCCCAAGAACTTAGAAAAGCTGGTTTTGGAGTGGTCAATTCCCATATCCAAGATGGTATAGCAAGAGGTTCTGGTGTTCTTGTTGCCCTAAACGACCAGGGAAGTGAATCCAAAAGGATATTAGAAGATAAATCAGCTCAATATTTCTCTTTCAAAAAAAGTATTGCCAAGAATCAATCCTACCCAACTTCTTTAATGGGAGCTACTTCGTTAATGCGCCAGTTGTATTATGATATGGATTGGTATGATAAAGGTAATATAGATACCAAAGACCGTTCGCTGGAAGCTTTAATAGAAAACAAAGGAATGACACAGATTTTTGCTGCCGGAAAAAATGGGAACGTATTGAGAGCTGATAAAATTGGTGATCAATTTGGAGTTCAATATGCTATATTGGCTGGAGGTGATGAATACGAATACATAAAAGAGGTAAAAGCTACCAACGCCAAATTAATAGTTCCGCTTAACTTCCCTAAAGCTTATGACGTATCCAATCCTTATGAAGCACATTATGTTGCTTTAAAAGATATGAGGCATTGGAATTTGGCTCCTTCCAACCCAAAAGTGTTGGAAGAAAATGCAATTCAATTTTCTATCACTTTACATGATTTAAAGTCTCCTTCAGATTTTAAATCAAAACTCATGAAAGCCATTAATCATGGGCTTTCCAAAACAAAAGCTTTGGAGGCCTTGACTTCTGTACCTGCAAACATCTTAGGAAAATCCAATCAAATAGGCTCCTTACAAGTAGGTAGACAAGCAAACTTGTTGATTACCTCTGGAGACATTTTCGAAAAAGGAAGCATTTTGCATGAAAATTGGGTGCAAGGAGTAAAAAATATCATCAATTCTAAAGACCGAGAGGATATTCGAGGTGATTACAATCTTACCGCAGACGGAGCAACATACCTCCTATCCATAACGGGGGAAACAAACAAACCCAAAGCAGAGGTAAAGCAGGGTGAGGAAAAACTCGATTCAAAAATTGATTACAAAGCAGATTGGTTGAATTTGTCCTTTTCCAACAACGATGGAAAATCATACAGGTTAATAGCACTTATTACTCCGGATTCTGAAAACATTAAAGGTAAAATAACACTACCTAACGGAAACGAATCTTCAGTAACCGTTCGTAAAACAGCTTCTTTTGAGGAAAAAGCGAAAAAAGATGCTATAAACAATACTCCAAAGTTGATGCCCCTCTCCTATCCAAATGTGGGTTACGGATACAAGACAAAGCCTAAACAAGAAAATGTCCTTTTTAAAAATGCAACGGTTTGGACTGGTGAAACCATTATGGAAACTACAGATGTTCTGGTCAAAAATGGTAAGATTACCAAAATTGGAAAGGAACTTAGTGCTGGAAATGCCAAAGTAGTAGATGCAACTGGAAAACATTTAACCGCGGGTATCATTGATGAACATTCGCATATTGGGGCCTTGGCCATAAACGAGGCAGGACACAATTCTACTGCTGAAGTAAAAATGACAGATGTTGTTGATCCCAAGGACATGGATATTTATAGAAATTTGGCCGGTGGAGTGACTGCGATTCAGTTACTTCATGGCTCCGCAAATCCTATTGGAGGGCGCTCAGCCATTTTACGATTAAAATGGGGCGAAAGTGCTGATGGGCTCATATTCCAAAACTCACCTAAATTTATAAAGTTTGCTTTGGGAGAAAATGTAAAACAATCCAACTGGCAAAGTTTTTCACGTTTTCCGCAAACAAGAATGGGTGTGGAACAACTCTTTGTAGATTACTTTCAACGTGCCAAGGAATATGATGCCAAAAAGAAGTCGGGGCTACCTGTTCGTCATGATGAAGAAATGGAAACCCTAGCGGAGATTTTAAACGGAGAACGTTTTATTAGTTGTCACTCCTATGTGCAAAGTGAAATCAATATGTTGATGAAAGTGGCAGAAAAATTCAATTTTCGGGTAAACACCTTCACGCACATTTTGGAAGGTTATAAAGTAGCTGATAAAATGGCCGAGCACGGAGTGGGAGGTTCAACTTTTAGCGATTGGTGGGCCTACAAGTACGAGGTAAACGATGCGATTCCCCACAATGCGGCAATAATGGCCAGTCAAGGTGTGACAGTGGCCATAAACAGTGATGATGCGGAAATGTCCAGAAGATTGAACCAAGAAGCTGGTAAAACGGTTAAATATGGTGGTATGTCAGAAATTGAGGCTTGGAAAACAGTGACCTTGAATCCAGCTAAGTTATTGCACATCGACAATCGGGTAGGAAGTATTGAAATTGGGAAAGATGCAGATTTAGTATTGTGGAACAATCATCCCCTTTCTGTGTATGCAAAAGCAGAAAAAACGATGATTGAAGGTACTGTCTATTTCGACCTAGAAAAAGATAAGATGCTTAGAGCATCTGTAAAACAGGAACGTAGTCAACTCATCAATATGATGTTGAATGAAAAAGAGAATGGAGCAGAAATGCAAGGTCCAAAAGAGAGTAAAAAACCAAAGTTTCACTGCGAAAGCCTTTAAAATATAAAATGATGAAAAAAGTTATATCAGTATTTATACTATCTGGGCTAATAAGTGTTTTTGCAGCAACAGCGCAGCAGACACCGGCTCCAGTTCAGCAAGAAACAATTACGATTACAGGAGCTACTGCCCATGTTGGTAACGGCACCATCAAAAAGAACTGCACCATAGTATTTGAAAATGGAAAAATAACGGCTATAGGCGGTTCTGAAGTAGAAAGCAAAGGCCAAATTATAGATGCAAGCGGAAAACACATCTACCCAGGCTTTATAGCCCCAGGAAAGTCTTTAGGCTTGGTTGAAGTAAATGCAGTTAGGGCAAGTAATGACCAAGATGAAATTGGCGACATTATTCCGCATGTTAGGAGCATTATAGCCTACAACGCAGAATCCAAAGTTGTGGAAAGCATGCGTCCTAATGGAGTTTTGCTAGGACAAATCACTCCCAAAGGAGGAAGAATTTCGGGTACATCGTCAATTGTTCAGTTTGATGCTTGGAATTGGGAAGATGCCACTGTGAAAGTGGATGATGGAATTCATTTGAATTGGCCAGCAATTTTCAGAAGAGGTAGATGGTGGATGGGGGAGCCCAATGGTTTTATCCCTAACAAAGACTACCAAAAGCAAGCAAACGAGGTAAAAACTTTTATGCACAATGCAAACGCATATGGAAAAGACAGTGCAAAAGAAAGTAATGCTGCATTTGCCGCCATGCAAGGTGTCTTCAATGGAACAAAACATTTGTACATCTATGCCGATGGTGAAAAAGAAATGATGGACGCCATTACCACTGCAAAGAAATCTGGAGCAGAAAACATTGTACTTGTTGGAGGATACCATGCACATAAAATCAGTGATTTCTTAAAAGAACATAATATTCCTGTGTTGGTGAACTTTACCCATACTCTTCCAAAATACGATGATGATGACTATGATTTCACTTTCAAATTGCCAAAATTGTTGATGGAAGCAGGTTTGTTGGTAGGTTTGCAGAATGCATCCGCATCCAATTTTCAAACTAGAAATCTTCCCTTTTATGCAGGTCAAGTAGTTGCACAAGGGCTAGAAAAGGAAAAAGCGGTACAATTATTAACAGGAAACACAGCTAAAATATTAGGTATTGATTCCGATTATGGCACCTTAGAAGTTGGAAAAAGTGCAACATTGTTTATTTCTGAAGGAGATGCCTTGGATATGCGAACCAATCAACTTTCAAGAGCTTTTATTGATGGTAGGGATATTTCTTTAGAAACCCACCAAACCAAACTTTGGAAACGCTATATGGGCAAATACGAAGGAAAGTAAAGAGAAAATAAAAGCGGCGTTCCAAGGAACGCCGCTCTCTATTATAGTGTTTATTTCTTTAGTTCTTTTTTACTGTCACAAATTCTGCCATTTCGGGCTTAGCATAAAACTCATGCGGTTTAGAGCTCTTGCTCAAAGTAATGTTCTCAAATTCAACTGTACTTCTTGCATCTAAAATCTTAGTGCCTTCAAAATTATACCATGTAATTGATTTTGGTAAGACCAAACCTTCAACCTTGTGCCAATCATCGTACCTAATCCATTTAATGGTTTCTGACACCTCGCCTGTTCTATAGGTTACTGTGTATCCCAACCATTCCATTTGATTGGTATTTGAATCAAAATAAATAAAGTACTCATCTTTAGATGACGTACCCACTCCAGATTCATATGAAATTCTAATACCTGGATAACTTTTGTCCTCATAAACCAAATCTTCCACTTCTGAATAGATAATGCCATCATCAGCTAAAACAAAGGGCATGGCATAAAAATAGAACATCAGGTTATGATAAAACCCGGCATCTCCTTTATAGGTCTTCTCTGTATCCAAAAGCCAAACTTCTTTACCATCGGACCCTAACGAGAACTGCCCAGCATCTACTCGATCCTTTCTAGACCATAAATCTATAGTATGCGTTTCTGTAAAATCAGTTTTTGGCATTTCATATGCTAGTGTACGTTGCTCTTTCCATGTTGCCAACCCTCCATGGGCATCAAAAACTTTTACTAAAGCCTCAGGAAAATTGGGTTTAGATTCAACCGTTTCTTCTTGAACAGTCTCTGTGGCTTCTTCTTTTTTAGTAGCAGGTTTGCATGCTCCAATAGCAAGTGCGAGAAATAGGATCGTTGCTTTCTTCATAGTTGTATAGTTTGCCGCTTTGTCGGAAATTCCTTCTTAAGATTACAAGATTACGTATTTTTGATGTGTGAAGGAAACCAAATTAATCAGCAGTATCCAAAACCCTTTGGTAAAGAAGATATTGCTCCTTAAAGAAAAGTCTAGGGAACGAAAGAAGACTGGACTTTTTATAGTGGAAGGCCTACGTGAGATTGAACTGGCGCAAAAAGGAGGTTTTATTCTGGAGACTATCTTATTTTGTCCAGAAATCTTAACTGATTTTGCGGTTCACCCTGTACTCAAAAATCCCAACGTCGAGATTATACAGATATCTAGTCCAGTTTATGAGAAACTAGCATATAGGGAAACCACAGAAGGCGTATTGGCCATAGCCAAAAGCAAAGGACATAGTCTGGAAAAAGTTACGTTTAAAAATGACCATCCCTTGATTTTGGTAGCGGAAGCACCTGAAAAACCAGGTAATATTGGAGCGTTATTAAGAACAGCAGATGCAGCTGCCGTTGATGCAGTTTTTATTGCCAACCCAAAATCGGATATCTATAACCCAAATATTATTCGCTCCAGTGTAGGTTGCGTATTCACTAACCAAATTGGCGCGGGTACCACGGAAGAAATCATCCATTTTCTAAAAGAAAAAGAGATTAAAGTATACTGCGCTGCGCTTACGGCATCCAAGAACTATGTAGATTGCGATTTTAAAGGAGCCACTGCGATTGTGGTGGGGACCGAAGCAACAGGTCTTACCAAGGTTTGGCTTCAAAATTCCGACCAAAACCTAATTATCCCGATGCAGGGTGAAATAGATTCTATGAACGTTTCTGTGTCGGCGGCAATACTTATATTTGAAGCGAAGCGGCAACGCGGATTTTAGCCTATGGAAAAAACTACTCTCTTCTACACAATCATTATCATTTTAGTAATTCAATACCTGGTTCACCAGGTGTTGGAGTACCTTAATGCAAAACGCTTCACATCTAATGTTCCATCTGAACTGAGTGATGTTTTTGATGATGTAGAATATCAAAAATCTCAAAAGTATAAATTAACAAATCACCGATTTGGACTCTTTTCTGATGGGTTTTCATTGATTCTGACCCTTTCCTTTTTATTCTTTGGAGGGTTTGAATGGATTGATTCCATTACTCGTTCAATTACGGATAAGACAATTCCCATGGCATTAATTTTCTTTGGATTCATGCTTTTGGGAAGCAGTATTTTGGGAACACCTTTTTCTTACTATCAAACTTTTGTAATTGAAGAAAAATATGGTTTCAACAAAACAACCAAAAAGCTTTTTTTCTTGGACAAGATCAAAGGTTGGGTGCTTACTATAATTTTTGGAGGAGGAATATTATCCCTATTCATACTTTTTTATCAATGGACGGGATCAAACTTTTGGATTTATACTTGGATTTTAATAAGTGCCATTATTTTGTTCATGAATCTATTTTATAGCCGATTGATCGTTCCGCTATTCAATAAACAAACGCCTTTAACCGATGGCAGTTTAAAAAGCGCCATTGAAAATTATGCTAAAAACGTAGGCTTCGAGCTTAAAAACATTTTTGTCATTGATGGTTCTAAAAGATCAACTAAAGCAAATGCCTACTTTTCTGGATTTGGAAAGGAAAAACGTATTACATTGTTTGATACATTAATCAATGATCTAAGTGAAGAAGAAATTGTGGCAGTTTTGGCTCATGAGGTGGGTCATTACAAACGGAAACATATTATTTTCAATCTATTGGTTTCTTTAGGCTTGACCGGATTTACACTTTTTATACTGTCTTTGTTCATAAACAGTCCAGAAATATCGCTAGCTATTGGCGTATCAACACCGAGCTTTCATGCCGGACTTGTAGGTTTTGTTTTGCTCTACAGTCCAATTTCAGAAGTTACAGGACTTGCCATGAACTATTTGTCAAGAAAATTTGAGTTCCAAGCAGATGATTATGCCAAGAAAACCTTTGCTGCAACACCTTTGGTGACATCATTAAAAAAGTTGTCAAAAAATAATTTAAGCAACTTAACCCCACACCCGGCCTATGTATTTGTGCATTACTCCCACCCTCCTCTAGTAGAGCGCATTAGAAACCTAAAGGCATGATTTTTGTTGGTTACCTTTAAAGATTGTGGTAATTTTAATATACTATGACGGAGGCTGCTATTGAGAAAGAGAACAAAGAGATTGCGAAGCAGTATAAAGAATTGCTTCGTATCAGCTATCAAACCTTGTCCGATAAGGACAAGAAATTGATACGCTCTGCTTTTGATGTGGCCGTTGATGCCCACAAAGACCAACGTCGAAAATCTGGTGAAGCGTATATATTCCATCCTATTGCGGTAGCAAAAATTGTGGCCTCAAAAATTGGCCTCGATGCAGTTTCCATTGCTTCCGCCCTTCTGCATGATGTTGTTGAAGACACGCCTTACACTTTAGATGATATTGAGCGCATGTTTGGAGAAAGTGTTGCTCGTATTGTTGATGGACTAACCAAAATATCCCACTTAAAAAAAGATAAAGATATCAGCCAGCAGGCTGAGAACTTTAGAAAAATGTTATTGACACTGCATGATGATGTTAGGGTGATCATCATCAAAATAGCAGACCGTTACCACAATATGCTCACAATGGATTCCATGCCTGAGCATAAGCAGGTAAAAATAGCTTCGGAAACACTCTATATCTATGCTCCATTAGCACATCGAATTGGACTTTACAATATTAAAACCCATCTAGAAGACCTTAGTTTAAAGTATACCGAACCTGAGGTATATAAGGATATTCAGGCCAAAATTGAGGATACAGAAGAGGATCAATCGGCATATATTGATGACTTTTCAAACGTTATTAAAAATTCTCTTGATAAAGAAGGTCTAAATTACAACATCAAAGGACGGATGAAATCCATTTTTTCCATCCGAAGAAAAATGAAGGCCCAAAATGTTTCTTTTGATGAAGTCTATGACAAATTTGCTGTTAGAATCATTTACAAGTCCGATAAAAAAAATGAAAAGTTTTTGGCTTGGAAAATCTATTCCATTGTAACGGATCACTTTACACCAAATCCAATTCGGTTACGAGATTGGATAACTTCACCAAAATCCACAGGTTATGAGGCACTGCACATCACCGTAATGGGACCAAAAGGTAAATGGGTGGAAGTACAGATACGCAGTGAACGAATGCATGAAATTGCGGAAAAAGGCTATGCAGCACATTTTAAATATAAACACGGAGAACAAAAAGAACAAGGTATAGAGGATTGGTTGAACAGATTGCAGGAAGCACTGGAAACTTCTAACAGTAATGCTGTTGATTTTGTTGAGGAGTTTAAACTCAACCTATATTCCAAAGAGATTTTTGTGTTTACGCCCAAGGGTGAACTAAAATCAATGCCCAAAGGTGCTACTCCGTTAGATTTTGCATTTCACATCCACACCGAGGTGGGAATGAAGACACGTGGGGCGCGAGTAAACGGAAAATTGGTTCCGTTAGGGTCAGAACTCCATAGTGGCGATCAGGTTGAAATCATAACTTCTGAAAGTGCCAAACCTAGCCAAAGTTGGTTAGACTACGCACAAACAGCAAGAGCCCGGGCAAAAATTAAATCCTCATTAAGTGAAGAAAAAAAGAGCATTGCTGCGGATGGAAAAGAAACCCTGAGAAGGAAGTTAAAATCGCAAAAAATAAACCTCAACGAAGATACAGTCAACAAACTGGTGATTTTCTTTAAGCTTAAAACCAGCTTGGATTTATTTTATAGGGTAGGAATTGGTGTTATTGATAATGAACGGATAAAGGAGTTTGCTTCTTCATACCACAACGCCTTCCTAAATTTCTTTAAAAATAGAATTCGCAGAAACCCTGCTCCAAAAGACGTTGACAAGGAAGAAATAACTACCAAATATGATATGCTCGTATTTGGAAGGGAGGAAGAGAAATTGACCTATAAACTTTCTCAATGCTGTAACCCAATTCCAGGAGATGATGTTTTTGGTTTTGTGAGTGTAAATGATGGCATAAAAGTTCATAAAAAGAACTGCCCCAATGCCATTTCTTTACAGTCCAACTATGCCTATAGAATTATGTCTGCCAAATGGATAGATTCCTCCCAGGAAGAGTTTACCGTAGATGTTCAAATTACTGGGATAGATAATTTAGGACTGGTTAATGACATCACCAATATTATATCGGATAATATGCATGTTAACATGCGTAACCTTAATTTTAGTGCAGATGGCGGTACTTTTACAGGTAAAATAACACTAGTAGTAAAAAACAACAATATTCTTAAAAAACTCATTAATAATTTGAAGCAGGTAGAGGGTATAGACAAAGTAACCAGAATTTAATTTTTAGCTGTACCTTTGTTCTTTAGCATTGGTGAGAAAGCTATGGGGAACAATAAAAATCAGGAAATTGTAAAAAATGTATTCACTTCTTTCCTAGAAGAGAAAGGGCATCGAAAAACACCTGAACGCTACGCCATTTTACAAGAAATATATAATAGTGAAGATCATTTTGATGTGGAATCACTCTACATAAAAATGAAGACAAAAAATTACAGGGTCAGTCGTGCCACATTATACAATACCATTGATCTTTTGTTGGACAGTAAACTGGTACGAAAGCATCAATTTGGAAAAAATCAGGCGCAATACGAAAAATCTTATTTTGACCGTCAGCATGACCATGTTATCCTAACAGATACTGGAGAAGTGGTGGAGTTTTGTGACCCACGCATCCAATCTATAAAAAAAACCATTGAGGAGGTTTTTGATATTAAAATCAACAACCACTCTTTATATTTCTACGGAACCAGAAACAAAGAAGAAAACCTAACAGAATAACCAATACATTTCATGGTAGATTTATTGCTTGGACTCCAATGGGGAGACGAAGGAAAAGGAAAAATTGTTGACGTACTTACAAAAGACTATGATATTATTGCTCGATTTCAGGGAGGTCCCAATGCAGGGCATACCTTAGAATTTGATGGCATAAAACACGTACTACATACTATTCCTTCTGGGATTTTTCATAAAAACGCTATAAATGTTGTTGGTAACGGCGTAGTAATAGACCCTGTTATTTTTAAAAAAGAATTGGACAATCTTGAAAAGTTCGATATCGATATCATATCAAAACTTTTTATCTCAAGAAAGGCTCATCTTATTTTGCCAACGCATCGTTTGTTAGATGCAGCCTCAGAAGCCGCAAAAGGAAAAGCGAAGATTGGCTCTACTTTAAAAGGGATTGGCCCAACTTACATGGACAAAACCGGTAGAAATGGTATGCGTGTTGGAGATTTAGAGTTTGAGAATTGGAAAGAGAAATACCGCGCTTTAGCAGATAAGCATGAGGCCATGATAGGATTTTACAACGTGGATATCCAATATGATTTGACCGAGTTGGAAGCTGAATTCTATGAAGGTGTAGCAACTTTGAAGCAATTAAAGTTTATTGATAGCGAAGAGTACATCTTTAAAGCGCAGGATGAAGGCAAGAAAATATTGGCTGAGGGAGCACAAGGATCTTTACTGGACATTGATTTTGGCACTTATCCTTTTGTTACCTCGTCTAACACCACCGCCGCTGGAGCGTGTACAGGTTTAGGGGTTGCTCCCAATAAAATAGGCCGTGTATTGGGTATTTTTAAAGCATATACCACCAGAGTGGGCAGTGGCCCTTTCCCAACCGAACTGTTTGATAATGATGGTGAAACTATGGGTCGCGTAGGTAACGAGTTTGGTGCTACCACCGGCAGACCTAGACGTTGTGGATGGCTTGACCTTGTTGCCTTAAAATACGCTGTTCAGATTAATGGCGTTACTGAATTAATGATGATGAAAGGGGATGTCCTTAGTGGCTTTAAAACCCTAAAAGTATGTACCGCTTACAAGTACAAAGGTGAAGAAATTCAACATTTACCCTATAATATTGAGAGCGAGAATGTGACTCCTGTTTATAAAGAGATGAAAGGTTGGGCCAAAGACTTAACCCAATTGACTAAAGCTGAGGAGTTACCTCCTGCCCTAAACGATTACATTGCATTTTTGGAAGAACAGTTGAACGTTCCCATTAAAATTGTTTCTGTAGGACCTGATAGAACGCAGACTATTCATCGCTAGGAATACTAAACCTTTCTAAATCTATATCTATACTTTGCTTAAAAATCCTACTTTTGGGCAAAATTCTATGGATTTGAAAAGAATTTCATTTTTCATTTTTACCTTCTCATTTTTCTTTGCCATTGCTCAAGAAAAAGAGCAAGAACCTGCAAGTAGACAGATAAACATTGTATACGGTGCCAATTTTACTAAAGATGAGGCCCAATTTCCTGGGGCTTCAATTTTCAGCAAGGATGATGAGCGGCAAGTTCAATTTGAACACCAAGGAGCGGATTTGTGGTGTGATATAGCAATTTTTTATTCCCAAGAAAACCGTTTAAAGGCAATAGGCAATGTTAGACTACAACAAGGTGATTCTATTGAAATGAACAGTAGCTATATGAGCTATAATGGTGACTCAAAATTAGCCAAGGCCTGGGAAAAAGTAGATCTTACCGATGGTCAGATGACCTTGACTACCGATACTTTATATTTTAATAGGGAAAAACAAGAATCATTTTACAATTCAGGAGGAAAAGTCGTTGACTCAGTCAATGTGCTTACCAGTAAGATTGGCACCTATTTTACCGAATTGAAGAAAGTACAGTTTCGAAACAATGTCCATATTGACAATCCTGAATATATAATAGATTCTGAACAACTGGACTATTACCGCATTTCTAAAAATGCTTATATGTATGGACCTTCAACGATTACCGGTGAAGAATATAAAATATACTGTGAACGTGGATTTTATGACACCAAGATTGAACAAGGCTATGGTATAAAAAACACTAGAATAGATTATGACAACAAAATCATTTTAGGTGATAGTCTTTATTTTGACAAGACGTCTGAATTTGCATCTGCTACCAACAATATCCAAATAACAGACACCATAAACAATGGGGTCATTAGAGCTCATTATGCCGAAGTTTTCAAAGCCAAAGACTCGGTCTTTGCTACCAAAAGGGCTGTTTCAATTAGTATGGTGGAACAAGACTCCCTTTATATGCATGGTGACACCCTAATGGTAACCGGCAAACCAGAAGCCCGTATTCTTCGCGCTTTTAGAAATGCAAAATTTTATAAAACGGATTTAAGTGGAAAATGTGATTCTATTCATTCCGCAGAAAAAACAGGAATTACCCAATTGATCAAGAATCCAATCCTCTGGAATGTAGATAATCAAATAACAGGCGATAGTATTCACTTAATTTCTGACTTAGAAACCGAGAAATTGGATTCGCTCAAAGTATTGGAGAATGCCTTCATTATTTCGTTGGATACCATTAGTAAAACGGGTTACAATCAAGCCAAGGGAAAGGATCTTTATGGAAAGTTCATAGAAAACGAACTTAAAATCATTGATCTAATCAGAAATACAGAAGTGATTTACTACATGTACAATGATGACCAAGAATTGATAGGGATTGATAAAACCATTTGTAGTAAGATAAGGTTGCTAATGGCCAACAATGATATTGAGGATATTACTTTTTTTGTAAATCCGGATGGGGATATTTTTCCGGACACGGAATTACCGGTGGAAAGTAGAAAATTAAAAGGGTTTATATGGCGGGGAGATGAACGCATTCTGAGCAAGGATGATATTTTTGATGAAGATGACAATAACATAGAGCTTGTAAAAATTCGCGGAATAGATAATCCTATAGACATTGATGCAGAAGAAAAAGAACGCCAGGAGAATGAAAACGATCCAATAAACAAAATATCAGCCACCAAGGCTATAAAACCAAAAGAAGCTACCGTAAAGAAAGTACAAAGTCCCTAATGCTTAGAGATGACTTTTTTACATATCAAACTCAAACTACAGCACATCCCTTAGGTATGGAAGTTTCTCATGCAAAGGGTAGTTACATTTATGATAATCAAGGTAGGGCACATTTAGATTTTGTTGCAGGAGTTTCTGCATGCAGCTTGGGTCACTGTCCCCCAAGGGTTATAAACGCTGTAAAAGAACAGCTTGAAAAATATATGCATGTAATGGTATACGGAGAGTACATTCAGCAACCCGCTGTAGAATTCACCAAATTATTGGCGTCAAAGCTTCCCAAAAACTTGGAAACAACCTATTTGGTTAACTCAGGAACAGAAGCTATTGAAGGTGCCATAAAATTAGCGAGAAGGTATACTGGGCGCTCACAACTTATTGCCGCCCATCGCGCCTATCATGGAAATACAATGGGGAGCCTAAGTTTAATGGGTTATGAAGAGCGCAAAAGTGCATTTAGGCCATTAATCCCAGACGTTTCCTTTATCAAATTTAACGTAGAAGCGGATTTAGAACAGATTACGGAAAAAACAGCGGCTGTAGTCCTAGAAACCATACAAGGTGGTGCTGGATTCATTCTTCCAGAAAATGGGTATTTGGCGAAAGTTAGAGAACGCTGTGATCAAGTTGGAGCCCTATTGATTTTAGATGAAATTCAACCTGGGTTTGGAAGAACAGGAAAACTATTCGCTTTTGAGCATTTTAACTGTATCCCAGATATTTTGGTATTAGGTAAAGGAATGGCTGCCGGGCTACCCGTGGGAGCATTTGTTTCTTCAAAAAAGATGATGGACACCTTACAGATAAATCCAAAATTGGGTCATATCACCACATTTGGCGGGAACCCAGTAATTGCGGCTGCCAGCTTGGCAACATTACAAGAAATCACTGAAAAACAGCTCATTGAACAAACACTAGAGAAAGAAAATCTATTTAGAACCCTTTTGGTACATCCTTTGATTAAAGAAGTAAGAGGTAAGGGTTTAATGCTTGCTTTGCTATTAGACAATGAGGAAATTGTCAATTATTTAGTGTTGACAGCTGCCAAAAAAGGACTTATTCTTTTCTGGTTGCTTTTTGAATCCAAAGCGGTTCGGATATCACCACCATTGACCATTTCAATGAAAGAAATAGCGATAGGATGCGACCAAATCATTGGTATTTTAAACGATTACAAACCCACTGCTGTTAACTAATTTGTTGATAACATACCCCAAACAAAGACTTAAGGATAGCCTCAAAGGGCTAATTTTAAGTCCATAGTTAAACCAAACTCGTTCCTATGGCGTTAGATTCTAACGAATATCCTGACAAATCCATAAGTAAATTTGAGTCCATGCTCAAGACAGACGATGTCTACTTTTTTGATGCAGAGGACTTTGAGGAAATCATTCACTATTATTTAAATAATGGAAAAGTCTCATTGGGTAAAAAAGCCATCCAAATAGGCTTGGAGCAACATCCTAACTCATTGGAATTAAAATTATTACGTGTTGAGATTCTGGTTTTTGAAGACAAGTTTGAAACTGCAGAAAAATTGTTGGATGAACTCCAAAACATTGATTCCCACAACGAGGAAATCTACATACAACGGGCCAACATTCAATCCAAACAAGATAATCATCAAGAAGCGGTAAACCTGCTTTTGGAGGCACTCCACAGAACTGAGGATAGTTTTGATATCTATTCACTTTTAGGTATGGAATACCTGTTCATGGATGATTTTGAAAGCGCAAAACGTAGTTTTATGAGGTGCGTGGAATTTGATGATAGAGATTATTCTTCTTTGTACAACGTAATCTACTGCTTTGAGTTTTTAGAGGATTTTGATGGTGCCATTCACTATTTGAATGATTATTTAGAGCGAAATCCATATTGCGAGGTTGCATGGCACCAATTGGGTAAAATGTACTATAGTATGGACATGTACAAAGAAGCCTTAGCCGCATTTGATTTTGCCATTATCTCTGACGATTCTTTCATTGGAGCTTATTTTGAAAAAGGAAAAGTTCTAGAAAAACTTGGCAAGTATAACGAAGCCATTGAGAATTACGAAACTACCATCTCTATAGAAGACCCAACATCACATGCTTATCTAAGGATAGGAAGGTGCCATGAAAAATTGGGCAATAACGACCTAGCAAAATACTATTACTACAATACAGTTCACGAAGATCCATTATTGGATAAAGGCTGGTTGGCAATAACCGATTTCCATTATAAGCTGGAGAACTATGAAAAAGCCTTGTATTACATCAACAAGGCCATAAATATTGATGGTGAAAATCCTTCGTATTGGAAAAAATGTGCGAAAATTTATTTTGCCCTCAATAATTTTGATGAGGCGGATTTTGCATACAAGCAAGCTGTTGATTTAGGGAATTATGAATTAGATACGTGGAAAAATTGGGCAGATGTGCTCAAAAAGTTAGGAGATTTTGGGTCTTCGATCCAAGTAATCATTCAAGGACTTGAATTTTATCCTGAAAGTGCAGAACTCCAGTACAAACTCGCAGGAGTTTACCTTAAAAACAACGAAATTCTAAATGCTAGAGAGAAATTGGCAGAGGCCATGCAATTGGATATTGAAAAATTGCAGTTGTTTGAAGATGAATTCCCAGAATTCAATAAGGTAAAGTGGTTGCAAACCTTAGTTTCCGAAATCAAAAAAACATCTACATAGTTTAAGGTTTTTACCCATAAAATTCATGAAAGGACGTCAACTGCTAGATTATGTGTTTATAACACTCAAGGGAATTGCCATGGGTGCTGCTGATGTGGTTCCTGGAGTTTCAGGAGGTACAATAGCATTTATCTCCGGAATTTATGAAGAGCTTATAAGCTCTATCAATAATATTAACCTTTCTCTTTTTACCACCCTAAGAAAAGAAGGATTAAAAGCATTTTGGGACAAGGCGAACGGTAATTTTTTGCTTGCCTTATTCTCAGGTATTTTTATCAGTGTGCTATCCTTGGCCAAGTTTTTAAGTTGGCTACTAGAAAATCAACCCATCTTATTATGGTCCTTTTTCTTTGGGCTAGTATTGGCCAGTATCTTTTTTGTGGGGAAAGAAATTAAGAAATGGTCCACAGCAACTGTCATCATGTTTATTGTTGGCGCAGCAATAGCATATTTTATTACCGAACTTCCTCCAAATGAAAACGTAGAAAGTCTACCTTACCTTTTCTTATCTGGGGCATTGGCAGTATGCGCTATGATTTTACCCGGTATATCAGGAGCATTTATTTTAGTGCTTTTGGGGTCCTATAAAACCATTTTAGATGCAGTTCATGAACGAGATGTCAAAATTGTAATTACCGTTGCTCTAGGTGCTGTATTTGGCCTTTTGAGCTTTGCTCGATTGTTAAAATGGATGTTTAGTCATTATAAAAACATCACTCTAGCCCTGTTAACAGGTTTTATATTAGGGTCATTGAATAAAATATGGCCATGGAAAAAAGTATTGGAAACCAAGACTTTTGGAGACAAGACAGTGGTTATTGATGATATAAACGTATTGCCATGGGCATTTGATGGCGACAATCAGTTAATACTTGCCATAATCCTAGCTATAATAGGTTTTTCCCTTATTTTTATCTTGGAAAGAGTAGCTTCCAAAAAATAAGAGAAACTTACCCAATAGATGCATCAACCTAGAACATTTCTGGACAACTTTTTTTTGGTCATAAAAGGCCTTTGTATGGGTGCTGCCAACAAGGTACCAGGAGTTTCTGGCGGTATTGTTGCCTTTGTTGGTGGTTTCTATGAAGAATTCATCTATTCGCTTCAAAAAATAAATTCCAAAGCTTTCAAACTACTTCTCAACGGAAGGTTCAAGAGTTTTTATCAATATACAAACGGTCAATTCTTACTGCTTCTCATCTTCGGTATGCTGGTAAGCTATTTTAGTATTTCTAGAGTGCTCGACTTTTTTTTGGAACAAAAAGAACTTTTTGTATGGGCCAGCTTTTTTGGTATGATCTTAGGGTCCATCTATTTTATTTCCAAAGATTTTAATCACTGGAATAAAAGAACTATTCCTGCAGGAATTATTGGTCTTGTTATTGGTATTTCAATCAGTTTTTTGAGCCCTGCAAGAGAGAATGATAATCTATTCTTTATTTTTTTCTGCGGTATCATCAGTGTTTCTGGAATGACGCTCCCAGGGCTCTCAGGTTCATTTATCCTAATTCTTATGGGTAATTATGTCTTGTTGTTGGTAGATTCCGTAAACGCTTTATATGATACATTTTCTGAAATGTTCTCTGGGGATTTTGGCTTTATGGACAATCCCAAACGAATGGAAACTCTTAAAATTCTGGCGGTTTTTACGCTAGGTTCGGCAACGGGACTGGTAACTTTTTCACATTTGCTCAGTTACTTGCTCAAACATTACAAAGCAAGTTCAACTGCTATTATCCTTGGCTTTATAACAGGTTCTTTAGGTGTGGTATGGCCTTGGAAACGAACCATGTACAAAATGGATACGCTTGGCAATGTATTGCTAGATTCCAATGGAGATAAAATAGTTCTTAATTATGAACGCTATCTCCCAAATCTAGCAACTCCCGAAACCTGGTGGGCCATATTTTTTGTGATTCTGGGAATTTTGGTATTATTGATTTTAGATTGGTATGGAAAAAACAGAAAAGAAAGAAAACAGGTACGGACTCTTAGGTAAAGACATTTCGTATTCCTTTTCTCAAGGCTATTTTACACAAAAATTTGCGGACTTAAAGCTAAAGGACCATAGCTATGAAAATTTTGATATTCCAGAAATTTCAGGATTTGAAGCCCTTGTGTCTCAAACTCATTTAAAAGGCCTTAATGTTACCATTCCCTATAAAGAACTGGTTATTCCATATTTGGATGATTTAGATTCCGAGGCAAAAAAAATAGGAGCAGTAAATACCATAAAATTTACTGAAAAAGGTTTAAAAGGTTATAATACAGATGCCTATGGTTTTCAAAAATCAATAGAGCCTTTTTTAAAAACACATCATAAAAAAGCACTTATTCTAGGAACAGGAGGAGCATCAAAAGCTATTCGTTTTGTTTTAGAAGAGCTTGGTATTGAACATACCTATGTTTCCAGAAATAAAAAGGAGCATCAATTTACCTATAAAGAACTTGATAAGGAGATCATTGCCGCGCATACCATTATTATTAACTGTACTCCACTTGGTACATACCCCAATATAAATGATAAACCCTCACTACCCTACCAACATCTAGATAGCAAGCATCTTTTGTTTGATCTTATCTATAATCCAAAAAAAACCGCTTTTTTGGGTGAAGGTGAATCAAAAAGGTCCGAAACATGTAATGGTTTGAAAATGTTGAAGTTACAGGCTGAAAGGAGCTGGGAAATCTGGAATTCCTGATATTAAAAGCCAAGAGTGCTCCATTTTGATTAATCCCCACATCATAAAACTTAAACAAAAGAAGAAGCGCTACTTTTGTTATTGGGTAATTTAGTTGTTAACTTGGCTATAATTATCATCAATTCAAAGGAAAAGAAACTACTGATGCAGGACAACGAACAAAAACTTCAGGAAACTGAAGGTGGTGGTACTGAGCATAATGCGGATGTTATAAAAACTACTGTTGAAGAAAGCCCCATTTCTGAACCAAAAACAGCCGATAATCCAGTACAAAAAAATACAGATACAGATATTGAACCTCCCAAGGAACCTCAATCTTCTGAAGAGAAGGAATCTACCAAATCTGAGAAACCGGACGAGGTAATCAAAGAAAATGAAGAATCCAATACTAAAAAGGTAGATAACGAATCTTCAAAACCTGAGAAACCGGACGAGGTAATTGAAGAATCCAATACTAAAGAGATAGATAACGAATCTTCAAAATCTGAGAAACCGGACGAGGTAATTGAAGAAATTGAAGAATCCAATGCAGAAGATGCTGAAGATGTGGATAACGAGAAACGACATCATATTCCTACACTCGACTACCATTCCATGTCTATTGAAAACTTGGTTGGAGAGTTACAGCGCTTGGTGAAAAATGAAAAGATCCAAGCCATAAATAAACATGTCAGTTCCATTAAATACGAGTTTGACCAAAAATTTCAGGAGTTTTTAGAGCACAAAAAAGAAGAGTTTGTAGCCAATGGCGGTAATGAAATAGATTTTCGATATAACTCTGTTTCTAAAAGACAATTCAACGAAGTCTTTGGAGAATATCGTGAAAAACGTGACCAATATTACAAGAAACTGGAGCAAAACCTTAAAGGTAATCTCAATAAACGCTTAGCGATAATTGAAGAGCTCAAAGGTCTTATAAATGTGGAAGAGGATATTAATACCACATACAAGAATTTTAAGGATCTACAAGAAAATTGGAGAAATGCTGGTCCTGTTCCGCGAAACAATTACAATGATGTTTGGAGAACATACCACCATCATATGGAAATCTTCTATGATTTCCTCCACCTTAATCGAGAATTAAGAGATCTTGATTTTAAGCACAACCTCGAAGAAAAATTAAAACTAGTCCTACGTGCAGAAGCACTGGTCAGTGAGCCTGACTTAGGTAAGGCTTTTAGGGAGTTACAAACGCTTCATAAAATCTGGAAAGAAGATATAGGTCCGGTCGCAAAGGAACAACGAGAGGAAGTCTGGAATCGTTTTAGCAGCGCCACCAAAGCTATGCACGAACGCAGACAGGAACATTATAATGAACTAGAGAAGGATTACGAAAAGAACTTAGAAAAAAAACAGGAGGTTATCGCATCCATATTGAAGATTGCAGAAAGCGTCACGGATAACCATAAAGCGCTTCAATTACAAATAAAAGAAGTGGAAGCGCTTCGCGATACTTTTTTTAAAGCGGGCAAGGTACCTCAAAAAGTGAATGAACAAACTTGGAGTACTTTCAAGGATGCTGTTCGTAAGTTTAATCGTAATAAAAATTCCTTTTATAAAAATCAGAAAAAGGAACAGCATGAAAATTTAGAAAAGAAAAAAGCGCTTTTAGCACTGGCACTTGAGCTCAAGGACAGCGAAGATAGGAATATGGCTACCTCTGAAATGAAGCGCATACAAAGCGAGTGGAAAAGAATTGGTCATGTTCCCAGAAAGTATTCTGACAAGATTTGGAACGAGTTTAAAAATGCCTGTAATCATTATTTTAACCGACTGCATTCTGAAAAGAATGAAAGTCAAAAAGAAGAATACGAAAACTTTGAAAAGAAAAATGCTTGCTTGGAGCGCTTAAAAGCTTTTCAATTAAGTGATGATGCTGAAAAAGACCTTACCACGGTCAAGAAATTTATTTCGGAATGGAAAACGTATGGACGCATTCCCTATAACAAAAAGCATATAAACGGCAAGTTCAACAAAATTGTAGACGCCTTATTTACAAAGTTAGGAGTGAGCAAGCAAGAATCTGAATTGCTTAAGTATGGCGATAAAATGCAGCAACTTGCCAAGACAGATGATAGCAGGGCTATTGGTAATGAACGAATCTTTATCCGCAGGAAAATAGAAGAAAGCAAATCGGAAATAAGGCAATTGGAAAATAATCTTCAATTTTTCTCCAACGCCTCTGAAGATAATCCTTTGGTAAAAGATGTTGTAAAGAATATCAATAGACACAAAGAAGCCTTAGAAACATGGAAAGCCAAGCTTAAAAAGCTTAACATCTTGCAAAATAACCGCAACAAAGTAGTTGAAGAAGGTGATGATGCAAATAGTGGCGAAGAAGAGTAAAATCAGGCTCTATTTAAGAAACAAACCCAATACATTAACTATTAACTTAATGTATTGGGTTTATATTTTCTACAAGCTGTTTTCTTTAATACAAATCCAACAAATAGTTTATTAAATCTGTGGTTGTAACAATTCCTACTAACTTTTCATTGTCCACAACAGGTAAGGCATGAAACTCCTTTTTTGCTAAAAACTTTGCCACCTCCCTTATCGTAGTATTAGAAGGAACGCTGATTACATCTCTAGCCATTACCTGAGAAATGGTGAACATATTGTAAACCATGGTATCTACTCTTTCTTCATCCTCATCAACAGCATCCGCAAAACTAATTCGCAGTAAATCAGTATAGCTCAGTATACCAACAATTGCCTTTCCGCTGATCACGGGAATGTGTCTTATATTGTGCTTTTTAAAAAGTTCTTCTGCAGTTACGAGATCATCACTGGTAGTCAGTGTGATTAAATCTCTTGTCATTATCTCTGAAACAGGTACGCGCTTTTTCATATTTTGATAGGTTTTAATCTATCAATGAAATTACCGTGTTTCCTATTTAAAAAGCATGACAAATATCAGGATTGGACTATTTGGCAACGTTTACAGATCGTGTCTCACGGATTACAGTAACCTTCACTTGACCGGGATAAGTCATATCCGTTTGTATCTTTTGAGAAATTTCAAAAGATAGTTCAGCAGCTTTATCATCACTTACCTTTTCACTTTCAACAATTACACGTAGTTCTCTACCTGCTTGTATGGCATATGCTTTTTGAACTCCACTAAAACCAAAGGCAATATCTTCCAAGTCCTTCAAACGTTGGATATACGAATCCAACACTTGTCTCCTTGCTCCCGGACGTGCTCCACTAATGGCATCACATACTTGTACAATAGGAGAAATTAATGTGTTCATTTCAATCTCGTCATGGTGAGCTCCAATGGCATTGCACACCTCTTTATTTTCTCCAAACTTTTGCGCCCACTGCATTCCAAGAATAGCATGCGGGGTTTCTACCTCTACCTCAGTGTTTGGTACTTTTCCAATATCATGCAGTAAGCCCGCACGTTTGGCAATTTTAGGGTTTAGTCCCAATTCCGCAGCCATTACACCACAAAGCTTGGCAACCTCTCTTGAATGTTGCAATAAATTTTGTCCATAGGAAGAACGATACTTCATTCGGCCTACCGCCTTTATCAATTCTGGATGCAATCCATGAATTCCAAGGTCGATTACCGTACGTTTTCCAATTTCCGCAATCTCCTCATTGATTTGCTTTTCTGTCTTTTTGACTATTTCCTCAATACGCGCAGGGTGAATTCTTCCATCGGTAACCAAACGATGCAAAGAAAGCCTGGCAACTTCTCTTCTAACGGAGTCAAAACAAGAAAGAATTATCGCTTCTGGTGTATCATCTACTATAATCTCTACTCCGGTTGCAGACTCTATAGCACGAATGTTACGCCCTTCTCTTCCAATTATTCGTCCCTTTACGTCATCAGATTCCAAGTTAAAAACAGATACACAGTTCTCTACCGCCTCTTCCGTTCCAATACGTTGAATAGTATTTATTACTATTTTTCGTGCTTCTTGCTGTGCAGTTAATTTGGTTTCTTCCAGAGTGCTTTGGAGGTATGCCATTGCATCCGTCTTTGCAGTTTCTTTAAGAGATTCCAGTAACTGACTTTTGGCATCTTCAGCGGAAAGTCCTGAAATTACTTCTAGCTGCTGTACTTGACTTTTGTGCAGTTTCTCGGTTTCCGACTGTTTTTTATCAAGTATTTCTCCTTTATAAGTGACTTCCTTGATTTGTTCTTGAAGCTGATCGTTCAGCTTTTTGTTTTTGGCAAGTTCATTGCTGATTTGGGATTCTTTATCCCTTGTTCGCTTCTCAGCTTCTGCAATCTTTTTGTCTTTATTTATAATGACCTTTTCATGTTCAGCTTTTAATTCTAAAAACTTCTCTTTGGCCTGAAATATTTTGTCTTTCTTTATGTTCTCCCCTTCTTTCTTTGCTTCCTTTAATACATTTGTAGCTTCTCTCTTAGCACTGGAAATGGTTTTTGCAGCCTTACCTTTTTCTATCATCTTGGCGATTATAAATCCTATCGCCAACCCTACAACTGCAGCCACAACAATTACTATAGTATTATCCATGTTGATTGTGTTTGGTTAAAAAAAAAGCCCACATTAGCCGAAGTTTTGTACAAACTCCAAATTACAGGTTTAGGGCTAACAAGCTGCTCAAGGATCCCTATACAGGTAGGGCCTGCTTTTACAACTTAAACTCACCCTTTTTAAATATAATAGTGTTGAGTTTGTCAAAAAATAATTACCAATGTGGGCAGTAACAATATTTTTATTTAAAAGAACTTATTCTCCAAGCTTGGAATGTACCAAATCATTTAAGGCACGAAGGCGTTCAAATGCAGTATTGGTATTTTCCGAACTGTCTATTCCGCCTTGCTCAATCTTAGAAGCAAATTGTAAAGCGCACATGGCCAATACATCTTGCTTATCACGAACTGCATAGTTTTGCTCAAACTTTTTGGCCAAATTTTCAATATTCTTGGCTGCTTTACGCAATCCTTCTTCTTGCTTAGGATCTATTGTCAAAGGATATACCCTATCTGCAATTGAAAGCTTTATTTTGAGCTTCTCCATATTTTAATTACGTATTAATCTGCAAGCTTGGCAATGCAAACATCCAGTTCGCGGATTAATGTATTTATCTTGAGCTTAGCTTCGGTTTTACTAGTATTACTACCCAGCATCGTGTTTGCCATTTTTAAGGAATTGTATTTTTCTTCCCATTCCAAAATGGCTCCTTGTGTAAGTTGGTTTTCCTCTTTTGCAAGGTTCAATTCTTCTTTTAATTTAGAATTAGCCTTATGCAACAACTCTAGTTTGTGCAACAACTTGCTTACCTTATTTTCTAGAGAATCAACAATCTCAACTAGTTCGCCCATATGCAAACATCAATGCGTATTACACAAAGTTAACCAACCTGACCTAACCTCGCAAAACTTTTAGTATTTATTCTTCAAGTATTGCTTTAAGGTCTTTTAAAGCTTAATAAAAGCCTTTTCACAGATCAAAACATTGGTTATTTTCGTATGTAATTATAAACCAGAATATGCGCCTATACTTTTTTGGAGCCGTTTTCATATTTTCCCAAATCCTTACAGCACAAGAAAAATACCCCCAAAATGTTTTTCAATCCCCTTTGGAGATTCCATTGATTTTAGCAGGTACTTTTGGAGAGCTACGTTCTAACCATTTTCATTCTGGAATAGACATTAAGACCCAAAGAAGGCAAGGGCTGCCTGTCCTAGCTATTGCTGATGGCACTATAACCCGCATTAAGGTCTCCCAATGGGGATATGGCAAAGTGCTTTACGTTGCGCACCCCAATGGATATACCTCTGTATATGCACACCTTCAAAAGTTTGGTCCTGAGATTGAAGCTTTCATCAAAAAGACACAGTACAAAAAACAGTCTTATGAGGTTGAAGTATTTCCGGATTATGGAGAGTTAAAAGTCCTGAAAGGAAGCACAATTGCGTACTCTGGCAATACAGGAGGCTCCTCCGGGCCCCATCTACATTTTGAAATACGAAGCAGTGTTACCGAGAAACCCACCAATCCATTGTTATACGGTTATGAGATTAGAGATGCTACAAACCCCTCATTAGTAGGACTTTTTGGATATCCTTTATCTGATGATGCCATTGTAAACCAAAGTGCAAAAAAAATACAGCTCAACTTCTCCAAACAACCAGACGGTACTTTTTTGGCAGACAAAATAACCGCAATCGGCACAATAGGTTTTGGTTTTAATGGATTTGACCGTCAAGATATGGCAGCCAATAAAAATGGCGTTTATTCGGTAAAACAAACCGTCAATGGAAAAGTATACTCAGAATATGACTTTGAAACCTTCTCTTTTGGAGAAACAAGATATATCAACACGTTGATCGATTATGAGCATTTTGGAAAATTTAGACAACGCATACAGAAGTGCTTTAAAGAACCCTATAATCGTTTAGCCATATACAAAACCCTTCATAACAATGGAAAAATAACAATTAAGGAAGGCTTGTCCTATTCTATTGAGTTGTTGATTTCAGACATAGAAGGAAATGACACCAAACTTAGTATTCCTGTAGAGGGAAAAAGAGAACCCATTAAAATAAGTAAGAGTGATAAAAAGACGGATGATTTTATCATTGCCGATAAACCCAATAATTTTGATTTAGGTGCCGCAAAAGTCTATTTTCCTTCCAGTACGTTTTATGAGGACTTCTATATAGATTTAAAAAAGGGCAACGATACTGTTTCAATCCATAATAACAGTGTTGCCGCCCATAGAAATTTCACCATCAGTTTTGATGTTTCTAAATATGCCATTGCAGATAGAAAGCAACTCTTTATAGCACGTCTTGATAAAGGTATGGAACCAAGACACTCCAAGACATATAAACGTGATGGCTCTTTCACAACGCGCACTCGCACATTGGGAACCTACACATTGGCCAAGGACAGCATTTCTCCAACAATTAATGCCAGAAACTTTAAAGAGAAACAGTGGCTGAGCAATTATAGCTATTTAAGTTTAGAGATAAGTGATGACCTCAGCGGAATAAACACTTTTTCTGCAACCTTAAACGGAGAATGGATTCTAATGGAATATGAACCTAAAACAAAGACCATCACTTATAATTTTGATGATAAGATTCTAAATAAAACACAATGTGACCTCAAAGTAGTTGTAACAGATAATGTTGGCAATTCCAGTACCTTTGAGTGTACTTTTTTTAGAAAATAGTGTATTGGCCGCTACAAAACCTATAATTGCAATACTATTGATTTTTGGTATATTCATTGCCCAAGGTCAAACGGCTTCAGTTGCAGGAACGGTTTTAGATCAAAACAATCTTCCAATTTCCAATGTAAATATTGTATCTGGTAATTTAGGCACCACCACTGATAATAATGGTTACTATATTCTACAATTAACGGCAGAAACTAAAAATACCATTACTTTTTCTCATTTAGGGCATAAAAATGTGGTTCTGGAAAACCTCATTTTAACCACAAATGAAACTTTTGAGTTTAATCCGGTAATGAAGACAGATGCCATTCAAGTTGCGGGCGTAGATGTTACCGCAACCGGAAGAAAAAGCATTGAAGGCATTACCACTATCTCTCCAGAGGTTGTGAGAAAGATACCAGGGGCCAATGCTGGTGTGGAAAACATTCTAAAACTGTTGCCAGGTGTTTCATTCAATAATGAATTGAGCACTCAATACAACGTTCGCGGTGGCAATTTTGATGAAAACCTTGTATATGTAAATGGCATAGAAGTCTATCGTCCTTTTTTAGTACGGTCCGCACAACAGGAAGGCTTAAGTTTTGTAAATAGCGATATGATTACTGGACTGGAATTTTCTTCAGGAGGTTTTCAAGCGAAATATGGAGATAAACTATCCTCTGTTTTGGACATTACATATAAAAACCCAGTTGATTTTTCGCTACGTGTTCAAGGAAGTCTTTTAGGTGCCAGCACTACGTTGGAAACCATTTCTAAAAACAAAAAGTTTAGCAGTATCACTGGAGTGCGTTATAGAGACAATAGCTTATTTGTAAACACGCAACAAACGGAGACCAATTTCAATCCAAAATTTGTAGATGCACAAAGCTACCTTACTTACAGATTTTCCAAAAAATATCATTTAAGTTTTTTGGGAACCTTTTCTATAAACGATTACCAAAATGAACCACTGACCCGACAAACCAATTTTGGAACCATAAATGACCCTAGGGCCTTACTTGTTTTTTATGAAGGAAAAGAAAACAGCAAATACAATAATGCTCTTGGGGCTCTAAAAGCTGATTACATTGTCAACAATAACACCAAAATAGATATTACCGCTTCCATTTACCATGCCCAAGAAGAAGAATTCTCAGATATTATTGCATCATATGAGCTCGGCGAAATAGACACTAATTTAGGAAGTGAAAACTTAGGAGAGGTAACAGCCTCTAGGGGAATAGGATCACAAATAAATAGAGCTAGAAATCAATTGGATGCATTGATTTTTAATTTATCTCACCGCGGCAAATTCAATAAGGAAGGAAAATCTTTGGAATGGGGCATTAAATACACACATGAAGACATTCGTGATCAGCTTAGGGAATCCGAATTTATTGATTCCGCCGGTTTTTTTATCCGACCGTCTGAACCTGAATTTGTTAACAACCAACCTGAAGAACCATTTACGGGAGACATCGTTGCTTTTGAAAGCGTTCAAGCCACCAATTCTGTAAAGACCAATCGGTTTTCTGGGTTTGCGCAATACAGTCAACAGACTAAGCTAGGTCCTCATGATATCTATTTTAACCTGGGTGTTAGAGCGCAGCATTGGGTTTTAAGCGGAGAAAACTTTGAAAATAATGCACAAACACTTTTTAGTCCAAGAGGGCAGTTCTCTATAAAACCAGATTGGAAAAAGGATATCCTATTCCGCTTTGCCATAGGGAGTTACCAACAGCCTCCTTTTTATAGGGAACTAAGAGATATCACCGGAACTATAAACCCAAACGTAGAAGCGCAAAAATCCGTTCATTATGTGCTGGGGAGTGAATTCAGTTTTAATCTTTGGGACAGGCCTTTTACCTTAATTAGCGAAGCTTATTATAAAGATTTAACCAATGTGAACACCTATACGGTAGAAGATGTTAGGGTAAGATATGCTGCACAAAACAATGCAACGGCCCATGCCTATGGATTTGACTTTAGGCTTACCGGAACGTTTGTTCCCGGAGCAGAATCTTGGGTAAGTCTTGGATATCTTCAAACTGAGGAGAATATTGACAATAGAGGATTTATTTCCAGACCTACGGACCAACGATTAAAATTTGCAGTTCTGTTCCAAGATTATGTACCAACAATTCCAAACCTTAAACTTCATCTTAACCTAGTATATAACACAGGAGTTCCTGGAGGTTCACCAAATAATGCGGATCCTTATCAATTTCAGAATAGATTAAGAGATTATAGAAGGGCCGATATGGGAATTTCCTATATTTTTGCCGATAGTAAGAATCAATACCCAAAAGGGCATTGGTTACATAAGTTTAGAGAATTTAGTTTTGGCTTTGAGATTTTTAATATGTTCAATAACCAAAATTCTATAACAAACACTTGGGTCAGGGATGTGGATTCCCAAAGACAATTCGCTGTACCTAATTTTTTGACAAGCCGTATTCTTAATGTAAAATTTGGAATGCGATTTTAAAATATATTGATGAAAAAAATCATACCTCTTTTTGCCTTTTTAATCATTACTCTAGCATCTGCGCAAAAGAATATTTATGAAAACAGAAAGTTTGATGAACTTAGTGAAAACCACAACGTATTAGCTATAGTCCCGTTTATTGCAAATCTTGATCTTAAAAGGAATGTAAATCAAGAAGAGCTAAAAAGTTTGGCCAAAAGAGAAGGTTACGCCGTGCAAAATGCCTTAGAAACCTACTTTTCCAAGCGTAAGAAACGTAAAAAATTCAATGTAGAATTCCAAAATATAGAAGACACCAATGCCATTCTTAGTCAAAATGGGATAAAGTATGATAATCTGGACATTTACACTATTACCCAGTTGTGTAAAATCTTAAAGGTTGATGGTATTATTAGCGGCAACCTAAGTTTAAACATTTTGCTTTCTAAAGGTGTGCCCACAGATTTTAACCTTTTGGATTATTTTAGCGGTGATGCCAATTATGGACGAATTGGAGTAAAAGTCAGTGACGGAAATTCTGGAAAACTTCTTTGGAAATACGAAAAAGCCATTACCAAAAAAACGGGTAAAAACACTACGGAACTTATCGACAGGATGATGAAATTGGCATCCCGAAAGTTTCCGTACGATAAAGAAAAAAAGCAGCGAAAAAATAGAAATTAACTTTCTGCAAAATCCTTTAATATTCCAATGGTGTAATCCAACTCTTCTTTGGTATTGTACTTAGAAAAAGAGAAACGTAAAGATGGCTTTTCCAATTCCGTACCATCTAAAATTTCTGTAAGTACATGTGATCCCATATTGCTTCCAGATTGACACGCACTTCCTTTAGAGCAGGCTATTCCCTTCATATCTAAATGAAAAAGTAGCATTAATCCTTTTTGCTTATCAAAGGGTAAACGCACATTGACCAAGGTGTAGGTGCTTTTATCCATATCTCCCGAAAAACCATTAAAATCTACTGCAGGAATTTCTTTTTTGATTTTTTCCACAAAATATTGTTTTAAGCCCTTTACAAATTTGGTTTCCTCTTCCAAATTTTCATAAGAGCTAACAAAGGCTTCTTCCAAGCCAACAATATTATGAAAGGGTTCTGTACCAGCTCTAAAACCTCGTTCTTGGGAACCTCCAAAAATCATGGGTTTTAAACCAGAGTTTTTTCTAATGAAAGCAAATCCGATTCCTTTAGGACCATGAAATTTATGTGCAGCGGCAGTAAAAAAATCAATAGGTGTTTTTTCTACATCCCAAGGATAATGTCCTACAGATTGCACTGTGTCGGAATGGAAAAACGCATCATTCTCTTTGCATATTTCACCAATAGCATCAATGTCCGTTATGTTTCCAATTTCATTGTTCACATGCATTAAACTAACCAGCTTTTTGGAATCATCTTTTGTCAAAAGTTCCTTTAGGTGACTAAGTACTGGATTGCCATTGGAATCCAAATCAACAAAAAGAAGCGAAATACCATATTCTTTTTCCAGCTCTTCAGCGGTATGTAACACAGCATGATGCTCTATTTTTGAAGTGATTATGGTCTTTACCCCTAAATCTCTCACCGCACAACGCAAAATCATATTATCAGCTTCCGTACCTCCAGATGTAAAAATAATTTCTGAAGGTTGGGCATTCAATGTTTTTGCAATTGTTTTTCGAGCTTTTTCTACGGCTGTCTTTGCAGACCTCCCGTAACTATGGGTTGAAGATGGGTTTCCGTAGTACAGGGCTAAAGCCTCTTGCATTTTGGCAATAACCTCTTCTCTCACCTGGGTAGTTGCCGCATTGTCCAAATACACTTTTTGCATGATTTAGCTATCATTTAAACTTGGCCAAAAATAAGCGAAATAAAGTTAATTTCTTTTAAAGTATTACTTAGTGTTGGTGTATTAAAACGGAATTCTTTTAAATTTGGCATATGAGAAAATTATCCCTCCCAATCCTACTAATGTTGATACTATCTTCTTGTAGTGATGGTGATTTACAAATTGAAACAATAGATTTTGACAGTGTTTCCCCTGAGTCTTGTGATGACCTTCAGGCTGCAACAAGTAATTTACTGTTTAAAATTAACGATGATGAGGCTTTAATTTTAGATTTACAGAGTGGTGCTTTAAACAATGGAGTGGTTGGGGAGACCATCACTACAGAGAGCACAGTCCCAAGTCAGTCTAGTATAACGTACCGTATTTTTTCAGATGACGTTAGCAACAACTACTTTTGCGATGAGATTCCACCTGTTACCCCTACTGTTGTTCAAGAAATTGAGGCAGAGGATGGAACGGTCATTATTGAGACTACAGCAGACGCAGATAACACGAATTTTGTTCACACTATAAGTCTAAGTGGCATTTCTTTTGTAACTACCTCCGGCGAACGTATTACAAATTTGACCATCAATGAATTTGGAGAAGTTACAACGGTAGTATCTAACTAACTATTCTGGAATATATAAACTTCAGTTGCTCCCAAACCATATTTTTGATAATCTGCATCATAAAACTTAATATTCTCGTATTTTCTAAAAAGATAATATAGTTCTTCCTTAAGGACACCTTCACCTACGCCATGTATGAAAACTACTTTTTGGATACGTTTGTCCATGGCAAAGTGCAGTTGTCTTTTAGCAGTTTCCAATTGTAGGTTAAGCATGTCAAAATTGTTTAATCCTTTCGTCGACTTCACTAATTGATTTATATGAAGGTCCACCTCCATTTTAGGTGCATTCCGTTCTTTAGGTTTTAAAATACGAATGTGTTTCTTCTTTGCATGCCCCTTCTCTTTTATGCTTTGCGCAGCTTCAAAATTAGTAACACTTATATCATCTTCAATCTTTACAAGTTCCTTGGACGAGTACTCTAGTGAAAAACCTTCAGAGGTAATTACAGTGATGACATCTCCATCCTTGGCTTGGACAATACCAGATATGGTTTCATCCAACACTTCTACTTGGTCACCAACGTTAAAGACAGTCATCCTCTGTATTCTTTGCTAAAAAAATTCTGAAAAGTTTAATATCAATAGCAAAAATAGTAGTATTTTTCTTGACAGTAATTGCTATTATGTATCTACAACCAACCATTTTTTTGCTTTATGCAAAGGACTATATGTTGCCTTGTCTGAACAAGAGACTGTTTGGTTTTGAATGTCCTGGATGTGGTATGCAACGTTCAGTGAGTTTAATTTTTCAAGGTGAATTTTTAGCTGCCTTTAAAATGTATCCAGCTATTTATCCCCTATTTTTACTGTTCAGTTTTTTATTAGTAAATAACTTTCGTAAAATTAAACATGCCAATCAAATTATTATAACCCTGGGTATTGTTAGCGTAGTGACAATTTTAACCAATTTTTTATTTAAACTTTTACAATAACTTTTATTATTATGGAACAAAAAAAGCTACCTAATGGGGTATTGAGTATTGTCCTTGGTATTTTCGGATTCATTTGTTGCTGTACCGGTATTTTCGGTGCTATTTCATCAGGAATTGGTTTTTTTCTAGCAACAAAGTCTGAAAAACTGTACAAGGAAAATCCAGATGATTATGATAATTACAGTCAAATAAAAACTGGAAAAATAATATCATTGATAGCGCTTATTTTAAGTGTTATAATGGTGGTAAGATGGATTTATATTATTTCTAATGCTGGTGGGTTTGGAGAGTTTATTGAAGAATTCAAATCCGCTTATCAAGAAGCAATGGAACAATACAATTAATAACTAAATATTTAATCAACTATAATGGAAAACAATTCGAACATGCCGCCAAAGCCAGACAATTATTTGGTTTGGGCCATTTTAAGTACAATATTCTGTTGTATTGCAACAGGAATAGCAAGTATTATTTACGCTTCTAAGGTTAATGAGGCTTATGCCAGAGGTGAATATGAAGAAGCTCAAAAAGCATCTAAAAATGCAAAAATGTGGGCATTGATTGGAGCCGGTTTTTCTCTTTTGATTTGGATCATCTATTTTGCCATATTTGGTTTTGCAATTTTAGGAGGTATGGCAAATGCCGGAAGCTATTAAAAAAGTATCCTTAATAATAATTTTAGGAGTATTGTCTATTTTGGCAATACTCCTTTACTTTTCTTTCAATCCAGAAAGTGGTTTGTTGTTTCCAAAATGCCCTTTTAATACTTATCTCGGAATCTACTGTTCGGGATGCGGGAGTCAGAGGGCAATTCATGATTTACTGCATTTAAGAATCGGAGAAGCAATAAGCCATAATTTGATGCTGCTCCCAGCATTATTTGTTATTGGGCAACATCTAGTTATAAAATTGGGTATTTCAAAACGGAAAAGCCTTCTTAACTATAGGTACTCTCCGTTGATAATCTTATCTATAGTCCTACTTTTTATGGTATTTAGAAACCTAAAAGTTTTTCCTTTCGAGTATTTGGCACCTTAATTTGCCACTTCACTTATAAATTTGAGTCTGTAGAGTCTTAATTCTTCATCTTCATAATCGCCATCAAACTCATCTATAGCCTGGGATATAGAATCCGTATCAGCTTCCAAAAAATACTCATGAATTTCTTCTTGCTGATCTTCGTCCAATATTTCATCAACCCAATATCCAATATTTAGTTTTGTCCCACTAAATACTATCTGTTCCATTTCTTTGATGAGGGCAGGTAATTCCAATCCTTTTGCTGATGCAATATCATCTAAAGGCAATTTTCTATCAACATTTTGGATGATGTATAATTTTAAGGCAGAATTAGCACCTGTACTTTTAACCACAAGATCATCTGGTCTAATGATATCATTCTCTTCAACGTAGTTGGCAATTAGGTTCAGAAATGGTTTGCCATATTTTTTAGCCTTTCCTTCTCCAACCCCATGAATAGTTAAGAGCTCTTCAATAGTGATAGGATACTTTAGGGCCATATCATCCAAAGATGGATCTTGAAATACCACAAAAGGTGGCACACCAATCTTTTTTGCTTCGCTTCTACGTAAATCCCGCAGTAATTTCAACAATTTATCATCTGTAGAACCTCCACTAGATTTACTGGCAGTTATAATGGCATCATCGTTCTCAGCACTGTATATATGATCTTTGGTCATTAGAAAAGAACTTGGCTCATCCAAAAAACTTCTGCCGCCTTCAGTTAGATGTAAAATACCGTATTGTTCAATTTCCTTTTTTAGTAATCCTGCTACCAACACCTGTCTGGTTAATGCCATCCAATAGGCCTCATCTCTTTCAGAGCCAATTGAAAAGAAATCTTTTTCATCTGTTTTGTGTGAAGATATCATGGCGTTTACTTTACCAACCAATATTTTCACAGTCTCTTTTGTTTTAAATTTTTCATTTGTTCCTTTGACAACGGTCAAAAGTTTCACCACATCATTTTTGGCTTCTTCTTTTTTCTTGGGGTTTCTTGCATTATCATCCATGTCTGCACCATCTCCTTTTCCCCCATCAAAATCTTCCCCAAAATAATGAAGAATGAATTTTCTGCGAGACATAGAAGTTTCTGCGTAAGCGACAATTTCTTGTAAAAGTGCGTTACCAATCTCCTGCTCAGCAACAGGTTTTCCAGACATGAACTTTTCCAACTTTTCAACGTCCTTATAAGAATAAAAGGCCAAACAATGTCCCTCACCACCATCTCTTCCAGCTCTTCCTGTCTCTTGATAGTAACTTTCAATACTTTTTGGAATATCATGGTGAATTACAAAACGTACATCGGGTTTGTCAATGCCCATACCAAAAGCTATAGTAGCAACTACCACATCAACATCCTCCATCAAAAACATGTCTTGGTATTTTGATCTTGTTTTAGCGTCAAAACCTGCGTGATAAGGCACTGCGCTAACGCCATTCACCTGTAGTACCTGAGCTAATTCCTCAACTCTCTTTCTGCTGAGACAATAGATGATTCCAGATTTTCCCTGGTTCTGTTTTACAAAGCGTATGATATCCGCATCCACATTTTGTGTTTTTGGGCGTACTTCATAAAACAAATTGGGCCTGTTAAAGGAAGCTTTGAATACCTTGGCATCCGTCATTCCCAAATTTTTGATAATATCTTCCTGCACCTTTGGTGTAGCGGTGGCTGTAAGACCAATAATTGGAATATTATCGCCAAGACGATTGATAATACTTTTAAGGTTGCGGTACTCCGGTCTAAAATCATGCCCCCATTCAGAGATACAATGCGCTTCGTCCACAGCAACAAAAGAAAGTGGGACACCTTTTAAAAAATCTACGTTCTCTTCCTTTGTCAAAGACTCCGGCGCAACATATAATAATTTGGTAATACCGTTGGTGATATCCTCTTTTACCTGTTTTACTTCGGTCTTTGTTAAGGAAGAATTTAATACATGGGCAATACCGTGTTCATCGGATACCCCGCGTATGGCATCAACTTGATTCTTCATGAGTGCAATAAGTGGAGATACCACAATAGAGGTGCCTTCATTCATAATTGCTGGTAGTTGATAACATAGAGATTTACCACCACCAGTGGGCATTATCACAAAAGTGTCCTTATTTTCAAGTATGTTTTGTATTACTTTTTCTTGTAGCCCCTTGAACTGTGAAAAACCAAAGTATTTTTTTAGTGAGGAGTGCAAATCGGTATTCGTAAGACCCATTTCCGTATTTTCGATTTAAATCAAGCAGCCTAATTAAAGGCTCTAAAATTTCTAATTTTGAATATCAATTTTAAGGAAGAATCATTCTGTTCTTCATTAATGGTTAGTAAAAGATAGTTTGTTTAGTTTTGTAATCTTAAATATAACATATTCTTTTAGGAATACAATTAGATAATCTGTTTATTACATTGAGCGACATCCAGTCTATTTTATCCATTGCGAAAAGAACCATCGAAACCGAGAGTAAGGCCATACAAAATTTGGTCAATCTGCTCGACGAACAATTTGCCCATGCTGTGCAGCACATTCTAGAATCCCAAGGAAGGGTCGTAGTGTCTGGAGTAGGCAAAAGCGCTATAATAGCATCTAAAATCGTAGCTACACTCAATTCCACTGGCACACCAGCCATTTTTATGCATGCCGCAGATGCCATTCATGGGGATTTGGGAACTGTCCAAGAAAACGATGTTGTGGTTTGTATCTCTAAAAGCGGGAACACACCAGAAATAAAAGCTTTACTCCCATTGATAAAAATTGGAAAAAACAAGCTGATCGGTATTACCGGAAATATGGATTCTGTATTGGCCAAGCAAGCTGACTTTGCCTTAAATACTTATGTTGAGAAAGAGGCTTGTCCTAACAATTTGGCTCCCACCACAAGCACTTCGGCGCAATTGGCAATGGGAGATGCACTTGCAATTAGCCTTTTGGAACTTAGAGGTTTTAGCAGTGCAGACTTTGCCAAATATCACCCAGGAGGTGCTTTGGGCAAAAAATTATATCTACGCGTCGCTGACATTGTTATAAACAATCAGAAACCGCAAGTGAATGCTGACTCAAGCTTAAAGGAAGTTATTGTTGAGATTTCTGAAAAAATGTTGGGGGTAACAGCCGTAATAGAAAACAATGCCGTTGTTGGTATTGTTACAGATGGAGATATTAGGAGAATGCTTAGTAAGCATGATAATATAAGTGGTCTAACCGCAAAAGATATTATGACTTCCAACCCTCAATCTATTGATGTTGATACTTTAGCGGTTAAAGCATTGGCCGTACTTCAGGAAAAAGGGATTTCACAACTTTTGGCTTTTGATAAAGACCACTACGCAGGTGTGGTTCATATTCATAACCTTATAAACGAAGGAATTTTATAATGGTAAAAAAGTTAGAGAACCCAGACGAAATGTCTTTCTTAGACCATTTGGAAGAATTAAGGTGGCACCTAATTAGGTCAGTAGTAGCAATTGTTCTAGTTGCCTGTATAGCCTTTTTCATGAAGGATTTTATTTTTGACACTGTCCTTTTTGGTCCCAAAAAAATGGACTTTCCAACCTACCAGTTTTTCTGTAAAATAGCCACCTTTTTTGGGATAACTTCAGAATTCTGTGCGGATTCGCTACCGTTTACGATACAGAATCGTACAATGGCGGGGCAATTTTCCGCACATATTTGGACATCCATTTGGGCTGGCTTTATCATTGCATTCCCTTATGTTTTATGGGAAGTATGGCGGTTTATTAGTCCTGGTCTTCATAAAAACGAACGCAAACATTCTAGAGGTTTTATCATGGTCGCCTCAGCCCTGTTTTTTATGGGTGTACTTTTTGGCTATTATGTTGTGGCACCCCTCTCCATCAACTTTTTAGGGACATATCAAGTGAGTAAGGAAGTCCTGAATGAGATTGATATCAGTTCTTTTATTGCCACGGTAAGGGCTTCGGTAATAGCTTGCGGAATAATGTTTGAGCTCCCCATTATTATTTACTTTTTAACCAAAGTAGGGTTGGTTACGCCAGAAATATTGAAGAAATATAGAAAAATAGCTCTGGTTGTCGTTCTTATTCTTTCCGCAGTAATAACTCCCCCAGATGTAGCAAGTCAGATTGTGGTATCTGTTCCTGTACTTATTTTATACCAAATCAGTATTTATATTTCGAAAGTGGTTTTAAGGAATCAAGCTAAAAAAGAAGCCAAAAATGCAAAATAAAGTAGAAGAGTTCAATGCCTATCGCTCTCAAATGAACGATAAATTATTGGCGGAAAACAATAAACTTATTAAGCGGATTTTTAATTTGGACACCAACGCTTACATGGCAGGAGCATTGGATGTAAAAACCAAAGAACTTTTAGGGCTAGTGGCTTCCGCAGTATTGCGTTGTGATGACTGCGTAAAATATCACCTTGAAAGTTCTAAGAACGAAGGTGCTACCAAAGAAGAAGTTATGGAAACTTTAGGCATTGCTACTTTGGTAGGAGGAACTATAGTTGTTCCACACCTAAGACGTGCTTTCGAATATTGGGAAGAATTAGAAAATCTGGAGACATAAAATATTCACAAAGTCCAATGCCTAATCTGGAATATGTTTAGTTTTGGCGAATTCTTATGAAGCTAAGAGCTGAAAACATATTGAAGGCCTACCGAGGCCGTAAAGTTGTAAAAGGGATTTCTCTAGAGGTAAACCAAGGGGAAATTGTAGGTCTTTTGGGACCAAACGGTGCCGGGAAAACCACTTCATTTTATATGATTGTTGGTTTAATAAAGCCAAACGGGGGCAAAATCTATCTGGATGACATGGAGATAACCAATTTTCCCATGTATAAAAGAGCCCAAAACGGAATTGGTTATTTGGCACAAGAAGCTTCTGTTTTTCGCAAATTAAGTATTGAAAAAAATATTCTAAGTGTTTTACAGCTCACCAAACTAAGTAAGAAGGAACAGCACATGAAGATGGAGTCCTTGATTGATGAATTTGGTTTAGGACATATTCGTAAAAACAGGGGAGATTTGTTATCAGGTGGTGAACGTAGACGTACTGAAATTGCACGTGCTCTGGCGACCGACCCTAAATTCATTCTTTTAGATGAGCCATTTGCAGGGGTTGACCCCGTTGCGGTAGAAGATATTCAACGAATAGTTGCCCAACTAAAAAACAAAAATATTGGTATCCTGATCACAGATCATAATGTACAGGAAACATTGGCCATTACAGAGCGGTCTTATTTAATGTTTGAAGGGGGTATATTAAAAGCAGGTGTCCCAGAGGATTTGGCGCAAGACGAAATGGTAAGAAAAGTATATCTAGGCCAGAATTTCGAACTTCGAAAAAAGAAACTGGATTTTTAGTTGTTTTTATAGTTTGGTGCTAATAGCGAGGCCAAAATATAGAACACCACTATCAAAGGCACTGCCAAAAACTTTAGAGTAATCAACATCACTAGACTTCCGATCAAGAAAAGATAACGGACTGCATTATCCTTAAAACTCCAATTATCAAACTTTAATGCAAATAGCTTTATTCTAGAATTCAGCAAATAGGCGCTTACCAAAGTCAATCCCATTAAAAACCATTGATTTAAAATAATCCCATTTAGTTCATTACTATTATGATACAATAAAATCAAAGGTAATGAGAGGATAAAAAGGCTATTTGCTGGGGTAGGCAATCCTATAAAAGAGGAAACTTGGTTTTCATCTACGTTGAATTTGGCCAATCTATAAGCAGATGCCAAAGTGATTATAAAACCAAAAAAGGGCAACATGGTCATCTCAGTTTCATGACCAAAAAAACCAAGATTCCATCCTCCGGTTTCTGCCATTTGCAACAATTGGAACATCACTATTCCAGGCACCAATCCACTTGTAATCATATCTGCCAAAGAATCCAGTTGAACGCCAATCTCACTTTGAACGTTTAAAAGACGAGCTGCCAATCCATCAAAAAAATCAAAGAAAATCCCTATGAAAACGAAAAGTGCAGCCAGTTCCAGATGATTCAGCACAGCAAATACAGTTGCTACACAACCACTAAATAGATTAAGCAGTGTTAAAAAGTTAGGAATGTATCGCTTCATAAGCTCGGATTTTCGTAAAAATAAGGTAAAAAACAAAGTGTTAGGTTTTCATGTTCCGCCTTGTGGTATTTATTTAGATATTTGCGCTGATAAAGTCAGAAATGAAACATTGGATTTTCTTTTTGGTAATGCTTTTTGTAGTTGGGGAAAATGGATTTTCCCAAACCCCCACCTTAACCGAAAATTCCAAAATCAGTTTTCTCACTTGTGCCTCGGGAGATGAGCTCTTCTCTGCTTTTGGACATAGTGCTTTCCGAGTTCAAGATACTGTCTTAGGAATTGACGTGGTCTACAACTACGGAACATTTGACTTTAATAAACCCAACTTCTATTTGAACTTTGCCAAGGGAAAATTGATCTATTCACTTTCCAGAAGGAGTTTTGACAGATTTTTGTTTGAATATGAATTGGAAAAAAGGTGGGTTAAAGAGCAAATTTTGGATTTGACCTTAGCAGAAAAAAACAAGTTGCTCGTTTTTTTTGAGGATAATTATTTGCCAGAAAACAGAGATTATCTATACGATCCCTTATTGAATAATTGTTCTAGCATTACCGGAGATATTTTAGTGCAGCAATTTGGAGATGCCATTGTTTTTGATGGTTCGCATTTAGATAGGTTATACACCTTTAGGGAGCTTGTAAGACAAAATTTGGATATTAACTCTTGGTCCTCTTTTGGTATTGATCTGGCCTTTGGTGCTGTGGTAGATCGCAAAGCAACTGTTCAAGAACATATGTTTTTGCCATATTATGCCATGGAGCAGATGAGGAATACAACCAAGAGCGGCAAACCCCTGTTAGAAAGGGAACGCACCATTTTAGACTATAGCGAACATATGAGAAATGGTTTTTTTCCAATGTCTCCATTATTTTGGTTCACTTTATTATTTTTATTCACAGGCATAGTTACATACCTGGACCATAAACATAAAACTCGTAGTCGCTGGTTAGATTTTTCATTGTTTTTAATAACTGGGATTATTGGCACAAGCATACTTTTACTTTGGTTTGCCACTGATCATACTTCCACACCAAAAAATTTCAATTTTTTGTGGGCATTCCCTTTAAATTTAGTTGTTGCGTTTGTTGTTGCATTTCAAAATCAACTACCAGCATGGCTACCCAAATATTTGTGGTTAGCTTTAGCGCTCCTGGGTGTTTTAATCTTATTGTGGATTATAAGTGTTCAAATTTTTTCCCCAATAGTGATTCCTTTACTTTTGACTTTGGCAACGCGCTATTCCTATCTCTTAAAATTTATAAGACAATAAGAGAGTTACCCCTAAATTATTCCAATGAATTTATTGACAGTAGAAAATATATCTAAATCTTATGGAGAATTGGTCCTTTTCTCTGATATTTCCTTTGGAATAAACAAAGACCAAAAAATTGCTTTAATAGCCAAAAACGGAAGTGGAAAAACCTCTATTCTAAATATAATTTCTGGCAAGGACAGTTCTGAAACTGGGCAAGTGACAAGCAGAAAAGGGATAAAAATTGCTTTTTTAGAACAAGAACCTAATCTCAATCCAGATTTAACCATCGAGGAAACTATTTTCAGTACGGATAATGAAGTTTTAAAAATCATCTCCAATTATGAACGTGCCGTTCAAAATCCTGACAATGCGGAGCAATACCAAAAAGCTTTTGAAGCCATGGAACGGCATAACGCATGGGATTTTGAAACCCAATACAAACAGATTCTCTTTAAGCTACATTTAGATAAACTCGATTTAAAAGTAGGCACACTCTCTGGCGGACAAAAAAAACGTCTGGCTTTGGCAAATGCACTTTTAAATAGACCTGACTTACTTATTCTAGATGAGCCAACCAACCATTTAGATTTAGAAATGATTGAATGGCTTGAGTCTCATTTTACCAAAGAAAACATAACACTTTTCATGGTTACCCATGATCGTTATTTTTTAGAACGTGTTTGCAATGAAATTATAGAACTGGACAACAATCAATTGTATAGTTATAAGGGCAATTACTCCTACTACCTTAGAGAAAAAGAAGCACGAATGGAGCGAGAAGTTGTAGAACATCACAAATCAAAACTGCTTTTTAAAAAAGAATTGGATTGGATGCGAAGACAGCCAAAGGCCCGTACTACCAAATCCAAGTCTAGAATTGATGATTTTAAAGAAATAAAACAGAAAGCACACCAAAGGAGAACTGACCATGAAGTACAGTTAGAGTTAAATATGGAACGTTTGGGAAGTAAAATTTTAGAGCTTCACAACGTATCCAAAGCATTTGAGGATAAGACTATTTTAGAAAATTTTGATTATACCTTCACTAAAGGGGAACGGGTTGGAATAATTGGTGAGAATGGAACTGGAAAATCCACGTTCTTGAACATCATCACCCAAAAAGAAGAAGTTGATGGAGGAAAAGTAGTGGTAGGTGATACGCTTAAATTTGGTTATTACACCCAAAGTGGAATCCATGCGAAAGAAGGGCAAAAGGTCATAGATGTCATTAGGGAATTTGGAGATTACATTCCTTTGAAAAAAGGGAAACAAATTTCGGCGCAACAACTGTTGGAACGTTTTCTTTTTGATCGCAAGAAACAATATGATTTTGTTGAAAAATTAAGTGGCGGAGAGCGTAAAAGATTATATCTATGCACCGTTCTTATCCAAAACCCAAACTTCCTGATTTTGGATGAACCCACCAACGACTTGGATATTGTAACATTGAATGTTTTAGAGAGTTTTTTATTGGACTTTCCAGGGTGCTTAATCGTAGTCTCGCATGACCGTTATTTCATGGATAAAATTGTAGATCATTTATTTATATTTAAGGGTAAGGGCATTATAGAAGACTTTCCAGGAAACTATTCGGATTATAGAGCTTATGAAAGCAGTAAAGTTATAGCAGAGCGAGAAGCCAAAAGCAATAGTTCTGAAAAAGCTGAAAAAACCAATTGGAAAGAAAAAGTAAGTTCTCAAAAATTATCTTACTCAGAACAAAAGGAACATAAACAGTTAGAGAGGGAAATTCAAAAATTAGAAGAACAAAAAAGGTTACTGCAAACCAAATTTGTTGATCCTGCATTAACTGGTGATGAAATTGCCCAGCTGTCCATTAAACTCAAAGAGATTTCCGATTCGATAGAAACCAAAACTGAACGCTGGTTTACGCTTTCTGCTATTTTAGAAGGGTAATCAAATGTATTTCAAATTCATTTCATACCTCAAGTTCCTTATAAAATCAACCAACCAGCATGGTGTGCACTCCCCTTTTGTTTTCAATTATGTTACCAAATGCCTGTACTCAAAACAAAAATGGGACAATGTAAAGTCGATCAACATACTTTTAAAGAGCATCACCTACTTTGACTATAATACCATGGAGCTTTGGGGAAATCATGACCTTAAAAAGCTCTTAAACACCCATTTCCCAAATATAGTCATGGGTGCAAATATGATTGATTTACTTTATGCCGAAGAATTAAGGGTCGATGAGCTAAAGCATTTATTATCAGAAGGTAAATTCCATTACAATAGTATGATTTTTATCAACTCCATTCATCAAACTCCCGAAAAACAAGAGCTTTGGGGAAAACTTGTTGAATTGCCAATGATCACGGTAAGCATAGACATGTTCCATTGTGGCGTTCTTTTTATTCGGAAGGAACAAGTAAAAGAACATTTCACCATCCGGATTTAAAAAAGTATTTTTAAATATCAAAAGCACTTCTCTCATGAGTGATACTATTTATTACATTTTAGGGGTATTGGCCATCATTTACATAGCAATCCTTTTTAAGAACAAAAGAGGTTCAAGAAATAGAAAGTCTCGAAAGTTTATGGAAGGTAAACGTAGACACGAAAAATGAAAATTTATACAAAAACTGGCGACAAAGCTACCACGGCACTTTTTACAGGCAAACGAGTTCCAAAACACCATATTCGAATTGAAAGTTACGGTACTGTAGACGAATTAAACTCGTTTTTAGGGCTGCTCAGGGATCAAGAAATTGATCGTAACTCAAAAGAAGTTCTCACTTTGGTTCAAAACAAACTCTTTACGGTAGGTGCAATTTTGGCCACCGAGCCAAAAAAAGAAAATCGCTTGAAAATCCCAAAAATAAATGAGGATGATATTGAGCTATTGGAGAAAGAAATTGATGAAATGAACAAACAACTTCCAGAAATGACTCATTTTATTCTTCCTGGAGGGCACGCAACTGTGTCATACTGTCATATTGCCAGAACAGTTTGCCGCCGGGCGGAACGTATGATCTCATATTTACATGAAAATGACCCAGTACCTGACATGCTACTTGCATACATAAATAGACTTTCCGACTACCTTTTTGTATTGGCACGGAAGTTGTCAAAGGATTTGTTGGCAGAAGAGGTCAAGTGGATTCCTGAAAAATTAGACTAATAAATCCCTATTTTCTGCGTTACAAACTAATATGTTGAAAATATTTTTTTAAATAATGTCGATTTTGCTTGACAAATTCAGTTTAAAAATTATTTTTGCAAAAAATTTAAAATCAAACCGTTACTATGTACTGGACATTAGAATTAGCTTCATATTTAAGTGATGCGCCTTGGCCAGCCACCAAAGACGAATTAATAGATTATGCCATCCGTACCGGAGCGCCATTGGAAGTTGTTGAAAATCTTCAATCAATGGAAGAAGAGGGTGGTGAAATTTACGAGTCCATCGAGGAAATATGGCCCGATTATCCCACCGAAGAGGATTACCTCTGGAATGAGGACGAGTATTAATTTTAGAAAAACAAACACTACTAAAAAGTCTCTTATGAGGCTTTTTTTTATGTAATTTTGACAGCCTAGCAAAAGGTTTCTACCCTTCTCAGGACAATGGAACAGCTTTTGCAATCCAAAAGAAAAATTATTCATGAGCTTTATTAATTCCGTACTAAAGGTTTTCGTTGGAGATAAATCAGAGAAAGACGTAAAATCGTTACAGCCTTTAGTCAAAGAGATAAAATCCTTTGAAGAACAGCTTGAAGGGTTGACCCACGACGAACTAAGACAAAAAACAGTTTCCTTTAAATCCAAGATACAAGAAGATTGTAAGGAGATAGATGATAAAATCAAAGCACTAAAGGAAGAAGTCCAGAATTCTACAGATATAGATCGTAATGAAGAAATCTATACTGAAATTGACAAGCTCAATGAAGAGGCTTACAAAATTTCAGAAAACACACTGAATACAATTCTTCCAGAAGCTTTTGCCGTAGTAAAGGAAACGGCAAAGCGTTTCACTGCCAATGAAACCATTACTGTAACCGCTACCGAATTTGACAGGTCATTATCAGGCGCAAAAGACTATGTTTCCCTTGAAGGAGATAACGCAGTTTGGAAAAATTCTTGGGATGCCGCCGGAAAAGAAGTTACCTGGGATATGGTGCATTATGATGTTCAGCTCATTGGGGGGATTGCCTTACATGAAGGAAAAATTGCAGAGATGCACACAGGAGAAGGTAAAACATTGGTGGCCACTCTCCCACTCTACTTAAATGCACTACCTGGCAAAGGAGCCCATTTGGTAACCGTAAACGATTATCTGGCAAAGAGGGATAGTGCATGGATGGCCCCTATTTTTGAGTTTCATGGTCTTTCCGTGGATTGTATAGACAAACATCAGCCAAATTCTGAAGGTCGACGAGCGGCATATAACTCTGACATCACCTATGGAACCAACAATGAGTTTGGTTTTGATTACCTAAGGGACAATATGGCACATACCCCAGATGATTTGGTACAGCCCCCACACCATTACGCTATTGTAGATGAAGTGGATTCTGTATTGATAGATGATGCCCGTACGCCTTTGATTATTTCTGGCCCAGTTCCAGAAGGTGACAGACATGAATTCAATGAATTAAAACCAAAAGTTGGTGATATTGTTCAAAAACAACGACAGTATTTAACTGGTGTGTTGGCAGAAGCCAAAAAATTGATTAGTGAAGGAGATACCAAAGAAGGTGGGTTTCAATTATTGCGCGTACATCGAGGTTTACCAAAAAATAAAGCGTTAATCAAATTTTTGAGTGAAGAAGGTGTAAAACAATTACTGCAAAAGACAGAGAACTTTTATATGCAGGACAACAACCGAGAAATGCCCAAGGTTGACGCCGAACTATTGTTTACTATTGATGAGAAGAACAATCAAATTGAATTAACGGATAAAGGGGTTGATTATATTTCTGGAGATCAGGATAAAGACTTTTTTGTAATGCCAGATATTGGTGGTGAAATTGCAAAAATTGAAAACCAAAATCTAGAGATTGAAAAAGAAGCTGAACTTAAAGAAGGGCTTTTTAAAGAATTTGCCGTTAAAAGTGAGCGTATCCATACCATGAGCCAATTATTAAAGGCCTACACGCTGTTTGAAAAAGATGTGGAGTATGTAGTTATGGAAAACAAGGTTATGATCGTAGATGAGCAGACAGGCCGAATTATGGATGGTAGACGTTACTCTGATGGGCTGCACCAAGCGATTGAAGCCAAAGAGAGCGTAAAGATTGAGGCCATGACTCAAACTTTTGCTACGATTACCCTTCAGAACTACTTTAGAATGTACAATAAGCTGGCTGGGATGACCGGTACAGCAGTTACTGAAGCTGGTGAATTCTGGGAAATCTATAAGTTGGACGTAATGGAAATTCCAACCAATAGACCTATTGCCCGTGATGACAGACACGATTTGATATACAAGACCAAACGTGAAAAATACAATGCGATCATAGAAGAGGTCACCCAACTATCAAATGCAGGTAGACCAGTTTTAATTGGTACCACTTCAGTAGAAATATCTGAGCTACTTTCTAAACTATTGAGTGTTCGTAAAGTTCCGCACAACGTGCTTAACGCAAAGCTTCACAAAAAAGAAGCGAACATTGTTGCAGAAGCCGGTAACGCAGGTATAGTAACCATTGCCACTAACATGGCAGGTCGTGGAACCGATATCAAACTAAGTACGCAGGTAAAAGATGCTGGCGGACTCGCCATTGTTGGTACGGAACGTCATGATTCAAGACGTGTGGACAGACAGTTACGTGGACGTTCTGGACGTCAGGGAGATCCAGGAAGCTCTCAATTCTATGTTTCTTTAGAAGATAACCTAATGCGCCTGTTTGGCTCGGATCGTGTAGCCAAAATGATGGATCGTATGGGCTTGGAAGATGGAGAGGTCATACAACACTCCATGATGACCAAATCTATTGAGCGCGCACAGAAGAAAGTAGAAGAAAACAACTTTGGTATTCGTAAACGTTTATTGGAATATGATGACGTAATGAACGCTCAGCGTGAGGTTGTATACAAAAGAAGACGACATGCATTGCAAGGGGAACGTCTTAAAGTGGATATTGCCAATATGATCTACGACACCTCTGAAATTATTGCCGATACTAACAAGGCTGCAGATGATTACAAAAATTTTGAATTTGAACTAATCAAATATTTTTCAATTACTTCTCCTGTCACCGAAGAGGAATTTAAAAAGTTGAGCTTTCAAGATATTGCCACTAGTGTCTACAACGGTGCTTATGATTTCTATCAGCAAAAAATGGAAAGAAGTGCTACGGTAGCTTTTCAGGTCATTAAAAAAGTATATGAAGATCAATCCAATAAGTTTGAGCGTATAGTGGTTCCATTTACAGATGGTATTAAATCCCTTAACGTTGTAACCAATTTGGAAGGGGCTTATACCAGTAATGGAAAACAATTGATTACAGATTTCGAGAAGAATATTTCTTTGGCTATCATAGATGATTCTTGGAAAACACATTTGCGCAAAATGGATGAATTAAAGCAATCCGTGCAATTGGCCGTTCATGAGCAAAAAGATCCTCTTTTAATATACAAGTTTGAAGCTTTTGAGCTTTTTAAAGAAATGATTGACAAAGTGAACAAAGAGATTATTTCCTTTTTGTTCAAAGGAGAATTACCTACAGAAAACACAAACCAGATTCAAGAGGCCAGAAATGTTCGTAGGCCAAAGGAAAATATACAAACTTCAAAAGAAGAAATACCCAATAGTGATGAATTGGCCGCTCAAAACAGAGCAGCTGGGCAAACACAAGGAGGAAGGCCTGCTATTACAGAAACTATTGTTAGGGAGAAGCCGAAAATTGGAAGAAATGATCGGGTCACTATAAAAAATGTAATGTCCGGCGAAAGTAAGACTGTTAAATACAAACAAGCTGAACCTCTCATACATAAAGGTGAGTGGGTGTTGATAGAAGACTAATCTCAAAATATTTAAACCGATTAAACGACAGCCTTTTAGGGTTGTCGTTTTTGATTATATAAAAAACATAATTAGATTTATAGCTTAAACACCCCATAATAAGCTACTTTTACCACTATATTTTAACATAAATTTGTAGTAGAAGAGAACAACCAACGCAGCATATGAAAATTCCTAATAAGGACAAATATCGTTTACAGGACAAAATTCAATTGGTGCTCAAGGTTAACTATAGTTCTTCTTTATTTGCAGTCATATTAGGTCTAATATGCTTATTCCTATTAGATATAAAAGGAATAATTCCCTACACATTTTTTGGCTTTGCAGTCCTAAACCTATTGAACACCTTTTTATTTCGCAAGCATGAAAATCTAACGGTAACATATAATATCACCTCCATATTGGCGATGGTTGGCGCTACCTTGATAACGTTGTTTAGTGGTGGTATTCAAAGCCCTTTTATTTTTGTATTGGCCATAGTAGTATTTGCTGGCTATGTAACCACAAAAATTTACGGCCAAGTTTATCTTATTATTAACCTAGCAGTTGTTGCCATTATATTTCTTTATGACTTTAGTGATTTCAAAATCTCAGGAAATACAATCCCTTTGGAATCTAGAAGCTGGTTTTCTTTTTTAAGTGTAATTTTTGCTGTCTATTTACTTGGTGGTGTTTTTGGAAAGAATTTATTGCGAGCACATCATAAATTGTATAAATCCAGGCGGGAAATTCAAGAACGAATTGATGAAAAGGAAACACTTTTAAAAGAAGTACACCATAGGGTGAAAAATAACCTGCAAACTGTTTCAAGTTTATTGAGTCTACAATCTAGATCCATTGCAGATGAAAAGATTAGCAGTATTATAAAGAGTAGTCAAAACAGAGTGGTTTCCATGGCAATGGTGCATGAAATGCTTTATAAACGAGATGACTATTTATCTAAAATTGAGCTAAAACCCTACGTTAAGGAACTATGCGAATATTTGGTGCGATCAGTAAAAGGAAATACCAATAATGTAAAAGTGAAATTGGATATTGATGAGAATAAGCTAAGCATAGACACGGTAATCCCACTTGGCCTTATTATCAATGAAACGATTACAAACGCTCTTAAATACGGCATTAAGGAAGATAAGACCGGTGAAATCTTAATCTCTCTTCGCAAACTATCGGATAAGCGATATGAAATGTATATTGGTGATAATGGCATCGGATATTCTGATGATATTGATCCTAAAACTTCAAAATCATTAGGATTAAAACTTATCTATAACCTCGCTCGCCAATTAAGAGGTTCCATCACTAGGGACTCAGAAAAAAAAGGCACCTATTACAGAATGGAATTTGAAGAAATAATAGAAGAATTCAACTCTGTCGATTAAAACCTTTTCATATCTTTAGAAGATTAACTAATCTTCATATTTATGTTGAAAAAATTACTCCTTGGAGCACTGTTTTTAAGTACTTCCCTTTCAGCTCAGGACTACTTCTTTAAAAAATTTCACCCTTTCAATCCTAACATCCCATCACCTGAAGAATTTTTAGGATATGGCATTGGCGAAAGGCACACAAGACATGACTTAATTGTAAGTTATCTGACCAAACTTTCTGAAGTTTCCGATAGAGCTTCCATTTACGAATATGGAAGAACTCATGAAGGCAGGAAATTGGTTATTCTAACGATAACTTCTCCTGAAAATTTGGGGAATTTAGATCAGTTAAAATCACAACATCTTGAATTTACCGATCCAACAAAAAGTCCGACGAACTATGACAATGTGCCCATATTTATAAACCTAGGGTACAATGTGCACGGCAATGAGCCCTCTAGTTCAGAAGCAGCCTTATTAACAGCTTATACTTTAACGGCCTCCAACAATCCAGAAATATTAAATTACATAAGTAAAGGTGTAATTTTTGTTGATCCCACTATAAATCCAGATGGTAGAGATAGACATACACAATGGGCAAACATGTATCAAGGCAATCCACTGGTGGGTGATCCTCAAGATGCGGAACACAATGAATATTGGCCAAGGGGCAGAACAAACCATTATTGGTTTGATTTAAACAGAGATTGGCTATTGGGAATAAATCCTGAAAGCAGAGGTAAATTGACTTGGTACCATGAGTGGTATCCAAACGTGGTTACAGATTTTCATGAAATGGGAACTCAAAGCTCCTACTTTTTTGAACCCATGAAAGATAATGGTTCTTTGAACCCAATTATGCCAAAAGAAAATTACGTAGACCTGAATAATCTATTCGGAAACTATTTTGCCAAAGCGCTGGATAGTATCGGTTCATTTTACTTTACAAAAGAAGTGTTTGATGGCACCTATCCAGGTTACGGTTCCTCCTACCCTGATTTACAAGGGGGATTGGGATTGTTATTTGAACAGGCAAGTTCAAGGGGACATAAACAAACCACGGATTTTGGAGAAATCACCTTTCCTTTCACAATAAGAAACCAATACACCTCTAGTATTACCACTGTTAAAGCAGCAGTGGAGAATAAAGGACTTTTGAGGAAATACCAGCAGGAGTTCTTCAAAAGTGGAATGGCAAACGCATTAAAAAGTAAAGTAAAAGGATATTCATTCAAAGATGAACATGACCCTAACCGTGTAAAAGCCTTTATTGACAAGCTCTTACTCCATAAAATTGATGTGTATAAGTCAGGTAACAATTTTGTGGTACCTACAAGACAACCTCAGTATAGAATGGTACAAACCATGTTTGAAACCTATGAGAAATACCGTGACAGCGTGTATTACGATGCATCAGCCTGGTCTGTAGCCAACTTTTACAATATGAAGTACAAACCGGTTACCTCTCTAAATCTTGGGGAGAAGGTTACATCACTGGAAAATTTGGTGAAAACAACATCCATAAGTAAATCTGAATATGCTTATATCATTGATTATGATGATTACAACGCCGTAGCTGCACTAAATTATTTACAATCTAAGGGACTTGTTATTTCCTCTTCCTCCAAACCTTTTACGGCCAATACTTCTGCAGGTAGCCAAAAATTTGGTTATGGTGCATTGGTAATTCCGGTAAGTCTTCAAAAAAAGGATGCAAATGCCGTTTATGAGCTGGTTCAACAAGCACAAAAGAAATACCATGTTCCAATGTATTCTGTTAACTCAGGATATAGCTTACAAGGAATTGATTTAGGAAGTAGATGGATTTCTCCTTTAAAAAAGCCTAAGGCCGCCATGATAATAGGCGACGGAGTCCGTTCTTATGAAGCTGGAGAAGTATGGCATCTACTAGACACTAGAGTGCATATGCCAATAACCAAAATCCCAGTTCGAAATTTTGGAAAAGCTAACCTGGATACCTACAATACCTTGGTAATGGTCTCAGGAGGCTATGATTTTAGCAAAAAACAACAGGAAAAAATAAAGAGCTGGGTGAACAAAGGCAATACCTTAATTACTATTGGAACTGCGTCAAAATGGGTTATTGATAAAGAATTAGTAGATGAAAAATTAATTGAAAAAGAAAAAGATTCAACAAAAACCATTGAACGCAAACCCTATGTAAATGCACCTGAAGACCTAGGAAAAGAAAGTCTTGGTGGTGCAATTTTTAAAGTGGATTTAGATATTACCCATCCCCTTGCATTTGGTTATAACGATACTTCCATTCCAGTTTATAAAAACAACTCTGTTTGGTTGGCACCCAGTAAAAATGAGTATGCCACAGTAGCAAAGTATGCCAAAGACCCACATATTGATGGGTTTATCACCAAGAAAAATATGGAAGAAAACCTAAAACCATCGGCTTCATTAATAGTAAGTAAATTGGGAAGCGGAAGAGTGGTTCTGTTTGCAGATAACCCCAACTTTAGAGGGTCTTGGTACGGTACTAACCGATTATTTTTAAATGCTTTGTTTTTAGGAGATAAAATCAGAATTCCAGAATAATACACTTATGAAAAAATTACTTTCTTTTTTACTTCTTTTTCAATTTCTTTTAAGTTACGGACAAGAAAAAATGAGTGAGGGTCCTTTTCCTCAACTCATTATTAGAGGCGTTACGTTAATCAATGGAAATGGTGCACCACCTCGCGGCCCAATAGACATTGTTGTTGAAAACAATAAAATTGTAAAAATTCAGGTGGTTGGCTACCCTGGCGTTAAAATTGAAGACTCCAAAAGACCAAAGTTGAAACCAGGCGGCAAAGAACTTGACTGTAATGGCATGTACCTCTTACCAGGTTTTGTAGACATGCATGGCCATATTGGAGGGATAGCACAAGGTGCAGATTATGATTATGTTTTTAAACTATGGATGGCCCATGGCATCACTTCAGTAAGGGAACCCAGCGGGCGTGGTGTTGATTGGACTTTGGATTTAAAGCGAAAAAGTGAGAAAAACGAGATCATAGCACCCAGAGTCTTTGCATACACTGGTTTTGGACAGAAAACCAAAGATTTTAACCCATTGAACGATGCACCTATAAGTACTCCAGCTCAGGCCAGAAAATGGGTAAGGGCCAATGCGGAAAGAGGGGCAGATGGAATTAAATTTTTTGGAGCTGCACCAGAAATAATGGCAGCAGCTTTGGATGAAAATAAAAAACTAGGCTTACGTTCTGCTTGTCACCATGCACAGTTAGATGTTGCCCGTTGGAATGTGTTGCACTCTGCAAGAGCGGGTCTAACCAGCATGGAGCATTGGTACGGACTTCCAGAGGCTTTGTTTGAAGATAGAACGGTTCAGGACTATCCCTTGGGATATAACTACCAAAATGAACAACATAGGTTTGAAGAAGCTGGTAAATTATGGAAACAGGCCGCGAAACCATATTCCGAGCATTGGAACAAGGTTATGGACGAGCTTATAAGTTTGGATTTTACACTTGACCCAACTTTTAATATCTATGAAGCCAGTCGTGATTTACATAGGGCCAGAAGGGCAGAATGGCATGAAGAGTATACCCTTCCCTCCCTTTGGGACTTTTATCAGCCAAGTAAAATCTCTCATGGTTCCTATTGGCATGATTGGGGCACTGAGCAAGAAGTGTCTTGGAGAGAGAATTACAAGCTTTGGATGACTTTCGTCAATGAATATAAGAATAGAGGCGGTAGAGTTACTACTGGCTCAGATTCAGGCTTTATTTTTCAATTGTATGGATTTGCATACATCCGTGAAATGGAATTGCTTCGCGAAGCGGGTTTTCATCCTTTGGAAATTATTAGATCATCTACTTTAAATGGTGCCGAAGCCTTAGGAATGGCAGATAAAATTGGAACCGTAGAAGTAGGGAAATTGGCAGATTTTGTAGTGGTATCAGAAAACCCACTTAAAAACCTAAAGGTATTGTATGGAACTGGAGCCGTTAAATTAACAGAAGATAACGAAGTTGTGCGTGTTGGTGGTGTAACCTACACCATAAAAGATGGAATTATCTACGACGCGAAGGCACTTTTGCAAGACGTAAAAACAACAGTACAGCAGCAGAAACAAAAATTAAACTACAAAATAAAGCAACCGGGATTAAAATAGCGTACATATTTTAGAGGTTTAAAGGTTAAGTTGGTAAAAATATTCTAACTGGTCCAAGAACTACTTAAATATCGGTCTGTTACGTTTTTTTCCGATTAACCGTTAAAGTGGGTCATTTTAGTTAAAATGGCCTACTTTTTTTTTGATGTGCTAGTGGAATCTTTTTTTTTTCGAAATGAAAAAGCAATCGACGCAATAACAAACGCCGTGCTAAAAAATAAAGTAAGTGGAATAGCGATTCCCATTATCATGATTAAGCTAATTTAGATTTGTTTCTTTTAGTTCTAAAAGAAAGCTCTTTTTTAACTCTAGAATTTTTGAACATATAAAGTCTAGCAATTTCAGTTTCAGTTTCCTGAATCTCAATGTTCAATTCAACACCAACAGTAATAGTTTCAGCTTTTACTTCCTTAGCAGTGTCTTGTGCTGTAGCTAGAGCTCCGAAGAAGATTATTGCGATGATGGTTAAAATTGCTTTCATGACTTGGGTTTTTATTACAATGTAAATGTACCCTCACATGCCATGTAGCCTGGATTTAACTCGTTTAACCTTCTTTTTTTTTCGGTGTGGGAACCTTTTTCAGGTAAAGTGTATTTTATCCTCGATAAACGTTTTTAAGGTCAAAAACACCCTATCGATTCCACGTGCATTTCATCGATGTTTTAAAAAGAGAGTTTCAATAAAAGGTTGGGATTTGGACAGTTTTTTTGATAAAAACCTAAGTCATCCTTGGAAGATACCCCCGGGTAGTCCCCTTGACATCCTTGTAAATCCGATATGATTTGAAAATGTAAATGCGGGGCATAGTTCACATTTATATCTGGAGTACCTAAAGTTGCAAGCACCTCTCCTCTTTTAAACCGGGTTCCAATTTCAAGTCCGTCAATCGACTCCAAAGAAAGATGCCCATAAAGGGTATAGAAGGTAACTTCCCCTACTTGGTGCTCTAAAATGATGGTTGGTCCATAATTGCCCATATCATCATTATTTTTAAAACTGAAGACCTTTCCAGCTAATGGAGCCATTACCTTGGTACCTGCTTTGCACCAAAAATCCATCCCTAAATGAATGTTGCGTTCGCCTGTGGTTAAAAATCGTTCAGACTTAGTATATAAGGACCTATGTTCCAAGTATCCGCCAAAAGCAACGTATGCATTATGTATCGAAAGAACCTCATCCACATATTTTTGACAGGAGTCTGGCGAAGTAATATCAAATCTTTCTAAACTCTTGTTCTTTGAAGATAAATCAATAAGACAATAGTCAGACAGAGGTATCTCTGAATCTAATATAGGTATAGGGCTGGTATCATATTCCTTAAGCAATACTTCCAAGGTATTCATTATACACAAAACATTGATGGATTAACAATTTTTAACAGCAACACAAGTAATACTTCTTATCTTGATGCTACTAAGCAATAAAACCAAGATGAAGATAGCAAGAATTACTTTTTTAATATCTGTTTTATTGGCCTCTGCTAGTTGCCAACCCAAAAACACTGTAGTTAAACCCGTTCTTGCCCAGCAGGAAACCATAGAAAAGATTGAACTCACCGTTGAAGAATTACAAAATTACGAGACCGCTTATTTTGCAAGTGGTTGTTTTTGGTGCGTAGAAGCCATTTTTGAAAGTGTAAAAGGAGTTAAGGAAGTGGTTTCTGGTTATTCTGGCGGAACTGAGGAAAACCCTACATATGAACAAGTGGCCTATGGTCGTACAAGCCATGCAGAAGCTGTAGAAGTGTTTTATGACCCAGAAGTTATATCCTTCACCAAATTGGTACAAGTATTTTTTGGTTCTCACAATCCTACATCATTAAATAGACAAGGACCTGATCGGGGGGCACAATATCGTTCCATTGCCTTTTATAAGAATGAAGCAGAAAAGAAGATCATAGCTGATTATGTAACCCTTTTAGAATCTAAAAACGTGTATGGGCGTCCTATCGTCACACAGATTAAGGAATTTGACATTTTTTACAAAGCAGAAGATTATCATCAAGACTTTGAAAAAAGAAATCCACATAATTCCTATATAAGGAACGTCTCAATCCCTAGATTCAATCGATTTAAGGAAAATTTCAAGTCCTATTTGAAGGAAGAATCGCATTAGCAATTGTAGGAGGTTTTTTAAAATAGTTATCTTAGGGCCATGCAAAAATATATAAGCTTGACCCTTTTTTTATTGCTGATAAGCTGTGCTTCCACTCAAAAAGAAGACCACCAACTAATAGAAGTAAAAAAAGCTCAAAAAAGCCCAACCATTGATGGACAAGCTCTTGATGCGTGTTGGGGCAATGTTGAATGGTTGGCGCTGGACCAACTTTGGCTAGGAAATGCATATACCAGTGATGACTTTAATGGCAGGTATAAGTTAAGTTGGGATGAAAATGCACTTTATCTTTTGGTTGAAATCACAGATGATATTCTTTTTGATCAACATGATGACCCGTTAAAGTTGTGGTGGGATGATGATTGTGTAGAAGTATTTATTGACGAAGATAACTCAGGAGGAACACATCAATTTACACATAATGCTTTTGCCTATCATGTGGCCATGGATGGAAATGTTGTTGATTTGGCACCTGATCAGAAACCAAGATTATATAATGACCATATCATTTCTAGGCATGCAACAAGCGACAAGACCACTACTTGGGAAATTGCGGTAAAACTTTTTTCTGATGAATATGTTGATGGGAAAGAGAATACACCCAAAAGCCTATCCAAAAATAAAAAGGTAGGGTTTGCCTTAGCCTATTGTGATAACGATACCAGTAAAGAGAGAGAGAATTTTATTGGATCCGTATTTGTTCCTGGAGAAGATAAGAATCAGGGATGGATCAATGCAGATATTTTTGGGACTTTAATACTCAAATAAATCTTATTGTTCCAAGACTACTTCGCTGTATTTGGAATTGATTTTGATGGATTTACCTTCTTTATTGTTGATATGGTAGCCTTTGTGAATAACGGCACCATAATGATTGGATGACCCTATCGCAAGAATTTCTGGATACTTAAAATCCGAAGCCGTTTCATTAACATATATAGAAAACGGCACGGAAGGAATTTTACAGTTGACCTCTCCATTCTCTACAGAAATATCAACTGCAGAAAAACCATTGGCTATTGAGTTTATGTTTAAATCACCAAACTTATTGGTAACAAACACCTTGCCCACCAACCGATCAATAATTACGTTGGAAGAAATAGCGTTTAATTTTAGTTCTCCCACTTCCTTTAAATTAACCAAATCTGAATAATCCGTTTTTAACTGTCCCAAATTCCATTTCTGAACCACTACTGGTGAATAGGATGCTCTTATATCTGTTCCATTACCATCAATGGTAGAAGCATGCAAGCTTGAATAAGACAAGCTTGCATTAATGTTTTTGGTATTAGCCGCCAATTTTACCTCGCCATGCCTAACATTCATTTTCAGTTTAACAGATTTAGGCATCTTTATCTTAATGCTCTTTTTTACCTTATATTTTTTGTTCTCTCCATCTGAAGAAAAATAAAACGTATCAGAACCATTCCCATTTCTAATGGTAAAGACTCTTTCTGATCTAACTTCCTGTCTTATGTCATTTCTTGCCGCCCTAAGCTCATTGCGTTGAGCTCTGGCGTCATTACGCGCGGCACGCGCTTCTTCACGTAATTCATTACGTTCTTGCAAAAGCTTCTGTCTTTGCTCCTGACGTCTTTTATTTTGTATCTCTCTTTCTTCTGCCATCTGCTCCACTTCTTCACTCCATTCTTCAAAACGATCTTGGTACTCTGCATCAAAGTTTTTATCAAAATCCTTTTTCCATTCCTTAAGGTACTTTTTTCCATCTTTTTTGTACCTATCATAATCAAACTTAACAAAGGGCATTGGAGGCATTGGAGGCAAATCTGGAATAACAAATACTTCAGGCACTTCTGGAACTTCTGCCAGTTCTGGTAACTCAGGAATTCTGATGGTTTCAAAAAGTGGCTCAACAAATGATACATCTGGAACAACAATGTCCAAATCTCCAAAATCAAATGAATTTCCAAAATTCACTCCTGCCGTACTTACTGTAATTTCTTTACTGTTTCCAACAATTTTAATAGCATCTTTCTTAAAATAGGAATCGGCCTCCTCATCTGTTGCTTCTTCTAGTTCAACTATGGCAATAACCTCTACTTGATTTTTATCCCAAGTCTCAAATTCAATATCCGCATGGCTGGTATCAATATTTAGCACTGCATCCTTACTTACGTTAAAGATCTCTTTGTACGTTTTAGATTTTTCCTGACCATAGCAGACAACACTGGCCATGGTAAAAAGAAAAATATTAAACAATATTTGATGATTTCTGTTCATTTTTTGATGATTTTAATTGATTCAACTTCGTTTTTAATTTTTGTAATAGTTGCAACCTTAACTGAAGGTTTTTAACTAAGGCTGCAATAGTCTGGTCATTGGGTCCAATCTCATTGAGTTCATTATTTAATTTATTGTATTCTTTATCAAGTTCCCCAAGCCTTTCCATATAGCCATCTACTACCACTTTATTGTCTCCAGTAAATTCTAGATCAGATAGTTCTAAATTAATATTGGTAACATAATAGCTTTCTATTTTCTTTAAATCTGGGGAAAGATCCCCCAGTGATATGGTTTGTTGTTCTTCTTTTGGAATAGTATTTTCAACCACTGTTGGGTTTGAATCCATATTATCTGTAGAAGAGAAATAGTAAATCCATAAACCAAATACCACTGCCACTGAAGCCGCAATGGACAACCAGAAGAAAGAGTTCGACTTTTTCTTTTTTGGCATCTCCAATTCCAATTTGGACAAGAAACGATTTTCATGTCCGCCTTTCATTTTGTGAGCAATTTGCTCACGTTCCTTCTCAAATAATTCTCTAAGATCCTGTGCCATAAGCTCTATCTTTAAGTGTTTCTTTTAAGCGTGCTTTTCCACGCAACAACCTGGTTCTGGATGCTGTATCCGAAATTTCCAGAATTTGCGCAATTTCAGTATGGTCATATCCTTCTAAAAGAAACAATTTCACTACGTATTTATATTTATCTGGTAATTCTTCAATGGCTATTTTCACTTGGTCAATAGTGATACCATCCTCTACCGTCCAGTCTTCATCTTCTGCAAGGTGTAAATACACTTCATTCAACTCCACTGTTTTTTGATGCTTCGACTTTAAAAAATCGATACTTCTGTTCACTACAATTCTTTTTAACCAAGCCCCAAATGTCACCTCTCCCTTAAACTGATCTATCCGTTGAAATGCCTTAATGAAAGATTCTTGTAACACATCTTCTGCATCATCAGGGTTTTTTAAAAAACGCATCGCCACACAGAACATACCATCACAATATTGCTTGTAAAGCTTCAACTGTGCCTTTCGGTCATTAATCTTACATTGTTCTACCAGTTCAATTTGAAACATGGTCAGCTGTTGTTTGGTGTTTTGGGTTGTTTACATTAAAGACGATGAAAAAAATGAGACGTTGCAAAGTAGCTCTCTTTTATCTGATTTTTAACAAAAAAATCCCGTTGAGATTTCAACGGGATTTTCATTTTAAGCATTTTTCCGGGTTTATTAGTCCATTAACAAATTTAAATGAACCGTAATATTATCTCTAGTGGCTTTGCTGTAAGGGCAAATATCATGTGCCGCATTTATTAAATTCTCACCTGTTTCCTTATCTACTGTTGGTAAATAGGAATCCAAAGTGGCTTCTAGAAATGCGCCATCTTCCTCAGTATTAAAAGATATTGTAGCCGTTACACTAAAATCTCCTAAATCATCAACTTGGTGTTCTTTTGCAACAACTTGCAGTGCACCTGCAAAGCAACTGGAATATGCCGCAGCAAAGAGTTCTTCTGGGTTAGTTGATTTTGCATTAGGCTTTCCCTTGGAATTAGGCATGCTAATATCAAAATCCAAAACGCCGTCTTCACTTTGAACATGTCCCGATCTACCTCCTGTATTGGTAGCTTTACTCTCAAAAATAGTTTTCATCTGTAAGTCTCTTTAATTTTTAATTCTATGAAACAATTAACCATACAAAAGTAAATTGCTCAGCTCATTTCATATTTAACTAGAGAAGTTACCACTTGTAAGGGAATAGTGCCTAATATCCATCATTAAATTTGTGTGAAATACATCGTAAATATTGTTAATCCGGTGAAACAATAATCAGAATACACATTTTACCATCAACAAGCAATCCATAAAACAGCTGAAAACTTTATACCTTAGTAATCAATTCTATGAAGTTTACCCTTGGCAAGTAAAAAAGATATACCCACAAATACGGTTTCAAAAATAAAACAGCTTCGAAAACAAGAAATATCAATCAAAACATTGGTTGATGGTATTTTTCAAGGAGATAAGGCCATACTTGCGCAAGCCATTACACTTTTGGAGAGTTCTAAGCCCGAGCATTTTGAAAAAGCCAATTCCATTATTGAAAAATGCCTTTCTAAACCCAATAAGAGCATACGTATAGGAATTACAGGTGTTCCCGGGGTAGGAAAAAGTTCTTTTATAGAGGTGTTTGGAAAGATGCTTACCGATCTGGGTAAAAAAGTTGCTGTTTTGGCCGTTGATCCAACCAGCACTTTAACTAAAGGAAGTATTCTTGGAGACAAGACCAGAATGGAAACACTGGCAAAAGACCCTAACGCTTTTATCAGGCCTTCGCCTTCTGGAGAGTCTTTAGGAGGAGTTGCAAGAAAGACCAGGGAAAGTATTATTCTTTGTGAAGCAGCCGGTTATGATATCATCCTTGTGGAAACCGTGGGTGTTGGCCAGAGCGAAACCGTGGTACATAGCATGGTAGATTTTTTTCTTTTACTAAAACTATCAGGTGCGGGTGACGAATTACAAGGTATTAAAAGAGGGATTATGGAAATGGCAGATGCCATTGCCATCAACAAAGCAGATGGTGACAATCTTAAAAAAGCAAAACTGGCGGAAACCGAATTTTCACGTGCCTTGCATCTATATCCACCCAAAGAAAATGGATGGACCCCAAAAGTTATGAGCTGTTCATCTATTGAAAACAAAGGGATTTCTGAGATATGGAAAATGATAGCAGACTTCATATCCAAGAATAGGAAAAATGGTCATTTTGAAAAAAATAGAAAAATCCAAAATGAGAACTGGTTCCTTCAAACTGTAGATGAGCAACTAAAGCAATTCTTTCATCAGAAAAAATATTATAAAGAGAGTAAGGAAAAAATGTTGAAAGCGGTTGAGCAAAATAAAATATCGCCTTTTTACGCTGCCAAAACACTACTGGACAACATCACCAAGGAACTTAAATAAAAGAAGTAAATTTGCCCAGATTATAAGCCAATACATGAGCATCGTCACCAACGCCCTCCTATCTATAGTAGTTCCTTTGTACAATGAAGAAGACAATGTGGTTTTATTGACCGAAAAAATCCATGAAAGTCTTACTGGGTATAATTACCAAATAATTTACATAGATGATTTCTCTTCGGATAAGACCCGAAAAGTTGTCAAGGATATGGATGACAACAAAGTCCACCTAATTGAGCTGAAAAAAAACTACGGACAGAGTTTGGCCTTAGCAGCGGGTATTGATTATGCTGAAGGTGATTATATTATTACAATGGATGGGGACCTTCAGAACGACCCATCTGATATACCACAAATGCTTGAACATGCTATTGGTGAAGAATATGACCTAATAACAGGTATACGGCAAAAAAGAAAGGATTCTTTAGTAAAAAAAATACCCTCTAAAATTGCCAATTTCTTGGTAAGAAGGGTAACCAAATTAGATATTAAGGATAACGGGTGTGCATTAAAGGTTTTTACTAAAGACATTGCCAAAGAATTGAACCTTTATGGCGAAATGCATCGATTTATTACGCTGCTGGCCCATTTGGAAGGGGCCCAGATAAAACAAGTACCAGTAAAACACCATGCAAGGCATGCCGGGGTCTCCAAGTATGGGTTGGAACGGGTTTTTAAAGTGGTGGCAGATATGATGCTATTACTCTTTATTAGAAAGTACTTTCAACGGCCCATTCACCTTTTTGGAATTTTTGGAGTGTTACTGATTATTCTAGGATTCTTAATAAACATATACCTGCTTATTGTAAAATTGGGCTTTGGCGAAGATATTGGCAGTAGACCTTTACTAATTTTTGGAGTGATGTTTATTCTAGGGGGAATTCAGCTTTTCACCATTGGTATTGTTATGGAATTGCTCATCCGTACGTATTATGAATCTCAACAAAAAAGACCATATCGGGTCAAAAAAATTACAATAGGTGACGGAAAAGCTGCGTAAAAAGCTCATCACAGCATTAAAAATCATCGTTAGTGCAGCTTTGATTTATTTTATTTTCACCAAGATCAATCTCGAAGATGTTGTCAGCACTTTAAAAAGGAGCAATCCTTTTTATTTGATTTTAGGGGTATTGCTAGTGGTGTTTTCAAAAGTAATGGCAGCATTTAGGCTCAACCTATATTTTCATGAAATTGGCGTTAAGATTACACAGTCCAGTAATCTAAAACTATATCTGCTCGGTATGTTCTATAATCTTTTTCTGCCAGGAGGAATTGGCGGAGATGCCTACAAAGGTTATGTTATACAAAAGGAATACAAATCGGGCACAAAAAAAGTGGTCTCCGTATTATTGCTGGATCGCTTGAGCGGGATGTTGTTGATTTTTATCTACGCCTGTATTTTTTCTCTTTTGATAAAAAATGGTTTTTTTAATGATTTTAACTGGTTGATAGTTCTAGCAATTCCACTAAGTGTCGTTACATTTTGGTTGCTTCACAAAAAATTCTTTCCATACACTTTGCCTATTTTTTGGAAATCTGTTGGCTATTCAGCACTTGTGCAACTCTCCCAACTTGTTTGCATTCTTTGTATTTTGAAGTCACTCTCAATTGACATGGCCACTTTTGAATATCTTTTTGTCTTCTTGGTTTCTTCAATAGTATCTGTTATTCCTTTAACCATTGGCGGAATTGGAAGCAGGGAAGTTACTTTTTTATATGGGGCAAAATGGCTTGGTTTGGACGCTAGCATGTCAATCAGCATCAGCTTTGTCTTCTTTCTTATAACAGCCTTAATTTCCCTGTTTGGTATAATCTACCATTTTAAAAAGCCAAAATTGGAAGTGGTATCCTAATCCAAACGCACCAAATGCATTTTATTCAGTTTTTTGGATCGTGTATGGGGATTCAAAAACTTGATCTGTAATCGGGTTATACGAAACTGGTCTACGGTTATCTGTTCATGCCAATGAAAACCTGAATTTAGCAGTCCCTCCAACTCTTGATCAGTTGCATAGATCCAGATACAATTTTTATCCGTTAATTCTGATTTGGAAATAATGTTTACAGGGTTTCGGTTATAAAAATCCAAGGCCCAAGTATGTCTTTCAGAAATCTTATAGATTTTATCAACCGGAATATTATGTTCAGAAATTTTTTCCGCCATTGTAGAACCTGCTTGATACTTTAACAAGGAAGGATAAAAATGAGTGTTCATTACACCATTCAACAACAAGGAACTATAGACTGATAATGTAATAATGCGCATGTAATATGCTTCTCTCTTAAGACAGAAATAGGTTATCACCGCAAGCACAATCAATAGTATTATATAACAGTGAATGTATTCAAACTTAAAAACGTGAAAACACACCAATAACGTGAAAATAAATACCAAACTGAGTATAAAATATTGAACACCCAAAATCCCTTTTATAATAGAATGCTTGGCATGGTGATACAAACTATACAAATAGGATGCGGTTAAAATGGAATACAACGGTATTAGAATATTTATATAGTGCGGAAGTTTAAATTGAGCGAAGCTTATGAGAAAAAATAGAATGGTAATTCCTCCAAAGGTTAAAAATTCAAATTGCGGTCTGTATGCAAATCGCATTTTCCAGAATACCTTTGCCCTGCGCCAATATGCAATCAAAGCCAATACAGTCCATGGTAAAAAGACCCATAAAAATGTATGGAAAAAGAAAAAGAAATCATTGCTATTCTTACCAACACCCTCTCCGCTTAATCTTTCAAAACTCTGTTCCCAAAAAATAAAAAAGATTCCGCTACGGTTACTCTTCCCTCGAATAACTTTTTCTGGGTGAAGATCAAATTGCACATAATACGCGTACAACATTGGTGTTATCGTAATTCCAAAAACCAATAAAGCTATTAAGACTTTCCAACTTAACAAACGTTCCCATTTGCGGGTATACGCTAAATGACACAGAATAGAAATACCAATCACAACCAAAGCAATCTGCCCCTTTGTGGAAAAGGCTATACCTGCTCCAAGGGCGCCAAGCATAATATTTTGGAGTGCATTTTTTTCAATATATAAGACCAGTTGCCATATAGCGAAAATGGTAAAACCGGTTAACACTGCATCTGTACGAACATCTATATTGGATAACACAATTGTCTGGGCGGTCATGAAAATAAGTGCAGAAAACTTACCAATATCCTGGTTATAGAGTAACTTCCCTAATCCATAACAACTATAAGCTCCTAAAAGAATGGCCAAAATTCCAGGAATTCGATAGGCCCAATCATAGATGCCAAAAATTTTGAATGACAAAGCAGCCAACCAGTAGTGCATATGGGGCTTGTCTAAATATTCTTCTGTGCCTTTGATTAAACTGAAGAAATCATTTTCCTGAACCATTCTCATGGCCATTACCGCAAATTGTGCCGAATCGTTCTCAAAAAGGGTCACGAACATTCCAGCAATGTATACCAGAACTACAAGGGTAAGCAAAAACCAATATCTGGCTGAAGATATCATGTCCCTATTTTTTGGAATGCAAATATAGATAACTTGGCAAACAACCATCCAAAAACAGCACCAATTACAATTCCTGTAATAACATCCAAAGGAAAGTGAACTCCTATGTAAATTCTACTGTAGGCGACAATAAAAGCCCATAAAATGAGAACATTGCCAATATATTTCACTTTTTTATAAAACAAAATGGAAAAAAAGGTGGCAGGAGCAAAAGAATTGGCCGCATGCGCAGAAAAATAACTGAATTTTCCTCCACAATAACTCTTTACCAAACGCATGATGCCGTTTACTTCAGGATCATGACATGGCCTTAGACGACCGAAACCATATTTAAAAAAATTAGACAATTGATCTGTGCAAGTAATCAATAAGGCTATGCTTACCAAAATCACAGCTGTTTTCTTCAATCCAAAATTCTTAAAGGATAAATAGAGCAATAGAATATAAAGAGGGGCCGAATTTCTGGTCTTGGTCATAAACATCCAAAAACCATCCCATGTTTCTGTTCCTAAACTATTTAGGAATAAAAAAGCTTCTTTGTCAAATTGTATGAGTTGTTCAAGCATTTTTACGCATCATATCTGGATACTTCTCTATCGTAAAATGCTGTGGCCGCTTCTATTTGGATTTCTACCTCAGCAGACAACTCTTCTTCATCTTCTTTTGAGAATTCTTCCAACCATTCTACTTCATCATTTTCTAGGTTGATGATAAAACGAGGATATTCCGTATGGACAATAAAAATTGAATCGGGGTGATCTGTATTGTCTCCTAATAGAAATTTAGGTAATTCCATTTTATTCAAGTTGCATTCCAATAGTTGGAATCTAGTTTAACTTTTAATCAATTTTTTAGTCAAATAGTTGAATCGAATATACAACATTACTGCTGATGCAGTTAGCCCTAACAACAGACCCATCCAAATGCCCGTGCTTTTATATTCAGAAAATAATCCAAAATAATAACTAACGGGAAATCCAATCAACCAATAGGCAATAAACGTGATCAACGTGGGTATCTTAACATCCTGTAGACCTCTTAACGCCCCTAAAACCACTACTTGGATACCATCTGAAATTTGAAAAAACGCAGAAACCAACAATAATTTGGCAGCAATAATTATTACCTCGGTATTATCTACTTGATTGACCACATCATCCACATCCAAATAAATGGTAGGCAACCAGTATCTTCCTATAAGGAAAACAGCAGCAAAGACTATTTCTAACAAAAACGTTAGAAAAAAGATAGATTCAGCAATTCTTCGTAGCTCTTTAAAATTTTGAAGTCCTTTCTGGTTTCCTACCCTTATCATTGCCGCAACACTCAGCCCCATGCCAACCATAAAGGTCATACTACTTAGGTTCAGTGCAATCTGATTTGCCGCTTGGGCATTTTTCCCCAATACGCCACTTAACCAAATGGCGGCAGTGAAAATAGCTACTTCAAAAAACATTTGCAGTGCAGACGGAAATCCCAAACTGACTATCTTTTTAATGACCTTTTTTTCAATCACCCTAAAATTAAAACCAGTTACATAGGCTTCAAACTTTTCTTTTCGCTTCAATAGAAACCAAATATACCCTACCATTATAAATCTAGAAACCAGCGTACCAATAGCGGCTCCTACAATTCCCATTTTTGGGAATCCAAAAGACCCAAAAATCAGTAGGTAGTTAATGACAATGTTGACCACATTTGCCAGAATCGTAGCATACATTGGGTATTTGGTTTGGGAAAGTCCTTCTGAAAACTGTTTGAACGCTTGAAATATAATCAGTGGAACCAAAGAAAAAGCAACCAACTCCAAATAAGGGATAGCAAGTTCCACCACCTCAGGGGGCTGCTTCATATAATGTAAAAGTGGTTTGCAAAGAAGTATGATTCCAAAAAGTGATAACCCCAGTCCTGTGCACAGTACTAACCCATGTTTTAAAGCACTTTTGCCATCAGTTTTGCTGCCTGCTCCATCCGCCTCAGCAACCAAAGGGGTTATTGCAGTGGAGAATCCAATACCTAAAGACATTGCTATGAAAACAAAACTATTACCTAGGGATACTGCAGCCAACTCTGCGGTACCCAGCTGGCCAACCATAATATTATCTGCAAATGCAACAAAGGTATGTCCAAGCATCCCCAAAATTACAGGGTAGGCCAATTTTAGGTTATAACGGAATTCCTTAAAATAACTTTGTAGCAATCGTATTTTAATTAAGTTGCCAAAGATACAGTTTACAATGGCCCTTACCGAACAGTTTTAGCGGTTTTTAGAACGGTGTTTATTCAAAAGCAGTGTTCAATATCTCACTCATTACTGGGTAGTCCTCGTCTAGGTCTCCATACTTTATACGTTCATCCTGCAAACTTTTTTTCATGGTCTTAATTATGGATGTATATTTTTCTTCATGAATGGCATTGTGAAGTTCTTTAGGGTCTTCTATAAGGTCATAAAACTCCCATTCTGGTTTGGTCGTATTGTTCGATGTTCCTTTTTTATCCAAACCCTGTCCGTAAAACAATACCAATTTGTAGCGATTATCTCTAATACCGAAATGAGCGGGTCTATGAGGATGGTGCAACCAATATCTGTAATACATCTGCTTTCGCCAGTCATTTGGTGCATTAGCCTCTAGTATATCCCTAAAGCTTCTCCCCTGCATATAACCGGGCCTTTCAATCCCTGCATAATCCGCCAATAAAGGTGCAAAATCAATATTTAGAATTATATCATCAATTCGCTGCCCTTTCTTTATTTTTTTTGGATATCTAATGACAAAAGGCATTCTAAGGGATTCTTCGTAAATGAGTCTTTTGTCAAAAAAACCATGCTCGCCAAGAAAATATCCTTGATCGGCCGTATAAACTACAATAGTATTATCAGCTATTCCTTCTTCTTCTAAATAATCGAGTAATTTTCCAATGTTGTCATCTATAGCCGCACCACTTCTCATAAAATCCTTGACCAGTTTTTGATAAATCTTTTTTCGTTTTTGTATACTGTCCAACCCTTCTAAGGAATATGGTAATCCTGGGTAATCTGTCCAAAATTTATCAGGGTTTTTCGTTGCTTGCTCCCAACGCGCGCCCAATCTCTCTAAAATCTGCCCTCCAAAAGTTCTTCCTGTGGTTTCTTTGCCAAAGTCGAGCAATGATTCTGGTTCAGGTATTTTCATACCCTCGTACAAAGAGGCAAATCTTTCTGGATAATCAAATGGTTCATGAGTCGCTTTGAAGTTACAGAACATCAAAAAAGGGTGGGTGGTGTCACGTTTTTTAATTTGTGAAATAGTCAAATCCGTAATCACATCTGTTGAAAACCCTTTATGTTCTTTGCCCCCTGTTGCATTATACCCATCTACCCAATTCTCTTTGGTTTTCATAATTGGGTTCCAGTAGAGCCCTTGGCCAGGCAGCACATTAAAATAATCAAAACCCTCAGGTTCTCCAACCAAGTGCCACTTGCCTATTATCGCGGTTTGGTATCCATTTTCAGAGAGCGTCTTGGCAATATTAGGGTGATCTTTAGGCAAAGGTTCACTTAAGGTATAAACTTGATTTACATGACTGTACTGCCCAGTAAGAATACTTCCCCTACTTGGGGTACATATGGAATTGGTACAAAAAGCATTGTTCAATACTGCTCCTTCACTCGCCAAACGTTTTAAGTTATCGTTTTTTACATAATCTGCTAAAATACCTCCATACAGTCCCCAAGCTTGAGAAGTATGGTCATCTGAAAGAATAAAAAGAATATTCGGTTTTTCAATTACTTCTTTTTTTGAATTGCACGCTGTAACAACAGTCAGAGTAAAAATTATCAAACAATATTTAATTGCACTTTCTATGTTCATATTCAATTCTTTAAACACATAAATCTATAGAAAATACGAGATACCAAATGTCTGCAAATGAAAAACTTATACCTTTTTGGCTTCTTCCCAAAAAACATCCATTTCTGCTAGGGTCATATCTTTTAAAGATTTTCCCGCTTGCTTGGCCTTTTCTTCTAAGTATTGAAATCTTTTAATAAATTTTTTATTGGTTCTTTCCAAAGCATTTTCAGGGTTTATATCTAAAAATCGAGCATAATTAATCATAGAAAAAAGGACATCTCCAAACTCAGATTCCAATCGGTCTGGATTTCCATGCTTGATTTCTACTTGTAGTTCTGAGAGTTCTTCTTTTACCTTTTCAAAAACCTGTTCTGGGTGCTCCCAATCAAATCCCACTCCGGCAACTTTCTCCTGAATTCTATTTGCTTTCACCATTGAGGGCAAGCTATCGGGAACCCCTTCCAATACACTTTTTTTTCCCTCTTTGAGTTTGATGTTTTCCCAATTTTGTTTTACCTCCTCTTCATTTTCAACCTTTACATCTCCATAAATATGTGGGTGCCTATTGATTAGTTTTTCACAAATGCCGTTAGCGACATCTGCAATATCAAAATCCTTGGTTTCTGACCCTATTTTGGCATAGAAAACAATATGTAACAACAAATCTCCAAGCTCCTTCTTAACCTCTTCCAAATCGTTTTCCAAAATAGCATCGCCCAGTTCATACGTTTCTTCTATAGTCAAATGCCGAAGAGATTCCATAGTTTGCTTTTTATCCCAAGGACATTGAGCACGTAACTCATCCATTATGTTCAGCAGCCTATCAATAGCCTTTAACTGCTCAGCTCTTGCATTCATCTATAAAATTTTATCTAAAAATACAAAGACCGTATATTACGGAGTGATAGTTTTCAGCTTAATTTAGACGACTATCAACACTTTTTAAAATCATGAAAGCTAACCTATACTATCTTCTTATAATTTCACTTTACTTTGCATCCGTTAACAATTGCGTTATGGCTCAAGAAAAAAGTATAGAGAAAAATATAGATTCATTATTACAACAAATGACCTTAGAGGAGAAGGTTGGTCAAATGAACCAATACAATGGTTTTTGGGATGTTACGGGTCCAGCTCCACAAGGTGGCAATGCAGAAACTAAATATGAACACCTTAAAAAAGGGCTTGTTGGTTCTATGCTAAACGTTGTTGGTACGGAAGAAGTAAGAAAGTTGCAAAAACTGGTAGTAGAAGAAACCCGCTTAGGCATACCTCTAATTTTTGGATATGATGTTATACATGGATACAAAACCCTAGCTCCAATACCTTTGGCGGAAGCTGCCAGTTGGGATATGGAAGCTATTGAAAATTCTGCGAAAATCGCTGCTCAAGAAGCCTCGGCTGTAGGACTAAATTGGACTTTTGCACCTATGGTGGATATTTCTAGGGACCCTCGTTGGGGTCGTGTTATGGAAGGTGGTGGAGAAGACACCTATTTAGGTGCAGAAATTGCCAAGGCCCGTGTTAAGGGTTTTCAAGGAGATGACCTCTCTAAGCCCAATACTCTTGCCGCCTGTGCCAAACATTTTGCTGCTTATGGTTTTGCTGAAGCTGGCAAAGAGTACAATACAACTGATATTGGCACTTCCACTCTTTACAACGCTGTATTACCCCCATTTAAAGCTGCGGTAGATGCCGATGTTAAAACTTTAATGAATGGTTTTAATATTCTTAATGGAATTCCAGTTACCGGCAATAAAATGTTACAACGAGACATTTTGAAAGAAAAGTGGGGTTTTGATGGTTTTGTAATATCAGACTGGTCATCCGTTGGCGAAATGGTACCACATGGATTTGCAGAAGACTTGAAACATGCTGCAGAATTGGGAGTCAAAGCTGGTTCAGATATGGATATGGAATCATCCGCTTACGTGTTGCATTTGGTGGAAAATGTAAAAGAGGGTAAGGTTGATGAAAGTTTAATAGATGATGCAGTAAGACGTATTCTAAGAGTAAAATTTGAATTGGGCTTGTTTGAAGACCCATACAAATATTGTAATGAAGAAAGGGAAAAAGAAGAACTATACCATGAAGATCATCAAGCTGCTGTTTTGGACATGGCTCTAAAATCAATTGTACTTTTAAAAAACGATGACAATCTTCTTCCTCTTAAAAAAGACCAGCAAAAAATAGCAGTTATTGGTCAATTGGCAAATGATAACAATAGTTCACTTGGGAGCTGGCGGTTGGGCTCTGATAATAATACCGGGGTTTCTGTCTTAGAAGGCTTAAAAAATCAGTCAATAAATTTCTCTTACGAACAAGGCCCTAGAATATTTAATGAAGAAGCTAATTTTTTAAATGAAGTAAAAGTAAACGAAACAGATACTTCAGGCATGCAAGAAGCTGTTGCTCTTGCCAAAGAATCCGATGTCGTTCTAATGGTCTTGGGAGAGCATGGATTCCAAAGCGGAGAGGGACGTAGTCGTACTCAATTGGATTTACCCGGATTACAACTGGATTTATTAAAAGCAGTCCATGAAGTCAATAAAAATATAGTAATGATATTAATGAATGGGCGGCCTCTGGCCATTCATTGGGAAGCCGAAAATATACCTGCTATTTTAGAAACATGGCAATTAGGTTCTCAAGCGGGGAATGCCATAACTGAAGCGTTGTTTGGAGATTACAACCCAAGCGGAAAACTACCGATGACCTTTCCACGAAGCGTTGGCCAAGTACCTATTTACTACAACCATTTTAGTACAGGAAGACCCGACCCAGAATCTACAGTATTTTGGACACATTATGGTGATGAAAAAAATGAGCCGTTGTTTCCTTTTGGGTACGGATTAAGTTACACCACATTCAAATACACCGATTTGGAGATTGACACAAACAATCAAAATAGCATTGAAGTCTCCGCCACCATCCAGAACACAGGAAAAGTGACAGGAAAGGAAGTGGTACAGCTTTATATCCATGATAAAGTTGCTAGCGTAGTTAGACCTGTGAAGGAATTGAAAGGTTTCCAGAAAATCAGTTTAGCCCCAGGAGCTTCGCAAAAAGTAACGTTTATTTTGACAGATAAAGAACTTGGTTTCTATAATCATGATTATGAGTTTGTGGTTGAACCGGGAACTTTTGGAGTTATGGTAGGAACAAACTCGCAGGAAGGTTTAACTGGAACATTTGTTTTAAACTAATTGGTTAGAAAATGATAAAATATTTACCGCTTCTCTTTTTATCAGTATTTACTATAAACGCCCAAGAAAGCCTTCCATTTGCCAATGAGGTAAAAGAGGTGCAGCAAAGGGTAGATTCCATTTGGGATTCCTCAATGAACACCATTGTTTTTACCGGTAGTTCCAGCATTCGTCTTTGGGAAGATCTGCAAACAAGATTTCCTGAACACCAGATTCTGAATACCGGTTTCGGAGGATCTCAATCTTCTGATTTAGAACATTTTTTAGATGAACTGATTCTCAATTACACTCCAATCAAGGTCTTTATTTATGAAGGAGATAATGATATCAGTGCAAAAAGAAAACCCAAAGCCATTATTGGTACAATGGAAGATATTTTAGAAGACTTGCATCAAAAAAGGCCAGAAATGGAAATTGTTCTTATCTCAGCAAAACCAAGTATTTCTCGGTGGCATTTAAAGGGTAGGTACAAACGTTTAAATAAACAACTTTCCAAATTGGCTTCTAACACTAATGGTGTTGAATTTGCTGATGTTTGGAATATTATGCTTAACAAAAGAAAATTAAAAACCGATCTTTTTATAGAAGACGGACTCCATATGAACGTCAAAGGGTATGATCTCTGGTATGAGGTCATCAAAAATTATATGAACAAAACCAATCCTTAAACATGTTATCTAGAATAGTATTGATTTTTACCGCCATTCTCTTCATGGCCGCTTGCCAGCTAGAAAAGAAAGAAATAATTTTTCCAAAAACTGACCTTTCAAAAACTGCTTTGATCCCAAAGCCGTTAAAAACAGTTTCGACAAATAGTGCATTTGGCTTATCTAAAAACACGGTCATCTATACTTCCAGTACAGATTCTAATTTTGAACAGGTCGGACAATTTCTCTTAGAAAAAGTAAAGTTGAAAACAGATTTGGATATTGCAATCAATACCAGCAATAGTGAAGAATCCATAGACAGGTTTATATACATCAACCAATCCGATAGTGTTGATTTAAAAACTCCGGAATCCTATCAGTTGTATATTAAAAAAGATTCTATTTTTTTAAATGCAAAAACTGCAGCAGGCGCATTTAGAGGAATACAGACCTTAAGACAGCTTATTCCTGAAAAAAGCAACGACACGCTCACAGATCATCCATTATGGCTGATTCCGACAGGAAAAATATTAGACGAACCTAAATTCGAATATAGAGGAGCCATGTTAGATGTTGCTAGGCACTTTTTCACTGTTGAAGAGGTAAAAAAGTACATGGACATACTAGCTTATTACAAATACAACGTTCTGCATCTCCACCTATCCGATGATCAAGGGTGGCGAATTGAGATAAAATCCTGGCCCAAACTTACCCAAATTGGTGGTGCAACTGAAGTTGGTGGAGGTACTGGAGGTTATTACACACAAGATGACTATACGGAACTAGTAGAATACGCTGCCCAAAGACATATCACTATTATCCCAGAGATTGATATGCCGGGACATACGAATGCAGCTTCTTTAAGCTATCCTATTTTAAATGGAAATGGTAAAAAAGTAAAAGCCTATACAGGTACCCGTGTTGGTTTCAGCACTTTTGATGCAAGAAAAGATACTGTCTATTCATTTTTGGACGATGTGATCAGAGAGGTTGCTTCTCTGTCTCCGGGACCTTATTTTCATATTGGTGGAGATGAAAGCCACGTGACCAAAAAAAGGGATTATATCCATTTTGTTGAAAAGGTCGAAAAGATTGTCCAAAAGCATGGTAAACAAATGATGGGCTGGAATGAGATTGCTCAGGGAAACATAAGTGCATCAACCGTTACCCAACTATGGAATGAACCTCATAATGCTCTAAAGGCCGCTAAAAATGGTTCTAAAATAGTTCTATCCCCTGGCGAAAAGACTTATTTGGACATGAAATATGACTCATTGTCTAAATTTGGTTTAGATTGGGCAGGACTTATCCCTGTTGATGTTGCTTACAAATGGAATCCCGAAACATATGTTGAAGGTCTATCTATTGAAAGTATTTTAGGTATTGAAGCTCCTCTTTGGTCAGAGACCATTTCCAATAGTGAAGAGCTAGAGTATTTGGCTTTTCCAAGAGCAATTGGTTATGCTGAATTGGGTTGGTCCACTTCAGAAAATTGTAACTGGGAAGACTATAGAGAGCGTCTCACCAGACAAGTTCCTTTTTTAAATCGAATGAATGTAAATTATTATCCAACCAAGTTGGTGGATTGGGAATAGCGGTCATTCTTCCTCATCTGAGGAAACCAAAACCTCTTCATCATCAGAATCGGAAAAGTCATTGATTTTGTTTTCCGTTAGAATATTATACCATTGAATAATTTTCTTTATATCACTGGTATATACTCTATCCTCATCATAATTGGGTAGAATTTCAAAGAAGTATTCTTCAAGTTGTATTTTTTCCACCTTGTGGCTAATGCTGGTTTTCTTGCCACCTTCTTTTTCTTTTATCTTTTGAAAGACCTCTCTAAGCGGCACTTCTTCTTCAAGAGTGTAAATGGCTATTTCAGACAACACACTTACATTGCTGCGTATTCCAACGGTTACTCGTTTCCCATCTAAGAGAGATTCTCCAACAAAACCACTCCTTGTTTGAGTCAACAACTTAAAAAGTCCAGGTTTACCACCAATTGATAAAATCTTGTCCAGTACCATCTTTTCTATTTTATGCGCGCAAAATTATACTTTTATCCCAAACGTGGTTTTTTTTAACGCCCTTTTTTGATATTGGGGAACCGCATTTTGTAATCTATACTAATTTTTCCCTTTGAAATTTTATCCAATCTGCTTTTTAAAAGCCTTTTTTTCAATGAAGAAAGCTTGTCGGTAAAAAGAATACCCTCAATATGGTCATACTCATGCTGAATAACTCTTGCCAAAAGACCATGATACGTTTCGGTGTGCGGTTTAAAGTTTTCGTCTAGATAGCTTATGGTAATTTCCTGTTTACGCTTTACATCTTCCCTAATGTCTGGAATACTTAAACAACCTTCATTAAAATCCCATTCGTTACCCGTTTCATCTTCAATTTTAGCATTAATGAATACTTTTTTAAAACCTTCTAAGGCTTCTTGATCCTCTTTGCTTAAATCCTCATCATCTGAAAATGGCGTTGTATCAACCAAAAATAAACGGATGGGCAACCCTATCTGAGGTGCCGCCAAACCTACGCCATGAGCATTGTACATGGTCTCCCACATATTAGCTATCAACTCTTCCAACTTGGGATATTCTTTGGTAATATCCTTTCCTACTTTACGTAAAACAGGTTCTCCGTATGCAACTATGGGTAAAATCATAAAAACTAAATTCTATTAAGGTATGCCTGTAAAATAAGTGTTGCACTTATTTCATCAACAATAGCCTTATTCTGTCGTTTTTTCTTTTTCATTCCGCTATCCAACATGGATTGAAATGCCATTTTGGAGGTAAAACGCTCATCTTGACGCTCAATTTGTATTGTCGGAAATTTAGCGGACAATTTCTTCAAAAAAGGTTGTATTAATTCTTCGGATTCCGATGGTGTATTGTCCATTTGTTTTGGAAGTCCCACCACAAAGCTTTCAACCTTTTCTTTTTCAATATAATCAACAAGGAAAGAAATCAAATCTTTTGTCTCAACCGTAGTTAATCCAGAGGCGATTAACTGAAGTTCGTCCGTAACCGCTACTCCTGTTCTTACTTTTCCATAATCCAAAGCCAAAATTCTTGCCAAGTCTAAAATTTTGGCAAAAATAAACCTAAAAATGTTATGCTTTTAAAATAAGCCGTAATATTCTAATCTGCAGATTATCTTTGTCAAAATTTAAAAAAAATGACACAGCTAAGAGCACTTATAGAAAATGCTTGGGACAATAGGGATTTATTAAAAGAAGAAGAAACCCAAAATGCTATCAGAGAGGTAATTAATCTGATTGATTTGGGTGAACTAAGATGTGCCGAACCCAAAGAAAATGATTGGCAAATCAACGAATGGGTTAAAAAAGCTGTTGTTCTCTATTTTCCAATTCAAAAAATGGAAGTTTTGGAAGCTGGTATTTTTGAATATCATGATAAAATCCCATTAAAAAGAGGATATAAAGAAAAAGGCGTGCGTGTAGTTCCACATGCCGTTGCCAGACATGGTGCTTATATTTCCAAAGGAACCATTTTAATGCCAAGCTATGTTAACATTGGCGCCTATGTAGATGAAGGCACTATGGTGGATACTTGGGCCACCGTGGGCAGTTGTGCACAAATAGGTAAAAATGTCCATTTGAGTGGTGGTGTGGGAATTGGCGGTGTTCTGGAACCTTTACAAGCCGCTCCAGTCATCATTGAGGATAATGCCTTTATTGGTTCTCGGTGTATTGTTGTAGAAGGGGTACGAGTAGAAAAAGAAGCTGTTTTAGGTGCAAATGTGGTATTAACAGCATCTACAAAAATTATTGATGTTACTGGAGAAAAACCTGTGGAACTAAAAGGTAGAGTTCCAGCAAGGTCTGTGGTCATCCCAGGAAGTTATACCAAAAAGTTTGCTGCGGGAGAGTTTCAAGTACCTTGTGCTTTGATTATTGGAAAACGAAAGGAAAGTACCAACAAGAAAACATCATTAAATAATGCTTTAAGGGAACATGATGTAGCTGTTTAGTCGTTGTATTTGGTGTTTTTTACTTTTGGTTCAGGTAAGTTGTCCATTATTTTGTTTGAAATCATTTAATTTTTCTTTCTAAACCAAGCAACCATTTGTCTTTTTATCATCTTTTGAATTCAACAACAACCTAGATTTTTAAAATTTTACTGAAAAATAAAGGATATTCGAAAATCTCCAAAGTGTAAGAAAATTACACTTAAAAACAATTTTCCTTGTATTTTTTTGTTATAATTTTGTGGACACCTAATACCAATACCAATAAATATGGCTGGATTGAGCACCCCAAAGCAAAAATTATCCGCGTTAATCATAACTTACAATGAGATGGGTTACATTGAAAGATGTATAAATTCCATTTCATTTGCAGATGAAATCATCGTTGTTGATTCCTTCAGTAATGATGGCACATACGAATACCTACAAAAACACCCCAAAGTCAAAGTAATTCAAAATCCGTTTGAGAATTTTACAGCGCAAAAATCATTTACCCTTAAACAGGCTACAAATGATTGGGTACTTTTTGTAGATGCGGACGAAGTTGTTGAAGATAAACTCCAAAAGGAAATAACCGAAACAATAAACAATCCTAATGCTTGTGAGGCATATTGGTTCTATCGTAAGTTTATGTTTCAAAATACCCCTCTAAATTTTAGTGGTTGGCAGACAGATAAAAACCATAGATTATTTAGAAAGAGTAAAGCAAGGTTTACTGATAAAAAGATTGTACATGAAACCTTGGAGGTTAATGGAAATTCTTGCATTCTTAAAGAAAAACTTATTCATTATTGCTACAAGAATTACGAAGACTATAAAGGTAAAATGCTTCGCTACGGTCAATTAAAAGCTAAAGAGGCTTTTTATAAGGAAAAGCACTTCAATTACATCTCTATGGCAATTAAACCCATTTGGAAGTTCTTTAATCATTATGTTCTAAGATTAGGCTTCTTGGATGGCAAAAAAGGTATTACTATTTCGTATCTGAATGCTCTTGGCGTTTTGGAAAGATATAGAGAGTTAAAAAGATTGGAAAAGAAAAATGAGCTTACCTATTATTTGGTAATGCCATAGTGACTCCATACAAGTTTCTTGTTTCTTGTTTCCCTTCTTATAGCAGTGTTCTTTGCAATGGATTCTGGTGTTTTATATCCTCTTTTGTGATCAAGATGGACACAAACAGCACTATATCTTAATTGCTTTGATTTTAAACCAAAATTGAACATACGCTCACCCAATTCTCTGTCCTGACCTCCGTATTGCATTCTCTCATCAAAACCATTTACATTTAAGATATCTTTTTTCCAACCTGAAGAATTGTGCCCATTCCAACTTGCGTTAGTAGGTGTGAAAGTATTCAATAACTTAGATATCAATCCATTAGCAGTAAGTTTATTGTTTTTAAAAGTCTTTGGAACACCTTTTTCCTTTAGCCATTGAATATTAAAGCAATTTTGTTGTTTAATATCTTCCAATGTAATCATCTTGGATATATTCATGGGAAGCATGTAATAACCACCAGAAATAAAATATCCTTTCTCTTTATTTATATAGTGTACTTCCGTAAAATCCTCTCTTGGTATACAATCTCCATCCGTCATTATAATATACTCCGCATTGCACGCTTCAACAGATTTATTAAGTATTCTCGATTTCTGAAAGCCATCATCTTCTTGCCAAACGTGGATTATTCTATAAAAAACTTCTTTAGAAATAGCATCCAAAAGCTCCTTAGTTTTAGGACCAGATCCATCATCCGCAATTACAACTTCAAAATTTTTGAAGATTTGGCAATTAAAGCCCCAAAGCACTTTTTTTAACCACTCTTCAGAATTATAGGTGCTTACTATAATTGATATTTTAGGATTGTCCTTTTTATCTTCATTCATCATGACAAAAATAGAAATATTAAATATTATCACATATCCTTAATTTTGCATTCTAAAATACTTCCAATGAAGGTAAAAGAAATACCTGTTTCTCTTTTTTATCATATAAAGCTTTCAAATACATCTAAGGAGAAATTCATAGAAGGAAAAAATCAGGTTCCTATAATTGTATCACTGGCCTCAATCCCATCTAGACTGGGTATTGTCGACCTTACCATTAGGAGTCTTTTAAACCAGGATGTTCTGCCAGATCAAATAGTACTTTGGTTACACGAGGATTTGAAAAATAATATTCCAAAAAAACTCTCAAATTTAACTGGCCCCATATTTTCAATTAAATTTTCTAAATACACCAGCTCTCACAGAAAACTGGTTGAAACCCTCAACATATATCCCAATACCATTATTGTTACCTGTGATGACGATATGATGTACAGAAAAGATTGGCTCTCCAAATTGTATGCAGTTCACCAAAAAAATCCCAAAGAAATCATTGGAAATCAAACAAGGTGCATTACTTATAATAATGACAGAGAATTGCTACCATATAAAGAATGGGTTTCAGGAAGTGAACCTTGCTTAAATGAAGATAACACCTTACCTATTGGAGCGGGAGGCACCCTCTACCCTATCAATTGTTTGGATAAACAAGTTCATGACCAACAACTATTTATGAAGCTTGCCCCAAAAGCAGATGATTTATGGTTTAAGGCAATGGCACTATTAAAGGGAACAAAATCCATTCAAGCAGAAAATAGCAAAAAAGAACCTGTTCCTATTTGGGGGTCTCAAAAAGTCTCCTTAAAAAAAACCAATATTACAGAGGATAAAAACAGAATTCAGTGGCAAGCTTTAGATGACCACTTTAACTTTAAATTGAAATAAAATTGATTGAAGAGATCAACAACTGTATCAAAGAACTAAAGGAAGGCAATTTAATCCTCTACCCTACCGACACTGTATGGGGAATTGGTTGCGATGCCACCAATGAAGAAGCTGTTAAAAAGGTATATGATTTAAAAAAAAGAGCTGATAGTAAAGCTTTGATCTGTCTTGTTGCACATCAGGCTATGTTGGAGCGTCATGTCAAAGAAGTGCCAGAAGTTGCTTATGACCTCATGGATCTAGCAGAAAAACCCACCACTATAGTTTTTGACCACCCAAAAGACGTTGCCAAAAATCTAATAGCAGAAGACAATACTTTGGCCATAAGGGTAGCATCTGACAAGTTTTGCCAATATCTTATTAATAAATTTGGAAAACCTATTGTATCCACATCAGCAAATGTTTCTGGCAGCACCACACCCAATCATTTTAAAGAGATAAGCCCTGAAATTTTAAAAGGAGTGGACTATGTGGTAAATTTGCAGTTAGAAAACGAAAATCCTTCCCCTTCATCTATAATTAAGCTTAGTAATGATGGTCAGGTCAAGGTAATCAGGGAATAAAATGACGCAGGAATTCCATAAAGAGGCAATACAACATCCCATTTTTAAACTCATTGGAGAAACTTCTCAAGAATTAGGTGCCGATTCTTTTGTTATTGGAGGATTCGTTAGAGACTATCTACTAAAAAGAGGCATCCCAAAAGATATTGATATAGTTACTATAGGCAGCGGAATTGAACTCGCTAAAAAAGTTGCTTCAAAATTGAAAGGAAAGCCACAAGTTTCCATTTTCAAGAATTTCGGCACCGCCATGATTAGGCACCAGGAATTGGAATTGGAATTTGTGGGGGCTAGAAAAGAAAGCTATCATCATGATAGCAGAAAGCCAGTTGTAGAGGATGGGTCGCTTGAAGATGACCAAAACCGAAGGGATTTCACCATAAATGCCATGGCATTGACATTAAATCAATCTAGCTATGGACAACTTTTAGATCCATTTGATGGACTTGGCGATTTAGAAAAAAAACTCATTAGAACTCCTTTAGAGCCAAGCATTACCTATTCAGATGATCCCTTACGGATGATGCGCGCCATACGTTTTGCAACCCAATTGGATTTTACTATTGAATTAAAATCGCTTCAGGCCATTACTGAAAACAAAGAACGCATCAAGATTGTTTCCAAGGAAAGAATTGTAGATGAGCTACATAAGATTATCCTAAGCAAAAAGCCATCTATTGGCTTTAAGTTGTTGCACCAGACCGGTTTGCTCCCAATCATTCTTCCTGAACTTACTGCTTTACAGGGCATTGAGGAAATTGAAGGGCAACGCCACAAAGATAATTTTTGGCATACGCTAGAAGTTGTGGATAATATTTCAGAAAATACAGATGATCTTTGGTTAAGATGGGCTGCGCTGTTACATGATATTGGAAAAGCACCTACCAAACGTTTTCATAAGAAAATTGGATGGACATTTCACGCACATGAATTCGTAGGATCAAAGATGGTCTATAAACTTTTCAAAAGACTTAGAATGCCACTGAACGATAAAATGAAATTTGTTCAAAAAATGGTATTGATGAGTTCAAGGCCCATTGTTCTGTCTGAAGACCATATAACAGATTCTGCGGTGCGCCGCTTGGTTTTTGATGCTGGAGAGTATGTAGAAGATCTTATGACGTTGTGCGAAGCAGACATCACTACAAAAAACCCAAGAAAACAACGAAAGTATAAGAACAACTTCCAAATTGTTCGAAAAAAAATAGTGGAGGTAGAAGAAAGGGACCATGTCCGTAATTTTCAACCACCAGTTTCAGGTGAAGAGATTATGCAGGTATTCAACCTTAAACCATCTAAAGAGATCGGAATCATAAAAGAAGCTATAAAAGAAGCCATTTTGGAAGGCGAAATTCCCAATGAATACGAAGCTGCATATCAGTTTATGTTAGATAAAGGCAAAAAAATGAATCTTAAGATCAGTTGAAATGAAAACCAACAAATACGTTATCTATTGGCTGTTTTTGGGTTGTGCCCTTATTTTTATCATGGTTCTTGTTGGTGGTATTACCCGACTAACACATTCTGGACTTTCTATGTCTGACTATAAATTAATTAGTGGCACGCTGCCACCAATGAACGAGATAGAATGGCAAGAAGCTTTTGACCTTTATAAACAGTATCCTGAGTACCAAAAACTGAATTATCATTTTACATTGGATGATTTTAAAAGCATTTATTTCTGGGAATGGTTCCATAGGGTCATTGGCAGGTTTATTGGGATTGTTTTTATTGTTCCATTTGTTTTCTTCCTGATAACCAAAAAATTAGATAGACCAACCATAAAAAAATGTCTAATACTACTCTTTATGGGTGGCTTTCAAGGTTTTTTAGGTTGGTATATGGTAAAAAGTGGGTTAGTTGACCGTCCAGATGTTTCGCACTATAGATTGGCAGCGCACTTGACCACCGCTTTTTTGACCTTTGCCTATAGTTTTTGGGTGGCGTTGGACTTGATTTACCCATCAAAAAAAGAAATCAATAAAGGCATTCGTAATTTACTCCAAATTGGATTATTCATTCTTATAGTTCAAATTGTTTGGGGCGCGTTTGTAGCTGGTTTAGATGCAGGATTTATCCATAATCATTGGCCGCTAATGAGTGAGGGCAAACTAATTCATGAAACGGTATATATAGAACAACAACCCTTCCTTAAAAATTTTATAGAGGGTAAAAGTGGAGTCCAATTTATACATCGTTACCTAGCGTATATAGTGGTTGGCATCGTTATTCTCTTATGGTATAAAACCAGAAAGACCAAACGTACTGCATTGCAGGATACCGGTATCAATGCTTTATTGGTTTTAGTTGGTTTGCAATTTTTGTTGGGTGTATTCACATTGATTTATGCTGTGCCCCTTTGGTTAGGGCTTGCCCATCAAATAGGGGCATTTTTTCTATTAGCGGCGATGACTTTTACTTTGCATAGGTTCACTAAATGACACACTATTTGTTGTAACTTTGCGTCCATTTTAAAAATTCAGGGATGATTTATAAAATAAGGATAATACTTGATGCTGAGGATGATATCTTTAGAGATATTGAAATGGAAGATGCCAGTACCTTAGAAGATTTTCATAACGCTATTACACAAGCTTTTGGGTTTGGAGGCAGTGAGATGGCCTCTTTTTATACTTGTGACCAAGAATGGAATCAAGATGAGGAAATCGCTCTTTTTGATATGAGTGAAACAGGTTCTGATATTAGGTTGATGAATGAGACCGGACTTAGTGATGTTATGACAGAGCAAAACCCAAAATTAATCTACGTATACGATTTTTTCAGTATGTGGACATTTTTTGTTGAATTGGCAGATATTATTGATAAAGAAGATGGAAGAATTTATCCAAACGTATTGTTTAGCTTTGGTGAATTGCCAGATTCTCCACCTGAAAAAAAGTTTGAATCCAAACCATCCATAGACTTTGATGATTCACTTGACAGCTATGATGACCTAGATTTTGATGAAAACTGGAACTAATAATTAACCTACCTATTAAAAACACATATGCTAAACCTGTATCCTGCCCAAATTGAAAGTGTTTCATTACACAGAGTTGGCAATAAAAGTAAAAACGAAGCCATTTTCTTATCTGCAGAGCCTTTTTCATTAAATGATGAAATGTCCGGTCTGTTAAAAGAATATTTTTTTAAGCCATTTAGGGAGAAAGAGGAGAACTATTTTAAATTTTCACATGAGGTAGATTTGGAATTCAATGAGATTTTTAAGTCCGTTTCCGAATTTTTTGAGGATGGCTCAAAATCACATTTAATTTCTAAAAAAATCACTACCCTGCTTTATGAGGAATCCAATCACCCACATATAAAAAGTGGTGAAGTTTATATTGTTCATTTTTCAGATATGGTCATCGACAATAACAAGACAGATGCCATTGGAATCTTTAAAAGTGAACTGAAGCATGATTTTTTACAGTTCAAGGAAAAAGACCAAAATTTAGAACTCTTGATACGCCAAGGTATCAACATTAATAAACTGGATAAGGGCTGTATTATCTTCAATGTAGATAAAGAAGAAGGATATAAAGTATTATCCGTAGATAGCAATCGTTATGATGCCAAATACTGGTTAGAAAATTTTCTGGGATTGGCACCTTTGACCGATGAAAACTTTTATACTAAAAACTACTTGAAATTCTGTCAAAATTTTGCAAAAGATGTGGTGCTTCCCGCTGAGGACAAACAGCAAGAGGTACTCTTTATGAACAGAGCTGTAAACCATTTTGCCAAAAATGATGCTTTTGAAGAAAGTTCCTTTTTAAATGAGGTAATAGAGAACCCTGAGCTTATTCCAGAATTTAAACATTACAAAGTTGAAAAAGGGCCCAAGTTTAGTATTGAAGACGTTTCCAATTTTGATATTGCCAACAAAGCGGTTTCCGATGCTCGTAAAAAAATAAAAAACGTTATCAATCTAGATACCAATATTCAGATAAAAATGGATTTTATCAACCCAGAATCTGCTGAGAAATTTGTAGAAAAAGGCTGGGATGAAGAGCGGCAGATGTATTATTACCTAGTGTATTTCAATAAAGAGCAGAAGACTTAAGGTTCGTTATTCAAAATCTGCTTCACATTTACATCTTGGTAGTTTCGCTTCACAAAATCTAGGGCCAAGGATAAAACCTCTCCCATTGTGGTGCTCTTTTTAAAATTGAGATCTTTAGTTAGCTCGTATATCTGAAGTTTTAGCTGGTCAATGTTTTCTTCCAAAGAAATATCATCTGTTTTGCTAATACTTACTAGTCTTTTAATTCGGTTACCAGAGCTTAAGATTCGTTTGGCCACAATAGAACGTTCCTCAATTTTATACTGATCAACGGAGTGTTTTTGCAGTTTGGTTCTTACCAATTCCACCATTTGAAAGTTTTCTTTAAAAAATTGCGGCCTGTACACTTTTAATTTTCCTTCAAAACACTGTTGGTCAAAATCTATGGCCCTAATCTTATACACCACATGATCAAAATCGTGTGTTGGCACAATTACATAATTATAAGACCTCATATCTCCCAGCAGACGAATCATACAACGTTCATTGAATTTTACAAATTCTTTTGCCAGCTGTGCCTTCTCTGCCTCGCTACATTTGGGCAAAAAATCACTAATAAAAACATCTCCAGGTATTCCGGCAATATGTTCTTCAATTAGCGTATCCCCATAGACCAGAAAATTTAGATTGTAAGGTGAAAGCATATGCTCCAGCTCCAAACCGTAAACCCTGGATGCATCCGTTTTTTTTACATAAAAATAGGTGTAGTTATCATTTAAAATGTTCCGTATTTTGATTCTAAAGGGTTTTGAGTTTCCAAATGTGCAATAGTCAACTGCGTCCACATTAAGGTATTCCAAAATGCCATCGCTACCGTCTGAATGTAAAATAGAATAAACCCTCTTTAAGCTCAAATCTATTTCCTCTCGTTCAGAATCAGAATAATATACCCGCACCCAAAGTGTATCTGCATCTTCAGAATCATAAACAATAACAGAGCCGGCAAATCGTTGCAGGTCTTCATAAAAAATGGGGATTTCAATTTTTCGATTGTATCTATGCAGATATCCATCCAATTTTTTATTGACTGGGTATGCGGGCTTTTTCTTGGACATTAATTTTTCCTCGGACATTCTTTCCCTATTTTGTAACAAAATCCATAATACCTCGTCAAGTTACTATAAACAAATCAAAAAACGATTTTGCCTTGGAGACAATACTGACCGTAAATCATCTAACAAAAAAATTCGGCTATCTCACCGCAGTTAAAGACCTGTCCTTTACTATAGAAAAAGGCAATGTCTATGGCATTTTAGGACCTAATGGTAGTGGTAAATCCACAACTTTGGGTATTATTTTAAATGTTGTGAACAGAACTTCTGGTGATTTTAGCTGGTTTGAAGGTAATACATCTACGCACGATGCTCTAAAAAAGGTTGGTGCCATTATAGAGCGACCCAATTTCTACCCTTACATGACTGCAATACAGAATCTTAAACTGGTTTGCAAAATAAAAGAGGTTCCGGAAACCAAAATCGAAGAGAAGTTGCAGCTGGTTGGTCTCTGGGAACGAAAAGATAGCAAGTTCAAGACCTATTCTTTAGGGATGAAACAACGTTTGGCCATCGCCTCTGCCCTATTGAATGACCCCGAAATCCTCATTCTTGATGAACCTACCAACGGACTAGACCCTCAAGGGATTCATCAAATAAGGGAAATCATTAAAGAAATTGCTGGTCAAGGTACAACCATATTACTAGCTTCCCATTTACTGGATGAAGTTGAAAAAGTGTGCTCTCATGTTGTAATACTTAGAAAAGGAGAAAAACTCTATTCGGGGCCCGTAGATAGTATGTTGGCCAGTCATGGTTTCTTTGAGCTAAGGACTTCAGACATGGAAAAGCTGCAAGGATTGTTGGAAAAAAATGCAAGTTTTGGAAAGATTATACGAGAGAATGGTACCATTACAGCTTTTCTAAAAGAGGAAATGAATGCAGAAGAACTCAACAAAATGCTTTTTGACAATGGAATGGTACTTTCTCATCTAGTAAAACGCAAAGAAAGCTTAGAAGAACAATTTTTAGCCTTGACCAAAAACAACTAATCAAAAAAACTAATGGTACGCTTACTACAAATAGAATTCATAAAACTTTGGAATAATAGGGCAAGTAAAATATTGATTACCTCCTATTTTCTACTTCTAACCTCAATCGCTTTAATAGCAGCAATAAAGTTTGATATTGGTCCTGTAAAATTTCATCTGGCAGATCAAGGAATTTTCAATTTTCCTTACATCTGGCATTTCAACACATTTGTAACAGCAATTTTTAAGCTGTTTTTGGCAATAGTCATTGTTTCTATGATGGCAAACGAGTACAGCAATAAGACTATTAAACAAAATTTGATAGATGGTCTCTCCAAGAAAGAATTTATTCTTTCTAAGTTTCTTACCGTTATATCTTTTTCTTTGATTTCCACAGTATTTGTTTTTGTTGTATCCCTAATTTTAGGGCTTGTCTATTCAGATTACAATGAGTTTTCTATTATCTTTTCTGATTTAGAGTTCCTATTGGCCTTTTTCGTGAAGTTAGTTGGGTTCTTCTCTTTCTGTCTTTTTCTGGGGATTTTTGTGAAAAGATCGGCATTCGCACTAGGCTTTTTAATATTATGGGTAATTCTTGAACAGCTGATTTTTGGATTGCTTGGCTGGAAAATTATGAGTTGGCCAAACGCAAAACTTGTTAAAGATTTCTTTCCACTTGAGTCTATGATGAATCTTATAAAAGAGCCTTTCACTAGACTTTCTGCTGTACAAAATATAGGAGAACAAATAGGAGAGAATATGAAATTTGATTATCAAGTGTATTGGTACGAGTTTTTCATAGTCATCTTTTGGACAGCTCTTTTTATCTATTTATCCTATGCATTATTGAAAAAGCGCGATTTATAGTATCTTGTCAGGTACTATTTATCCGTTGAATGTCAAATAAATACATTTATTTACTTCTTTCATTCTTATTTTCCTTTTCAGTTTTTAGTCAAGGAGAGACGTCTAATTGGTATTTTGGAAATGGTGCTGGAATAAAATTTAACAACGACGGAACTGTTGTACCTCTCACCGATGGCAGAATAAGCACATTTGAAGGTTGTGCCTCAATTTCAGACGCTGTTGGTAATCTTTTGCTCTATACAGACGGTATTAGAGTTTTTGATAGAAACCACAACGTTATGCAAAATGGAACCGGACTTTATGGCGACCCTTCCAGCACACAATCTGCTATTATAGTTCAAAAGCCAGGCGACCCCAATATTCTATACATCTTTACAGTTGATACCTCTACTGCTGAAAATGATCCCAACTTCGGATTAAATTATTCGGTTGTTGATCTTTCCCTTAATTCAGGAAATGGTGCCGTAACACAAAAAAATATCAATCTTTTAAAATTCTGCTCAGAAAAAATATCTGCTGTTTTAAAAAACTGTTTGGACAAATCTATTTGGGTAGTCGCCCTTGGGCTTGAAAACCCCAACACAGGTCCATTCAATACCTATCATGCCTTTGAAGTAACATCGACCGGAGTTAACACAACACCTGTTAATAGTAAGTTTAGCAATCTGGAGGTTCTTGATCCAAGAGGTTACTTAAAATTCTCACCCGATGCAGAGACACTTGCAAGTGCAAATTCAGCTTCTGGGTTATATTTATATGATTTTGATGTAAACACGGGGATTTTATCCAATCAGAATCGAATACTTGTATCAGCCCCAAACAAATTTCCTTATGGTATTGAGTTTTCCCCAGACCAAAGGTTCTTATATGCCCATACCTCCAATAACGAACCCGCCGGTCAAGTAGGAGGACACTCTTCATCACTTGTTCAATATGACCTAACGGCCCCAAACATTTCAGCATCAGAAGAAGAGATTGATAGAAGACCAATGTACAGAGGAGCACTGCAACTTGCGCAAAATGGTAAAATATATAGAACAATTGCCGAAAACTATCTAATAGGAACTCCTTATCTAGGAGTCATAGAAAATCCAAACGAAAAAGGCAATGCTGCAAATTATAGACATAATGCCGTTGCCCTAAATGGAAGGAATGCAACACAAGGACTGCCTCCTTTTATTCAATCTTTTTTTGATAGAATTGAAATAGTTAAAAATACTGATGGCTCAACAGGAACATCATTGACCATTTGTGAAGGAGAACCATTCACACTTGAAGCTGAAAATATTCCGGGTGCAGTTTATGCTTGGGAAAAAGATGGAAACCCAATTAGTAATTCCAGCAATACATTAACCATAAATTCTGCAGGTGCAAATGATTCTGGGCGTTATAGCTTGGAAATTACACTAAGTGACCCTGGGGAATGCCCAATAATTGGAGAAGGGTTCATATCTGTAAACCCGCTGCCCGAAGCTCCTTCAATTTTTCTTACACAATGCGATGTTGACACTAATAACGCTACAGATGGTTTAACGTCCTTTAACTTGGAACAAGCAATATTCAATACTGCTTATACCTTTTCATTTTACGAATCTGCTGCTGATTTAAACTCGGACAACCCTATAACCAATCCTATAGGCTATGTTAACTCTACCCCATTTAACCAGACCATTCAATATAAAATTGTAGATGAGAATGGATGTGAGAATTTTGGCGATTTGGAACTTCAAGTGCGATCCGTTGTTTTGAATCCTAATGATGAACTATTTTATTACACATGCGATAATGACCCTGAGGATCAATTTTTGGAAGGGACTTTTGATCTGAATAGTTTTCAAGAAACAAATTATCCCAATCAAGACATTGCATTTTATACATCCTTGGAAGACGTTAGTCTAGAGCAAAATCCTATTTCTGGAGATTATAAAACTTCTTCTACGTCTATTTTTGTTAGAATAGAAGATACAAATGAATGTGAAGATATTGATGTTGTTAATCTAATCGTTAACCCTACACCTTCTTTTACTTTTGATAGTGAAATAATATGGTGCACCGATGGTCCCCCTCTGCCAATACAAGCTCCAGATGGTTTTGATTTGTATCGCTGGTACAAAAATACAGGAGGATCTCCTCAACAAGTTGGAAATCTGCAGGATTTACAAATATCCTCTATCGGTAATTATATTTTGGAAGTAGGATATAGTTATACCACGAATGATGGAATTTTTGAGTGTTTTAGTGAATTTGGCTTTGAAGTACTTCCTTCCAATATTGCCGTTATTGAAAACACGCTGGTTGAAGATATCTCCGATGACAATTTAGTCGAAATAATTGTTTCGGGTGACGGAGATTATGAGTATTCCTTAGATGCCATTAGTTATCAAGACTCCCCAATTTTTGAAGACATATTGCCAGGGTTCATCACAGTGTATGTTAGGGATAAAAATGGATGCGGTGTTGCCAAGGACTTGATTTCAGTAATTGGATACCCCAAATTTTTTACTCCAAATGGCGATGGTATTAACGATTCATGGCAAATAATAGGCATCAATGATCAATTTCAGGCACAAAGTATTATTTCAATTTACAACAGGTTTGGAATGCTTATGGCTCAAGTAACTCCAAGAACAGAAGGTTGGAATGGCACTTTCAATAATAATGAATTACCGGCCTCTGATTATTGGTTTAAAGTTGCCTTGGAAGATGGCAGAGTGTTTAAAGGGCATTTCGCCCTAAAGCGCTAGTTTATGAAAAAAGAAATGATTTAGTTACAAGTATTTGATTTTTTATCAAATGTTAAAAAAATTGCTATACATAGGGCTTTTATTGGCCCCTCTTTTGGTTGTTTCCCAAACATGCCCAAGATTATTGAACCCTGTTGCAGGAGCTACTAATGTTTCTGTGGGAACTACAATAACTTGGCAAGAAATTATAGGTGTTCCAAGTTATAATATTTCGATTGGTACAACCCCGGGAGGCAGAGATATAGTAAGTGAAGCTGCCGTCGGAACAAATACTTCTTACACCCCTCCATTTGGGCTACCGGATGATACCGAAATATTTGTTACGATTACACTATTTTTCTTTAGCAATCAAAATCAAAATGTTGTCTGTCCAAGTATTTCGTTTAGAACAGAAGATGTAGTTACTCCACCTAATTGTACAAATATTCGCAATCCAGCAAATGGAGACACCGATATTAACTTCCGCTCAAATATCAATTGGAGCTATTCCTCAGGTGCTTTATCTTATATTTTGAGTATTGGCACCACACCTGGGGGAACAGATATTTTTGGAAGAACAAACGTTGGTAATGTGTTGACATTTAATCCACCCCAAGATTTGCCTATTAACACTGAAATATTTGTCTCAGTTACTCCAGTAAATGAGAACGGAGAGGCACAGAACTGTGCTGTGGAGTCCTTTTTTACCGCAGATATAGCACAGAGTTTAAACTGTACAAGATTAATATCGCCTCTTGACGGAGGAACGAACGTACCGCTAACACCATTATTGGAATGGGAAGAAGTTCCCGGAGCTACGGGTTATAAGGTTACCATTGGCACCACGCCTTTTGGAGATGAAATTGTAAAGGATAGAGTTTTTAGGTCTACAAGAACGTTTGTTATTGACTTTGAACCCAATGCTTTGCTGTTTATGACCATTGTACCCTTCAATGAACTAGTAGAAGCTACTGGTTGTGCAGAGGAAAGTTTTTCCACAGCAGTGGGCTGTGGTCCTTTTCTAGACCCTTCAACTGGGGAATTTGTGACCTTGTTTCCTGAACTTGACTTTCCAGGAAATTTTACTTTATGTGAAAACTCAGAACCCATCACTTTATCAACAAGTGTAGTCGCCGAAACGTATAGATGGGCAAACGTTACCTCCAGAGGAACAGAAATAGAATTATTGTCGGAAACATCTGAAGTCGAAATATCAGAAGGAGGATTGTATAGGTTAGACGTTACAAATTTTGCTGACCCAAGCGGAAATAATATTCCCTGTACCACCTCCCAAGTATTTACTGTTGATGTAATCCCTGGTCCTAATATAAGCTCTATAGATGTAGAAAGAGATGGTGATAATCTGAGGTTAACGGTAAACGTTTCCGGAAATAGTCAGTATGATTTTGCTTTAAATGACATCAATGGCCCATATCAAGACAGCAACGTATTCACTAATGTTCCTTTAGGTGATAATACAGTGTATGTAAGGGATAAAAACGAGGACGGTTGTATTCTTGCTCAAGACGTAGAGCAAGATCTTATTTCTGAAGGCTTTCCAAAATTCTTTACACCAAATGGTGATGGGTTTAATGATTTCTGGCAATTTATACCTCCTCCAAATGCTGAAGATTTTGAGATTTTATCAATTTCAATATTTGATAGGTACGGAAGGCTACTTTCTCAAATTGGAGCAGATTCTATTGGATGGAACGGTTTATTCAATGGGCGTCCTTTACCTTCAAATGACTACTGGTATCGGGCAATAGGAATTGACAATCGAGAATTTAAAGGTCATTTTGCGTTAAGACGGTAACATTTTTCTTTCTAAGTACTTTTTTGCTTCGTAATTTTAAACGATGAAGTTTCAAGTAGTATCAGAATTTAGCCCAACTGGTGACCAACCCCAAGCCATAAAACAATTAGTTAATGGTATTGCCGAAAAAGAGACACATCAAACATTACTTGGTGTAACCGGTTCTGGAAAAACATTTACCGTTGCCAATGTGGTGGAAGAAACACAACGTCCGACCCTTGTTCTAGCACATAACAAAACTTTGGCTGCTCAATTGTATTCAGAGTTTAAGCAGTTTTTTCCAAATAATGCCATAGAGTATTTTGTGTCTTACTACGATTATTATCAACCTGAGGCTTACATTCCAACAAGTGGACTCTATATTGAAAAAGATCTTTCCATCAACGAAGACATTGAAAAACTCAGATTAAGTGCCACATCCTCGCTATTATCAGGTCGAAGAGATGTACTCGTTGTAGCATCTGTATCTTGTTTATATGGTATAGGAAACCCTGTTGAGTTTCAAAAGAACGTAATATCAATCCATAAAGATCAGGTAATTTCAAGAACAAAATTTCTAAAGCAATTGGTACAAAGTTTATATTCTAGAACTACTGCCGATTTTAGAAATGGGAATTTTAGAGTTAAGGGAGATGTAGTGGATGTATTTCCAGGTTATGCAGATCATGCGTTTAGAATTCACTTTTTTGGTGATGAGATTGAAGAAATTGAAGCGCTAGATCCTTTTAACAATAATGTAATCGAGGTCTATGATTCACTGAATATCTATCCCGCAAATATGTTTGTCACCTCTCCAGATATTCTTCAGAATGCTATTCATTTAATTCAGGATGATTTAGTAAAGCAAATAGATTATTTCAAGGAAATAGGCAGACCTCTTGAAGCGAAACGTTTGGAAGAAAGAACCAATTTTGATTTAGAAATGATAAGAGAACTCGGGTATTGCTCTGGGATTGAAAACTACTCTAGATATTTGGATGGCAGAGAGCCAGGCACAAGACCTTTTTGCTTATTGGATTATTTTCCTGATGATTTTCTACTGATTATTGACGAAAGCCATGTAACGCTTCCGCAAGTTCATGCCATGTATGGGGGTGACCGTTCTAGAAAGGAAAATTTAGTAGAATATGGTTTCCGTCTTCCCGCTGCAATGGATAACAGGCCTCTTAAGTTCGAAGAATTTGAAGCATTACAAAATCAGGTAATCTATGTAAGTGCTACGCCAGCTGATTATGAACTGCAATTAAGTCAAGGGGTTTATGTAGAGCAGGTAATAAGACCCACAGGTTTACTGGATCCAATCATTGAGGTACGGCCCAGCCTAAATCAAATTGACGATTTAGTTGAAGAAATTCAACAGCGTGTTGACAAAGATGAACGTACCTTGGTGACTACCTTGACCAAACGTATGGCTGAAGAATTGGCAAAATACCTGACAAGAATTGATGTTAGGTGTCGCTATATTCATAGTGATGTAGACACTCTTGAACGTGTTGAGATTATGCAAGATTTAAGAAAAGGAATTTTTGATGTTTTAATCGGGGTAAACCTTTTAAGAGAGGGACTGGATCTACCTGAAGTATCACTAGTGGCCATTTTGGATGCGGACAAAGAGGGGTTTTTACGTAGCAACCGCTCCTTAACTCAAACTGTTGGTCGCGCTGCGCGTAACTTAAATGGCAAAGCCATTATGTATGCTGACACTATAACAGCCAGTATGCAGAAAACCATAGATGAGACCAACTACAGAAGAGAGAAACAAATGACTTATAATACCGAAAATAATATTATACCCAGAGCATTAAACAAAAATTTGGACAGCGCTTTGGTAAAAAATTCTGTTTCTACTTACCATTTCCAAAAAGAAGAATTACGTGCCGCCGAACCAGACTTGGAATATCTTACCCAGGATCAAAAGGAAAAAATGATACGGGGAAAACGCAAAGAAATGGAAAAAGCGGCCAAGGAATTAAACTTCATGGAAGCTGCCAAACTAAGGGATGAAATCAAAATATTGCAAGAATCATGATAAAAAACCTTTTATCAAATCGTTATTTACTCGTTTTCGTCAATGTGCTATTTGTATTTGCAACCCAAGCACAAAGTCTAAGCAAAAAACAGATTGAAACTGCTGCTGAAGATGCATTGCCAGATGCCGTCAAAGACTTATTTGAGTTTTTACTAATTCCCAATGACGGTAATTACACAGACCACATTGAGCAAAACTTAGACAGATGTACAGTCATTTTCTCTGATTTGGGATTTAAAACCCAAAGATTGGAAACTACGGGCGCCCCACTCCTTTTTGCAGAAAATACATATAAAAAAAAGGCAAAGACCATGTTGTTTTATTTACAGATTGATGGTCAGCCAGTTGATACTTCGGCATGGGATCAACCTAACCCCTATCTACCAGTAATCAAGAAAAAAGTTGGTGACAACTGGGTAATTGTCCCTAAAGTAGAAAACAAGGAAGGCCTTGATAAGGATTGGAGAATATTTGCACGCTCAGCATCAGATTCCAAGGGACCTGCCATGGCCTTTATTTCAGCGCTGCGAGTTTTGGGAAAAATGGGCAAGACACCAAAATACAATATTAAGGTCATCATGGATTTTCAAGAAGAACTTGGTTCACCAGACCTCCCAGGCTTGGTCAAAAGTTACAGCACACTTCTTAAAGCTGACGCCATACTAATCATGGACGGCACCAGACATCTATCCAACTTACCTACTCTTACATATGGCGCCCGTGGAATTGCAACTGCTACACTAAAAGTTTTTGGTGCTAGAAGGTCTTTGCACAGTGGTCAATATGGAAACTTTGCCCCAAATCCAGTTTTTGAGACAGCTCGTCTATTGGGTTCCTTAAAGAATGAGGATGGAATAGTTACAATTCCAGGATTTTATGATGGTATTCAATTAAGTACTGTTGAAAAGGAGAAGCTGAATCAGGTTCCTGAAGATATGGAACTAATCAAATCAAGCCTGGGAATTTCCCAGCCGGATATGGTTGGAGAGACCTATCAGGAGTCGCTTCAATATCCATCTTTAAACATAAGAGGATTAAACGCCGCTTGGGTCGGCCCGAAAGTGCGAACACTCATTCCATCAGAAGTTGTGGCTGAAATAGATATGCGGTTGGTTCCAGAGTCAGATGGAAAAAAACTAATGGAGTCTCTTAAGACATATATTGTTGAACATGGCTTTCATCTTGTAGACTCTATCCCAACGGATGAAGAACGAGCCAAACATAAAAAATTGGCATCCTTTAATTACCGTATTGGTTCCAGTCCATTTCGTACGTCATTTGATTCATCTCTGGGTAAGATGCTGAATAGAGCAATGACTAGATTGTTTGATGATAAGTACATCAATATGAGAACAACGGGAGGGTCACAACCTATTGGTCCTTTTATAAACACACTTGGCGTGCCCGCCGTAGCCTTGCGAATACCTAATCCGGACAACAGCATTCATGCGCCAAACGAGAATCTGAGAATTGGAAACTTTTTAGAAGGCATTATGTCCTGTATCGCTGTTCTTAATGAACAAATGGAATAACACAGTTCTTTTTGCATTCTTTATTGTTAAGGTTAAAAAAGAAAGCGCGCTCCCAGAACAAAATGTTCAGGAACGCGCTTCCAAACTAACCAACTAAACCAACCATCATGAAACACCTAGTTAGGTGCTCTTTTAATATTATCCTTAGACTTACCCGATTGTAATAAATCGTTTGGGTCTTGGCAAAGCTTCTTCTTTTTTAGGCAAAGTCAACTTTAAAATTCCATTTTCGTAGGCAGCGTCAATTTTAGTACCGTCCACTGTTTCTGGTAGTGTAAAAACTCTTTTAAAGGATGAATATGAGAACTCTCTTCGTGAATAATTTTCCTTGGTTTCTTCATTTTCTGATTTCACTTCATTGGAAATGGTCAAAACATCATTATCCACTTCAATTTTAAAATCGTCTTTTTTACCTCCTGGAACAGCTAATTCCAGTTCAAAATTCTCCGTGTTGTTTTTTATATTGACAGCTGGTAAATTAGTATTCAAATTTTCCATACCTCCAAACCAATCTGGTCTTGCCAAGTCATTCATTAAAGATGGAAAAAACAAGCTATTTCTTTTTACTATACTCATGTTGATTCATTTTTATATTAAACATTCAAATCAACCAACTATTGTCAAATCTTATACCATTGTAAATATCATGTCAATTTGACATTTTATTAACAAATAGTACTGCCATAATGTCCTTAGTTGTAATGAGCTTTAAAAATATTAATGAGTACATCTGGTGGAACAACCTTATCTGGGTATTTGTGCATTACCTCCAAAACTTGCCCAATCGCAGATGGGGGAAGCCCCATGGCAAGACCTATATTATGTAGTGTATGTATTTCTTTTTCATGCTGCTCTTGATCTATATTCATTAAAAGCAACAATCTATTAAACTGAACAATGCGCTCTGCTTGGGACTTTAGGACTACTTTTGGGGATTTCTGCTTTAGGAGCTCATCAAATATTTCCTTATCAACACCTAAATTAGAAGCTACCCTAAGTAAAAAATGGTACTCAGATTCTTTAAGTGAATAATCCACCCTGGCAAAGGCAATCATTTCTGAAAGAATGCTTAATTTTTCTTTTTGAGTACCCATTACGCTGGTTTTGAGGCTTGGTTCATATAAGATAACTCCAAAACAACCAACTTTAGTGCATAAAAAACCCTGAATTGCCTCAGAATCAAACCAGTTAACTTAAATGATTACAAAGAATTAGGCAATTACTCTCACTGGAACTCTATATCTTTTACCCTTAACTGCACTATTTAGTTCCCATTCTTCATAATTCAATTTGCATTTGAAAGAGAATTCATTTGTAGGAATTGAGGTAAAACAAAAAAGGGCAACGTTTACTCAACGTTGCCCTATATTTTTTAAGATAGAAAAGTTACCCTAATACTTCTTTGACCTTATCAGCCGCTTCTTGAAACTGAACAGCGGAATGTACAGCCAATCCAGAATTATCTATAATTTCTTTGGCCAATTCTGCATTTGTTCCTTGTAACCTAACTATGATTGGCACTTTAATGGCATCTCCCATATTTTTATAGGCATCTACAACACCTTGTGCTACACGGTCACAACGCACAATGCCACCAAAAATATTGATAAGGATTGCTTTTACATTAGGGTCTTTTAAAATGATTCGGAAAGCCTCCTCTACCCTTTTAGCATCTGCAGTACCTCCAACATCTAAAAAGTTAGCCGGTTCACCGCCTGCCATTTTTATCAAATCCATCGTTGCCATTGCAAGTCCGGCTCCATTCACCATACACCCTACATTTCCATCCAAATCAACATAGTTCAACCCTACTTCGCGTGCTTCAACCTCAATTGGATTTTCTTCACGTAAGTCGCGCATTTCAGCATAGTTCTTTCTTCTGTATAACGCATTGTCATCTATGGACACCTTAGCATCCACAGCCATTATTTTGTCATCTGATGTCTTTAAAACAGGGTTGATTTCGAACATACTTGAATCACTTTCAACATATGCCTTATACAATGATGAAACAAACTTTGTCATTTCTTTGAAAGCCATACCGGATAGTCCGAGATTAAAAGCAATTTTACGGGCTTGAAAAGGCATTAATCCTGTTGCTGGGTCAATTTCTTCGGTAAAAATTAAATGTGGAGTCTTTTCCGCAACTTCCTCAATATCCATTCCTCCTTCTGTGGAATACATGACCATATTTCTACCAGTGGCCCTATTTAATAAGACCGACATGTAAAATTCATTGGTCTCACTATCCCCAGGGTAATATACATCCTCAGCAACAAGCACTTGGTGTACTTTTTTACCTTCTGCAGAAGTCTGAGGAGTGATTAGGTTCATTCCTATTATACTTCCTGCTATCTCTTCTACTTCTTTCAAGTTTTTGGCCAATTTTACTCCGCCACCTTTACCTCGACCACCTGCATGGACCTGTGCTTTTATCACGTGCCATCCTGTACCTGTTTCTTGTGTAAGTCGTTTGGCAGCATCCACTGCTTCTTTAGCATTGCGAGCAACTAATCCGCGTTGGATTCTAACTCCAAAACTTGCTAAAATTTCTTTCCCTTGATATTCGTGAAGATTCATCTGTGAACTAACTTTTATTTGCCGACAAAAATAGAAAACGACATTGACAAATAGAAGGTGAAGAAAGAATAATTAGAAATGAGTTCCATTTTGATGGAATAATTGAAAAAAACTGCTCTAAATACTGCTTAGTCCAGTAACGAACTAAACCGTGAAATTTTTAAAATCCAAAGGGTCAAAATTTTTAAAATGTCCATTCATTTCAATGATTCCCTTTGTACGATTAACTTCGCTCAGCACTGTTGTAGTAGCTTTTAGGTGGTTTTTAATAAACAACAACCGGTCTGTCTCATTTGAAATTTGAAGAAGTTTATATTCCTGTTCAAAAGAAAGTCCCATTTTATGAGCAAGAGAATAGCTGTTGAACTGTTTAGGAGAAGTTTTAGTGAAGGGCACATCCATTAAATCATATAATTTTTCAAGCTGAAGCAGTACTTTATTCCTCAATTCTTCATCCGCATCATTTTCAACATCCAAAAATTCAACATCCCCTCCTGCATAAAGTTTTCCTTCCAATTGATTCTCAAAAGATAAAATTTTAAAAACTTGCCGCGCCACACAAACCACATCCATTTCCCCACTTTCATAGGTCGTTACAACTTCAACCAACTGTACTTCAGTGCCGTAAACAAGAGTGTTGTTTATAAAAACAGGAATGCCAAATGTTATGGCCTCTTGCCTGCAATCATTAATCAATTGCTTGTAGCGTTCTTCAAAAATATGCAGTGGTACAGTTTCTCCAGGAAAGAAAACAGATTGCAATGGTAATAGGGGTAATCTCATCATCGTAATTTGTGCTAAATGTACAATGCCAAGTTTAAATGAACAAGTGATAACAAGCTATCGATTGTTATTTTTAAAACAAATTGTTATATTTATATTATTAAGTATAATATTCTTGTGGAACTAAATGGCAACGTTTAGATTTGTTCAAAAGACTAATAGCATATGAATTCCTTAAATCTATTGAAAATTGCTGAGCAATTTGGTGCACCACTGTATATATATGATGCAGAAAAAATTTCTTCACAGTTTCAACGTTTAACCAATGCTTTTAAAGGTGTTAGCAACCTACGTTTAAACTATGCCGCCAAAGCGCTTTCCAATATATCAATCCTTCGTTTAATGGACCATTTGGGCAGCGGTTTAGATACCGTTTCCATTCAAGAAGTGAAATTAGGACTTATGGCGGGCTTTAAGCCTGAGTCCATTATCTATACACCAAATGGGGTTTCTTTAGAAGAAATTGAAGAAGCTTCCGCTCTTGGTGTTCAAATCAATATCGACAATCTATCGGTTTTAGAACAGTTTGGCAGTAAACATCCAGATGTTCCCGTTTGCATCAGAATTAACCCACATGTAATGGCAGGAGGCAATTCTAATATCTCTGTAGGCCATATAGATTCAAAATTCGGTATCAGTATCCATCAGATTCCGCATTTATTGCGCATTGTAGATTTGACCCAAATGAATATCAATGGCATCCATATGCATACTGGAAGTGATATTTTGGACATTGACGTCTTTCTCTATGCGTCTGAAATCTTGTTTGAAACAGCCAAAAATTTCAAAGATTTAGATTTCATAGACTTTGGAAGCGGTTTTAAAGTTCCCTACAAAGCTGGAGACATTGAAACCAACATTGAAGAATTAGGAAAAAAATTGACAACTAGATTCAACGAATTCTGCGCAGAGTATGGAAAAGAGCTTACCTTAGCTTTTGAACCGGGGAAGTTTTTAGTGAGTGAGGCAGGTCACTTTTTGGCCAAAGTCAATGTGGTAAAACAAACAACTTCTACTGTTTTTGCTAGTGTAGATTCAGGGTTCAACCACCTAATTAGGCCTATGTTATACGGAGCATCACATGAAATAAGTAATATTTCCAACCCAAAAGGAAGAGAACGTTATTACTCTGTTGTTGGCTATATATGTGAAACAGACACTTTTGGAAGCAACCGAAGGATTAGCGAAATCTCTGAAGGTGATGTTTTATGTTTTAAGAATGCCGGTGCCTATTGTTTTACCATGGCCAGCAATTATAACTCCAGATTTAGACCTCCTGAAGTGCTTTGGCACAATGGAAAAGCACATTTAATAAGAGAACGAGAGACTTTTGATGATATTCTTAGAAATCAAGTAGACGTAAAAGAACTATTTGAATCTCCAGAAAAAATAGCCGCCAAGTAGTATGGGGGTTATTGCTATATTCATATCAATAACTTTAATCTTTTTGGCTGGCCTGCATTTTTACTGGGCCATATTTGGCATTAAGGACCCTTCTACGGTGCTTCCCACAAACTTAAAGAGTAACAAAGTAAAGTCTCCGGGTAAATTTGGTGCTGTCTTCGTGGGTATTGCTTTACTCTTCTTCGCCTTTGTCTTCATTAACAAAGTATCGGTTTATATTGAATCAGACTGGTTAAGCTATGCTACCATAGGCATTGGTCTTTTGTTTATAATTCGTGCTTTGGGAGATTTTAAATATGTTGGTTTTTTCAAGTCTGCCAAGAACAGTCGGTTTTCAGCTCTGGATACCCGATACTATTCACCTTTATGTCTGTTTCTGGGTGCACTTATCCTAATTTTAGAGCTATTAGGTTAAATACTATTTTGGCACAATTTTCGTTAGTTTTGTAATAGTCGTAAGACTAAACCCTCAAAACAAGGAACGATGCGCGCAGTTTTTACCTACATGACTAAAATAAGTTTACTTCTTTTTCTTTTGGTTGGATTTCAAACCCAAGCCCAAAATGTAGAATGGCTAAGTTGGAATGAAGCGGTTGAATTATCCCAAACCGATGCCAAACCCAAAAAAATGTTTATCGATGTTTATACGGACTGGTGTGGCTGGTGCAAGAAAATGGACAAGGATACTTTTCAAAATGAAGAAGTTGCCGCTTATATGCGAAACAACTTTTACATGGTAAAATTGGACGCTGAAGGTAAGGACCCTATAGATTTTCAAGGTAAAACTTTCAATTTTGTAGCTTCGGGCAGACGAGGGTATCATGAATTTGCTGCTGCTTTGTTACAAGGCAAAATGAGTTATCCTACAGTTGTATTTCTAGATGAAAAATTAAATATGCTTTCTCCGGTTCCCGGATATCAAAAAGTAAAACCTTTTTTACAGATTGCCCGTTATTTTGGTGACAATATTTACAAGGATAAAGATTGGAACACATATGCCGGTCTAGGGAAATAGGTGAGCTTTTGTTTACAAAATAGAGACTACCAGAAATCCTAAATACGTTCCCAGAGCATTGCCTAAAGTACCAACCAGTATTGCAGGTAAAATCAACTCTTTTCGATTAAAAGTTTCAGCAAGTGCAATGGCGGAAGTTCCTCCACCAATATTTGCTTGGCTTGCAATTGAAATCATATCCCAATCCCTAAACGTAAAAGCTCCCAATAGAATAATGACACATCCGTGTATAAGAACCGCTATTGATGTAAACAACAATAGCGTGAGTCCAACTTCTTTTAGCGCTATTACCGAACTTATTTCACAATAGGCACCAATTACGGCAAGAAATAGATAAACCAAATACAACCCCAGTGTGTGACCTCCTTTTAATTTGGAAACAAAAGAAGTCTGTGCAAGTATAATACCCAAAGTAGAAAGTGTAATGATGGACGGTATTTTTGGAAGAACCTCAGCAATGAGCTCGGAAACCAAGAATGCTGCCAAACCGATAAACAATAACCACCCCATTGATTGTAAATCAATTCCATCGTTTTCAGTTTTATCATTTTCAGTAGAAGAAGCACTGATTTTTTTGTCCTTAAAAAAACGTCTTAACAAAACAGGGAAAGCTATAGTGACAATAACCCAAATTGCGGTAATTACATTATCCACGGCAATGGCTCCAGCATAAAGCGTTCCACGTTCCTGAAAATCATATGCCAATGCAACCGCATTAAAATTAACGCTGCCTCCAGTATATGTCCCGGTAAGCATCCCTGCCAATATTCTTCCGTCATCACCCAAAACACTTTGAGGAGAAACCAAATACCATGAAATCAAAATGCCCAATACCGTAGCCAATGAACCTATTAAAAATAAACCGATCATTGGTACACCTGCCTTTTTAATCGACCTTAGATTAGCCCCCAACAACAAAAAGAATATGGAAATAGGCGCTAAATAACCAAAAATAGCGTCATATAAGGGAATGGTATTTGAAGCAGAGGGAATCAGTTTCAGATTGGCAACAATTGCGGTAAAAACAATGACCAATAATGCAGCACCCATCGGTCTGCCCCATTTTGTTTTAGCTGCGTATAATGATAAAATCACCATTAGACATAAAACAGTCAATACGTAAACAGGATTTTCTATGAAATTCATGTGTTAGAATGCAAACAGAATAGCAAACATAACGAATTGGTTTAGTTATCTAAAAAAACCGTTTTTGACAACTAGCCGAAAGACTGGCAATTTCAGATTATATATTACCTGCTATAGTTTGGACTCTCTTTGGTAATGGTAACATCGTGTGGGTGGCTCTCATTGATTCCACTGGCGGTAATTTTGACAAAACGACCAGATTCTTTTAAGGTCTCTATATCCTTAGCACCGCAATAACCCATTCCAGCTCGCAATCCACCAACAAATTGATGAATACTCTCAAACAAATCTCCTTTGTAGGGAACACGACCTACGATACCTTCAGGAACCAATTTTTTAATATCATCTTCCACATCTTGGAAATAGCGGTCCTTACTACCTTCCTTCATGGCTTCAACAGAACCCATTCCTCGGTAAGATTTAAATTTTCGTCCTTCATAAATAATGGTTTCTCCTGGAGATTCTTTTGTCCCTGCCAACAATGAACCCAACATAACGGTATCTGCCCCTGCAGCAATAGCCTTGGGAATATCTCCAGTGTACCGAATTCCACCATCTGCAATTACGGGCACTCCGCTACCTTTTATAGCTGCGGCTACCTCCAAAACAGCTGAAAATTGAGGAAAACCTACACCAGCAACAACTCGAGTGGTACAAATAGAACCTGGACCAATACCTACTTTAACGGCATCGGCTCCAGCTTCAACTAGATATTTAGCGGCTTCACCAGTGGCAATATTTCCGACAATAACCTCTAACTCTGGAAAAGCCTTCTTAACTTCTTTAAGGACAGTAACCACTCCTTTGGTATGGCCATGCGCCGTATCAATTACAATGGCATCCACTCCAGCATTGACCAAAGCTCCTGCCCTATCCACAGCGTCTGCAGTTACACCTATAGCTGCTGCCACACGCAGTCGACCATATTGATCCTTATTGGCCATTGGTTTTTGGGTAAGTTTGGTAATATCCCTAAAGGTGATTAACCCAACCAACACATAATCATCATTGACCACCGGGAGCTTTTCAATCTTGTTCTTTTGCAAAATGACCTCTGCCTCTTCCAATGAAGTTCCTTCACCTACGGTAACCAAGTTTTCTGTGGTCATTACTTCTGCAATAGGTCTATCATCATTTTTTTCAAAACGTAAATCACGATTGGTAACAATCCCTATTAGTTTTTTATCCGAATCGACAATAGGAATTCCGCCAATGCTGTGCTCTTTCATGTTAGCCTTTGCATCTCCAACAATGGAATTTAAGGGAAGTGTAACAGGGTCCATTATCATCCCACTTTCCGCTCTCTTTACTTTTCTCACTTTAATGGCTTGCTGCTCAATGGTCATGTTTTTATGTAAAACACCTATACCACCTTCCTGGGCCATGGCAATTGCCATTTGCGACTCGGTAACAGTATCCATTGCTGCGGAAACAATAGGAACATTAATAATTATATTTCTTGTGAATTTTGTCTGGATACTAACTTCTCTGGGAAGTACTTCTGAATATCCAGGGACTAGGAGAACATCATCATATGTTAGTCCTTCGCCAACAATTTTGTTAAGGTGGGCTTCCATTGCAATTACGGATTAATTGCGTGCAAAGGTACGCTTTTTTATATACCAAATTCTTTAAGCTTAGATGGATTAAGTGCACATCCATTTCACAACTTAATCACACAACTAGTTGATAACAAAAATGTAATATGAAATTATTTTTATTTATTCTAAATAAGCTTTGTTTTTTCAAACTTGAACATTACTTTTGTCCTCCAATAAATTAGTTATTTTAAATCAGTCTAAATAAAATGTTGAGATTCACAACCTACCTACTGTTCTTTTTCACAATCCTAATTAACGCACAACAAGCTCCTATTTCAAATGACTCCACGCTTATAAAATTGGATGAAGTTGTTTTATCTGCCAAAGTGATTCTTGGAAGCAAGTTTGAAGCTAAAAACCGTACTGGTTCTGCATACTACCTGTCAGAACAGGAAATCAAAAAATTCAACTACACAGATGTTAACCGTACGCTAAGAAGCGTTCCCGGTGTAAATGTTTATGAAGAGGATGGTTTTGGACTTCGCCCAAACATAAGTCTTAGGGGAACATCTCCAGAACGAAGCGCAAAAATTACTTTAATGGAAGATGGCGTTCTAATTGCTCCTGCTCCTTATAGCGCACCATCTGCCTACTATTTTCCTACAATTGCCCGTATGCAAGCAGTAGAAATCCTTAAAGGCAGCAGCCAAGTGCAATACGGCCCCTACACTACAGGTGGTGCTATCAATATGATCTCTACAGAGGTTCCTAACAAATTTAAATCCTTTGTCAATACCAGTTACGGCAGTTTCCAAAGTGGACGCGTACATGCCCAACTTGGTGACAGCAAGAAGAATTTTGGGTATTCAATTGAATACTTAAATTATAGCTCCAATGGTTTTAAAAATTTGGATAACGATGGAGACACTGGTTTTGATAAAAATGATTTAGTTGCCAAGTTTCTTATAAACACTAGTCCCGGTGCCAAGCTTGGGCAAGAGTTTGAAGTAAAATTCCAATACTCCGATGAGAATTCAGATGAGACCTATCTGGGTTTAACTCAAAGTGATTTTGATGCCACTCCTTTTAGACGCTACGCAGGTTCACAAGTAGACGAGATGACAACAGAACACATACAATTTACGGGTACTCACACCTTTAAATTCAGTGATTACTTTAGGATTACCACTACGGGTTACTACAATGATTTTAGCCGTAACTGGTATAAAGTTGATTTTGTCACTGTAGATGGTGAGAGAGAAGGGATTGGAAACATTTTCGATGATCCTATGGCATTTGCTCCATACATTGACCTTGTAACTGGGGAAGCTGATAGCAATGCAGATGATGCCCTTAATGTAAGAGCCAATAATAGAAGTTATCTGTCTACAGGCATCCAAACAAAGTTTGATTACCACTGGTCTGGGGAAAACAGTTTTCATGACCTAGAAATAGGATTACGCTATCATTTTGATGAAGAAGATCGTTTTCAATGGATTGACGATTATGGCATAGCTAATGGCTCACTCCAACTAACAAATGCAGGAATTCCCGGAACCAATGCAAACCGAATCAGTGATGCAAGGGCGTTCTCAAGCTATGCATTATATAAGCTTAAATACAAAAATCTTACACTAACACCAGGATTACGCTATGAAAACATCACATTGCGAAGAATGAACTACGGGAATAGCGATGTAGACAGAACAGGTGCTGACCTTTCGGAACGCGAAAACAAAGTAGATGTCTTTATCCCCGGAATGGGCTTTAACTACAACTTTAGTAATATATCTGTATTTGGCGGTGTGCATAAAGGATTTTCTCCACCAAGCAATCAGGAAGGAGAAGATCCTGAAGAAAGCGTTAATTATGAGCTTGGGACACGTTTTTCATATGCAGGATTCACAGGTGAACTTGTTGGGTTTTACAACGATTATAGTAATTTGTTGGGAAGTGATTTAGCAGCTACAGGTGGTACAGGCTCGCTGGACCAGTTCAATGCTGGTGAGGTAAAAGTACAAGGGTTGGAATTTCTAATCAACTACAATTTCTTGCCGAATGGAAAGAAAATTATTCTGCCGTTTACCTTTGGGTATACGTTTACTGATACTGAATTCTTGAACAGTTTTGGGAGTGAAGACGATCTTTGGGGAGAAGTTACAGCAGGTGATGAGTTACCATATCTATCCAAACATCAATTTAATGGGACCCTTTCCTTAGAGCATCAAAAATATGAAATCAATCTAAGCGGCAGATTCAATGGTGAATTTAGAACTGAAGCTGGTAGAGGGACTATTCCTGCGAATGAACGAGTTGCTTCAAATTTCATCTTTGATTTAGCCGGTAAATATAGACTTAACGAACACATTGGAATAACTGCCAATGTCATCAACTTGTTTGACAAAACCTATGCCGTGGCAAGGGTTCCTGCAGGATTACGCCCTGGACATCCTTTTGGAATCTATGCAGGACTGGAATTCAGATATTAATTTGAGTTGAAATTAATTCTAAGTAGGCATCTGTTTATACAGGTGCCTTTTTTAATGATATACAGAAAACAGTTCAGTAGCCTTGTTGTAAGCAGCTTCAAAAACCATCCAGTTCACCCCTGAATGAGCTTTTTCTGCTGTAAAATAAGATAACATCTTTTCTGTTGGCATATTTCCGGTGAGTTCATCTTTTGCCATAGGACAACCTCCAAAACCTTGCACCGCACCATCAAAACGACGACAACCCGCCTTGTAAGCAGCATTTACTTTTTCATGCCATCTGGTAGGTGTTGTATGTAGATGTGCTCCAAACTCAATGTCTGGGTATTTGGGTATCAAATTTGAAAATAAGTATTCAATAACTTCTGGTGTAGAGCTTCCTATGGTATCTGAAAGTGATAAGATTTTCACCCCCATTGCTGCCAATTTCTCGGTCCATTCACCAACAATCTCAACATTCCAAGGGTCTCCATACGGATTTCCAAAACCCATTGAAATATAAGTTACCACTTCCTTATTATTGGCATTGGCTATTTCTAAAATACCCTTTAACGTTTCCACTGATTGCGCAATAGTTTTATGGGTGTTACGCATCTGAAAGTTTTCAGAAATAGAAAAAGGATATCCCAAATAGTCAATTTCTGGATGTTTACATGCATCGCTGGCTCCTCTTATATTGGCAATAATGGCCAAAAGTTTACTTTTAGTTTTGGAAAGGTCCAACTGAGACAAAACGTCCGCAGTATCGACCATCTGAGGAATAGCTTTTGGCGAAACAAAACTTCCAAAATCTATGGTATCAAAACCGCATCCCAACAAAGATTGAATGTACTTTACCTTTTCTTTTGTAGGAATAAAGGTTTTAATGCCTTGCATGGCATCTCGTGGACATTCTATGAGTTTAACTTTTGACATAGCCTGAATGTAAAATTACCACTATTTATCCGATAGAAACAGATAAATGGCAATCCCAACAAACACAATAATTTGTAGCCATTTTAGATAGACTCCCACTTTTTGACGTGCTAAAATATATGTAGATATGCTTCCGGCCAACAAGGCTATAGTGCTAAAAACAACAAAGGCGGATAACATAAAAAGTATTCCAAGCACATAGAACTGCACTACTGTATTTAGTTCGTTGCTAAATAAAAATCCAGGGAAAAACGCCAAAAAGAAGATCGTGACTTTTGGATTAAGCACGTTCATAGTAAACCCTTTCCAAAATAACTTTGTCAATCCTTTTTTTGAATTGCCTTTTACATTGAATTGAATTGAGGAATCGCTTTTATAAACCATCACAGCCAAGTAGAGGAGGTAGATTCCCCCGAATAGTTTAATGATAAAAAAGAGTATATCACTTCTTTTAATGACTTCTGAAACACCAAAAGCCAAGAATGTGGTGTGCACCAAACATCCACTTACAAGTCCGGCAACTATTGCCAATCCAGATTTTACTCCGTTTGATATGCTTTGGGTGAGCACAAAGATGTTATCCGGCCCTGGCGAAATTGCCAGCGCAGTAGAAGCCATCATAAACACAAAGAGCGTATCATAATTCAAACCAAATGGATTTAGCCTTGAAAAATACAAAATAATACATGTGCCCAGTACGGAAACCTACCAAGTATATGATGGCGGCTTAATATTGTTCATGCGCAGATAAAGATTGGCCTTGGCCCTATGATTGGTTAAATGGTCCTGTACATAGAAAAAGGCAAAAGCCCTGCTTACTGTATTTCCGCTATGGTACATGACACAAGTCTCATCCAGTTTTGATTGTTCCACAGCGTAAATTACTTCCGTGGTGTAAGCAAATCCATTTTTTAGTAGTTGTAAAATTTCTTGCTTACTCATTGTAGAGGCATCCGGCGTATTTGGTTTTACCTCCATGCCTTGCACGTATCTTTTTGTAAGCAATTCTACTGTATACCCAATATGTACCAGTTGTTCAGCAAAAGTTTTGCTTTCAGGTGTTGGTCTATAACCATATAGCTCTTCGGGCATAGCATTTGCAACTTCTAAACAGTGTTTTTCTGCTTCTAACCAAACAGGAAGATACATTTTGGTAAAATCCGTTTTGGGTACTTTTTGGGTTTGAGCAACCATTGCCACTGTAAACAATAAAAGGACTGAGGTGCAAACTATATTTCTCATTATTGGGTATTAGATTGAGCTTTTGCCAAAATAGCTTGGTTTATCTTTTTAACCAAAGAAGGCCCCTCATATACGAACCCTGTATAAAGTTGAATTAAATCGGCTCCGGCATCTAACTTTTCCAATGCATCTTCTGCGGAATGTATTCCCCCTACTCCAATAATTGGAAATGCCTTATTACTTTTTTCGGCCAAAAACCGAATCACTTCGGTACTCCTTTTGGCAAGAGGTTTTCCACTTAATCCCCCTTTTTCTTCTGAAATTATAAGGTGCGACTTCAATCCTTTTCTGGAAATGGTCGTGTTGGTTGCAATAATTCCGTCAATTGCAGTATCCGCCATTATAGACACAATATCGAGTAATTGATCATCTGTTAAATCGGGAGCAATTTTTAATAAGATTGGTTTTTCTTTTACCGCTCGTTTCTTCGCCAATTTTCCATTTTGACGTTTTAACTTTTTCAACAAATTGGTTAATGGTTCTTTATCTTGTAGTTCCCTTAAACCTGGAGTGTTTGGAGAACTTACATTGACCACAAAATAATCTACATATTCAAAAAGTGCTTCAAAACATATGAGATAATCCTTTATGGCATTCTCATTGGGGGTTAATTTATTCTTTCCAATGTTACCGCCAATAAGTACCCTATGTTTTTTCTTTAATTGTTCAACCGCTTCAAAAACCCCTTTATTATTAAATCCCATACGATTGATGATGGCTTCATCATCCAATAATCTAAACAATCGTTTTTTAGGATTCCCGTCTTGCGGCTTGGGAGTAAGTGTGCCTATTTCCACAAAACCAAAACCAAAATCGGACAGTTCGTTGTAAAGCTTGGCGTCTTTATCAAACCCTGCCGCCAGCCCAACTGGGTTTTTGAATTTCAAACCAAAAACTTCCCGTTCCAATAATGGATCATTAATTGCAAAGGCCTTCCTGAATAGTCCTGAGAGTCCTAATTTGGAAAGTATCTTTATTGCCCGAAAAGAAAAATGATGAGCAGTTTCAGCATCAAGCAGAAAAACTAATGGACGAATGAGGAACTTGTACATTTAAAAAATTTGAACAAAAATATAAACTCTTAAATCAGATTTTAACAAATCAACTATTTTTCGTCAACTGACCTATCTACATAAATAGGCAGCAAGCTTAATTGATTGCAAAGTTCTAAATAGAAATTATATTGTTTGGCGTTAAAAATTGATAATAATCGTTTGTCCAGCATTCGCACGTTTTGTTTCATGCTATCTAGAATATCTTTGTATTTATAGGACATTGCCACTAAATCTTCCGGTGAACTCTGCGCATGTTTTCTTAAAAGAAAATCTGCTTGATCTTTTAAAATTTCATTTCTGATTTTAAGTTCCGCCCCCCAATTCTTCATTTTTTCAATTTGATCATCATTGAGCTGAAAAACTTCTTCAATCACTTCATCATCCTGTCCACCAATGCCTAAAATACACTCTTCTTGCGCTACGCAATGTAGACTGCATATCAAAAAAAAATAAAAAAGAAATCCTTTCAATTGGGTTGATTTTCAAAAGTTGGGAAAGATAACTTTTCAAGTACTCTTTTTCTTAAAATCACGATTGAATAAACGTTATTTTTGATGAAACGCACTTTATGGAAAAATTACTACCCCGATTTCTAGAATATGTGTCCATTGATACGCAAAGTGACCCTTATTCCAAAACTACTCCCAGTACAGAAAAACAATGGAATTTGGCTAAAAAACTGGTCATGGAACTTCATCAAATTGGAATGCAGGACGTATCCATAGATGAAAACGCCTACATCATGGCAACCCTACCCAGTAACATTGATAAAAAAGTACCCATTATAGGTTTCATTTCTCACATAGATACCACGCCAGATTTTACTGGAAAAAACATAAAACCGCAAATAGTAGAAAATTACGACGGAAAAGACATTGTGCTCAACAAAGCAAAAGACATTGTGTTATCTCCAGACTATTTTGAAGATTTGTTGCAATATGAAGGCCAAACGTTGATTACCACAGATGGCACCACCTTATTGGGTGCAGATGACAAAGCGGGAATTGCAGAGATTATTACTGCAATGGAATACCTAACACAGCACCCAGAAATAAAGCATGGTGAAATTCGTATTGCTTTTACACCTGATGAAGAAATTGGAAGGGGAGCCCATAAATTTGATGTGGAAAAATTTGGTGCAGCTTGGGCCTATACTATGGATGGAAGTCAAGTGGGTGAGCTGGAGTTTGAAAATTTTAATGCTGCCAGTGCCAAAATAAAAATTGGGGGCAAGAGCGTTCACCCGGGCTATGCCAAGAATAAAATGGTGAATGCCATAGGTATTGCCAATGAGTTTTTGAGCCTTATGCCTTCCAGGGAAGTCCCAGAAAAGACTTCGGACAGGGAAGGTTTTTTCCATGTGCACAAAATAAAGGGAGAAATTGAGAAAGCGGACATAGAACTTATTATCCGAGATCATGATGAAAACCATTTTGAAGCTAGAAAAGAACTGCTAAAGGATATTACCTATAAACTCAATAAAAAATATGGGGATTATGTAGCGCTTCATATTGATGACCAATACCGGAACATGCGTGAAAAAGTGGAGCCGGTCTTCCATATTGTTGAAATTGCAAGGGAAGCTATGGAATCTCTAGGTATTGAGCCCATTATAAAACCGATAAGGGGTGGCACTGATGGTTCTCAATTAAGTTTTATGGGCTTGCCTTGCCCCAATATTTTTGCTGGAGGTCATAATTTTCATGGAAAATATGAATATGTGCCTTTGGAAAGTATGGAAAAGGCCGTACAGGTCATTGTGAAAATTTGCGAGCTTACCGCAATTCAAATTAAGTAAGGTGGAAAAAGCTGAAAAACTGAATATATACTACCAAGCAGAACATCACTTTAGGGAAGGAATCTGCGCATTGCGAGAACTAGCTTTACAAACCAAGAGTGTAGAAGATTACAAATGGAACATTCCTGTTTATACCGTAAACGGCAAAAATGTGTTTGGTATTTGTAGATTTAAAAACCATTTTGGGGTGTGGTTCTATAATGGTGTTTTTCTAAAAGATTCTAAAAAGGTATTGCGTAACGCTCAAGAAGGAAAAACCAAAGCAATGCGCCATTGGTATTTTTCTTCTGAAAAGGATATTGATAGGGAGGCGGTCTTAGCTTATATGATAGAGTCCATCGAAAACCAAGAAAAAGAACTTTCCATTGCCCCGGAAAAGTCTTCAAAAGAATTGCAAGTGCCATCATTTTTAAAGCAAGCTTTGGCAAAAGACAATACTGTTAAAGCTACATTTGAAGCCCTTTCTCCATATAAGCAAAAAGAATTCTGCGAATATATTATGGAGGCCAAACAAGAAAAGACCAAAGCCAGAAGATTGGAAAAAATTCTACCCATGATTAAAAAAGGTATAGGCCTTAATGATGCTTACCGCTAACAAGTTTAAAAGCTCCTTTGCTCGTCATCCTGAGCCTGTCGAAGGAAGGAATCATGTTCCTAAATTCATACGGGTCATCCATTAATTTGGTCTGGATCTTTACAATAAAATTCCCGAACTTCACTTATCAGTTGCTAAAGAATCATTGAAACGATTTTTAGCCTATCGATAAGTGCAACCATAACAAAGGATATTGCTTATCCAACTTTTGGTAGCTTCCAGCCATTGTGATAGGCTGTCTTCAAAAGCATATCGGCTTCACTTTTATTAAAACTAGATTTTTCGGCATCCCAGAACAACCGCTCCCCCGTTTTAAAAGCAATATTGCCCATGTGGCAAACCTTGGCCGCATCGTATCCAACTTTTATAGGGGCTCTTAATATGGTTTTATCTCGCTGTTTTACTGCTTCAACAAAGTTGGCTGTATGCAAGTCCAATCCATTACCTGTATTGGGTTGTAATGGAACCGGTTCTATTTTGGGTCCAAGGTCCTCGCTCCAATTTGGACGGTTTTTTTCTGGAATTACCTCCCAACCTCCACGATCTAACACCAAAGTACCATTGTTTCCAATAAAAGCTATTCCGTGGTTTCGTCCATAATTACCTCCATCAATACCCGTTGCATGTTCCCACAAAAGTGAGAAATCATCAAATTCATAAACAGTCTGTAAAGTGTCCGGGGTTTCAGATGCATCATCGGGGTATGCGAATTTTCCACCCAAAGCCATAACAGACTTAGGCGTTGAAGCTTTCATTCCATACAGGGCATAATCTATTAGGTGAACCCCCCAATCAGTCATTAATCCACCCGCATAATCCCAAAACCATCTAAAGTTAAAGTGGAATCGATTTTGATTGAAAGGACGGTTTTGCGCAGGTCCTAGCCACATTTTATAATCCACTCCGTTTGGAACGGAACTATTGGGAACTACCGGCACGGGTTTCATCCAACCTTGAAATGCCCAGGCTTTGGCCATGCGTATTTTTCCCAAGGCCCCGGAGTGCACATAATTGATCGCGTCAACAAAATGAGGTTGGCTTCGCTGCCATTGACCTATTTGGACCATCCGATCGCTAGAATTGACACGGTTTAACATTACATCGCACTCGGCTATGGAGTTGGCAATAGGTTTCTCGCAATACACATCTTTCCCTGCTTGTAAAGCATCAATCAACTGTAGGCAATGCCAATGGTCTGGAGTACCCACAATGACAATATCCAAATCTTTATCCTCTAGTAATTTACGGTAGTCGCTGTATAACTTGGGTTTTTTAAGACCTGCTTCTTCTAAATCTGCCACACGTTGTTTAAGCACATTTTCGTCTATATCGCACAGCGCCAAGACATTGATTTCCGACATTTTTAGCATGGAGGTCAGATTGGCAAAGCCCATCCCCTTGCATCCAATTAGGCCCACATTAATTCTGTCGTTGGCTCCAACTTTCTTTCGCATTGTTGCCAAAAGTTCCATTGGGAATAGTGTTGAGACTGCCACTCCTCCAGCAAATAATGTGTTTCTTTTGATGAAATTCCTTCTAGTTTCCATGATAAAAATTGATGTTCAACAAGTTATCACTTTTTTATCGTTTTCGGTCCGAAACAAAAAAAGCACCTGATAACAGGTGCTTTTTACTTCCTAAAAGGATTGAATTTTATTTTTTAGCTGGAGGAGCTGCCGCTTTCTTACTCATCTCCATAGAGATAGCAGAACGATCAAATTTTAAGCGACCGGCCATGGTTTCAATAACACAAGAAAAATCTTTGTCATTTAATTCCACAATCTTGCCGTGAAGTCCACTTTTCGTTATAATTCGATCTCCTTTTTTAAGCTCCGAAGTAAATTTTTTCTCATCCTTCTGACGTTTCATTTGCGGGCGAATCATAAAAAAATACGCCACTACAAAAATCAATATCAGTGGTAAAAACTGTCCAATATTTTCCATCTAAAAATTTGCTCTATTTAACAGGACCCGCAGCTTGTGCGTTCTTTGGGTTAACAAAGGCCTTTATTCTTAAAAGTTCTGAGCCTTTTTCAGTATTCGCAGTAACAGTTACCGTTTTGGTCACTTGATTTTGACCAGAACCATTAAACTTAACCAATAATTCACCGCTTTCACCTGCCGCAATTGGCGTATTTTTTGGATATTCTGGAACAGTACATCCACAGCTGCTCTTGGCATCAGTAATAATTAAAGGAGCATTCCCAGTATTGGTAAATTTAAACACGGTCTCTTGTGGAGTACCTTGAGCAATTGTACCAAAATCATGTTCTGATTTTTCAAAACTCATTACAGGAAGCTGCTTTTGTGCTTCATCTCTATCTGTAGCACTTTCAACATTGTCAGCAACTATTTTACTTGAAGCCTTATCCTTGCAGGAAACACTTACAAGAGCAACAGTCAAAATCAAACTTAAAATTGTTGTTATTTTTTTCATACTAAAAAATTATTTTTTCCAAAATTAATCAAATATTGTTTATTGTAGACCTCTTCCTATTTTTTGCAGCTTACCAGTAGATTTATATTCCTTGGCCAGCTTATCTAAAACCCCGTTAATAAAAATACTGCTCTTGGGTGTTGAATACTCCTTCGCTATTTCCAAATATTCATTTAGTGTAACTTTCTCTGGTATGGATGAGAAATTGAGCAGCTCACATATCCCCATTTTTAATATTATAGAATCAATCTCTGCAATACGATCATTATCCCAATTAGGTGTTTTACCTTCTATCTCTTTTTCCCACTTGGCATCATTCAACAAGGTTTTGGTCAGCAATTCATTGGCATATTCCATGTCTTGTTGATCTTTTAACAAAGAAGGGAGAAAGAAGTTTTCATCTGAAGATGCGGTTGATTTACGCAATCGTTTGGCCAAATACGTGTTTACTATTGGAATATCATCTACCCAAGTAAGTTTCTCATCTTCAAAATAATCATAGATCTTATCATTAGGAGCGATAATGTTTTTGTAAAGCTGAAGTATTATTTCTTTATCGTTTTCATAACCACCCTTATCATTGGTCATATATTCCTTGTAGATATCGCTTGCAATAACCTCTTTGTAGATAATTTTAACGTACTCTTCGTTCAAGTACCAATTATTCAATTTTCTTTTGGAGAGTTCTTTTTTGAGCGACTCGTTGTTAGAGATTTGAAGCAATAATTTGTTTTTCACAAATTTTTCTCCATTTGGATACTTGTCATCCTCCGTAGCAACATATTTTTTTGAAGCGTGGTTCACATGCTTTTCGGCCATTTTATGCAATTCGGCCAAAAGACTCAAAACAAGCAAATAGAGCACATACATGTTCTCTATACTCACTTTTAGAAACTTCTGTTGTTTCTCCAAGGAATCATCTTTGGATTGGATCAATGCATAAATACATTGCATCACTTTTACTCTGATATGCCTTCTGGTAAGCATTTTTAAAGAACTTTTAAAGTCATAGATTGGCTTTCACTGCGCAAAAGTAATCTTATATTTCTTTCCCACCTACCAAAGTTGTTTTCTTATCAGTTTTATAACATTTACTTTGTCAGTAATCCCATATATTTGCTGAATTGTCAGTAAAAAACGACTTCTGAAAAACCATCTTTTCCCTCTTATGAAGGAACTAAAACACCTTAACAAATACTTTAAAAAATACTGGTTTAAACTGTTTTTGGGGATTTTAATCACCATCATTGCCCGTGTTTTTTCCCTTATCATGCCTTCCTATGTGAATAAATCCATACAGGCTGTGGAGGGTTTTATCTCAGAGACCATTTCTTTATCTGAAGCTAAAGGACTTTTATTTGAATATATACTCATTATTGTTGGTGCCGCATTACTATCAGGACTTTTCACCTTTTTAATGCGCCAGACCATCATCAATGTTTCTAGATATATAGAGTACGATTTAAAGAATGAAGTCTTTGACCACTATCAATTCCTAAATCTCAATTTCTACAAAAAAAATAGAATTGGTGATTTAATGAACAGAATCAGTGAAGATGTTAACCAAGTGCGAATGTATGGGGGGCCAGCGATCATGTACGGCATTCAGACACTTACCCTCTTTGTATGTTTAATTCCCTTAATGTTTATCAAGGCACCTACTTTGGCGGCTTACACCCTACTTCCTTTGCCTTTTTTATCGGTTTTAATCTATCAGATAAGTAAAATCATACATAAAAGAAGTACAAAGGTTCAAGAATATTTGTCTACGCTTTCAACATTTACACAAGAGTCTTTTTCTGGGGTTTCGGTAATAAAAGCATATGGATTAGAACCAAAAATCAATGCTGAACTTAAGGATTTGGCCATTGAAGGAAAAGATACAAGCATGGATTTAGCCAAAGTAAACGCTTGGTTCTTTCCTCTAATGATTTTATTGATTGGTATAAGCAACATTTTTGTTATTTACATCGGTGGCAAACAATACATTAATGGCGAAATAGCTTCTATAGGTATTATTGCTGAATTTATCCTTTATGTAAACATGCTAACGTGGCCAGTTGCAGTTGTAGGTTGGTTAACATCAATTGTACAACGGGCAGAAGCTTCCCAAAAAAGAATCAACGAGTTTTTAAAAGTACAGCCTACAATTAAAAATGAGGTCCAAGAGTATACACCCATAACTGGGGATATCGAATTTAGAAACGTGACCTTCACCTATGAAGACACAAATATAACAGCGCTCAATAATATTTCCTTTACTATAAAAGCTGGACAGACGGTAGCATTTTTAGGAAAGACAGGATCTGGAAAATCAACTATTCTAGATTTGGTTGCCAGGCTTTACGATGTATCCTCTGGTGAAGTTTTAATTGATGGCACAGCGATACAGGAATTGAATCTAAATAGTTTGCGAAGCGCCATTGGTGCAGTGCCTCAAGATGCTTTTCTTTTTTCTGATACGATAGAAAACAATATTCGTTTTGGAAATGAAAATGCTTCATTTGAAGAAATTGTATCCGTGGCCAAAAAAGCAGTAGTCCACGAAAACATTGAAGGATTTACTAAAAAATATGACACTGTTCTTGGCGAGCGCGGAATTACTTTAAGTGGTGGGCAAAAACAACGAGTATCAATAGCCAGAGCTTTGTTAAAAGACCCGCGAATATATCTTTTTGATGATTGCTTGTCTGCAGTAGATACAGAAACAGAGGAAGAGATATTGAATAATTTAAAACAAGTGTCTCAGAATAAAACTACACTTATTGTAAGCCATAGAGTATCTTCTGCAAAAAATGCAGATAAGATAATTGTACTTGAAAATGGTACAATAATCCAAGAAGGCACACATGAAAAATTAAACAATATTGAAGGATACTACAAAGAGCTCTACCTTAACCAACTCTCTGAGAAAGAATGATAAAAAAGTTGCTGGATTAGCATTTTTTTTACATTTTTGATAGAATTATTCAACATTGCATTAAACGACACACTAGACCATATGGGCGATAAAGATATAATGGATCAGGAAGAAATTCACTCCAAAGTACTACGGGCAGGGAGAAGAACCTACTTTTTTGATGTAAGAAGTACCAAGGCTGGCGATTACTATTTAACAATCACCGAAAGCAAAAAATTCACACATGATGATGGTTCTTTTCACTACAAGAAGCATAAAATCTACTTATACAAGGAAGATTTTACAGCTTTTAAAGAAATCATGGAGGAAATGATGGATTACATTATTGATGAAAAAGGTCAAGAAGTGATCTCAGAAAGACATCAAAAAGATTTCAAGAAAGAAGAAGAAAACAATGCAAGTGAAAATGGAGAGGCAACAGGAAGCTTTACAGATGTTGATTTCGATGACATTTAAACTGAATCTCTAAAAAAAACTTAAAACGACCTCTACTAAGCAGGTCGTTTTTTATTTTTAGCAATGACTAACACAAACACAATCTTATGAAACAATTCAACATCTTGTTCTTTATGATGCTTGGACTTGGGCTAATGGCTCAAAATGTAACCTTGGACTATTACTTACCCGGTAATATTTCTTATAATCCTAATATTCCAAAACCAGCCGAAGTTATTGGACATGAAGTTGGAGAATGGCATGTGACCCATGATAAACTAGCGTTCTATATGCAGCAACTTGCCGCTTCAAGTGATAGAATTACAATAGAAGATCGCGGAAAAACTTATGAAGGTAGACCCGTTCTTTTACTAACCATCACCACACCAAAAAATCATCAAAATATTGAAACCATAAGACAGCAACATGTTGCATTATCCGAAGGAGGTACTACAAATACTTCGGAAATGCCCATAGTTGTCTACCAAGGGTTTTCCATTCATGGAAACGAACCCAGTGGTTCTAATGCTTCTCTGGCCTACGCCTATTATTTGGCTGCTGCACAAGGTCCGGAAATTGATGCCATGTTGGAGAATATGGTCATTCTTTTAGATCCAAGTTTTAATCCAGACGGCCTTCAACGTTTTGCATATTGGGCCAATGTCAATAAAAGTAAAAACTTGAATTCTGATAATAACGAAAGAGAATACCATGAAGTATGGCCTGGTGGACGGACGAACCATTATTGGTTTGATATGAACCGTGATTGGTTACCCGTGCAACTTCCAGAAAGTAGGGCGCGTATTGAAACCTTTCACAATTGGTTGCCAAATATTTTGACGGATCATCATGAAATGGGCACAAATTCTACCTTTTTCTTCCAGCCGGGAGAGCCTACAAGAGTAAACCCTTTAACCCCAAAAGTTAATCAGGAGCTCACAAAAGAAATTGCCACTTACCATGCAAAAGCATTGGACAAAATTGGTTCTCTCTATTATTCCGAAGAAAATTACGACGACTATTACTACGGAAAAGGCTCCACCTTTCCAGATGTTAATGGTAGCATAGGAATTCTTTTTGAACAAGGAAGTTCCAGAGGACATATTCAAGAAAGTGAGAATGGTACGCTGACCTTTCCATTTACCATCAGAAACCAATTCACTACAGCCATGTCCACTATAGAGGCCGCTAAAAACATGCGTACCAAAATATTGGATTACCAACAGAAGTTTTATCGCGACATGCGCTCAGAAGTCGCAAAAAGCAAAACCAAAGCAATCATTTTCGGTGATAGTAAGGATGCTTCCAAAACTTGGCATTTGGCAGAAATTTTGAATCGACACAAAATAAAATTTCACGAGCTGGCCTCCGATGCAACTATTTCTGGGAAGACGTACAAAAAGGGATATAGTTATGTTGTTCCTATGAATCAAAAAAATCCAAGGTTGATCAACGCCATGTTTGAGAAAAGAACAACCTTCCAAGACAGTCTTTTTTATGATATTTCTGCATGGACATTTCCCTTGTCCTTTAATGTAGATTATGCAAATTTAACCTCGCTTTCCAATGCTGGGTCTCAGGTCACCGATTTTCAAGCACCTAAAGGTGGAACAGATAAACAGAGTAATTATGCCTATCTGTTTGAGTGGCATGAGTATTACACTCCAAAAGCTTTGAATAAAATTTTGCAAAAAGGGTTACGAGCAAAAACAGCTAAATCTCCATTTTCTTTAGAAGGTAAACAATATGATTATGGCACCATAATGGTACCAGTGCAAAATCAGAAATTAAACCCAGAGGATTTGCACAACTTTTTGAATGAAGTAGCAAAAGACAGCAGGATTAAAATTACTGCGGTTTCCACTGGGCTTACCAAAGGAATAGATTTGGGAAGTAATGATTTTGACCCTATCAAAAAACAAAAAGTAGCCATTTTGGTTGGTGATGGCGTGCGTTCTTATGATGCCGGCGAGATTTGGCATCTGTTTGATACTCGCTATGATATGAAAATCACCAAAATAGACACTCGGTACTTCAACACTGCTGATCTGGATAAATACACAGACTTGATTTTACCTAGTGGATGGGGGAATAAAATTTTGGATAAGCAAGGTGCTGAAAAAATCAAAAATTGGGTAAAAAATGGTGGAACTGTAATTGGCTATAGAAACACCGCCAATTGGTTTAACAAGCATGAGTTCATGAAGCTTGAGATGAAGAAGGATACGCTAGTGGCCAAAAACATAACATTTGACCAGAAAGGCGATTTTAAAGGAGCCCAAGTTACTGGTGGCGCTATTTTCGAAACAAAACTAGATCGCTCACATCCCATTAATTTTGGATACAAAAACGATAAACTAGCCATGTTCAGAAACACAAATGTTTATCTAAAACCAGAAAAGAATAGTTATGACAACCCTATTCAATATACCAACAACCCACTTTTAAGTGGTTATATTTCAGAAGAAAATCAAGAACTCATTAAGAACAGTGTGCCTTTTAAAGCAAAAAGAATGGGCAAAGGGAGGGTAATTCTTTTTACTGACAACACTAATTTCAGAGCCTTTTGGTATGGAACCAACAAACTGTTGATGAATGCTATTTTCTTTGGACAAATGATGTAATTAAAGTTTCACGATTTTTAAAAGGATACGCCTAAATTATTTAAAATGGCAAGAACACCAAGTAATATGTTACCTCTGGACACCAAAGCACCTTCTTTCAATTTAATTGATACTGCAACGAATGCTTTGCGTTCGCTAGAGGATTTAAAAGGTGACAAAGGCACTGTTGTGATGTTTATTTGTAATCACTGCCCATTTGTAATTCATGTGAATCCTGAAATTTCCAGATTAGGAAAAGAATATCAAGCCAAAGGAGTAGGTTTTATTGCGATTTCGAGTAACGACGTAATCAATTATCCGCAAGATGCACCTCATTTGATGAAACTTAAAGCTGAAGAGGAAAGCTATTCTTTTCCCTATTTATATGATGAAACCCAAGAGGTTGCCAGAGCATATGATGCGGCATGCACACCAGATTTTTATCTTTTTGACGAAGATTTAAAACTTGTCTATCGTGGGCAATTGGATGATTCTAGGCCAGGCAATGGCATCCCCTTGACCGGAACTGATTTAAGAAATGCCATGGATGCACTGCTGGAAGGAAGGAGTCCAGAGGCAAATCAAAAACCCAGTATTGGTTGTAATATAAAATGGGCTGATAACTGATTATTTTCCTATTGAACTAAAAGCTGCCTAAGATGAAAATCAATCCAAAAAAAGCACTTGAAAAACTAGCTGAACAAGATTCCCCATTCTTGACCTTATTTGAACATGGAACGCTGGCTGTTGAAATCTATAAACCAGAAAGAATAGATTTACAACAACCGCATTCCCGAGATGAGGTATATGTTGTAGTTTCAGGAACAGGAGAATTTATGAATGATGGTGAACGGACAACTTTTTCACCTGGCGACTTTTTATTTGTACCTGCAGGTGTGGAACACCGATTTGAAAACTTTACGGATGACTTTTCTACCTGGGTCATTTTTTATGGTCCTGAAGGTGGCGAATCTGAATAGAGTCCAATGAATATTTATTTTGAGCCAGTCAATTCTTCAACAATTGATACTTATATTTTAGTAGGGAAGAAATCCTATCAAGAGCATTACCTTCATTTATGGGAAAATGAAGATTCAACCCCATATATTTCAAAGAGTTTCACTAAAACAATAGTTCAGAATGAGTTATTTGACCCGAATATTGAAAACTTCTTAGTGCAAGCTGAACATACCACAGTAGGCATTGTAAAGTTGATTAAAAATAAAGCTCTTGATGAGCTTTCAAGTGAAAATGCATTACTAGCTGAAAAAATCTATCTTCTGCAGGCCTATTCTGGTAAGGGTCTTGGTAAAATGGTTTTACAACTCATAGAAAGCTATGCCAAAGACTTAAACAAGGATGTTATTTGGTTAGACACCATGAAAAAAGGTAACCCCATTAACTTTTACTTGAAAAATGGGTTCAAAATCAAAAGAGAAAGTGAATTAAAACTGTCAGGAGCAAAGCTTTCAGAAAAAGAGATGTGGGTGTTAACCAAACAGCTTTAAATTACCATTCTTCTCTTTTAATCAAGCTCTCTATATGTGCAAAATGATGGCTTCCATGCCATGCATAACGACCTATATTTTCTTCAAGAGTGGTCTCTTGATTACCTTCAGGATGGGTGAATTTTCGTTTTAAATCTTTCCCAGAGAGTCCTTTCAAAAGATAAACCAGTTTAGCATGTACAGCTTTTAGATGATCTAAAGACATTTGAATAGGTGCCGATTGTGCATCGAACAATTTGGACCATTCTTTTTCCAGATATGGTTTAATCACAGGGTTATCCTCAGTCAATCCCCACTTAAATCTAATGTAGCTATGATGATGACTATCCGATATATGGTGCACTAATTGTCTCACTGTCCAGCCGCCTGGCCTGTATGACGTTTCTAATTGCTCATTTGAAAGTGGAGTTACCATATCTTCTAATCTTTGCGGTAAATGCTCTAAAATCGCAATCCAATCGTTTATGTGTTTTTCAGTGATAGGCTGCGGAATTTTATAAGTACCAATAGGGTATCTAAGTTGTTCTAAAGTGTCTTTTTCCATAGCTTAAAAGTAGCAAAATTTCGAGTTATTATATGGCTGAAACATGACTAAAATCATTTAGATTTTTAAAACTTTAATAGACTTTTAACGGCAATAAAAGCATACAGAACATTTATCCACTAATTTTGTAGGACACCTATTTTCAATTTAAAAAAACAACATTTATGGCAACAATTAGATTGGGCGATACCGCTCCAGATTTTACCGCTGAAACATCCCAAGGAACATTAAATTTTTATGACTATTTAGGCGATGGTTGGGGAATCCTTTTCTCTCATCCTGCCGATTTTACACCTGTTTGCACAACAGAACTGGGAACTGCGGCAAAGTTTAAAGGTGAGTTTGAAAAACGAAATGTGAAAATGATGGCATTAAGTGTGGATGGTGCAGCGTCTCATGCAGAATGGATAAAAGATATAAATGAAACGCAAAATACCGTTGTCAACTTTCCTATTATTGCAGATGAAGATAGAAAAGTCTCTGACCTTTATGATATGATTCATCCCAATGCGGATGACACCCTAACTGTTCGTTCGGTTTTCATTGTTGGACCAGACAAAAAAGTGAAGTTGATTTTGACTTATCCCGCTTCAACAGGGCGCAATTTTTATGAGTTAGTTCGTGTGATAGATTCATTGCAATTAACAGCTCATCATAAAGTGGCAACACCTGCCAATTGGGAGCATGGCGAAAAAGTGGTGGTTAGTCCATCAATCCCTACCGAGGAGGCTAAAGAAATCTTCACAAAAGGTGTTGAAGAGATAAAACCATACTTGAGGCTAACACCAGACCCTACTGCTTAACCTTAATTTAATGTCAAAAATTAACAAAAAACCTTAATTAACAATAAATTAAGTGTACCTTTGCAGCTAATTAATTTTTTTAGTATTTATTATGAGTAAAGGAACAGTAAAATTCTTCAACGATTCAAAAGGCTACGGCTTTATTACAGAAGAAGGTTCAAACACAGATCACTTCGTACACGTTTCAGGCCTAATTGATGAAATTAGAGAAGGTGACGCAGTAGAATTCGAACTACAGCAAGGTAAAAAAGGATTGAACGCCGTAAACGTACAAGTTATAGATTAAGGTAACAGCACACTTTTTTATAGAACAAACCCGGGCAATGCCCGGGTTTTTTATTTTCATTTTTGTTTAAACTTTACGCAACCTATTGCATTTTTTCAATCTAAACTTTAAACAAACACAGTTTCCCCTACACCATTAAATAAACAACACTATGAACACTTTCTTTGGGATTCTTTCCTTGCTCCTTGTTATCAACCTATTATTACTGTTATTAAGTGTAAATAGCTCCAAAAAGTAAATTTTCTAGAGTTTTATGCTCCAAGAAAAATAGTTTCGGACAATATAGTAGGGTTTTTCTACGTTCGGTTGTTAAATAGATATAGTTTCCCCACAAGCAAAATCTTGAATAAATGAGCACCTTCTTTATCGTATTACTTTTATTACTTGCCCTTAATCTTTGTTTATTATTGGTAAGTGTAAATAGATCAAAATAAAAAAGCTTCCTAAATAGGAAGCTTTTTTATTTTGTATTCTTGCCTTTACAAGAATGTCAATTATTTTACATTCATCAACTCTACATCAAAAATTAGCGTAGCATCCGGAGGAATAACACCACCGGCACCAGCACTACCATAAGCTAAATTGGAAGGAATGACCAAACGTGCCTTATCTCCTACCTTTAACAACGCTATACCTTCATCCCATCCCGGAATTACTTGACCTACACCCAAAGCAAAATCTATAGGTTGGTTTCTGCTGTATGAAGAATCAAATACTTGTCCATTAGTCAAACTGCCTTCATAGTGTACAGAAACTGTTTTTCCTTTTTCAGCTTTGGCCCCATTACCTTGTTGTATCATTTTGTACCGAAGTCCACTTTCAGTAGTATCAAAACCAGCGGCTAACTTTTCCATTTCAGCGGCGGCTTTTTCTTTGGCCTCAGCAATTTTTTGCTCTCTTGCACCTTCAAACACCCTAAAAGCTTCAATGGCATTCCAAGCTTCGGCTTCTGAACCTACTCTAAGAATTTCAAGGTTATCAATTGCATCTCCTTGAGCTATGGCATCCACCACTTCCATTCCTTCTTCCACATGACCAAAAACAGTATGCTTGTTATCTAACCAAGGCGTAGCAACATGTGTTATAAAAAATTGACTTCCGTTAGTACCAGGTCCAGCATTGGCCATGGATAGGATTCCAGGCCCCTCATGGGTCAATTCTGAATGAAACTCATCATCAAATTTGTATCCTGGATCACCTGTTCCGGTTCCTTGTGGACATCCACCTTGAATCATGAAATCTGCAATAACCCTATGGAACTTAAGTCCATCATAGTATGGTTTTCCTTGAGGTTTGGCACTGTTCTCCATGTTTCCCTCTGCCAAGGCAACAAAGTTACCTACGGTTCCAGGTGTTTTGTCATGGGTAAGTTTTACTACAATCTCACCCTTTGTTGTGTTGAATTTTGCGTAAATTCCTTCTTGCATTTTTGCTCTTTTTAATAAGCGGCAAAGGTAGGGGTTTTTATGTATTTGAAGTTCCGTAAATTTTGACGAATTTTTGTCTTATTATATATACCCAATTATTTTATACGATTTGAAAAACCATAAGAATTGAAACAGATTAATGTAAAAAAAGGAGAGATTTTACAAAAAAGCGGAGACTTAAACAGCAAAGTCTATAAAGTGAATTCGGGACTCTTGAGAAGTTATACCATTGATCAAAAAGGAAAGGAACATATTTTTATGTTTGCGCCAGAAAATTGGACGATAGCGGATAGCCAATCAAAAGAAACGCCTTGTGATTTATATATTGATGCTCTTGAAGATTCTTCAATAGTGGTTTTGACAAAAGACATCCAAAGGGAAGGTAAAAATGTCGGCGCATTTATTAAGCGTCTTTCTGTATTGCAAAAAAGAGTTGTTATGCTCATGAGTTTTTCTGCTATCGAACGTTTTGAGCATTTTGAACAAACCTATCCTGAAATTCTTCAGCGAGTTACCCAAAAAATGATTGCTTCATATTTAGGAATTACACCAGAGGCATTGAGTAAAATAAAAAGGGAACGAATTAAAAAGAGCTAACAATTGCATTTCTTAACCTACATTAATGCACAGTACGTAATTGAACAAGATATTTGATTGAACCAATTTTTACAATCAAATGAAAAACTTACCAATTCTACTAAAAATTTCAGCAATTCTATGGGTTATTTGGGGACTCGTTCATATTCTGGCTGGTGTAATGACAATGAAAGGAGTAATAACTAACGATATTAGTTCCTCCATAATTGGCATTGCTGACGCGGCTGACCCCGCTACTCTGCAAATAAACTATCCAAAAGCAGCTGGTGCGGTAATTGGACAGCATGGATTCAATTTATTTTGGATTGGAATAGTGACTTTTATTTCCGCTTTCTTTATTTGGAAAGGAAATAGAAATGCCGTTTTCCTTGCTGCAATCACAGGTGGGTTAGCTGATTTGGGGTACTTCTTATTTATGGATTTAGGAGGATATGTAAAATTCGTTCCCGGAACTGTTATGACCATCGTTTCTTCGTTAGCAATAATTTTGAGTTTTTACGCTTATTTCAAAGCACGAAATCCAAATCTGACGGAATAAAAAAAGTTTTAACTAAACCACTACCCTTTAATCTTTGTTGAAGGAATAGTTCCGTATTTATCTATAAGATAGACCAAACTGGCCATGGTAGCCGCGCCTAGTTCTAATTCACGCTTATTTACATGTTCAAAAGTGTCGTTTTCTGCGTGGTGGTGATCAAAATATCGTTGAGAGTCTGGTCGTAATCCAGCCAAGACCAAGTCTTCATTTTTTAAAGGGCCAATATCCGCTCCACTATACCCTTTAACAAACATATGAATCAAGTAAGGTTCAAACAGGTTTGCCCAGCTTTGTACTTGTTTCAGATTTTCTTCGGAACAATCAAAAGAGAAACCTCTGGGTGTAAATCCTCCTGAATCGCTTTCTAGGGCAAAAACGTGCTTTTCATTTTTACTCAGCGCCACTTCAGCATATTTGTTTCCGCCGCGAAGTCCATTTTCTTCATTCATAAACAACACAACACGAAGTGTACGTTTGGGCTTATAACCAGATTCTTTCAATAGGCGAAGTACATCCATACTCTGCACACAACCTGCTCCATCATCATGGGAACCGTCCCCAAGATCCCAAGAATCCAAATGACCTCCCACAACCATAATTTCATTTGGGTATGTAGAACCTTTTATCTCTCCTATAACATTATAGGATTCAACATCATCAAGCTGTTTACAGCTTTGTTTGAAGTAAAGCTTAATATTTGGATTTAACTTGAGGGTGGTGCTCAATAATTCTGCTCCTTTAGTACTTATAGCAGCCGCAGGAATCCGATCCTCAACCGGTGTGTCCCCGTAGCTCATGGATCCTGTATGTGGAAAATCATCTAAACTTAGTGTCACAGAACGAACAATAACACCGACCGCACCATATTTACCCGCCTCTGAAGCACCTGAATATCTTTGGTCCACACAACCCGAGTATGAAGCAAATGTGCTTATCAGCTTTGGTTCCATTGGGCGGTTGTAAAACACAATTTTACCTGCTATCTGATCTTTTCCCAGTTTTTCTAAATCTTCTATTCCTTGAACCTCAATAATATTGGTCTTTAAACCTTTGTCCGGGGTTGCAACAGATCCTCCAAGTGCGCAAATGGGAACATTGGTAGTAAGGCCTGGCTTTGTTTCTATATAAGCAAACTCTGGAGTGCCCCTTACCCATTTTGGGACCATCACGGGCTGCAACCATACACGGTCCAACCCTAAAGAATCTAATTGTGCTTTTGTATAATCCACGGCCTGTTGTGCCTGCACAGAACCTGAAAGGCGCCCGCCAATCTGATTAGAGAGATGATTTAGCCAATCATATGCTTTTCCATTGGTCAGGGCCTGATCATAGATCGCTCTAATTTGCTTCTCATCATCTGTTTGTGAAAAAAAAGGGGTACTAGCCAATAAAAGGGCTAGAAGTAAAGTTGTTCTCATTAGGTTTCTTTTTCCAGTTGTTGCTTAAAGCTTTCTAAATTAGCTTTTATTTTTTCGTCCAACTCAGGTTCTGTAACATCTTTATGCTTTTTTAACGCTTCCAATAAAATAGTCGCTACAATTACCCGAGCAGCTTTTTTATTATCTGCGGGAACAATATACCATGGTGCATGGGACTTTGAGGTTTCATTGATAGCTTTTTCATAACACCTTTGGTATTCATTCCATAACTTTCGTTCCTTAAGGTCGCCTGCCGAAAATTTCCAGTTTTTCTCCTTCAATCTTAACCTTCTTAATAAACGTTGCCGCTGTTCTTCTTTAGAGAGGTGAAGAAAAAACTTGAATATTAGTGTTCCATTTTCAGAAATATGCCTTTCAAAGTCATTTATTTGTCGATATCTTTTTTCCCAAAACCCATCATCTATATCTGATACCGACTCAATACCTGGAATGTTTTCGCCCATAATATACTCCGGATGGACTTTCGTTACCAATACATTTTCATAATGGGTTCTATTAAATACACTGAATTTACCCCGTGCAGGTAATGCAATATAATGCCTCCACAAGTAATCATGTTTTAACTCCAGCTCCGTGGGGACTTTAAAACTGTGAACTACCACGCCCCTTGCATTAAAATCCTTAAAAACCTCTCTTATAAGGCTATCCTTACCTGAAGTATCCATTCCTTGCAGACAAACAAGAATTCCGTATTTTCCATGAGCGTATAACGTATCTTGAAATTTTCCCAATTTCTTTCGCACGTCTTCCAGCCATTCTTTAAGCTCTTTATCTGAGCTGTTAAGGTCATTAAAAGTGCTTATTTCGGAAAGTTTTAAGGTATTTTCTGCTTGATATGCAGTAATATTGATTTTTTCCATAAGAATGAATATAGGTCTTTTTGTTCATTCCTTCAATCATCTCCTCAAAACTACCATTCAACGATAGTTTTTACATTTTGTAGTTTTAGCTGGTCTTTTATCGATTTTTTTTACCTCAAAGCGATTCTTCCCGTAATTTAGTAGGAAACATAAGACGCACAGTCCCAAATCTAGCGTTATGAAAACAAAAAAGATTATTCTCTTTGTAGTCTTTATTTTAGGCGTTCTTGGCCTATTACTAATGGCTTCATTCACCACACGCAATGCATGCGAGTATGCAAATTCCAATATAGAGTACATTAAAAGTCAAACAGAGAAGGCAATAATTGCGGATGATTTTGAAATGTCGAAGTACTTTGTCTATAAAGCCTTAAATGGTATTGAGAAAACCAAGCTCAATTTTATAGATTGTGGATGCGAAGGAACCATAGAAAGTCTTGAAAAAGCGCTTTTTTATCTTAAAGAAGCAACAAGGGCTGAAACCTTTGAAACTTCAAAAAAGTCATTGCATATTGCATTGGAGAGTACCACTATTGGAATTAAAGTACTTAAAACATTTGAAGAAGAGTTTTCAAGTTCATATGGTAATGACATGTTGGTTTTGAACACAAAAGATGCTATTGACCAGCAGAACGGCATTCTTATGCCACAAGGAGAAGCTTTAAGAAAACGAGTGCACAACTGCTTGCTCGGTTTTGAGACTTCTCTTGATAAGGTAGTAAATGAGGTAGAATGTAAAGAAGCCCAAGGGTTTATCACAAAAATACATGAAGAAGCTAGGTTAACTTTACTCAACACAGAACTATCTGAGCCAAAAAAACAGTATTACCAGCGCGTTAAGACCATATCACACGATGCGCTTTCTAAATTGGGCGATTGTCCTTTGGATTAATTATTTACTGGCAAAAAGTTTCACATCTTCTTCTGAGACCTCCTTGCCTCCAAGAATGATCAATCTTTCTACCACATTGCGAAGTTCACGTACGTTTCCAGTCCAATCGTAACCCTTTAATAGTTCAATGGCTTTTTTAGAAAAACTTTTTGCTGCTGTACCTTGTTCAGCAGCTATTTGACCAGAAAAATAATCAATTAGTATAGGAATGTCGTCTCTTCTATCGTTTAAAGAAGGAACTTTTATTAAAATTACCGCCAATCGATGGTATAAATCTTCTCTAAATTTATTATCGGCAATTTCCTTTTTAAGATCTTTATTGGTAGCGGCCAAAACTCGCACATCAACTTTAATATCCTTGTCCGTGCCCACCCTGGAAATTTTGTTTTCCTGCAATGCCCTTAACACTTTAGCTTGCGCTGAAAGACTCATATCCCCAATTTCATCCAAAAAAATGGTTCCTTTATTTGCAGCTTCAAATTTTCCGGCTCTATCTTTTATAGCGGAGGTAAACGCTCCTTTTACATGTCCAAACAGTTCACTTTCTATTAATTCTGAAGGAATAGCAGCACAATTTACCTCAATAAAAGGTGCCGAAGAACGGGAGCTCTTTTCATGCAACCAATGCGCCACCAATTCTTTTCCCGTACCATTGGATCCAGTTATTAAAACTCGGGCATCCGTTGGGGCCACTTTTTCAATCATATCCTTTATAACCCCGATCTCATCACTTTCCCCAACCATTTCGTAGTTTTTGGAGACCTTCTTTTTCAGGATTTTATTCTCTACCACCAATTCTTTGCGGTCCAGTGCATTTCTTACCGTGGTCAACAAACGATTTAAATCTGGTGGTTTTGATATATAATCAAAGGCACCCAAACGCATTGTATTCACTGCTGTATCTAAATCTCCATGACCAGAAATCATGATAAACGGGATTTCTGGTTTTATCTTTCGAGCTGCTTCCAATACCTCGACACCATCCATTTTTGGCATTTTAATATCGCACAACACCAAATCAAAATCTTCCTTTTTAATAGCTTCAATACCCCTTAGACCATCCTCGGCTTCATTAACCTCATAAGTGTCACTTTCTTCACTTAAAATCTTTACCAAAACTCTTCTAATGGCAGATTCATCCTCTATTACCAATATTTTTGACATATTATGCTATTTAAAAAATTCCAATCTTGAATCCAGTTCTAATATAAAGATTTGACTCATCATTCAATAAAAAAACATCTCCCCTTTTATCATTCCTTAATTTTCCTTCTTGCTCGAATGAACGCCCTACTAAAGCGTACAAAGACATTCTTTTGGATATATTGTACTGGTACCCCAATGCTCCAATTAAAGCAGAAAGGGAAATTTTTGACCCCAATTGCCCATCTGGCAAAACAATATCATTCTGGACATTTATAAAATATCCATCTAACAACACTGTCGCTTCCAAAGTATGCTTTTTTGTAATATGGTGTTTAAAATTAGACCTTGGTATTCCTAAGGTATAGGACCATTTTGGGTGAAATCTTCTATAATAACTCACCAATGGCAGGGGAACGGGAAGTCCTGTGGTGCTGTTATAAGATAGTCCAAGTACTATTCTAAATGGTTTGTCCGCATTTGGTTTTTCTTTCCAGAGAGTTGCAGTTGCGTTAAAGAAGAAATCATCGGTAATAGTTCCATTGGTAAAATTGGAAGCAAACCTTGGCGTTATTATGGTTACCAAATTCCAATTTTCATTCCATTTGGTTATAAAACCAAGGTTAAGGTCTGCCACATGAAAGCGAATTAATTCGCTTTTGTCAAATGGAAAATCACGAGAATAACCAATATCAAGTCTATTATATTCTAAACCTGTTATTAAGTAGTCCTTTTTTTCGTTCAATTTAATAGGAAGGTTGAAGAGTAGTTTATAACGCTGCGTTTTAATACCAGAGTCATTTTCCGGGATGTTTAAATACTCAAATTTAAATATATCCGAACTTTGACCGTATCCTGTTTGGTAGGTAAGCATTCCAAAGAACAATCCAAGAATCCAAACTACACTATTATGTATCGAGGTTTTTATTTTTCCTGAGGTTTTTGATACTGGATTAGATGTACATCTCGCTGCGGGAACGGAATACTAACATTATTTTCTTTGAATTTCGTATTTATATTGTATCGAATTTCACTTTTAATTTTAGGGTCACCAAAACTATCATTAGTAAAAAAATGAAGTGAAAATAGTAGAGCGGAATCTCCAAAATCATCAAAAAGCACAAATGGTTTTGGGTTTTTCAACACATTTTTTTGTTCTGCTGCCACTTGTTCTAAAAGTTGGGTAACCAAAACAACATCACTACCATAAGCTACACCAACATTCACTCTTTCCCGTGTAGTTCTATGATTTTGGGTGTAGTTATATACAATATCACTAATGAACTTATGATTGGGAATAATAATGACTTTATCATCTCTGGTTATTGCCCTTGTTGTTCTTAATTTAATTTCAAAAACCTTACCAACTTTGTTATCAACTTCAACAATATCACCTACCTGTAATGACTTATCCACAATAATAAAAATACCGCCAAGAATATCTTGAAACAATTCTTGAAGGGCTAACCCTAACCCCACAAATAATGCGGCAGAAGCCGTTATCATAAGGGTAATGTCAATACCGGCAGCACTTAGGGTAACCAAAACCACTACTAGATAGATAACGTAATTGATGAACTTAAAAACACTTGAGAACTTTTGCTTATCCTCTTGCTCCATTTTCCTTGTAAACAGATACCTGAGCCATTTTAAGAGAAACTTAGTGACAATAAAGGCAATTGTTAAAAGCAATAACAACCCCACGGTAAAGTGAATAGATTTATCTCCTTCACCCAAATGAAATCCCAGGTTTAGAAATTCCTTAATGGAGCCCCAAATATCTTCTTTGATGATTTCCTGTATTTCGCTGGTCTCTTCTTGCATCTTAACTTAGTATCTCAGCCATTTGAACAATTCCTTGTATGTGGGTCTCTTGCCGTACATTAATATTCCCACTCTATAAATTTTTGCCGCCAACCAAACTATTCCAAAAAATGTTCCAATAAGCAGGGTAATCGATAGCAGTAGTTGCCACAAAGGTACACCACCTTCACCAATTCCTCCTGGAAGCCTCATCAACATAACTATGGGAGAGGTTAGCGGAAATAATGAAAAGCCAACAGCAATTGGGCCATGTGGGTTACTAAAAACCGAGAAGAAACCTACATAAATGGCTAGCATCAACGGTAATATTATTGGAAAAATAAATTGCTGAGTGTCCGTTTCATTATCAACTGCGGCACCGATTGCCGCATAAATTGAGCTGTAAATAAAATATCCTAAAATAAAGTACACCAAAAAGGAACTAATCAATAGAAACCATGGAATGTTTAAAATCTCCTTGGCATATAACATCATTTCGGTGCTTGGAGGCGTAGAGAACTGCCCCATACCATTCATACTGCCAGGCACCATTGGATTTTCAGTGGCAATTGCTGCTAAATCAATTCCTAAAAACAACGATACAAGAAACAATAAAAGTGAAGCAGAAATAATCCAAATTGTAAATTGTGTAATTCCAGCTAACGAAGTACCTATTATTTTGCCCAACATCAACTGAAAAGGTTTTACAGAAGAAATAATCACCTCAATAATTCTGCTGGTTTTTTCTTCTATGACACTTCGCATCACAAAACCGCCATAAATAATGATAAACATCATAATGGCATATCCAAATCCTCCTCCAATAAACGCTTTTATCTCGTTTATACCTTTCACACTTTTCTCGCCATCAAACGTAGCTAGGTTAATTTCAAAGGATGCTTCAATATCCGAAAACTGCCCTTGGGAAACTCCTAGGTTCTCCAACCTCTTTTGTCTAAGTTTCTTCTGAAAAATACCTTCTAACCGTTGCGTAACATTGGTATTGGGATTATCCTTGGTAAATAAGTATGCTGATTTAGAGACCTGCTCCAAATCCGCGCCTTTTGGCAAGTGAAGCAATCCATAATATCCCAACGAGCTTGTAGAATCTTTAGCTTCCTGTAAGGAAAGATCTTTAAAGTGAACATAGGACATACTTTCTGACGTCTTAAATTGTTCATCAAAAAAACCGCTTTCATTTAGAACTGAGATTACCCGTTTCTCGCTATCATTTATTTTGGTCAAATAGGCAATCAATACAATCATCCCCACAATTAAAAGAGGGCTCAAAATGGTCATGATTATAAACGACTTGTTCCTCACTTTCGCCAAATATTCCCGCCTTATAATTAGCCACAGCTTATCGGTCATTCTCTTTGTTGTTTACTGTTTGAATAAAAATGTCGTTGGCTGAAGGGATGGTTTCTTCAAAGCGATTGATATTTGCTTGGTTAGACAGTTCAGCAAGAACTCCTGCGGTTTGATTGGATGGCAACTGAATGGTAAAGTTCAGCTGTTTCTCTTCCTTATCAAAGCTTGAAGATAAAATCTGAAATTTATCTTCCAAAGTTTTTACAAATGTATCTCCGTCCTGTTGTATTTCTAACCCAACGTTGAAAATGTTGTTTTTGTATGCCTTTTTTATGTCGGAAAGTTTACCGTCCAGAATTTTTTCCGATTTATGAATTAACGCAATATACTCGCACAACTCTTCCACAGATTCCATTCGGTGCGTTGAAAATATAATGGAAGTTCCTTTTTCCTTAAGCAGAAGAATTTCATCTTTTATAATGTTGGCATTAATAGGGTCAAATCCACTAAAAGGTTCATCAAAAATCAACAATTTAGGTTCATGTAAAACAGTGACTATAAATTGGATTTTTTGAGCCATTCCTTTGGAAAGCTCCTGAATTTTTTTGTTCCACCAGTCCCCTATGTCCAAGCGGTCAAACCAATATTTCAGTCTTTTTTTTGCCTCACTTTTAGAAAGGCCCTTAAGTTGAGCTAAGTACAATGCCTGTTCCCCTACTTTCATACTTTTGTACAGACCCCTTTCTTCTGGCAAATAGCCAATATGGGCAATGTGTTCTGGAGCTAGAGGACTACCATTAAATAGCACCTCTCCTTTATCTTGATACGTTATTTGATTGATAATGCGTATAAAAGTGGTCTTTCCCGCCCCATTTGGACCTAAAAGACCGTAAATACAGTTTTCTGGTATTTCTAGTGAAATGTTGCTCAGTGCAGTAAAGTCACCATAGGTTTTGGTGACATTTTTGGCAACAAGGATATGATCCATTTAAACTATTTTTTCAAAGATATGTATTTGACCAAAGAAGACTACTACGCTCATAAAAACAAAACCCACCCTTAAAAATCAAGGATGGGAAAAAAATTGCTATGAAAAAGAAAATTAGATGCTGGTTGCCCAACATCAGTTTCAAATATACGTTTTTTATTTAAACAGAAAAGCATTAATTGTTAGGAGAACATATCTTTAACTTTTTCAAAAAACGACTTATCTGACTTTTCTGGTTTTGGAACAAAGTTTTCATCATTCTGCATGCGTTCAAAGAATTCTTTTTGTTCCCTATTCAATTCTTTTGGTGTCCAAACGTTTACATGGACCAATAAATCTCCACTACCATAACCATTAATACTGGAGATGCCTTTACCACGCAATCTCAATATCTTTCCGGATTGAATTCCCGGTTCAAGTTTTATCCTAACCTTTCCTCCTACGGCATCAATCTCTTTAGAACTACCTAAAACTGCTTCAGAAAAACTTATGTATAGGTCATAATGCAAATTATCACCTTCCCTTTTTAAGGTATCATGTTCCGCAGTCTCAATGGCTACTAACAAGTCTCCCGGAATTCCATCTCCTGGAGCTCCATTTCCTTTTCCGGAAACCTTCAACTGCATTCCTTCTTCTACACCAGGTGGAATTTTTATGGAAACTGTTTCCTCCTCCATCTTAAGTCCTTGTGCATCTGCCCCACTAGGTCTTTTATCAATGGTTTGTCCAGCTCCACCACAAGTACTACAGGTAGTTGCTGTCTGCATTCTACCTAAAATTGTATTGGTGATTTTAGTAACTTGACCACTGCCGTTACAAGTAGGGCATGTTTTGTAGGTTACCCCTTCTGCTTGGACCTTTCTTCTGACCTTTACTTTTTTCTCTACGCCATTGGCAACTTCCTCTAGTGTCAACTTAACCCTAATGCGGAGGTTACTTCCTTTTACCCTACGTTGTCCGCCTCCAAAGCCTCCAAAACCACTAAATCCGCCACCACCAAAAGCACTACCGAAAATATCTCCAAACTGACTGAAGATATCATCCATATTCATACCTCCACCGCCAAATCCAGCACCACCTTCAAAGGCGGCATGGCCAAATTGGTCATATTTAGCGCGTTTATCAGGGTCGCTCAGCACTTCATAAGCTTCGGCCGCTTTTTTGAACATTTCTTCAGCTTTGGAATCGCCCGGATTTTTATCCGGATGAAATTCAATAGCCTTTTTTCTATAAGCTTTTTTTATTTCGGCAGCCGTAGCTCCTTTGGAAACGCCCAATATTTCGTAAAAGTCATCCTTCATATACTCTTAATTTCCAACGACTACTTTTGGGTGTCGTATGATGCGTTCTCCAAGTTTGAATCCTTTTTCGACCACATCTATTATTTTACCTTTCATCTTTTTGTTTGGAGCAGGGATTTGGGTTATGGCGTCATGTACTTCAGCATCAAAAACATCCCCTTCGCCTACTTCAACTTCTTCCAGCCCCTTGCCTTTCAAAGTTTCTTTAAATTTATTACTGATGAGCTCCACCCCTTTGAACATTTCTTTATCCTCAGATTTTGAAATCTCTTTAAGGGCCCTATCAAAATCATCTAAAACTGGTAGCAATGAAACAATCACTTCTTGCCCAGCAGTTTTAAAAAGCTCCATGCGTTCTTTTGAAGTCCTTCTTTTAAAATTTTCAAATTCAGCAAAAAGTCTGAGGAATTTATCTTTCTCCTTTGCCAAATCTTCACGTAGCTGATCTTCTATGGAAATCTCTTCTTTCTCTTCAACTTCATTTTCCATAGCTATATTTTCATCGCTCAGTTCAGGATTGTTAGCGGTTTGGGAATCGTTTGGTTTTCCCTCCATCTCCTCAACCTTACTTTTCTTGCTCATATACTATTATTTTATTTCCTTTTTTGAAGTGGCAAAAGTACTGCCAATTGTCTAAAAATGTCAAAATGTCACAACAAATCACAAAAAAAATCCGCCTGTGGCGGACATGTGTATTCATAGCGGTATTATTGAGCAATGTCACACAAATTCTTTGTTCATTGATGCCATCTGTGATTCACTATCTTCTTTCCTTGATAAATAAAGGTTTTCCAAGGCAGTACCTATGTTAGTATGTTGAAAAATAAACCCTTTTTTCTCAATACGTTTGCTGCTAACCCGCTGACTGGCATAAAGGATATACGACATTTCACCCAAGATAACCTGCATTGCAAGCCTTGGCACATTGGGTAGAATTAGGGGTTTATCAAGTATTCTAGCCAATTCCTTTGTCATCTTCGCATTGGTCACGGGATTCGGAGCCACTGCATTAAACGTCCCTTTTAGATTATTTTCAATCACAAAAACAAAAATCTGTGCCAAATCTTCAATATGAATCCATGATTGCCACTGATTTCCAGTTCCAAAAGCAGCTCCAACAAAGTTTTGAACAGGCCTTGCCATTTTAGGCAATGCCCCTCCCAAGATTGACAGCACAATGCCTATTCTTATTTTGGAAACATTAAAATTAAAACTATTGAATGTATCCACTTCACGTTCCCATTTTTCTACAGTCTCACCTAAAAAGCTATCATCAATATCCGTTTCATTTTCATTATAAAAATTAATGAGGGAATTTGGGTAAATTCCAATCGCAGAAGCTGAAACAAAAGATTTGATTTGGGCAGAATCAATTTCCCCTAGTGCCTTGTGTAATGTTCGAAGACTATTTATTCTGCTGGACAGCACTTTTTTCTTGTATGCTGGCGACCATCTTTTAGCAATACCCGCTCCAGCAAGATTTATTATGGCAGAGACCCCTTCTAAACAGGCTAAATCTATTTCGTCTTTAGACGGATTCCAATAAAAACCGCTAAAGTCCTGAGATGAAACTATTTTTTCTCTTCGTGTGGTCAAATAATTAACAGAAATACCTTTCTCCTGCAAAACCTTTACAATGGCTTTGCCTACTAATCCCGTGGCACCTGTAATCAAAACCTTCATACAATCATTTTGAGGCAAATTTAATGGTTTAAACTGCTGTTTATGAGGCATTAATTTAGGTTTAACACAATTGTTTAAACTTTAAACAAATTTATGATAATATTGAACCATCAATTAACAGAGCCTTGGCAAAAAGCTAAATCTTAGTTGCCCTTAGCATTTCCCGTTTACCGGGAGGGCCTGGCAATCGTTCAACTTTAAAACCTACGGCCTGCAAAGCCCTTCTTACACTCCCCTTAGCAGCATAGGTTACCAAAACCCCTTCCTGTTTCATCGCCTGATACATTTTTAAAAATACCTCTTCTGTCCATAATTCTGGTTGTACCCTAGCGCCAAAGGCATCAAAATAAACCAGGTTGAACAAATTAATGTCGTTTATCGAATTAAAATCCTTCAACTGCTTTTTGAGTTGAAACCCATCTGTAATGGAAACTTGACTTTCCCATTCAGATTTGTGCATTTTTTCAAAAGATCCCTGATGCTCTCTTGAATTCAACTGCGTGCAATAATCCAATTCCTTAACCTCAGCAAAGGAAACTGGAAATGCTTCAACCCCAACGTAATTAACTTGCAAATTCAATTTTTCTACTTCTAAAAGTGTAATCAACGCATTAAGTCCCGTACCAAAACCAATTTCCAGAATGCTAATCCTTGTGCTCTTGAACAATCTAAGTCCATGCTCAATAAAGACATGATACGCCTCTTGAATTGCTCCATGTTTGGAATGATACTGCTCATCCCAATCCTCTATTTGGATTGTTTTTGAACCATCACCCGTTACTATTATTCTTCTTTTCAAAATATTATAGCCTTTTACCCCTTACTATCATTACAATTTCTTGTTATCCTTTGAACAAGATGCATCAAAAATGTTAAAACAATTAGGGATTGGGAAAAACTTAATTTTTTAGTTTAAAACTGTTTAATTTTAATCTAAAAGTAAGCAATGCTATTGCTTATTGTTTAATTTTATCGGTTCAAATTCTTTTAGCATGGGAACAATGACAAACACCTTGACGGTAGAAAAGGCAAAGACCTCCAAAATTAAAGATGTAGATTTTGATAATCTTTCTTTTGGAAGTATTTATACTGATCACATGCTCGTATGTGATTATAAAGATGGCGAATGGAAAACTCCCAAGGTTGTTCCTTACCAACCTTTAACCCTGGATCCTTCCGCAAAAATCTTTCATTACGGACAATCCATTTTTGAAGGAATGAAAGCCTACAAAGATGATGAAGGTAGTGTTTGGCTATTTAGACCGTTAGAAAATTTTAAACGTTTGAACAAATCTGCCAAGCGTATAGCTATACCAGAACTTCCTGAAGAATATTTTATGGAAGGGCTCACCACGCTTTTGCAAGTTGAGAAAGATTGGATTCCACAAAACCCAGGAAGCTCCTTATATATTCGCCCATTCATTTTAGCTTCGGGAACAGGTTTTCATGCCTCACCCGCAGATGAGTACAAATTCATTATTGCCTGTGCTCCATCTGGCGCATATTTTTCGGGCAAAGTAAAAGTGTTAATAGAAGAGAACTATTCTAGGGCTGCCAACGGCGGTGTTGGATATGCCAAGGCAGGAGGAAATTATGCTGGACAATTTTACCCTACCCAATTAGCTATTGAAAAAGGATACAATCAGGTTATTTGGACAGATGACAATGAGCATGAGTACATAGAAGAAGCTGGTGCCATGAATATTTTTATTCGGATAAATGACACCTTAATAACTGGACCTACCAGTGATCGTATACTTGATGGTATTACTCGTAAAAGTATTTTGGATATAGCAAAAGATGAAGGTATTATTACTGAAGTCCGTAAAATATCCGTTACTGAAGTTGTAGAAGCGGCTAAAGCAGGAACATTAAAAGAAATGTTTGGTGCTGGTACCGCTGCCGTGGTATCGCCAATAGCTTCTTTTGGCTATAAAGACACTGACTTTGATTTGCCAGAATTGACAGACAGCTACGCATCTAGACTTAAAAAACGAATTACCGATATTCAATATAATAGAGCTGAAGATAAATTTGGCTGGAGATTTAAAGTACAGTAAATAAAAAAGCGCCTTTACGGCGCTTTTTTATTTGTCTAAAACTCCTTGAATATTTGGTTTAAAATAGTTAGGCCCTTTAAGTACTTTCCCATCTTCTCTATAAATAGGATTACCGTCTGATCCCAACTTACTCATATTGCTTCGTTGGATTTCTTCAAAGACCTCTTCAATTTTGTATTGCATTCCATGCTCCAAAATGGTTCCACAAAGTATATACAGCATATCACCCAAGGCATCGGCGACCTCAACCAAGTCACCGTCATTGGCAGCTTCTAAATATTCCTTATTCTCTTCATCCATAAGATTGAACCGCAATTGATTCTTTGCTTCTCCCAAATTGGCTTTTGGTTCTTTTAAAACACCTAGACCAAAAGAATTGTGGAATAACTCCACCGCCTTTATTTTACTTTCCATTACACTTGAATTGATTTAGCTTTGCGTAAAAATAAAAAATATGTTCAGCACAGGACAATTAATTTTTGCAGCACTTTTCGTTGTAGTTTTTATAGTAATCATAGCCCTATCATACCGCAAGGACAAAAACATGCACAAAAAAAATTACAAAGGGGTAAAGTGGGTTTTAATTTCTTTTATCACATTCGTAATTATTTTGTTCTTGATTAAATACTTTCTTAAAAATTAACAAGAACATTGACTTCACCACAAAAAATAAAAGTTTTACAACTTTAATCAGAGTGCAACTCGTATACTATAGGAAAAGACGTACTTTTGTTTAACATTAGTTTAGCATATTCAAATGACAACATTTTTCACACTTCTATTCATTTTGCTTGCGGTTAATGCGATTCTATTAATTTTCAGTGTTAATGGAACCAAGGAAAGGTCTAGAAAACCAATTCAAAAAATCTCGGAGACTTCAATTACAAAAATTTTCCCCAACGAACCCTCCGAAACCGAATACAAAAAAGCTGTATAGTTTGTACCTTTAGGGTATGAAGCAGGCTTTTCTCGTTTTTTTAGGCGGTGGATTAGGTAGCGTTCTTCGCTATGTTATCTCAAAACCCCTAAATATTTTACTTCAAAATTTTTTCTTAGGTACCTTTTTAGTCAACATTGCTGGTTGTCTGCTTATTGGCATTATTCTGGGCCTATCTTCACGAAATAATTTACTTTCAATTAACAGCACCCTTTTCCTAGCAACTGGTTTTTGTGGGGGATTCACAACTTTTTCCGCATTTGCGTTTGAAAAGCACAGTCTATTAAAAAATAGTGAGCTTTTTCATTTTTCCGTTTACACCATAGCCAGTATTATAGTGGGCGTTCTAGCTGTTGCTTTAGGCATATGGCTCTCAAAACTAGGAGAGTAGTTACAAAATCAATTTTTCTTATTTCTTTTTGTTATTTATTAAACATTTTTCATTTAAATCGATGATTTTCACTTTAAATCGTTGATATGTAATGCTCATGTTAATAAAAAATCATTAAATACTTAATAAAAGTATATTTAAAATCACATACCCCTAAAAAAATAGGGGTATTTCTTTTTTAAACATAAAAATAAAGGTGATAGCCTCCATTTATAGATGGTCTTTATTGAATTAACATATATTTGGCGCATCAATTAACTACTTAATTATGAAAAAAGTCGAGGCAATTATTAGAAAATCCAAATTTGATGAGGTGAAAAAAGCGCTTCATGAAATTGAGGTAAACTTCTTCAGTTACTGGGATGTAACCGGAGTTGGTAATGAAAAACAAGGGCATGTATATCGTGGTATTTCATATAGCACTTCAGATATACAAAGAAGGTACTTGGTCATTGTAGTATCAGATGACTTCTTGGAACGCACAGTAGAAACTTTATTGAATTCCGCTTCCACAGGAAACGTAGGAGATGGAAAAATCTTTGTTTCTGATGTTATAGAAGCCTACAGGGTAAGAACCAAGGAAAGCGGAAGTGCCGGAATAAACTAACAACTAAACTAACTATCAATATTTAAAGATTATGGACGCAGGATTGTTTACAGCAAATAACATATGGATGATGGTTTGTACCGCCCTAGTGTTTTTCATGCACTTAGGATTCTCTTTCTTAGAGATTGGTCTTACCAGACAAAAGAATACCGTAAATATTTTATTTAAGAATGTATTTATAATATGTGTTGGATTATTACTCTATTATATTGGAGGCTTTAATCTAATGTACCCAGGTTTTGAAGATGGAGACTTAGGTTTCTTCAAGTTTGCAGGATTTGGAATTGCAGCCCCTGAGGGCGGAATGACCCCAGATTATGCAAGTGGAGGCTATACTTGGTGGACAGATTTCTTATTCCAAGGAATGTTCGCAGCGACAGCAGCAACTATTGTTTCTGGTGCGGTAGCAGAACGGATTAAACTTGGAGCTTTTATGATTTTCACCTTAATATATGTAGGCCTTGTTTACCCAATAGTAGGTTCATGGCAATGGGGAAGCGGATTCCTTTCTTCACTTTCTTATGGTGAAGCTGAAGGTTTTTATGACTTTGCAGGCTCTACATTGGTTCACTCTGTAGGTGGATGGGGCGCTTTGATTGCTATCTATCTTTTAGGTGCAAGAATTGGAAAATTTGGCGAAGACGGTAAAGCCAAGGCCATACCGGGTCATAATTTACCTTTTGCAGCAGCAGGGGTGCTAATACTTTGGCTAGGGTGGTTTGGTTTTAACGGTGGTTCTGTACTTTCAGGAGACCCAGCGGGCACCTCACTCGTTTTAGTAACTACTTGTTTAGCTGCCGCGGCAGGTGGAGTGTCAGCATTCTTAACCTCATGGATCAAATACAAAAACTTTGACTTGACCATGTTCTTGAATGGTATTCTTGGAGGATTGGTAGGTATTACCGCTGGTGCAGACCAAATGTCACCAAATGAAGCAGTAATTATTGGACTTCTAGCTGGGGTTATCATTGTATTTGGTGTCGCCCTTATTGATAAACTTAAGCTTGACGATCCCGTAGGTGCCGTAGCAGTACATTTAATCTGTGGTATCTGGGGTACCCTAGCTGTTGGTATATTTGGAGGACTTGCAGGTATGGACCAATTTTTAGTGCAATTAGCAGGTGTAGGCGCAGCAGCAACGTTTTGTTCCCTTACTGCATTTATTATATTATTTATCATAAAGAAGGTTTCTGGACTGCGGGTTTCCGAAGAAGAAGAATTGGAAGGTTTAGACATCCATGAACATGGAATGGATGCTTACGCTGATTTTAGAATGAATCAACACTAATGCAAAAAAGGAAACGGAGCGTTTGGCAGAACGCTCCGTTATATAACCTTTTCAAATTACAAAACTCTACAATTAAAATTAAATGTTTCTCTAATAGAGAACACCTAAAATAATTAAGATATGAAAACGATTATAAACACAAAATACGTAAAAAATTTAGCTTTTGCAGCTTTGGCCTTAGTATCTCTAACTGCTTTTGGGCAAGAGGAAGAAGAAGCAAAACCAAAGTTTGAATTTAGCGGAACTGTTGATGCATATTACAGAACCAACCTTACCGCTCCCAATGGTGAAGACGCTATAGCACCCGGGTCATCATTTGCAAATTTGGATGGATTTTCTCTAGGTATGGCCAATGTGATCGCAGCTTATGAAGGTGAAAAAGTTGGATTTGTAGCTGATTTGGTTTTTGGACCAAGAGGATCAGACGCCACATTTAACTCACCACAATACTTGAACTCTGCTGGTGGAGGAACCGGTGAGATTCTTAACCAATTATATGTATACTGGAATGTAAGTGATGCAGTAACGTTGACTTTTGGAAATTTCAATACTTTTTTGGGGTATGAGGTAATTTCTCCTGCAGCTAATTTCAACTATAGTACTTCTTATTTATTTTCATACGGCCCTTTTAGCCATACAGGTTTAAAAGCCGACTTTGATTTAGGTAATGAGTGGTCCGCTATGCTTGCCGTTATGAACCCAACAGATTTAACGGAACTTAATGGTACCGGAGATTATGCAGTTGGCGCTCAATTGGGATATTCTGGCCAGTTCTTGAATTTCTTATACAGCCAAGGTGGGTTTGAGATTGATTATACTGGTGGATTTGATGTAAGCGAAGATTTTTTCTTGGGAATAAATGCCGCTCACTTTAGTCAAGAAGATGATGGCGGTAGTTTTACAGGAGTAGCCCTTTATCCTCAATATGCAACTTCTGAAAACTTTACTATTGGTCTTCGTGGGGAGTACTTTATGGAAAGTGATTCTTTTGGTGCTATTGGCAGCGTATTTGATGCAGATGGTGATGCAAGCGTATTGGCATTGACCCTAACTGGCAGTGCTACTATTGGCGATTTGATTTTAAAGCCTGAAATCAGATTGGACAGTTCATCTGAAGATTCTTTTATAGATAATGATTTGGCTCCAACTGCAAGTTTAGCTTCAGTTCTTTTTGCCGCTATCTATTCTTTCTAGACCCAAAAAATATTTTAATGCTAATAGAAAGCCTTACTCCTTAGGGATTAAGGCTTTTTTAATCCCTATTAAAGGCTTTCACTCCTGCTCTCATATTAGTTCTCAAATAATTTTGCCTTGGCACTAGAGGGCAGGAGTACTTTTTATTATAAACACAATAAGGGTTGTATGCCCTATTGAAATCAATTAAAATAGTGTCTCCTTCTGGGATGGTTAAATCAATATAACGTCCTCCTCCATAAGTTTCCGTTCCATTAGTTTCATCTAAAAAAGGTAGAAAAAGATAGTCTTTATACTCCTCCGTATCCATCAAATCCAAGGTTTGATATATCTCTAACTTATGTTTAATTCCATTAAGCTGAAAATGAGCAATTCCATATACCACTTCTTCAGTTTTCTCGTCTGTAGTGGTGGCAAGTAAAAATGGAATGGCGTCGGGAGTTCGCTCAAATTTAGCCCTCACGATATAATTTGTGTCAGGCTCAAAAAAATCCAAGCCTTCAAAATCCTTTCTATATCTATCAGGGAGAGGAGATGTTTCAGGATTTTTGAAAGTGGCATTTAAATTTTTCTGAAAATCGATTACTTCTTTTATTGCTGATGATTTAACCTGAATCCCAGTTGTTGAAGAATGGTATTTTTTATCTGGCCCACATGCCAATATCAAGAATACAAGAGTCCATATTGAATATTTCATCTACTCAAATAATTTCTAGTAAAAGTAACGGAAATCATTCTTAATAGTACCTTCGCAACAGCTCTCGCATTTAAATTATTTACAAAATGATAAAAAACATATTTCTTTTAGCATTCTTGATGTTTTCAATTTCTTGCATGGACAAAAAACAGACTGGAGATATTCTTAACACTACCCAAAGAGAATTTCCAGAATTAGCGGCTAACAGATACAATGTAGCATTCCTAATTATGGATGGAGTGTACAATACGGAGTTCACTGCTCCATATGATATTTTTCAGCATACTCAATATAGAGAAGGCATTAAAGCCATGAATACTTTTACCGTCGCAAATACTTTGAAACCCATAACCTCTTTTGAAGGAGTGCGTATCCTACCGGATTTTGATTATACACAAGATTCTATACCCAATATCGACATCCTTGTAGTTCCCAGTGCCGAACACCACTTGGATACAGACTTAAAGGATACTACTATGCTTAATTTTGTGAAAAAAGTGAGTGAAAATGCCCTTTTTGTTACCTCACATTGCGATGGCGCATTTGTTTTAGCTAAAGCCGGGATTTTAGACCAGGTGGTTTCTACAACTTTTCCAAGCGATATTGAAAAATACAAAGCTATGTTTCCTCAATTAAAAGTTAAGGATAGTGTTCTTTTTGTGCACGATGGAAAATTTATTACCTCCGCTGGTGGCGCCAAAAGTTTTGAAGCGGCCCTATACTTATGTGAACATCTTTATGGAAAGGAAATTGCCGAATCCATTGCAGGAGGATTGGTAATTGATTGGGACCTAAATAGTTTTCCAAGACTTATTCCTCAATAATCTCGTAACGGGCATCTTTTAGATACTGTTCAACCAACTTATTGAATTTTGGTGTTATCCGAAGTAAGGCTGTGCCTTCTAAGCTATATAACCTATCAGCATCTTTAAATCCATTTTTTAAAGCTTCCTCTAAATAAAATAATGCCGTTCCAAAATCTTCATTTTTTGCACTTAGGGTTATTGTCTCCAAATAAAATTCAAAATTCTGAGGTTCTAAAATAGTCTTTAGCATGTATAAGAGTGCTAACGCATCTTCATCTATTAAAGCTTCGGACCTTACAATATCAATATTATCTTCGGTCAAAGCATTAATATAGCCAAGTAAACGAACTCCCATTTCTTTTTCATAGCTATTGCTCCCTGAAATAAACTTATCTATCTCACTTTTTTGATAACTCCACCAACCTAAATTGTTGAAATTATGTGTGATAACATCCTCCTCCATATAATATTGGTAATCTTCTTTTAACAGGGATTCTTTAAAAAAGGCTGCATTTTCTGTTCTTCGCATCGTTTTAAAACGCTGATCCCTTCTAATGCTTTTTTGAATTTGTCTTAGGGAATCCAGATTTTTATGTGCGCCATAAATAGACATCATTTCGCTCAAATACTGCTCAGCCAAAAGCAGTTTCTGAGAATTTTTCAATTTGTTCGCTTTAAGAACATCCTCATTGAATGCTTTATCAATATATGCTGAATCTTTTGCTACGAATCCTTTTGCCATTGCACTCAATGTAAACAATTGCATCGACCTCTTAAGGTAACTAATATCCGGCCATTCCTTTTGTTCTTCATATAACAGCACCTGGTTTGGAAATCTAAATCTGTCCAAAACCTTTTTGGTAGCAAGCATTTCAGTGAAATTGTAATCACTCTTGTTTGTAATGCCAATAAAATGAAATGCGCGTTTAATGTTTAACAAATCAGTATTTGCAATAGAAGAACCTATGGAAATAACGCCTTTTACATTTTTTATAAAAATTGGAACCAGATTAGCGAAGCGAGCACTTGAGGCAGCCCCAGCAGAATACACACGTCCTCTATGAATAGGAAGAATACTCATCACCTTGTTAAGCACCTTTCCCGCTTTAACCATACTATTGGATAGCGAAACACTATCCAAAATTCTAGGCGCAACAAGCACATAACCTTCTTGCTCTGCTGCTTGAACAAACATTGAAAGTGCCTGCTTTTCTTTTCCTTCTAAATCAAATATCAACAATAGTGGCCACTTTTTTTCTGTAGTAAAGTCTGTTGGCAAATAAAGAGAGAAAGTATCTGGAACAGAATCATTGACGGGCAGGGCGTCCAAGATTGTTCCCTTTTTCAACACCATTTGCTGCGAAAACCCATGCTGCAACAGGAATATGGCAAGAAAAAGTAAAACATATTTTTTTTTCATAACTCTTTAACAACAAAAATCCGGCCAAAAAAGTATAAGACCACTTAAAAATAATCGAAAATTATTGGAAAACCTTACTGGCTTTTATAGGCCCATTTGCCACAATGTTAGATAAAACTATGTGCGTCCTGCATTCTCCATAGACAATAAGTTCATCTATAAACTTTTCCAAGTGAAACTGATCTTTTAAAACCACTTCCATAATTATATTCTCATTACCAGTTATACGATAACAATTAACCACTTCTTGAAATGATTTTACTTTGCTGAGAAAAGGTTTCAGTTTACCCATGAAGGCCCGCAACATAATGATTGCTTTTAATTGATGCCCGGCCATTGCATAGGAAACAGATGTTCCATATCCCTCGATGACACCAAGGTCTTCCATCTTTTTGACCCGTTCTGCAACTGCCGGTGGAGTTAACCCGACTTTACGGCCAATATTCGCAAAAGATTCCCTTGCATTTTGTTGCAAACAATTAAGGATTTCCCAGTTTAATTCATCTATCTTCATATCTAAAGTAAAAAACAATAATAATTTTATAATCAAAAGTAAAATATCATTTATGCTTTAAAAAGTAAAGTTACATTATCTTTTTCATATGTAATTTTATATCTACAAATTGCTATAAAAAAAATGGAGAGAAGTTCTTTAAATTCTCTAGGAGTATATCGTAAATCACTAGCCTTACGTGATTTGAGCGAAGCTGTTGCCTCCTATTTTTCTTATAATAGAGATATGCTGTCTTTGCGGAAGTATGATAGTTTTCGTGATGATATCACCCAATCCCTTATGACAGATGCAGTCCTCATTACCAAAGAGGTGGAACAAGCTGCATTAAGCAATTCATATTCTGTTAGAATGAAGAGTTTAACCTTCATTAACATCATGACCCGCAATATTTTGGCTTATTGTAATGGGCTTGAAAGAGACGGCGTTAAAGAGAAGGAGTACTTAAACCTTCTAAGAAAGGAAATTAAAGTTTTTAGGAGTTCCTTTAAAAAATGGAGAAAGTCTTTCCAAAATGGAAACGACTAACTTAAAGTCACTTTTTACTTCTTAAAGATTTACATATTACGCCTGTATTGCCCCCCAACTTGAAACAATGCTTTTGTAATCTGTCCCAAGGAACTGTATTTACTCACTTCCATTAGCTTTTCAAATAGATTTTCATTCTTTATTGCGGTCTGTTGGAGTTGTTTCAACTGTTTTTCCGTTTCCTCGTGGTTCCGAATTTGTAAACTCTGCAGTGTTTTTATTTGACTCTTCTTTTCATCCTCGGTTGCCCTAATGACCTCCGCAGGGAGTATTGTAGGTGAGCCTTTGGAACTTAAAAATGTATTTACCCCTATGATGGGATATGCCCCTGAATGTTTTAAAGTTTCATAGTGCAGACTTTCTTCTTGAATTTTTGAACGCTGGTACATTGTCTCCATCGCTCCCAAAACCCCGCCCCGTTCTGTGATTCTGTCAAACTCCAATAAAACCGCTTCTTCCACCAAATCTGTTAACTCTTCAATAATGAATGAGCCCTGCAAAGGATTTTCATTTTTGGCCAAACCCAATTCCTTGTTAATAATCAATTGAATCGCCATGGCCCTTCTCACAGATTCTTCTGTAGGTGTTGTAATTGCTTCATCATAGGCATTGGTATGAAGAGAATTACAATTGTCATAAATAGCATAAAGCGCTTGTAACGTAGTCCTTATATCATTAAAATCAATTTCTTGGGCATGTAAACTTCTGCCAGAAGTTTGAATGTGATACTTCAACATTTGAGCTCTAGAATCTGCTCCATATTTTTCTTTCATCGCCTTAGCCCAAATCTTTCTCGCCACCCTTCCTATTACCGCATATTCTGGATCTACTCCATTAGAGAAAAAGAATGATAGGTTTGGACCAAACTTATTAATATCCATTCCTCTACTTAAATAGTATTCTACATAAGTAAATCCGTTGGATAAAGTAAACGCCAATTGGGTAATGGGGTTTGCCCCTGCTTCTGCTATATGGTATCCAGATATTGAAACGGAATAGAAATTACGAACCTGATGTTGTATAAAATATTCTTGTACATCACCCATTAATCTAAGTGCAAATTCTGTAGAAAATATGCATGTATTCTGCGCTTGATCTTCTTTTAAAATATCAGCCTGCACTGTTCCTCGTACCTGGCTTAGCGTATTCTTTCTAATTTCATCATAAACTGGTTTAGGCAAAACCTGATCTCCCGTTACACCCAAAAGCATTAAGCCTAAACCATCATTTCCCTTAGGAAGTTTTCCTAAATAAGTAGGTCTTTGGGTCTTCTTCTGCTTGAAAATTGTTTCGATTTTTTGCTCAATCTCTTTTTCCAGGCCTTTTTCCTTGATATACTTTTCACAATTTTGATCAATGGCAGCATTCATGAAAAATGCCAATAACATTGGCGCCGGACCATTAATCGTCATACTTACAGAGGTCATCGGGTTACTTAAATCAAACCCTGAATACAGTTTTTTAGCATCGTCTAAACAACAGATTGAGACTCCCGCATTTCCAATTTTACCATAGATATCCGGTCTATGGTCAGGGTCGTTGCCATAAAGGGTCACGGAATCAAAAGCGGTGGAAAGCCTTTTAGCCGGCATATCCAAACTTACATAATGAAAACGTCTGTTAGTGCGCTCTGGACCACCTTCACCTGCAAACATTCTTGTTGGATCTTCCCCTTCTCTTTTAAAAGGGTACAATCCAGAAGTATAGGGAAACTCTCCTGGTACATTTTCCTGTAGACCCCATCTAAGTATATCTCCCCAAGCTTGGTACTTTGGTAATGCTACTTTGGGAATTTTGCTATGGGAGAGTGATTCTGTATGCGTTTCAATATTGACTTCTTTACCTCTTACCTTAAAGGAATAAATTTCTGATTTATATGTGTTTATCTTATCCTGCCATTTTAAAATAGATTCCCAGTTATGGGGATCAAGATTTAGTTTCACCTTATCAAATTGTGCCAATAACAATTTCACAAATGGAAGCTCATCGTTCTGAACCTGTTTTAGAATTACATCATTATCAAGTCCTGATTTTATTAAATGAGATTTCCCACTCCCGTCTGAAATAACAGATAAAATGGTTTGATGAATCCCGAATAATTTTTGGGCCACGATAACTTGCTCATCAACTTTTTTATCATAAGCCCTGTTACTTTCCGCTATTTCAGATAAATATCTTGTCCTTGCAGGAGGAATAACAAATATCTTTTCGGCCATTTCATTAGTGACTTCAAAATTTGAAACCAACTTTGAGCCTGCTTTTGAAAGCAATGTATCCATCACAACCTTATAGAGCTTGTTCATTCCGGGGTCATTGAACTGGGACGCAATTGTTCCAAAAATTGGCAGGTCATCCTGGTTAACATCCCACAATCCTTGGTTGCGCATGTATTGCTTTTTCACATCACGCAAAGCATCCAAAGCTCCTCTTTTATCAAACTTGTTTATGGCAACAACATCTGCAAAATCCAGCATGTCTATTTTTTCAAGCTGTGTGGCAGCTCCAAATTCAGGGGTCATTACGTATAGCGAAACATCACTATGTTCTATAATTTCAGTATCAGACTGGCCAATACCAGAAGTTTCAAGAATAATCAAATCAAAACTAGCGGCCTTAAGCACTTGGACTGCTTCTGCTACATGTTTGGAAAGTGCCAGATTGGACTGTCTTGTAGCCAAGGAACGCATGTAAACTCTCTCATTGTTAATGGCATTCATCCTGATTCTATCGCCTAACAATGCTCCGCCGGTTTTTCTCTTGGAAGGATCAACAGAAATTATTCCGATATGTTTCTCTGGAAAATCACTCAAAAACCTCCTGACCAACTCGTCTACCAAGCTAGACTTTCCTGCCCCTCCCGTTCCTGTTATACCAAGGACGGGAACTTTCTTTGCACCATTACTTATTTCATTTTGGTAATCTTCAAATACCGCATGCTTATTTTCCGCTAAAGAAATAAGTCTAGCAATTGTATTTACCTGTTTCTCTAAAAGTAATTCGGGCAGTTTCTTTTCCTTCGGTAATACTAAATTGGGAACCTCTGTATCGCAACGTTTTACCAAATCGTTGATCATTCCCTGAAGGCCCATTTCCCTACCATCATCAGGAGAATAAATTCTTTCTATTCCATAATCGACCAATTCCTTGATCTCTTTTGGAAGGATTACCCCTCCTCCTCCTCCAAAAATCTTAATATGTTCTGCACCCTTTTCTTTGAGCAAATCGAACATATACCTAAAGTATTCATTATGCCCTCCTTGATAAGAAGTCATTGCTATAGCATTGGCATCTTCTTGGATAGCACAATCCACAACCTCTTCTGCACTTCTATCATGACCCAAATGAATTACTTCAACCCCAGTAGATTGTATAATACGCCTCATAATATTGATAGCAGCATCGTGACCATCAAACAAAGAAGCAGCGGTAACAATTCTAATTTTATTTTTAGGTTTATAAGGTTTTGATTGTTCCATTGATAAAAAAGGGTCTGTTTTAGGCCTGCAATTTACGGAAAATGCAACTTCTAATTGATTTTGATTAGAATTTTATAAAAATTGAGGAGCCTTCAAGTTGCTTTTTTTGAATGTCATAATTTTATCTGGTTAAAATATTTCTAATGAAGCTGACCATACTCATCCATTGTCCTGATCAATCTGGAATTATAAGTTCCGTCACTCATTTTATTCACGAGCACAAGGGCAATATTATTTACTTGGATCAGCATGTTGACAAGGAGGCCGGAGTATTTTTTATGAGATTGGAAAGCGAATTTGAAAAGGCCATTGATGTTTCATTTTTTAAAGAAGTATTTGAACAGAAGTTGGCGGAAAAATATAAAATGAAATGGGGTATGCACTTAGATGGGGAAAAACCGAAAATGGCCATTTTTGTATCCAAATACAATCATTGTATTTATGATTTGTTAAGCAGATATCATTCTGGAGAATTATTGGTAGACATTCCATTTATAATAAGCAATCATCAAGACTTAGAATATATAGCAGACCAGTTTCAAATTCCGTATTATCATATACCAGTTACTAAAGACACCAAAGTGTCTGCAGAGGAAAAACAATTGGAACTATTAAAGAAATATCGGGTTGATTTTATTGTTTTGGCCAGGTATATGCAGATTCTGTCTCCAAAAGTAATCGATGTTTATCCCCAAAAAATAATAAATATCCACCATTCCTTTTTACCCGCTTTTGCCGGAGCAAAACCCTATCACGCTGCTTTTGAACGAGGAGTAAAGATTATTGGAGCTACGAGCCATTATGTAACAGCAGAATTAGATGCCGGACCAATCATTGAGCAGGACGTGACCACCGTGTCACACTCACATTCCATAAAAGATTTTATAACAAAAGGAAGGGATTTGGAAAAAATTGTGCTTTCGCGTGCAGTTCAACTTCATGTTGCAAGAAAAACTATTGTTTATAATAATAAAACGGTGATTTTTTCTTAAAAATACTCTGAGAAAATTCTGTTTCTTCCGCTTTAGCAGTAATTTCACTTTAACTATAAAAACATATATATGAAACGAATACTGCTATGCTTATTGGTGTTTCAGCTTGTGGGTTGTGCTGAATTGCAACAAGTTGTAAATCAATTACCACAAGGAACAACTGGTATTGGAAATGCTGAAATTGCTCAAGGTCTCAGGGATGCACTTAACCTTGGGGTAGAAAAACAGGTAAATAAATTGACCCTAAAGGATGGTTTTTTTAGAAATGAATTGGTTAAAATTTTATTGCCAGAAGAGTTAAAGAAAGTTGATAAGACTCTAAGAGACGTAGGCTTGGGGAATTTGGCGGATGAAGGACTTCGAATTCTTAACAGAGCCGCAGAAGATGCCGTAAAGGAAGCCACTCCTATTTTTGTAGATGCTGTAAAAGGAATCACCTTTAACGATGCCAAGCAAATCTTACTTGGAAATGACAATGCCGCAACGTCCTACTTGGAACAATCTACCAAAGTAAAGTTATATGACAAGTTTAATCCTGTAATCAAAAATTCGTTTGCCAAAGTTGGTGCAGATCAAATTTGGAATAATATTATCACCAAGTATAACAAATTACCCTTAACAAATGATGTAAATCCAGATTTAACGGACTATACAACTCAAGAAGCTTTGAATGGAGTATATGCGATGATTGCTGTTGAAGAAAAGGAAATAAGAACTAAAATTGCATCAAGATCAACAGAATTGTTAAAAAAGGTCTTTGCTTTGCAAGATTAATTATAAATTTTTCTTAATTATGCAATAACGATGGAGTTTCATCGTTATTATCTCAAATAAAAAGAGAAAATTATAACAAAATCCTAAAGTTAAATTAACCTTGGCTACAAGGTTAATTTGGAATTTTGCAACAAATTATCTGAGTTAGCATTTTTTTGAGTTAGTTAGTTTAAACCGGTGTTCTCACCGGTTTTTTCGTTCTCTACAACTGACTATTAATCAGCACCTTATTAACCACAATATCTAGAGTAAAAAAAAGTCTTAAAAGGTAAACTATTATCGGGAGTTACGTTTTTTAAGATTTATTTAACATTTCGAGTTTGTTAAATCAGTAATTTCAAAGTAAGCTAATTCACTAACTTAAAATGAGAAGACCGGGTTTCCTTGTTTTTCTATTTTTCCTAACATGTATGTCATGCATTGCAAAGACATACAATAATGGTGCCGAATTTGAAGATAAATTAGCTCCTCTTGTCCTCCAAGATTCTTTAGAATGGGCGGATTATTATTACAACATCCACCGATACAAAAAGGCCATTTCCATTTATGAAAAGAATTTGGAAAATCCGCATACTGAAAGAACTCATATCCTTAAGAAAATTGCATTAAGTGAAGCTGCCCTGGAAAATTCATCCAAGTCCGCTGCAACCTTAAATGACTATTTGCAATTGGACTTTAATCCAAATTTTCTTTTAAATGAAGGTTTTGATCCTATAAGAGAAAGTAAAGCGTTTAAAAATATATCCGATATTGTTATTCCCCGGGTTACTACATGGTCCTTGTTGTACCTATTTGTTGCAGTAATAGGGTTTTATGTTGTTCTATTAATTGTTTTAAATAGACAAATACATCCTACTTCTCGATTTTTAATTGCGATTTTTATTTTCATTCACTCATTCTTCATTTTACACTTATCCATAAATAGGGCGAATTATTTCTTTGAATACCCACACACCTATTTAATGTCTACCTGGGCCTCTTTTTTATATGGTCCATTATTGTATTTCTATTTTAAGAATACTTCTCAGAAATATTTATTTAAAGCTAATGACATATTGCATCTAATACCCACAGTAATGCTGTTAGGGTATCTTACTTTTAACGTTTATGTTTTTTCTGGGGAAAGCAAAGTAACGCTTATGCTTTCTAGACTTCAGGAAGGATTAAATCCGCAGGATTCTGGTAAACTGGCGCTATTAGTGGTTTTAAAAATTATTTCTTTAACCGTTTACGGTTACTTTATTAGAAAAGTCTACCTCAAGAGCAAAAAGGAAAAGCTTTTAGGCGCCAAAAATCAGATATGGCAAAAAAATATCTATCATATTCATATCTTTTATGTCTTAACCTATACTGCATACGGTATCGTTATCATCAATGGCTTCAAGAATGGAATTTTATTTGATGTCTCTGTTGCTGCCATGGCCTTAATGGTCATTTATGTAGGTTATTCTGCCAATATACAGCCAGATGTTTTTAGCGGAGCTTATGCTTACACAAATAGATTGTTTCCTAAATATGAAAAATCTGGATTGACACCTAGTCTCTCCTATGAACTTAAGGAGAGCCTCTTGCATCTTTTTGCTGTTGACAAAATTTACAAGGAGAACAATATTAACCTGGATATGGTTGCACAGAAGCTCAATACTACACGCCATAATGCATCGCAAATAATAAACGAGCATTTTGATGTCAGTTTTCATGAGTTTGTAAATATGTATCGCATCAAGGAAGCAAAGCAATTGCTTATAGATGACAGATCTCGAAGATTAAATATCATCAATGTGGCTTACGAGGTTGGCTACAACAACAAGGTTACGTTCAACAAAGCATTTAAAAAAGATACCCAACTTACTCCCAGTCAGTATCAAAGAAATGTAGTGAGCGCTTAACAATAAAAAGTGGTAAACATAAATCGGTAAGGTAAAGGTTTATAAGGCATTGCTTTAAAGCAGGTTGTTCCACTTATCTTAAATCTCAAAACAGCCCATTAGAATGCTTTACAACGATTCTTCGGTTTCATTTTAGGGTAAATATTTGAATTAGTCATCAATACGCTATGGGCTGTTTTACTCTTTTTTATACAATCCATCAAAGGCGGTATTAACTACCTCGTTCCCTTGAAGTATCTCCCAAAGCTGTCTTACGGTGCCATCATCATTTTTGGTCCATGTAATTCTATTTACATAGTTTTTACCATCTTCTTTGGTAAACTCATCTGACGATAGTATCATTTGATTGCCAATCCTATTTCCTTTAAGCTTTAGGTATGTTCCAGCATTATCCACCCAAAGTTGCTCCCATTGTTTGGTCGTTGTATTAAAAAAATTGAGGCTTGTTCCTGTAAAACCAGAACTTGCACTCGTCCAATTTTCTCGAATGACACAATCCCCTTCCTCTTTGCTAATTTTACTCTTTCCTGCGGCTGTGCCATTATTTGAATCAATAACTTCCCACTCCCCTATCCAAAAATCAAAAGCCGAATGTTCTGGGGAACAGCAAGTGCATGAATTATCATTTTGGGCATTCACAAAAAAGGAAGCAAAGAATATTAACGCTAGACATAACTTTTTCATGTGGTACTATTTTACGTTTTGCAAATAACTTATAACTCTCTCATTAAAAACAGTAGGTTCTTCCACATTGACTACGTGTCCGCAATCTTCAATTACAAATAATGTAGACTCAACATGTGAATTAACTACTTTTCTAATCGTTGGAAGAAATAAATAATCTTCCCCACCCATGATATAGAATGTCGGAATCTTAACATCCACCGCTCTAAAGAAACGTAGTAAAGGGTTAATTTCAGAAGTCAATTTAAACCATCTAATAAATTCCTTTTGATATAATTTTTTGGCTTCCCTAACAAAGAGCGATCTAGATTCTCTATGATTCTTATTTGGCATAATTACAAACGCAAAAAATTTGTACAACCAGATATAGGGTACTATGGATTTAAAAACAACTCCCAACCGCATTAAAATTTGAGAACGAAGATTCAGCTTCATTATAGCCCCTCCCATTACCATGCTCCTAACTCTATCTGAATACTTTTCAGCCAAATTTCTAATCAGAATTGTACCTAAAGATATTCCAATAAAATGAGATGCTTTTACCTTCTCATAATCCAATACTTCAATAATATCTGCGGTAATAGAATCAAAAGTATATTTATCGTTAAATGCATCTTTAATATTAGGCTTAGAGTTGCCATGCCCCCTTAAATCCAATAGGAGTATATTAAAATGTTTTTTGAAATCTCTTATTTGTTTGTACCAAATGGTAGAACTACCTCCTGCCCCATGAACAAATGTGACCCATTCTTTTGATGTTTTGTGCTGATATTTTGTATAGTGAAGCAATGCCTTTTTTTATAAATGTACGTTAATTTTTTGCTTAGAAATGGTCAGGTTTTTACCCTAGATGGGCGAATTTAGTTAAATTTTAGATAAAGTACCTGATTTCTAGACGTATACACTCCTTCTCCATAGTCCATAGCCCTGTTTTCAACGTATCTTTGTTATAACAAATCTTATAGAATGAAAAATCAGTATTGTAGAGTTGGAGCAGTGACTCCAATCACCAGCGGAAATCAAGCCGTGTCAATTTTAGAGTTCAGGTATCAAAGTTTTATTGAAAAAGCTACTGATGCAACTTATATGGACACCAATTTAGGCGAATTTTTTAAGAGAAAAGCTCAAGGAATTAAAAGAATACTAGAGAATCTAGGCTAAACTATTCATTATAGTTTCCCTAATTCAATCTCCATTTCTTGTTGTATATTTCTTGCTTTGTTAGCTGCCACTTCAGCAAAATCTCCCCCTTGAGAAGCATATAATATACCTCTTGAAGAATTTACAAGTAGCCCTACATTTTTAGTTATACCATATTTACAGACCTCCTGTAAATTACCCCCTTGCACCCCTACCCCAGGAACCAGTAAAAAGCTATCAGGAACAATCTGTCGTACCTCCTCTAAATGAGATGCCTTGGTCGCTCCCACTACATACATTAAATTTTCATGGTTCTTGTATGTCTTGGATGTTTCTAAAACTTCTTTGTACAACTCATGATTGCCCACATTTTTAGTCTGAAAATCAAAAGCTCCTTGGTTAGAGGTCAAAGCCAACAAAATAGTATGTTTATCTTCAAATTCTAAGAATGGTTCTACAGAATCTCTGCCCATATATGGAGCTATGGTGATAGAATCAAAATTTAGCGTTTCAAAAAATGCCTTGGCATACCTGGTTGATGTATTCCCAATGTCTCCCCTTTTGGCGTCTGCAATAGTGAATATCTCAGGGTGCTTTTCATTCAAATATTCCATCGTTCTCTCCAAAGACTTCCACCCTTGTAGACCGTATGCCTCATAAAAAGCTATGTTGGGCTTATAAGCCACACAAAACTGGTGCGTAGCATCTATAATTGCTTTATTGAATGAAAAAATTGGATCTTCATCTTCAAGCAAGTGCTTGGGTATTTTGGCTAAATCAGTATCCAGGCCAACACATAGAAATGATTTTTTTTTGAAAATTTGGCCAACTAGTTCTTGAGTGGTCATAAATTAAAAAATCTCAGATGCTTCTTTCAGTTTCTCCGTATTTTCCACCAACATCAATTCGTCAATAATTTTCTGAACATCTCCATTAATTATATTCTGTAAATCATAAAGAGTTAATCCAATTCTATGGTCCGTAACCCTACCTTGAGGGTAGTTATAGGTTCTAATCTTTGCAGAACGGTCACCACTACTTACCTGCGAATTACGTTTAGCAGCATCTTCTTCTTGTTTTTTGGCCAATTCTAGATCATATAATCTTGAACGCAATACTTTAAAAGCTTTTTCCTTGTTCTTATGCTGAGATTTTTGATCTTGACATTGTGCCACAAGACCTGTTGGAATGTGAGTTAGACGAACGGCAGAATAGGTTGTATTAACGGATTGCCCACCTGGTCCAGAAGAACAGAAAAAGTCAATACGTACATCTTTAGGTTCTATTTGAACATCAAAATCTTCTGCTTCCGGAATTACCATTACTGTAGCGGCACTGGTATGAACCCTGCCCTGGGTTTCTGTCTGTGGCACACGTTGCACACGGTGCACTCCTGCCTCAAACTTGAGCGTACCATAAACATCCTCTCCAGATACCTCAAAATGAATTTCTTTATAACCCCCGCTTGTGCCTTCGTTTAAGTCAATAATATTGGTTCTCCAACCTTTAGATTCGCAATATTTTGAGTACATACGGTATAAATCCCCTGCAAAAATACTGGCTTCATCACCACCGGTTCCTGCCCTGATCTCCATAACAACATCCTTCTCATCTTCTGGGTCTTTCGGTATTAGCAAAAGCTTTATTTCTTCTTCCAGCTTTGGAAGCCCACTTTTGGCCTCATCCAATTGCATTTTGGCCATTTCCAACATTTCCGCATCACTTCCATCAGAAATTATCTCTTCCGCCTCACTAATGTTATTGGTAAGTTCAAGATACTGGTCGCGTTTGTCAACAAGCATTTTAAGGTCTTTGTACTCCTTGTTAAGCTTTACATATCTTTTTTGGTCGGTAATGATATCTGGTTGGATAATAAGGTCAGAAACCTCATCAAAACGTTGTTTTACTATATTGAGCTTGTCTAGCATAAATCAATCCGCGTTAAGAATGCGAATTTACGATTTTTGATTGGATTTTATTTTTGAAATAAATCAGCTAATTCCCAATAAAAGTAGCTCCAAGCGTCAGTATATTAGCATCAAGCCCATCGCTTCTATCGTATTTGCTAAAACGTAAATCAATGGTTTTTAATCCGAAGGTCAAAATCTTGGAATTAGCAAAGATATCCTTGTACTGAATACCTAAACCATATTGATGTGCATCATATTTGGACAAATCATAATCTGAAGTATAAAATTCTAGCGTAGAAACCGCTTCTTCTTTTGTATAAAAGTAATCAGCTGCTGATTGCGTGTAATATCTATAGGTTGGGTATAATGTAAACTTGTCCGTTACCTTAAATGGTGCTTCTATACTAAAAGTATGCGAAGTGATTCCCCAATCATCCCAATAAAACCTATAATAGGACCGTAAAATCACGAGGTCATTTACATAATAATTCAACCTTCCACCAAATGGAATTTTGAATCTGGTATCGGGTAACCGCTCTACATCATCAGCAAGCTGAAAATCATCAATAAAAAAGTCTTCCGTGTCGCCAAAATAAACACGCTGAAATGGTGTGCTCAATAATCCATTTTGAGATACAACATCCATAAAAAGAGCACCTTGCAGTTTCTTACTTAGGATTTGAGAAAAACTTAACGATACCGAATAAGAATTTCTGTTTTCTTTATCGAACACTGAAAAATTGGGATTGTATGTGCCATTTCCAGTAATTCTATCATCAAAGAAGCCTTCGCGTAATTCAATGGGATAAATGGCATTCCATTTATCCAAAAAGACATTGCCGCTTAGGGTCAATTCTGTATTCTTTTCATTGAAAAGCCTGGAATAACTTCCTCCGAAACCAATAGAGAAATAGTCATATTCTGTTGAAAAATAGGCATTGGCGCTCCAGATGGAATTCCTATCCTCTGAACTATGCTGATAACTAGGGTTTATGTAGGCCAAAAGGTCCTTTCTGGATTCACCGGAAGAAGCATCAAAAGGGGTAGTATTGATATTGCCACCATCCAAAGGATTAACATTACTTGATGATGCCGAAGTATAAGCAGATAGTCCCACATCAACCGTAAGCACATCATTCTCATTCATTGGCATTCGCAATACTATGGTAGAAGTGGCATCAGTGAGTTCTTCCGTACCCTCACCTCCTGTTACCGCCGCATTTTGTCCATCTTGACCATAATAACTAAAAAGGACATCTATTTCGCTGGTTTCTAAAACCCTTTTTTGATAGGATGTATTACTCTGCTGTGCCAATCCCAAGGAAACAATAAAGAAGAAAATAAAGGTGCATTTTACTTTTGAAAAAGCAAAGGGTTTCAAACAAGCAACCTTTTGGTGAGCGTTTTTAATTACAACCACAACCACCTCCTGTTTTACCACCATTGGCCCCAGCCGAAGCCTCTCTATAAATTTGAAAATTCGTTTCAAAACGCTCAGATGTTTTTGCGCCCAACTGCATTTCAATGTCATTTAGGTAAACCTTGTCATACTCACGCACTGCCACACAGGAACTAGAGAATACTAGTAAAGCGAATAAAAAAAGAAGTTTTCGCATATCTTAAATTTACTGATTTTTATCAAACAAGATTCCTGAACTTTTATGAATTTTGTTATCAGAATCCACAACAACAACCTCAACACCATCCATTTGATTAATGAGATGAATTCCACTATCCTTTCCCATTATAAAAACTGCGGTAGCCAGAGCATCACTTAATTCGGCATTTTTTGTGAACACAGAAACACTATTGACTCCCGTAGTAGGGTAACCGGTTCTTGGGTCTATAATATGGGAATATTTTTTTTCGTTCAGGATAACATACTTTTCATAATTACCAGAGGTAGCAACTGAAGATTCCACCACTGGCAACCAGCTAAAGACTTTATCCTTGCTCAATGGATTGGCAATGCCAATCAACCATTTTTCTCCTGTTACTTTTGTTCCCCAGGTTGTTAAATCTCCAGACGCATTAATTACACCACCTTTCACTTGTTTAGATATCAAAAGCTCTTTTGCACGGTCAGCGGCATATCCCTTACCTATTGCCCCGAAACCAATACGCATTCCTGGTTCTGATAAATAAATGGTCTGTTCAATAGGATCAAGTAGTATTTTTTTATGACCGATTTTTGAAACTGACTGACGTAATTCGTCTTCCGTAGGCATACCTTTCATACTTCCATCGAACTTCCAAATATTGTCCATGGAAGCATAAGAAATATCAAAAGCACCATCAGTAATCTCAGAAATCTTTTTTGCCCGTTCTACTAAATGATAAAGCTCGGTAGATACTTTCACTGGTTTTATACCAGCATTTTTATTGACCAATGCAGTTTCTGAGGCTTCATCCCATGAAGATATTATCTTCTCTATCCGTTCAATCTCTGAAACGGCTTCATCAATATTTATATAACCGATATCCTCATTGGGGGCTATCACAGTTATTTCAAACCGGGTGCCCATGAGTTTCAATGTTCTTTTTACGGTAACATCCTCTTGCATTTGTCCTTTGGACAGCGTGCAAAGTAAGCTGCAAAAAAGGACTAGAAATGCTTTCATTTTATAAAATCATTCAACAAGGAAATATATTCTTGTGGAGAGTTCTTTCTATTAAAACCTGTTTTTCCTAAAACCGATTTTTGTTTATCCATAACCACAACTAAGGGAAAATGTCCTTTTGGATTATATTGCTCTGCAAGAGATTTGTTGGAGTTGAGTTTATCTTGTTGAAGTTGGTTTTTTTTCTTTTTTGGGAAATCCGCATTATATAAAACATAGTTTGCAGAAGCATATTTTTTAAAATCTTCTGAATCCAAAATATTTCGCTTTAACCTAATACAAGGTGGACACCAATCTGAACCTGAAAATACCAAAACAATAGGCTTGTCCTCCTCATTGGCGAGCTTGACGGCATCATCAAAAGTATCTTGCCACTGTTGAGCCTGTATTGTGCCAAAAAAAAGACAAAATGCTAAAAGCAATAATTGTTTCATACGTTTAATCTTAAAATTTAAAGCTATTCAAAAACCCGTAGCGTAGTTCCTGTGAGTTCAGTATTAAAAACCCGTAAAGGGTTGCTGGTAATTGAATTTAAAGGCGTTCCTGTCTGGCTAAACCTTGAGCCATGGGTAGAACATCTAAAAATTCCACCATCTTCAGAAATAAATCTTACTTCTTCTGTTTGCTGATGACTACAGATTTGACTGGCGGCAATAAGATTTCCCTCAAGGTTTCTGGCAACAACAATATCTGTATAATTAAAGTTTTGATCGGATTTCACTAAAATAAAGCCGCCGTTGTTTGCAAGAGGAGCCGCCTCAGCAGCATCTAAATCTACGGTAAAGTCCACTCCGTCTGGTTCCGGGAACTGTTCCAGGTCTTCAGAATCGGATGAACATCCATGTAAACAAGGGAATGTTAGGGCAAATGCAGCACTTGCTCCTAAACTTCTTAAGAATTCTTTTCTTTCCATAGCGCGGGGTTTATAGAAAGAACGTTAAATTATGCTGAATCGTATGCTAATATTCAAAGAGTCCAAATTCACTTTTGATGGTCAGTTTTTTATGTTCTGCATTTTCCACTCGCCCTATAATTTGCGCGTCCACATTGAAACTTTTTGAAATAGAAATGATATCCTCGGCAACTTGTTCATCCACATACAATTCCATTCGGTGTCCACAATTGAAAACTTGGTACATTTCATTCCAATCGGTACCAGATTGCTCCTGGATTAATTTGAATAAAGGAGGAATGGAAAACATGTTATCTTTAATAATATGGAGGTGTTCCACAAAGTGTAGAATTTTGGTCTGGGCACCACCACTACAATGCACCATTCCATGGATTTGTTCTGAGGAATATTTCTCTAATATCTTTTTAATAATTGGAGCATAAGTTCTAGTTGGTGACAAAACCAGTTTTCCCGCATCCAATGGAGAATCGGTAACATCATCGGTTAGTTTTGTATTTCCAGAGTACACAAGTTCCTCAGGAACGGACTCATCATAACTTTCTGGGTACTTTTCGGCCAGATACTTGCCAAAAACATCATGCCTGGCAGAGGTAAGTCCATTACTTCCCATTCCGCCATTATATTCGTTTTCGTAGGTTGCCTGACCAAAGGAAGCCAAACCAACAATAACATCTCCAGCCTTTATATTGGCGTTATCAATTACCTCATCCCTTTTAATTCGTGCCGTTACCGTAGAATCAACGATAATGGTACGCACCAAATCCCCTACATCAGCTGTTTCCCCACCTGTGGAATGGATAATCATTCCATGTTTTTTTAAATCAGCTATCAACTCTTCTGTTCCATTGATAATGGCAGAAATAACCTCCCCGGGAATCAAATTTTTATTTCGTCCTATGGTGGATGATAACATGATATTATTGGTAGCCCCTACACAAATTAGGTCATCTACATTCATAATAAGTGCATCTTGGGCAATACCCTTCCAGACAGAAACATCACCAGTTTCTTTCCAATACATGTACGCCAATGAAGATTTTGTTCCCGCTCCATCTGCATGCATCACCAAACAATGCTCTTCACTACCTGTTAAATAGTCAGGAACTATCTTGCAAAAAGCTTTAGGAAAAAGCCCTTTATCAATGTTTTTTATGGCGTTGTGCACGTCTTCTTTTGAAGCTGAAACCCCCCTTTGGGCATATCTTTTACTGTTGTCTGAGGACATAAATAAGATTTGGGCAAAAATAGTAGAAAGCCATCAATTAATTGTAGGATCTATTATTCTTTGTAAACACATTGAAAAAATGTCTTCGTGGTCCATATTACTTGGCAAACAACAATTCTCTATACTTGGTCAATGGCCATAAATCGTCCGAAATTAATTTTTCCAGCTTATTTGATTGCTCACGAATAGCATCAAAATGAGGCTTTACATTATTGCAGTACGCTTGGGCTTTTTTATTGATTGTTGAAAGTGCATTCGCACGTCTGCGTGCAGCGGTCATTTCGTCGGTCTGCTTTTTGATCTCAATCATATGCTCCCCTATCTGCTCTAAAATATTTAATTGACTTTCCGCCACTTTGTTGTAGGCAGCTCCATACACCTCTTTTAAGCCTTTCACATTTTCCAAAAGTAAATTTTGATAACGCAAAGCAGCAGGAATGATATGACTGTAAACCATTTCACCCAATACCCTTCCTTCAATCTGAAGATGTAAGATATAAGCTTCCAGTTCAACTTCTTGATGCGCTTTCAACTCCACCTCGCTCATAACATCCATATCCTTGAAAAGCGCGACACTTTCTTTGGAAGTAAGCACTTGTAGAGCCTCTGGAGTATTTTTGTTATTGCTTAACTTCCTTCTCCTGGCCTCGTCTTGCCATTCCATTCCATAACCATCCCCATCAAAACGAATTCTTTTTGAAGTCTTAATATATTCTCTTAACACATTAAAGACCGCCTCATCTTTTTTAAGGCTTTTCTTATCTATCAATGCATCCACTTCTTTTTTAAAGTTGGTGAGCTGCTTAGCAACAATGGTATTTAAAATGGTCATTGGTTTGGCACAATTGGTCTTTGCTCCAACCCCCCTCATTTCAAACTTATTTCCGGTAAAGGCAAATGGAGATGTTCTGTTACGATCGGTATTATCCAGTAAAATTTCGGGAATCTTACCAACCACATTGAGTTTAAGTTCTGTTTTCTCTTCTGGTGAAAGTTTTCCTTTGGAAACTCCCTCCAATTCATCCAAAACATCGCTTAACTGTGCTCCAATAAAAATAGAAATAATGGATGGAGGTGCCTCATTAGCGCCTAGTCTATGATCGTTACTTGCTGATGCGATAGAGGAACGCAACAGTTCTTCGTATGTATCAACCGCTTTTATGGTGTTTATAAAAAAAGTCAAGAACTGAAGGTTTTTCATTGGCGTAGAACCTGGACTCAAAAGGTTGACGCCAGTATCCGTTGCCAAGGACCAATTATTATGTTTACCCGAACCATTAACCCCTGCAAAAGGTTTTTCATGAAACAGTACCCTAAAATTATGTCTGTCAGCAATCTCTTCCATAACATCCATCAATAATAGGTTGTGATCTACGGAAAGATTGGCTTCTTCAAAAACCGGAGCCAGTTCAAACTGGTTTGGTGCTACCTCGTTATGCCTTGTTTTTACCGGAATACCCAGTTTTGTACACTGTTTTTCCAAATCACTCATAAAACTCAAGACCCTGGCCGGAATAACCCCAAAGTAATGATCATCCAATTGCTGACCTTTAGCGGCAGGATTGCCTACTAACGTTCTCCCAGTCATCACTATATCAAGTCTGGATTGCGCCAATGACTTGTCTAACAAAAAATATTCCTGTTCCCAACCCAAGGTTGCGTATACTTTACGAACGTTTTTATCAAAAAATTGCGCTACTCCTGTAGCGGCTTCATCAACAGCATGTAATGCTCTAAGCAAAGGTGCTTTATTATCTAATGCTTCTCCTGTATAGGCCACAAAAATTGTGGGTATGCAAAGTGTTGTTTTGTAAATAAATGCGGGAGATGTAGGGTCCCATGCCGTATAACCCCTTGCCTCAAAGGTATTCCGTATTCCACCACTTGGAAAACTGGAAGCATCTGGTTCTTGTTGAACCAATTGCGCTCCCCCAAATTTTTCCATTGCTTTGCCATCTGGCAGTATATCAAAAAAAGCATCGTGTTTTTCTGCTGTAGAACCTGTCAAAGGTTGAAACCAATGTGTATAGTGCGTTGCTTCCATTGATAAGGCCCAAGCCTTCATTCCTTCCGCAACTTGATCCGCAATTTTTCTATCTATTTTACTTCCCTGAAAAATGGCAGATTTCACTTTGTCATATGCTTCTTTTGTTAAAAACTGGAGCATTCTATCCTCATTGAACACATTCTTTCCAAACAATTCTGAACGCCTACCTGTTTCTTCAATATTCGGATGGGTTCTTTTACGGCTTTCTGCCAAAGCTTCAAATCTAGTATTTGACATTGTTTAATACATTTAGATTACAAAATTACAATTAAGAATTTAATAATATATGCTTCAAAAATTACTTTTTTTTCATTTAACCCTTCATAATTTAGGGGTAAATTAAATTATTACAACTTGTTTGTTATTTTAACCCTTTAAAATGGATATTATCAAATGAAAAATATATTTTTGTCAATCGTAAATTTGAGAACAAATAACTACCGCAATTATGAGTAAATCAAAATTAGAATACATCTGGTTAGATGGTCACGAACCAACTCAAAACATGAGAAGCAAAACCAAAGTTGAAAACGACTTTAGTGGAAAATTAGAAGACTGTCCAATTTGGTCTTTTGACGGCTCATCAACTGAACAAGCATCAGGAGGTTCTTCCGATTGTTTATTAAAACCTGTTGCTATTTTTCCTGATCCGGTAAGAAAAAATGGCTGGTTGATAATGGCAGAAGTTTTAAGTGCTGATGGAACACCGCATCCTTCCAATGCAAGAGCTAAAATTGATGATGATGATGATGATTTCTGGTTTGGCTTTGAACAAGAATATTTCCTAATGGATACGAAAACAGATTTGCCTTTAGGTTTTCCACGTGGTGGATTTCCTGGGCCACAAGGTAAATACTACTGCTCAGTGGGAGGTAGATATACTTGGGGGAGAGATCTTGTTGAAGAACATGCGGATTTATGTATTGAAGCTGGATTAAATTTTGAAGGTATCAACCAAGAAGTCGCACCTGGCCAATGGGAGTTTCAATTATTTGCCAAAGGAGCCAAAAAAGCAGGTGATGAGATTTGGATTGCCCGTTATTTATTAGATAGATTGACAGAAAAACATGGGTATTATATTGAATACCATCCTAAACCTGTAAAAGGAGATTGGAATGGTTCTGGTATGCATGCCAACTTCTCTAACACAACTTTACGAACTTGTGGTTCTAAAGAAATATATGAAAAAATATGTGAGGCATTTAGACCAGTTACTGATGAACATATGGATGTATATGGGGAATTTAATGATGAGCGTTTAACTGGATTACATGAAACTGCCCACGTATCTGATTTCTCTTATGGTGTTTCTGACAGAGGGGCATCTATTAGAATCCCAATCATTACCGTAGAAAAAGGTTGGAAAGGATGGTTAGAAGACAGAAGACCTGCTTCTAATGGTGATCCTTACAAAATTGCAGGTAGAATTATTAAAACAGTAAAATCTGCTGACGTATAGTATACATTAATTGTTGATTATAGTTTAAAAGCCGTCCCTATTGGGGCGGTTTTTTATGTTACGGTAAGGTATACGAAAACTATATAGAAAATCATCAAGACCAAACCATCTCTCCACCCCAACCGCAGTCCTTTTGGAAAGAACACCAATGGGAGTATTAGAAAGGAAATACCCAGCATCCAGAAAATATCGCTAGAAAGCAAACCTTGGTCCACAACTGTTATAGGAGTAATTATTGATGTAATTCCAAGAACCGCTAAAAGATTAAAAATATTGGAGCCAATTAAATTCCCTAGAGAAATAGCTTTTTCCTTTTTCAAAATTGCGATGATAGATGCTGCCAATTCTGGAATACTTGTACCTACAGAAACAATGGTTATTCCAATGATCCTATCACTAACTCCAAAGGTAGAGGCCATTCCTACAGCGCCATCAATCAATAACTCTGAACCACCCCAAAGTGCTGTGCCTCCTATCCCCAAGAACATCACAATTTTATATAACGGTAAAGGAATATCATCTTCTGGCATTTCATCCACAACGGCTGTTTTCTGAAATCTGAGCAGGTAAATAAGGAACAAAAACAAAAAAACCACCATGATAATACCTTCATACTGCTGTAGTACTCCATCAAAATAAATGAAGCCTACAAAAAGTAATGAAGCAACCATCATTACCGGCCAATCTGTAGTATAAAAACTTTTTCGAACATCTATACTCCCCAATAAAACGGTGATAGCCAATACCAAGCCTAAATTTGCAATATTAGACCCTACTACATTCCCAAGAGCCAAATCAGGAAAACCATCCAGAGCAGCCTTTATACTTACAATAAGTTCAGGTGCAGAAGTAGCAAAGGAAACCACTGTCATTCCTATAATTATTTTTGGAATTGCCAATCTCAGTGATAAGGCTACCGCAGCCTTTAACAACCAATTTCCTCCCAAGATGAGGAGTACAAGACCCAGAATAATAAAAAGTAGATTTCCCAACGATAAAAATTTGCTGTAAATATAGATGAAGATTTATTCGCACATACGTTTGAAGGGGAAAAAATTATGCGTCAAAAATCACTCAAATTCTTCTTAAAAAACTTCTTTAAAAAATACCATCTCTTCCTCATGCTCGGAAATGAAATCATCAAAATCAATACTTTTTTAAACGAAAGGCCCCTTGGTTTTCAAAATCTTGATTAAAACACCCCTATAAATCTTACATTTTATTATAAAAAATATCTTTTCTTATTTCATTATGATACTTTTTTCAAGGAAGTCACATAAATTTTAAATGCTATTTCATTTTTAAACCTACAATCTTGTATTCAATTGTATTGATTTACTTCCAAAAATTTGGAAACATGATTATTCTCATTTTATATTAAATAACGTAACCGGTTAACAGTAGTTTTTTCAACCCTTAAAATCAATCAATACAATGATTACAATAGCTAAATTTTTGGTGATGTTGCTCATACAACTCATCGCTTTCATTTTTGTTTAACCCTTAAAACCAATCACTATGATTACTTCATTTGGAATACTCATTATACTATTAGGAATTGTTACACTGGTTACAAAACCGCTTTTTAAAAATGCCAAATTATTGCAATGGTTCTCCGCAAAGAGAAGCCTTCAAATAATAGGTATTGGTATTGTGCTAAGTATTGTTACCGGAACCTTCTTTTATGCGGAACCTGGTACAGCTTACGCGGTGCAATATCCCTGGGGCGGTCAGAAAGCAGTTTTTAGACAGGGAATACACACTAAAATGTGGGGCAGATTAATCCCTATTCAATTTGAATTACCCATTAAATATGTAATCCCCAGTCAAGAACATGGTTTAGGCGAGCAAAGCGAATATGCCAATGTGGATGAAGCCAAATACTGGGCTTTTAGCGATGCTGTAAAGGCTCGGATTGCGACCTCCGTGGTCATAAGTATAAATACAGAGAATGAGGCTCAATTTTTATCCGTTGCAGACCGTAACAAAACTGAGAAGAACATGATACGATCTAGGATTATCCCCAATATTGATCAGTCTATAAAAAATACCTGCAAACTTATGGACGCCCAAGATTATATCTCTGGTCAAGCTTCAGATTTTGATCGTTATTTTAAAGATCAATTGGAGAATGGAATGTATGTATTGGAAGAGTACGCAGATAATCAAACCAGGGAAATTATTGGCGATAGCAGTACTGTTAGGACCATAGTAAATAAAGACACCAAACATAAAAGGTTTCGCATTCAAATTAGAAATGGTGAACCTGTTCGCGAAAAAGGCAACTCACTTAAAGCTTATGGGCTAACTGTGATACAAGCTGTAGTAACTGAAATTGACTGGGAAGCAACTTTTGATAATAGATTGCAATTACAGAAGGAAGAAGTGGCACAGACCCAGTTAGAAAAGCAGCAAGCCGAAAGAGAGTTCTACCGAGCGCAAAAAGAAAAAGCACGTGGTGAAGCAGATAAAGCTACAGAGAGAGCTCGTTTAGAAAAAGAACAGATACAGAAGACCATTGCAGCAGAAACTGAGGCCAAAGTTGCAGAATTCAACCTTGTTAAGGAAAAAAAGCAGTTTGAGGTAGAGAAGTTCAAGGCACTGAGTAAAAAAGTAGCCGCAGATGCAGAATCATATCAGAATGCAAAATTGGTAACTGCTGGACTAACCCCGCAAGAGCGTGCAGAGTGGGACTATAAAACTTCAGTAGGCGTAGCTCGTGAGTTAAAAGAACTACGATTACCTGAGATATTTATAGAAGGTGGTTCTAATAAAAACCCAGACAACACCCTTTTAGAATCTTTAATTGGTGCTGATCTTGCAAAACAAATGATGAATAAGTCTGAAAAGTAACTCAAAAAAACAACCCGGTCATGGACCGGGCTGTTTACATTTATAAAGTTGTTTTTTTAATCTTCTGCTCCAATTTTTTGTAAAAAGGCAATGTCTTCCTCCACGGTTAATAAAAGTAGGCTTGTAGCAGTACAGAAAACCGGACTGGTAATACAATGATGTCCATTCCAACTGCCATCTTCATTTTGAATTTTTAAAATACGTCCACTCATGTTGTCATACCATTTTTTCCAATCGTCATCCTTACCCACTAATAAAGACTCACCTGTTTGCAGGTAACTCAAAAACTCTTCTCCCCCATTATTCCCAAAACCGTCCAACACTTCATCTTTTTGTGCTGTTTTCTTAGCAGATTCATAGACTTTGTATGCAGCCCCATATTTCTGAGCTTCACCACTCACATATCCTATTTCTTCCAAAGTTTCCGCATTTACTTCGGCATCGGGCGCTATCTTGCCCTCCGCCTTGGCTTTGTTAACATCAGCCTTGGCTTTCCTTGCTTCTTTAGCACTTGCCCTTACACTTCCACTTACGGAATAAAGCATAATTCCTGCCCCATCATCCGTTTTAACCGAACCATCTTCTTCATTATAATTATCTTTTTGATATTTTCTTGATCTTTCCAAAACTTCCTTATCAATTGAAGCTCCCACCGTTTGGGCGGATTCTAAAGCGCTATTAGCCATTCCACTCTGCAAAACACCAGCCCAACCGGCACCTTTTTGCTTTCCATGTTCATCGGTTCCTTCCTGAATATGTGCAATACAGATATCTAGACAGCGTACAATCCTTTTTCTGTCCATACCAGATAGATTTCTATCAAGAATATTAGAAAGGAACTGTGCCGCTAGAACGGCATCAATGTTTTCACCAAGTTTTGTTTGTATCTGAGTATTTCTGATTTTGGTGATGTAAGGACTGTCATTATCCACACGCTCTATAGTTTTTAGTATATAGTATAATGCATTTTTAAGATTTTCAGCATGAACACCTGTTTTTAAAGTCGTACCGCTCCTTAATAAGGCCATGCCAACCATTGCCGTAGTAGCTGGATCGGCATTTACTGCATGTGGATCTCTAATATGTTGTGCCGAATGACTACCCGCCCCATAACCCCCATTGGGTAATTGAGCTGTAGCCAACCACTGAAGTCCATCTCGTACTGCCAATTGTAGATTCTCATCAGACTTGTAACGGTTAAAACTTTCAGACGATTGTTCACCCATCACAGTCATGAATACGCAACCCTTCTCGGGCTGTAAAGTTCTTTTTGGCTTAGAAGCTGTTAATGCAATATAAAACACCATCCCCACCAACGCCAAGGTAGGTCCTAATAGAAATTTCAATTTTGTCTTCATCTTTAGAAAATTTAATTTTTGCTGAAACTAGACAACACAATCTGCTCAAAAAATCAGCATTGAGTCTGATTCGTCTTTGGATGAGTGTACTTAGAGTTCTGTTGAGGGAAGACTTCTCAACAGATTTTATTGGCTATACTATTTGAAAACACTTCAACCTGCGAGGAATAAATCGAAAATTAATGGCAGAATTTCATTTCAAAATCCCCTCTTGCCCGGACTCTTTTTTAGAAAACTTTAGCAATTTGATGCATTCACGTTTTGTTTGATATGCCTATTTTACATTTTTCTAACAAATCAAACTCAAAATGTTGAAAAGAATAACAATTCTAATCATTGCAATTACTGTCTTGCACTCCTGCAAACAGCAACCCAAAAAAGAAGACTCCCCTAACCTTAGTGCAGATTTTGCAACCCTATTGGACGACTATTACGAAGGTGGATTAAAGCTAAATCCCTTAAACGCTACCATGGCCGGTGATCATCGTTATGATGATGTGTTTGCAAATCCGCTCTCGGATGAGTTTGCCACCAAAGCAAAGGCTCATTTTGAAAACTATAAAAATAAATTAGCTTCTTTTCCAGATGAAAGTCTTACGGAAAGTGAACAGATGAGCAAGGCTATTTTAGCATGGGAATGTGACATAAACCTAGGTGAATTTAATTTCAACGCCAACCTCACCCCAATTGATCAAATGTGGTCTCCTAACCTATTCATGGGGCAATTGGCCAGTGGTTCCAGTGCACAACCTTTTAACACGGTTGAAGATTATCAAAAATGGATGAAAAGGGTAGATGGATATTTAGAATGGATGTCCAGCGCCGAAGAAAGAATGAGAGAAGGAATGACCAAAGGTCATGTACTTCCAAAAACACTGATTAAAAAAGTGCTACCTCAATTACAATCTCTTACCGCTAAGGATTTGGACAAACACCTTTTTTATCAGCCCATAAAAAATTTGCCTGATAGTTTTACTGAAGATGAAAAATCCACTTTGACCGAAGCATATCAAAATATGGTGAACAACAAAGTGATTCCTGCATATCAAAAATTACACGATTTTATGAGTGATGAATATTCGCAAGCAGGTCGTGAATCCAGCGGAATTCAAGGAGAACCCAATGGAGATGCTTATTATGCGCATCAAATAAAAAAATATACCACTACCAACATGACCGCTTCGGAAATTCATGATTTGGGCTTGAGCGAAGTAGCCAGAATACGGTCTCAAATGGAAGAGATTAAGGAGCAGGTAGGTTTTGAAGGAGATTTAAAAGCTTTCTTTGATTTTGTCCGTAGTAATAAGGAACTAATGCCTTATACCGACCCACAACAGGTAATTGATAATTTCAATGCTATCCATGACCGCATGAAACCACAAATAGAAAAACTATTTGATGTAAAACCTAAAACTCCTTTTGAGGTGCGTCGTACGGAAGCATTTAGGGAAAAATCAGCAAGTGCAGAATATAATCCAGGCTCGTTGGACGGCACTCGCCCTGGTATTTTTTACACCCCTATTCCTGAGGTTACAAAATATAATGTTTACTCCGATGAATCCTTGTTTCTTCACGAAGCCATTCCGGGCCATCATTATCAAATATCACTGACACAAGAAAGTGAAGTACTGCCTAAATTTAGAAAAACACTTTGGTATAGTGGGTACGGAGAAGGATGGGCACTTTATAGTGAATCTTTGGGGACCGAATTAGGCCTTTATACCAATCCATATCAACTTTTTGGTATGCTAGGTGCTGAAATGCACAGAGCTGTTCGTCTTGTAGTAGATACCGGTCTTCATTCCAAAGGCTGGACGCGTGAGCAAGCCATTCAATATTCGTTGGACAATGAGGCAGAATCCGAGGCAAGTATTGTTTCTGAAATTGAGCGATATATGGCCAACCCTGGACAAGCATTATCGTATAAAATAGGACAGTTAAAAATCATGGAATTGCGCGAAAAAGCCAAAACCGCTTTAGGAGATAATTTTGACGTTCGTCAGTTTCACAATCAAGTTTTAGAAACGGGATGTGTGCCACTGGCATTGCTCGAGGATAAAATAAATAATTGGATCAAAGAAAAAAGTTAGTTGATAAAAAGGGCCGTTTATAGCGGCCCTTTTTAATCTTAACAGGAATAAGTAATAACTTGATTATCTTTGTCTCTACCAACACCTTAACCCATGCTCTACAAACTATTGGCAAAAATCAACAAAGTTATCCTGCCATCGTATTCCAAAAGAAGATTAGATTTGTCACAAGCATCCAAACTACAGTTGGCAATTATTGGTTGGCGCTATTTTGTTACTACAAAAGCTTTAGACTAATACTCTAGCAACGCCCTTATATCATAACCATTGAGCTTATCTGCACCGTTTAAAAAGGTAAGGTGAATCAAAAAATTACACTGCACCACCTCCCCTCCTAACCTCTCTACTAATTTACAAACGGCATTCGCAGTTCCACCGGTCGCCAATACATCATCATGTACCAGCACTTTTTCTCCCTTTTGTATGGCATCTGTATGAATTTCAAGCGTATCAGAACCATATTCCAGCTCATAGGATTCTGAAAATGTTTTATAAGGAAGTTTTCCTTTTTTACGTACAGGAACAAAACCTGCATTAAGTTTTGAAGCAATTAGCGGAGCAAAAATAAAACCTCTGCTATCTACGCCCACTACTTTATCAATCCCTTTGTCTCCAATCATGTCACAAAGTGTTTCGCAGGCTTGGACAAGCACTTTTGAATCTTTTAAAAGAGGGGTGATATCCTTAAAAACAACTCCTGGCTTTGGGAAGTCTTCTATATCACGGATGTAGGGTTCAAAATCCATTATTTTAGTTATGAGGTTTTGTCGTAAATTTAAAAAGAAATATATTTGCACCCCATTAAAAAGGCCTCGTGGCGCAACTGAATAGCGCATCTGATTACGGCTCAGAAGGTTACAGGTTTGAATCCTGTCGAGGTCACTAAATACAAAGGAGTTCATAAAGTTTTACTTTAGAACTCCTTTTTTGTCTGAAGCTTGTCCAAAATATTTTAAGGTCACGCACCTAATAATACTTGAATTACTTATCGGTATTCTTTGTACTATAGTGAACATCTGATAACTTTATCAATGTATTGGCCGCCTGCTCTGCAGTAATGTCCCGCTGCGGATTCCCAAACATCTCATAGCCTACCATGAATTTCTTTACAGTTGCCGAGCGCAGGAGTGGTGGATAAAACGACATATGGAAATGCCATTCGGGGTAATCCTTTCCGTCTGTGGGCATTTGGTGGATACCCGCTGAATAGGGAAAAGAGACCCCAAAGAGGTTATCATATTTTGTAGTCAACACTTTGATCATTTTCGCAAACGAAACTTCTTCATCTTTGTTCAATTGACCAATATGTTGATAGTGCTTTTTAGGAACGATCATGGCTTCATATGGCCAAGTGGCCCAAAATGGGACAAGTGCAACAAAGTCCTTATTTTCCAAGATTATTCGCTCCCTGACTTTCAATTCTTGCTTTAGGTAATCTCCTAAAAGACTCGTCCCGTTTGTTTCAAAATAATCTTTCTGCTGTTTGGTTTTTTTTCTTGGTTCTTCTGGAATTGTGGATTGAGCCCATATCTGCCCATGGGGATGGGGATTACTGCATCCCATGACATCTCCTTTGTTCTCAAAAATTTGAACATGGCCAATCTCCTCCATACCGCCCAATTCTTTGTACTCTTTTTTCCACAGTCTTACCACATCTGAAATAGCTTCAACTGTCATTAGGGGAAGAGTAAGACTATGATCCGGGGAAAAACAGATGACTTTACAGATACCTTTTTCCGTTTCTGCCTTAAGAAGCCCTTTGCCATAACTTTCTTTTTCTCCATCCATCAAGATGGCACCATAATCATTCTTAAAAGCGAAGGTACTTTTATAGTCCTCATTAATAGAACCGTTAGCTCGAGTATTTGTCGGACACAGGTAGCAATTGGCGTCATATTTTGGGCGTTGGTCAGCGTTAGATTTTTCGGTTTTTCCCTGCCATGGCCTTTTGGTGCGGTGCGGTGAAACCAATATCCACTCACCAGTCAAGATGTTATACCTTCTGTGGGGCTGTTCGGATAACATAGTACTCATAGTTATTTGATTCGTTTTACCCCATCTCCGATTGCTACCGTAAATGGACTTAATCGAATATTGAATTTTAAATCATATGCCAAAGCGGCTTCTGTTATGAAAGAATCCATTCTATCCTTATGAACCAGATTAATGGTACATCCACCGAAACCTCCACCCATCATTCTAGAACCTATTACACCTTCATGTTCTTGGGCAAAATCCACTAGAAAATCAAGTTCCTCACAGCTCACCTGATAAAGATTCCTTAGCCCTTCATGTGACTCAAACATTTTTTGTCCGAAGGTCTTAAGATTTTCATTTTCCAAGGCTTCACTGGCAGTAATGGTTCGGGCATTTTCCTGTACCACGTAGAGTAATCTATTAAAAATTTTGGAAGCTAACTTTGATTCAAATTCCTTGACAATATCTTCTGGAACACGTGCCAGTACATCATGCTCTGGGTATTTTTCTTGGATGGCCTTAAGGGCATCATCACACTCTTGTCGCCTCAAATTGTATTCGCTAGTGGCCAAGTTATGCGATACATTGGTGTTTAACAGTACAATGGAATAAGGTTCAATATTAGCTGAGATGTATTCAAAGGATAGGTCGTTGCAATCCAAGCGTATGAGTTTTCCTTTTTTGCCCCGCACTACGGCAAATTGATCCATAATCCCACACTTGGTCCCTACAAAATGGTGCTCCGCATCTCTAGAGATGGTGATAACCTCATCATCAGAAAGACCAATTGAAAAAAGTGCATCAAGACCTTTGGCAAACCCACATTCCAACGCTGCTGAAGAACTTATACCTGAACCGATGGGAAGGTCACTTTCTACGATACAGTCAAATCCTTTGATTTTATTTGGATGTGCTTGTTCTATAAAATGAACAACGCCCAAAAAATAGTTATGCCATTCTTTTTCGCTTACTTCTACTTTGTCCAAGTCAATCTCAAAGTGATTGTCATAATTTTTGGAGTAGCAATTACATTTACGAGTTCCATTTTTTTTAAAATTCAACCGAACTTTTAGATTGATGGCGGCAGGAAGTACTTGACCTCCATTATAATCCAAATGCTCTCCAATTAGGTTAATTCTTCCTGGAGACTCTATAATGATATCACTGCTGTGAAAGGTAGTTTTTAAACTCCTTTTATCTGTTACGCCTTCCATGAAAATTTATGTATAAAAATTCGATTGATTTCCAATGTGTTCACTTAGTGTTTTTAGGTTTATTTACTGGAAGTTATTTAAAAGATAAAATATGTGCTTAGTACCATAGCTGTTATAATAATTCCTGCCAAAAGCCCATATTTCCATGGCGTAGTATCGATTTCTTTAGTTACAACTTCTTCCATAATGGTAGTTTTTGGTTTCAACTTACCCATCAATAGCATAAAGCCTACGTTTATAACAAATAAAATTCCCATAATATGCAAGAAATGTGGGTACGCTTCTGCTTTGATAATGCTTAATGCTTTTGAGTCGGTAATACCATTGGCTGCAGCTTCGGCAAGCGCACTATCCACCATAATAGGGCTTATCACAAACTGACTTACTAAATACATAATCACTCCGACGGTTAAAACAAGTTTAGCACCAAGAGCCGGAACTTTTTTGGTATAGATACCTACCACTATTACGGCAAAAATTGGCACACTCAAACTTCCCAACGATTCTTGTATGTAGGCGAAAAGTCCGTCTGGAGCCGAGGCTATAAATGGGGCTATGAACAACGAGATGATTGCCAACCCAAGTCCGAACCGTTTTCCAGCCTTTACCGTCTGTTCTTCAGCCGCATTTTTACTGAAAAATTTATAGAGATCAAAACCAAACAAAGTTGCGCTACTGTTCAAAAGACTATTAAAAGAACTCAAAACCGCACCGAACAATACTGCTGCAAAGAAACCTAGTAATGAAGGCGGTAAAACTTTTCTAACCAATTCTGGGTAGGCCAAATCTGCATTTGCAAGGTCTCCTTTAAATACATGCCAAGCAATAACCCCTGGAAGCACAACAATTATCGGAATCAAGAATTTTACCAAAGCTGCCAAAATAACCCCTTTCTGACCCTCGGCCAGACTCTTTGCACCAAATACACGTTGCAGTATAGATTGATTGGTTCCCCAGTAGTACATTTGTGCCAAAATCATTCCCGTAAATACCGTGCCAAACGGTATAGATGCATCAACTTCTCCTTTTATATTGAACTTCTCGGGATTAGTATCCCAAAGTATATTCAAACCATCCCCAATACTACCGTCACCTATAAGTTTTAAACCAAAATAGGGTATCAAAAATCCCCCTATGAGCAACCCTATCGCATTTATTAAATCAGAAACAGCTACTGCTTTCAATCCGCCAAAAATCGCATAAATAGATCCAATAACACCTATACTCCATACACATATCCATATGGTTGCATTTTGACTGATTCCGAACAAATTAGGTAAATCAAACATGGAACTGAATGCTAAAGATCCAGAATACAGGATTGTTGGCAATAGAACTATGCCATAGGCGAACAAGAAAAGTATGGACAAAATAGCCTTGGTCTGTGTATCGAACCTGTTTTCTATAAATTGAGGAATTGTGGTAATACCACTCTTCATATACTTAGGCAACAGCACAAGCGCCGTTAATATCATTGCGATGGCTGCCAAAGTTTCCCATGCCATCACCAAAACACCTTCGGTAAAAGCTTGACCGTTAAGCCCAACTATCTGTTCTGCAGAAAGATTGGTGAGCAACAGTGAACCAGCTATGGTAATGGCACCAAGGCTTCTGCCTCCAAGAAAATACCCTTCGGCAGATTTTTCGTTTGTACTTCGTGTCGACCACCATGCAATGATTGCCACTAATAGTGTAAAGCCTACAAAGGATAAAATAGATGACATTCCCATAATCGGTTGTTTATGTTATTCAGTTGATTTCATTTGTGCCAATCCACATTTAGGAATTTTGAATGTGTTCATTCCTTCCTCTAAATAGATCTTTTGCTTTTGCACAAGTATACCTTCACAATTATACAAAGAACAATTATATTCACCTTTACCATTTTTTACAACCAAAACAACATCTTCAGAAGGTTTTGCATTTACAACATCTATTTTTTCATGAAGCTCCGTAAGTTTTAAAAATTGGTTTTCAAAGATGCCCAATATTATTTTATCATCTTTTTCCACCTTTTGAACGGGATAATTAGCAAGTGGGGATGTGGGTAAGAATTTACCTGTCAGTAAGATATCCGAATTTTCGTTCCAATATTTTGTGTAAAATCGAATCATGTTCAAATGAGACTCTGGCGCTTCGTTTAGCATTACTGAGATTTGAGGCACGCCAAAAATAGTATTTAGATAGTGAAGGGCGGCGTCTTGTACAGTCTCATCAAAATGCCATGTAACCATATCTGAATGGACCGCGGTATCACCACATAACATTTTTATATCCGCAATACGTACTCGATTCATGGTATAATCCCCTGGACAATCAAAAGCACGAAGCATATTGCCATATTTTCGCATGGCTGGCCCAGTATACTTTTGTCTGAACTCTATAAATATTTCTGGATTTACTTTTTTGACTTCAACAATTACTTGTGAGAGCAATGCATCTACGGCCTCATCGATTGATGAAAAGTCACGATCACTGTCAGAACCGAAAGGAGTCTCTTGGTAGCTTCTAAAATCATCGATAAAATCAAGTTTCAATCCATCTAGATTCCAATCTTTCACCGCACTCACATAAATACCAACCAAATAATTTCTGACTTCAGGGTATCTAGGGTCAAAAACGGGCGCCCACCTATGGTTTTCGGTCAAAAATTTGCCTTTGAACTTTTGGTAAGCCTTTGATTTTTTACCGCAAAATGGAACAGAATACCATATTCCCACCTTCATTCCTATATTTTGTATTTCTTGGACCAACTCAGCCATATTGAGAAAACGTTCTGGAAGCCAATCACCTGTATAGTCGTATCCACGATTAGTATCTTTCGTTTGCCAACCATCATCAATAATGATGGATTCAAACCCTAAATCTTTAGCAATTTGACATTCTTTAAACAGTAAATCCTCGTTGAGATTTTGATGAAATTGATACCATGTAGAGTACAAAGGTTTTTTCGCTATTGCTGGTACTGAAGTCGGCTTTAGGTTTTCATAACCCTCCCACCATTTTGAAGTTTCTTTTAAGGCTTGAGAAAAATGAATTTTGCGCTGGTCAATGCGGATATCCGCACTAAAATCCTTAACTGGATATTTGCTTTCAGTAAAAAATATGATTTGACAGTAGAAATGGTTGTCTTCTTCTCGGTATTTTGCAGCCATTTCAACTCTATTTATTGCATTGGAACAAGCAAAACAAAGTACATTTTCATCATTGTTACCGAAAAGAGAAATAACAGGGGCATCAATAGATATTCTTGATTCATGGTTCTCAAGTTCCCAATCGGCCTCTATGCGTTTTGAGAAATCGGCAGTAGGCTTCCACATCCCTTTAACTTTTGTTGCAGGTATTCTCCATTGGAGCGTTAATGGCTCTGGAAAGCTTCCACCATGGTTCTGATATTCAAATCGAAAAATTTGTAAAGCACCTTCATCTGTTATCAGTTCTAAATTGGTTGAACCATTTTTCTCGTTAATATTAAAAATCAGGGAATCTATTTCTTTCTCTGTTGTACTTACAATCATTTCTTCAAAAAATATTAAAACTTTACCGCTAGAATATTTAGTATTAAATTACTGCAGTCAATTAATAGCTGAGAAAAGCCAGATAGATTTTATCTGGCTTTTACACTTTTGAATTTAAACTAACTTAAACTAACTCAAACTATATCGTTAATTACTTTTTAAAACAAATAGCCACCGCGTCTAAACAAAAAAATCAAACAACGAAGTCTTTTTGGAATAAAATACTATGATATAGTATGCTACTCATCAAAGATAATAAAAAAAATGAGATGTCATCATATTGATAAATTCCAAAATAGGATTATGTCAATTTATTAGATGAAAATCACAGATTTCAAAAAAGATTAAGGTTTTATACAGAACCTCTATCTATTAAATAGGAAGGAGTAATTTGTTGGGTAATCTCACCGCTTTTTACATGCAACGCAGCTTGAACACCCATTTCGCTGAAGTCAGTTGAGATTGTAGTAATTCCACCAGATATGAATTTTTTAATGATATGATCATCATGCGACAGAATGCCAACATCTTTCCCTAAAACATACTTTTTATCTGCGCAATCTTTTAGTATATCCCATAAAAAAGAATCATTTGTGGCAAAATACAAATGATCTTTCTTTAAAATAGACAAATCGTATTTCTTTTCTATAACCCCCTTCACATTATGATCCGATAAGAACTTTTCAAATGCATTTACAACACTATTGGGAAGATCTCCATCTTCATCTACAAATAACACAAACAGCTTGTACTTTCTTATTTTGGGGAGTAACTTTAATAACTTGCTGTACGTTGAATTCCCAAACTCTTGACTGATATAGGAATATTTCTTGTTTGGCTGAACAAACCTATCAACAACGAGCAATTTATCTGGAGAAAAAGACCCTAACAAAGATTTTGCCACTGGATGGGGTATGGGAGCCACCACATAAAAACCATATTTACCCTTAATGTTCATCAATGTATTCTCAAATACAGATAAATTATTGTGATGAAAGAAAACATCAATTTGAAAACGTTCTCCCAATTCTCCACGGAAAGCGTCGTAGAATTCCTTTTGAAAACGCTGAAGTGAATAAAGAAGCAAAGCGATTCTTCTCACCATATTTGTTTCCTTACTAACAATAAAATATCCTTTGGCCTTTTTGGACTCCACAAGTCCTCTGCTCTTTAATTCCTCATAAGCACCAACAATTGTTTTTCTAGCATAACCCAATTCTGCAACCATCTCATTTATTGAAGGTAGTTGATCTTGCCGCTCTAAAACCCCATCGTCAATAGATTCGATAATACCCAGCACCAAATGTTCATGTTTTGTCAAGTCATATTTTTCTTGGTACTTATTTATTACATCAACCACTGTCATACTTCTAACTTTCTAGATGTTGCCCTATTTATCGGAGCAATATAAGATTAACAATATTAAATATCAATTCCAACCCAAAACTGTCTTTCATTAATAGCTGTTAATAGAACTCTGCTCTTACCACGGTAAACCCCGTAGACACTTGACAACTTGTTACACACCCATTTATTTTTCAAATACCTGAAATGACAATAATACAACAAAATGCACCTTATTTTGTTAAATCCGTTATTTTCTAACTCTCATTTTTAAATATTAAAAATTTTGTTTTACATTTGACTAATAGCACACTATATCATAGTTAATCATTTTTTCAAAAAACATATCATCTTTTGAAGAGTTTGAAACTTAGTTATAGTGAGCCGTTGGCTTGTAAGGTGAACCGTTTCACTATTCATTAACTAAACTCAATTAAAATTAATTCAATAACCAATTTTTAAAGATTATGAAGCAAACTTTAACTAAACTTAAGACGACGAAGTCAGCCTTTTCTGCACTGTTCGTTCTTCTTATTTTCGGAGTACAGACATCGTTGGCACAAACCACGGTATCTGGAGCTATTGCGGATTCTGATGGTCCTTTACCGGGAGCTAGTATTGTGGTTCAAGGGACTACAACAGGTGCCGTTTCCGATTTTGATGGAAACTATACCATCAATGTCCCGGAAGGTTCCAACACCCTTGTTTTTTCCTATGTAGGCTATGGAGTGCAAGAAATTAATGTTGACGGAAGAACAACGATAAACGTGACGCTGGAACCTGACGCCCAATCCTTAAGTGAAGTGGTGGTGGTTGGTTATGGTACTCAACGAAAAGCTGACCTTACCGGTGCCGTAGGTTCTCTTAATGCCGTTGAAATTGTAAAACAACCTATTGTAAGTGTGGATCAAGTGTTGGCTGGTACCATTTCTGGTGTTAATATTACCAACAGGAGTGGTGACCCAGGAGCTCCTATTAGTGTTAATATTAGAGGTGTTGGAACATTAAGTGCAGATGCTAATCCGCTTTACGTAATCGATGGTGTTCCGTTAGTAGGGACCAATAACATAACGGTAAATACATCATCTACTACGGATTCAAATCCATTGGCAAGTATTAATCCAAGCGATATCGAATCAATAGATGTTTTAAAAGATGCGGCTTCTGCGGCTATTTATGGTGCTAGAGGTGCTAACGGTGTAATTATCATTACCACTAAAAAAGGAACCAGAGGAGATCCAAAAGTAACCTATGATGGTTACATATCCTCTGCTTCACCAAGAGAAACACTTGATGTTCTCAACGTTCAGCAATATATTGGCATCCAACAAGAATTGGGTAGAGACTTCTCGGCTTTTAGCGGACAACCCAATGTTGATTGGCAAGATGCTATTTTCCAAGACAGCTTCGTCCAAAATCATAACGTCGGTGTAAGCGGCGGCGGTGAAAATGGAACCTATTACATTTCAGGTTCTTTTCTTGACAACGAAGGTATTCAACGGGCTCAGTCTTTTCGTCGTTATTCCTTAAGAGCTAATTCTGAATTTAAAATTGGGAAACGATTAAAGTTTGGCGAGTCCTTACAGATAAGTCAAAGTGATCGTTTAACCCAGAGTGAGGGAGCCTTAAACGCAGGTTTCAATGCCGCCTTAAATGCACCTTATTTTCAGATACTAGGCGATGGACCGTTTGGTTATAATTTAGCCAACCCAAGTACCTTAGGAGGTGCCACAGGAGCTAACCTTGTGCAGTTGACTGATGAAAGAATAAACAAGACTACCATTCAGAACAGAAAAGTGCTGGGGCACTTTTTTGGAGAATGGGAAATCATAGACAACTTAAAACTAAGACCTTCCATTGGTATTGATTACAATGTGGGAACTGGAGATTTCTTACAAGCTGAGACCACTTTTGATGGTAATTCTACTAGACAGTCTTTGCTTGTGCAATCAAGGCCAATAGAATTAACGTTGACTACCGGTGCTACGCTTTCTTATGATAGAACCTTCGGTGATCATAATTTTGGAGCGTTAATAGGTTTTGAACAAACGAAATTTAGATTTGACAAAGTAAGATTGCAGGGTAGAAACTTGTTTAACGATAACTTCGCAGCTAGTGGTACTACAGTTGCAGGGGCAAATGAAGCAGATCTCTTTACCTTACAAGGTGTTATTGGGCGTTTGACCTATAATTATAAAGGAAAGTATTTAGCTACCATTAATGTTCGTAGAGATGCTACCTCCAAGTTCGCAGAAGATAATAGAGATGATATTTTCCCTTCTATCTCGGTAGGTTGGAGAATCTCCCAAGAAGATTTCATGAGTGATTATGATTTCATTGATGATTTAAAGTTAAGAGTTGGCTATGGTGAATTAGGGAACCAAAACCTTGGGGATGGTACAGCCAGAACTTTTCCTTTCCTTACTACATTAAACAACAACATATTTTATGTTTTAGGAGATGATCAAGGAACGGTAGTTGGTCCTGCGCCAACCACATTTGCCAATCAGCAAATTGGATGGGAAACTTCAAAGCAAATCGATATCGGTCTTGATTTCAGTTTGATGAAAGGTAAAATAACCGGGGTGTTTGATTATTTCAAGAAAACAAATGAGGACGCATTAGTAAACTTGCCTCTTCCATTTGCTAGTGGATTCTTTTTGCCTGCCCCTACAAATGCAGGTGAAATTACCAATTCGGGTATTGAACTTGCCCTTAATTATAAAGACAAAATTGGAGACGATTTTGAATATGGCGTTGGCTTTAATATAACGACCGTAAAAAACACAGTTCAAAGTTTAGGACCGGTTAGTGCGATAATTACGGGTGTAGGAGGTGCACAATCCCATAGAACCATTGTTGGGGAGAGTTTAGGTCATTTCTTTGGTTATAAAACAGATGGTTTATACCAAAATGATGCGGAAGTCGCTGCAGCAATTCCAGATGCCAATGGTACTCCCTCTCCAGGAGATATCCGATTTGTGGATGTAAATGGTGATGGTAGAGTAGATGCAGGAGATAGAACCATACTAGGTAGTCCTTACCCTGGATTCTTTTATGGCTTAAATCTTCAAGCCAAGTACAAGGGATTTGATTTTTCAGCCTTGTTAAGAGGAGTTGGTGACAGGCAGATTTTCAATTCATCAAGGATAACATTGGAAGGATTGACGGGAACTAACAATTTCAGCACTCAGGTATTAAACCGATGGACAGGAGAAGGCACAACCAATTCCAGCTCTAACCCTAGATTGGCAGGTACTGGAGATCCAAATGGAAATAACCGTATCTCAGACCGTTTTATTGAGGATGCGGATTACTTAAGGATCCAGAACATACAATTTGGGTATACCGTACCTAAAGACGCATTACAAAGTTGGACTAATAATTTTGTATCCAATATGAGGTTTTTTGTAAGTGTACAGAATCTAGCGACTTTCACCAACTATTCAGGTTTTGATCCAGAAGTTGGTCGAGCCCAAAGTTTCCAAAAAGGTAATAACCCGCTTGCAACAGGGCAAGATGATGGACAGGCTCCTTTACCCAGGATAATTCAATTGGGATGGTCAGTTAGTTTTAACTAAAAAATTGTTATTTTAAAATAAAAGAAAAATCATGAAAAGTAAAATTTTATTTCTTGTCGCTATCTGTACGTTGACAGTCTTGTCATGCGACGATGAGCTAGATTTACAGCCTTTAGATAGTATTACTATTGATACATTTTACAATAGTCGTGCGGATTTTGACGGCGCAATCTTTGCAGCCTATTCATCCATACAGGATTTTTGGGGCACAAGTACCGAAACATTATCGGAGAGAGGTGAGTATTGGAAACTGTCAATGGTGATTACGGATGATGTTGCAGCCGACCCAGTGACTAGTGATCAAATCTCCATAGACGTTGACAACCTGCAATTAAGGGCAGCAGATGTTCCATATGCAGCAGTGTACACACAGATTTATGAAGGAATTTTTCGTGCGAATCTGGTATTGGGGAATTTGGATGGAGACAATGAGTTAACAGCAGAGGACAAAACCGTTTTAGAAGCTGAAGCAAAGTTCCTGAGAGCTTGGTTTCATTTTCAAGCAATGAAAATGTTTGGAACTCCACCTATAGCATTAGAAGTTTTAACGGATATTAATAATCTAGCATTGCCAAATGCCACGCAAGAGGATTTGTATACCGCCATTCTTGGTGATTTAGGTACAGCCGCTGCGGGTTTACCAGATGCTTGGGATTCCAGTAATACAGGAAGAGCTACATCTTGGGCCGCAACAGCCTTAATTGGAAAAGTAAATGTGTTCAGAGAGGATTGGCCAGCTGCCACAACAGCGCTTGCCAATGTTGTCAACAATGGCCCATTTAGCCTAGTTCCTAATTACGAAGATGTTTTTGCCTTTACCAATGAAAATAACTCAGAATCTATTTTTGAAATTCAATATGGTGGGCCACAGTCTGATGATAACCTTTGGGTTTTTGATGACACTCATTCAGAAAACTTCAAAGCATCACAAGGTACAGGCCGCGGTTGGTACTGGGATGCTGGAAACGGGGCTCCCGGGGGTAAACTAGGTTGGTGGGCTCCCACACAGGATTTAGTAGATTCTTTTGAAGCTGGAGATACTAGATTACCCACTATTCTATATCAAGATGGTGATATGTATTTCACAACATTCGAATCTTTACCTTATGATACAGAATGGTCTTCAACAAATTATACCTTAAAAAAGTATCGTGGTGAAATAAATACAGTTCCAGGAAATCATGCCCCTAACCAACAAGCAGACTTCAATAATGAACGTTGGATGCGTTTAGCAGAGGTGAAATTGTTGTATGCAGAGGCGCTTATTAGAGGTAGTGGAGACTTGGGAATTGCTAGAACTCAAATAGATGATATTAGAACTAGAGCTGGCCTTGCTGCCACTACTGCCGCAGATGGAGATTTGTTGACTGCTATGATGCAAGAAAAAAGAGTAGAGTTGGCTTTAGAGCCACATAGATGGTTTGATATTGTTCGCTGGGATTTAGGACCAACAATTTTTGGAGGCGATTGGGATCCAAGGTATGAAGTGTTTCCATTCCCTCAATCAGAAGTGGATAGATCTGACGGACTATTAGATCAAAACACGGGATATTAGACAAGAATCCTATTTTTAATCATATAGTTTAAATCATTTTGAGGAATCCAATTAAATTTATGATTGGATTCTTTTTTTTAAACCATTTATGCAAATGCCTTTTAAATACCATATTTGGCTTCGTTCTGTCTTAAGTGCCCTGGCACTTACTTTACCTCTTATTTCATGCGAAGAAAATACGAGTAGCCTGTTTCATGATTTGTCACCAAAAGAAACTGGGATAACCTTCAATAATGCATTAGTAATTGGAGGTGAGCCAAGTGTGCTCGAATTTGAATATATGTATAATGGTGCGGGAGTTGCCGTAGCAGATTTTGATCAAGATGGGATGCAAGACATTTACTTTACGGGTAATATGGTCAGCAATCGGTTGTACCGTAATCTTGGGAAGTTTAAATTCCAGGATATCACGGAAACTGCGCAGGTGGGAACTACAGGTTGGTCAAATGGGGTTGCGATTATTGATATTAACCAAGACGGGTATCCTGATATTTACGTTTGCAAGGGAGGTCCGAGAGGGTCATCCAATGAGGATAGGGCCAATCTCTTGTTTGTCAACAACGGAATGAAAGATGATAAATTATCCTTTACAGAAGAAGCAAGTAAATGGGGAATAGCCGATAGTAGTTACTCGGTTCAAGCAAATTTCTTTGATTATGATGGTGATGGTGATTTGGACATGTATCTTCTCAGTAATGCCTTAGTGGATTACAATAGAAACACTTCACGTCCTAAAGATTGGTCGGGCAAGGCCCCTTCTGTGGATAAATTGTTCAGAAATAATGGGGACCATACTTATACCGAAGTATCAAAAGATGCGAATATCCTTATGGAGGGTTTCGGCCTAGGTGTAGAAGCCTGTGATATTAATCAAGATGGTTGGACGGACATCTACGTATCAAACGATTTTTTAACTGATGATTTCCTTTATATTAATCAAAAGGATGGAACTTTTAAGAATGAAATTTTTGAATACATGGGTCATCTTACCTTCAATGGAATGGGTAATGACATTGCGGACATCAACAATGATGGCTTCATGGATGTGGTTGTTTTGGATATGCTCCCACCTGATAATAAAAGATGGAAATTGACTATGATGGGCAATAATTATGACGAACATCATAACGCTATTTCCAATGGATATCAACCCCAATATATTAGAAATACCTTACAGTTAAACAATGGAAATGGTTCATTTAGTGAGGTTGGACAAATAGCGGGGATATCTGCTACGGAGTGGAGTTGGAGCGCCTTACTTTCTGATTATGACCACGATGGAAAAAAGGACTTATTTGTCACCAACGGTTACCGGCAGGACATTACTAATCTAGATTTTATGGTGTATGGCAATACCATTCTGTCCATGGGTTCCGAAGAGGCCAATAGGGCAAAACGTCTGGAGGAACTAAATAAATTACCAGGAATAAAACGATCCAACTATTTGTTTAAAAATGACGGCGAACTACAATTTAAGGACATATCAGAAGACGCTGGAATTACAAAACCCACTTTTTCAAACGGTGCGGCCTATGCAGATTTTGATAATGATGGTGATTTGGATTTGGTGGTCAATAATATTGACGACCCGGCAAGCATATTAAGGAACAATACCAAGATTGATAGCACGCAATCGTATATAAAATTTCGTTTTAAAGGCAACAGTCCAAATCTGGAAGGTATAGGAAGTCAAGTTGAACTTTATTATCAAGGAAACCTTCAAAAGCAATATTTTACACCGTACCGGGGATATCTTTCTTCTGTGGAGTCTAGTCTTCATTTTGGTTTAGGAAACACTAAAAAAATTGATAGCGTCATCATCACATGGCCAAATAAGATGCAGGAAATCCTGAAAAACATTGCTGTCAATCAAGAATTGGTTGTTCATCAAACTAACGCACAAACCCTTCATAAGAATAATCCGAAAAAGACATCAAGACTATTTAAAGAAATCGATAGTATTGGTTTGGAATTCACACACCACGAAAACGATTTTGTTGATTATAAAATTCAACCCCTTCTACCACACATGCACTCAAAGAATGGACCGGGTATGGCGGTGGGTGACGCTAACGGTGATGGACTTGAAGATGTTTATATAGCTGGGGCTTCCAGGCAAGCTGGTGTATTAAAAATGCAGAATAAGGATGAAAAGTCTTTCTCAGAAACTGCTTTTCAAGAGACAGACCATGAAGATATGGGCGCTTTGTTTTTTGATGCAGATGCAGATGGCGATCAAGATTTATACGTGGTAAGCGGAGGATCATCCGCAGTAAAGGGTAGCACCACATATCAAGACCGTATCTATGAAAATGATGGTACAGGAGCATATTCAAAAGTGGATGCTTTACCTAAATCTTTGATAAGTGGATCTGTAGTAACTGGTGCCGATTACGATAGAGATGGAGATATAGATCTTTTTGTTGGAGGTAGAGTGCGACCAGGAGAATATCCGCTATCACCAAAAAGCACGGTATTGAAAAATGAAAGCTCCATCGGAAATATCAAATTCAGCGAAGACAAAGTCTTTTCAAACAACTCTGCTGAACTGGGAATGGTTACAGCAGCACTTTGGACTGATTTTAATAATGATTCTTGGATAGATTTAATCGTTGTTGGGGAGTTTATGCCCATTCGATTCTTCAAAAACAATGAAGGTAAGCTTGAAGAAATCACAGAGCAAATTGCATTAAAAGGAACCAACGGTTGGTGGAACAGTATAACATCCGGCGATTTTGATAACGACGGGGATAGTGATTATGTGCTTGGAAATTTTGGCCTGAACAGTCGCTATAAAGCAAGCGTAACCGAACCACTTTGCATCTATGCCAAAGATTATGATAAGAATGGTCAAATAGACCCCGTAATGTGCCATTATATAGATGGGAAAAATTACATAGCACATTCTAGAAATGACCTTATTGACCAAATCAACGCAATGCGGGTTAGGTTTAGAACGTATAACGATTATGCAGAGGCAACTTTTGAAGAATCATTTGCTGAAGGGGAACTCTCAGATGCCCTCATTGTTAAAAGCGAAACCTTTGCCAGCAGTTATCTGGAAAACTTGGGCAATGGAAAGTTTGCATTAAAACCTTTACCTATTTCCATGCAAACGGCTCCCATGTATGGGATAAACGTTGGGGACTATAATCAAGACAATCATCTGGATATTTTAGCGGTGGGCAATTTTTATAGTGGAGAAGTCTTTAATGGTAGATACGATGCATCAATCGGGTGGCTCATGGCAGGAGATGGCAGGGGCGGTTTTGAATCCATAAAAGTGGATGACAGCGGATTCTTTGTAAGAGGTGATGCCAAAAGCCAAGCTAATCTATTCACCAAGGATGCTGAGCTGGTGCTATCTGGAATCAACAATGATGAATTAAAAATTCATTCAAGAAAGCTGGACAATCAGTTTATATACAAATCAAACCCGCAAGACGCTTCACTCACAATCCATTTTGAAGATGGTTCCATACAAAAAAGAGAACTGTATTATGGAGCGGGATATTTATCGCAGGGAAGTCGCAGGCAGTCAATACCCAAAGAAGCTAAATTCATTATCGTAAGGAATTTTAAAGGAGTTGAAACGAAAATTGATGTGAGAAAATGAAAAAGAGTGTCATACTTGTTTTTGTTTATTGTTTGCTAGCATTTACCTTTTCTTGCGAAAAAAATAAAAATGCAAGATTTCATTTATTGAGTCCGTCTGAATCTGGCATTGATTTCAACAATAAAATAGTTGAAAACGACAGTATCAATGTTTTCAACTTTATGAATATCTATACTGGTGCGGGCACAGCTGTTGGTGACATTAACAATGACGGATTAGTGGACGTTTACTTTAGCGGTAATATGGTTTCAGGTAGACTTTACCTCAATAAAGGAAACATGAAATTTGAGGATATCACTGAAAAATCTGGACTGATCAACAATCGTTGGGGTACTGGTGCTGCCATGGTCGATATTAATCAGGACGGATTTTTAGACATCTACATATGCGTATCTGGCAGCGCCCAATTAGCAGAACGAGCCAACATGCTTTACATCAATAACGGTGACAACACCTTTACTGAAAAAGCCGCTGAATATGGTTTGGACGATCAACGTCAATCCATGCATGTCGCCTTTTTTGACTACGATAAGGATAATGATTTGGATATGTACCTTTTGGTCAATCCTGCCGCGTATGAATATAATGTAAATGTAAGTAATCCTAGAAAATTGGATGGCTCATCCGTAAGCAATGATCGGTTGTATAGAAATGATGGCAATGGAAAATTTACGGATGTTTCGCTAACATCCGGCATTCTTATGGAGGGCTACGGACTGGGTGTCGGCATATCCGATATTAATAATGATTCATGGCCTGATATATATGTTTCCAATGATTTTGTTGGTAACGATATCCTTTATATAAATCAAGGTGACGGAACGTTTAAAGACGAATTGGATACCTATATAAAACACACTTCCTACGCAGGAATGGGGAACGATATCGCAGACATTGATAATAATGGCAGACCGGATATTATGGTTTTGGATATGCACCCAGAAGATAATCTACGGCAAAAATTGATTATTTCCTCTACTGGATTTGACCGGTTCAACCTAATGCTAGATGCAGGTTATTCACCGCAATACACTAGAAATACGCTCCAATTGAATCAAGGTGAAGGAAAGTTCAGTGAAATTGGCTATTTGGCCGGAGTAAGCAGCACAGACTGGAGTTGGAGTGCGCTCTTGGCAGATTATGACAATGACGGTTTTAAAGATTTATATGTTACCAATGGATTTTTAAGGGATTTAGGGAACCTGGATTATATTCATTATCAAAACAGGAGCAATAGCCCTATGGGTGATAGGGAAGCAAAAATCAAGGAAAAATTAAATTCCATTCATAATTTGCCCCGTGCCGAATTGGTGAACTATGTATTTAAAAATAATGGCAATACCACATTTGAAAATACCACCGAGGGTTGGGGCATAAAGGATAAAAGCTGCTCAAATGGTGCTGCTTTTGCCGATCTGGATAATGATGGAGATTTGGATTTGGTTGTGAACAACGTAAACCAAAATGCTTTTGTCTATGAAAACAATACTAAAAAGGAAGAAGGGAATTTTCTGCAACTACAGTTAAAGGGCAACCAGGGGAATTTTGAAGGAATCGGTTCACGAATCAAGATAAACTCGGAAAGCAACGCCCAATATTACCAGCACTACTTAAGTAGAGGTTATGAATCTAGTGTTGACCCTAACATTCATTTCGGGTTGGGCAAAGACACAATTATTACGAACATAGAAGTTTGGTGGCCAGATAATTCTTATCAAAAAATATCGGGCGTAAAATCAAATCAAAAACTTACGCTAAGGCAATCAGAAGCCAAAAAAAATGAAACTGACAATGAGGTTTCCCCTATTGAAACAAAGCAATGGTTTACAGAAATCACGGATTCCCTTGGCATTGATTATTTTCAAAAAGAAGATCCCATTGTGGACTTTCGTATTCAACCTACTTTACCGCATATGCATTCCCGTGGAGGGCCCGGTATAGCGATTGGTGATATTGATTCCAACGGAATGGAGGATTTTTATGTGGGAGGGTCAGCAGGATCAACCGGACAAATATATTTGCAAAAAGAAGACGGTTTCAAGAACACCTTTGTAGGCTACGAAGAACGTTTAAGGGAAGATATGGGCATGCTATTTTTTGATGCTAATGAAGATGGTCATAAAGATTTATATGTTGTAAGTGGTGGCATTCCTACTTCCTACAAAGACGATGTGTATCATGATAGATTGTACGAAAACGATGGAAAGGGAAACTTTTCATTGACCAATGCGTTACCCGTTGTTGATGTTAGCGGGTCATGTGTTACCGCATCTGATTTTGACAAAGATGGGGATTTGGACCTATTCGTAGGAGGCAGGGTTGACCCAGGCAGTTACCCCATGCCGGCAACTAGTCAGTTATATGAAAACATATCAACCGGAGGCGAACCTAAATTCCGGGAAATAGGGGAAAGCATTCAACATTGGGAAAAATTGACCATGGTCACTTCCGCTATTTGGTCAGATTATGATAATGATGGATGGTCTGATTTAATCGTAGTAGGTGAATTTATGTCCATTACCCTTTTTCATAATGATAAAGGGAAGTTGAGACTCGTGGAAAATCCGATTGGACTTGAAAAATCAGAAGGCTGGTGGAATAGTATTTCAAGTGGTGATTTTGATAACGATGGAGATATGGATTATATCGTTGGAAATTTGGGCTTGAATACCAAATACAAAGCTTCAAAAGATGAACCTCTCTGTATTTATGCTAAAGATTATGATAAGGACGGCAGAATTGACCCAATCATCTGTTATTACAATGATGGTGAAAATTACATTTCCCATACCCGAGATAAACTAATTGAGCAAATCAATGCTATGAGAGGGCGTTTCCAGACCTATCAGTCTTATGCGGAAAAAACCTTTGAAGAGTCTTTCTTGCCAGAAGAATTGGAAGATGCGTATATAGTAAAAAGTCATGTATTTGAAAGCTCTTATGTGGAGAATTTGGGTAATGGGAAATTTCAAATCACGGCACTGCCATTAACTGCACAGGTGGCCCCGACAGAGGGAACTATAGTAGAAGATTTTGACCAAGATGGAAATTTAGATCTCTTATTGACAGGAAACTCATATGTGACCGAAGTCTCAAATGGCCGATATGATGCCCAATACGGGACACTCCTAAAGGGAAATGGGGATGGAACATTTGAGTATCTTGAATTAGCAGAAAGTGGACTTGTAAACAATTATGATTCAAGCGGGCTTGCACAGCTGAAGAACAAGAATGGTACGTCTTTCATTATCATTGGAAACAACAGTGGACCACTAAAAGTGTTTGCATCCCAATTCAAGGATACGAAATTGAAATTTCTTGATGTAGAGGATGATAGTATGCATGCGCTCATCACTTTTACAAATGGGAAAAAACAGAAGCTGGAATTTCAATATGGATCGGGTTACTTATCGCAACATTCAAGAAGGTTATCCATAACCCATAACATAAAACAAATAGACGTAACTAACTTTAAGGGCAACACAAAAACAGTTTATGAAAATGATTAAGTCATATATTATAATGGGTATAGTGACTGCATCACTAATAATCTCTTGTGGTGAAACGCATAACCCAGAGGAATTGAATGCCTATTTTGAAAATAGCGTTACAGAGTATAATCGAAAACTTACCGATGTTATTGTAGCGGATATTTTTACACCTCCGGTAGCAAGCAGAATTTATGCCTATTCAAATATTGCAGCATATGAGGGCATTCGCTTTAGTGATTCCACAAAAAATTCACTCGGAGGACAGTTAAACGACCTAATCCTTACCGCAGCACCAGATTCCAATAAAGAGTACTACTACCCCTTGACCTCTATGGTCGCTTTTCTTAACGTGGCCAAAGTATTGGTTTTTGATATAGAAAGAGTCGATAATCTGCGTAAAGACCTTTTAAAGGATGTTCAAGAAATAGGTATTGATAAGGAAATTTATGAAAATTCCATATCGTTAGGAGATGCCATTTCCTCAGAAATCATTGAACGAGCAAGCACAGATGGGTATTTACGTCGTACTGCCCTACCCCGTTTTAGTGTAAATAAAGACCCAGGGCGCTGGAAACCGACACCACCTGACTATATGGAAGCCATAGAACCACATTGGAATACTATCAAACCCTTTGTTTTGGATTCCGCAGGTCAGTTCGACCCCGGTTTGCCAACAAATTTTGAGATTTCTGACAACTCACAGTTTTACAAAGAAGCCAAAGAAGTGTACGAAACTGTAAAAAATGTTGATTCTACTCAATTAGAAATAGCAAAATTCTGGGACTGCAACCCAAATATTTCAACTACCAAAGGTCATGTGATGTACTTTCAACAGCAAATTTCACCCGGTGGGCACTGGGTTCACATCACCGCTCAAGTGCTGGACGAGAAAGAAACAAACGCAGTTGACGCTGCGGCAACGCTAGCTCAAGTGAGTGTTGCCATAGCGGATGCCTTTATCAGTTGCTGGGACCAAAAATATAAAAGTAGCCTTACTCGCCCTGAAACCTTTATCAATGAGCATATTGACCCCGATTGGGCACCAATCCTACAGACACCAGCATTTCCAGAACATACCTCTGGGCATAGTGTAGCCTCTTCAGCTGCAGCAACAGTATTGACCCATGTTTTTGGAGACAATTACGCTTTTGCTGATGAAACGGAGGTACCATATGGACTTCCTGTTCGTAGCTATAAATCTTTTAACCATGCAGCCAAAGAGGCGGCAATAAGCAGACTTTATGGCGGAATCCATTATCGCCCAGCTATAGAATTGGGGGTAAAGCAAGGTAAAGCTGTGGGTGAATATGTTATTGAACAAATAGATTTGGACTGATATGAAGTCATTCTAAAAACCAATATACAACTAGATAAGCCAACTAAATTCTTAATTATGGAACACATACCCTCAAAACGTTTATTTTCCTTAGATGTATTTCGTGGCATGACCATGTTCATGCTTATTGCTGAGGCTGCTGGGTTCCACCATTCTTTTTATGAGCTGGTCAAGGATACTCCATTTCTTTCCGGTATAGGGGAACAATTACATCATCATCCATGGCATGGGTTTCGCTTTTGGGATTTGATTCAGCCATTCTTCATGTTCATAGTTGGGGTGGCCATGCCGTTTTCTATCCAAAAACGTTTAAAAACTGGAAAAAGTAAAGCTGTGACCCGTCATATCCTTCAACGATGTTTCCTGTTATTTGCCTTTGGAGTGTTGCTACATTGTGTATACAGCCATGCGTTGGTTTGGGAGCTTTGGAACGTTTTGGTACAACTCGCATTTACTATTCTGATTGCCTATGCAATTATGAATTTATCGAATCGAAATCAACTACTAATTTCGATAGGTCTTTTAGTCCTAACAGAATTGCTTTACCGTTTTTATGACCCCGCAGCCCCCTTTAACAATGGAGCAAGTTTTGGTTCTTTTATGGATCGCGTTTTTATGGGGGAAATTAATGGTGATGGCTGGGTGACCATCAATTTTATCCCTACCGCCGCGCATACCATTTGGGGTGTAGTTTGCGGACGACTTCTTTTAAACAAGAGTGAATCTTCACAAAAATTGAAAGCATTTGTGCTTTGGGGAAGCATTGCCATGGTTTTAGGAATAGCATTGGATATTCTGAATATCACACCCGTTATAAAAAGATTGGCCACTAGCTCATTTACATTGCTATCAGGTGGAATAGCTGTCTTGGTACTTGCGCTGTTTTACTGGTATATTGATGTAAAGGGAAATGCAAAAAAATGGATGCGATTTTTTTCTGTAGTAGGCACCAATTCCATTTTTATATACCTATTTGCTGAAACGGTAGGCATACAGTGGTTTAGAGGTTTCGGTAAAATCTTTACAGATGGAATTCTCAATCCCTTGGGAATGGGAGAACATAGCATTATGGTAATCAATTCACTTTTTGTGCTTTTGATTTTTTGGTACTTGACATATTTCTTGGATAAAAAGAAAGTCTATTTCAAGGTGTAAGGGAACCAGCGTCCTCATCTGTTTATTTACATAAACAAATAGTAAAATATTAAACAAAATTGAAAACCTATTTAAAATGAAATATCTTATTACAACTCTTTGTATTGCCATGATACTTTTCTCTTGTAAAGAGAAAAAATCATCAAGTCTTTTTAACGGACAAGATTTAAGTGGATGGCATATTGATGTTCCTGAAATGGATACCATCCCAAATACCATAAATCCATTTATAATACGAACAGGCATGTTGGTGAGTTTGGGTACTCCACGAGGTCACCTCATCACCGATGACGTTTATAAAGACTACAGATTAGAAGTTGAATATCGTTTCGCCGGGGAACCTGGTAACTGTGGAGTATTGGTCCATGCTTCTACTCCAAGGGCATTATACAAAATGTTTCCAAAATCTTTAGAAGTACAAATGCAGCATGAGGATGCTGGCGATTTTTGGGTTATTGTAGAAGACATAGAAGTAGATAATATGGTTGAACGAAGAGGTCCAAAGGAGGAATGGGGAATTACAGAAGGTAAAAAACGAAGAATAATCAACCTTACAGATGGTTCTGAAAAGCCTTTGGGTGAATGGAACACCATGATTATCGAATGTCTAAAAGATGAGATAAAAGTTTGGGTAAATGGAGATTTGGTCAATCATGGATTTAATGCTACAGTTACAAGTGGTCAAATAGCAATACAAGCGGAAGGTTCCGAAGTAGAATTTAGAAAAATAGATATTTCGTCCATAACCTCTTTATCAAAATAAAGCGAATGATTAAAAAGAATAGCATTTTAATACCAACCTTGATACTTTTCTGTCTAGTAAGTTTTGGACAGCAAAGCATAAAAATCATGGATGGAGAAAGATGGTGGGGAGGAGCTGTAAATGATGGAATAAAAATGCCATTTGAAACTGGATATGCATACGATATGTATGGAAACCTGCAGGGTAATCAAGCGCAACCTTTGTTATTGTCTAACAAAGGAAGGGTAATTTGGTCTGAGACTCCTTTCAAATTTTCTTTTTCCAGTGATTCGTTGATAATTAAAGGAAGTGGTGAAATTCTTGTTGAAGAGGGAAACCATAGCTTGAAAGATGCTTTTGGCTTTGCTTCAAAAAATTACTTTCCGGCGGATGGAAAAATGCCAAATGCCTTATTGTTTGAACAACCCCAATATAATACATGGATTGAACTGATCTATAACCAAAATCAAAAAGATATTTTGGCCTATGCTCACGCCATTATAGATAATGGTTTTCCACCAGGGGTATTGATGATTGATGACAATTGGCAAGAGGCCTATGGTAAATGGAGGTTCCATCCGGAGCGATTTCCCTCGCCAAAATCCATGATGAAAGAATTGCATGAACTAGGGTTCAAAGTTATGCTTTGGGTCTGCCCCTTTGTGAGTCCAGATACCGATGTGTTCAGAAGTGCTTCCAAACAAGGGCTTTTTCTTAGGTATCCCAAAAATCAGGCTGTGGCAGGTTCTCCTGTTTCCTACTTTGGCAATGTGGCCATGATCGGTTGGTGGAACGGGTATAGTGCACTTTTGGATTTTTCCAACCCCAATGCACAAGAATGGTTCAAAAAAGAATTGCAATACTTGGTTGATGAATATGAAGTTGATGGTTTTAAACTGGATGCTGGTGATGCAGTCTTTTATCCGTCTTGGTTAAAGAGTCACCAAAAAAAAATATTGCCCAATGACCATACCGAGTTATTTGCCAAAATCGGGCTCGATTTTCCGTTAAATGAATATAGGGCCACATGGAAAATGGCGGGCAAACCTTTGGTCCAAAGACTTCGAGATAAAGGTCATAATTGGAATGACCTACAAACCTTGATACCCAATATCACCGCACAGGGATTAATGGGATACGCGTTTACTTGTCCTGATATGATTGGAGGAGGTGAATTCAATTCTTTTTTGAATACCAAAACCATAGATCAAGAATTGATCGTTCGTTCTGCCCAAGTGCATGCCTTAATGCCCATGATGCAGTTTTCGGTAGCCCCTTGGAGGATACTGGATGATGAACATTTAAAAGCTGTAAAAGCATCAATTGAGCTTCGGAAAAAATTCACACCCCTCATTTTGGACCTTGCCAAAAATGCTGCTAGAACGGGAAAACCAATTGTCAGGAATATGGAGTATGTGTTCCCAAATGCTGGTTATGAGAGTATCCAAGATCAATTCTTTCTTGGAGATAGCATTCTTGTAGCACCTATTCTAAAAAAAAATCAAACCAAACGTTATGTATGGTTGCCCAATGGGAAATGGAAAGGATTTAACGGAAAAACGTATAACGGAGAAAAAAAAGTTGAGGTATCCGTGAATTTAGCTACGGTTCCTTTTTTTGAGAAAATAAAATGATTCATAAACAAAATATAGTACTAGTCGTATTTCTGATATTCACCATATCAGTAAAAGCTCAAAAAAGTGATGCATACTCACAAAAACTACCTGCAACAACATTGAAAATTGAAATGGTTGCAATTCCTAGTGGTTCTTTTAATATGGGAAGCCCAGTAGGCGAAAAAGGAAGAAAGGAAGACGAAGGTCCGCAGCGAAATATGGAAATTGAAGGTTTTTGGATGTCCAGTTATGAGATTACGTGGGAACTCTATAATCTCTTTTTACAACGTGAGTTGGACAATGTGGCATTTGCAGAAAAAGGAAAAGAAGTAGAAAAAAGAGTAGACGCTGTAGCTGGTGCAACCATCCCATATGTTGATATGAGTTTAGGAATGGGGACTGGGAAAAACCTTCCCATTGGCAATGTAACGCAATTAGGAGCTTCAAAATTTTGTGAATGGCTTTCTGCGGTTACTGGAAACTTTTACCGATTACCAACTGAAGCTGAATGGGAATATGCAGCAAGAGCTGGAACTGCAGATGCGTATTCTTTTGATAATGATGACTCTTTAGAGGAATATGCCTGGTTTTTAGATAATAGTGGAGCAACCTACCATGAAATTGGCAAAAAAAAGCCAAACCCATGGGGATTATATGATATGTATGGCAATGTTGCTGAATGGACTTTGGATCAATATGATACAAACGCTTATAAGGAAAGTACCGGTCCCTATATCAGGGTTAAAAAAGAATATCCCGCGGTAATTCGTGGAGGATCATATAAAGATTCTCCAGAAATGATGCGCAGCGCATCAAGAGCATTTTCAAAACCTGTTTGGAAACAGCGAGACCCACAATTCCCAAAAAGCAAATGGTGGCACACCGATGCTCCTTTTGTAGGTTTTAGAATCATAAGACCATATAAAATACCAATCCAAGAAGTGCAAAACAGCTACTGGCTTGGAAAAGAATAGCAATAACAACTTTGAAAACACTTAGAAGATGAAAAAAAACAAAACTTCAAAAAGACAAAACACCCGCAGGGATTTTGTTAAAAACACGACCCTTTTATCTGCAGGAATGCTATTGCCAACATTAGATGTTGGGGCCATGGCCAATGTATTTGAAAACAATACCTTAAAACTTGCATTGGTAGGTTGTGGCGGACGAGGTTCGGGGGCAGCAAATCAGGCACTACAAGCTGACGACAATGTTGAGTTGATAGCAATGGCCGATGCTTTTGAAGATAGGCTTACAAGCAGCTTGAACAATTTAAGCGAGAAATATGAGGGTACTGGCAAAATCAAGGTGAAAGAAAAACATCGTTTTGTTGGTTTTGATGCCTATAAAAAAGCGATTGATTTAGCCGATGTAGTCATTTTGGCCACACCTCCAGGTTTTAGACCACAGCATTTTGCATATGCTGTTGAAAATAACAAGCATGTGTTTATGGAAAAACCTTTGGCCACTGATGTTCCGGGAATTCGGAAAGTCTTGGAAATGGCAGAAGTGGCCAAATCCAAGAAATTGAACGTTGTGGTTGGTCTACAGCGCCATTATCAGGAAAATTACCTGCAAACATTGGATTTTCTTAAAAATGACTCTATAGGTAAGATAGTTTCTGGTCAGGTCTATTGGAATAGTGCTGGTGTTTGGGTTAAGCCAAGAAAACCAGAATATACTGAAATGGAATATCAAATGCGCAATTGGTATTATTTTAATTGGCTGTGTGGAGATCATATTTTAGAACAGCACATACATAATATTGATGTTGCCAATTGGTTCATCGGCGAGTATCCTGTTTCTGCTCAAGGTATGGGTGGGCGCTTGGTACGTACAGGTAAGGAATATGGAGAAATCTTTGATCATCATTTCGTAGAATTCACATACCCTAGTGGCGCCGTGGTGGCCAGCCAATGCAGGCATCAACCAAATACAATGTACCGAGTAGGAGAAGCGTTCCAAGGTACAAAAGGTACCGTAGTGACCAATGATGCGGGTACAGCTAAAATTTTCGATATCGATGGAAAAGAATTGCATTCCATTTCAAATAGTGAAGGCCATAACCCTTACCAGGAAGAACATAATAGGCTTTTTGCCTCTATAAGAAACAATGAAGTCATAAACAATGGTGAATACGGAGCTAAAAGTACAATGACCGCAATATTAGGAAGAATGGCCACTTACAGTGGTAAGGTAGTAACATGGGAAGAAGCTATGAAATCTGAATTGCGTTTAGTTCCGGAAGAGCTTTCTTGGGATGCAAACCCACCTGTTATGCCCAATGAAGATGGTACTTATCCAATTCCAATACCGGGTAAATCTATTGTGCTATAAACTATTTTGAAGTTATTAAACATAACCCAACTATAGGTAAAGTTCATCTACAAAATCAAAATAATTCGTTTAACTTCCAGCTCTTGCTTTTTAGCCCTAAAAAGTAAAAACGAAGAGGTGGTAAAATGGAAATTAGGTTTCAATGTATCTACATCTGGTATGACACGCCTAACAAAAAACTAAGATGGAAAAAAAGTCGATTAAAGCTGATAAGTTAATTCACAGCGCTTTACCTATTTTATTTTTGTTGGGAATGATTGTTTACGGCTTAGTGCTTAGGCCGTATTTTTTTAACCAGTCGGTAATTCCTTTGGAAATCATTTTCCTTAGTTCTTCTTTTTTCGCGGTGACCCATTTAATCTATTTGGGGTTTTCGTGGGATATCATTCTTGCAAATGCGGTGAAAAAACTAACCAAAGGTTTACCTACTATTCTCATCTTATTCGCTATTGGAATAGTCATAGGAAGTTGGATTGTTTCAGGAACAATACCCATGTTTGTCTACTATGGAATTAAATTGGTCAACCCTGACTACATTTATGTATTGGCCTTCATTATACCTATCTTTTTTTCAATGTTCACAGGAACCTCTTATGGCTCTGTTGGTACTATAGGAGTTGTAATTTTAGGGGTGGCAACAATAATCAATGCCAATCTCGCTATTGTTGCCGGCGCTGTTATCGGTGGTGCCTTCTTTGGGGATAAAATGTCTCCATTATCGGATACAACCAATATCGCCGCTTTGGCTACCGGAGTAGATTTATACGACCATATTAACTCAATGCTTTACACAACCTTACCTTCTGCAATTATTGCTGCTATCATTTACACCATTTTGGGTTTTGTGTACCCTGCAGAATCAGTTGTAGGTGATTTTGCCGAATTGGAAACTACGCTTACGGCGGTCAACTCTATCTTCAATTTTAATATTTTGTTACTTCTACCCGTTTTAATTGTTTTGATAGGCTCGTTTAAAAAATTACCAACAATTCCTGTGCTACTCACCTCTTCATTGGTGGCCTGTGTTTTTGCACTGCTCTTTCAAGGCTATGGCTTTGAAGACGTAATTCAATCTGTTTACAAAGGTTTCCATACCAACATGGCAGTATGGCAAAAAACAGTTCCAGAAAATATTAGTGTTCTATTTAATCGCGGAGGTCTTTATGCTCTAAACGATGCCATTATAATAGCACTTTTTGTTTTTTTGTTTATTGGTATTCTGGATACCAATAATGCCATTCCTAAAATTGTCGAAAAAGTATTTTCATATGCAAGAACCAAATCATCAGTCATATTATCATCCTTGGCAGCTGCCGGAATAACCAACGGAATGACTGGGAACCAATACGCTACGAGCTTTATAGTTGGAGAAGCTTTCAAAACAAAATATGATACGTTAGGAATCAATCGAAAAGTTCTTAGTCGTTCCCTGGAAGATTACGGAACCATGATTGAAAGTTTGATTCCCTGGCACCCAACCGCATTATTTATGGTTTCCGTTATGGGCGTAGCCGTTGGGGATTATTGGTATTTTCAGTTACTTAGTTTGATAAATCTTATCATAGCTCCCTTAATTGCTATTTTAGGCATAGGATGTTTTTACAAAAAAGACAATTCAGTCAATGAAGAAAAAAAATAACGACACTAACAGCGGGCAGCATGACGCAAAACCTCAAGATCTTTTATATGAAGGGTCAATAGTAACTCCCATATTCCAAACGTCTAACTTTTCATTTGAAAGCTGGGATGCCATTAGTGATGCATTCGACAATAGAACAAAAAGCTTCATTTACTCAAGAGGTAATAATCCAACGGTAGAAGTTGCCCAGAGAAAGTTGGCGGATCTTGCAAGTGGAGAAAAAGCCCTTTTGTTTGGGTCAGGGATGGCGGCCATTTCCGCCGCGGTATTGCATTGTGTTCAAAAAGATGGACATATCATAGCGATAAAAAATATTTATGGCCCCACTAACAATCTTCTTTACACTTACTTGAAAGATAAAATGAATGTTTCCATCACTTTTGTCTCAGGGGTTGAGTTGGGTGAATTCGAAGCAGCAATTCAAGCAAATACCAATCTTATCTATTTGGAAAGCCCGTCTTCAGGTGTTTTTTCTTTACAGGACATTCGTTCAGTAGCTGCTTTGGCTAAAAAAAATGGCATCAAGACAGTAATAGACAATACTTGGGCAACGCCATTTTTTCAAAAACCTCTGGAAATGGGAATAGATTTGGAGGTGCATTCCTGCTCCAAATATATTGGGGGTCATAGTGATGTGGTCGCAGGTGTAGTTATTGGCAGCAGTGAATTAATGAATCAGATTTTTAAAAAGGAATATGAATGGCTTGGAGCTCGTATTTCACCAGCTGAGGCTGCCCTAATCACTAGAAGCTTAAAAACTCTGCCTCTAAGAATGAAAGCCCATGAAGCAAATGCATTAGAGATTGCCGAATTTCTAGAAAATCACCCTAAAATCACAAGCGTAAATTACCCAGGCCTAAAGAGTTTTAAACAGTATGATTTAGGAAAAAGACAGATGAGTGGTAATTCAGGTTTATTATCCTTTCGCCTAGCTATAAATGATTTAGAAAAAGCCAAGACCTTTTTTAACAATTTAAAAAAGTTTCGAATAGCGGTCAGTTGGGGTGGCTATGAAAGCCTGATCTATGCATTGGCCATTAGTTATGTCAAAGAGATGACAAAAGACCAATTTGAAACTACCGGTCTCACCTATGGAGATATGCGTCTATCAGTCGGTTTAGAGAATGTAACCGAGCTGACCCAGGATTTAGAACAGGCATTGGATTTAATTTGAAACAGATTAAAAACTATCCTTCATCCAATTATAGGGCTTTCTCTTTATCCAAAGTCCTCTGGTAAAATCAGGAAAATTTTGAGGTTCTCCATTATTTTCAATAGAAACTTCTGACAAAGGTGTTACAGCGCTCCAAGCAGCCGCATCATAAGCATCCATAGGTGGGGCAATATTTTGCTTAGCTGATTCCACAAAGGCATTCATTACAAAAAAGTCCATACCGCCATGTCCAGATCCTTCAGCATACTCCCCGTACTTTTTCCAAAGTGGATGATCATATTCTTTAAGCCATGAAGTAGCCTCATCCCATTTGTGGGGTTCAGATTTGCCCTCTACATAAATTCTATTCCCATCTACCTCCCATAAACCGTTTGCACCTTGCACTCGAAAACCTAAAGAATAAGGACGCGGTAAATTACAATCATGAGTGATTATAATGGTCTCTCCCCTAGCCGTTTCAATAGTTGAAGTAATAACATCTCCTTGCTTAAATTTAACCTTGGCATTTGGATGGCCCTCTCCTCCATGCTTTACCACATAATTATGTAATCCTATCGCTTTTGAAGCATAAGAGCTCATTGAAACAAATCTATTTCCTCGATTGATATCTGCCATAGCAGCAATTGGGCCTAAGCCATGCGTAGGATATACATCTCCATTACGTTTTACAGAATGTTCTGTTCTCCACCTAGCTTCAGAAATAGCTTTCTCGCCAAATTCAACTCCCCCTCCATAAGGTTGTTGGCCGTTATTGAACTTCACTTCTCTTAAATCATGTTGATAACCGCATCTAAAATGAACCGTTTCACCAAAAATGTTTTGTTTTACCATGTTGAGAATGGCCATAACATCCCTCCGATAGTTTACATTTTCCAAAATCATCATGTGAGTACCCGTTTGCTCATGGGTATTTACCAAATCCCAACATTCTTCCAGCGTATTTGCGGCGGATACTTCCACACCCGCATACTTTCCTGCTTTCATTGCATCAACAGTCATACGAACGTGCCACAACCAAGGAGTAGAAATGATTACAGCATCCACATCTTCTAATTCCAATAGATTCCTATAGTCGTAGTCATTTTTTCCAAAAACCTTAGGTGATTTACCTCCTGCTGTTTTAATCATTCCCTTGGCCAAATCTATTCTGGCAGAGTCGATATCGCAAATAGCCGTTACCTCAACATCCTTTCTCAATAAGATATTGGTAAGATGGTTTGTACCCCTTAGGCCAACACCAATAAAACCAACTTTCAATTTACCTTCAAACTTGCTAGAGACAAAACCTGAAGCAATGTTTGGTGCAAGTACAACCCCTGCTCCTAAAATGGAACTACTCTTGATAAACTTTCTTCTTGAATTCATAGCTTATTGATGTTTTAATTTGTTTAATTCATTATACTCTAAACAGTATTCTTTAAATAGTCAATTCTGTATTAATCTTATGATTGTTCTAAATAGCTTTTTGCATTTTCTGAGTTTACAATGGCAATAGGCAACAATTTTTTCTCAGGGAATACTTTTTTGAACAATAAGTTTTCAATTACATATTTTAACCCCAGCGATGCTTGCATTTTAGGATCTTGATGAATTAAAAAATCCACAACCCCTTTTTGAAGGTATTTTAGGTTTTCATCCAGTAAATCATAACCAATTAATGAAATCCTTTTGTCATCCATGGCATCCAAAACTTTAGCTACTTCATAAGCTCTGGAAGTGGTTATGAAAATACCCTGTAAGTCCTGATGTTTTTCTAGGAATGAAATCAGCTTTGTTTTAAAGTCACCTGACATCAAAGTAATTGTTAGCGGACTATCAATTCCATTTTCATGGCAATAAGAGGTAAAACCTTGCTCTTTTTCTCTCATATGCCTTGCATTATCATAGGACTCATTAATATGCACAATCGCGAACTTACCTCCATAAGAACTAGACATATGTAGAAGTTTGGCTGCGGTCTTTCCGCTGAGCACCAAATCCTGACCAACATACAGATCAATACCATTGGATAGAGTGCTGTTGAAAGTGGCCAAAAGTATATTCTTACCATCAAACTTCTCAAGAATACTATTTGTTTCACGCTCAAAAAGAGGAACAAAAAACAAAGCATGTATTCCATCTTGGTAAGCCTTATGTCCCTTTTGTAAAAATGATTTAGGTTTGAAAGGATTGAAATGGTAGATCACAACGTGAACATTAAAATCATCATATTCTGAAATCACCTCTTGAACACCTTCTTCGCAAGGTTCCCAAAAGGAATCCAAATTTGGGTTTGGAAGCAAGACGCCTATTTTATAGACAACACTGTTTTTAAGGGTACGAGCAATAGGATTAGGTTTATAATCCAGCTCATCTATAGCAGCCATTATTTTTTCCTCGGAAGCTTTTGAAACCCTACCCCTTTCATGCAATACCCTATCTACTGTCCCTATTGAAACTCCAGCCTTTTCCGCAATATCCTTGATAGTGTGTTTGGTTCTCATCAAGCCAAAAATAATAAAAAAGTCATATGAATTTTAAAATAATGTGTACGTTAACATAAAAATGCGTGTACGATAACACATTTTTGATATATTTGCCTTATTAGTTGTCCTGAATTATATAATAATTAATCATTTTGTTTGGATAATCTTTAATCTTCTTTATGGGGTTAGAAAGAATTGTTTCATTGGCACCTGGCAGAACTTGCCTTTTTGGAGATCATCAAGATTACCTTGAATTGCCTGTCATTGCTTGTGCTATAAGTCGCTACATCACGCTAACGGCGGTTAGAAACGATTCCCAAAAATTAATTATCAGTAAACCGGATATTAATGAAATACGGGTTATTGATTTATCAGAACCGATAATAAAAATTGAAAAAGGAGATCATTTGTTGACTGCTCTAAAAATAGCAGAACAATACAAGTGCATACCAGATAAGGGTTATGACATTCATATTAGTGGAAATATAGCCATAAATGCAGGAACTTCAAGTTCATCAGCAGTTGTAGTGGCTTGGATAAAATTTCTCTTAACTGCTTTCGGATGCAATCAAAAGATTACAAAAGAATTTGTCTCCAAACTTGCATATCAAACTGAAGTGGAATACCACAATTCCCCAGGCGGAAAAATGGACCAGTATAGTATAGGGTTAGGAAACATCATGTACTTGGAAACTGATGCTAAAGCAAATTATGTAACGTTTGACAAACCTTTAAAAGGATTAATAGTTGCCGAATCCGGCGTGCCCAAACAAACAACAGGTGTCTTAGGTGAGTTAAAAGAAAAAGCGCTCTTGGCGGTACATAAAGTAAAAGAAAAGATTTCCTCTTTTGAATTAAAAGAGGTCAACAAAGATGAATTACCATCTTATCTCAATTATGTATCGGATGACTTGAAAGTATTCCTATCCGCAGCTGTTCTAAATCACGATATTACTCGAAGAGCATTAAAAGAATTTCAAAAGGAAACATGGTCAACAAAATCTATTGGTGCTTTAATGACCGAACACCATGAAATACTTAAAAATTATTTGAATCTCACTGTTCCAAAAATTGATGCAATGATAAACACGGCTATATCTGCTGGAGCTTTAGGGGCCAAAATTGTTGGTTCTGGACGAGGTGGCAGTATTGTAGTTCTTGCTAATGAAGGAGAAGAAGATAAAATTATTGATTCATTACTTAAAGCTGGAGCTAAAGATGCCTATAAGGTTCAGGTAGATCCAGGGGCAAGAATAGTAGAACCAAAATCAATACAATCATGAAATCACATACAACTTTAATAATTCTCGCGGGCGGAGCGTCTTCAAGAATGAAAAAAACAGATACTTCCAATCAAGGAGATTTAACGCAGGAAGAAATAAAACAGGCCAATGAGCGGAGTAAAGGATTAATTTCAGTTGGAAAGGATAAAAGACCTTTTATGGATTATTTGCTAAATAATGCACAAAAAGCTGGATATAAATACATCTATATTGTTGTTGGGGCAAATGCTACTTTATTCAAAGAATATTATGGAGGCAAAGACAGCGAGAACAACTTCCACGGCTTATGGATCTCCTTTGCAACGCAGCACATTACAAAAGACCGAATAAAACCGCTAGGTACTGCGGACGCTGTTTTTCAAGCTATAGAACAATACCCGGAATTAAAAATGGCGACCTATTCGGTATGTAATAGCGATAACCTATATTCTATAGCAGCCTTGAAAGCGCTAAGGGAAACCAATAGTCCAAATGCTTTTATTAGCTATGATCGCGATAGTCTTGAATTTACCAAAGAAAGAATTTCCCGTTTCGCATTGGCTAAATTGAACGATGAAGGTCATTTACAGCAAATCGTTGAAAAACCGGATTTAAGTCTAATAGACAATTATAAAGATGCTGATGGTAAATTAAGGGTAAGCATGAACATATTTAAGTTTGATGGCATCATGTTTTACGAATACCTTAAAAATTGCCCGCTTAACGAAGTAAGAAACGAAAAAGAATTGCCTACTGCATTATTGAATATGATTCAAGACTACCCGAACACTGCTATTGGCATTCCTTTTTCTGAGCATGTTCCTGATTTAACGGCTAAATCAGATATTATAGCCGTAAAGCAATATTTAGAAAAAAAACATGAAAAACTAGATTGGTAATGAGAAAAAAAAACAATGTAATTCTGCTATTTTTTCTTGTAGCGGGAACCTTATTTGCCCAAAAAAAAGAACAGAATTTTGAGTTAGCTGGACAACAGGTTCAATTAACTGGGGAGTTTGGGGAGTTTGAAACTGAAACTACTATCGAAAAATTGAGTGACGGTCTTGAAATCCTAACAATATCCCTGACACATCAAAAAGGAGCGACTCCTCCCGAATTTTCCCTCAAATGGAAATTACCTTCAAGTAATATCGCTGGGTATTGGAGCAGTGCTGCATTCAATGATAAAACGATAGGTCCTAGTTGGGCACCTTCCTCAGTTCGATCCATGTTGGCCAAACAAGCTCCTGTGATAACCCTTTTTGGTCATGATGATAGCAATCGATTGACTTTTGCAGCTACTGAAGCGCTAAACACAATTGTTTTGAGTTCAGGTGTTAAAGAAGAAGATGGACTTGTCTATAACGAGATGACCTTCTTTTCAGAAAAACATCAGTCGGTGACAAACTATGAGGTTAAAATACGTTTCGATTCAAGACCCCAGTTATATTCCAAGGCTCTAGAAGAAGTAGCTGATTGGTGGGCATCTTTTGACCAATTAAAACCTGTTGAAGTTCCAGAAGTAGCCCGTAAGCCCGTTTACTCTAGTTGGTATAGCTATCATCAGAACGTAACGATGAAAGATTTGCTGGCTGAGTGTAGACTTGCCAAACAAATGGGTTTTGAATCCATTATTGTAGACGATGGCTGGCAAACCATGGACAGTAATAGAGGTTATGCCTTTACGGGTGATTGGGAACCAGAACGGATTCCAGAAATGAAGGAGTTTGTAAATGAGGTACATAATCTAGGCATGAAGTTTATTTTATGGTATGCTGTTCCTTTCGCTGGTGAAAATTCAAAAGCCTATGAGAAAATGAAAGGGAAATTTCTTAGGTATTGGAACGGACAGGGCACATATGTTTTAGATCCTAGGTATCCTGAGGTGAGGGAATTCATTATCAAAACCTATGTAGATGCAACAAACAATTGGGATTTAGATGGTTTTAAGCTGGATTTTATTGGAAGGTTTATTGCGGATGAAGACACCAAATTCACCATGGATGATGGGCGTGACCATGCTTCCGTTAATGAAGCGACTGATGTATTGATGACTGATTTGGTAAAATCACTTCAAGAAATCAAACCTGATATCATGATTGAGTTTAGGCAACCCTATGTTGGGCCGGCGATGCGAAAATATGGAAATATGTTCCGAGCAACGGATTGCCCTAATCTATCCTCAGTGAATAGAATAAGAACCTCAGATTTAAGGCTCTTAAGTGGTTCAACTGCGGTTCATTCCGATATGTTAATGTGGCATTATGACGAACCCGTTGAAGTAGCAGCATTACAAATGCTCAACGTAATGTATTCCGTACCACAAATTTCGGTTAGGCTGGAAGATATTCCTGAAGACCATTTTAAGATGATTAAATTCTATACAGATTATTGGCTTAAAAACAGAGAGGTGCTGTTGGACGGTGATTTTCACCCCACAAGCCCGTTGACCAATTATCCTATACTTGAAGCAGCCAAAAACAACAAAAAAATAACCACCATATTCAATGATCAAATAGTAGATGTACAGATAGAAAAATTTGAGGAAATTGATATAATCAACGCGAAAACATCCAATAGAATAGTGATGGTGATCAGTGGAAAATCTAAAAAGTTTGAGTATAAAATAATGGATTGTCTTGGTGCGGAAACAAAAAAAGAAACCATAGAGTTATCTGAGGGCGCCTACTCTTTTAATGTACCAGCTTCAGGATTAATTTCTTTTAAAGCGACCAATTAAATGATGATTATGAAGATTTATAAAAAATGGCAGGCAAGATTCTTATTAACAGTCTTGACGACAATATTGTGTAGTTCATGTGCTGAGAAAAAACAATCAACGGAACATGAATCCCGCCCAAATATTTTATGGATTTTTCTTGAAGACACCGCTCCCTTGTTAGGTGCATACGGCACAACTATTATTTCAACTCCAAATATTGATAGCCTTGCCAAACAAGGTGTAGTGTATACCAATGTTTTTATGCCTGCACCTGTATGTTCAGCAAGTCGTTCCAGTATTATTACAGGAGTGATGTCAACAACTACAGGAGCGCACAATCATCACAGCTCTAGAACAAAAGAGTCAGCTATCTATTTGCCAGATAGTTTAAAAACCATTCCAGAGCTTTTTAAAAATGCCGGTTATTTCACCTTTAACAATGGTAAAGATGACTATAACTTCATGTATGACAGAAGGGATTTATACACACAAGATTATAAGTTACATCCTTTATATGGCAAAAGCGGAGTCCATTTAAGCTTGGATACCTTGAAGAATCACCAACCCTTCTTTGGGCAAATACAGTTAAAAGGAGGAAAAGAGATATTTTCCAATACTTTCAAGGACAATGTAAAGACCCCTGTTGACCGTTCAAAGATAGTACTGCCTCCTTACTTGCCAAACCATCCGGTAATTGTTGAAGAGTATGCCAATCATCTTGATGCTATTCAAATAACCGACGAAAAAGTAGGGAAGATCATTAAAGATTTAAGGGATAATGGTTTGTTGGAAAATACCGTGGTATTCTTTTTTTCGGACCATGGAATGAGACTGACACGGAACAAACAATTCTTATATGATGGCGGTCTTCATGTTCCTTTGATAGTTGCTGACTTTACTAAGAACATTAATACGTTAACACCTGGAACGGTCAAAGAAGACTTGGTAAGCGGACTGGATATTGGAACCGGATCTATGGCCTTGGCCAATATTGAGATACCCAATTATACGGAAGGGCAGAATATGTTTGGCGACGCCTATAAAAGGAATTACGTTATTTCAACAAGGGATCGCTGTGATTTTACGATTGATAGAATCCGTTCGGTACGATCAAAAGAGTATAAGTACATCCGAAATTTTAAGACTGACAGGCCATATACACAACCCACTTATATGGATTTTGACGGTATCGAGTTCGTTAAGGTCATGCACCAATTACATAATGCTAAAAAATTGAATTCTGTTCAAGACATATTTATGTCTGACGAAAGACCGGAAAAAGAATTATATCATCTACCCAGTGACCCTTTTGAGTTGAACAACCTCGCAAATGATTCTAACTATGATAACGTCTTAAAAGAATATTCCAGCGTTTTGGAGGATTGGATCATTGAAACTGATGATAAAGGACAGTATCCAGAAGATGAAGAGAATTTAAAATTGATGTTGGGTATTTGGGGCAAACATGCCATAAACCCTGAATACGATACCTTAAGAAAAAAATATCCGGATCTTGAAGGCTCTTTGATTTCCTTAAAGAGTGAGCCTTCAAAATTGATAGGAACTCACAACTGATTATAATTAATTCAAATTGGTTTATACATCAATAGGATTAAAGGATAATTATTATCGTTTGGAAAAAGCATCAAAAGATAGAATTTAACGCTGGATATCATGAACTCATAATTCTAAATTGATAGGGATTTAATTTGGGGCAATTCATATTGTTTATAATCTTTTTAACAGCAATGAGCCAAAAAAATAAACTAAATGAACGAACCTTATTCCGTTAAGGAATCTATTGTGGACTTGGCTTTTTCCAATTCCTTTTCCAATCTTTCATTTTCTTGAAGATATTCTATACGGACCTGTTCCAATTTCCGCTCAAATTCATCTGCTGGAACATACTCTGGCTCTAACAACGCACTTTTCAAAATACTAAAAAGGGTAAACAAAAAACTTATGACAATGGCAGAAATCATTGCAATGAGCAATGTTTTTTCACGCTTTAATGAGGAGGAATTTTTTTTAAGCAGTTTTTTCTCATCTTTTGACAACTTACGATTACCCGAAAGTTGATCTAAAAAAACATCCCATTTTTCCTCTTCTTTTACATGCATGTCCTTAAACCCACCTTCGTTTAAAAACAAATGGGTACTCGGTGTAGAGGCTAGCATGAATATTTGCACGCCATTACCGCTCATAATATCCAACAGACTGGAATCATATTCCCTTATTTCCTTAATCAATTTTTCAACAAACCCAAGGGTATAATTAGGACGTAGAAATTCATCATAAAGAACTTGAATTTCAAAATAGTCCCTACGTTTTAAAGCATACTCCAAAAAGCGGTCTTTTAATTCGGCCTTGAAAAATTCGCCCATCTCCCAGTTAAGAAAAATTAAAGTTTTGGTTTATTGGTCTATCTAAACAAAGTTACTTTAAATGCAGAGTAATCATCATTGTTAATATAAAGAATTCACGTTTTTTAGAATCTTTCACAATTTCCTATTTTGCATTTTTGACCCATTTTATATCCCTTGGGTTTTTAAAATGACTATTGGTTTTCAAAAAAAAAGAAAGAAGTAAATGATTTTGCTTAATTTACAACTGCGTGAAAAAAGGAATAGTTGTCTGCAACTCTAGTTATTATTTTATTTGACTTTCAAATATTCTTAAACGTATCGCACTAATTAATTACTAGTAACTAGTTGGTACTTTTATCAAATCCAAGTTAAACTCAAGTGAATAATACTAAGAAAATATTAATCCTAGTTTCTTTGGTCATTGGCGCCACATTGTTTGCGCAAGAGTTACCCCCTATTAAAAATTATGCTCCTTCAGATTATTTGGCTGAAAACCAAAACTGGGCTATCTCGCAAGCCGGAGACAAAGTAATTTATGTAGCCAACAGCAAAGGACTTTTAGAGTTTAACGGCGCTAAATGGACATTGTTCCCTTCACCAAATGAAACCATAATTAGATCAGTAAAAGTTGTAGGCGACAAAATATATACAGGTTGCTATACGGAATTTGGGTATTGGCAAGAAGATGATTTTGGGATGCTTCAATACAACTCCTTATCAAAAAAGATAAAAAAGGATTTTAAACAAGATGAAGAGTTCTGGAACATTTTGGACATGGATCAGTGGATAGTGTTCCAATCCCTTGATCGGATCTATATCTACGATTTAAAGGATAATTCGGTTAATGTTATTGATTCTGACACTTCCTCACCTAAAATATTCAACCTCAATCAAAGTATTTATTTTCAAAGACTTGGTAAAGGAATTTTTAAGATTGAGAACGGTAAAGATGTATTGGTCTATGATGCTGAACCCTTTAAACAAGATGAAGTAATCAACATTTTTCAGCACCAAGGAGATTTGTTGGTTCTTACTCGTCACAACGGATTTTATAAAAATCAAAATGATTCTTTTAACAAATGGAATATAACTGCAGACACATTGTTATCCAATGTGAGTATATACAGCGCTCTGGAATTGACAGACGGAGGCTTTGTTTTAGGCACCATCTCTCATGGTATGATCTATTTGGATGAAAATGGAAATTTGATATCTCATATAGATCAAATAAAAGGATTGCGGAACAACACTGTTTTATCCCTTTATGAAGATTTTGATAATAACATTTGGCTTGGACTTGATAACGGAATCAGTTATGTAAATCTTAAATCTGCATTTAAAGTATACCATGACAATAAAGGAGTTGCGGGAAGTGTGTATGCTTCCGTTGTTCTTAATAACATTTTGTATTTGGGAACAAATCAGGGACTGTTTTATAAGGAATTAGATAGTGATACTGATTTCAGACTAATCAACAGTACCCAAGGTCAAGTATGGTCTTTAAATATAATTGGACAAACTTTATTCTGTGGCCATCATACCGGTACATTTATTATTGACGAAAATAAAGCTAGAAGAATTGCTGATATTCAGGGCACTTGGAATGTAAGCGATTTAAATGGTGACCCCAACCTTCTTTTACAAGGAAATTATGATGGACTATACGTGCTGGAAAAATCAAGTGATGGATGGCATATTAAAAACAAGATTGAAGGGTTTAATCATTCATCGCGCTATTTTGAGACGTTGGAAGAAGAGATTTTTGTAAACCATGAATACAAGGGAGTTTTTAGAATTGAGGTTGATAGTGCTTTTTCTAAAGCAAAAAATGTATCCGTAGACACATTAATTAAAGGCTCCAATTCAGGAATATTAAAATATAAAGGAGATTTATTGTATTCATATGAAAACGGAATTTTAAAATATGATAAAAAAGACAAAACGTTTGTCAAGGATAGTATTCTGAGTAAAGCTTATACAAAAGACGAATATCTTTCAGGTAAAATGACAATGGATAATAAGAATGATTATTTATGGGTATTTACAAATTCCAATATCAGTTTTGTATCCCGCGGAAACTTGTCTAACACTCCAATCATTAAATCTATTCCATTAACTGAAAACGTGCGAAGTGGAATTGTAGGGTATGAAAGTGTTACAGCGCTAGAAGAAGAAGGAAAATATTTATTTGGAACCAGTTCTGGGTATGTAACTATTGATGTAGATGATTTTAGTGAGCGGGATTTTAGCGTAAATATAAGTAGCATTAGAAAAGCAGGTAAAAACACAGGTGAAAATGAAAAAGAGCTATTAAGTAAAAGTCTAAAAGGCAGTTTTGAAAGTGATGAAAACAATCTTGAAATGTCTTTTTATACTGCGGATTATGACAAATACCTAAGGCCAAGCTATCAGTTTCAACTTTCAGGGATTTACTCTAACTGGAGTGATTGGTCCCAAAAGTCTTCTGCAACCTTCGAAAATCTTCCTTTTGGTGAATATACATTTAATGTTAGAGCAAAAATTGGTGACAAAATTTCCAGCAATATTGCTACTTACTCTTTTAAAATTGCTAGACCTTGGTATATATCCAACCTACTGTTGGCATTTTATTTTCTAGGAGCGGTATTGGGCTCAATTATAATTCACAATTTATACAAAAGGCATTACCACAAACGACAACAAAAACTAATTGAAAAGAATAAGCGGGATATAGAGTTGGCAAAAGCTCAAAACGAGAAAGAAATAATCAAAATCAAAAACGAGCAGCTCAAAGAAGAATTTAGAAGTAAGAGCAATGAATTAGCAGCATCAACCTTAAGTATAATTAAAAAGAATGAGTTGCTATCCAAAGTCAAAGAACAACTCGTATCCAATGTAGAAGATAAAAATTCTGTTAAACCAATCATTACTATTATTGATAAAAGCCTAAATCAAAATGATGATTGGGAGTTGTTCAAAGAAGCTTTTAACAATGCGGATAGAAAATTTTTGAAGAAATTAAAGAAGGCGCATCCAAATCTTTCTCCTAACGATATTAGGTTATGCGCTTACCTTCGTTTAAACTTATCATCAAAAGAAATAGCTCCTTTATTGAATATTTCACCAAGAAGTGTAGAGATCAAAAGGTACAGACTTCGCAAAAAAATGGACTTAACCCATGATGATAACTTGGTAAACTACATCCTTAAACTGTAAATTACTCTACAACTTTCCAATAGTACCTCAACAATACCTATACAAACTGGAATCCAACTAAAATTGGAAACTTTCGCTTTGCTTCTGAGACCCTCTAAAATAAGGGGTTTTATCAATTTCGTAAAAAAAAGCCATTTTTTTTATCATGTATGTTTTTTGTTGAGGTAATTTTTAAGGTCTTCCTATTATTTTAAGATAAGTTTAACCGTTCGCAAAAAACAGAAAGTTCCCCAACTCTTCAAAATTTTTGTTTCACTGAAACGGCATACATGATTTTCTTTTTAGCGAACATCAAACTAAAACTAAACATTACTATGAAAAACAATTTACTGAGATTACTGCTCCTATTGTTTACAACTGCTATCTACGCCCAAGCCGACAAGGTTTCTGTTGTAAGCAATGATGAAGGAATGAAATTGGTGGTCAATGGAAAGGATTTTATGATGAATGGGATGAATTGGGACTACATTCCAATTGGCACCAACACAGTGAACGCTGCATTCTGGAAAAAGCCAGATGACATTATCAAGGCTGGATTAGATACAGAAATGTCCCTATTAAAGAACATGGGTGTTAACGTTATTCGTCAATATACAGGTGTCCCTGCAAAATGGATACAGTATATCTATGAAAACTATGGCATCTATACAATGCTCAACCATTCTTTTGGACGCTATGGGCTTACATTGAATGGCGTTTGGACTCCTGTAACTATTTATGATGACCCTACTACTTCAGAATTTTTAATGACTGAAATGGAAGAGTTGGTAAATGGTTATAAAGATACTCCCGGGCTACTTCTTTACTTATTAGGTAATGAAAACAACTATGGGTTATTCTGGGCAGGAGCGGAAACTGAAGATTTTCCAGACGATGAAGGAAGAATAAATTTCATAGGCGAAAGTCGAGGAAGACCTATGTATAGATTAATGAATGAGGCCGCAAAAAAAATGAAGGCTATGGATTCTTCACATCCTGTAGCTATTTGTAATGGTGATGTATTGTTCATTGATATTGTAGCGGAGGAGTGTAAAGATATTGACATTTATGGAACCAATACCTATCGTGGGGCTTCTTTCGGAGACATGTTTCAAGTAGTAAAAGACAAACTCAACAAACCTGTAATGTTTACAGAGTTTGGAGCTGATGCGTTCAATGCCATCGAAAACAAAGAAGATCAATATTCCCAGGCATACTATATGGTAGAAAACTGGAAAGAGATCTATCAAAATGCAGCTGGTCTGGGAAAAGCTGACAACTCAATTGGAGGTTTCACTTTCCAATTCAGTGATGGTTGGTGGAAATTTGGATTTGATGATAGAAAAAATGCCGATGTGCATGATAACAACGCTTCATGGTCCAATGGTGGATATGCGAGAGACCTCGCCGCCCCAGGAGTAAATAACATGAACGAGGAATGGTTTGGGATTTGTGCCAAGGGTGCTACCAACCCTAGAGGGCTATACGACCTTTATCCAAGGGCAGCCTATTATGCACTAAAAGATGCGCATCAATTAAATCCTTACGACGAAGGTGTAAATCTGGATTTTGTAACCAATCATTTTAGTAATATACAGTTGATGGATGCTGTGCTTAAAGCTCGTGGTGATAAAGCCGCTTTAAACGGAGAGCAAAGTAATCTGCTTCGCATCAGTAACCTTCAAGCAAAGTTCTCAACCTTCAGTACTGGAGGTAGTTTAATTACGACTCCGGATACTCCTAACCCAGACGACCCTAACACCTTTCCAAATCAGTTAGGATTCGATCACATGCAGTCGTATTTTATTGGAGTAGAAGGAAACCCTGCACCTAACATGAGAGCAGAGGTAAATATGAATGTTGTTGGTAACGTGGCGCGAAACCCAATCAATGAGATTTTTTATGAGAATAACTCCCGTCCTATTGATGTAAGTACTGACCAAGGAGACGTAATTGTTTCCGATGTAAATAGAATTCGCGTATATCAAGCAGAGTTTGAATGGAACGCCAAAGAATTTGATCTAAAAGGTTTCTATAGAACAGGTCATTATCATTGGGGTTATGAAGGTGACTTTTTCGGATTGTATCCAGAAGCCAACTATGGCCCTAACCTAGATATTTACAACGGTGAAATATTAGGAATGGAAATTGACGGCAAGGGCCCTTTAAAAGGATTGAAAGCGGCTATTGGTCCTCAATTATGGTGGGGCGCAAACCCAACCATGCTTTTCAAGTACAAAAAGCATATTGGGAAATTTGATGTTACCGGTATTTACCATAGAGACTTTGAAACCAATCTGGTTTTTGATGAAAATGGACGTCGGGTCTTAGATGCAAATCAAGTACGAAGTGGTGTAATCCCATTTTGGCCGACCGAAAGGGCTACTTTGGCTATTGAAAGGGAGTTCGGCAAATTTGGAATTATGATGGGAGGAATTTGGGCAGGAAGCCCATTGAACGGTACTACATTTCAAGATGTTAGAGGTACTCCGGGAAACTATGTCGTTTTTGAAGATCGAATTCAGGCAAATGATAACTGGGGTGGTAAAGTTAAGGTCACCTATGAAGGTGGAAAATTCAATTGGTACGGTCAAGCGGCAGCTATGGGTTTAATTGCCAATGGTGGCGCTGACCAAACGATGACCTTTACTGGTTGGAAATTAAGGGATACGGGAAGTGGTAATGTAACCAGTGTATTTTCTGGATTTACCATCGCTGCAGGAAATTTTCAGATTGCTCCTAATTTCATGTGGCAAAAACCATTAGTGGATGCCATGCCTCAAGATGTACAAGCCCCAGGACGCCTAAGGAACAATCTTGATGATCCCTTTTCCGTTCGAGGCAACAGAGAGACCACTGCCGGTGAGATTCTCTTGACTTTCGACCCTACCCCGGGTACTTGGATGTACGAGTGGGATAATGACAGATCGGAGGATGCCAAATTCGCCATGAATCTTGGATTTGTGTATCGTCACCTTCCTACAACCGTTGATTCATATATCGGTTTCAACGCCGACAGGTCCTTCTTTGCTTTCCCAAATTCGGTTCCCGCTGAAGATTTATGGGAAGTCCATTCCAGAATGGTATCCAAACTTGGTTCGGATTTCGGTCTAATTGGAAATTTCTACTATGGCAACGGGCAAGCTAACGGAGATAGTGAACGATTGATAAAACGTTTTGGCGGAGATGTAAGAATGATTTATAAGAAATGGAAAGTACAGTATACCCAAAAAATTAACGATTGGGGACCATTTGATTACCATCGAGATTTTAACTTAACGTACCCAGTACAATTGATGTTGGATATCTCTACAACTCTTGGTAAGCCTGACTGGTTTATTTTACCAAGCACACAAATAGGAATTCGTGGTACATGGAGATCCTTAAATGAGTTTTCACCACGTTATTTGCCAAACGCGGTACCGCCCAACACTTTTTCACAAGAACCTATAATTAGTCCAGTTGGATTTGGTAATGGTAACGAGTGGGAGATTATGACATATGTACACATCAACATTGGTAAATAAAAAGATTGAAAAATGAAAAATATTAGAAATATACACTTACGTTTTATAGTTCTTTTTAGCTTGGGCATTGCTGTTTTTACAAGTTGTGAAAGAGACTTTTCAGATGATGTACAGTTTGCAACATTCTCGTCCAACGGGGATATATTTACAGATGCTCCTGTAGGACTTACGGATGAATTCTTTGATTCTTTTGATCCAAATGAAGGTGCTAATCCCGAAGGATTTGGCACTGATGATAACGTAGCCTTCGAAGGGTCATCTTCTATACGAATTGATGTACCCGCTCCAGATGACCCAGATGGAGGATTTATTGGAGGTATTTTCCTGGATCGTGGTGCTGGCAGGGACTTAACAGGTTTTGATGCCTTGACCTTCTATGTTAAAGGTTCTACTACCGCTACCATAGGGGAAGTAGGTTTTGGAACTGATTTTGGTCAAAACAAATTTGCAGTAACTGCCCAGAACATAAGGTTATCTACCGATTGGCGAAAAGTTATCATTCCTATTCCAGATCCGTCAAAATTGATACAGGAAAGAGGAATGTTCTTTTTCTCTGCAGGGACACAAACTACCAATGGTTTTGGATTTACTTTTTGGATTGATGAGTTGCGGTTTGAAAAATTGGGCACTGTGGCTCAACCAAGTCCTGCTATTTTAAACGGGATGGATGTTGTACAACAGGCCTTTACTGGTTCTAATCTTATAGTAAACGGTCTTACACAAACTTTTAACTTGGATACTGGTGTCAACCAAACCGTTATAGCAGCACCATCTTATTTCAATTTTAGCTCTTCAGATATTGAAGTTGCCAGAGTGAGTGAATTAGGTGAAGTATCTGTTGTAGGTGAGGGAACTGCAGAAATAACAGCTTTATTGGGAGGAGTATTGGCAGACGGGTCTCTGGAAGTTACTTCTGCCGGTAGTTTAGCTTTTGCTCCGCCCCCAGCACGGCCAGCAGCCAACGTAAAATCAATTTTCAGCGAAGCATATACCCCGGATACCAATAGCAATTTTGCTCCTGGATTTGGAGGGTCTACCACAGAAACATCCATTACCAACAATAATGGCGACTTTGTGTTGGCCTATACCAATAATAATTTTACTGGTATTGTATTCGAAAATACAGTAGATGCCTCAGGACTAACATTTTTGCATGTAGATGTTTATGTGCAGAGCGCCGGAGTTGAGGTCGGGATTCAAATTAGGGATATTGGGGGCAACCAGGAGTTAGAGACCAATACCGACAATGGTTTACCACAGGGTGATGATGTGGATTTTAGGTTTGACCTGACAGGATTCACCGTTGGTCAATGGACATCGTTCGAGGTACCCTTGGGGGGTGACCTTGCTACCCAGAAAAACAACTTGGGTGCACTTATACTTACAGGAGGACCAAACTTCCTATTTGACAACATTTACTTCTACACGGAATAACTGGCTCTTGAAAATCGAAAAAAATGATTATGAAATATATGCAAATTAAAACAATACAATCGGTAGCGCTAACATGCCTTGGGGTAATTGCAATGAGCGTGATATCCGGTTGTGAAACAGATGAAACACAGACAGTGGCTACATTTACAAATTTAGTTTTAGACGAGAATTTTGACAACGATGGTGCACCAAACGACCAAGTTTGGGGCTTCGATATCGGTAATGGTATAGATGGATGGGGTAATCAAGAATTACAATACTACACAGACCGTCCAGAAAATGTAACCATACAAAATGGGGTATTGTTGATTACTGCACAACAAGAATCTTTTCAAGGTTCTGAATATACTTCAGCAAGGTTATTGACAAAAGATAAATTTGAGCAACGATACGGTCGTTTTGAAGCGCGTATCCGTTTGCCTTTTGGACAAGGCATCTGGCCTGCATTCTGGATGCTTGGCGCTGATATAGATGAAAATCCGTGGCCAGGAGCAGGAGAAATTGATATTATGGAATATCGTGGACAAAACCCTACTGTACTAATAGGTAGTGTGCACGGTCCTGGCTACAACGGTGGTGATGCTATTTCCAAGGAATATACCTTAGAAAATGACCGCTTTGATACCGGCTTCCACATTTTTGGAATTGAATGGGGTCCGGATTTTGTCAATTTCTATGTTGACGATGTGCTTTACAATCAAATTACCCCGGAAGATGTCAATGAAGAAACGGATGGTGAAGGGGTATGGGTTTTTAACAAGCCCTTCTACATTCTAATGAACCTTGCGGTCGGAGGCACTTTTGTAGGCTCACCAAACGCTGAAACCGAATTTCCTCAAACCATGATAGTGGATTATGTAAGGGTATATAAAAATAACGCTGATTAAACTAACTAAAACGAAAAAGACAATGAAACTATTACTCAAAAATATCAAGATAATTTCAATATTAATCTTGGCCATATCCTTTTTAGGATGTGAAGACGATGACACTTTACTACCGGAAGTTATTTCGAGCTTCTCTTTTACTCTTAATGAAGATACCGGTACGGTAACATTTCTTAATATCTCAGAAAAAGCAAGAACCTATCTATGGGACTTTGGAGATGGCACCTCATCTACTGAGATAAATCCTATAAAAACTTATACTTCTGGCACATATACAATTGTACTTACTGCATCCAATACAGCAGGCGCTTCAAGTACTTTTGAAGATGAACTGACTGTTACTATACCAGATCCTCCTACGCCGCTCACATTGCCCATTGATTTTGATGGCACCGATGTGGATTATGATATCATTGTAGGTGACAACATCGGATTTACAGTAGAGACTAACCCCGAAAATGGCAATGGAAACGACACCAATGTTGGACAAATGGTAACCGGTGGTGGTCAATTCCAAAATGTGCAATTCCCTTTAGGACCGGCAGTGGACTTTAGTGGTGCTAACAAGACTATTCAATTGGAGTTATTCGCATCTACAGAAATCGCTGTTTTGATCAAGTTTGAGGATGGTGCAGATGGAGCGCGTGATGCAGAGGTCGGGGCTACCCATACCGGTTCAGGGTGGGACACTTTAAGTTTTGACTTTGCCGCTGATGCAGTAGCCAGCTTTATTGAAGGTGATTCTCAAAACGGCCAACCTATTGTTCCAGATGGTCAATACGGTAAATTAATCTTGTTCATTGGCTTCAATACAAACCCAGGAGTTGAGGGTACTTTCTTTGTAGATAACATTGAACAGGTGGGGGCCGGTATCGGCAATGGAACCTGCACAGCGGAAACGGAAGAATCTATTTCCGCAACAGACCTGAACATCACCTGGCAGACCAATACACCCGCCGTGACAGAGGATAATGTAACTTTTGCTTGGGTGGACAATCCTGACTTTGACGGTCCGGTGAACACCTCATGCAAAGTTGGACAGGTAACTAGGGCCAACAACTCTCCATTTGACAACCTTCAAATCGATTTGGCCGATAAATTCGACTTCAATGCAGTTGAGGGACTACGAATGAAAGTATGGTCCCCTGTTCCGAATACCCCAGTATTACTGAAATTGGAAGAGATCGGCAATTCCGGCAACTTTGTTGAAGTAACAGCTACAACCAGTGTAACGAGTGATTGGGAAGAACTTACTTTCGATTTTCCTTCCACACCGACGCCACAGTTCGATAAGATGGTGATCTTCTTCAACTTCAACGTGGCCGATGGCAGTACGTACTATTTCGATGACCTGATGGTCTATGGTACACCTAGCGGGGGTGCTTGTGTTCCCGAAACCGGAGAATCCACAGCTGCTGCAGATTTGAACATTACCTGGCAGACCAACACACCTGCCGTGATAGAGGACAATGCTTCTTTCACATGGATTGATAACCCAGACTTTGACGGTCCGGTGAACACCTCGTGTAAAGTAGGTCAAGTGGTAAGGGCAAACAATTCCCCGTTCGATAATATCCAAATCGACCTGGCCGCCAAGTTGGACTTTAACGCGGTCGAAGGTTTAAGAATGAAGGTTTGGTCCCCTGTTCCGAATACCCCAGTATTACTGAAATTGGAAGAGATCGGCAATTCCGGCAACTTTGTTGAAGTAACAGCTACAACCAGTGTAACGAGTGATTGGGAAGAACTTACTTTCGATTTTCCTTCCACACCGACGCCACAGTTCGATAAGATGGTGATCTTCTTCAACTTCAACGTGGCCGATGGCAGTACGTACTATTTCGATGACCTGATGGTCTATGGTACACCTAGCGGGGGTGCTTGTGTTCCCGAAACCGGAGAATCCACAGCTGCTGCAGATTTGAACATTACCTGGCAGACCAACACACCTGCCGTGATAGAGGACAATGCTTCTTTCACATGGATTGATAACCCAGACTTTGACGGTCCGGTGAACACCTCGTGTAAAGTAGGTCAAGTGGTAAGGGCAAACAATTCCCCGTTCGATAATATCCAAATCGACCTGGCCGCCAAGTTGGACTTTAACGCGGTCGAAGGTTTAAGAATGAAGGTTTGGTCCCCTGTTCCGAATACCCCAGTATTACTGAAATTGGAAGAGATCGGCAATTCCGGCAACTTTGCGGAGGTTCTGGCGACCACCAGTGTCACCAACGGTTGGGAAGAACTGACCTTTGATTTTGATGCGACATCGACGCCACAGTTCGATAAGATGGTGATCTTCTTCAACTTCAACGTGGCCGATGGCAGTACGTACTATTTCGATGACCTGATGGTCTATGGTACGCCTGTTAGTGGTCCTACACCATTGTCTTCGCTCCCAGCAGATTTTGAAGGTGGAGAAGAGTTTGGAGGTGTTTTTGAGCCAGCAAGTGTCAACGGTTCTATTACTTCTAATACCGTTTCAGGGGGAATCAATACTTCAGCTAACGTTTACACATTTAACAAGCCTTCAGGAACTGAGTTTTATGGCGGAATGGAAAATGTTTTTGCTACGCCATTGGATATGACTACAACAAGAACATTTAAGGTTAAAGTGTATTCAACTAAGGCCAATGTAGTGTTTCAGTTCGAATTGCAATCCAGACCTAATCCTGGAAGCATTCCAAATTACAGCTTACAGCAAACAGTCACAAACGCAAATGAATGGGTGGAATTAACCTTTGATTTTGGAGCTGTAGTCCCTGTGGATTTCAACCCAAACATCTACAACTCTATAGTTATAATACCTGATTTTGATACCGGAAATCAACCGACATCTTCATCAGAAACCTATTATATAGATGATGTAATTCTTGAATAAAAAGCATTCCAACTATGAATAGAGAAAAAAGGCTAGTATCAAGCAAATTTTTTGCTAGCCTTTTTTTAACCAATTCCATTGTACAGTCCAATAGATTTTGGACACTGTTATAAACTGAAAAGTTTGAAGGAATAGGTACGATTACAACAACAATTGTTGAAGCCAAAGAAGCAGATTTAAGATGAGTTCAAAATCTTTAAAAATTGTTATCAGGTTACTGATAATTGGAACCTGCTTCCTTTCATCTTGTAAAAAGCAACAGATGGTCAAAGAAAATAGCGCTGATATCATTATAGAACAAAAAGTAGATTCTTTGTTGGCATTAATGACCATGGAAGAAAAAATTGGTCAAATGACACAGGTTAGGCATTTTGATGACCTTTCAGATGACAATGATATTGCCGCTAAATTTATCGGTTCCGTTATACACACCCAAGGACCTTTACCTGGTAATGGCGCTGCCGAATGGCAAGCCAAATTCACAAAGTTACAGGAGCTAGCACTGTCCACTAGATTGGGAATTCCATTATTATTTGGTGTTGATGCCATACATGGTCAAAACACGTATGAGGGAGCTACCATATTTCCGCACAACATTGGCCTAGGGGCTACCAGAAACGCAGAGCTTGTAGAGCAAGCCGCTAGAATAACAGCAATAGAAGCACAAGCAACAGGTTTTACCTGGGTTTTCTCACCTTGCATAGCCATACCCTATAATGAAAAATGGGGTAGAGTTTATGAAGCTTTTTCCGAAAGCACCAAATTAACCGAAGTATTGACAAAAGCTTCTGTTAAAGGCCTCCAAGGAAATCTTTTGGACAAGCATACGGTAATGGCGACGGCTAAGCACTTTATTGGAGATGGTGCAACGGATTCTGGTGTTGAAGGTGGTGAAACCTCTTTAAACCCGCAACAAGTGCAAGAACGTTTGTTACCTCCTTACATTGTTGCAGTTAATGAAGGAGTTGGTTCTGTAATGGCGTCATTCAATTCTATGTCTGGTAGACCAATGCATGCCCATAAAGAACTAATTACCGACATGCTCAAAGGTGCCATGAAGTTTGATGGCATTATGGTATCAGACTGGAAAGGGTATTCACGATTTGGTGAGAATGATGTCATCAATGCTGGTGTAGATGTGATTATGGCTGTAGAAGGTGATTTAGACATGTACCTGGAAGGATTAAAAGGCGGTGTTGAAAGTGGTTACGTATCCCAAAATCGAATTGATGATGCTGTACGTCGTGTTTTACGTCAAAAATATAGGCTTGGTCTTTTTGAAAATCCTTTCCCTGATTCAACCTTAATTGAAAAAATAGGAATTCAAGAGCATAGAGATCTAGCAAGACAAGCGGTAAGAGAGTCACTGGTTTTACTCAAAAACAACAAAAACACGTTGCCATTAAACAAAAATTTGAGCAAGATTGTTGTGGTTGGTGAACATGCCAATAACTCTGGTTTGCAGTCCGGCGGTTGGACCATAAATTGGCAAGGCACAACAGAAAATTATGCTGGTGCTACAACTATTCTACAAGGAATTGAAAAAATAGCAAAAGGCAATGTTGTTTATGATATGGATGCCACCGGAAATCATGATGATGCTGATATTGCCATCATTGTTGTTGGCGAAACACCATATGCCGAATCTTTTGGGGATATTGGAGGTGAGATAGATGCCTATCAAATAACATTAACAGAAGCTCATCAAAATTATATCAACAGTTACACAGACAAAGGTGTAAGGACAGTGGTCGTGCTCATTTCAGGTCGTCCATTGGTAACTACCAAACAGATTGAACAATCAGACGCATTTATAGCGGCTTGGCTACCAGGTTCTGAGGGTGATGGCATTGCAGAAGTGCTATTTGGAGATTATAGTTTTAAGGGAAAGTTACCACATTCTTGGCCAAAATCAGAAGAGGATTATAAAGGAAAATACGGCCCAAATTTTTGGAATGACTCTATTACCCCTCTGTTTTCATATGGATTTGGATTGCGATAATGATATTTCAAAAAATAGAATAAATGAAGCATATAGATTCATAGAGAATAATCAGAAAAAACAAACAGCAGTGCTATGAAATCAATAGTAAAAATAATAGTTGCAGCAATGGTTTTAACAGTAAACCATTCCTGTAAAGAGAGAGCAATCAAAACAGAAGAAAATCAACCCCAAATAATAAAAGAAGTGACAGCTAAAGATATTCTAGGCAATCCTGATTACTTGGCCATATCATACGGAGGTTATAGAGAAGCCACTCGCGAAGTTCAACCTACAATTGATGAGCTAAAAGATGATATGAAAATACTATCTGCAATGGGCATCAAAATCTTACGGACGTATAACGTTCAGCTTCAACAAGCCTCCAATTTGCTAAAAGCCATTAGCGAACTAAAGATTGAGGATTCCAACTTTGAAATGTACGTAATGCTAGGTGCATGGATAGACTGTAAAAACGCTTGGACCGGTGAAACTCCGGATCATGAAGTGGAAAGTGAACAAAACGAGGGTGAAATTGCCAGAGCTGCGGAGTTAGCAAACAAATATCCAGACATTGTAAAAATCATTGCTGTAGGCAATGAGGCCATGGTAAAATGGGCAACCAGCTATTATGTGCAGCCCAGTGTTATCCTAAAATGGGTGAATCATCTTCAAGAGTTAAAGAAAAATGGAGAACTACCGAAAGATCTATGGATTACAAGTTCTGATGATTTTGCTTCTTGGGGAGGTGGAGACGAGAGTTATCATACTGAAGACTTAGAAAATCTTATCAAAGCAGTGGATTACATTTCCATGCATACGTACGCCTATCACAACTCACACTATAACCCTGAGTTCTGGGGGGTTCCTGAGGAAGAAGAGCAGCTTTCAGCTATTGAAAAAATAGATGCGGCAATGCTTCGTGCCAAAGAATTTGCCAAGGCTCAGTATAAAGCAGTATCAGATCATGCAAAAAGTGTTGGCGTAAACAAACCCATACATATTGGTGAAACTGGGTGGGCAACAGTCTCCAATGGTCATTATGGGCCAACTGGATCAAAGGCAACAGACGAATACAAAGAAGCGGCCTATCATGAACATATGCGTGATTGGACTAATAAAGAAGGTATATCTTGTTTTTATTTTGAAGCTTTTAACGAGCAATGGAAAGATGCTCAAAATGTGCATGGCTCTGAAAATCATTTTGGTTTGTTTACCATAGATGGACAAGCAAAATATGCTTTATGGGACTTGGTTGATAAAGGGACTTTTAGCGGGTTGACCAGAAATGGAAATCCTATCACCAAAACATACAACGGAGATAAAGATGCATTAATGAAAGATGTTTTGGTCCCTCCTACAAAGAAAGAACAAGCTATCATGCATTAAGATGAAAAAGTTTAACAAATTTAATATCACATTGACATTGACCGTAATACTCAGTGCTTGCACCGTAGAGAACAAATTAGAAGTTGAAGTTTATGAAACTTCAGCAGATGGAAATAAATTAAGTCCGATAACCGAAGTAGTTGCTGATGGAATTACTTCACAAATCAAATTACTGCCAGAACAAAAATTTCAGACTATTACTGGATTCGGTGGTTCATTTACAGAAGCTTCGGCTTATCTGTTGAATCAATTGAGCAAAGAGAATCGCAAAAAAATCATTGATGCTTACTTTGGAAATGAGGGTGCCAGATATTCCTTGACACGAACACATATGAACTCATGCGACTTCTCAGTAAGCAATTACTCTTATGCCCCTGTTGAAGGGGATATGGAATTAAAAAATTTCTCTATTGACGAAGACCGCGATGATATCATCCCATTTATTAAAGAGGCCATGGCTGCATCCAAAGATGGGTTCAAAATATTGGCCTCTCCGTGGACAGCTCCACCATGGATGAAAGACAACAACGATTGGCGCGGTGGCAAATTATTACCTGAATACTATGATACTTGGGCTTTATTCTTTTCAAAATATATTGATGCCTATAAACTTGAGGATATTGATATTTGGGGATTTACGGTAGAAAACGAACCATTAGGCAACAATAACAACTGGGAGAGCATGCATTACAGCCCCCAAGAAATGACAGATTTTGTTAAACATCATTTAGGCCCTAAGTTAGAAACTGATGGACATGATGTGAAAATATTGGGTTATGATCAAAATCGAGGAGAAGAGTTGGAAGAATGGGTAAAGGTTATGTTCCAAGACGAAGCCTCTTCTAAGTACTTTGACGGCACTGCAATACATTGGTATGCTAGCACGTACGATTGGTTTCCAGAATCCTTGCAATTTGCACATAACGCAGCTCCTACAAAATATCTAATACAATCGGAGGCATGTGTTGATGCAGAAGTTCCCAAATGGAAAGATGATCAATGGTATTGGTCCAAAGAAGCTACAGATTGGGGATGGGATTGGGCACCGGAACATGAAAAACACTTGCACCCAAAATACGCTCCTGTCTACAGATATGCCCGTGACATTATTGGATGTCTTAACAATTGGGTAGATGGCTGGATAGACTGGAATATGGTGCTAGATACACAAGGAGGTCCTAATTGGTTCAAAAACTGGTGCGTAGCTCCCGTAATTGTAGATCCAGAAAAAGATGAAGTATACTTTACTCCAATTTACTATACCCTGGTTCATTTTAGCAAATACATACGACCTGGCGCCGTGCGCATAGGGTTAGAAAACTCTGATGATTCTTTGATGGTTACTGCAGCACAAAACCCAGATGGGTCAATTACTGTGATTCTATTAAACCAAGAGGCAGAAACAAAACAAATAGCATTATCACTGGGTGAAAGTTCCAATACCATACAAATAAGCCCTCAAGCAATACAAACAGTGGTTATTAAAAAACCAACTAATACTAACTAAAACAAAACGATTATGTCAATTGTAAAAACAGCTGAAAAAGATAGAGTACCATTAGGGCAAAAGGCTGCATTCGGTGCTGGTCATTTGGTTTTGAACCTATACCCTGGAGCATTGGGTTTCTTTATGTTCTTTTTATTGACTGCTTTTGGAATGGACCCATTTTTGGCAGGACTTTTAGGTGGATTGCCTCGATTTTTTGATGCGATTACCGATCCAATCATGGGATTTATTTCGGATAACACAAGTTCAAAATGGGGTAGAAGAAGACCATATATTTTGGTTGGAGGTATTTTAAGTGCCATTACTTTTGTGCTTCTTTGGCAGCTTGATGAAAACAATTCTTCAGACTATAATTTTTGGTACTTTCTAATTATGTCTATGGTTTTTCTTATTGGAAATACCATGTTTGCTACACCTTTGGTTGGTTTAGGCTATGAAATGACTTCTGATTATAACGAACGTACACGTATAATGGCATTTTCGCAAACGGTTGGTCTATTGGCTTGGGTAATTGTTCCTTGGTTTTGGGTAATTATTGCCGACCCTAATATTTTTAGTAATCAAGCTGAAGGTGTAAGAACCATGGCAATTTATGTAGGAGTAGCTTGTTTACTACTAGGGCTTTTGCCAGCTATTTTTTGTAGAGGTATCGATGCTTCTCATATGGGAAATAGGAAAAAATTAACTTTTACCTCAATGTTTACCAACTTGAAGGATTTATTCATCAGTATAAAAGAGGCTGTAAAGAATAAACCTTTTATGAAATTATGTGGCGCTACTTTTTTAGTATTTAACGGTTACCAAATTGTGGCGTCTTTTAGTTTTTTCATTTTCGTTTTTTATATTTTTAATGGGAGCTACGAAGCCACTTCAACATGGCCAGCTTGGTTTAGTTCCATTGGAGCATTGGTTTCAGCATTTTTAGTGATTCCAATTGTATCAAAAATGGCTGAAAAATGGGGTAAAAAGAAAGCGTTTATTATTTCAACAGCTCTTTCCATTGTTGGATATGCCATGAAATGGTGGGCTTTTACTCCTGACAATATTTGGCTTTCTTTTATTCCAATACCTTTAATGTCATTTGGTTTAGGAAGTTTATTCACCTTAATGATGAGTATGACTGCCGATGTTTGTGATTTAGATGAACTTGTTAATGGCATGCCAAGGAAAGAGGGTACTTTCGGAGCATTATACTGGTGGGTTGTAAAACTTGGTCAAGGATTGGCTCTAGTTTTAGGAGGCCTAGTATTAAAGTTAATAGGATTTGACGGCAACGCAGCTACTCAATCTATTGATACTTTAACAAAGTTGCGAATCGCTGACATAATTATACCTATAGTAACAGCTGCTTTGGCTATTTGGATTATGTGGAAATACAGCCTGTCTGAAGAAAGAGCAAAAGATATTAAAGCTCAATTAGAAGAAAGAAGAGGCGTGTTATAACAATGTTGAATTGTTAAGTGAATTTATATAACTAAAAAAAATAATAAAATGTCAACCAAAATAATAATACTAATAATAGGAGTCTTATTTATCTTGATTGCGCTGCTCGCAAGTAAAAAAGGTAGTTCTAAGCTAGGAATACCTTTAGGAATCCTTGGTGTTTTAATGATGATTTACGGAAGTTATTCGTCAGATTTAGTCAATTACAATAGCCAAATTGAACAAGTCTCTATAGGAAAAAAGTTAAAGATTGACGGACCGGTTAATGCTGTAAAAGTTGTTTCTCCAATAGATAAAGATTCTGTGGATTGCCGGATTTTAACAATGGGAGTATATCCCGAAGCCCATAAAAAAGATATTTGGGTAATGGTTAGACCCACTGATGATAGATATTATCCACAATCTGACCATACCAATACATCCTACAAAAGAGAAGGCGAATGGCAGGTTGTTACTCGTTTTGGTGGAGATAAGGGAGAAGCTTATGATTTGATTATTTATGAGGCAGACCCCACAGCTTCTTCATTTTTTAGTTCCACAATAGAAAAATGGAAAGAAGCCGATGATTATCCCGGTTTAAAGCTAGAAGAAATACCAGCTGGAGCCAAAGAAGTGGAGCGCCTTAAGATTTACACAAGGAAAAACTGTAGAGGAGTTTTTTAGTACATACCACTAAGGATGAATCTATTGAGAAATTAAACCTGAATTAGTAAAACGTAGTGGGGAACTTTAGCCTAAATTTGAATAAACCTAATAATACAATATAACAGAACATTATGTCGTCATCTAGAAAAGAAAAGTTTTTGGCGTTGGCCGCACTAGACTATGTCGGTAAAACCACTGAAGAACTGGAAATTCTATGCAAACGCGTTTTAGAAGGCGGAATGCATGGATTATGTTTTAGTCCCTATATAGAAGGTCAAAAACCAGGAGATCAGATTACAGAGGATCAAATACGTAGACGAATGGAAATTATTAAGCCGTATACCAAATGGATTCGTTCTTTTTCATGTACAGAAGGTAATGAAGCCATTCCGCGTATTGCCAGAGAATATGGAATTAAGACCATGGTGGGTGCTTGGTTAGGTGATGACCCAAAAGTAAATAAGCAAGAAATTGAAAACCTCATTGAATTGGCCAAAGATGGATACGTTGATATTGCAGCAGTTGGCAACGAAGTAATGCTACGGGGAGATTTAACGGAAGATGAACTGTTAGATTTTATGAATCAAGTGAAGCAAGCAGTTCCCAATGTTCCTGTTGGCTATGTTGACGCCTATTATGAATTTACTGAACGTGAAAGAATAACCGAAGCTTGTGATGTTATTCTAGCCAATTGTTATCCGTTTTGGGAAGGTTGCGATATGGATTATTCTTTGCTGTACATGAAAGACATGTATCAAAGAGTGTTGAAAGTAGCCAATGGCAAAAAGATAATCGTTTCTGAAACCGGGTGGCCTAGTCAAGGAACAAGTCTTGAAGGTGCATTCCCATCTCATGAAAACGCATTGAAATATTTCATGAACACTCAAAAATGGTCTGAAGAAGATGATATTGAGGTATTCTACTTCTCATCTTTTGATGAATCTTGGAAAGTTGGAGCTGAAGGAGATGTAGGGGCTTATTGGGGTCTTTGGGATAAGGATGAGGCACTAAAGTTTTAATCAACAATTTATTGAAAAGAGTTTGTCGGAATTATATCTAGATAAACTCTAAACAATCTCAGCACTCAACCCAGCTTGAAGTAATTTTGAGCATCTAGGTTTTAAATCTTTATACTCACCAGTCTTTACAGTGCACTTACCATTGTGATGTACAATTAAAGAGCACTGCTCCGCTTGTTCCGGAGTATGTTCGCAGACGTCTATTAGCGTTTCAATAACATGGTCAAAAGTATTCACCTCGTCATTAAAAAGCACTATCTCACTCTGCTTTACAGTTTGTTCTTCTAAAAGGAGTTCTTCTGATACTTTTTCTTTGATTCCCATAATTTTGGAATTAATCAATCCTAATTTACATATTTTGTGGAAATCCAATTATTCTTTTCTAGTTTTTTTTCAAATTCTAAACTATATGCACCACATTTTGAAGAAATTGCATCTAAATCCTCCAAATAAAAGCCACTTAAGAAAAGTGTGCCACCAGTATTTAGGCAATTGGCATAAATTGGAATATCCTCAAGCAAAATATTCCTGTTGATGTTAGCAAGTATAATATCATACTTTTTATCAGTTAATAAACTGCTATCACCTTGATAAACATCAATGTCATTACAACTATTTCGTTCAACGTTTTCTTTGGAGTTTAAAAAGCACCATTCATCAATATCAATGGCATCCACAGATTTGGCTCCTCTCATTTTAGCAAGTATTGCCAAAACTCCAGTGCCACAACCCATGTCCAGAACTGATTTTCCTTTAAAATCCATATCTAAAATATGTTGTAACATCATATGGGTTGTCTCATGATGCCCTGTCCCAAAACTCATTTTGGGCTCTATAACAATATCATATGCTACGTTCTCTGACTCATGGAAAGGAGCTCTTACCATGCATTCATCACCAACCTTAATGGGTTGAAAGCTTTTTTCCCACTCGGCATTCCAGTTTTGTTGAACAATCTCTTTACTGGACCAAGTAATTTTAAAATCTGGATTTTGAAGTGCAAACAAATCCTTCAAAATGCCTTCCTCCCAATCAGATTTCAGCACATAAGCCAATAGCTCAGAATCATTCTCCACAAAACTCTCAAATCCTGCTTCGCTCAATTCAGCAATCAAAATATCTGTTGCAGGTTGTAAAGGAGTTATTTTAAAATTGTATTCAAGATATACCAAACTAAAAATTAAGGATTAAATGGCCTTGATAATGGCAACAAAATCATCAGCTTTTAAAGATGC